>Ga0268264_10000018_pt1 | contig 495324 bp, 463 predicted proteins | sample KBSSwiS32_FD_190357 | JGI IMG/M metagenome (GOLD analysis project Ga0268264, IMG submission 190357) | Switchgrass rhizosphere microbial communities from Kellogg Biological Station, Michigan, USA - KBS Switchgrass S3-2 (SPAdes) (version 2) | ecosystem: Host-associated > Plants > Roots >...
CACAAGCGCGCCGGGCGTTCCTGCTAAATGGAGGCGTCACGCCCGACGCGCTTGTGCCGGTGGGGCAGCACGAATATCAAACCGGCAGACTCTCGTTATGACCGCGGGACCAGCGGGGGGCAGGTCAAATGATCGAATATTCAAGGCGCGTCAGGAATAGCATCGTCGGATTGCAATCTAGCGGGATTGCCTACACGATTCCGCAAAAGTTGGACGCGCTCACTACCCACATCTGGAATTCCAAGGCCGAGAACGGATCAACCGTAACTCAAGTGATCGCCCACATCCTGTATGGTGGGCCTGATGACCTGCTGCCCGAGCGGCTTTGGGACGCCGTTGCTGATCCTAAGTGGAAGCTCGATTGTATGGGAATCAGCGCCTACGGCGAACTGGTTGGCTGGGCCATGCCCGACAAGTTTCCACCTCGGAATGGCCGCACATCGAAGGCGCTACGTTCTCTCGGTTATGACGTTCAGGTTCACGTTTCTTGACCGCAGCCGAACTCTGGTGCCCCAGTGGGACCCCGCCGGTTGGGCGGCAGTCTCTCATCGCATCTAAGTCATTGAAAAATGGTGGACGCACTAGGGCTCGAACCTAGGACCCGCTGATTAAGAGTCAGCTGCTCTACCAACTGAGCTATGCGTCCACTCGCGTCCGTCTGGACGGGGCGGGATTGGTGGGTGCCGCCGGGAGCGCTGCCTATAGCGGCTGTTTCGCGAAAGGGAAGAGGCTTTTTCCCGAAATTTGCCTGCGCTTCAGCGGCCCCGTCTGGTCCAGCGGTCGATCGCCATCAGTGTGCCCAGGCACAGCATGTTGGTCATCATCGAGGAGCCGCCGTGGCTCATGAACGGCAGCGGGATGCCGACGACGGGCGCGAGGCCCATGACCATCGACATGTTGATGGCGAAATAGAAGAACATCGTCGTCGTCATGCCGGCGGCGAGCAGGCGGGAGAAGCGGTCCGGCGCGCGCTGGGCGACCCCCATGCCCCAGCGGAACACCAGCAGGAATACGAAGATGACGAACAGCCCGCCCATCAGCCCCCATTCCTCGGCCATGGTCGCAAAGACGAAGTCGGTATGGGATTCCGGCAGGTATTGCAGGTGGCTCTGGCTGCCGTTGCCCAGCCCCTTGCCGAAGATCCCGCCCGAGCCGATGGCGATCTTCGACTGGGTAATGTGGTAGCCCGAGCCGAGCATGTCGGCTTCGGGGTCGAGGAACACCAGCACGCGCTTGCGCTGATAGTCGTGGAGCGCGAAAAAGAAGGCGAGCGGCGCGGCTATGGCCGCTGCGGCGGCGCCCCCGACGAACCACCAGGCCGGCAATCCGGCCAGGAAAATCACCACGACCGCGCCGAAGCAGATCGCGAGAGCGGTGCCGAGGTCCGGCTGGAGCATGACGAGACCGGCCGGAACCGCCAGCAGGGCAGCGGCGGGGACCAGCGCTCGCCAGCTGGATGTCATGGCCGGGGGAAGGGAATCGTAGAACCGGGCCATGACCAGGACGATGGCCGGTTTCATCAGTTCGGACGGCTGCAGGGTCATGAAGCCGAGGTTGAGCCAGCGCTGGCTGCCGCCGCCGACCTTGCCGATCGCCTCGACCAGCACCAGCAGCACGATCAAGCCGCCGTAGACAGGATAGGCCAGCTGCTTGAACAGGTGCTGGGGCACGCGCGACACGATGACGGCGACGCCGAGAAACACGGCGAAATGGATCATGTGCATGACCGCCCAGGGCCACAGGTTCCCCCGCGCGGCAGACCACAGCACGGTCGAGCCGAACAGGTTGAGCAGCGTCAGCGGCAGCAGCATTCGCCACGGGAGCCGGCGCAGCGGGTCGGGGAGGACGCTGCGGCTCATCCGTGCGGCCCCGCGGGCGCGGAAGGGGAGGGCGCGGGGGCCGGCCCGGGGGTCTGTGCCGCGTGCGGCGCATCGACCTGGGTGATGACGTCCTGGCTCGGCGACTCCGGCGTGGAAGGGGGTGCCGCCTTGTCGATCACCGATTCGACCGCTTCTTCGGTGCCGACCTTGGGCGCCGAGGTGCCGAAGCGCGCCTCGTAGGCGCTGAACTTGGCGGCCAGGCGCTCGGCCGCCGTGCCGCCCCACTGCTTTTCCAGTTCGAGCAGGGTGGCCCAGGCCTTCGGCGGGTCGAACAGTAGGGTCATGACGTCGCGGGCGATCGGCGCTGCGGCCCGCGCCCCGAAAGTGCCGTGTTCGACGACGACCGACATCGCATAGCGCGGGGCGTCGGTCGGGGCGAAGCAGATGAACAGCGAGTGGTCGCGGGTTTTCCATTCGCCGACCGCATTGCGCGCGCCCAGCCGGCGGACCTGAGCTGTCCCGGTCTTGCCGGCCATGCGCACGTCACCGATCACCAGCTTGCTGCCGACCCCGGTGCCGCCGCCGTTGACCACGCGGAACATGCCCTCGCGCGGGACCGCGAGTTGCTCTGCGGTGAACGGCAGGCCGCCGCCCGGTGCCATCGGGTGGCCGGCGATGAGCGAGGGCTGCAGCGGTCGGCCGGTGGCGATGCGCGCGGTCATCATCGCCAGTTGCAGCGGGGATACCGCGACATAACCCTGGCCGATCGAGGCATTGAGCGAATCGGCAGCGGTCCACGCCTGCTTGTAGCGGCGCATCTTCCACGCGGCATCGGGGATGATGCCCTTGCGCTGGCCGGTGATCGGCAGGTCGAACTGCTGGCCCAGGCCGAGCAGGCGGGCGACCGGGGCGATGGCATCGTAGCCAACCCGGTGGGCCATGCTCCAGAAGTAGGTGTTGCAACTGTGCTCGACCGCGCCGCGCATGTCGACCGAGCCGTGGACCGCATCGCAGCGGAAGAAGCGGTTGCCGAGGCGATAGCCGCCGGGACAGTTGACCCGCTCCGCCGGATCGACCCCGTGCTGCTGCAGCGCCAGCGTTGCCATCGGCTTCATCGTCGAGCCGGGCGGATAGAGTCCGCGCGTCGCCTTGTTGAGCAGCGGGATGTGGTCGTCCTCCTGCAGCATCTTCCATTCCAGCCGGCCGATGCCGTCGGCAAAGCTGTTGGGGTCGAACGATGGCATCGAGACCAGTGCGAGGACGCCGCCGGTCAGGCAGTCGACGACGACGACCGAGGCCGATTCGAGGCCGATGCGCCGGGCTGCAAAGTCCTGCAACTGGGCGTCGATGGTGAGTTTGAGGGTTTCACCGGGAATGTCCTCGCGGCTGTCGAGATCGCGGACGATGCGGCCACTGGCGGTAACTTCGGTGCGGCGTGCGCCGGGCGTGCCGCGCAAGGTCGAATCAAAGTGTTTTTCAAGACCATCCTTGCCGACCTTGAACCCCGGTGTGATCAGCAGCGGGTTCTTCTCTTTCTCGTAATCGGCGGCGGACGCGGGGCCGACATAGCCGACCAGGTGGCCGACGGACGGCCCGTTGGGGTAGAACCGGGCGAAGCCGCGCTGGGGAATGACCCCGGGCAGATCGGGCATCCGCACCGAGACGGCGGCATATTTTTCCTCGCTCAGGTGCGATGCCGCCTCGACCGGGCGGAAGCCGCGCGCCTCCTCCAGCCGGTCCTTGATTTCCTGGACCTCGATGGCGTCGAGGCCGATCAACGGCGCCAGATGGTCGATCGTCCGATCGGCATCGATCAGCCGCTCGGGGATCAGATCGACCCGGAAGTCCGCCCTGTTAGAGGCGATCGGCAGGCCGTGGCGGTCGACGATCCAGCCCCGGCGCGGCGGGATCAGCGTCAGGTTGACGCGATTGCTCTCCGACATCGTCTTGTATCGGCTGTTTTCGGCGATCGCGATCCAGCCCATGCGGGTGGCCAGCAGCAGCCCCATGCCGCCCTGCAGCGCGCCGACGATCAGGCTGCGGCGGTCAAAGGAGTTGGCCAGCGTGCCGGACGTGACCCTCTGCGCCATCAGTCCAGTTTCCGCAGTCGGGCCAGCCGCAACTGGTCACACCGCGCGACGGCGCGGGCGGCGATGGGGTAGCCGAGAGAGGACATGGCGATCTGGGCGGCAATGGCCGGCAGCCACCCGGCATGGTCGATGCCGCTGGCGATCACTGCGCCGGCAATCAGGTAGAGGGCAATCAGCACGACGGCGACGGCCCATTCGATGACGAAATTGCGCCAGGGCCAGCGCGCTTCGATCATGTCCAGCGCCAGCAGGGTCAGCGACCACAGGAGGACCGCCGAACCCGCTGGCTGCCCGCTGAAGAGGTCGTCGAACAGGCCGAGCGGCAGGCCCGCCCAGGCGGGCAGCAGGCCGGGGCGAAGCTGGCGCCAGCCGACCAGCATGAGGAAGCCGAGCGGCGGGACGACCGGGGTCGCGGCAATGGTGATCCAGCCGGATGCCGCCGATGCGAGGACGACCGAGAGCCAGGGCACGGTATAGGCCAGGACCGGCGAGGGCGCGCGATTGATGCGCTTGCGCCGGTCCGGATCGAGCGGGGCGGGGAGCTTGAGGGAAAGCGCCATCAGCCGTGCTTCGCGCGACGGGGCTGGCTGCGGGCGGTCGGGTCCGGCGGCGGCGCCAGGCTCGGGTCGTCCACCGGGTTCCACTGCGGCTGGACCACGACGATTTCGCTCGCGGCCGGGTCGCTGAGCACCCGGGCCACGGCGCCGTCGCGGGTGAGCGCGGTGACGACGGCGATCGGCGTGCCCGGCCAGTAGAGGCCACCGGCGCCGGAAGTGACGAAGGCATCGCCGATCTTCAAAGGGTTGATGCCGAGGCTGATCAGCCGCAGTTGCAGCGATCCATCGGGCCGGCCGGTGGCAAAGGCGGGGACGCCGTCGATGGCGCGGCGGACGGGCACGACGCTTTCGGTATCGGTGATCAACAGGATGCGGGCGGTCCGGTGGCCAACTTCCAGCACCCGTCCGACGAGGCCGAGCGCGGTCCGCACCGGCATTCCCGGGCGGACGCCGGCGCCGGAGCCGGCGGAGATCGTCGCATAGCGCCGCGTGCTGCTGGCGGTCGAGCCGATCAGCCAGGAGGTGGCGACCGGCCGCGGGCCGGCGTCCCCGGCGGTGAGCGCCAGCGTCGCCTTGAGCCGGCGGTTTTCATCGGCGAGGGCGGCCTGTTCCGCGAGCCGAACCCGCGCCAGCGCCACCTCGCGCTTCAGCCGGGCATTTTCCACGCCATAGGTGAAATAGCCGGCAAGAACCTCGAACAGGGAACCGCCGGCCGCGCGGGTTCCGGCGGCAATGCGGCCCGGCGTGCTGCCGGCATCGCTGGCGGTGGTGCGCAGGCCGGTGAACAGCCCGTTGCCCGAGACGGACAGGATCAGCAGCCCGGCGCCGACGATGGCGCCGATCACACCGGCCACATAGCCGAAGAAAGTGCCGTACTGCGCCCTGCGCGAATAGCCGGAGCGCCGGTTGGCTGGCGGCGCCATGCTGCTCCCGTTTCCCTGGTGACCAAAAACCGCTGCCGGCGAACGGTCTCGTCAGCGACGGGACCGACCGGCGAAACCTATGCCCGAACCGCTTACGCCGTCATCAGCACGCCGCGATAGATCGGGTCTTCCATCGCCCGCCCGGTGCCCAGCGCAACGCAGGACAGGGGGTCCTCGGCGATCGACACCGGCAGGCCGGTCTCCTCGCGCAGGTATTCGTCCAGCCCCTTGATCAGCGCGCCGCCCCCGGTCAGCACGATGCCCTGATCGACGATATCCGCCGCCAGTTCCGGCGCGGTGTTTTCCAGCGCGATGCGCACCCCTTCGACGATGGCGCCGATCGGCTCGCTGAGCGCCTCGGCGATGTTCGACTGGGTGATGGTGATTTCCTTGGGCACGCCGTTGACCAGATCGCGCCCCTTGATGTGGATGGTCTCGCCGATGCCGTCGCTCGGCATCGCGGCGACGCCGTAGTCCTTCTTGATCCGCTCGGCGGTGGCTTCGCCGATCAGCAGGTTGTGGTGGCGCCGGACGTAGGAGACGATGGCCTCGTCCATCTTGTCGCCGCCGACCCGGACCGAGGTGGTATAGGCGAGGCCGCGCAGCGAGAGCACGGCGACTTCGGTAGTGCCGCCGCCGATATCGACGACCATCGAGCCGACCGGCTCGGTCACCGGCATGTCGGCGCCGATCGCCGCGGCCATCGGCTCCAGGATCAGGAACACCTGGGAGGCGCCGGCATTGCTGGCGGCGTCGCGGATCGCGCGGCGTTCCACCGAAGTGCTGCCCGAAGGCACGCAGATGACGATCTCGGGATAGCGGAACAGGCTTTTCTTGCCGCCGTGGACCTTCTGGATGAAATACTTGATCATTTCCTCGGCGATTTCGATGTCGGCGATGACACCGTCGCGCAGCGGGCGGATCGCCTCGATCGAATCCGGGGTCTTGCCCATCATCATCTTGGCGTCGTCGCCGACCGCCTTGACCCGCTTGATGCCGTTGATCGTCTCGATCGCGACCACCGAGGGTTCGTTGAGCACGATTCCGCGATCCTGTACGTAGACCAGGGTGTTGGCCGTGCCGAGGTCGATCGCCATGTTCTGGGAGCCGAATTTCAAGAATCGAGACAGGAACGAGGCCATCGAAAAATCCGTAAACTTTCCCGGTGTTTGCCGACCGACTGCGGCAAGCATGTTCCGGCGCGGGGGCTGAGGACGCGGCTGCTTAGCCCATGCATTTCACAAAGGGAAAAAATTTGTTGCAGCGGCCCGGCTGCGTGGCCGCGCCCAGGGTGCGGTTCGTCGTCCCGGCGCAAGATCGGCGGGGATTGCGATGCCGCCGGGCTTGCCAGCCGGGACCCCCAAGGTAACCTGCCAAGGCAATGCCCGTGATCCGCCGCCTGCCCGAAACACTCGTCAACCGCATCGCCGCCGGCGAAGTGGTCGAGCGGCCGGCCTCGGCGCTCAAGGAGCTGGTCGAGAACGCGCTGGACGCCGGCGCGGCGCAGATTGCCGTGCGCCTGGCCAGTGGCGGGCTGGACGGCATCGAGGTTTCGGACGACGGCTGCGGCATGGACCGGCACGAGATCGCCCTGGCGCTCGAACGTCATGCCACGTCCAAACTGCCCGACGAGAACATCGAGCAGGTCGCCACGCTCGGCTTTCGGGGCGAGGCGCTGCCGTCGATCGGCTCGGTCGCCCGGTTGATCGTGGAAAGTCGTCCCCGCCGGGGGGCAGAGGGCTGGCGGCGCGAGGTCGATCATGGCGAGCTGGTCCGCGAAGGCCCCGCAGCGCTGCCGCCGGGCACCCGCATCCGGGTCGAACAGCTGTTCGCCAAAGTGCCCGCCCGCCGCAAGTTCCTGCGCTCGCCGCGCTCGGAATACGCCGCCTGCCTCGATGTCGTGCGGCGCCTGGCGATGGCCCGGCCCGAGGTCGGCTTCACCCTCGAACATGACAGTCGCCGTGTCCTGGCACTTCAGGCGGGGGACACGGCGGCGAGCCGGGTGGCCCAGGTCGTCGCCCGCGAACTGGCCGAGGACGGGGTCGTCATCGAACTGGCGCGCGGGGCGATGAAGCTCAGCGGCATCGCCGGCCTGCCGACGTTCAATCGCGGCGTGGCCGACCACCAGTACCTGTTCGTCAACGGCCGCCCGGTGCGGGACCGGCTGCTGGTCGGCGCGGTTCGGGGCGCCTATGCCGAGATGCTGGCGCGCGACCGCCATGCGGTGTTGGCCCTATTCCTCGAAATCCCGCCGGAAGAGGTCGATGTCAACGTCCACCCGGCCAAGACCGAAGTCCGCTTCCGCGATCCCGCCTTCGTGCGCGGCTTCATCGTCTCGGGCCTGCGCCACGCGCTCGACAGCGCCGGCCAGCGCAGCGCCCAGGCACCGGCCGCCCCGGCGATGGCGAACTGGCAGCCCGAGCCGGCGGCTCCGTCATTGGGCAGCCTGTTCGCACGGCAGCATTCCGCACCCTCAGCGGGGGTGAGCGAAGCCGGCCTCGCCTGGCGCGGCTACGAAGCCGCAGTTCTCGCCCCGCCCCTCCCGCCATCGGCCCGCGCCGAAGTCGCGGCGCAAGCGGTGGAGGATGCCGCCTTTCCGCTCGGCGTCGCGCGCGGGCAGGTGGCCAATGCCTATATCGTCGCGGAAGCGGCCGATGGCCTGGTTCTCGTCGACCAGCACGCCGCCCACGAACGCATCGTGCTCGAACGGCTGCGCGCCGCCGCCGATGGCAGCTCGCCGCCCTCGCAGGCGCTGCTGATCCCCGAGGTCGTCGAACTCGACGAGCCGGACTGCGACCGTATCGAAGAGGCCGCCGCCCGGCTTGCCGCGTTCGGCCTGGCCGTGGAGCGCTTCGGTCCGGGCGCACTGCTGGTCCGCGCCGTCCCCGCCGCGCTGGCAAAGGGCGACACGCAGGCCCTGCTGCGCGACATTGCCGACGATCTCGCCCACCATGGCGCCGCGCTGCTGCTGCCCGAGCGGCTCGACCACATCCTGGCGACGATGGCGTGCCACGGCTCGGTCCGTGCCGGCCGGCCGCTGTCGGTTGCCGAAATGAACGCGCTCCTGCGCGAGATGGAAGCAACGCCGCGCTCCGGCCAGTGCAACCATGGCCGCCCGACCTGGATCAAGCTCGCTCACGCCGATATCGAAAAGCTGTTCGGAAGACGCTGAAAAACGGGAACTTGTTTGTCAAAGCACCGTTACCCGGCCATGCGCAATGCAATCGTCCTCGCAGTCATTCTCGCGCCTCTCACCGCAACCGCCTGCAACTCCGGCGAAAAGGCCACCGAGACCAGCCGCGACGCGCAGGCGGTGGCGATGGTCGAACAGGCCCAGCACCGGCTGCCGCCGCCGATGCCGCTGGTGCCACAGGCGGTGGGCGGACCGGTGCCTGCCGGGATCACCTGCCGCTTCACCGATCTGGCCCATGCCGCCGGCCGCCCGATCCTGCTCAGCGGCCCGGAGCGCGCGGTCATGCAGTTCGATGGCCAGGCCGAAGTCTTCGCCGCCGATCCCGGATCGGCGATCTTGCCCGGACCCAGCCACAGCCACTATGCCGGCAAGCGCCATGCGCTGAAGCTGGAACCGCAATCGACCCCGGCCCATCCGATCGCCACCGGCTTCGTTGCCGACTTGCACCAGACGGTCGCGCTGATCGTGACCGACGAGCACGAGCGCAAGGTGCTCGAATCGGTCGGCGACCTCACCTGTTCCTGAGCGCCCGGCGAACCGGCGCCAGCGTGCCGTCGCGATTGGTGCCCGGCGGCAATCCCAGCAGCCGCCGCAGCAGCGGCTCGATGGCGAGGTTGTCGAATGTCGCGAGGCGCACGCCCGGCCTGAACCCCGGCCCGCTGCCGATGAACAGGGCCTGCATCTCCGGCGCGGCGTTGTCGTAGCCGTGATTGCCGCCACGCACCGGGCTGGCGGGCGGCTTTGCCAGAACTAGCCAGCCGGGATCGGCCAGGCACAGGAATTGCGGAATGCGGGGGTTGCGGCCATAGCGGAACCGCGCCGGGATCTCCGCCTTCGGCCAGCACTGCACATGCGCCGGCGGGTGCGCCAGGGACGTCGCCAGTGCCGTCTCGTGCCCGGAAACCGCATTCAGCCCGACATATGGCCCGTCCTCGACGACGGTCCATATGTCGGCCGGCGCAAAGCTGCCGAGATCGATCACCCGGTCCGAAGAGAGCGCCGCCATGCCATGATCGGACACGATGACGAGGTTGGCGCGCAGCCGCAGCCCCGCCAAACCCTGGCGCAACCGCCCGATCGCCGCATCGACCAGCGCGGCGGCGCGGCCGACCTCCGGCGAATCCGGCCCGAACTGGTGGCCGGCGCTGTCCACGGCCTCGAAATAGAGCGCGACGAAGCGGGGCCGGGTCGGCGCCGGCCGGCCCAGCCAGTCGAGCACGACATCGACCCGGGCATCGGGCGGAACGCGGGTGTCGAACCGGTTCCAGTCGTCGGCGCGCAGCCCTTCGACGGTCGATCCGGGCCAGAACTCGGTGGCGCTGCGGATGCCGGCCCGGCTCGCCGCCAGCCATACCGGCTCGCCATCCTGCCACCACCACGGGTCCTCGATCGCCATTGCGAACGGCGGCCGCTTGCCTTCGGGATCGACCATCCGGTTGGCGACGATGCCGTGATGGTCCGGCGAAAGCCCGGTCACCATCGTCCAGTGATTGGGAAAGGTCTTGCTTGGAAACGCCGGGCGCATCGCCCCGCTGGCGCCGGCGCGGGCCAGGGCGGAAAGGTTCGGGGTCACGCCGCGTTGCAGATAGTCGGGCCGGAACCCGTCGATCGAGATCAGGATCGTTACGGGCGGGGCAGGGCGCGCCGCCGCCGGCAGCACGGTCGCGGCGAGCGCGAGCAGGGCAAGAACGAACGTGCGGATCATGCCGGCAGGATTGCAGGCGCCGGTTACGGCTGCAAGACCTGCTACTTGCGCAAGGTGAGGCGTCCGAACAGGGTCCATTGGACCGGCGAATTGCCATAGGCAGCATCGAGCGCCGCCGGCTTCAGGTATCCCGCCAGCGACCCGCCCAGCGCCAGCTCGAAGGGGCCGACCGGCACCCGGCGGGCATAGCCGGCCTGTAGCTTGGTCACCCGGAACGGCGTCTCGTGCAGGGGATCGGCATGATCGGGAAACAGCTCGTCGTTGGCCACGTTCTCGATCCGGCCGAACAGGGTGTCATGCCGCGAAACGTCCCAGCTCGCCTCGCCCAGCCACGCGGCCAGCGTTGCGCCCGGCACACGCTGCTTGGCGCTGAATGCGGCCATGGCGGAGAGGCCGCCCGTGGCATAGTGGACCGAAGTTGTGAAGCGATGCTCGTCCTCGCCGGGATGAGTGGCCTCGGGCTGGCGGATCTGGCCATAGCTTGCCTGGAGCGCCCAGCGCGGCGAAGGGTTCAGCGTGCCGCGCACGGACCACGAATCGATACCGGGCGTCTCGATGTTCCATCGGCGCTCGTCCGGCTCCGCGCCCCGAAAGCCGCTGGCTTCGATCTGGAACAGCGGCGTCGCATAGCCGGCCGTAACGACGCCGTAGCTGATGTGGGTCGAATCGAACCAGTGATGGCTGATCGGCGCTTCCGGATTGAGCCGGCCCGATCGGCGCATGGAAAAGAAGCTCGGCCCCAAGGACGGTTCGCCGACCGGCCCGCCATAGAGGAAAAGCCGGCCCGGCCCGGCGTCGACATCGATGCGGGCGGCCAGTTCCATGAACAGGTCGTGCGGGTGCTGGCGATCGACCAGCGGCAGGCCGCGTGCGGTCTCGCCGGTTGCGTAGAGGTTGGGATAACCGGCGGCGTCCATCGCGGGTTCGAGGCTGGTCATCGCCCGCAACTGGAGGCGGCCCCAGCTTGTCGGCCGTTCCGCCATCAGCATCGCCATCGAGGTGACATAGGTCTTGTCGTCGCCGCGCGGGCCGGTAGCCTCGGTGTATTGCAGCGAAGCGGTGGCGTGGAGCATCAGCATCCAGTCGCCGGCCATGACATGGTGGCCGGGCGTGGTCGGATCGGCACCGGGCAGGCGGGAGGTGCCGGAGCCTGCGCCGAAGGGAAGGGCGGGCGCGTCGGCCTCTGCCGGGTGGTGGCCAGTCATGTCCCCCCCGCCCATGTCCATCTGCGAATGGTCCATTTGGGCATGGGCAGGCGTCGCCATCAGGCCAAGGGTGGCGAGGCAGCCGAGCAGGCGGGGTTTCATCGATCGGTTCCTAGGTAAGAGGCAGGGGTTCACAGGTGACGGGACAGCATCCACAGCGCCATCGCCACCATCGCCAGGTTCTCGCTGAGCGAGACGAAGCCGAGCGGCACGCGGCCCGAGCCGCCGACGCAGGCACATTTCAGCTCCCGCTGCTGGATGTAGACCGCATGGACCACGCTTACGGCGCCGACCCCGCCGATCACCAGGGCGAGCGGGATCGACAGCCAATCCATCGTGTGCGCCGCCATCAGCACCCCGGCGGCGGCTTCGGCGAAGGGATAGAGCGTGGCATAGGGAACCCAGCGGCGAGCGAGCAGGTCGTAGCCGAGGAACATCGTGGCGAAGCGGTCCACGTCCTGGAGCTTGAGCATGGCGAGCAGGGCCATGGCGAATGACACGAACCATTCTGCGGCGCGCACGGTCAACACGGTCGCATAGACCGCGTGGCTGACCGCCATGGCCAGGGCGGCGGCCACCGCGAACACGGCGAGGACCGGCACGTAGCTGGTCGCGTCGGGATCGGCGACCTTGAGGCCGAGCCAGCGGCGGGTGTCGTCATGGCCGCCAATGCGCTTGCCGCCGATGAACACCTGCGGTGTGGTCTTGACCCCGTGTTCGGCCTTGAAGGCATCGGTCTCTGCTCGGGTGGTCAGCCAGTGGTCCTCGACGCTGAAGCCGTGGCTGCGCAGCAGGTGCCGGACCTTGAGTCCATACGGACAGACATGCTTTTCCATGACCATGCGATAAAGGATCGCGGTGCGGGGAAGGGGATTGGCGTTCATGGCGAATCGACCTATACCTTCCGTACCACGGTACGGAGTCAAGCGCGTTGGGCCTGACCATTTCCGAGCTGGCCCGCAGCGCCGAAGTCGGCGTCGAGACGGTGCGCTATTATCAACGCCGCGGCCTGCTCGATGATCCGCAACCCTCGCGCAGGGCGGGAGCGGGGGCGGGGCGGCGGCACTATGGCGCAGCCGACCTCTCGCGGTTGCGGTTCATCCGCGCGGCGCAGCGCGCTGGCTTCACGTTGGAGGAAGTGGGCGAGCTGCTGGAGCTGGACCGTTCCAGCGATCGGCCTCGAGTGCGGGCAATGGCCGCGGCACGGCTGGCCGAACTGGACCGACGGATCGGCGAGTTGACCGAGGCGCGCGGGGCGCTAGCCCGGCTCGCCGATGCCTGTGCATCGAGCGGCGAAGGCCCTTGCCCGATCATCGAGGCGTTCGACGACTGATATCCCCCTCGATCAGCTGTGCAGGAAGTGCATGACGTCGCCATCCTGCACGACATAGGCCTTGCCCTCGGCGCGCAGCTTGCCGGCTTCCCGGGCCTTTGATTCGCCGCCTAGGGTGACGAAGTCGCCGTAGGCGACGGTTTCGGCACGGATGAAGCCCTTTTCGAAGTCCGAGTGGATTTCGCCGGCGGCTTCGGGGGCTTTCGCGCCCTTGTGGACGGTCCAGGCGCGGGCTTCCTTGGGGCCGACGGTGAAGAACGTGATCAGATGGAGCAGGTCGTAGCCGGCGCGGATGATGCGGTTGAGGCCGGTCTCGTGAAGGCCCATCTCTTCCAGGAAGACCATCCGCTCCTCGCCGTCCATGCCGACCAGCTGGCTCTCGATCTCGGCCGAGACGATGACCGCCTCGGCGCCTTCGGCCTTCGCTTTCTCGAACACGCGGGCGGAATGGGCGTTGCCCTCCGCCGCGCTCTCCTCCTCGACGTTGCAGACATAGAGCACCGGCTTGGCGGTGATCAGCTGGGCCTGGCGGAACACGCGCAGTTCCTCTTCGTCGCGCGGCTCGGTCAGCCGTGCAGGCTTGCCGGCGCGCAGCAGGTCGAGCGCCTGGCCGAGCACGGAGGCGACGATCTTCGCCTCCTTGTCGCCGGCGGCAGCCTTCTTCTGGGCTGCCGGCACCCGCTTTTCGAGGCTTTCGAGATCGGACAGCATCAGTTCGGTCTCGACCGTGTCGGCATCCGAGATCGGGTCGATGCGGTTGTCGACATGCTGGATGTCGTCGTTCTCGAAGCAGCGCAGGACGTGGACGATGGCGTCCACCTCGCGGATATTGCCGAGGAACTGGTTGCCGAGGCCTTCGCCCTTGCTAGCGCCGCGCACCAGCCCGGCGATATCGACGAAGCCGAGCTGGGTCGGGATGATCTTCTGGCTGCCGGCAATCTTCGCCAGCGCGTCGAGCCGGGGATCGGGCACGCCGACATTGCCGACGTTCGGCTCGATCGTGCAGAACGGATAGTTGGCGGCTTGCGCGGCCTGCGTCTCGGTCAGCGCATTGAACAGGGTCGACTTGCCGACATTGGGCAGGCCGACGATCCCGCAACGAAATCCCATGGTTCACTCCCGGCCGCGCCCTCGCGGCGCCGGGCGGATAACGTGGCCGGCGCGATTTGGCCAGCCACGCTGTCGCTGCGCGGGATCAGGGAGCCGGGCGGGCGAGCTTCAGACGCTGGCGCAGGCGGCGCGAACGGCTGAGCGCCAGGCCGACGATGCCGAGTGCGAGCAGGCCGATGGTGTCCGGCTCCGGCACCGGGGTGCCACCGCCGTGGCCTGGGTCGTTGCCGAGCCAGTTGCCCGGATCGCCGCCGCCATGGTCGCCGTCGTGGGTGCCGCTATCGTGGCCACCATTGCCGCCGCCGTGTTCGCTGTCATGACCGCTGGTGCCGCCATGGCCGCTATCGGTTCCGCCAGTGCCGCTGCCAGTGCCACCGTTGCCGCCGCCGCCGCCGCCACTGCCCCCTCCGCCACCGTTGTCGCCGCCCTTGCCGGAATCGGGGGTAAGCGTGCCGTGTGTGCCGCCCTGGGTGCCGCCAGCGCCGCTTCCGCCGCCGCCAGAGCCTTTCAGCCGGTCCTCGACCGAACCATGGTGCGGGTCGCTGACGATCGGGTCGCCGCCGCCGTGGCCGTCGAACATGTGGGCGCCAAGACGTTCGCCCCGTTCGCGGTCGATCGGCAGGCGGGCGCGGTCGTGATCGCCGACGATGCCATGCGCGGAGCCGCCCCGTCCGTCCAGCAGGGTGCCGCGCGGGGTCTGGCCAGGCATGGCAGGCCCGTTGCCCGAGGTGCCGCCGATCCGGTGCGGTGTCGTCGCGAAGCTTTCGCCGTGGCTGCCCTGGTGCGGGGCCAGGGGCTGGTGCACGCGGGCGTGGCGCTGAGGCTGGCCGGTTTCCACGGACATTCCGGAATCACCGGACCACAAGCCGCGCGAGGTGCTGGCGGCGACCGCAGCGACGCTGCCACCGAACAGCAGGATGTAGGCGAGGCGACGCCACCGCGCCTTGCGCGCGTCCCGGACATGGCGACGCTGCTGATAGCTCGGGCCGGGGTTGCCGGGGTCAGCCGGGGCGAACGCCGGTGTATCTCCGGGGCCGTCGGAGACCGCATCGGCGGTTGCCGGGCCGGTATCGACCGGTCGTGCCGGGTCCAGCGGGTCGGCCAGGGCGGCGATCGGCAGCACGGCGGCAGCCGTCCGCGTGCGACGCCTGGCGGTGCCGCGGGTGGACTGCCACCAGGCCGCGCCGATGCCGAGCAGTCCCAGCGTGCCCCCGAGCGCCATCAGCATATCGCGATTGTCGCCGGTCATGCCGTCATCGGCTGGCGCGGCGCGCGCGATCGTGGTCGGGCCTTGCGGGAGCATCGGCAGCGTTCCGGCCTGTAACGCCGGCAAACTTGAGCCCGGACAGGCGGTCGCGGGCGGAGCGACCGGCACGGGAGCTGGCGGGACTGCGACGGCGCCGACTGCAGGAGTTCCCGAGCACGACGGTGTCGTGGCGGGAGCGGCCGGCTGGCTCGCGGCAAGCGGTTGGAGAGCCGACAGGGCAGCCGGTCGGACGAAATCGCAGCTGACGCCTTCGAGCGATTGCGAATGCAGCCAGTTGCGATCCGCCAGGACACCGGCGCCGATGCTACCGGCGACCACCAGTGCGAAAACCGGCATGTTCAGGGACTGTGACTTGATCAAACCACACCTCGCTCGACGGCGCGAACACGGGATGCGCCCCGTCCGGCTATGCGCGCCGAGCCTTTAAGGTTCAGTGAAGCGGGGTATAAGAGCCTGATCCGAAATGCCGGCGGATCAGTCTCTCAGGGCTGCTGGCGCAGCGCCACGTCGTTCATGAAACGCACGTCGTCGCCTGCTGCCAGCCATGCGGCCTCGGCGGCGATGGCGCCGAGCATGTCCGCCAGCGGGTCCTGTTCCGCCTTGGCGAAGTTGCCGAGGACATGGCCGGTGACGCGGTCCTTGTGGCCGGGGTGGCCGATGCCCAGCCGCACCCGGCGGAAGCCCGGACCCATATGCCGGTCGATCGAGCGCAGGCCGTTGTGGCCGGCGGTGCCGCCGCCGACTTTGACCTTGACCTTGAACGGGGCGAGGTCGAGCTCGTCGTGGAACACGGTCAGCGCGTCGAGCCCGAGCTTGTAGAAGCGCATGGCCTCGGCGACCGAACGGCCGCTTTCGTTCATGAAGGTGGCCGGCTTGAGCAGCAGCACTTTGTCCTGGCCGATCCGGCCTTCGCGCAGCCAGCCGGAGAACTTCTTCTGGGTGCTGGCAAAGCCATGGACTTCGGCGATGGTGTCCACCGCCATGAAGCCGACGTTGTGCCGGTGAAGCGCATATTCGGTGCCGGGATTGCCGAGGCCGACCCACAGCTGCATCGCTCAGACTCCCGAGAGCCCGGAGGGCAAGAGGGGCGACATTCCCCCTCCCGCTTGCGGGAGGGGCCGGGGGAGGGCGTGTTATCCCGCCCTGCTCCAACAGGCCCTCCCCCCCCCCCGTGAACGGGAGGGGAGTGAAGGACGCCCGGCCCCTTGCGGGGGCGGGCGGCATCGGGCTTACGCGGCCGGTTCGGTCTTGGTGGTGTCGCCTTCCTCGCTGCGCAGGCCCGAAGGCGCCACGATCGTCGCGATGGTCAGGTCAGCCTCGTGGCTGCCGTCCTTGGTGCCGGCGGGCAGCTTGATCTGGCCGATGTGGATCGAATCGCCGACCTCGAGCCCGGTCAGGTCGATGGTGACCTCGTCGGGGATCGCATCCGCGTCGCACACCAGGTCCAGCTCGTGGTGGACGATGTTGAGCACGCCACCGCGCTTGATGCCCGGCGAAGCGGCTTCGTTGGTGAACACCACCGGCACCTTGACGTGGACGACGGTGTGTTCGCCGAGCCGCAGGAAGTCGGCATGGAGCGGACGGTCGGTCACCGGGTGGAAGGCGACGTCCTTGGGCAGCGTGCGGAGCTTGTTCCCGTTGACCTCGATCTCGATCACCGAGTTGAAGAAGTGACCGGTGCCGAGCTGGCGGGTCAGTTCCTTCAGCTCGACGTGAATGCCGAGAGGGGCTTCATTGCCGCCATAAATCACGGCGGGGACACGGCCTTCGCGGCGCAGCTGACGGGAGGCTCCCTTGCCTGCCCGATCGCGCGCCTCGGCCGGCAGGGACAGCGTATCGCTCATCTTGCTACCTTTCGAAAACTGGGATCAGTTGACGGACGCCACCGCGCATCGGCCCGCGCCCGTTTCGCCACGCCTCCAGGGATGACCATGACGAAGCGCGGGCCGTTAGCGGCAATGCGGGGGAAAAGCAAGTTACTGGATGCGGGTGAGCCGGTAGCCCCGGGCCGAGAGCATCGCCGGCAGGCCATCCGGCCCGGCCATGTGCGCCGCGCCGACGGCGACGAAAGGCCGGGCGCCATGTTGCAGTCCATCGGCAATCGCTGCCGCCCAGCGCGCGTTCCGCCCGGTGAACAGAGCAGCCCGCAAGGTCTCGTCGGCCAGCATCCCCTGGCGCGTCTCGGCGGCGATGGCGTCAACGTCCCCCTTGCGCCAGGCTTCGGCGAGCGTCGCCGCGTCGGCACCGGCGGTGGTGGCGCCGGCGACCGCCTGTGCCAGCAGGGTCCGCTGCGCCGGCTCCGGCAGGCGGTCGAACAGGGCTAGCTGGCGTTCGGCGCCTTCGAGTTCGCTGACCGGCTTGCCGGCATGGTCGGCCAGCAGTGCCCGGTCCACGCCCCATTCCGGGTGGTCATCCGGCGTCGCCGCCTGCGCCAGCATCAGCGCCGCCGCCCAGGTCTCGACATCGGCAAAGGCGGCGGCGTTCAGCCCGGCTTTCTCCAGCAGCGCGGCGAGCGCCGGCCGCAGCTTCGGATCGATGCGCCCGGCCAGCGGCGGCTGGCCGGGCGTGTGCGCCAGCCGGGCGAACACCCGCGCCGTGGCGGCGTCATCGCCCAGCGCCGCAATCTCGACGACGATCCGGTCCGACCGGGCCAGCGCCTGGGAGACCGCGCGCGTACGCCAGTCATACGGCCGCGGGGTCGCGTGGATCGTGCCGAACAGCCAGCCCTGCTGCCCGCCCGGCCCATCGATCCGCCACAGCGCCGGCCGCGCCTCTTGCGCCCGTGGCCCGCAGGCCAGCAACGCCAGCGCGAGCAGCCATGCCGGCCGGCGCACGGCTACTGGACCCGGACCGCCTTCAGCCCGAGCGCGCGCAACTGGTCCTGCACCGAGCCCGGCCCCGCCAGGTGCCCGGCGCCGACCGCGACGAACACCGCGCCGGGCTTGGCCATCCGGGCGGAAATCCACCTGGCCCACGCCTTGTTGCGGCCGATCAGCAACTTGTCCTTGAGCGCCGGATCGTCCTCGTCGTCGTTCATCAGCTTCGCCAGCTTCGTTGCGTTGCCGGCCTGCCAGCAGGCGATGATCGCCGCGAGTTCGCCCTTGAGCTTCGGCAGGTTCTGGACGACCTGCGACAGGTAACGCTTCTGTACCGGCATCGGCAGCGAGCCGAACAGCGCAAGCTGGTATTCCGGGGTTTCCAGGGCCTCGTGCGCCAGCTTCAGCGATGCCGCCTTCGTCCCCAGCGTCGCATCGACGCCGTTGGCCGGATCATAGCCGGAGGTCAGCAGCGGCAGGGTCGCCAGCGCCACCGCGGCATACCACGGCTGGTAGCGGTCGAGCGCGGCGGCGGGCATCTTGTTGGCCGCCAGCGCCTTCTCGAACGCGGCGCGCTGCCGCGCGGTCATCATCGCGCGCAGGCTGCGCCCTTCCGGCAGCATCGCGCTGGCCTGGACGACGCTGCGCATCTGCTCCGGGTTCTTGTCGATGATCTCCGTCACCAGGGTATCGGAATGCTCGAAGGCGCCGGCGATCCGGCCATCGTACCACCCGGTGCCCTTGGGCAGGGCATGGACTGTGCCGAACAGCCACACGGTCGTGTCGGCGTCGGACACCTTCCACAAAGCCGGCCGGGCGGCGGCGGCCCCGGGCAGGGCGAGCAGCAAGGCAAGGGTGAGAAGGCGTTGGAACAGCATGGTCATGGCGCACGTCTATCGCGCTTCCCCGCGACAGTCGATGAGCAGCCATGGTTGACCGCGCGTAAACGACCATAACGCTGGTGCCATTGGTTGATTTGTAACCGGCGCTGGGCCAAAGGCGGCAGCCATGGCCGACAATGCGACCCCGCTCTCCTTCCAGGACATGATCCTGAAGCTCCACGCCTTCTGGAGCGAACAGGGCTGCCTGATCCTCCAGCCCTACGACATGCGCATGGGGGCCGGCACCTTCCACCCCGCCACCACCCTGCGCGCGCTCGGCCCGGAGCGGTGGAACGCGGCCTATGTCCAGCCCAGCCGCCGGCCGACCGACGGGCGCTATGGCGAGAATCCGAACCGGCTGCAGCACTATTACCAGTATCAGGTGATCCTCAAGCCGAACCCGGAAAACCTCCAGGAACTCTATCTCGCCAGCCTCGCGGCCATCGGCATCGACCCGCTGGCGCACGACATCCGCTTCGTCGAGGACGATTGGGAAAGCCCGACCCTCGGCGCCTGGGGGCTGGGCTGGGAAGTCTGGTGCGACGGCATGGAGGTGACCCAGTTCACCTATTTCCAGCAGGTCGGCGGGTTCGACTGCAAGCCGGTGGCGGGCGAACTGACATATGGCCTGGAGCGGCTCGCCATGTACCTGCAGGGCAAGGACCGCTATCACGATCTCGCCTTCAACAATCACGGCGTGACCTACGGCGATGTCTTCCTCGCCAACGAGCAGCAATTGTCGAAATACAACTTCGAGGTGGCCGACACCGCCAGCCTGTTCGACGGTTTCGCCAAGGCCGAGGCCGAATGCCAGCGCTGCCTGGATGCCGATATCCCGCTGGCGGCCTACGAGCAGGCGATCGAGGCCAGCCACCTGTTCAACCTGCTGCAGGCGCGCGGGGTGATCTCGGTGCAGGAACGCGCCAGCTACATCGGCCGGGTCCGCGATCTCGCCAAGGGCTCCTGCCAGAAATGGATCGAGACCAACACCGCCCGCTGGCAGGCCGAATACCCGGAGTGGAGCCTGTGAGCGACCGGCTTGCTTCCGGCGCGACCGGAAAAAATGTGTCCGACTTCCTCCTCGAACTCCGCTCCGAGGAAATCCCCGCCCGCATGCAGGCCGGTGCCCGCGCCAGCCTGGAAAAGCTCTTCCGCGAGCAACTCGCCGCCGCCGGGCTCGAGCCGGGCGTGATCACCGTGTGGTCCACCCCGCGTCGCCTGGCGCTGATCGCGCGGGACCTGGCGCAAGCGACCGAGGCGGTCAGCGAGGAAGTCAAAGGCCCGCGCACCAGCGCGCCGGAGCAGGCGCTCGAAGGCTTCCTGCGCAAGACCGGCTTGAGCAGGGAACAGCTGACCGAGCGCGACGGCGTGTGGTTCGCGATCAACGAAAAGCCGGGCCGCGCCACCCGCGAAGTGCTGGCCGAGTCGATTCCCGCGATCATCCGCGCCTTCCCCTGGCCAAAGAGCCAGCGCTGGGGCGCTGCCTCGCTCTCCAGCGAGAGCCTGCGCTGGGTGCGGCCGCTGTCGGGCATCGTCGCCATTTTCGGCGAGGACCTGGTCGAGTGCGAGGTCGGCGGCGTGCGCTCCGGCTATGCCACCCGGGGGCACCGCTTCCATGCCCCGGGCGAGATCACCATCGGCGGCGCGGCCGACTACCAGGAAAAGCTGCGCGCCTGCCACGTCATCGTCGATCATGCCGAACGCGAGGCGCTGATCGCCGAGCAGGCCCGGGCGGCGGCGGAAAAGGCCGGTCTCACGCTGGTCGAGGACCCGGGGCTGGTGATCGAGAACGCCGGCCTCACCGAATACCCGGTGCCGCTGCTGGGCCGGTTCGACGAAGCCTATCTCGATGTCCCGCCCGAGGTCATCCAGCTGACCGCGCGGACCAACCAGAAATACTTCGTCTGCGAATATCCTCCCCGGGACGGGGAGGGGGACCATGCGCAGCATGGTGGAGGGGGTTCGCAACCGGTCGCCAAGCTCACCGGCAAGCTGGCCAATGCCTTCGTCTGCACCGCCAACATCGCCGCGAGCGATGCCGGTGCGGGCATCGTCGCCGGCAATCGCAAGGTGCTGGCGGCGCGGCTCTCCGATGCCCGCTTCTTCTGGGAGCAGGACCGCAAGACGCCGCTTTCGAAGCAGGCGGACAAGCTCGGCCGGATCACCTTCCACGAGAAGCTGGGCACCGTCGCTGACAAGGTGGCGCGGGTGGCCAAGCTGGCGGAGTGGCTGGCGAGCGAAGGCATTGTGCCCGGTTGCGATCCGGCCCTGGCGCGGCAGGCGGCGGAACTGTGCAAGGCCGATCTTGTGACCGAAATGGTCGGCGAGTTTCCCGAACTGCAGGGCCTGATGGGCGGCTACTATGCCCGCGCAGAAGGCCTGCCGAATGCGGTGGCCGATGCGATCCGCGACCACTACAAGCCGGTGGGGCAGGGGGATGAGGTGCCGACCGCGCCGGTGACGGTGGCGGTGGCACTGGCGGACAAGCTGGACACGATTGCCCAGTTTTTTCGCATCGGTGAGAGACCTACAGGTTCCAAGGATCCCTTTGCCCTCAGAAGAGCTGCGCTCGGCGCGATTTCAATTACAACCGTGAATGGCCTCCGTTGGAGCATTATGCTCGTTCTTCTGAAGGCTTTGTTTGAGGTCACCTACAGCGAAGTCCGCACCGAACGGACGGCACCTCTACGGGCCGCAGCCGATGCGATTCTTCCTGTCATAGACAGAGACAACGCGATACATTTCATAAAGGCCTGGGTAGAAACTTCAAAATCGTTTGAAGAACCTAAGGCCTTGGACCCGCAGATTTTCGAACCCATCTTGCATGCATCGGCTCAGGTGCGTGACTTCTTTCTTGATCGCTTTGAGGTTGCATCTCGTGATCGAGGCATATCGGCGGACATTATTCGTGCTGCAGTGATTATCGATGGAAACAAGGGCAAGGAAGATGACCTTGTTCGTCTACTCGCAAGAGTAGAAGCACTCCAGTTGTTGTTGGCCACCGAGGACGGGAAAAATCTCCACTCCGGCTACAAGCGCGCCGCCAACATCCTCAAGAAGGAGGACTGGCAGGGGATCGAGGGCGAGATCGCCCGCACCGGCGAGGAAGACCCGCTGGCCATGGTCGATGACCCGGACCTCGCCCCGGTGATCGCCGCCAAGATGGCCGATCGCCACGCGGCGGCGCTGGCCTATGCGCCGGAACCGGCCGAGGCCGCATTGATCGAGGCGCTCGGCCAGGCCGGGCCGCAGGCCGAGGCTGCCGTCGCCGCCGAGGACTTCGCCGCTGCGATGACCGCGCTTGCTTCCCTGCGCGCGCCGATCGATGCGTTTTTCGATGCGGTGACGGTCAACGATGCCGATCCGGCCAAGCGGCAGGCTCGCCTCGGCCTGCTTGACCAGTTTCGTGCTGCAGTGCACAAAGTTGCTGACTTCTCGCGGATCGAGGGTTAGAGAAGGCAAGAACATACGTATGCAACGCGTTGCATGCGGCCGACCACAAGCAGGGGAGTTCGATGAAGCAGGTCTTCACTTTCGGAGGCGGCATTCGCCACGACGATCCCCGCGCGCGTGACAAGACGGTCGTCGGCGGCAAGGGTGCCAACCTTGGCGAGATGGCCGGCATCGGCCTGCCGGTCCCCCCGGGCTTCACCATCACCACCGACGAGTGCATCCGCTACCTGAAGGAAGGCGCCAATTTCTCCGACGCGCTCCGCGCCGACGTGGCAACCGCGCTGGCGCACATCGAACAGGCGGTCGGCAAGACCTTCGGCAATCCGGCCGATCCGCTGCTGGTCTCGGTCCGCTCGGGCGCCCGCGTGTCGATGCCCGGCATGATGGACACCGTGCTCAACCTCGGCCTCAACGACGAGACGGTGCAGGGCCTCGCCAGCACTTCTGGCGACGAGCGTTTCGCCTGGGACAGTTATCGCCGCTTCGTCCAGATGTATTCCGACGTGGTGCTGGGCATCCCGCATCACCTGTTCGAAGATGCGCTGGAAATCACCAAGGAAGACAACGGCTTCTATTCCGATGTTGAACTGGGTGCCGAGCATTGGCAAGCGCTCGTGGCGCAATACAAGGACATCGTCGCGCAGGAACTGGGCCAGCCCTTTCCGCAGGATGTCCACGAGCAGCTCTGGGGCGCCATCGCCGCCGTGTTCGATTCGTGGGATTCCGACCGCGCCAAGGTCTACCGCCGCCTGAACGACATTCCCGGTGACTGGGGCACCGCAGTCAACGTCCAGGCGATGGTGTTCGGCAACATGGGCGATACCTCGGCCACCGGCGTCGCCTTCACCCGCGATCCGGCGACCGGCGAGAAGGCCTATTACGGCGAATACCTGGTCAATGCCCAGGGCGAGGACGTCGTCGCCGGCATCCGCACGCCGCAATACCTGACCCGGGCCGCGCGGGAGCGGGCCAGTGCCAAGCCGCTGTCCATGGAAGAAGCCATGCCCGTCGCCTATGGCGAACTGGCGCACGTGTTCGAGCTGCTCGAAGCCCACTACAAGGACATGCAGGACATCGAGTTCACCGTCGAACGCGGCAAGCTCTGGATGCTCCAGACCCGCAGCGGCAAGCGCACCGCCAAGGCGGCGCTGAAGATGGCGGTGGACATGGTCGGCGAGGGCCTGATCGACGAGGCGACCGCCGTCCGCCGGGTCGACCCGATGGCGCTCGACCAGCTGCTCCACCCGACGCTCGACCCCAAGGCGCCGCGCGACCTGCTCGGCAAGGGCCTGCCGGCCAGCCCGGGTGCCGCCAGTGGCGCGATCGTGCTCGATGCCGACACCGCCCAGCAGCGCGCCGAACGCGGCGAGGCGGTGATCCTGGTCCGCGTCGAAACCTCGCCGGAGGACATCCACGGCATGCACGCCGCCAAGGGCATCCTGACCGCGCGCGGCGGCATGACCAGCCACGCCGCTGTGGTCGCGCGCGGCATGGGCCGGCCCTGTGTTTCAGGCGCCAGCGCCGTGTCGATCGACATGGCCAGCCGCACCCTGCGCATCGGCACCCGCGACCTCAACGAGGGCGACATCCTGACGCTCGACGGCGCGAGCGGCGAGATCATCGCCGGCGAAGTCGCCACCATCGAGCCGGAACTGGTCGGCGATTTCGGCACGCTGATGGCCTGGGCCGACCGGCATCGGCGGATGAAGGTCCGCGCCAATGCCGAGACGCCGGAGGACTGCCGCATGGCCCGCCAGTTCGGCGCCGAGGGTGTCGGTCTGTGCCGCACCGAGCACATGTTCTTCGACGACAAGCGGATCAGCGCCGTGCGCCAGATGATCCTCGCCGAGGATAGCAACGGCCGCAAGGCGGCGCTCGCCAAGCTGCTGCCCGAGCAGCGGGCCGACTTCCATGCGATCTTCGAGATCATGGCCGGCCTGCCGGTGACCATCCGCCTGCTCGACCCGCCGCTCCACGAATTCCTGCCCCAGGGCGATGCCGAGTTCGAGGAACTGTCCGACGCCATCGGCATCGGCGCCGCGACGCTGAAGCGCCGGGCCGAGGAACTGCACGAGGCCAACCCGATGCTCGGCCATCGCGGTTGCCGGCTTGGCATCACTTTCCCGGAAATCTACGAGATGCAGGTCCGCGCCATCTTCGAGGCCGCCTGCGATGTCGCAGCCCAGGGCGGCGAGGCGCCGGTGCCCGAGGTGATGATCCCGCTGGTCGCCACCCGGCGCGAACTGGAAATCCTCCGGGAACTCACCGACCGCACGGCCACCGCGGTGTTCGCCGAGAAGGGCCGGACGCTGCAATACCACGTCGGCACGATGATCGAACTGCCGCGCGCGGCGCTGATGGCCGGCGAAATCGCCGAAGTCGGCGAATTCTTCTCGTTCGGCACCAACGACCTGACCCAGACCACCCTCGGGGTCAGCCGCGACGACGCTGCCAAGTTTCTCTCGCCTTATGTCGAGCAGGGCATTTATCCCCGCGATCCCTTCGTCAGCCTCGATGTCGATGGCGTCGGCCAGCTGGTCCGCCTCGCCGCCGAGCGCGGCCGGACAACGCGCCCCGGCATCAAGCTCGGCATCTGCGGCGAACACGGCGGCGATCCCGCCAGCATCGCATTCTGCGAGAGCGTCGGGCTCGATTACGTTTCGGCCTCGCCCTATCGCGTGCCGATCGCCAGGCTGGCGGCGGCGCAGGCGGCTTTGGGCTGACGGACAGAATAGTTGTATCTAAAAAGGAAGGCCGGGGATTTATCATCCCCGGCTTTCCTTCTTCTAAAGGATAGCGCGGCTGACGGGGGTGAGCCGTCCGGCCCACCCCCTCGGCACATCAGGCGGCCTGGCTTTGCTCGCCGGATACGGGCTTCGCGTCGGTCACCACGGTCAGCGGCGCGGGGTTGCCGGCGAAGGCGATCTTCTTTGGCTTCATTGCCTCGGGCACTTCGCGCACCAGGTCGATGACCAGCAGGCCGTCCTCCAGCGCGGCGTTTTCGACCCGGACGAAGTCGGCCAGCTCAAAGCGCCGTTCAAAGCCGCGCTGGGCGATGCCGACGTGGAGGAACTGGCTGCCTTCGCTCGCGGTTTCCTCACCCTTGCGGCCCTGGACCACCAGCAGGTTCTGCTGGGCGGTGATGTCTAGCTCGGCCGGCTTGAAGCCGGCGACGGCGAGGGTGATGCGATAGGCATCGTTGCCGCGGCGCTCGATGTTGAACGGCGGATAATTGTCCGAAGAATTTCCGCGGGCGTGGTTTTCCAGCAGGTCGAACAAGCGGTCGAACCCGACAGTGCTGCGGCGATAGGGGGTGAAATCGAAACGGTTCATGGCAAAAATCCTCTTGCTGAGCAATTTTCGAAGCCGGCCCGGAGCCCTTGCAATGGCGCCCGCGAGCACGACATTTCCAGTCTCGTGCCATGCCCGTGAGGGCCATGACACGTTTCGACAGATATGTTAGCCGGACCCGGTTTCAAGAGCGGCCCGGCGCCCGAATGTGAACAATGAAACGACAGGAGCAGCGATGGCACGCGTCGAGATCTACACCAAATGGGGCTGCCCTTACTGCACCCGGGCGAAGGCCCTGCTGGACAGCAAGGGGGTCGATTACGAGGAATACGACGTGACGATGGGCGGGCCGAAGAAGCAGGAGATGCTGGCCCGCAAGCCCGACGCAATGACCGTGCCCCAGGTCTTCGTCGACGATGTCGCGCTGGGCGGCAGCGACGACCTGTCGGCGCTGGATCGCGCCGGCAAGCTCGATCCGCTGCTCGGTCTGGGCTGATCGCGGCATGACCCGCATCGCCGTCCTCCAGATGACCAGCGGGATCGACCCTGCCGCCAATGCGGCGGTGCTGGTCGATGCCGTGCGCGCGGCGCGGGCCGGCGGTGCGACGATGCTGTTCACGCCGGAAATGTCCGGCCTGCTCGACCGCCAGCGTGCCCGCGCAGCGGCACATATCGTTTCGGAAGCGGAAAATCCGGTTCTGGCGGCGGTGTGCGAGGCAGCGGCGGAGGAAGGCCTGTGGGTCTCGATCGGCTCGCTGGCGGTGGCGGCGGAGGGTCAGGTCGAGGACGGGGCGGCCCGCTGGGCTAACCGGGCTTTCGTGATCGACGGTGGCGGCGCCATCGTCGCCCGTTACGACAAAATCCACATGTTCGACGTTGATCTCGCCACCGGCGAAAGCTGGCGGGAATCGGCGGCTTATGTGCCTGGCGATCAGGTCGCGACTGTGGACACGCCGGTTGGCCGGCTGGGCCTGTCGATCTGCTACGACTTGCGCTTTCCGGCGCTGTTCGAGGCGCTGGGGCGGGCGCGGTGCGATTGCCTGGCGATCCCGGCGGCGTTCACCGCGCCGACCGGGGCGGCGCACTGGCACGTGCTCCAGCGGGCGCGAGCGATCGAGGCCAGCGCGTACGTCATCGCCGCCGCCCAGGTCGGCCGGCACGAGGATGGCCGCGAGACCTATGGGCATAGCCTGGTGGTCGATCCGTGGGGCGAAGTCCTGCTCGACATGGGCGGCGCCGGGCCGGGGCTCGGCTTCGCCGAGATCGAGCCATCCCGCATCGCCGAAGTGCGGGCGCAACTGCCGAGCCTTGCCAACCGGCGGTCAATCTCTATCTGACTGGGACGATGATTGTTTTCGAACTCGAATGCCGCAGCGGCGGGCATCGCTTCGAGGGCTGGTTCGGCTCCTCGGACGATTTCGCCAGCCAGCAGCAGCGGGGCCTGCTCGCCTGCCCGCAGTGCGGCGCCGCCGATGTCGCCAAGGCGCCGATGGCCCCGCACCTGGCTCGCAAGGGCAACCAGATGCCCGGAGCGCCGGTGGCAGTACCCACTGCTCCGGCACGAGTCGTCCCGGCAGAGAAGCCCCCGGCTCCGGCTCGGGCGATGACCGTGCCGGCCGAATTGCCGCCCAAGGTCGTCGCGATGATGCAGGCGGTGGCGGCCGTCCAGGCCGAGGCGCTGAAATCGTCCCGCTGGGTGGGGGACAGCTTTGCCGACGATGCTCGCGCGATGCATTACGGGGAAAAGGACCACGAGCCGATCCATGGCCAGGCCTCGCCCGAGGAGGCGCGGGAACTGATCGAGGAAGGTATCGAGATCGCCCCGGTGCTGTTCCCGCTGGCCTCGCCCGGCGAGATCAACTGAACCGGACCGTTGCCACCGCCGCCCGCGCCGCCTAAAGAACCGCCCGGGCGCGCCCGTAGCTCAGCAGGATAGAGCACCAGATTCCTAATCTGGGGGCCATGGGTTCGAATCCCGTCGGGCGCACCATCCCTATTGCGTGGAAAGGTCTCTCAGGCCTTGAGCCGCCAGCCGGTGCGGAAGATCGCGACCATGGCGACGAGGCACAGGGCGGTGAAGGCGAGAGTGGCGGCGAGGCTGACGCCCACGCCGAGATCGTTGGTTTCGTAGAACGCCCAGCGAAAGCCGCTCATCAGGTAGACCACCGGGTTGAACAGGGCGATGGTGTTCCATGGCGCCGGCAGCATGGCGACCGAGTAGAACGCGCCGCCGAGAAAGCCGAGCGGCGACAGCACCAGCATCGGCACGACCTGCAGCTGCTCGAAGCTGTTGGCGACCAGCCCGATGATGAAGCCGAACAGGCTGAACGAGAGGGCGATGAGCAGCAGGAAGCCGGCCATGACCAGCGGGTGGGCGATATGGTAGGGGACGAACAGCCGGGCGACCAGCAGGGTGATGGTGCCGACGATGATCGCCTTGGTCACCGCCGCGCCGACATAGCCGATCAGCAGTTCGAAGCCGTCGAGCGGGGCGGTCAGCACCTCGCCGATGGTTTTCGAGAACTTCGGCAGGTAGATCGCGAACGAGGCATTGGCGACGCTGTCGGTCATGACGCTGAGGAGGGTCAGGCCCGGCACGATGAAGGCGCCATAGGGCACGCCGTCGATCGGCTGCATCCGCGAGCCGATCGCGGCGCCGAAGACGACGAAGTAGAGCCCGGTGGTGAGCACCGGGGTCGCCAGGCTCTGGCCGATGGTGCGCAGCCAGCGGGCCATTTCGAAGCGGTAGATGGCGGCAATGCCGTGGCGGTTCATCGGCCTTCTCCGACCAAAGTGACGAAAATGTCCTCGAGCGAGCTGCGGCGGGTATCGACCGAGCGGACATCGCTACCGGCGGCGTCGAGCTGGCGGACCAGCGTGGCGAGGCTGGTGTCGCCTTCGCCGCCGCCGGTGACATGGGTGACGGTCAGGCCGTCGGCCGAGAGTTCGGCGCCGAGTGTGGCGAGGCCGGGCGGCAGGGCCGCCAGCGGGGCCGCGAGGGTGAGGGTGGTGGTGGTCTTGCCGAGCCGGCGCATCAGCGTCGCCTTGTCCTCCACCAGCTTCAGTTCGCCATGGTCGATGACGCCGATGCGGTCGGCCATTTCCTCGGCCTCCTCGATGTAGTGGGTGGTCAGGATGATGGTTGTGCCGGCGTCGCGCAGCTTGCGCACCAGCGCCCACATGTCGCGCCGCAGGGCGACATCGACGCCGGCGGTCGGCTCGTCGAGGAACAGGATCACCGGATCGTGCGCCAGGGCCTTGGCGATCAGCACGCGGCGCTTCATGCCGCCGGACAGTTCGTCGAGCCGGGCGCGGCGCTTGTCCCACAGCGACAGGGCGCGCAGGATCTCCTCGATCCGGGCGGGATCGCGCGGCTTGCCGAACAGGCCCCGGCTGAAGGCGACGACATCCTCGACCCGTTCGAACATGTCCACCGCCAGTTCCTGCGGGACGAGGCCGATCTTGGCACGGGCCTGGCGATAGTCGCCCTGGATGTCGTGGCCATCGGCGATGGCGGTGCCGGCGCTCAGCCGGACGCTGCCGCAGATCATCGAGATCAGCGTCGTCTTGCCGGCGCCGTTGGGGCCGAGCAGGGCGAAGATCTCGCCACGCCGGATATCGAGATCGGTCGGCCGCAGGGCCTCGACCCCGGAGGCGTAGCGCTTGGCCACGCCGCGAATGGACAGGACGATGTCGGGAGCGGGAGGAGGATTCACCCCGGCAGCATAACGGGAGGGCGCCCCGCCCGGCAAGGGGCGGTCATTCGAGGCAGGCCAGCAGATCGGCGAGTTCGGCGCTGCCGAACGCGGTATACTGGTCGGCAACGGCATAGGGCAGCAGCAGGCGACGGCCCGAGACGACGCTGCCGCAGCTGTAGACGACATTGGGGACGTAGCCGTCGCGCTCTTCCGGGCGCGGGGTCATCAGCGGCTTGCGCGTGCGGGCGAGGACGCGGGCGGGGTCGTCGCGATCGAGCAGCAGGGCGCCGATCGAATAGGAACGCAGCGCGCCGACGCCGTGAGTCAGCACCAGCCAGCCTTCGTCGATCTCGATCGGGGAGCCGCAATTGCCCATCTGCACCAGCTCCCAGTCGAACCGGGGGCTGGCGATGCGCTGGCCCTCGTCCCAGCGATAGAGTTCGTCCGAGCGCAGCAGCCAGATGCTCTCGTTGTCGGCGCGGCCGAGCATCATGTAGCGGCCGCCGACCCGGCGAGGGAACAGGGCCATGCCCTTGTTGAGCGCGAACAGGCCGGCGAGCGGGGCGAGTTCGAACCGCGCGCGGCCCTGGGAGCGCAGCATTTCCGAGCGCGCGGCGAGGCCGCTGTAGGCGGTGTAGGTGCCGTGCAGCGCCCGGCTGCCGTCTTCCTCGGTCAGCCAGGTCAGGCGCAGGTCCTCGATGCCCTGGCGCTGGCTGGGGGTGACCGGGAACAGCACGGCGTCGGCCGGATGGCTGATGTCCGGCCAGGCGAAGCGCACCCGATCGCCGTCCACCGCTTCGACCCGGGGCTGGATGCATTTCGAGGAACCGGGGTCGATCTCGACCTCGCCGCCTGGCGTCCACACCGCGCCGCGGAAGGCGACAGAGGAAACATGGCCTTCGCCGATGCCGCGCAACGAGAGCAGCAGGCGAATGGCGCCCGGCGGCAGGCCGGACTGGTCGGCGGAGATGATGCAGGACGGATTGAACAGGGCCGCCGACTGGAAGGCATATTCCTGGGTGAAGAACGCGGCGACCAGGCGCGCGCGGTCGCCGGCGAGGGACGGCAGGGCGAGTTCCTCGCGTAGTTGCTCGAAGCGGTCGTCGAGGTATCGCTCGACCTGCTGGTGGCGATCGGCCAGCAGGCCGACAATCGCGGCATAGCCCCGCCTCAGGCGCTCGTCATCTAGCCCGAGGATGCGCTCGACGATGCGCTGCTCGCGCCTCGGTGACCGTTCGAACGGGGGTGGGTCATCCGGGGTGAAAGGCCGAAGCACGGTCTGGGCCGGGTCGGGCCGGAGGGTGAGCGAAAGCCGCCGGAAAATGTCATCAACCGCCATTGCCGCTCCACAACCGTCCAAAGCCATAACGGGCAGGACGGGCAATGCGATCCTCGGCCGTGGCGATTTCCCGCGCGACCTGTCCCAACGGGCGGATGCCGCCAGGAACCGCGCACCCGACGACCGGTTTGGTTCCATGCCGGCCCGACCGGGTCGGGGCGGGCACCTGCGCCTGCTCAGCCCCGAGACCGGCGCGGCGCCGGTTGCGTCATTCATCCAGGAGAGGGCATGACCGATACGCTGATCGCCGCCGACGACACGTTCCTGCACGACGTGCTGGCCGGACTGAGCGCGCCCCGCAAGACGATTCCGGCGCGGTACTTCTACGACCTCGAAGGCTCCCGATTGTTCGAGGCGATTACCGCCTTGCCCGAATACTACCCGACCCGTACCGAGATCGGCCTGCTGGCGGCGCATGGCGGCGATCTGGGCAGGCTGGCGGGGCGGGGCAGGCCGGTGGTCGAATTCGGCGCCGGATCGGCGACGAAGACCCCGATCCTGCTCGATGCGACCGAGGCGCCTTTGTTCATCGCGATCGACATTTCGGCGGAATTCCTTGAGCAGTCGGTCGCGGCGCTGGCCGAGGACCGGCCGGCCTTGCGCGTCATCGGCGTGCCGGGCGATTTCACCCGGCCACTGGCGCTGCCGCCGCTGCCCGGGCCGCCGACCGGCTTCTTCTCCGGTTCGACGATCGGCAATTTCGACCATGCCGGCGCGGTCGATCTCCTGCGGTCCTTCCGCGCGACGCTGGGTGAGGGTTCGCGCCTGGTGATCGGCATCGACACCCGCAAGAACCCGCGCCTGCTCGAAGCCGCCTATGACGATGCGGCCGGGGTGACGGCACGCTTCAACCTCAACCTGCTCAGCCGGATCAACCGTGAACTCGATGCGACCATACCGGTGGGTGCCTTCGAGCATCGGGCCGAGTGGCACGATGCCCTCGGGCGGATCGAGATGCACCTCGTCGCATCGCGGGACGTGTCGTTCACCGTCGCCGGGCGCGGCTTTTCGCTGAGTCGGGGCGAAACGATCCACACCGAGAACAGCTACAAGTACCGGCCGGAGGAAACGCGGTTGCTGGCGCGCGCTTCCGGCTGGGAGCCGCTGGCGATGTGGACCGACCCGCAGCAGATGTTCGGCCTGCACGTGTGGACGGCGGCCAGCCTGCAGCCCGCGCCATGAGCACGAGTGCGGCGCATCCCCAGGCCACTGCCGCCCGGGCACAGGCTGACCGCTTTTCGCATGTCCGTCAGGCAACGCTGTCGCTGGTCGCCCCACTGTCGGCCGAGGATTGCCAGGTCCAGTCCATGCCGGACGTCAGCCCGGCGAAATGGCATCTTGCCCATACCACCTGGTTTTTCGAGACATTCGTCCTGCAGCCGCACCTGCCCGGTTACGCAGCCTTCGACGCCGCCTTCGCGGTGCTGTTCAATTCGTACTACGTCGGAGTCGGCGAGCGGCACCCGCGCAGCGAGCGGGGCCTGTTGACCCGCCCCGGGCTGGACGAGGTCCTCGCCTATCGCCGGCATGTCGACGAGGCGATGGCGAGCCTGTTCGATCGCGGTAGCGGACCATGGGTCGACCTGGTGGAACTAGGTTGCCAGCATGAGCAGCAGCACCAGGAATTGATGCTGATGGACATCCTGCACGTCCTCTCCTGCAACCCGCTGCAACCCGCTTATGGCCAGGTGTCCCGCCAGGACGGAGGCGCAAGGATGCAATGGCGGTCCTTGCCGGGCGGACTTTACGAGATCGGCTACGCGGGATCGGGTTTCAGATTCGACAACGAGGAGCCGCGACATCGCGTCTGGCTCGAAGCTTTCACCATTGCCGACCGGCTGGTGACGGCGGGGGACTTTCTCGCTTTCATGGCTGAAGGGGGATATCGCAGGCCCGAACTGTGGCTTTCGGACGGATGGGACCAGGCGAGCCGGGAAGGCTGGCAGGCACCGCTTTACTGGAGCGAGCAGGGCGGCGGCTGGAGCCGGTTCACGCTGGCCGGGCGGCAGGCTGTCGACCCGGGCGAGGAGGTCGATCATGTCAGCTACTACGAAGCCGATGCCTATGCGCGCTGGGCCGGCGCGCGCCTGCCGACTGAAGCGGAATGGGAGGTGGCGATGACGCACGGCGGGTTTGCCGACGCCTGCGACGTGGCCTGGCAATGGACGGCGTCCGCCTATCTCGCCTATCCCGGCTATGCCGCGCCCGCAGGCGCGGTGGGTGAATACAACGGCAAGTTCATGGTCAACCAGATGGTCCTGCGCGGTGGTTCGCTGGCGACGCCGGAAGGCCACGCCAGGCCGACTTATCGCAATTTCTTTCCTGCCGCGGCGAGATGGGCGTTTTCCGGCATCCGCCTCGCGGCGAACCCCGGATCACCCCTCGGAATCGCCAACGGCAAAGCCGACACAGGCGCGACACTGCAACACCAGAGGATCGACGATCGCCAGGGCTGACCGGGCCTGGACGACGACCAGCGGAAGTTCGGTGCAGGCGAGGATGACCGCCTCGCAACCCTGGGCGGCATGGTCCATGGTCAGACGTGCGAAGTAGTCGGCAAAGGCGGGGTCCTGGGCGCCATCGGCCAGCCGGGTCAGGATGGCGCCGATCCTCTCGCGCTCCGGTTCCGGCGGGGTCGCCACCTCGATCCCGGCCCGGCGCAACGGATCGGCGTAGTAGCCGTCTTCCATGGTGAAGCGGGTGCCGAGCAGCAGGACACGGCCGATCGACAGCCGGCGCAGCTCGGCGCGGACGAGGGTGATGGCATGGAACAGCGGCGGTGCGGCCGGCAGATCCGCGGCGATCTCGTCGTAGACCTTGTGCAGGGTGTTGTTCGCGATCATCCAGCAATCGGGCCGGAAGGACAGCAAGGTCTCGATCTCGCCGCGCAGCAGGGCCGGAATGATGCTCCAGTCGGCCGAGTAGGCGGTGCGGATCGCGTGGTAGTCGATGCTGTAAAGCGCGATGCGGGCGGAATGGCGAGGCCCGAGCCGGCTTTCGACCTCGCGGTTGAGCAGGCGATAGGGCAGGATGGTCGAAGGCCAGCTCATGCCGCCGAGGACGCCGATCAGTTTCATGGCCTCACCCCTATGATGCCAGCGGCCAATGCCCTTGCGGCCCTCGGCAGAGACTGCGGCCCACAAGGCCTGGCGCGAGGGTGGGTGACGGGGAAAGTGGAGCGGGTAGCGGGAATCGAACCCGCATAGCCAGCTTGGAAGGCTGGAGCTTTACCACTAAGCTATACCCGCGTGGTCGGCAGCGCTTGCCACCAGACGGCGGTCGGCGTCAATCCTTTTGCCGGGACATGGCTGGGCTTTTGCCGATGCCCGGATGCCGGGTGGATTGCGCGGGCGGGCGAAATCCCTAAATGTCGCTGGCGATGTCATCATCTCCGATCACCGAACTGACCGCGCGGGCGCGGGAGATCTTCAGGCTGGTGGTCGATGGCTACCTCGCCACCGGGCAACCGGTCGGGTCGAAGACCCTGGCCCAGAACACGCCGCTGAGCCTGTCGCCGGCCTCCATCCGCTCGGTGCTGGCAGAGCTGGAGGGGCTCGGGCTGCTCGGGCATCCGCACACCAGCGCCGGCCGGGTGCCGACCGAGCACGGCCTGCGGCTGTTCGTCGAGGGGATGATGCAGGTGGCGGAGCCGACCGCGCAGGAGCGCGAGGCGATCGAGCGGCGGCTGGCGGAGGTGGGCGAGTTCGGACCGGTGCCGGTCGAGGCGGCGCTGGCGGCGACGAGTGCGCTGCTCTCCGAGCTTTCGGCGGCGGCGGGGGTGGTCATGGTGCCGCGGCTCGAGCCGAGGCTGGCGCAGCTGAGCCTGGTGCCGCTTTCGCCGGGCCGGGCGCTGGCGGTGCTGGTCGGCGAGGACGGGGGCATCGAGAACCGGGTAGTGGCGGTGCCGGACGATGTGCGGCCGGGCGCACTGGAAGAGGCCTCGAACTACATCACCGCGCGCCTTGCCGGGCGGACGCTCGCCGAGGCTGCGGGGGCGATGCGGGCGGAGATCGCCTCCGGGCACAGCGCGCTCGATGCGGCGAGCCGGGACCTGGTCGAGCGCGGGCTGGCGGTGTGGAGCGAGGATGCCGCCCGGCGGCCGGTGCTGATCGTGCGGGGGCAGGCGAACCTGCTGGACGAGGCGGCGCTGCAGGATATCGAGCGGGTGCGGCTGCTGCTCGACGATCTCGAGAACAAGCAGTCGGTTTCCGAACTGCTCGACATGGCGCGGGAGGCGGAAGCGACGCGCATCTTCATCGGCGCGGAGAACCGGCTGTTCGCACTCTCCGGCTCTTCAGTGATCGCTTCGCCCTACCGCGACCGGGATGGGCGGGTGGTCGGCGTGCTGGGGGTGATCGGGCCAACGCGGTTGAATTATGCGCGAGTCGTCCCCATGGTGGATTTCACCGCGCAGGCGCTTTCCCGGGTGGGGCGCTGGGCCGGTTGATTCTTGCAAGATAACGGAATTCCTTGACTCATGACGACTGACCAGACGACCCCGCCGCAGGACCAGACTGCGAACGAGGCCGCAGCGCCGCAGGACGATGCTGCGGCGCGGGCTGCTGCGCTCGAATCCGAGCTGGAAGCGGCGAAGCAGGAGGTGCTTTACGCCAAGGCGGAAACGCAGAACGTGCGGCGGCGGCTGGAGAAGGACATTGCCGATGCGCGCGCCTATGCGGCGACCGGGTTCGCCCGCGACGTGCTTTCGGTGGCGGACAATATCGGCCGTGCGCTCGAATCGATTTCCGCCGAGCTGCGCGAGGACGAGCGGCTCAAGGCATTGATCGCCGGGCTTGAGGCGACCGGTCGCGAGATCGAGAAGGTATTTTCCAGCCACGGCATCACGCGGATCGCCGCCAAGGGCCTGCCGCTCGACCCCAACCAGCACCAGGCGATGATCGAGATACCCCATGCCGAGGCGGAGCCTGGCACCATCGTGCAGGAACTGGCCGCCGGCTACACGATCAAGGACCGGCTGTTGCGGCCGGCGATGGTGGCAGTGGCGAAGAAGCCGGACTGACCTGGGGCGAATGCCCAGTTGTGCACGTCTGATGAGGGAACCATCGGCGCGATCCAAGCGTAGTCTCCGGCGAGGGGCCAGGTTGGAGTTTGCCACGATGATCAAGCAGATGATGTTGCCCGTTATGCTCGCTGCCGGGCTGGGTCTGGCAGGTTGTGCACAGAATTACGGTGGCGAAGGCGCGGCTGCCGGTGGTGCCGCAGGCGCGCTGATCGGGGCCGCGACCGGTGGCAATCCGCTTGCCGGTGCGGCGATCGGTGCGGCGGCCGGTGCCGTCGGTGGTTCGCTGATCAAGAAGGACGATGGCTATTGCTATCGCCGCGATCGCGATGGCTACGACCACCGGGTCAGCTGCAACTAGGCCCTGACTTTTCATTGAACGGCAGCAGCCGCTCCAGTGCCTCGGCCTCGGCCTGGGTATTGGGGCGGCTGTGGTGTTTCAGCAGGAAGGCGTGGCGGACGAGTTCCGCCTGCTGTTCGATGCCATATGCCGCGAACGGCTTGCCCGGGACCAGTTCGTAGCGATAGCGGCAGAACGGATGGCGGTGGAGCGGCAAATACCAGCGGCCACGCTGCTGGGCCTGCCAGACGTGGGTCATTTCGTGGATGAATAGGCCCTGGCTGGCAGGGCCGGACTGGGCGAAATCGTCGCGGTAATGCGGGCTGGTGGCGGGGAAATGGATGTGCCCGCACGGGGCCATGGTCACGAGGCGCGGTTGCAGGGGCCACCAGCGCCGGCGATGGATGCGCACCGGCGCACAGTCGATCGCGCTGCCGAACATGGCCTCGATCAGCGTGACCTCGCCCGGGGTAAGCGGCCGGCTGCCGCCTGGAGGACAGGGCGGCAGGCAGGCAAGTGCGCTCAGTGCATGTTCCCCATGTCGTGGCCGGACATGCCCGGCATCGCATCCATCGTCATCGCGCCGCCAGTCGGTTCGGCCCTGGCGGTGGTGGCGAACGTGGTGCCATCGGCGAACTTCAGGGTCACGGCGATGCTGTCACCGGGCTTCGGTGCGGGGTTGAGGCCCATGACCATGGCGTGGCGGGCGCCGGGTTGGAGGCTGGCGGCGGCGGCCGGCGCGATGTCGAGGCCTTCGAGCGGAGCCATGGCGCCACCCTCGGTCTTGTGCAGTTCGGTGGCGGATGCGCCGGCGACGTCGATCCCGGTCAGCCGCAGCGGCGTGGTGCCGGGGTTGGCGATGGTCAGGTAGAGCGCTGCCGGGTTGCCGCCGACCGCCGGCAGGACCAGGCGGGCGCCCGAGACGATCACGTGCGAGCCGGCCTGGGCAGCGGCGGATTCGCTGGCGGCAGGCGCTGGGGGGGCCGCCTTGTCGTTGCAGGCGGCGAGCATGGCCAGCGCGGCGGTGGCGATCAAGAGGGCGGGATTGCGGGGCATGGATTCCATTCCTCGTCAAAGGTTCCGTGGGGTGACGGATTTCGCCCCGCACCTAGGCTTGCGCAGGACTTGTGCCAAGCAAAACCGCTCCTATATCGCGCTGCGTCAACGAGCCGCCGATGTGTTCTGCCCGGGTCCGGGGGTCACCTGTGCGGTGTCACACTCTGACGTGAGGATTGGGGATACATGGCAAAAGTTATCGGCATCGACCTGGGCACCACCAACAGCTGCGTTGCGGTCATGGACGGCGGCAAGCCGAAGGTCATCGAGAATTCGGAAGGCGCACGCACGACGCCTTCGATCGTCGCCTTCACCAAGGACGGCGAGCGGTTGATCGGCCAGCCGGCCAAGCGCCAGGCGGTGACCAACCCGGACAACACGATCTTCGCTGTCAAGCGCCTGATCGGCCGCCGCTTCGACGATCCCATGACCCAGAAGGACATGAGCCTCGTCCCCTACAAGATCGCCAAGGGCAAGAACGGCGACGCCTGGGTTTCCGCCGGCGGCACCGACTACAGCCCGAGCCAGGTTTCCGCCTTCATCCTGCAGAAGATGAAGGAAACCGCCGAATCCTATCTCGGCGAGACGGTGACCCAGGCGGTCATCACCGTTCCGGCCTATTTCAACGACGCCCAGCGCCAGGCGACCAAGGATGCCGGGCAGATCGCCGGCCTCGAAGTGTTGCGCATCATCAACGAGCCGACTGCCGCGGCGCTCGCCTACGGGCTGGAGAAGAACGACGGCAAGACCATCGCGGTCTATGACCTCGGCGGCGGCACCTTCGACATTTCCGTGCTGGAAATCGGCGACGGCGTGTTCGAGGTGAAATCGACCAACGGCGATACCTTCCTGGGTGGCGAGGACTTCGACAGCAAGCTGGTCGAATACCTGGCCGACAAGTTCAAGGCCAAGGAGGGCATGGACCTCAAGACCGACCGTCTTGCCCTGCAGCGGCTCAAGGAAGCCGCCGAAAAGGCCAAGATCGAGCTTTCCAGCGCCCAGACGACGGAGATCAACCTGCCGTTCATCACCGCGCGCATGGAAGGCGGGGCGACGACTCCGCTGCACCTGGTGGAGACGGTGACCCGCGCCGACCTGGAAAAGATGGTGGCCGACCTGATCGCCCGCACCATGGAGCCGTGCCGCAAGGCGCTGGCGGATGCCGGGCTGAAGGCCAGCGACATCGACGACGTCGTGCTGGTCGGCGGCATGACCCGCATGCCCAAGGTGCGCGAGGCGGTGAAGGAGTTCTTCGGCAAGGAGCCGCACACCGGCGTCAACCCGGACGAGGTCGTCGCCATGGGCGCGGCGATTCAGGCCGGCGTGCTGCAGGGTGACGTCAAGGACGTGCTGCTGCTCGACGTGACGCCGCTGTCGCTCGGCATCGAGACGCTGGGTGGCGTGTTCACCCGGATGATCGACCGCAACACGACGATCCCGACCAAGAAGAGCCAGACCTTCTCGACCGCTGAGGACAACCAGCAGGCGGTGACCATCCGCGTGTTCCAGGGCGAGCGCGAGATGGCGGCCGACAACAAGATGCTCGGCCAGTTCGACCTCGTCGGCATTCCGCCGGCGCGGCGCGGCGTGCCGCAGATCGAGGTCTCGTTCGACATCGATGCCAACGGCATCGTCAACGTCTCGGCCAAGGACAAGGGCACCGGCAAGGAGCAGCAGATCAAGATCCAGGCTTCGGGCGGGCTTTCCGACAGCGACATCGACCAGATGGTCAAGGATGCCGAGAAGTTCGCCGAGGAGGACAAGAAGCGGCGTGAGAGCGCGGAAGCGCGCAACAATGCCGACAGCCTAGTCCACGCCACCGAGCGCCAGATCGAGGAGAACGGCGACAAGATCGACGCCGCGCTCAAGGCCGAGGTCGAGGAGGCGATCGCCGAGGCGAAGAAGGCCATCGAGGGCGGCGATCCCGCCGACATGACCGCCAAGACCCAGGCCTTGACCGAAAAGGCGATGAAGATGGGCCAGGCGATCTATGAAAAGGAACAGGCCGGTGCGGCTGCGCCGGGCGCGGCGTCGCAGCAGGGCGATGACGATGTCGTCGACGCCGAGTTCTCGGAAGTCGACGAGAACAAGCGCTGATTCGGTGACAGGACACGGGCCGCCGCCTGCTTCATGGAGCGGGCGGCGGTTTGTGTTGGCGGGAACGACATGGCGCGGATGGGGGAAAGCCCCGGCGACCATGAAGCTCCAGGGGGAATCTTGAATGTCGGTCGAGGTCGATTTCTACGAACTGCTCGAGGTCGAGCGCACGGCGGACGACGCGATGCTGAAGAGCGCCTATCGCAAGCTGGCGATGAAGTACCACCCGGATCGCAACCCCGGCGACAGCGAGTGCGAGGCGCGGTTCAAGGCGGTCAACGCGGCTTATGAATGCCTGAAGGACCCGCAGAAGCGGGCGGCATACGACCGGTTCGGCCATGCCGCGTTCCAGCAGGGCGGAGCCGGTGGTGGCGGGTTCCAGGGCGGCGAGGGGTTCGGCGACTTCGGCGACATCTTCGAATCGTTCTTCGGCTCCGCTTTCGGCGGCGGCGGCGGGCGGCAGCAGGGGCGGCGCGGCGCGGACTTGCGCTATGACCTGGAGATCACGCTCGACGAGGCATTCCACGGCAAGGACGTGCAGATCGAGATCGAGGTCGCCCAGACCTGCGAGCCGTGCAAGGGGCAGGGTGCGGAGCCGGGCACCGGCACGCGGCGCTGCACGATGTGCGGCGGCCATGGCAAAGTGCGGGCGCAGCAGGGTTTCTTTATGGTCGAGCGGGTCTGCCCGACCTGCCACGGGCGCGGTGAGGTGATCGAGACGCCGTGCCGGGCCTGCCATGGCGAGGGCCGGGTCGATCGCGCGCAGAAGCTGGAAATCGCCGTCCCGCGCGGGGTGGACGACGGCACCCGCATCCGCGTCCAGGGCAAGGGCGAGGCCGGGCCGATGGGCGCGCCGGCGGGCGATCTCTACATTTTCGTCCACCTCAAGCGCCACCCGATGTTCGACCGCGAGGGGACGACGCTGATCACCCGCGTGCCGATCAGCTTCACCACGGCGGCGCTGGGCGGCGACATCGCCATTCCCGGGCTCGATGGCGAGCGGCATGTCATCCCCATTCCCGCCGGCATCCAGACCGGCAAGCAGTTGCGCAAACGGGGCGCGGGGATGCCGGCCCTCAACGCGCGCGGGATGGGCGACATGGTCATCGAGATCGCCGTCGAGACGCCGACCAAGCTGACCGCGCGGCAGAAGGAATTGTTGCGGGAACTGCAGGAGACCGAGACCGGCGAGGAATGCCCGCAGTCGCGCGGGTTCTTCGACCGGCTCAAGGATGCCTGGACCGACCTGACGGACTAGGACGGACATGCTGATCAGGGACGAGAATCCCGGCGACGTCGATGCCATTGCCGGGATGGTCACCGCCGCATTTGCGACAATCGCCGAAGCCGATGGCGACGAGGCGGACCTCGTTGCAAAGCTCCGCTCGGCAGGGGGGCTGGCGGTTTCGCTCGTTGCCGAGCGTGCGGGCGCGACCGTGGGACATATTGCCTTTTCGCCTGCCCAGGTCGATGGACGACCGGGGCCGTGGTATCAATTGGCTCCTCTGTCGGTGCGGCCCGATCTGCATCGCCAGGGGATCGGCTCCGCTCTGGTTCATGCCGGCATCGCCCGGCTGGAAGGGCTGGGCGCGGAGGCTTGCTTCGTGCTCGGCCATCCGGGTTACTACCCGCGTTTCGGCTTCGTCAGCGTCGCCGAGTTATCCGACGTCTATCCCGAACCCAATCCGGCCTTCATGCGGCGGGTGCTGCGGGGCGTTCCGCCGACCGGGAAAGTCACGTACCATCCTGCATTCGGCACGACCTGACAGTTCGCTCGGGATACGCCGCTCAGCGACTGCGATAGGGCGTTGTCCTTGCCTGGGCTTGCATGAATTTCAGCAGGCTGCCGGTGATCTCGACCTGGCCGACATGGGTGTGTTCGCCGATGATGTCGGCCCGGATCTCGCCGTTGCAGCCTTCTTGCCAGCGGTGGCAGAAGGCGAAGTCCTCGCTGAGGTGCAGGTTTCGCTCACGATCGAGGATGGGGTTGAAGAACCCCCAGTTCCACGGCGCGCGTGGGCGGTTCTCGTCCTCGTCGGGAAAGCCCATGCCTTGCAGGTCGGGGAAGGCCGCCATCATGGCCTCGAGGGCCTCGCGCCGGATCATCATGCAGCCGCCGCCGATGGCGTGTGCGGGGATGAACCCGTCGGTGACGTGGGCCGTGCCGTCTTCCCCCAGCTCGGGTTTGCCGACGAAGCGCATGATCCGATAGTGGAGGTCGTCCAGCGAGGGCGGCGGATCGGCGAGGTTGGCATTGTCCCAGAACAGCTGCCGGCGGGGGTAGAGCGCGCCGACCACCGGGTGGCCGCTGTCCAGCATCCGCAGGATCACCGGCGCGGGAATGCCCTGGTCGGCGTCTATCATCAGCAGGACCTCGCGGCCCGAGGCGAGAAAATCGGCGACGATCAGGTTGCGCAGGTCGCTGATGATCGTGGCCGAGGCGAAATGGGTGCTCATCTGCCATTGGCCGGCGAGCTGCTCCTGCAGGTTGAGCAGGGTGATGGCGGTCGGGATGCTGATGGTGCGGTTGTGAGTGGGAACGGCCACGTGCAGGCGCCTGGTCATCGCGCGGGTCTCCCTCTCTGGCTCACCAATGGCCTCCGGGCCGGATATGGGATGAGGCGGCTGCGCGCAATCGCAGGTTACAGCTTGCGGAGCACTTCCTCGCGGATGCCGGAAACGAGGGCGGGGTCGGCGCGGAGCCGGCTTTCCTCCTCGTCCAGCACGGCCAGGAACAGGGCGCGCTTGACTTGCCGCAGCACGGTTTCGGGCAAGCCTTCCGGCACGGTCGAGGCGACGAGGTCGACCATGCGCTCGGCGCCATGGAGGCGGCCCCAGAGATAGTCGTTCTCACGATAGGCCCGGCTGAAGAAGGCGCCGAAGTTGTAGAACTCGACCCCGCGCAGCGCAGCGGCGGCGCCGCCCGAGCGGATCGAGGGCGCGTCGTCCGGCGAAATGCGATCGACTTTCACCGGATCGAATTCGGTCAGCCCTTCGCCGCGCAGCAAGGGCAGGGTCACGGTGTCGTAGAACGGGAAGCCGAGGTAGGCCAGCAGGGCCGGGCGACGCGAATCTTCCGGCATTCGCGCGAAGGCATCCGCCAGCAGGGCATCGACCACGGCATCGGTCGCTTCGAGCTGGCGGCGCTCGGCAATGGCGTTCAGCGCCTGGGCTGGATTCTGCAGCGCGTTCGCGGCAATCTCGGGGAAATCGCTGCCGAGCGCGGTGCCGGCTTCGCGGCTGAAGTAGAGCGAGAGCGACTTGTAGACCGCGTCGCGCGCGGCTTCGCAGGCGGCGGGATCGGCGATCTCCGCGCTCGCGGGTTCCGACAGGCGACGGGCGAGCAGGCGCAGGCGGCGGATGCGGAAGGCGAGATCGTGGTCGCGGAGGAACTTGACCACGCCATCGCCTTCGTGGTGGCGTCCGATGCGCGGGATATGGTCCGGTTCGGCGCCCTGTTCGGCAAGGTGGCCGGCGAGGCGGGCGCGCACCAGGTCGAACGCCGGCGGGCCGAGCGAGGGTGCGGCGCCGGTGATGGTCGTCGCCAGGGCATCGACGATGCCTTCGTATTTCAGCCGGGCATAGGCGTGCCACGACAGGCCGGCGCGGGCGATCGCCGCGACCTGGGCGTTGCGGCGCCAGGCGGCGATCCGCGCCGGGTTCGGCGAATTGAGGAACAGGGTGTGGCCGAACGCCTTGTCGATCGCCGCCTCGACCTCGCCGCGCAGTTTCTCGACCAGGCCGGCCAGGCGGGCCATCTCGCGGGAGTGGCGCTCGATCTCCTCGAGGTTGTCACGGATCGGCTGTTCGCGCGGGATCGAGGACAGCGAACCGAAGATGACCGGGAAGAACCCCGGCGGGCGGGGATCGGTGCGGGAAATGCCGCCGACCTGCTGCGGGCGCGGATCGATATAGACGAAGCGCCGGTCTACCTCGCGCTGGGCCGGCCGATCAGCAAGCACAGCCATGGCTTCGGCGAACGGGGCGTTGACCAGCACCGAGCCGTCAATCAGCGCGACGTGGGCGAGGTCGCCGCGCTGCTGGTGGGCGGGCATGATCCGCGCGAGAAACGCGTCGCGGCTGGCCCATTCCTCGCCGCGTTCGGTCGCCAGTCGCTCGATCTCGCCGACCTGCAGCGCCGGAAAGGCTCCGGGGAAACTGGCGGTCGCCCGCGCGGCGAAGACGAGATCGAGCAGCGGCGCGAGCGGCTGGCCGCCCTCGGCCGGGACTGGGCTGCGGAAGCCGAGCGAGAGACGGTGCTCGCCTTCCTCGACCAGCGGCGGGCTGTGCAGGCGGATCGTCTCCATGTGGCCCTTGAAGTCGGTCGCGGTGACGAACAGGTCGAGCGGGTGGCCGGGGGGGAGCAAGGGCGAGCCGGCGGGCGTCCTGGCCATCGCGTCCAGCGCCTCGGCCAAGAGCCGGGAAAAGCCGATGCCGCCGAACGGCGGCTCGAACCAGCGGGAGCGGACGAAGCGGGACAGCTTGCGGCGGACTTCGCGGCGGGTCTCGGGGGCGACCGAACTGGTCACCAGGTTGCCGGGGCGGGAGAGCACCCAGCGCACCACCGGCAGGGCCAGCGCCTTGAGCACGCTGCGGCCCGGCCGCGCATCGGGATCGAGCAGGACATCGACATCGGCGCGTTCGAGCCAGAGGTCGGTCAGCGGTTCGAGACTGTGGCCGGAGTGGATCGCATCCGCAAGGAACACCGCGTTGATTCCCCCGGCGCTGGCCCCGGCGACGATGTCCGCCAGCACACGCAGCTTGAGGCCATGCTGCGTCGCGATGTCCTGCAGCAGCCGGAGATAGACCGCTTCGACGCCGCCCGGTGCTTCTGCATCGGCCGACGCGTGAAACCGGCGGCTGGCGCGCAGCAGGGTCCAGATCTCGCGGGTGACGCCATGCATGTAGACCGCGAGGCTGATGCCGCCATAGCAGACCAGCGCGATGCGGAGTTCCTTCTGGCGCATGGCAGGGTTTGTGGCAGATGCGGGGAGGTTCGCCAAGTGCGGCGGCGAGCGGTCTTGCGTTCCGCTTTCGTTCTGTCTAGGCAGGCGCTATGGCCAAGCCGAAGCGTCGTTATGTCTGTGCCGCCTGCGGCAGTGTCGCCCAGCGATGGCAGGGGCAGTGCGCCGATTGCGGGGAGTGGAACACTCTGGCGGAGGAGGCGCCGGAGACGGTGTTTTCCTCGAAGCACGACCTTTCCGGCGGGGGGCGGTTGTTGCGGTTCGAGCCGCTCGATGCACCGTCGGTTCCGCTCAAGCGCCGCTCGACCGGGCTGGCGGAATTCGACCGGGCGCTGGGCGGGGGATTGGTTCCGGGCAGCGCGGTGCTGATGGGCGGCGATCCGGGGATCGGCAAATCGACCCTGCTGATCCAGGCGGCGGCTTCGGTGGCGCGGCAGGGCGGGCTGGCGGTCTATATCTCCGGCGAGGAAGCCGCGGGCCAGGTGCGGATGCGGGCGGAGCGGCTGGGGCTGGCCGATGCGCCGATCCGGCTGGCGGCGGCGACCTCGGTGCGGGACATCCTGACGACGCTGGGGGGGATGGCGAGCCGGGGCGAAGTGCCGGCGCTGCTGGTGATCGATTCGATCCAGACCATGCATTCCGACCAGATCGAGGGTGCGCCGGGCACTGTTTCGCAAGTGCGGGCCTCGGCGTTCGAGCTGATCCGGTTCGCCAAGGAAAACGGCGCGGCGCTGGTCCTGGTCGGGCATGTGACGAAGGACGGTTCGATCGCCGGGCCGCGCGTGCTTGAGCACATGGTCGATGTCGTCATGAGCTTCGAGGGCGAGCGCAGCCATCAGTATCGCATCCTGCGGTCCTTGAAGAACCGGTTCGGGCCGGTGGACGAGATCGGCGTGTTCGCCATGGCCGGGGTGGGGCTGGAGGAGGTCGGCAATCCTTCGCTGCTGTTTCTTTCCGGGCGGGACGAGCCGCTGTCCGGCAGCGCGGTGTTCCCGGCGATGGAGGGGACGCGGCCGGTGCTGGTCGAGATCCAGGCGCTGATCGTGCGGTTGCAGAGCGGGGCGACGCCGAGGCGGGCGGTGGTCGGCTGGGATTCCAGCCGGCTGGCGATGCTGCTGGCGGTGCTGGAGGCGCGCTGCGGGCTCAATTTCTCCAATGCCGAGGTCTATCTCAATGTCGCCGGCGGCTATCGGCTGGCCGATCCGGCAGCCGATCTGGCGGTGGCGGCGGCGCTGGTCTCGGCGCTGTCGGACCGGCCGCTGCCGACCGACGCGGTCTGGTTCGGGGAGGTTTCGCTGGCCGGTGAGGTGCGCAATGTCGCCCATGCCGGGCAGCGGCTCAAGGAAGCGGCCAAGCTCGGGTTCGGCAGGGGGTTCGGACCCGGATTCGAACAGGGAGAAAACGATCGGGGGACGCGATTCTCTCCGGTGAAGATGTTGCCAAATCTCGTTGACCGCATCGTGGGGGCCGAATAGTCCCGCGTGGCCGGGCCTTGGTGCCGGGCCTGCGGGAGGTTTCGTGACCGGCTTCGATATCGCCGTGCTGATCGTCGTCGGCCTGGGTGCCGCGATGGGGTTCGTGCGCGGTTTCGTGCAGGAATGCCTGTCGCTGCTCGCCTGGGTGCTGGCGGTCGTGGCCATTCACCTGCTGCACCCGGCGTTGAGCAAGGCGCTGGTCCCTTATGTGCACACGACGTCCGGCGCCTGGGTTCTGGCGTTCGCCGTGCTGCTGCTGGTGCCTTATTTCGCTACCCGCCTGATCGCCGGCTGGCTGGGCCGGGCGAGCCGCAATTCGTTCGTCGGCCCGATCGATCGGGTGCTGGGGTTCGGCTTCGGCGCGGTCAAGAGCACGGTGATCGTCGTCCTGCTGTTTTCGGTGGTGACGCTGGGGTACGACGTCGCCTGGGGCAGGAATGGCCGGCCGACCTGGATCACCGATTCCCGGACTTACCCGTTCGTCAATGCGTGCAGCGAGAAGCTGCTCAAGGTCCTGGCCCAGCGGCGCAAGGCCGCCGCCAGCGACAGTTCGGCCGATCCGGCGCCGGCCGACGCGGAAGGGCTTTCGACCGACGCGTCTCCCGATCCGGAGCCGCCCCGCCGCCACCGGCGCCATCGCGCCACGGGCGAGTGACCGCACCGCCGTGAGCACGCAGCTTTACACTGCCGAAATCCTCGGCCTTGCCACCGGCCTTGCGCAGCATCCGCTGCGCGACGACCTGCCGCTGAGGGCGGAGGCCCGCTCGCGCGCCTGCGGATCGACCCTGGTGCTGGGAGTGGCGCTGGATGCGGATGGCCGGATCGCGCGCGTCGGCTTGCGCGCCCAGGCCTGTGCGGTCGGCCAGGCGGCGGCGGCGATCTTTGCCGCAGGCGCGACCGGCCGTTCCGCGACAGACATCGCCGAGGCGCAGGCGCAGATCGCCACATGGCTGGCCGGGCAAGCGGCGATGCCGGACTGGCCCGGACTGGAAGCGATTGCCCCGGCGCGCGACTATCCCGGCCGGCATGGGGCGATCCGCCTGGCCTGGCAGGCGGCCGAGGCGGCGATGACGAAGACGACAGGCGTGGAGGGGGAATGAGATGAACCAGGCAGTGCACAGCGAACCGGAACGACATCCCGAGGTCCAGCCGACCGCGTCCGATATCCGGCTGGTCATCGCCGCCAGTTCGATGGGGACGATCTTCGAGTGGTATGATTTCTTCATCTACGGCACGCTCGCCGGGATCATCGGCAAGACCTTCTTCCCCGCCGGCAATGCCACCCTGCAGGTGCTGCTGGTCTGGGCGGGGTTCGCGGTCGGCTTCGGCTTCCGGCCGCTCGGCGCGATCCTGTTCGGCTTTCTCGGTGACCGGCTGGGGCGGAAATACACGTTCCTCGTCACCGTCACCCTCATGGGCATCGCCACCGCCGGGGTCGGGCTGATTCCGTCGGCCGCCACCATCGGCATCGCCGCGCCGCTGATCGTCGTGCTGCTGCGGGTGCTGCAGGGGCTGGCGCTGGGTGGTGAATATGGCGGCGCGGCGATCTATGTCGCCGAACATGCACCGCCGGAGCGGCGCGGCTTCTACACCGGCTTCATCCAGGCGAGCGTGATCGGCGGCTATGTGCTGAGCCTGGTGGTCGTGCTGCTGTTCAAGTGGCTGTTCCCTGCCGATGTCTGGGCCGCGTGGGGGTGGCGGGTGCCGTTCCTCGTCTCCATCGTGCTGCTCGGCATTTCGCTGTGGATGCGGCTCAAGCTTTCCGAAAGCCCGGTGTTCCGCGCCATGCAGGCGGAGGGCGAGATCGCCGGCAATCCGTTCGTCGAAAGCTTTACCTATCCCGGCAACAAGCGGCGCATCTTCGTCGCGCTGCTCGGCTGCGCCGCGGGGATGACGGTGATCGCCTATACCTCGATGTTCTCGACACTGGGCTTCCTCAAGGGGGCGATGCGGGTGGAGGACACCCATGCCGAAATCCTGGGCGGACTGGGTGCGGTGCTCAGCATGGGGCTCTACGTCTGGTTCGGCGCGCTGTCGGACCGTGTCGGGCGCAAGGCGCCGGTCATCGCCGGCTATGTGCTGACTCTGCTGCTGCTGTTCCCGCTGTTCTGGATGATCGGCGGCGCCGCCAACCCCGGCCTGGCCGAGGCGGCGAGGCGCGCGCCGGTGGTGGTCTCGGGGCCGGGTTGCGCGTTCAACCCGTTCGCCAGCGAGCAGGCCAGCCCTTGCGGCAAGCTGCTGGGTGACCTTGCCGCGGTCGGCGTCGGCTACCGGCTGGAGACGGCGCCGGTGCTGTCGCTCCACGCCGGCGGCACCGCGCTGCCGCTCGACGGTTATCTGGCCGCAGACAAGGCCGGCCGGGGCAAGGTGCTGCAGGGGCTGCTTTCGGCGCAGGGCTACGAGCTCGGCAAGGTCGTGCCAGGGTTTGGCGCCTCGGTCGTCATCGTGCTCGGCATCGCCGCCGTGTTCGGCCTGTGCGCCGTGCCATATGGCGGCATGGCGGCGTTGCTTGCCGAGATGTTCCCGGCGCGGATCCGCTATTCGTCGATGTCGATCCCCTATCACCTCGGCACCGGCTATTTCGGCGGCTTCCTGCCGTTGATCGCCAGCTATGTCATCGCCCGGACCGGGGATGCCTATGCCGGGCTGTGGTACACCTGGATCGTCGTCGCGGTGGCGCTGGTGGTGGCCTGGTTCGGCCTCAAGGCCGGCCCACCCCGGGATTTCGAAGCGGCCAGCGGCGATTGAGCGTGACGGCTGAGGGCGCCATGCCGCCGCCGGCCCTGAGGCTGGCGATCGACAAGCAGGCGCTGGCGGAAAACTGGCGGGCGCTGGACCGGCTTTCCGGCGCGGCGCCGGCCGGGGCGGCGGTCAAGGCCGATGCCTATGGACTGGGCGCGGCGGTCGCGGCGCCGGTGCTGCGGGAGGCGGGCTGCCGGGATTTCTTCGTTGCTCACTGGGGGGAGGTGCCCGGGCTGCTGGGCGCGGTGCCGGCGGGCGAGCTGGCGGTGCTGCATGGCCCGCTGGGCGCGGCGGATGTCGCCTTTGCGCGCGGCTGCGGCGTCCGGCCGGTGATCAACTCGCTGGCCCAGGCGGCGCTGTGGCTGGAAGGTGGCGGCGGCCGGTGTGACCTGATGGTCGATACCGGGATGAACCGGCTCGGGGTGCCGATGGCCGAACTCGGCAGCGAACTGCTGGGGCGGCTCGAGATCGACGTGCTGCTCTCCCACCTCGCCTGCGCCGATGAGGACCATGCACTCAATGCCCGGCAACTGGCTCTGTGGCAGGAGGCGGGCGCCGCGATCCCGCACCGGCGAGCCAGCCTGGCCAACAGCGCCGGCATCGCGCTCGGCACCGCATATCATGGCGACCTGACCCGGCCCGGCATCGCGCTCTATGGCGGGGTTCCCCGGGCGGAACTGGCGGGCACGATCCGCCAGGTGGTGCTGCCGATGGCAGCCTTGATCCAGGTCCGCAAGGTCGCGGCGGGGGACAGCATCGGCTACAACGCGACCTTTATCGCGCCGCGCGCGATGACAGTGGGGACGATCGCGCTCGGCTATGCCGACGGCTACCTGCGCTGCTGGTCGGGCAGGGGGGTGCTGCGCAGCAACGGGGTGGCGCTGCCGGTGCTCGGGCGGGTGTCGATGGACCTGACCGTGGTCGATCTCTCCGCCGCACCGCAGCTTCGCGAGGGCGACTGGCTGGCGGCCGACTATGCGCTGCCCGATGCTGCAGCGGCGTCCGGGCTTTCGCAGTATGAGCTGCTGACCCTGCTGGGCAGGCGTTTCGGGCGATAATCGGACCATGTTGCGCAGCAATATGTTGCGCCGCACTGATAAACGGTGTTAGCCTGCCGCGAACGCGGGAAAAAGAGAACCAAGATGGCAGATTCGGGCACGCAGGATACCGGTTCCAAGAACGACGATACCGTCATCATTAAGAAGTATGCGAACAGGCGGCTCTACAACACCCGCTCGTCGAGCTACATCACGCTCGACCATCTGGCGACGATGACGCGGGAAGGGATCGATTTCAAGGTGCTCGACGCCAAGACCGGCGCCGATATCACCCACCAGATCCTCACCCAGATCATCATGGATGAAGAGACCAACGGCGAGCAGATCCTGCCTGTCAGCTTCCTGCGCCAGTTGATCGGGATGTACGGCAATTCGATGCAGGCGCTGTTGCCGCACTACCTCGAAGCTTCGATGGACAATTTCCGCGCCAATCAGCTCAAGCTGCACAAGGCGTTCGAGGAAAGCCTCGGCAGCAATCCGCTGGCCAAGCTGGCACAGCAGAACATGGCGATGTTCAAGGCGGCGGCTGCGGCGTTCATGCCCGGCGCGGAAAAGGCCGATGCCGCCCCCGCCGCGCCCGAGCCGGCTGCCGATGCACCGCGCAGCGAACTCGACGCGCTGCGCACGCAGATGGCGGAAATGCAGAAGAAGCTGGACGCGCTGATCAAGTAAGGCGCGGCTCGCGGCGGGGGCGGATGGCCGTGCATCGTCGGCTTTTTTGTGGTCGCATCGCTTTTCGCGATGCTCTAACGCGGCCGGCATGAGCCAGAACACCGCGATCCGCCACGCCCTCTCCGTCAAGCGCGCCGACGATTTTGCGCAATGGTACCAGGAAGTCATCTCCGAAGCGGAGATGGCCGAGGAATCCGGCGTGCGCGGCTGCATGGTGATCAAGCCCTGGGGCTACGGCATCTGGGAGCGCATCCAGAAGCTGATGGATGCGCGGATCAAGGAAGCCGGGGTCGACAACTGCTATTTCCCGCTGTTCATCCCGCTGTCCTACTTCGCCAAGGAGGCGGAGCACGTCGAGGGCTTCGCCAAGGAAATGGCGGTGGTGACTCACCACCGGCTGGTGGGGGACGGCAAGGGTTCGCTGGTCCCGGACCCGGAGGCGAAGCTGGAGGAGCCGCTGGTGGTGCGGCCGACCTCCGAGACGGTGATCGGCGCGGCGATGGCGCGCTGGGTGCAATCCTGGCGGGACCTGCCGCTGCTGACCAACCAGTGGGCCAATGTCGTGCGCTGGGAGATGCGAACGCGGATGTTCCTGCGCACCAGCGAGTTCCTCTGGCAGGAAGGGCACACGGCCCACCCTGATCGTGACGATGCGATGGCGGAGACGCTGCGGGCGCTGGAGATGTATCGGTCATTCTCCGAGGACGTGCTGGCGATGCCGGTGATCGCCGGCGAGAAGCCGGAGAACGAGCGGTTTCCCGGGGCGGTGGCGACTTATTCGATCGAGGCGATGATGCAGGACGGCAAGGCCCTGCAGGCCGGCACCTCGCATTACCTGGGCACCGGTTTCGCCGAGGCCGCCGGCATTCGCTACCAGGACAAGGAGGGACAGCAGGCGCTTTGCCACACGACCTCGTGGGGCGTTTCCACCCGGCTGATCGGCGGGGTGATCATGACCCATGGCGACGACGACGGCTTGCGGGTGCCGCCGGCCATCGCCCCTCAGCAGGTGGTGATCCTGCCGATGCTGCGCGACAACGACGAGGACGCGGCGCTGCTGGCCTATTGCGAGGACCTGCGGCGGGAGTTGCTCAAGGTCTCGGCGCTGGGCGAGCCGCTGCGGGTCCTGCTCGACAAGCGGCCGGGCAAGGCGACGCAGAAGCGTTGGGCCTGGGTCAAGAAAGGCGTGCCGCTGATCCTGGAGATCGGCGGGCGCGATGCCGCCGGTGGGCAGGTGTCTGTCCTGCGGCGCGACCGGCTGTGGCGGGAGGATGGCAAGGTCAACTTCGCGGCGATGGCGCGGGACTCATTTCTGGCGCAGGCGGCTTTCGAGATCGAGGCAGTGCAGCGGGCCTTGCATGACGAGGCCCTGGCGAAGCGTGATATGAACATCGTGCGCGGGATCGACAGCCTCGATGCGCTCGCCGGGCATTTCGGCGACGACAACCGCTATCCGGGATGGGTCGAATGCGGCTGGTCGCGGCCGACCGGCGCCGCGCTGGAGGAGTTGGTGGGGAAGCTGAAGGCGTTGAAGCTGACCATTCGCAACACGCCGATGAATGCGCCGGCGCCGGCAGGCACTTGCCTGTTCACCGGGGCGCCGGCGGTCGAGACGATCTACGTGGCCCGATCCTACTGAACCACCGGGCGGGTTGAGCGATCAGCGGCGACGGCAGCCGTGCTTGGCGCGGGTGTTCTTCTTGTCGAGATGACGGCCGAGCAGGGCACCGCCGACGCCGCCGGCAATGGTGGCGACCGGGCCGCCGATGGCATTGCCGATCAGCGCGCCACCGACGCCGCCACCGATGGTGCCGACCGCGCCATTGCCGCCGCTGCAGTCGCGATGGTAGGTCGTGGTGTTGCGATAGTGGCGGTGGTTGCGTTCGCCTGCCAGGGCCGCATCGGGCGCTAGCAGCGGAGCGATCGCGAAAGCGAGCGTGGCCAGGGCAAGTTTCCGGGCGGGCCTGGTTTTCATGCGTGTTCTCCCGATCGAGGTGTGTTCCGCAGCCGCGGAGGTGCATTCGCGCAACGAGCCGATGCGGCAGGGGGTTCCCCGGAAGGCTGCGACCCATTGCGGGAGGTCGTCCACAGCCTGGATGAAAAGCCGGCTTGGAACTGCAGGGCTTATGGAACATAATAAGAACATATGCGATTCGCCGCTGCCTTGCCTTCGGATTCCGTGCTGGCCGATTCTCCGGCCGCGCCCTTGCGTCGCTGGCCCAGCGGCTGCGCCGGGTTGGATGCGGCGCTGGCGGGAGGGTTCGCCTATGGTCGCGTGCATGAATTCTATGCGGCCGAGGCGGTGGATGCGGCGGCCGCGGCGGGTTTCGTCGGCGCGATCGCCAGTGGCATGGCGCCGGGGACGGCCGTGCTGTGGCTGCGTTCGCAGCGCGCGGCGCGGGCGGCCGGGGTGATCCAAGCCAACGGGTTGAACGAACTGGCGGCAGCGGGGCACGGCCTGATCGGGGTCGCGCCGGATGACATGGCCTTGTTGCGCACTGCGGCCGATGCCGTGCGCTGCGCGGCGCTCGGCGCGGTGATCGTCGAGGGCTGGGGGGCGATGCGCGAACTGGACCTGACCGCGAGCCGGCGGCTGGCGCTGGCGGCGGCGAAATCCGGCGTGCCGCTGCTCCTTCTGCGGATGGAGGCCGAGCCGGTGCCATCCTCGGCGCAGACCCGCTGGCGGGTGGGGCCGGCTCCTTCGCGCGCGCTCCCGGGCAATGCGCCGGGGCGGCCCTGTTTCGAAATCGAGCTGTTGCGCCAGCGTTCCGGGCCATTCGGCCTGGGCTGGCAGGTGGAGTGGGATCGTGACCGAGGCAAGTTCCGCGAAGCGTCCTCAGCATCACTTGGCGGGGCGCTATCTGGCGCTGTGGTTTCCGTTCCTGCCGGTGGAGCGGTGGCGGGCGCAGGAAGCACCGGAGCCCAGGCGGCCTGATGCGCCTCTGGTCCTCGTTGCCCACCACAAGGGGGCGCTGCGCCTGGCGGCGATCGATGCCGAGGCGCTGCGCCTCGGCCTCGCGCCGGGCCTGCCGCTGGCCGATGCCCGCGCCCGCCTGCCCGGCCTCGCCGTCGCCGAACTGGACGAGGCGGCGGACCGCCACTGGCTGGCCAGGCTGGCGCGCGGTTGCGCGCGCTGGTCGCCGCGCGTCGCCTCGCTGCCGCCCGACGGTATCGTCATTGACATTGCCGGAGTCGGCCACCTGTTCGGCGGCGAGGCGGGACTGATCGCGGCGATCGAGGAAGAGATGGCCGGGCGGGGCATGACCGTGCGCCTGGCTGCCGCCACGACTGCCGCTGCCGCCCGGGCGCTTGCCCGCCATGCCACACTGCCGGTCACCGACGAACGCGCCGCGATCCGCGCGCTGCCTATTGCCGCGCTGGAGCTGGACGACGAGGCAAACCTCGCGCTGCGCCGCGCCGGGCTCGCCACCATCGGCGATATCGCTTCCCGCCCTGCGGTCCCTTTCGCCGCCCGCTTCGGCCAGTCGGCCCTCTCGGCGCTCCGCCGCCTGACCGGCGACGAACAGGCCCCGATCAAGACCCTTGCCCAGCCGGCCCGCCTGCGGTTCGCACGGCGCTTTGCCGAGCCGATCGGCCATCGCGACGCGGTCGCCGCCTGCTTCGCCGAACTCCTGAGCGAAGCCGCCGCCACGCTCGCCGAGCGCGGCCTCGGTGGCCGCCGTTTCCGGCTTGCGCTCTCGCGCTGCGATGGCGCCCGCCACCGGCTGGAGGTCGAGACCGGCCTGCCCACGCGCGATCCGGCCCTGGTCCTGCGCCTGCTCGACGAGCGGATCGCCAGCCTGGCCGATCCGCTCGACCCCGGCTTCGGCTACGATGCCATTGCCCTGACCGTCCCGGTCACTCAGCCGCTGGCCGACGCCCAGCCCCAGCTCGATGGCCACGAACAGGCCGAAGCCCGGCTCGCCGAACTGATCAACCGGCTCAGCACCCGGCTCGGCCCGGATGCGATCTGCCGCCTCGTCCCGCAGGACAGCCATATTCCCGAACAGGCGCAGCTCGCGCTCCCCGCCATCCGTTGCCCGGAACCGGAACGGCGTTCTGATCTCTGGCCCGCGCCGCCGCCGGGCGAACCGCCGCTGCGCCCGCTGTTCCTGTTCGACCCGCCCCAGCCGGTCGAAGTCCTCGCCGAAGTGCCGGACGGGCCGCCCCGCCGCTTCCGCTGGCGTCGCAAGCTCCACGAAGTCCGCCTCTATGAAGGCCCGGAACGCATCGCCGGCGAATGGTGGAAGCGGCGCGGCGGCGAACACCCGGGGCAGGGAGGGCTGACCCGCGACTACTTCCGGGTCGAGGACGTGCGCGGACGGCGCTTCTGGATTTTCCGCCACGGGCTCTATGCCGAACGGCAGGGGCCGAAGTGGTTTTTGCACGGATTGTTCGCGTGAGCGGCTTCATGCGACTTCCTCGCGGGCTGGTTCCGACAGGAAAAGTCCGTGGGTCCAGGGGCTCAGCTCCTGGCGGGTGCAGGGCAGCGCCCTGCCATTCTGCCTCATGACCACAAGCTTCGCCGAACTCCTCGCCGCGAGCAATTTCAGCTTCCTGCGTGGGGCGTCGCACCCGGCCGAGATGGTGGCGCGCGCCCACCGGCTCGGCATGGCCGGCATCGGCATCGCCGATCGCAACAGCGTGGCCGGCGTGGTGCGGGCTCACCGGGCCTGGCGGGAGCTTGGCGGGCTTGGCGGCGGGTTCCGACTGGCGGTGGGCGCGCGGCTGGTGTTTGCCGACGGCACGCCGGACGTGGCGGCATATCCGGCGACGAAGGCGGGCTGGGGACGGCTGACGCGGCTGCTGACCCTTGGCAACCGGCGGGCGGATAAAGGGGCGTGTATTCTCCGGCTCGACGACCTGCTCGACCATGCCGAGGACCTGCTGCTGATCGTCACCGGGCGGGAGCGGCCGGTGATCGAGCGGCTGGGCGAGGCGCGGCCCGGCGCGGTGTGGCTGGCGGTGGCGATGCCGCGCGCCGGGCCGGATGCGCGGCGTCTGGCCGAGGCGCAGGCGCTGGCAAGTGCGGCAGGGGTGCCGCTGATCGCGTGCAACGATGCGCTGTACCATCACCCCGATGCGCGGCCCCTGCACGATATCCTGACCTGCATCCGCGAGGGCGTGACCCTGGAACAGGCGGGCCGCCGCCTCCTGGCCAATGCCGAGCGGCATCTGAAGCCGCCGGAGGAAATGGCCCGCCTGTTCCGCGCCTGCCCGCAGGCCGTGACGGAGACCATGGCATTCCTGTCGCGGATCGACTTCACGCTCGACCAATTGCTCTACGAATATCCGCACGAACCGGTGCCGGAAGGATGGCAGCCGCAGGACTGGCTGGAGCATCTGGTCGAGGAAGGCGGGCGGGCGTGGTTTCCGGATGGCCTGCCCGAGGACTACCGCACCGTGCTGGCGGAGGAATTCCGCCTGATCCGCAGCCGCAATTATGCCTGCTATTTCCTGACGGTCCACGACATCGTCCGCCATGCCCGCAGCCTCGATCCGCCGATCCTGTGCCAGGGACGCGGCAGCGCCGCCAATTCGCTGGTCTGCTATTTTCTCGGGATCACGCCGATCGATCCTGTGCGGGAGAAGCTGCTGTTCTCCCGCTTCCTCTCGGAAGAGCGCCACGAGCCGCCCGACATCGACGTCGATTTCGAGCACGAGCGGCGCGAGGAGGTCATGCAATATGTCTACACGCGCTATGGCCGCGAACGCGCCGGCATTGCCGCCACGGTCATCCACTATCGCCCGCGCAGCGCCATCCGCGAGGTCGGCAAGGTGCTCGGACTGACCGAGGATGTGACGGCGCGGCTGTCCTCGACCATCTGGGGCAGCCATGGCCGGGACGTGCCGGAGCAGCGGGTCGCCGAGGCCGGGCTCGATCTCGCCAGCCCCTCGATCCAGCGTCTGCGTGAACTGGTGGACCGGCTGCTGACCTTCCCCCGCCACCTCTCCCAGCACGTCGGTGGCTTTGTCCTGACCGATGGCCGGCTCGACGAACTCGTCCCGATCCACAACGCGGCGATGCCCGAGAGGACCTTCATCGAGTGGGACAAGGACGATATCGACGCGCTTGGCATGATGAAGGTCGATGTCCTCGCGCTCGGCATGCTCACCTGCATCCGCAAGGCCTTCGACCTGCTCCGCCTGCACGGGCGAGGGGAGTTCACGCTGGCCACCGTTCCGCTCGAAGACGCCGAGACCTACCGCATGCTCCGCCGTGGTGACAGCATCGGCACCTTCCAGGTCGAAAGCCGCGCCCAGATCGCCATGCTCCCCCGGATGAAGCCGAAGGAGCTTTACGACCTCGTCATCCAGGTCGCCATCGTCCGCCCCGGCCCGATCCAGGGCGGCATGGTCCACCCTTATCTGCGCCGTCGCAACGGCGAGGAGGCGGTCGTCTTTCCCAGCCCCGCCCCGCCGCACGATCCGAACGAACTGCGCGAGGTGCTGGGCAAGACGCTCGGCGTGCCGCTGTTCCAGGAGCAGGCGATGAAGCTCGCCATCGTCGCCGCCGGTTTCACCCCCGCCCAGGCGGACGGCCTGCGCCGCGCCATGGCGACCTTCCGCAACCACGGCACCATCGAACGCTATCGCGAACTGCTCACCGGCGGCATGACCGCGCGGGGCTACGAGACGGAATTCGCCGAACGCTGCTTCGAACAGATCCGTGGCTTCGGCGAATACGGCTTTCCCGAAAGCCACGCCCAGGCCTTCGGCTGGCTTGCCTATGTCTCCTCGTGGCTCAAATGCCGCCACCCGGCGGTGTTCACCTGCGCGCTGCTCAACAGCCAGCCGATGGGCTTCTACGCCCCGGCGCAACTCGTCCGCGACGCGCGCGAACATGGGGTTGAGATGCGGCCCATCGACGTGAATTTCAGCGCCGATGACTGCACACTGGAGCCGCGCAAGGATGGTTCGCTGGCCTTGCGCCTCGGCTTCTCCCGGCTCGATGGTTTTCGTAAGACGTGGTCAGAAGCCATTGTTTCGGGAAGGGAAGCGGACTCGTTCGCCTCGCTCGAGGATGTTGCCCGGCGTGCCGGCCTGCCGCCCGCAGCCCTGCGCAAGCTGGCCGATGCCGATGCCTTTGGCTCGCTCGGCACCGGCCGCCGTGAGGCGCTGTGGGAAGCTCGCCGCACGCCGCCGGCCCAGCTTCCCCTATTCGCCTTTGCCGCTGCCCCCGAACTCGGGCCGGAACCCGATGCCCGCCTGCCTGCCATGTCGCCGGGCGAGGAAATCGTGGCGGATTACCAGATCGCCCGCCTCTCGCTCAAAGGCCACCCGATGCAGTTCCTGCGCGCGAAACTGCAGGCCGAAGGCGCGCTCACTTGCGCCGATGCCAACGCAGCGCCCGATGGCCGCCGCGTCCGCGTTGCCGGCGTCGTCCTGATCCGCCAGCGCCCGGGCAAGGGCAACGCGGTGTTCATCACCCTCGAGGACGAGACCGGCATCGCCAACGTCCTGCTCTGGGCGCGGGACATGGAGCGCCAGCGGCGCGCGGTCATGGCCGCCCGGCTGATGCTGGTCGAAGCGCAAGTCCAGCGCAGCGACGAAGGGGTGGTCCACCTGATGGCGCGGCACATTGTCGATCGTTCAGCGATGCTGGCGGAATTGTCGACGCCTGCGGGGCGGGGCTCCGAAGCGCATCCGCCAAGGGTGCGGGCGCATCCGCGCGATGTCCGGATTCTGCCGAAATCGCGGGATTTTCATTGACTGCGGCAGGCGTGGGATCCCGGCTGAACACGCATGGGCTCCTGGCGCGATGATGCTTGCGAGATGCTCGATCACCGGCGTAGACACTGCAGCGAACAGCGCCCCTCGCTGCAGAAAACAACAAGGCGGAGAAGGAACATGCCCCATAGTCGACTGGAAGACCTGCGGAATGCTGCCGAGCGTTGGCCGGCGGTCGGCACGGATGGCTACAAAGTTGAGCAATGGGGCGACATGGAGGTCGGCTACACGACTGTCCCACCGATGGATTGCACGAGCTTTTACTCGGAGGGCGGCTTGCCCGGCGGCGTCTGCCCCTGCCCGCATTATGGCTACATTTTCGAAGGCCGCATGCGAGCGCGCTACCCGGGTTCGGACTGGCCGGACGAGGTCATCGAGGCGGGCGAAGCCTACTTCATTCCGGCGGGTCATGTGCTGATCTATGAAGAGGCGAGCCGCGTGTTCGAACTCAATCCGGCGCACGCCTTGCAGATGTGCATGGACGCCATGCAGAAGCACTACGAGAAAAACGCGACGACCGGCACCTGAGCGCACCGGGCAGGGGCACCGCCGCCGGATATGGGGCGAACGGCCGCCCTGTCGGCCACCTCGCATCGTTCAGCGGGCAGGCTGCCCTCGCAGCGTGCCGTGCCGGAGCGGGTTGCGCCTCAAGCGTTTCGAGGTGCTCGTCGTTTCGAGGTGGACTTGCGGGTCGTGGCCAGCGCCTGTTCCGGGTCGAGCATCGCGGGATTGTTGCCGATATAGCCCTTGACGTAGTCCACGAAATCCTGCGCCGCCCCGCTGATCTGCTGCGGCTTCCAGATCATCGCCAGTTCCATCGGCTGCAGCGTCGCATCGGCGATCGGCAGGAAGCGGACATTGTGGGTGAATGCCAATGCGGCGGTCACCGGCACGATGCTGCAGCCGACGCCGGCCCGGACCAGGCTGATGGCGGTGTTGATCTGGGACGCTTCCTGGGAAACGTTCATGATCAGGCCTCTCGCTTCGAACAGATCCAGTATCCCCGACATCTGTTTCAGGTAGCGCGCCGGGGGCATGATGAAAGGTTGCGTGGAAAGCTCGTCCAAGGTCACCGTTTCCCTGGCGGCCAGGGACGCGGTTTTCGGAACGACCGCGACCAGTGGCGCACGTTCGACGATGAATGCCTCGCATCCCTCCGAACCTTCGTTCCCCACCATGGTCGATTGCGCGAAACCGACATCGAAGTCCCCGTCGGCGAGGCCGGCCATCAGTTGGGTGGATGACCGTTCGAACAGGCGCAGGTGAACTTTCGGCGATTCCGAGCGATAACGCCCGACCAGTGCCGGCATCAGGCGGTAGAGGAAGGGGCCGATGAAGGAGAGATGCACCTCCGGCAGCTTTGCCGCCTCCCGCTGCGACAGCTTGCGGGCCAGATCCGCCTGGACCAGCGTGCGCTGCGCCTCACGCAGAAAGACCCTGCCGGCCGGGGTCAAGGCCACGCCGCGCCGGGAGCGGTCCAGCAGGACGACTGCAAGGCTGTCCTCAAGGCGGCGGATCGACTGGCTCAACGGGGGCTGGGCGATGTTCAATCGCTTGGCCGCGCGGCCGAAATGCAGCTCTTCGGCGACGGCGACGAAATGCCGCATATGCCTCAAGTCCAAATTGAAACCCTTCCGATCGATCGCGGCTGATATACCGAATGGTATCACACGCGGCAGTTTTGATATTTGACAGCTTGGTTTGAAGCAAGGAGATTGCGCGCCGACAACGCAAGGGCGGTATAGCCCGCGAGCGAGGATGTGACTTCATGGCGACGCAGAGCGAGGCAATCACCCGGGCTGACTCCCGGTATGACGCGATCTTCAACGTCGAGAATGAAACGCTCCATGGTGGCTATGCCATGATCGACGATCCTTATCCTGCTCTGGCCGGGCTGCGGGCACAGGGTCCGGTATTTCGCGGCCAGATCATCGAGACGCTGACCGGGCTGCCCGACCCGCAGTTCTCGCTGCCGGGTCGGCCCCATTTCACCACCCTGAGTTTCGGGACCTGCAGCAAGGCGCTGGAAGACAACCTGACATATTCTTCCGAGCTCTACCTCGAAGTCCCGCTGATCATGGAAACCTTCGGCCGGACCATCCTGCAGATGGTCGGCAAGGAACATGCCCGCTATCGCTCTTCGATCCAGCCGGCCCTTACCCGCGACCAGGCGATGGGCTGGTGGCGCGAGAACTGGATCGTGCCGATCGTCGATGCGCTGGTTTCCGAGCTGAAAAAGGGTGGGGAAGCGGAACTGGTAACCCAATTCTGCGGACGCGTGCCGATGCACACGGTCACCGCCGCGTATGGACTGACCAACGACGAGGCGTTGGCGTTCCGCGAGAACCTGATTGCGATCATCCAGCCGGCGGTCTCTCCCGAGCGCCGCGCCGAATGCAAACAGGTCGTCCGCTCGGTGCTGATGGCGGCGATCCAGGAACGGCGGCGCCAGCGTCGTGACGATCTCATCTCGCGCCTGATGGACAGCACCCTGACCGACGAGAACGGCAACAAGACTCACCTGACCGACGAGGATATCCTTTCGTTCTCCCGGCTCCTGCTGCTCGCGGGCGGCGGCACGACATTCCGGCAGATGGGGATCACGATCTTCGCATTGCTCTCTAACCCCGACCAGCTCGAAGCCCTTCGTGCCGATCGTTCCCTGATGCACGCGGCGATCCAGGAATCTGTGCGCTGGCATTGCACCGATCCGGTGTTCTACCGGGTCGCTACCCGCGACAGCGAACTGGGCGGCATGGAAATTCCCGCCGGCGCCGTGGTCAATATCTGTCTTGCCGCCGGCAATCATGATCCCGAGCGGTGGGATAACCCTGAACGCTACGATCTCCACCGGCCGCTGCAGCGCCACATCGGCTTTGCCAGCGGTCCGCACATGTGCCTCGGCCGCTTCATCGCGGAGGCCGAGATGGCGACGGCGATCAATGCGCTGCTCGACAACTTTCCCAACCTCCGCCTGGCGGAGGGTGGCGAACCCGCCAGGCTGTGTGGCGGGATGATGGCGCGGGGCATGAACCATCTGCGGGTAAGATATGATTGAGGAACACCGGCGCCGGGTTGCCCGGCAGGTGGCACCGACCGTCGAAGAGGCGATCGTCGATGCCGATTGGCTGGGTGAAGCGCTTTCCGTGCGATATCCGGGAACCCGGGTGCGCGGCGTCACCACCGTCTCGCATCAGGTCAATACCTGGACCAAGATCCGCCTCAAGCTGGAGTATGACAGCGCTCCCGAAGGCTTGACCGACGCGATCTGCATCAAGGCGCTGCTCGGGGAATTCGCCCGCCAGTTCCTCGGCCAGACGGCGGTCAACCAGACCATCGAGGCGCGCTTCTACAGCGAATGCGCGCCGCTGCTTTCGCTCAACGTGCCGGAATGCGTCTACATCGGCATCGACGAGGAGGTCGGGCACGGCCTCTTCATCATGGAAGACCTGATCGCCCAGGGCGCCGAATTCGGCTCGGCACTCTCGCAGCAGGGTCCCGCAAACGTGTCCGGTGCGCTGGCCCAGCTGGCCCGGCTCCACGGCGAGGCGGCAGGCCGCCTCACGCCAGGGCACCTTCCGTGGGTCCGCCCGGTTCTGCAGGACATCGCGCGGCAGCCGATCATTCCGGCCGATCTGCTCGACGAGCTGCTGAACGGCGTCCGCGGGGACTTGCTGCCGTCGCGGGTGAGGGATGGCCGCCGCCTGCATAACGCCCTCGCGGCGCTGGCGGAACGCTTTCGCGGGCGCATGCCGATGCTGGTTCACGGCGATCTTCATGCCGGCAACATGTATGTTCACGACGGTGCCGTCGGCATGATCGACTGGCAGCTCCTGCAGTGGGGCAGCTGGGCGCAGGATGTCGCTTACCAGATCGTCGCGACCATGGCGCCGGAAACCCGGCGCGTCCACGAGCGCGACCTGCTGGCCGGCTATCTCGATGCCCTGCGGGCGGCGGGTGGGCCGGCGCTCGATCCCGACACGGCCTGGGAGGATTACCGCGCGGCCTGCGCCTATGGATTCTACCTCTGGGGCATAACCCGCCGGGTCGCCCCCGACATCACCCTCGAGTTCAATCGGCGTCTCGGCCTCGCCGTGGACGATCATGACAGCTTTGCCGTGCTCGGCGTTTGAGGATCGACAATGAACAATATGGCGCCGTTCGGCGGCGAACGGGCACCCTCGTCATGGGCATAATGGATGAAACCGACCCAAACCGGATAGTCGCCCCCGCAGTCCGGGATTTCGCTGAACTGACCGAGCAGATCGAAGGCTGGCTCGCGCAGCGGCTCGGCGTCGAATGGGTGCGGGTTGCGAACCTCTCCTATCCGAAGGGGACAGGCATGTCGCACGAGACCATCCTGTTCGACGCGTTCTGGGAGGAAGACGGAACGCCACGCAGCAGGGGCCTGGTGATCCGCATCAAGCCATCCCGGTTGCTGGTGCACATCGACGACATGTTCGAAGAACAGTTCGCGCTGATGCAATTGCTCGGGCGCGAAGGCGCTGTGCGGGTCGCCGAGACATTATGGCTGGAACATGACAGTTCCATCGTCGGAGCGCCGTTCTTCATCATGGAGAAGCGGACCGGCCGCGTCCCGATCACCGCGCCCAGCTATGCGCAATCAGGTTGGCTGTTCGAGGCCAGCCCCGCCCAGCGGCGCATTCTCTGGGAGGATTCGGTCAGACAGCTCGCTGCGATCCCCGGGGTTCCGGTTTCCAGTGCCGCGTTCCTCGATCGTGGCGATCCGGCGGGCGGTTTCGCACAGGAACTGGACAGGTGGAGGCGCTATGTCGCCTGGATAGAACAGACGGAGCCGGTGCCGTTTCACCGCAAGGTCCTGGCTCACCTCACCGCCAATCTGCCCGACAACCGGCCGGCGGGAATCGTATGGGGCGATGCCCGCATCGGCAACATGCTGTTCGCCGACGATTTCACCGTCGCGGCCGTGATGGATTGGGAACAGACATCGCTCGGCGGCGCACTCCACGATCTCGGCTGGTGGCTGTATTCCGAGTTCCTGCGGACCACGGCGCTCGGAATTTCGACGCTGGCGGGGATGCGTGAAGCCGATGAAACGATCGAACTGTGGGAGGATGTGAGCGGCCTTTCGGCGGCAGATGTCGATTGGTACATCCTGTTCGCGGCATTCAAGATGAGCTGCCTGAACTCCCATATGCTGCTCGACCGCCGTGCGGGCCTGGAGCCGGTGGAGATCCATGACACCGGGATCAACCGCGATCTGGCCAGGCGGCTTGGCTGGGCGAGGCCGCATTGACGCCTGCTTCATCCTTTCCGCAGGCGTCGTCACCAATGCATATGATATCAAACCGCCCATATTTAATATTTGAGGCGCGCATGGGCGGCGCGCTACTGATGGGCGAGAGCAACCGGCAGGCCCTGTCCCGGCCGGTGGACGCGCCGGGGCAGGGCTGCGGCGGTCCGTCTGGATTGCACGGCCGGTGGGAGTTAAGTGATGGCTGAGCGGCCCATGGGTCAACGGGTGGTGCTGCGCCGCGTACCGCAAGGGGCGCTGGACCCGTCCGACTTTGCCATCGAGGACTATGTCGCGCCGGAAATCGCGGATGGCGAATTCCTCGTCCGCAACCTCTTCCTGTCGGTCGATCCGATGAACCGGCTTCATGTCGATGCCGGCGTGCTGGGCGGGGCGCTGCCGTCGCTGCCAGTCGGCGCGACGATCCCCGGAGCGGCGGTCGGCGAGGTCTGCGCCAGCCGGCATCCGGACTTTGCCATCGGTGAACTGGTCGAGGGCAGGTTCGGCTGGCAGCATTTCGGCGTTTCGCGTGGCGATGGCGTGCGCCGGGTCAACCCCGCGCTGGGCGGGCCGGAAAATGCGCTGGGGGTCGGCGGATTGCCGGGCTTCACCGCCTATGTCGGGCTTTTCGCGGCCGGCGGCGTCAAGCCAGGGCAGACGGTGCTGGTCAGCGGCGCCGCCGGTGCCGTGGGTTCGGTCGTCGGCGCACTGGTCAAGGCCAGGGGGGGGCGTGCGGTCGGCATCGCCAGTGGCGAGAAGCGCGCTTATCTGATCGACCGGATCGGCTATGACGAGGTGGTCGATCGCAAGGCTCCCGACTTCCGCGAACAGTTGCGCAAGGCCTTGCCGGCCGGGGCGGACCTCTATTTCGACAACGTCGGCGGGCCGATGCTGGCCACCGTCGCGCCGGCGATGGCGCGGGGCGGCACGATCCTCATCTGCGGCCTCATGGCCCAGTATGAGACGATCGCGGACTCCGCCCCGGTGGACCACCTGCCGTCGCTGCTCTGGGCGGTCATGGGCAATAGCCTGCGCATCCAGGGGTTCGGCCATGTCGGCAACGAGCATCTGCGCCCGGCGTTCGAGGCCGAGATCGCCGACCTGCTGTCGCGCGGCGCCCTGAACGCCGCGCTCCACGTTCGGGAGGGGATCGAGCAGGTGCCGCAGGCGATGTGGGCATTGTTCAACCGGAGCGTTCCCGGAAAGACCGTCATCCGCGTGGCCGAACCCGGCTGCGGCTCCCGGCAAGCATGATCAAGGAGATGTCCTCGATGTTACTGGCGCCCGATGCTCCCGCCGCGTCCGCATGGACGACACGCATGTTGATCGGCGGCAGGCCTGTCCCCGGCCAGGGGGAACCGGTCAGGGTGACAAACCCTTCCACCGGGCAAGTGACGACGGAATTTGCCGGGGCTTCGCTCGACCAAGTGCGCCAGGCGATCACCGCCGCGCGGACTGCCTTTGACCATGGCACCTGGCCCGATCTCCCGCCGGCCGAACGCGTCGCCATCCTGCGCCGCTTCCAGGCGAGGCTGGTGGAGCGGATCGACGAGCTCAAGGCGCTGATCGTCACCGAGACCGGGGTGCCGGTCGGCTCTCCGGCGCTGGCCTTCCAGGTCGATAACCCGATCGCGCAGATGCCGCCGATGCTCGATCTCTACCTCCGCCTGCCGGAGATCGAGGACAACCCGCTGACCCTCGACGAACGCCTGAGCCCGTTCGGCGGCATGTTGCAGAGCTTGCGTCGCTACGTGCCGGTCGGCGTCGTCACCGGCATCTCGGCTTACAATTTCCCGGTCTACATCGGCCTGTGGAAGATCTTCCCGGCGCTTGCCACCGGCAATACCGTGATCCTGCGGCCCAGCCCGCTGACCCCGCTCTCCACCCTGTGGATCGGCGAGGTCGCCGCCGCGGCCGGACTGCCCGATGGCGTGCTGAACATCGTCGCCGAGGCGGGTGCCGAGGGTGCGGAACTGCTGACGACCGATCCGGCGGTGGACATGGTGACGTTCACCGGTTCGTGTGGAGTCGGCAAGAAGGTTGCCGAACAGGCGTCGGCGACCCTCAAGCATGTCCACCTCGAGCTTGGCGGCAAGTCCGCCCAGATCTTCCTGCCCGACCGGGTGGACCAGGCGGGACAGGCGCCGATCGGGGTGTGCATGTCCCATGCCGGTCAGGGCTGTGTCCTGGGCACCCGCGTATTCGTGCCTGAGGCGGACAAGCCGGGTGTCCTCGCGGCGATGAAGGCGAGCCTTCAGGTTCTGAAGATCGGCGATTCGACCGACCGCGAGACGCTGCTGGGCCCGGTCATCTCCGAAGCCCAGGTGCAACGCTGCGAACGCTATGTCCGCCTGGCGATCGAGGCAGGGGCGACCGTCGTCGCCGGGGGCAGGCGAGTGGACCGGCCGGGGTTCTACTTCGAGCCGACCGTGCTCGACGTCCCGGACAACCGCAACCCGGCCGCCCAGGACGAGATCTTCGGGCCGGTCGTCTGTGTCATCGGCTATCGCGATATCGATCACGCGATCGAAATGGCCAACGATACCCGCTTCGGCCTTTCCGGATATGTCCACGGCAAGGATGCCCGCCAGGCCCTGGCCGTCGCCAGGCGCATGCGGACCGGCACGATCAACGTCAACGCCTTCGTCAACAGTGCCAACGTGTCGTCCGGCGGACACCGGGAGAGCGGCCTGGGGCGCGAACGCGGCATCGAGGGGATCCGTGCCTTCCAGGAAATCCAGTGCATGAATCTCGGTACCGCGATCTGAGACGCGGGTGCCGTCCGGCGGCGGACAGCCAGGAAAGGAAAACCGGTGAACACGCAAACCGACACAGACCGACTCGAGCGCGCAGGCAGGGTGCTGGACGACCTGTTCACCCCGGCCTGGCGCGACATGGACAGCGGCTCACAGTCGCCGGCGGGTGACTATTTCAAGCAGATGTGCGTCGAGCATTGCTACGGCGATGCCTGGTCCCGGGAAACGCTGGACTACAAGACGCGCAGCGCCCTCACGGTATCGGCCCTGGCCACGCTCGGCATGCAGGAAGAGCTCAAAATGCACATCCGCATCGCGCTCAACGTCGGCCACACGCCGGACGACATCGTCGAGTTCTTCATCCAGCTCGCCCCTTATGTCGGCGTCCCCAGGATGGTCCAGGCCATGCGCAATGCCGGCGAAGTGTTCGCGGAACCGGCTCCGGCATCCCAAGCAGCCACGAAAGCCTGACTACCAACCCTTTTCGAAGGAAATCACCATGCACGGAACCATCGGCGAAAGCAGAACCGCCAATGTCGCGAACTGGGTAGCCAACGCGCGCTACAAGGACTTCCCGGAAGATACCACCAAGTATGCCAAGGCGCTCCTGCTGAAGACCATCGCCGGGATGCTTGCCGGGTCGCGCGAGCCGATCAGCCGGATCCTCAACACCTATTTTGCCGACAAGGGCGGTAAGCCCGAAGCCGGCGTGATCGCCGGCGGTTTCCGCACCACGGTGGAGAACGCGGCCTATGCGGCGGCGGCGTTCGCGCACTCCTCCGAGCTGGAGGACAACGAACTGCCGTCTATCACCAGCGACTACTGGATGTTCCCAGCGCTGTTTCCGCTGGCGCAGCAGCAGGTGTCGAGCGGCACGGACCTGATCGAGGCGGCCATCATTGCCTGGGAAGTCTCGTCGCGCTATTGCCGGGCGGCGCCCGGCTCGCTTTACATGCAGATGCATATCTGCCCGCCGAGCTGGTTCGGCCCGCTGGGGGTCGCCGCGGCCGCGTCGCGCCTGCTCAAGCTCGATCCACTGCGGACTGAACATGCCATCAACATGGCGGCTTCCTGGGGCTGCGGCCTCGGCCAGGGCGGCTCGGACACGCACTTTCTGGAATCGGGCCATACGGCGATGATGGGCGTTCAGTCGGCCTACCTGGCGAAAGCCGGAGCGACCGCCGAGCTGGGCTCGCTGGAGCTGCCGAATGCCTTCTATTCGCCCGTGGCGCAATTCGGCAAGACCGACCTCAGCGCGGTCGATCGCGGCCTGGGCGAAGCGCCCTATCGCATCCACGACGCCTGCGTGAAAAAGTACAGCGCCTGCACATTCTCGCATACGGCGATCGACTCGCTCGGGCTGCTCATGAAGGAGCATGGCCTGAAGAACGAGGATATCGCCCATGTCGAGGCCGAGATCAGCGAATACGCCTCGTTCGCGGTCGGGATGAAACCGAACCCCGCCGACCTGCAGGATGCCCGGTTCAGCGTTGAATTCCTGCTGACGGAGGTCCTGCTGAATGGCGGCATCTCGGTGGAGACGTTTCACGATGGCGGCGCCCTGACCGATCCGGTCCGCGCGCAGGCGAAGTCGAAGATCAGCGTCATCGTCAATCCCGAGTTCGAAACCTATTCGACGACCTGCAAGGTCAAGGTCACGACCAGCGACGGACGGGAGCTTGTGCAGGGCCTCAACAGCTGGCTGGGCAGCCCGGAACACCCGCTCGGCATCGAGGGCATTCGCCAGGTCTGCCGGCCCTATCTCGAATCGATGCTGTCCCGTGGCGACTGCGACCGGGTCGAATATCTGACCCTCAACCTCGAAAAGCAGCCGGATATTCTCGAACTCATGGACATCCTCACGTTTGCGCGGGTCGGGGGCCGCCGATGACGACGGGCCACAAGATGGTCGTCCTCGCCAAGGCCGCGCCGGGCCGCAGCGAGGATCTCGCCCGCTGGTACGACGAACGACACATTCCCGACCTGCTGGCCGTTCCCGGCGTGCTCAGCGCCGAGCGACATGCGTATACCGTCATCAAGCAGCCGGCAGGCACGCCGGAATGGGATTTCCTGACCATCTACGAACTGGCCGGGGACGATCCGATGGCGGTCCTCGCCGCGACGGCCGGCGTCGCGATCGACGATTGCCTGGAAAGTTCGTCGACCTTCGCGCTCGTCGCGCATTCGCAGGGCAGGCGCACGACCGGTTGAGCTGGCATAAGGGGATTGGATCAATGCTGTTGCGGGACAAGGCCGTTGTCATCATGGGTGCGGGTTCGGGCGTGGGCCGTGCGGCGTCGCTGATATTCGCGCGCAATGGTGCAAAGCTGGTCTGCGCCGACGTCATCGCGGATAGGGCCGGGGAAACGGCTGCCCTGGTCGCCGCCGAGGGCTTTGTCGCCAGGCCCTTTACCTGCGACGTGCGGGACGAAGCCCAGGTCGCCGCCGCTATCGCCGCCGCAGTGTCGAGTTATGGCCGGCTGGACGTGATCTACAACAATGTGGGTGTGGGAACGACGACGGCAACCGGCAAGCTGGTCCCCTTCGACGAGATGGACGACAGCCACTACCAGTTCCTGGCGGACGTCAATCTCCGCGGCATGATCAACGGCTGCCGCCATGCCATTCGCCAGTTCCTGGCGCAGGGAGACCGTCAGGGGGTGATCGTGAACACCGGCTCGGTGGCCGGTCTCGTCGGCTGGGGCGGCACTGTCTACGGCGCGACCAAGGCGGGCGGCATCCAGCTGACCCGTGGCCTTGCGATCGAATATGCCAGGCATGGCATCCGGGTGAATGTCGTGTGCCCCGGCGGAATGGCGACGAATTTCGGCGCGCCGGAAGGGGAGACGCACACACTCAGCAACGAGCAGCTGGCCTACATGTCGGCGGCACACCCCCTCGGCCGGGTGATCGACCCGGAGGACACCGCCAATGCCGCCCTGTTCCTCGCCTCCGACCTGGCGAGGAACATCACCGGGGTCGTGCTCCCGGTCGATGGCGGCTATACTGCAGCTTAGCTGTTTGGCGCGGCTGAGCAGACCGCGATCCGAAGGGCGCTTCCTGCCGAAGTGGGCTTATCGACAGGCATACCTCAGCCATTCGCCGGCAAGGGAATGAATTCCTCGTCATCGCCAAACGGCAACACCATCCGCTGCAGCCGCCAGTCCTCCCGCGCCTGTTCCAGCCGCTCCTTCGAGGACGAGACGAAATTCCACGACATGAACCGCGGCCCCACCGGCTCGCCGCCAAGCACCATCACGGTGGCGGCCTCGGTCGCGCCGATGTCCGCCGCCGCTCCCGGCGCGAGCACCGCCATTCGCCCGGCCGCCAGCGCCGCACCGTCGATTTCCACCGAACCCCGCGCGACATAGACCGCCCGCTCGGCATATTCGGCGGACAGCGACCGGCGGCTGCCGGCGCCCATTTCCCAATGCTCGTAGAACAGCGGCGAATGCACCGGCACCCCGGCCTGCCGGCCATCGATCCTGCCGGCGATCAGCCGCCCGGCGACGCCATCCTCGGCCCACTCCGGCAGGTCCGCGCCGCTGCGGTGGTGAAACGCCGGCGCCGTCTCCTCCGCCTCATCCGGCAGCGCCACCCAGGCCTGGATGCCGTGCATAGCGGCCCCGTGCGCCCGGGCATGTTCGAACCGCTCGGAATGGGTGATGCCGCTGCCCGCGACCATCCAGTTGACCTCTTCCGGGCGGATTTCCTGGTGGTAGCCCAGGCTGTCCCGGTGCGTGATCGCGCCATCGTAAAGATAGGTCACGGTCGAAAGGCCGATATGCGGATGCGGCCGCACGTCCAGCTCGCGCGGGAAGCCGGGGGCGAGATCGACCGGCCCGAGATGGTCGAAGAAGATGAACGGCCCGACCATGCGCTGCGCATAAAACGGCAGCACGCGGCCGACTTCCAGCCCGCCGCCGAGATCGTGGCGGCGCTGTTCGATGATGCGGGAGACGGTCATGTGGGGGGACTCCGAACCGGGCATTCAGGCTGGCATGAAGACCGGCGCGGGACAAGTGGCCGTCAAAGGCCGAGCAGGCCGTATTTGATCTCCGTGTATTCCATCAGCCCGTGCGCCGAGCCTTCGCGGCCGATGCCGGACTGCTTGATGCCCCCGAACGGCGCCACCTCGGTGGACAGGCGGCCTTCGTTGACTGCGACCATGCCGTATTCGAGCGCCTCCATCATCCGCCAGGCCCGGCCGAGGTCGCGGGTGAACAGGTAGGCGGCGAGGCCATAGGGGGTGTCGTTGGCCAGGCGGATCGCCTCGGCCTCGTCGGCGAAGGCGATGACCGGAGCCACCGGTCCGAAAATCTCGCCCCGGGCGATGGCCATGTCCTGCCGCACCCCGGTCAGCAGCACCGGCGCGACAAAGCCCGGCCCGGCGGTGCCCGGCAGCGGTGCTTCGGCGGCGATGCACGCGCCGGCGGCCACGGTCTGCTCGACCAGCCCGGCCACCCGCCGGGCGGCATCGCCGTTGATCAGCGGGCCGATCCGGGTGCCGTCGTCCGTTCCGGCGCCGACCGTCAGCGCCCGGACCTTGCCGGCCAGCCGGGCGACGAATTCATCGTGCACCGGCGCGTGGACGAGGATGCGGTTGGCGCAGACGCAGGTCTGCCCGGCATTGCGGAACTTGGCATCCATCACTCCCTGCACCGCCCGGTCGAGATCGGCATCGTCCATGACGATCAGCGGCGCGTTGCCGCCCAGCTCCAGGCTCAGCCGCATGACCTGGCTCGCCGCCTGCTCCATCAGGATCTTGCCCACCCTGGTCGATCCGGTGAAGCTCAGCTTGCGCACCAGGGGATGGGTGCAGAACATCCGGCCCATGGCTGCGGGATCGGTCGTCGGCACGACCCGGAACAGGTCCGCCGGCAGCCCCGCCCGGCGCGCCAGTGCCGCCAAGGCCAGGGCGGAAAGCGGGGTCGCCTCGGCGGGCTTGAGCACGATGGAACAGCCCGCCGCCAGCGCCGGGGCGACCTTGCGGGTGATCATCGCCAGGGGGAAGTTCCACGGGGTGATCGCGGCGCAGGTGCCGACCGGCTGGCGCAAGGTGATGATCCGCCGATCCGCAGCGAACGTCGGGATCACCTCGCCATAGGCGCGCCGGCCTTCCTCGGCGAACCACTCGACGAACGAGGCGCCGAACTCGACCTCGCCGAGCGCTTCGGCCAGCGGCTTGCCGCTCTCGGCGGTGATCAGCGTGGCGAGTGTGGCGCGATGGGCGAGGATGAGATCGAACCAGCGATCGAGAATGACCGCCCGCGCCTTGGCGGTCAGCCCCGCCCATGCCGGCCGCGCCGCATCGGCGGCGGCAATCGCCTCGGCCGCCTCTGCCACGCTCCAGCTGCGCACCGTGGCGATGACCGCGCCGCTGGCCGGGTCGTGGACCGTCAGCCCTTCGGGAACCATCGGGCTTTCGTCAATCAGGGCCAGTGCCTCGGCCAGGTTCGATCGGGAACGGGGTTCGGTCATCGCAATTCCGGTCATGCGCGGGTCCGGGCCGGCGTGGCCCGTTCATCCCATTATGGCTTGCCAGGTCGCACAAGGCCACCGTGTTCCCGAGGCTCCGTGCCCTCTCCGTCCGTCAGGATATGGGAACCTTGCCGGGAATGCAGCTTGGCACAGTCGATTCCCGGGGGGCGAGCAGACGGCTGATCACCACATTCATGTTTTCCACCGGCATCGAGAATGGCCGCACCCGCGTCGATGAAATGGGAAGCTGCGGACACTAAGCCCGCTGGCGCGAGGATTTCGCCCTGACGAAGGAGATCGGCATCGGCTACCTGTGCTATGGGCTGCCGATCCACCCACCCGGATAGCCCGGAGGCGATCCGCAAGGCGGAACTGTTCAATTCCAAGCGATTCCTCGGGCTCGACCTGAACATTCGGCGGAACAAAGTTCATCGACCCAGATTGATTTTGCGATGGACGCTTCCGAACACTCCGCCACTTCTCCCTCCGCCCGGCCCGTCCGCGATTTTCGCTGGCGCCTGTTCGGTACTGGCGACGCGGTGAGCGTCTCCGGGGAAGGGGTCTACGAAATCATCCATATTTCGCAGGCCAAGGCCTGGCTGAGCGGCCTGGAGGACGGAACCCAGCGGCTGGTCGATGCTGCCCGGCTGGAACTGCTGCAACCCGCCAAGGCGATCCGCCACGGCTGATCGTCAGGCGAGGATCGATCGGTCGATCTCGCCGATGGAACGTGCGCCGGTCAGCGCCATGGCGATGCGGATCTCCGCTTCGATGATCTCCAGCATCCTGGCGACACACGCTTCACCGCCTGCGCCCAGCGCATAGGCCCAGGCCCGTCCGAGCAGCACGGCGTCCGCCCCCAGTGCCAGCATGCGGACGACATCGAGTCCGGACCGCACACCGCCATCGGCCAGCACCTTGACGCGTCCGGCCACCGCATCGACGATTGCGGGCAGGGCGCGCGCGCTGGACAGCACGCCGTCGAGCTGGCGCCCGCCGTGGTTGGAGACGACGATCCCGTCTGCGCCCATGGCAACTGCTTCCTGTGCATCTTCAGGATCGAGAATGCCCTTCAACAGCAGCGGTCCGTCCCATTCATGGCGGATGAAGTCGAGATCCCGCCAATCGATCGCGGGATCGAAGGCGCCGCGCACCCAGCCGAAGAAATCCTCGATCCCGCTCTTGCCGCCCAGCACCGGGGCGACATTGCCGAGCGAATGCGGGCGTCCGCGCAGGCCGACATCCCAGGCCCAGGCCGGCCGGCGCAGTGCCTGCGCCGCGCGCCAGGCGGCGCCCTTGAGGCCCGGTGCGCCCGCCAGCCCGGTGCGGTAATCCCGGTAGCGGCTGCCGGCCACCGGCATGTCGACGGTGAACACCAGCGCCGAGCACCCGGCGGCTCGCGCCCGGGCCAGCAGGTCGCGCATGAAGGCCCGGTCGCGGATCATGTAGAGCTGGAACCAGAACGGCGCGCTCGCCGCTGCCGCCACTTCCGCTAGGGAGCAGGCGCCGACCGTCGAAAGCGTGAACGGCACGCCCGCCCGCTGTGCCGCGCGAAGCGCCTGGCACTCGCCTCGGCGCGCAGCCAGGCCGGCCAGGCCGATCGGCGCCAGCGCCACCGGCATCGCCAGTTGGCGGCCGAACAGCTCGACAGTCAGGTCCAGGTGGGAGACATCGCGCAGGACCCGCTGGCGCAGCGCGATCGCGGCGAGATCGCTCTCGTTCCGCCGCATCGTTTCCTCGGCATAGGAACCGCCGTCGAAATACTCGAACAGGAAGCGCGGCAGGCGCCGGCGCGCGGCTTCGCGAAAGTCGGCGATGGAGGCGATGATCATGGCCGGGTGATAATCGGGTGGTCGCGGGCAGGCCAGAGCCATCCAGCCGTACGTGACGGCGGAAAGGCTTTGACGGGCGCTCGCGGCCATTCTAGCATTTAAATGCGCCAATTGGACTTGCAAAATCCCGTGGCGTGGCAGGACCACCCGGCCATGACCGCCAGGGTGGCAGCGAGGGGAGAGCGGAATGACCAGTCCGGCAGCCGGGACCGGCGTGCTTCAAGGGTTGCGCGTGGTCGATTTCGGGCAGTACCTGGCCGGGCCGCTGGTCGGCATGACCCTGGCCGATCATGGTGCGGATGTCATCCATGTGTCCCCGCCCGGTGGACCCATGTGGCGGACCCCGGCCAATGCGGCATTGTTCCGCAACAAGCGGGCGATCGAACTCGATCTCAAGTCTGATGAAGGGCGCGGCGAAGCTGCGCGGCTGGTCGCTTCGGCCGATGTCGTCATCGAGAACTTCCGCCCCGGCGTCATGGCCCGGCTCGGGCTCGACCCCGTTGCCCTGACCGCAGCGCATCCACGCCTGATCTGGTGTTCCATTCCCGGTTTCGCTGCCGACGATCCCCGCGCGGCGATGCCCGGCTGGGATGGGCTGGTCGGCTCCGCCGTTGGCATCTACCCGGCACCCCTGTTCGGCAAGGGCGATCCGTGGTTCACCGCGATGCCGCTGGCCTCGACCTTTGCCGCGTTCATGGCGGCCCACCGCATCGCCGGGGCGCTGATTTCGCGAATGAAGACCGGGCGAGGCCAGTCGATCGAGATGTCGCTCTATGACGCGGCGTTCCAGGCACTGGGTTTCGCGCCGGAGATGCCGACCTCGAAGCCGACGACGATGTCTCGCGGCCCGCAGTTCGAACACCTGTGCCGCATGCGCCGGGCCAGTGACGGCACCTGGCTGTTCTTCGATGCGCCCCTGCGCGGCCTGCAGCGGCTGATCGACCATTACCTGCCAGGGTATGACCTCCTGCGGCTGAACCTGGAGACCGCCGAGAAGCTGGGCCGGGAGCTCGACGCGCTGATCGCGACCAGGCCCGGCGCGGAGTGGGAGCGGATCGGCCAGGAAGATTTCCTCGGCGCCTTCGGCCTGGCACAGCCGGTGGATCACTGGCTGAGGGACCGCCATGCGCTGGACAGCGAAACCCTGATCGAAGTGGACGACCCCGAACTGGGCGCGACGATTCAGCCCGGCTATCCGGTGACCATGTCGCGCTCCCGGCCCGGCCTGCGTTGGGCACGCGGCGCGGCCGATGCGAAACCCGGTGAAACGATCGACTGGCTCGGTCCCCGGCTGGAGCTGCCGACGCTGGCCGATGACGGGACCGGGCTTGCGCTCCACGGCCTGCGAGTGGTCGATTGCGCCTCGCTGCTGGCCGGGCCGACCACGGCCCGGGTGCTGGCGCAATATGGCGCGGAGATCATCAAGATCGACAAGCCCTCGCTGGGCAGCGGCGAGACGGACCCGCTGTCCGACGACAATGCCGCGTTTTTCGGCGCGCGTTCGTGCAGTTCGGGCAAGCGCATGGTCTATCTCGATCTGCAGCATCCCGAAGGCCGGGAGGTGATGCAGGCGCTCGTCCGTGGTGCGGACATCCTGCATCACAATTTTACCGCCGAGGCGGCCGAGCGGCTCGGGCTTGCGCCGGCACAGGTGGCGGAAATCAATCCCGCGCTGATCATCAGCACGATCTCGCTTCATGCGCGCGGCGGCTATCGCGAAACTTATCGCGGCCACGATCCGGTGGCGCAACTGGTCACCGGCATGGGCCACCGCATGGGTGGCGACGGCCAGCCGGCGCTGTTCACCATCTACCTCAATGACAACATCGCCGGCCATGTCCATGCCTTCGGGGTGATGATGGCGCTGCTCCACCGCCATCGCACCGGCGAGGGCCAGATGGTCAATTGCTCGCTCTCGCAGGTGGCGACGATGCACCAGGTGCCGTTCATGATCGGCCATGAAGGGCGGACCGGCAATGAACCTGCCGGGCTCACCGCGCGCGGCTGGCATGCGCTGCACCGCCTTTATCGCGCGCAGGACGGCTGGTTTTTCCTGGCCGACGAAAGTCCCCGGGCCAGGGCGGCTCTCGCTGCCTGCGCGCTGTTGCCCGGTGTCGAGTCCGCGCCCGACGCCGACCTGGAGGCATGGCTGGAAAGCGCGTTCGCACAGCACGCGGCGGCGGCGTGCGTCGATGCATTGCAATCGGCGGGGCTCGCCGCGCATCGCTTCATCACCCTGCAGGAGATCGTCACCGATCCGGCTGCCGATGCGCGCGGGATGATCGAAGTGGTCGAACATCCGGGCATCGGCCGGGCGTTGGGTATCGGCCATCCCCTGTTCGTGGCGCCGGGCGGCAGGGCACGGGGGTCGCTCGCGGCTCGCCGTCCCGGGCTGGACACGATCGCCGTGCTGCGTGAGCATGGCTTCGCCGATCGCATCGTTCCGCTGATCGAAAGCCGTGTCGTCGCCACCGGTGAAATGTCCCTGCTCAACACCACCACCATGCGGGGCTGGTGGATGCGCCCGGGCTTGTCGCTGCCGTCCGATGGCTACCAGTTGACTCCCGAAATCCTGGCGCGGATCGAAGGGACCGCCTGAACCGCCTGGGCGTGCGGCGGTGAGCAGGAAACGCTTGCTGTGCGTGAACATGGCAGTATCAATGCGGGCAGGAACCGAACGACCGTCCGGGACAGCGCTCGTGCGTCGTGGCCGATGGCACACGGCGCGGGAAGGCCGTCCCTGCGTCTGGCGGCAGTTCTACCGATGTCTCGACGGGGCATATATCGAGCTTTGGGGGAAGCGAAGATGACCAAGAAGCAACTGTTCTGGATACGTGCGTTTTTGTTGTCCTTTTATCCATACTCGCTGATTGCGGGTTTTTTCTGGGGCTTTCTGGCGCATAACATTCCACCGTTTCCGGCATCGATGCCGGCTGAGGAACTGGCGCAATACTTCCGCGACAACGCATTCCGGATGCGGCTCGGTTACGGCGTTTCCCTGCCGTTCTGGAGCATGCTGATGGTGTGGGCGGTTGGCGCGTTCTGCGTCATGCGGCGGGTGGAGAAGGGCGACACCCCCTGGTCCTTCATCCAGTTGATGGGCGGCTCGTTCAACACCGTGGTCATGTCCGTTGCGGCCGGCTTCTGGGTCACGGCCGCCATGCGGCCGGAAACCGACCCCAAGATCATCCAGATGCTCTACGATGTGGGCTGGCTCGAAGGCGACCTGTTCAACGGTGTCGCGATGCTGCAGAATTTGTCATTGTTCATGGTCTTCTACCGCGATGACAGGCCGGTGCGACTGGTGCCCAAGTGGGCACTGTGGTTCGGCGTGTTCCTCTCGCTGTCCTACTCGCTGGAAATGCTGCTGCCCTTCTTCCGTTCGGGTCCCTTTGGGTGGGGCGGGCTGATCAACTACGGCGTCGGTTTCTGCACCCCGTTCGTCTGGATGATCATCATGACCTTCTATCTGCAGAAGGCAGCGGTGACCCTCTACAACGAGTCACAGGCTGAAGTCGCTCAGGCAGCCAGAGGATAACAATTCCTGTGGTATCCGAAAGTTCGAGTGACACCCTTGGCGCGCCCGCGCGCGCCAAGGGCTTCCTTCCCGGCGATGATGGCCTCTGGTTCTTCATCTGCGCCGAAATCACCTTGTTCGGCCTGTTGTTCGGCGCGTTCCTTTCGGCGCGTGCCGAAGCTCCGGATGTGTTCCGCGACGCGCAGAGCCTCATGGTTCCGCTGTTCGCGTTCCTCAACACGACCTATCTCCTGACCAGCTCCTGGCTGGTCGCCCTCTCGGTCCAGATCGCCCGCGAAGGGCGATTGCCAGCCGCGCGGCGCTGCATCGACGGGGCGAGGGTGCTCGGCCTGCTCTTCGTGGCGACCAAGGCCTTCGAATACTGGCACGAGATCGACCTCGGCGCCAATCCCGGCACCAACCCGTTCTTCATGTTCTACTTCGTCACCACCGGCATTCACCTGGGTCACGTGATCGGCGGGCTCGGGCTGCTGACATTCGTCAAGACCCGGCTCAAGGACAGCATCGAGCAGAAAGATCGCCTGATGTGGGTCGAAAGCGGCGCCACCTTCTGGCACATGGTCGATCTGCTGTGGCTGATCATCCTCGCGCTGTTCTATCTCCTGCCTTAATTCAACTCACGGGTGTTCAATCATGCAGAGGGCACAGACCCGCACCACGGTCGTCTGGCTGGTGCTCCTGGTCGCGACCGCGATCTCTTTCTTTACCAGCCACGATCACAACATTGCCGCCGACTTTGCCTATGTCTCGATCTGCACGCTTTCCTACCTCAAGTGCCGGTTGGTGATCATGGAGTTCATGGAGGTGCGTCACACCCCGATCGCGTATCGCGTGTTCTTCGAAATCTGGATGCTCGCGGTCATTGGCGAAATCATCTTTTTCCGTTTCTTTACACTGTAAACGCGGGTTCTGCTCACCGCGTCATTCGTAGTCCGGATTGGGGCCGGTGCGGCACCAGCACCAGCACGTCGCCCTCGACCCGCCAGCTCGCCAGCTTCGACAGGAAATTCATCCCCAGCACGTTGGTATCGCCGATCCCCGGCGCCACCACGGCCCCCAGCCGGCGGACGAGGACCGTGCCGATCCGCATTTCGGGGATCGTCGTGCGCACGGCGCGGGTCATGCCGTTGGCAGTGGTCAGCATGACCGGCGCGGCGTCCTGGTCGTGCTCCAGCCCCGCCTTGCGCGCGGTGGCCTCGGAAAGGGTGGTGATCGTCGCCCCGGTATCGACCAGGAAGCGGACCCGCGTTTCCCCGATCCGGCCCTGGACCCAGAAATGACCGTCCTCACCCAGCCGTGCCCGCGTCTCGCCACCGGAAATCGACATGGCCTCGTCCCGGTGGGCGAGCCGGTCCACCGCGTCGATGCCGGTTGCCAGATGCATGACCCGCGCCATCGCCAAAAGCAGCGAGACGATCAACGCCAGGTTGCCGAGCCCGCGCAGCAATCCGCCCAGCATGGGCAGGCCGTGGCGGACCAGGCCTCCCAGCACCGCCAGGCCGATCCCCGCCAGTGCCAGTTGCAGGAGCGGCTGCACCTGCACTTCGGCCCAGAGCCGTCCGCCGGCAACGGCGAGCTTGGGCAGAATTTCGGCGAGGGGGCGCGAAAGGCCGGCCGGTGCGTTCATCGCGGCAGCAGGGCGTCGAGTAATTCGTCCACCCGCCGGGCATCGGGGAACCCTTCCGCCACCCACCGGGCCTCGACCGCCTGGAGAATGCGTGCGACTTCCGGCCCCGCCCGCACCCCGCGCGCGACGATCGCGCCGCCCTTGAGCGGGAAGCGCGGCATGTCCCAGCCTTCCAGCGCGCACGTCTCGCCGCCCGTCAGCAAAAGCCGGTCGATGGCGGATTCCCGCCCAAGCCGATAGGCCAGTTCGCGCGCATCGCCGGCAGTGCCGCCGCGCGCCGCGGCCAGCGCCAGCCGTTTCCTTTGCGCCCCCGAAAGCCGGAACCGGGCCGCCACCTGCTCGGCCAGCGACGCATCGGCCGGCAGCAGCGCGGCCAGCCGCCGCAGCGCATCCGGCGCGACGGCCTCGCGCCGTTCCGCCGCGATCAGGGCTGCCAGCGCCGCCGGGTCCGCTTCCGGCAGGATCACCGCCAGCACGCCCAGTTCCGCCATGCGTGCGACTGTCCCGGCCGGATCGGGCAGGCCGAGCAGGTTCAGCAGTTCCATGCCGATCCGTTCGCGCGACAGGGCCTTGAGCGTCGGCGCCAGTTCCCTGCACGCCGCTTCCGCCCCGGCATCGGCCGGCAGGCTGCCGAACCGCGCCTGGAAGCGGAAGTAGCGCAGGATGCGCAAATGGTCCTCGCGGATGCGCGCCCGGGCATCGCCGATGAACCGCACGCGCCGCGCCGCAAGATCGTCCAGCCCGCCGAACCAGTCATGGACCTCGCCGCTGGCCGGATCGGCATAAAGCGCATTGATGGTGAAATCACGCCGCGCCGCGTCGCCCTGCCAGTCCTCGGTGAACGCCACCTCGGCCCGCCGCCCGTCCGTCGCCACGTCATGGCGCAAGGTGGTGATCTCGACGTTGCCGCCAGGGAGCACCGCCGTCACCGTGCCGTGGGCAATTCCCGTCGGCAGGGCCTTGATCCCGGCGGCTTCGCACCGCGCCATGACCTGCTCGGGCGCCAGCGGAGTCGCCACGTCGATGTCCTTGACCGCGAGGCCGAGCAGCGTGTCGCGCACCGCTCCGCCGACATAGCGGGCCATGCCCGGGCCGAGCGCGGCGACCAACCCGGCAAGGTCCTTGCGCCCGGTCCATGCCGCCGCCGGCAGCCGCGCGGGTTCAGCGGCCGATGTCATCGAGCCAGCCATAACGGCGCGAGAGATTGACCAGGATGCCGGCGGTGACGCCCCAGATCTGGTGTTCCTGCCAGTCGATCCGCCAGGTGTGGTAAGTGCCGCCCTCCCACTCGATCCGCTCCCGGCGCTGGTTTGCCGGGTCGAACACGAAGTCGAGCGGGGCCTCGAACCACTGGGCCACTTCGGCGGGATTGGGGCGCAGGTCCAGATCGGGGGGAACCATGCCGATGACCGGGGTGATGTCGTAGCCCGAACCTGTGCGATAGAGGTCGCTCTTGCCCACAACCCGCACCGCCTGCGCCGGAATGCCCAGTTCCTCGTTCGCCTCCCGCAGGGCCGCATCGACCGGGCTTTCGTCCGCGTCGATCTTGCCGCCCGGGAGCGCGATCTGGCCAGGGTGGGCACGCATCGTCGAAGGGCGGTGAATCAGCAGCAGGCCCGGCCGCTCCCGCTCGGTCACCGCAGCCAGGATCGCCGCCGGGCGATAGTCCTGTCGGTCCGGCACGGCCCGGGCATCGACGTAAAGCTCGACGTCGGCGCGCGCATGGCCGGCATGGTGCCGCTCCGAAAGGCGGCTGAACAGCGCACTCATGCGGCCGCTTCGCCCGGTGTCAGGGGGAAGCGGGCGCCCCGGCTGGCCACCGCCAGTTCGGCGGCTTCCGGTTGCCCGTCAGCCAGGGCGATTTCCACCAGCTGGACATATGTGCTGCGGTTGAGCCGCGCCTCGAGTCCGTGACGGACGCCGATGTAGAGTGCCGGGGTTTCCGCATCGCCTCGCGCCACGAGCGCGTGGTCCGGCCCGGCGATCACCAGGTCGTCGGTATTGAGCCGGAACACCAGCGCAGGGCCGTCCGCATCGTCGCGCCGCTGCACGTCGATGGCGACAAAGGGTGCATCGTCGACCGCGATCGCCAGCCGTTCGACCGGCGTCACCAGCCAGTGCTGTCCCCCGGCATCGCGGGTCAGCAGCGAGGCGAAGGCGCGCACCATCGCCGCCCGGCGGATTTCGCCGCCCTGGTGGAACCAGCGGCCATCGGCAGCGATCCGCATCTCGCTGTCGCCGGTGTTCGCCGGGTGCCATTGCTCCACTGGCGGCAGTTTGCGCGCCGCGACCAGGTCCGCGATCTCGGGCAGGCTCAGCGAAGCGAGCTCGGGGGGTGGTTCGTAAGGCATTTCCGGGTCGATATGGGGGATTGTGGCCCGGAACGCCAGATGCCCGGATGAACCGCGACCCCTCAGCCGCGCGGCTGCCACGGACCGAGCGTGCCCTCACGCGGCAGGACGGCCGGATTCTCGCTCCGCACCAGCAGGCGGTGCTGCTCGAACGGTCCGGGCAGGGCCCAGCCACGGGTCCACTGGTTGGAGAATCCCCAGAACCGGCCGTAGTACTCCGGGTCGCCGATCATCACCTGCGGCAAGGGCGCGCGGGGATCGAGCGCGGACAGGCTCGCGGTCATCAGCGCCTTGCCATAGCCGGCGCCCTGGTGTTCCGGGAGTACCGCCACCGGCCCGACCATGATCATCGGGTGGGCGCGGCCATCCGCGTCGGTCAGCGCCACCGGCCAGCACTGGATCGTGCCGACGAGATCGTCGTGGCTGTCGAGCGCGGCGAAGCTGAGGCCGGGCAGCCAGTCCATCCCCTCGCGCACCTTGTAGGCGGTGCGGCCATGGCGCGCGGGCTCGAACGCCCGGTCGAGCAGGGCTTCGACCAGCGTCGGATCGACATTGTCGAGCGGGATCAGGGTTGCGCCGGGAGCGCTTTGGCAAGTGGACATCGGCGCCGCCGATAGGGGGGCGAAGCACGGTTGGCAACCGCCACGGGGCTTGCTCGCGGCTGGTCGAGCGGGCACATTGGCCGGAAATGGCGCAAATCAAGCATCTTGTCGTCGGCGTGGACGAAGCCGGGCGCGGACCGCTGGCCGGCCCGGTGGTCGCCGGCGCGGTCGTCCTGTGCGCCGATGGCATCGACGGGCTCGCCGATTCCAAGAAGCTCGCGGCGACCCGGCGGAACCGGCTGGAGGCCGAGATCAAGGCCCGCTGCCATTGGGCGGTCGGCGTCGTCGAGGTCGAGGCGATCGACCGGCTCAACATCTTCGGCGCCACCATGCTGGCGATGACCATGGCGGTGGCGGCCCTGTGCGAACAACTCGGCCGCGAGGCGGACGAGGTACTGGTCGATGGCAACCTCACGCCCTGCGGCCGCCGGCCGGAATGGCGCTGGCCGGCCCGCCCGATCGTCGGCGGGGATGGTCTCGAGCCCTGCATCTCGGCGGCCTCGATCATCGCCAAGGAACACCGGGACCGTCTGATGCGCGAATATGCGGCCGAGCACCCGCATTACGGCTGGGAACGCAATGCCGGCTACGGGACCGCGGAACACATGGCAGCGTTGCGCGAGCATGGTCCGACCCCGCACCACCGCCGCACTTTCGCCCCGGTGGCCCAGCTGCTGCTGATCTGAGCGGGATGCCGGGGCACCAGATGTTGAGTCCCGCGCGCCGAGGGAGACTCAATATCTGGTGGCAAACTCGGTCTGCCTGCTGGCGGCAGAGAAAACACAAGGGAATCCGGCGAGTCGCGGCTTGACGCGGACTCGGCGAGCGGTCATTTTGTCCACAGTCTTTCAACAGGATTTGGACCAGGATGGCCCCCAGCAGTCAAAATGGCGTGATGCTCAAGGAACGCCGTGCGGGCAGGGCGGTCAGCGCCCCCGTGCTGCCGGTCGGCCAGATCCTCCAAGGGGACTGCATCGAGGCGATGCGCTCGCTGCCCAGCGCCAGCATCGATCTCGTCTTCGCCGATCCGCCGTACAACCTCCAGCTTGGCGGCGACCTGGCGCGCCCCGATGGCAGCGCGGTCGATGCCGTCACCGATCACTGGGACAAGTTCGACAGCTTCGCTGCCTATGACCGGTTCACCCGTGAGTGGCTCAGCGAAGCCCGCCGCGTGCTCAAGCCGGATGGCGCGCTGTGGGTCATCGGCTCCTATCACAACATCTTCCGCGTCGGCGCCATTCTCCAGGACCTCGGCTTCTGGATCCTCAACGACGTCGTCTGGCGCAAGGCCAACCCGATGCCCAACTTCAAGGGCACCCGCTTCACCAATGCGCACGAGACCCTGATCTGGGCTTCCCGCAGCGAGAAGTCGAAATACACGTTCAACTACCGCGCGATGAAGACGCTCAACGACGAGCTGCAGATGCGGTCGGACTGGGTGATCCCGATCTGCTCCGGCCCGGAACGCCTCAAGCAGGGCGGGGCGAAAGTCCATCCGACCCAGAAGCCCGAGGCGCTGCTCTACCGCGTCCTGCTGGCGACGACCCGCAAGGGCGATGTCGTGCTCGACCCGTTCTTCGGCACCGGCACCACCGGCGCGGTCGCCAGACGGCTCGGTCGGCAGTGGATCGGCTGCGAGCGCGAGAGCGGGTATCGCGAAGCCGCGCTCGCCCGCATCGCCGAAGCCCTGCCGCTCGACGAATCCGCGCTGACGACCATGCACAGCCCGAAGAGCGCGCCGCGCGTCGCCTTCGGCCAGCTGCTCGAAACCGGCTGGATCAGCCCCGGCGCCATGCTGCACGACAAGAAGCGCCGCCTTGCCGCCCAGGTCCGCAGCGACGGTTCGCTGGCCTCCGGCAGCGAGACAGGCTCGATCCACGGTCTCGGCGCCAGGCTCCAGGGCGCGCCATCGTGCAATGGCTGGACCTTCTGGCACGTTGAGCACGAAGGCGAACTCAAGCCGCTGGATGCCCTGCGCCAGCTTTACCTGCTCTCTACCGAGCCCTGAGCCGGTGGCGACCTCCGCCTACCTGCTGCCTATCGCCTTCGTTGCCGGTCCCCAGGTCGAGGAAGGCGAAGCCGTCCGCGTTGCCGGCGGGTTGACTTATGCCAGCCGGTTCGCGGTGATCGAACGCCAAGGGGCGAACATCGTCGCCTACCAGCGCTTCACCGCCCCGGCGCTGCAGGCCGCGCTGCCTTTTCTGCCGGATGACATCGCCACCCAGCTCGGCGATCTCAAGTCCCCGCGCGCGCCGCTGACGCTCCCGACCCGCGACGGCAGCCGCACCATCCGGCTCGACCAGCCCCAGGTGGCCGGCATCCTCAACATGACGCCCGACAGCTTCTCCGACGGCGGCCAGTTCCTCGATGACCCCGAGGTGGCTCACGCCCACGCCATGGCCATGCTGGAGGCCGGCGCGGCGATGATCGACGTGGGTGGCGAATCCACCCGGCCCGGTGCGCCGGGCGTCTGGGAGGGCGACGAGCTGGGCCGCGTGGTCCCGGCCGTCGAGCGCCTGGCGAAGGCCGGGGCGGCCATCAGCATCGACACTCGCCGCGTCGCCGTGATGGAAGCGGCGCTGGCCGCCGGCGCGCAGGTGATCAACGACGTGTCGGCGCTGCGCCATGACCCCCGCGCGCTCGAGTTCGCCGCGCATTCAGGCGTTCCGGTCGTTCTCATGCACGCGCCGGGCGATGGCCGGACGCTCCATGCCGAGGTCGAATATGCCAACATCGCCCTCGATGTGTTCGATTGGCTGCGCGCCCGCCGGGATGCCGCGCTCGCCGCCGGGATTGGCCGCGAGCGGATCGTGCTCGATCTCGGGATCGGCTTCGGCAAGTCGCTGGCCGACAACCTCGCGCTGCTCAACGCGCTGCCGCTGTTCCACAGCCTGGGCCAGCCCCTGATGCTGGGCGCCAGCCGCAAGCGCATGATCGGCGCCTTGTCGAACCAGGCCGCGGCCCACAAGCGGCTCGGCGGTTCGGTCATGCTGGCGGTGCAGGCGATGCAGGCCGGGGTGCAATTGCTGCGGGTGCACGATGTCGCGGAAACGGTCCAGGCGCTGCACGTCTGGCGCGGCCTGCGCGATGCGGCACTGACCGACTTTTCGTTGGTCTAGAGCCGCCGCTCCGTCTTTTCGGCTGTGACATTCAAAAGAAGGGGCGGGGCAAAAGAAGGGGCGGGGCAAAAGAAGGGGCGGGCAAAAGAAGGGGCGGGCAAAAGAAGGGGCGGGCAACACGGTTGCCCACCCCTCAGGCTTTCACGGCGCATGCGACTGACACCGTGCAGGTCAAGCGGGGAACGGGCGAGGGCTTGCGGCCCACGCCCGTTCCGCAAGTTCAGAACGCGACGGTGGCCGAGAACACGGCCTTGGCACCGGCGATCGAGGTGCTGTTCGGAAACTTGGCGAAGTCCTTCTGCGAGCGGAACCCGTTGCCGAGATAGGCCGAGTCGGCATCGGTGATGCTGGTGTCGACGTAGGCCACGCCGAGGGTGACCGGGCCGACCGGCACATCGATGCCGATCATCCAGTCCCAGTAGGAACCGGTCGGCGTGACGCTGGTGCCGTTCGGACCCAGGCCGGGGTTGCCCTTCGAATAGCCGATGTGGCCTTTCACGGTCAGCGGCAGGCCGGTGACGCCGATCGAACCGTCGGTCCAGACATAGAGGTTGTCCTCCTTCGGGCCGGTGGGGTTGATGATGGCGTAGCCATCCGGGCCGATACCGCCATAGTAGTTGCCCAGGGCTTCCTGCTTCGGCGCGTAGGCAACGCCGACCAGCAGGCTGGCCGGGCCATACTTGCCGCTGAGCTTCACGTAGGGTTCGGCGAAATCGGTCTTGTCGGCGCCGCCGGGATACATGTACCAGGTCAGGCCGACATCGACCTTGACCGCGCCGAACTCACGCGCATAGCCGCCGTAGATGTCGAGTTCCATGTTGGAACCGCCGAACTGGCCCCAGCCAGCGAGGTTCGAACCCCAGACACCGGCGTAAAGGCCCGATTCATGGGCGACCGACATGCCGGCCTGCACGGCCATGTGCTTGTCGGTCATCGAGACGCCACGGAAGCGATAGTCACTGACAATGGCAGCGGAGCCGGAGAAAGTGATCGGCTTGGCTTCTTCTTCCTGGGCAAGTGCCGGCGTGGCGACGGTCGCGAGCGAAACGGCAAGCAGGCTCGCAGACACGAGCTTGGCAACGGAAGACTTCGGGGCAATCTTAGACATTGAACATTCCCTCATTCTGGAGAACGTCCCTCCTGTGCTCCGAGCCGCATGCTTCGATCGGGGAGCCAGGCCCCAGTCATGTGTGCTTCGGAGAACATCCTGCTACGCCTTGAGCTGTGCTGATTGTTTGCGTGTATATGTCAAAGCATTGCTGAGCCGACTGCACGCCATTTCGGCATTCGTGTGTTGCTGCGCTGCAACACGGCTATCCGGCCGAAATATCGAATGCCGGCCCGGTCGAACGACCCGGCCGGCATCCATGCTGTCCGACGATCGGCTATGCGAGCCTTACCCGACCAATGGCCCGACCAGCCGTTGGGGGCCGACGACCTCCACCGATCGACCGAGCATGCGCCGGCGGCTCACCCATTCACGCAAGGTCTGGACCGTGGTGTGATCCATGCCCTTGACCGCATCGACATCGAGCTTGACCGCATGATGATCCGGCAGGGATTCCAGTTCGGCGTTGAGCTTCGTCAGGCTCAGGAACGTCGCTGCTCCGTCGAGCTTCACGTGGGTCGAATCTTCCCCGACGTGCTTGCCGACCTTGAGCCTGAGGTGCTTGCGGTGTGGCAGAAGCTCGACCAGCGACAGGGCGAGGCCGACCAGCACGCCGGTCAAGAGGTCGGTGGTCACCACCAGGATGAAGGTGACCGCCCAGATCGCCACCGGCAGCGGCCCGTGCAGGTGCAGCAGATGGCGGACATGTTCGAGGCTGACCAGGCGCCAGCCGGTCACCACCAGCACGCCGCCCAGCGCGGCCATCGGGATCTCGCGCAGCAGCCAGGGGAGCATCGCCACGAAGCCGAGGATCCAGACGCCGTGCAGGATGGCCGATGCCCGGGTCCTGGCGCCGGCCTGGACGTTGGCCGAGCTGCGCACGATGACGCCGGTCATCGGCAGCGCGCCGACGAGGCCGCACAACAGGTTGCCTATGCCCTGTGCGCGCAGTTCCTTGTTGTATTCGGTGCGGACGCCATCATGCATGCGATCGACGGCGGCCGCCGAAAGCAGTGTCTCGGCGCTGGCGATGAAGGCGATGGCAATGGCCGAAACGAGGATGGCGGGAGTCGCCAGCGGCGCGAAATAGCCGGGTCCAGGCAGGGCGAAGGCGGCGGCGATCGATTCCGGAACGACGACACGGGCGACGTCGAGGCCCAGCCCGAATGCGAGCAAGGTCGCCGCGACCACCCCCAGCAGCGCGCCCGGCACCATCCGCAAGGAGGAGGGACGCAGCTTTTCCCAGCCGACCATGACGGCGATCGTCAGCAGGCCGATCCCCAGCGCGGTTTCCACCTGGCCGATGTTGGTGGCCGAGAGGCCGAACACGCGGCCCGGCATCGCGGCGAGGTTTTCCAGGCCACTCGACAGCGGCCTGGCATCGAACAGGGTGTGAAACTGGCCGAGCACGATCAGCGCGCCGATCCCGGCCAGCATGCCGTGGACCACGGCCGGCGAGATCGAGCGGAACAGGCCGCCGAGCTTGGCGACACCCGCGACGAGCTGGATGGCGCCGGCGAGCACGAGCATCGGCCCCAGCGCGGCCAGGCCGTGTTCCCGCACGAATTCGAAGATGATGACCGCGAGGCCGGCGGCCGGGCCGCTGACCTGCAAGGGTGAGCCGGCCAGCAGCCCGACGACGATGCCGCCGATGATGCCGGTCACCAGCCCGCGCTCGGCCGGGACCCCGGACGCGATCGCAATGCCCATGCACAGCGGCATGGCGACGAGGAAGACGACGATCGAGGCGGGAAAGTCGGCTGCGAGGCGGGACAGGAACTGCGATCTGGCAGGCGTGCTCACTCTGCCGCCTCCAGGGTCGCTTCGGCGTAGCGCGAGCGTGCCGGCAATGCCACCGGCAACGGCGCATCCTCCCGCAGGACTTCGAACTGCCCGGTCTCGCCATCGAGGCCAAGCACCTGGCCGGCGTGAATGTCGACGAACCACCCGTGCAGCGAAAGGTGGCCTTCCGCCAACGCGGCGGCGACCGAGGGGTGCGTGCGCAAGTGGTTGAGCTGGGCGTTGACGTTTTCCAGGCTGAGGGCCCGCACGCGGTCGGCGCCGGACTTGTCGGGACAGCAGCGATCGATCACGTTCACGGCCGCCGCGCCGTGCCGCAGCCATGCGGCGACGTTCGGCATGCCTTCGAGCATCTCGGGCTGGGCCATCGCCTTCATCGCGCCGCAGTCCGAATGGCCACAGACGATGATGTCGCTGACCCCGAGCGCGGCCACCGCGTATTCGACGGTGGACGAGACGCCGCCGTTCATCGTGGCGAAGGGCGGAACGATGTTGCCGGCATTGCGGCAGACGAACAGATCGCCCGGCTCTGCCTGGAGAATGTGTTCGGGCACGATGCGCGAATCCGCGCATGAAATCATCAGCGCCTTGGGCGACTGGCCCTCGCTTGCCAGTTTCGCAAACAGTTCGCCACGAGCCGGAAAGACGCTTTTCTCGAAACTGTACACACGACCGATGAGCTCGTTCATTGGCTTGCTCCTGGATTTGGATTGCATCCCTGGACGGACTTGTCGCAGTCCGACACAGATAGAGAGCCGCTGTTTCCGTCGCTCGCGGGGATTGTAACAAAGTGTTTTCCGGGATTGGCGCTGACTGCGTCAAACCTGAAACGGCAGTCGCTCCACTTGTTGGTTGTCGCGTCGTTTCAAGCGGAGAGCCGGTCTCCGCTTTTTCTCAGCCGGCTTGCCCTTCGGACTGGCCTTCCGCGCCGAATTCGCCGGGGAGGTCGAGGGTGACGCGCAGCCCGCCGGTCGGCCGGTTGGCCAGCACCAGGGTGCCGTGTTCGGCCTTGACCAGCGTATCGACGATCGCCAGGCCCAGGCCCATTCCCGTGGTGTTGCGGGCGCGGGACGAGTCCAGGCGGGTGAACGGCCGCAACACTTCGTCGAGCTGGCCGGCAGGGATGCCCGGTCCGTCGTCCTCGACCGTGATCGTCACCCCCGTGCCGTGTGGCGCGAGGCTTACTTCCGCGTTGCCGGCATAAGTCACGGCATTGCGCACGAGGTTGGTCATGATGCGTCTGAAGGCGACTGGCCGGACCGACATCTCGCAGTGATCGGGGCCGTGATAGCTGGCGCGATTGCCGAGATCGGTTTCCTGGCTGACCAGTGTCTGGATCGTCACCGCGAGATCGAGCCGCCGGCGGGGGCTGTTGTCCGAACCCGATTCGATGAACGTCTGGAGCGACTGGAGCAGGTGGTCCATCTCGACGATGTCCGAGCCGATCTCGTGCCGCAGGGCGGTGTCCATGTCGGCGGCGTCGATGCGCAGTTGCAGGCGGGCCAGCGGCGTCCGGAAATCGTGGGCGATCGCCAGCATGGTCTGCGTCCGGCTGACCATGAGCTGGTGAATGCGTTCCTGCATGGTGTTGAACGCCTGGATCAGCTGGCGGACATCGCCACCGCCGGCTTCGGGAATGTGGCGTGGCTGGCGCGTGCCGACCTGCCTGGATGCCGCCACCAGCGTTGCCAGTGGCCGCAGCATAGCGCGGACCACGCGCCATGCGATGACGAGCAGCAGCAGCGACGGGAGGACGATGCTCAGCGACTGCCCGAGGTTGAGCGTCCAGGGCACGTGCTTGCGATAGCGGAAATTGATGACCGACCCGTCGGAAAGCTGGGTCGAACCGTCGATCAGCCCACCCAGTGCCAATGGCCGCAACCGGACATCGAAGCTGACCGTGCGCAGGCTGGGTTCGGCGGTCAGCATCTGCCGGCGCAGGGTCGGCAGGGTGACGGTCGGTGGCGGGGAGGCCGCCCGCGGCGACCACTCCAGCGCGAAGCGTTCGGTGGTCAGCGCCCTGGCCATGGCGGACCGCTCGGCAGGGGCGGTGCGATCCATGATGCGATGGCTGAGCGCGGTGTTCTCCGCCAGCCATGCCGCATCTTCCTGCTGCAGCGAATATCGCCGCGCACTCTCGAACAGGACCGAATTGACCAGCAGGTCGGCGCAGATGACGGCAACCGCGATCAGCAGCAGCTGCCCGACCAGGCCGATCCGCCAGAAAAGCTTCAAGCGCGCCTGACCTCCGCAGTGAAGATGTATCCCACCCCGCGCACGGTCTTGATCGGCGCGGCCTGTTCTTCAAGCGAAATCTTGCGGCGCAGCCGGCTGACCAGCACATCGACGCTGCGATCGGAGCTGTCGCCGACGCGGGTGCGGGAGAGTTCGATCAGCCGCTCGCGCCCGATCACGCGCTGGGGCAGGCTGAGGAAGACGCTGAGCAGGTCGAATTCCGCGCCGGTCAGGTCCACGACGCCGCCGCTGGGCGAGTAGAGTTCGCGCTTGGTCGGGGACAGCGACCAGCCGTCGAACGAGATCTGTTCCTGCGATGGCGCATTCCCGTCCGCATCGCCGCCGTCCCGGCGGCGCAGCACTGCGCCAACCCGGGCGATCAGCTCCCGGACGCTGAACGGCTTTGCCAGGTAGTCGTCCGCGCCGATCTCCAGTCCGACGATGCGATCTTCCTCGGCGCCGCGCGCGCTGGCGATGATGACCGGCACCTTGCTGGTCTGGCGAAGACGCCGCAGCAGGTCGATTCCGCTGGTTCCCGGCAGCATGATGTCGAGCACGATGAGATCCGCACCCTCGTTTTCGAGCATGGCCCACATTTCGGCGCCGGTCGCCGCCGCGCGGACATTGTAGCCGTATTCGCGCAACGCCCTGGCGACAAGGTTGCGGAGCGTGGGCTCATCTTCAACGAGCAGGATGGTCTGTGATGTCATCTATGTGTGATTCTTGTCAATTTCGCCCCAGGCATGGCCGCTGCCCTGATCCGGGTCAAGGCAGAGCCAGGCTGAGGCGATAGGGAAAACGAGGCCGGCGGCTGATCGGCCGGTCCGTGCCGGGAGGCGCGCGAGCGGCATCGCAGCACCCGGCACGGCAGGCGATCTACGGCGGCGGGCTAGCTGAGCTGTCGCCCCCCGGTGCGCCATTCGCTGACGGACTGCAGCAATCCTGCCGCTTCTGCCGGAGCCAGTCCGCTGGTCACGTCCCGGCCGGACGCATCCTTGAAGCGCAGCCGCCATGGCTCGCGCGATCCGGCAACATGGCTTGCCGCCATCTCGCGAATGGCCTGTTCAGGCAGTTCGACGACGACGCGGGTATAGTTGTCGCAGGTCATGTTGTTGTCGTAGGCCGGGCAGCGGTCCTTCCAGCTTTCGACGATGGAGGGCGCGACGCTGCGGGTCGCGCCGCCCGTCACGAAGCGGACGTCGGTGATGTCCATCTCCCCCTGCGTGGTGACCAGTTCGTGCCAGACCTGCCAGCGGATCGCGCCGGTCTGGCGATCGACCAGGGCGCGCAGGTGGACATCGGTGGCCCGCGCGCCGGCCAGCGAGCGGCCGACCTTGTACGCCTGGCTGGTGGTGAACACAATGTCGTGTTCCAGCGGATCGTCGACCACCTTTACCTGACGGGCGAACTGCTCGACGGAAATCCGGGCGAGCGAGGCCGGCAGCCGGTCGGCCGCCTGGGCTGCTGCCGGCGCGGCCAGCAGCATCAGGCCGGACAAGGCCATGGTGATTTGAAGACGTGACATGAGACCTCCATCCGGGCCGGCCGGAGCCGGCCCGTGCTGGTGAAAATGGCCGGACGTTGTCGCGGCTCAGAGCGGTGCGGCGCTCGCGAGCAGCTTCAGGCTGGACAGGTCGCGGCGCAGTTCGACCGCATCGTTCGCCGCGACGGACCCTGCCATCGCGTGCAGGGCATCGGCGCCGCCGATGAAGCCTGCCTTCTGGCTGTCCGACATGTCGTGGCAGTAGCCGTTCGCCTGGCCCTTGTGGACGGCTTCTGCCGGGATGACCCGCCCCAGAGCGGAGATTTCGCGGCCATCGGCGGTCGCCGCGGTGCGCTCGACCGACACCCGGGCCTCCCACATGCAGTACGGCATCAGGCGCGGGCCAAGTCCGCCCTGGCGCAGCTTGGTCGTCAGCTTCGGCTCGTAATGGACGGTCATCGACTGGCCGTTGTGCTCGAATGTCGACTTGTGCGCAGCATTGGCGGCCACGGGCATGGCCACCAGGGCCGCGACGGACATGATCGTCAGAATTTTCATCGTGTTCTCCCGTGTGTAAGGGCCGGGGTCTCCCCGGCCGCTCAGCAACAATTACCGGTTGCAAGTGTCCCTTCCTCAGCCGGAATGTAACAAAACATTGTTGGCGGAGAGTCGGGCGACACGCAGCGGCTGCGGTGCGGAACACGCGGGCGGTGACTGGCGGGCAGGGCTGGAACCCGGGGCCGGCCGGCCAGCTTGCGCCAGCCCGTTTCAGTAGTTGAATTGCAGCTGGGTGCGGATCAATTGACCTTCGGCGATCCCGCTGCGCCGTTCGTCGGCCTCGGAACGCCGCGAGCGCACGTAGGCGACGGTGAGTTCGACTTCCTTGGCCGGCTGCCATTCGACACCCAGCTCGATCTCGCGCGTCGAAACCCGGGGGGCATTGGTCGCCGCCTTCCAGCCGCCGTCGTAGGTCTGCCAGCGGGCGTAGGGCATCAGCAGGCCCTTGCTCGAATAGGCAATGCGCGCCATGACCTGGACATAGCCGCCGTTGAGCGGGGCTTCGGTGATCGCCTGTGCTGCCCGGTTCCATTCGGGGCCACGGCCCCAGGTCCATTCGGTCTGGAAGCCGATGGGGTTGGGGTAGAGCACGGCGTGGAGGTTCACCCGCCGCTCTTCGATGGCGACCGGGCTGACCCCGCCGCTGCGCAGTTCCGGCTGCACCGTGTTCAGCATGCCTTGCGCGCCGATCTCCAGCACCTGCCCGGCAAAGGGCGTTCCCAGGCGGTCGAGCCGGAATGGCCAGCTGACCATTGCCACCTTCATCAGCCCGTCGTTCTTTTCCGCCCGGTTGATGCCCTGGCCGTTGAACACCCCGAACCCGAGGGCGCCGTAGTTGCCGAACAGCTTCTGGCGATCGGCGGCAAGCCGATCCCAGATCGCCTGGACCCGTGACGGGGTGTAGTAGAGCACGGCGCCAAGGTCCCGTTCGCCGGGCACCGCGCTGTTGGCGGCATCGGCGCGGTCGATGGCGATGCGGTTGGACGAGGACTGCAGGTTCTCCCAGCCGAACGGCACCTTGGACTGGCCGACGCGAAGTGTCGCCTGGCGGTCGGCGAAATGGAAGTCGGCATAGGCATCGCGCATCTGCAGGAAATGCTCGCGCCGCTCCCCGTTCGATTGCGCGTTCACCGCCGCGGCGAGCTCTGCCTGGACATAGACCGACATCAGCCGGGAAACGTCCCCCTGCACGACCAGCCGCGCCCGCCGCAGCTCGAAATTGCCGGCATCGCCGAACCCTGCATCGTGCACCGAGCGCAGGCGCGACACGCCCGGTGGCGCATCCTTCGCGCCGGCGATCTGTTCGTTCTGGCGCACCTGGACATAGCCGCGCAGTTGCAGCCGCTCATACCATTCCTTCGGGCGCTTTTGTCCTTCGGCGTGGTTGGCCGAGACCGTAACCGGCGTGGCCTGGACCGGTGCCGGGGCCGCCGCGGCGAGCTGTGCCGCCGCAGCGGGAGGGGACGCAGCGCCGGTCGCGACGGGCTGGCCAGCCGGCACGGCAGCCGGAGCGGCCGCCCGCATGGCTCGCACTTCGGCTTTCAGTTCATCGATCTGGCGCTGCAGGTCCGCGATGAGTTGCGTTTGATCGGCGGCGTGCGCCGGCACCGGGGGGAGCAGCATGCTGCCGGCCAGTAGGGAAAATCTGATCGATCGACTGACCGGAAGCATCGCCATTCACCCGCCCGTTTCCGTGGAAGCCGACGCCTTCAGGGTGGGATGTGACACTCAGGTGACAGTTTGATATAATGATTGTGTCGCGGGTGTAACAAATATTGGCCGGATTTTTCGTGCCTTGTTTTCGCTGCCTAACGGCGGGCGCCGAGGCGGGGTGCGCATCCATGGCCAATCGATCGGGACGCTGTGCGGCTTTCGCCGGCGCGCGTCAGCCCGCTTCGCGGGGGTGCGCATTGCGGTAGGCGTCGAGCAGCATGGCGGCATCGACCCGGGTGTAGATCTGGGTCGAGCCGAGGCTGGCGTGGCCGAGGAGTTCCTGCAGCGAGCGCAGGTCGGCGCCGGCGCCAAGGAGGTGGGTGGCGAAGCTGTGGCGCAGCGCGTGGGGGGTGGCGCTGGGGGGCAGGCCGAGCGCGACGCGGGCGCGGGCGACGGCGCGCTGGACCATGCCCTGGGCGAGCGGGCCGCCCTTGGCGCCGCGAAACAGCGGGGCGTGGCGTTCGATCGGCCAGGGGCATTGAACGGCATAGGCGGCGACGGCTTCGCGGACGATGGGGAGCAGCGGGACCATGCGCTGCTTGTTGCCCTTGCCGGTGATGACGAGGGTTTCGCCCAGCGGCAGGGCCGCGCCGGTCAGCGACAGGGCTTCGGCGATGCGCAGGCCGGCGCCGTAGAGCAGGAGCAGGACGGCGCGATCGCGCGCGCCGATCCAGGGGGCGGAGGCGTCCTCGTCGACGGTGGCGGCGAGATTGACGGCGTCGTCCGGCGCGATCGGGCGAGGGAGGCCTTTCTTGACGCGGGGGCCGCGCAGGCGGGGCGGGGCAGCATCGGCGATTCCGGACTGGCGGCGGGCGAACACGAGGAACTGGCGCAGGGCGGCGAGCTCGCGGGCGGCGGAGACGTTGCCGATGGCATCTTGCGTGCGGCGGCCGGCGAGGTGGCGGCGGAGCGCAGCGGCATCGAGGGCGGCGAGAGTCGGCCAGTCCTCGGCGCCGGTGGCGTCGATCAGGCGCGCGGCGGTGGCGTGGTAGGCGCGGACGGTGTGGGGGCTGCGGCGGAGGCTTTCCGCGAGGTGGTCGTGCCAGGCGAGGAGCACTTCGGCGCGGCTCATGGGGTCACGAGGTCTGCCGGGACGAGTTCGGCGAGCAGGCCGTCGAGCACGGCGATGCCGGCGTCGGTGACGGCGAGGCGGGGGCCGTCTTGCCGGAGCAGGCCTTGTCCGGTGTAGAACGCGAGCTTGCAGGGGTCGGCCAACTGGTCCGGGGCGAGGGAGAAGCGGGCGGCGAGGGCGGGGAGGTCGATTCCTTCGGCCAGGCGCAGGCCCATGAGCAGGGCTTCGCTGGCCTGTTCGCGGGCGGCGAGGGGGCGGGATTCGGCGATGCCGTGGCCCTGGGCGGCGATGGCTTCGAGCCAGTTTTCCGGCTTGCGGTGGCGGGTGGTTGCGGTTGCGTTGCGGCGGCCGTGGGCGCCGGGGCCGATGCCGGCGTAGTCGTGGTAGCGCCAGTAGGTGAGGTTGTGGCGGCTTTCCTGCCCGGGGCGGGCGTGGTTGGAGACTTCGTAGGCGGGGAGGCCGGCGGCGGCGGTCTGCTCGCGGGTCTGGGTGAAAAGGTCGGCGGCGGTGTCCTCGTCGAGCGGGGTGAACCGGCCTTCGCGGACTTCGGTGGCGAAGCGGGTACCGGGCTCGATGGTCAGCTGATAGAGTGACAAGTGGTCGGTGCCGAAGGCGAGAGCGCGGGCGAGTTCGGCCTGCCACTGGGCGGGGGTCTGGCCCGGGCGGGCGTAGATCAGGTCGAAGCTGGTGCGGGCGAAGTGGCGCTGCGCGGTGGCGAGGGCGGTCAGGGCGTCTTCGGCGTCGTGCAGGCGACCGAGGAAGTGGAGGGTTTCATCGTCCAGCGCCTGCACGCCGAGCGAGACCCGGTTGACCCCGGCGGCGGCGAGATCGGCGAAGCGGGCGGATTCGACCGAGCTGGGGTTGGCTTCGAGCGTGATCTCGATGTCGGGGGCGAAAGTCCAGCGGCGTTCGGCTTCGGCCAGCAGGGCGGCGACGAGGGCCGGGGGCATCAGCGAGGGGGTGCCGCCGCCGAAGAAGATCGAATCCAGCGGTTCGTGGGCGGTGAGGTCGGCTTCGTGGGCCATGTCGGCGAGGAGGGCCTGCTGCCAGCGGGTGTGGTCGACTTCGCTGCGGACGTGGCTGTTGAAGTCGCAGTAGGGGCACTTTTTCAGGCAGAACGGCCAGTGGATGTAGAGGGCGCGGGCCATCAGGGGGGCGGCAGGTGGGCGGCGACGAGTTTGGCGAAGGCTTCGGCGCGGTGGCTGATGCTGTGTTTCAGTTCAGGGTCGATTTCGGCGAAGGTCTGGGTGTGGCCTCGGGCAACGAACATGGGGTCGTAGCCGAAGCCCTTTTGCCCGCGCGGGGGCCAGGTGAGGGTGCCGTGGACCTGGCCTTCGTGGAGGGCGGCTTCGCCGTCTGGCCAGGCGAGCGCCAGGGTGCAGGTGAAGTGGGCGGAGCGGTCGGCGTCCGGGCCCTGTTCGGCCAGCAGGCCTTCGATCTTGCCCATGGCGAGGTACCAGTCGCGGCCTTTGGGTCCTTCGAACCATTGGCGTTCGGCCCAGTCGGCGGTGTAGACGCCGGGGCGGTTGGCCAGCGCGTGGACGCTGAGGCCGCTGTCGTCGGCAAGGGCGGGGAGTTGCGCGGCCTCGGCGGCGGCGCGGGCTTTTATCAGGGCGTTTTCGGCGAAAGTCGTGCCGGTCTCGGCGGGTTCGGGCAGGCCGAGTTCGCCGGCGGACACGCAATCGACACCGTATGGCGCCAGCAGGGCGGCGATTTCGCGCAGCTTGCCGGCGTTGTGGGTGGCGATGACGAGTTTGCCGGCGAGGGGACGGGTCACTTTACCGCGGCGTCCTGGGCGGCGAAGATGCGGTCGCAGCCGATGCGGGCGAGGCGCAGCAGGCGGAGCAGGCTTTCCTCGTCGTAAGTCGCGCCTTCGGCGGTGGCCTGGACTTCGGCGATGTGGCCGCCTTCGACGAGGACGAAGTTGGCGTCGGCGTCGGCCGCCGAATCCTCGATGTAGTCGAGATCGAGCACCGGCGTGCCCTGGTGGATGCCGCAGGAGATCGCGGCGACCTTGCCGTTGATCGGGTCTTCCTTGAGCTTGCCTTCGGCCAGCAGCTTGTTCACCGCGAGGCGGAGCGCGACCCAGGCGCCGGAGATCGAGGCGGTGCGGGTGCCGCCATCGGCCTGGATGACGTCGCAATCGATGGTGATCTGGCGTTCGCCGAGCTTCTTGAAGTCGGTCACGGCGCGCAGGCTGCGGCCGATCAGGCGCTGGATTTCCTGGGTGCGGCCGGACTGCTTGCCCTTGGCGGCTTCCCGGCTGCCACGGGTGTGGGTGGCGCGGGGCAGCATCGAGTATTCGGCGGTGACCCAGCCTTCGCCCTTGCCGCGCAGGAAGGGGGGGACGCGCTCCTCGACCGAGGCGGTGACTAGCACGCGGGTGTCTCCGAAGGAGATCAGGCAGGAGCCTTCGGCGTGCCTGGTGAAGCCGGTGACGATTTCGATATCGCGCATCTGGTCGGGCGCGCGGCCGGAAGGACGCATTGTTCGGGATTCCCTTGTGGTTGCGGGGGGGCTTTAGCGCCTGGCAATGTCGCTTGTCGATCAGCCAATATCGCTTGTCGATATTGACCAACAAAGGACTCCGGGGGAGCCGGTGGGGTTGCGAATAACTGCCTGTGCCCCTCCACCACCTTCGGTGGTCCCCCTCCCCGTGCCGGGGAGGAACTGGCGCGGCTATGCGGTCGCGGGCGAGTGCGACGTAACGCCTGGGGGTGGCGCGGCAACATCAGGCCGGCGTTGGGGCGCCCTTCGCATATGGCGCGGGGGCGGGAATGCGGCTGTCGGGGTGGGGGTGGCGAATACGTAGCCCTGGCCGTTGCCGGCGGTGACTCCCCAAGCTTCGCCTGCCCTTACCCTTTGGGGCTGCATTCCTTTCAGACTTCAATGCGACCGGCGGAGGGTAGTCTGTCGACGCTCCGCTCGACCCTGAGGATGTGAAGCGGGCGGCCCGGCGGGTTCGCGATGCTAGGGCTGCCGTTACGGATGTCGCCTGCAAGCGACGGCTTCAGATCCTTGCGAGCGCTACCTGCCTGGCCAGGTCTGAGACCGCGCCATGGCCCGCAACGCCGGCCTGAAACACCGGCGGGGCCAAAGGCCTTTGGTCTGCCGGATGGGCGGGGCCCATAACCTATACGGTTCGTCTCGTCAAGAAGGAAGAATTTCACACGCAAAGGACACGAAGAAGGTGCGTTTGCTGTGATGTCGGTTTCGCAAAGGGCGTGCGCTTTGCCTGCCGGAGGCATTGCGTTTTCTTTTGGGGATGGCTGACGGACGAGGTCACCGGTCCTTTGCCAGTTCGGCCTTGTAGGCATCGAGGCTGACGGGGCGCCCGAGGAAGTCCTGAACCAGTTGCGCGGCGGGTTTGCCGCCGCCGGGTTCGAGGACCAGTTTGCGGTAGCGGGTGGCGGTGGCGGGGTCGGTCAGGCCGTTCTTGGCGAACCGGGTGAACAGGTCGTCGGCGATGACCTTGGACCAGCGGTAGGTGTAGTAGATCGCCGAGTAGCCGTTGAGGTGCGGGAAGCTGTCCTGCATCTGTGCCCATTGCGGCCAGGGGAGCGGATCGTATTTCGCCTGGATTTCGCGGGTGCGGGCGCCGAGGTCGGCCGGCGCCGGTCCCTGGTGGAGGCGCAGCGAGATCATCGACAGGGCGATCTGGCGCATGTCGACCATGCCGAGATCGTAGTAGCGGGCCTTGTTCATTTTTTCGACCAGCTCGCGGGGGATCGGCTCGCCCTTGGCGTTGACGGCGAATTTCGACAGGGTGTCGTAGTCGTAGACCCATTCCTCGAGCATCTGCGACGGGGCCTCGACGAAATCCCATTCGGTGGCGACGCCGGACTGGGCGGCCCATTGCGCCTGCTGGCCGCCGAAGATGTGGTGCAGCAGATGGCCGAATTCGTGGAGGAAGGTTTCGACGTCGCCATGTTCCATCAGGCCGGTGGTGTGATCGCCGGCGGGCAGGTTCATGACGAGGGCGCCGACCGGCACTTCGCTGTCCTTGATGCCGGGGCGGAGTGGAACGGCGTTGGCGTGTTCGTATTTGCCGGGGCGGGGGTGGCTGTCGAAGTAGAAGCGGCCGATGACTTTTGCGCCGTCGAGCATCTCGTAGGCTTCGACGCCCGGTGCCCAGACCGGGGTGTTCCACGGGCGGATCTGCACGGAGAACAGGCGTTCGGTCAGGCGGAGGATGCCGTCGCGCACGGCGTTGTAGGCGAAATATTGGCGGGCTTGCTGGCGGTCGTAGGCGAAATCGCGCTTCTGCACCTGGTTGGTGAGCCAGGCGTTGTCCCAGGTGTTGAAGTGTTGCGCGCCGGGGTGGTCGAGGCGGTAGACGGCGAGCTTGCGGGCATAGTCCCGCTGGGCGGCGGGGCGGGCGACCTGGGCCATCTCTTCGAGCAGGGCTTCGACTTTGGCCGGGGTGTCCAGCATCTTGTTTTCGAGGACGAGATGGGCGTGATCCTGGCGGCCGAGCAGGTGGGCGAGTTGATCGCGGGTATCGATCAGGTCGCGCAGGGTTGCGTCGTTTTCGGGGTAGGCGCGGGTGAGGCTGGCGCGGGACAGGCGTTCGCGCAGGGCCGCCGAGTTCGCGTAAGTCATGACCGGGACGGAATCGGTATAGTCGGTGGAGATCGTGATCTTGCCGTCGGGGCCGGGTTTGTGGGCGGCGATGAAATCGGCGGGCAGGCCTTCGAGTTCGGCCGGATCGGCCTGGACGGTCTTGCGGCCATCGGCGATGGCCTTGTCGAACCTGGTGCCGAGTTCGGCGAGATGGTCGGCGAGTGCCTGGGCCTGCCTGCGTTGGGCTTCGGGCAGCGCCACGCCGCTGCGTTCGAAATCGCCGAGGGCGCGGGTGAGGAACAGGCGGGTGGGGGCGTCGGCCCCGGTTTGCGGGATGGCCTTCAGGCGGTCGTAGATCGGACGGGAGAGGGCGATGCGGTTGGCGATGGCGGCGATGCGCACTTCGCAGGCGCCGCCGGCGGCGCGGCGGGCGTCGTCGAGGCCGGTCTCGCGGTAGAGCGTGGCTTCGCCGCTGGCCGAGGCGAGCATGGCGGAGAGCCGGTCGAACCGCTTGAGGGTGCCGGCGATCGTGGCGGGGCCGGTTTCGGCGGCGAGCCGGGATTCGGCCTGTTCGATGGCCGCGACCCAGGCATCGCAGCGGGACGTGATCGCGGCGGCGTCGGCGGGGGTGCCGAGGATATCCTGCAGGGGGGCGGGGGTGGCAAGGGCGCTGGTGGACATGAGCGAGGTGGCCATGAGCAGGGCGGGGATCGGTGAGCGGGGCATCGGGGACTCCGGTGGTTTGCCGGCAGGGTAGGGCGAAGCGGGGGCGGGGGCAATTTGCCTTTCGCCGGGTTTGGCCCCACATGGCGGGCATGGTGAAATCGGCACAGCAGACGCCCGGGCTTCCGAGCCGGCAACAGATCCTCGACTTTATCGAATCCTCGCCGACGACGGCGGGGAAGCGGGAGATTGCCCGGGCTTTCGGGCTGCATGGGCATGAGAAGATCCAGTTGAAGGCGTTGCTCAAGGACATGGCCGAGGAAGGGCTGATCGACGGCAAGAAGACGGCGTTTCACAAACTCGGCGGCGTGCCGCGGGTGACGGTGCTGCGGGTGGTCGCCATCGAGGACGGGGAGCCGGTGGCGGTTCCCGACACCTGGGAGCCGGACAGCGGGGTGGTGCCGCCGCGATTGCGGATCGTCGAGCGGAAGGGGGAGCGGAAAGGGCCGCGTGCGCCCATCGCGGCTTTGCGCAGCGGGGATCGCGTGCTGGCGCGGACCGAGGAGACCGGGACGGGGTGGATCGCCCACCCGATGAAGAAGCTGCCGGCGGCGGCGGAACAGGTGCTCGGGGTGATCGAGAAGGATGCTTCGGGCAAGCATTGGCTGGCGCCGGTGGACAAGCGGGTGCGTCATGCGGCGCCGGTGGCGGACCTGGGCGGGGCCGAGATCGGGCAACTGGTGCTGGCGGAGCCGGCGGGGCGCAGCCCACGCGCCGGGGTCAAGGTCATGGCGGTTCTGGGCGATCCGCTGGCGCCGAGGGCGTTCAGCCTGATCGCCATTCACAAGCACGGGATACCGGATTTCTTTGCGCCGGAGACATTGGCCGAGGGCGAGCTTGCGGCGAAGCTGGCGCTGGATGCGGGGCGGCGGGAGGACCTGACTCATCTGCCGATCGTGGCGATCGACCCGGTCGATGCGCGGGACCATGACGATGCGATCTGGGCGGAGCCGGATGGCGAGGGCGGATGGCGGGCGGTGGTCGCCATCGCCGACGTCTCGTTCTACGTGCGGCCCGGGGGGGCGCTGGACCGGGAGGCGCGCAAGCGGGGGAATTCGGTCTATTTCCCCGAGCGGGTGGTGCCGATGCTGCCGGAAGTGCTTTCGGCCGACGTCTGTTCGCTGAAGGGCGGGGTGTTGCGGGCGGCGATGGCGTGTCATCTGCGGATCGACGCCAAGGGCAGGGTGAGCGAGTTTCGCTTTACCCGGGCGCTGGTGCGGATTGCCGAGGTGATCGCCTATGAGGAGGCGCAGGCGCGGATCGACGAGGGACGGGCGGAGCCGCATCTTTCGCATCTGTGGGAGGCGTGGAAGGCGCTGGACCATGCGCGCAAGGCGCGCGATCCGCTGGAGCTGGACCTGCCGGAGCGGCGGGTGGTGCTGGACGCGAAGGGGCGGATTGCCGAGATCGCGCTGAGGGAGCGGCTCGATGCGCACCGGGTGGTCGAGGACTTCATGATCGCGGCCAACGTCGCGGCGGCGAAGGCGCTGGAGGCCAAGGCGGCGCCGGTGGTCTATCGCGTGCACGAGCCGCCGAGCCGGGAAAAGCTGGTAGCGTTGAAGGATTACCTCGCCACGTTCGAGAAGAAGCTCGCATTGGGGCAGGTGATCACGCCCGGGCTGTTCAACCGGATGCTGAAGGATATCTCGGATGAGTCTGAAAAGGCGCTGATCATGGAGGCAGTGTTGCGCAGCCAGACGCAGGCCTATTACGGGCCGCGCAATGCCGGGCACTTCGGGCTTTCGCTTGGCTCCTATGCGCACTTTACTTCGCCGATCCGGCGTTATGCCGACTTGCTGGTGCATCGGGCGCTGGTCGATGCCTATGGGCTGGAGCAGGGGCGGCCACCCGCATTTTCGAGCCGGATGGATCCATCCGGCGACTCGGAAAATGCGGATCAAAGGACTCGCGACCTGCCGGCGACCAGCGGGCTGTCCGAGCGCGACCGCGCGGACCTCTCGCGGGTTTCCGAGGCGATCAGCGATGCCGAGCGGCGGGCGATGGCGGCCGAGCGCGAGACCATCGACCGCTATGTCGCCGCCTGGCTTTCCGGGCGGGTCGGCGAGGTGTTCGATTGCCGGGTGACCGGCGTGCAGCGGTTCGGGCTGTTCGCCACGATCATCGGGCTGGGGGGTGATGGGCTGGTGCCGGTGTCGATCCTCGGCGACGAACGCTTCCATCATGACGAGCGCGCGCAGGTGCTGGAGGGCGAGCAGACCGGCACGCGGTTTGCCATGGGCGACCGGGTCCGGCTGCGGCTGGCGGAGGCGAACCCGCTGACGGGGGCGCTCAAGTTCGAGCCGGAGGAAGGGGCGGGGGCGATCGAGCCGCGCGGGCGGCCGCTGCCTTTGAAGAAGAAGGGGGGGCATGTGGTCGGGAAGCGGGGGAGGCCGGGGAATATTCGGCATCAGGGGAGAAGGAAGTAGAAAGCAGGGGGGATCATTCCCCCTGCACCCCCGGGACTTTTGCGTTGCGTGATCCTTCGGCGTTTTGCGCTCCCGGTGGAGCCGGGCAATTCAGGGCGGCTTCGCCGCATGGCGCTTGGCTGAGCGGGTACGCGACGCCGACAGGTCCCGGGAGCGCGAGGGGGTGACCCCCTCGCATTCCTTTTTCAGCTTAATCGATCGATCTCCGCCTCCGGCAGCCCGCCCGGCACCACATAGAGCGGGCAGGCGAGCTTGCCGATGCCCGGGCCGGCGAAGTGGGTGACCAGAGGGCCGGGGCCGCCTTCCGTGCTGGCGCCCAGCACCAGGGCGGCGACTTCGGGGTGTTCGACGAGGTAGTCGTGGATGACCTTGGTGCCTTCGCCGATGCGGACGGCGATGTGGGGCATGGGGCCGCCTTCGGAGAGGACCGAGCCGGCGGCGGAAGTGGCCATGATCTCGGCGCGGTCCCGGGCTTCTTCCTCGATCGTCGCCTGGACGCTGCCGAAGGCGACGAAGGGCTGCGGCGGGACGAGGGCGAGGATGTGGACGGCGCTGCCGGTGCGGGCGGCGCGGCGGGTGGCGAAGCGCAGCGCGGTGCGGGATTCCGGGGTTTCGTCGATGATCACCAGATAAACGCGCATGGCCGTGTGTTCCCCCGTCGTGGGATGGCATATCACTTCGATGGGGTGAACCTCAAACGGTCTTGCTGAAAGGCCCGGACTTTCATACGGGAGGCGCGGGACGCTTCCGGGAGAATGTCTGTGAAAAAGGGTTTGTTCGGGCTGGCGCTGGCCTGTCTCGTCGGATTGACCGGCTGCTCCAAGGATGTCGAGTGGCCCGGATATGGCGGCGCGGACGAAAACCATTTCAGCCCGCTGGACCAGATCAACCGGGAGAACGTCGGCAAGCTCGGGCTGGCCTGGCATTACGACATCCAGACCCCCGGCAACGCCTATACGGCGCCGGTCGAGGCGGGCGGGGTGCTCTATTTTGCCGCCGGCCTGTCGCATGTCCATGCGGTCGATGCCAAGACCGGCAAGCTCCTGTGGCAGTATGACCCCAAGGTGGCGGAAAACGCGGGCTACGAACTGCGCGAAAGCTGGGGCAGCCGCGGCATGGCCTATGCCAACGGGCGCGTGTTCGTCGGCACGATGGATGGCCGGCTGATCGCGCTGGATGCCAAGACAGGCGCCCTGGCCTGGAGCGCCCAGACCACGACCAAGGGTGACGGGCGCTATATCACCGGGGCGCCCTGGGTATACAAGGACAAGGTCATCATCGGCCATGGCGGTGCGGACTTCAATCCGGTGCGCGGCTATGTGACCGCTTACGACCAGACAACCGGCAAGCAGGCCTGGCGTTTCTTCACGGTGCCCGGCGACCCGGCCAAGGGCTTCGAGAACAAGACCATGGAAATGGCGGCGAAGACCTGGACCGGCGATCGCTGGAAGGAAGGTGCCGGCGGCACCGTGTGGAACGCGATGGCTTATGATCCGAAATACAACCGGATCTACATCGGCACCGGCAATGGGGCGCCGTGGAACCACAAGATCCGCTCGCCCCAGGGTGGCGACAACCTGTTCCTGTGCTCGATCGTGGCGCTCGATGCCGATACCGGCGAATATGTCTGGCACTATCAGGTCAACCCGGGAGAGAGCTGGGACTACAACGCCGCGATGGACATGGCGCTGTCCGAGCTGAAGATCGACGGCAAGAGCCGTGACGTGCTGATGACAGCGCCGAAGAACGGCTTTTTCTATGTGCTCGACCGGAGCAACGGCAAGCTGATCTCCGCCGGCCAGATCGAATACCAGAACTGGGCCAAGGGCATCGACCTCAAGACCGGGCGGCCGATCGAAATTCCCGATGCGCGCTATCCCGACGGCAAGCCATACATGCTGTTTCCGTCGATGATCGGGGCGCATGGGCCCGAGGCCATGTCGTTCAGCCCCAAGGCCGGACTCGCCTATATCCCGGTCCGGCGCACGGGTCAGGTCTACATCGACCCACCCAAGCCGATCGAGAAATGGCAGTGGCTGGGCCAGGGCCGTTCCGGTAGCGGGACCGGTGCGCCGCCTCCCGGCATGGTGCCGCCACCGATCAAGGGTTCGCTGCTGGCGTGGGATCCGGTGCGCCAGCGCGAGGCCTGGCGGATTCCTCTCGAGGATCCGACCGGCGGCGGCGGCACCATGGCGACCGCTGGCGGGCTGGTGTTCCAGGGCCGCTCCGAAGGCCGGCTGGTGGCGATGGCGGCCGAAACAGGCAAGGAATTGTGGTCGTTCGATTCGCAGTATGCGATCGGGGCGCAGCCGATCAGCTACAGCATCGGCGGCAAGCAGTATGTCTCGGTCATCGCGGGCGGGCGCTACCTGTTGGCAGAAGGCCTGAACAAGGTGGTGGACTATCGCAGCCAGCAGTGGCGGGTGCTGACCTTCGCGCTCGACGGCACCGACAAGCTGCCGCCCAAGACGACCCAGCCGGCACCGTTCCAGGACGATCCCGCGTTCCGGGTCGATCCGGCCAAGGCGGGAAGCGGAGCCATGAACTTCGCCCTGCGGTGTGCCGGTTGCCACGGTATCAACGCTTTCGCCGGGGGGATCGCGCCCAGCCTGCTGCGCTCGCCGGTCCCGCTCGATTTCGCCGCGTTCAAGTCGGTGGTTCACGACGGCATCCTGCTGCAGAACGGCATGCCGAAGTACTCCGAACTGAGCGATGCCGAGCTTGAGCAGATCCAGCACTATATCCGCATGCGCGCGCGCCAGGAGATCGCCAAGGCAGCGGCGGCGAAGCACTGATGCCATCCAGGTGCCGGCGGCGAGGCGCCGCCGGCACCTGGCGTGAAGGGCAGGCGCAGTGGGTTTCTGCGCAAGTGGGTTGCCCTTGCGGCGGGATTTGGCCAGACAGCCTGTCAGGATAGACAGGTTCATGCGTGGCGCGTTCTCCGGTCAGGAAGGCGCGCACAGGTGGCCGCCCGAGGATAAAGGCTTTTTCGATGTCGATCTCGATCCGAATGCCCGCCCTTTCACCCACCATGGAGCAGGGCAAGCTGGCCAGGTGGCTGGTCAAGCCCGGCGACGAGGTCAGTTCCGGGGACATCCTCGCCGAGATCGAGACCGACAAGGCGACGATGGAGTTCGAGGCGATCGACGAGGGCACCGTGCAGGAATTGCTGGTGCCCGAGGGCAGCGAAGGGGTGAAGGTCGGCACGGTGATCGCGACGATTTCCGGCGAGGACGGCGAGGAGGAACAGCCGGCCGAGGCGAAGCCGGCCGAGGCAACGTCGGCAGAGGCGAAGCCGGCCGATACGGCGCCGGCCGATGCGGCGAAGGCGAAGGAATCGGCGCCGCCGGCGGCGGACCCCGAGGGCAAGCAGGCCGAGGCGCCCACGAAGGCGGCGACCGGCACCGCCAAGCTGGCCAGCGACGCCAAGCCGGCCCGTGATCCCGAGATCGCGGCGGGAACGGCGATGGTGGCGACGACGGTGCGCGAGGCGCTGCGCGACGCGATGGCCGAGGAGATGCGGGCCGACGAGCGCGTGTTCGTGATGGGCGAGGAGGTGGCGCAGTACCAGGGGGCCTACAAGGTGACCCAGGGGCTGCTCGACGAGTTCGGGGCGCGGCGGGTGATCGACACGCCGATCACCGAATATGGCTTTGCCGGGATCGGCACCGGGGCGGCGATGGGCGGCCTGCGGCCGATCATCGAGTTCATGACCTTCAACTTCGCGATGCAGGCGATCGACCATATCGTCAATTCGGCGGCCAAGACCAACTACATGTCGGGCGGGCAGATGCGCTGCCCGGTGGTGTTCCGTGGGCCGAACGGCGCGGCGGCGCGGGTCGGCGCGCAGCATTCGCAGAACTATGCGCCGTGGTATGCCAGCGTGCCCGGGCTGGTGGTGATCGCGCCTTATGATGCGGCCGACGCCAAGGGGCTGCTCAAGGCGGCGATCCGCAGCGAGGACCCGGTCGTGTTCCTGGAGAACGAGCTGGTCTATGGGCGGACTTTCGAGGTGCCGCAGCTCGACGATTTCGTGCTGCCGATCGGCAAGGCGCGGGTGGTGCGCGAGGGGACGGACGTGACCATCGTCTCCTATTCGATCGGCGTCGGGCTGGCGCTGGAGGCGGCCGAGACGCTGGCGGGCGAGGGGATTTCGGCGGAAGTCGTCGATTTGCGGACGCTGCGGCCGCTGGACAAGGAGGCGGTGCTGGCGTCGTTGGCCAGGACCAACCGGCTGATCGTCGCCGAGGAGGGGTGGCCGGTGTGCTCGATCGCCTCGGAGATCGTCGCGTTGTGCATGGAGCAGGGGTTCGACCTGCTCGATGCGCCGGTGCTCAGGGTGTGCAACGAGGACGTTCCGCTGCCTTATGCGGCGAACCTGGAGAAGGCGGCGCTGGTCGATGCCGGGCGGATCGTCGCGGCGGCGAAGGCGGTCTGCTATCGCTGAACCGGTGGTCGGCGATCCGCCGGGGGATGCGGGAAATCCCGGATGACGAAATTGACGGCGCATTAACAGGTTCTTAGTGCCGCCGGGAGCAAGAGCACCTTTGGTCTGCCTCGTGTCTGCCAAAGGGTCCTGTCATGTTCGGCGTTCGTCTTGTCGCGCAGGTTTGCAAACGATTCCGCGCTTCGTGTCAGGCGTTGTCGGTCGACCGGTCCGGCAGCATGTTGCCGCTGGCGGTCGGCGGGCTGATCGTTCTGCTTGCCCTGATCGGCGGCGGGGTCGATGTCAGCCGGGTCTATCGCGTGCAGAACCGCCTCCAGGCCGCGTGCGATGCCGGCGCACTGGCGGGGCGCAAGGCGGTGACGACCACCGGTTTCGACACTGCCGCCGCTGCCGCTGCGAGCAGCTATTTCAACGTCAACTTCGACCGCGCGCAGCAGATGGTGACGAGCGTCTCGTTTGCACCGACATCTTCCGACAACGGGACCACGGTGGTGGGCACCGCGACCGCCAACGTGAAGATGGTGGTGATGATGCTGTTCGGGAAGGAATCGATCCCGGTCACGGTGACCTGCAAGGCGACCGAGGGCATCAGCAATGTCGACGTGACTTTCGTGCTGGACGTCACCGGATCGATGTCGAGCACGCTGGGTTCGACCACCCGGCTCGGCGCGCTGAAGGATTCGGTCAAGAACTTCTACACGACCGTGGCGAACTCGACTTCCGGCACTTCGGCGCGGGTGCGCTACGCGTTCGTCCCGTTCAGCGAGAACGTCAACGTCGGGGCGCTGCTCCGGGCGCATGACACGGCGAGCCCGCTGGAACCGAGCTGGCTGCTGAATACCCATACGGTGCAATCGCGGGTGGCCCGCTTCGACCAGGCGATCAACGTCTCGTTCAATTCGAGCACAACCTATTCCTATCCGCAGCAGGAGTGGGTCTATGCCAGCAGCGGGTTCAACGGTGCGACATCGCAACAGGGCACCACGGACTATGCCAGCCTGCCGGCTTGCCAGGCGGCAACCCCGGCCGACACCGCTTGGACCAACAGCGGCTCATCCTCGACCTCGACGACCAGCAGCTTTTCGATCAACAACGGCTGGCGTTCGGTGACCCGGACGAAAGTCGCGCAACCGCAGGTGCAGACCGCCTATTTCTGCAACCGCTCCGGCGATGTCTATCGCATCTACAAATATACCGCGACGCGCTCGTTCAACACCTACACTTATGGGACGTTGACCCCGACGGCGACCGGCGCGGTCGTCTCCACGTTCGATCACTGGGACTATCGCCCGGTCGCCTATGACATGGCGACCTACAAGACCGGGGTGGCGGTGACGACGCTGACCGGGAGCAACGGTGCCGGCGTCAGCTCGACCTGGGAAGGGTGCATCGAGGAGCGGTTTACGCTCAGCAATGCCTCGTTCACTTATAACTCGGCCACCGGGAGGATCGACTCCACCGGTGCCACCGACCTCGACATCGATGCCGTGCCGACCAGCGACAATGCCACCAAATGGGCGCCGCAGTGGCCGCAGCTGGCCTATTACCGGACCGACAGCAGTGGCAACATGAACAGCGGCCTGCTTTCGTCGACCGGCAGCCAGGCGGGAACCCAGTGCCCGCCGGCGGCGACGACGCTGGCGACGATGACCAGCTCCGCGTTCAACAACTATGTCAACGCCTTGACCGCGCAGGGGAACACCTACCACGACATCGGCATGTTGTGGGGGGCGCGGATCAGCTCGCCGGGCGGCATTTTCTCTTCGATCGTCAACACCGCGCCGTCCAACAACCAGGCGGTCTCGCGCCACCTGATCCTGGAGACCGATGGCGACCCCAATGCGGCCTATACCCATGCGACGACCTACGGTGTCGAATACCATGACCTGCGGATCACCGACGACGGCTATACCAACGACGACGCGCGGCACATTTCGCGGTTCCGGGCGCTGTGCGATGCGGTCAAGGCCAAGGGCATCCGCATCTGGGTGATCGCGCTGGCCACCTCGCTCAGTTCCGACATGACCTACTGCGCATCGCCCAACAGCGCCTATACCGCGAGCAGTTCCTCGGCGCTGGATACCGCGTTCCAGAGCATCGCCAAGCAGGTGGGCGAGCTGAGGATTTCGCAGTGAGCAGGCCCGGTATCGCCGACTGGCGGGCGTTTGCGCGGGACGAGCGGGGCAGCACCCTGCTCGAATTCGGGCTGATCGCGCCGACCTTCCTGATCCTGCTGCTGGGCTGCGCCAACCTGGGGCAGATGCTTTATGGCAAGGTCCTGCTGAACGGCGCGATCGAGGCGGCGGCGCGCAGCAGCTCGACCGAGAACCGGGACACGACCGCCGCCGACACGATGGTGCGCAAGATCGTCGGCCCGATCCTGCCGGGCGCGAGCTACACGATCAGCCGGTTCAGCTACTACGACTACACCGATGTCGGCCGGATGGAGAAGTTTACCGATGGCAACGGCAACGGCACCTGCGACAACGGGGAACCCTATATCGACGAAAACGGCACTGGCGGCTGGGACAATGTGCGCAGGAGCGGGCAGGGCGGGGCGGACGATGTCGTCGTCTACAAGGTGGTCACGCAGTATTCGCCGTTGTTCAAGATTCCGCTGATGCCGGGGCAGTGGCAGCAGATCACCCTGACTTCGCAGACGGTGAAGAAGAACCAGCCGTTTGCCTCGCAAGCCAACTATTCCACTTTGACCGGGAATTGTCCGTGAGTGCTCTTGGGAGGCTGGCGTCGGACCGCGCGGGGACGGCGCTGACCGAGTTCGCGCTGATCCTGCCGATTCTCCTGACGATCGGCATGTACGGGCTGGAGATCGCCTGGATGCAGGCGACCAACATGCAGGTCAGCCAGCTGGCGCTTTCGGTGGCGGACGGCGCGGCACGGATGGAGCAGACCAGCAATTCCGCGGTGGTGCCGACGGTGACCGAGGCGGACATCAACGCGGTTCTGTCCGGCGGCCGGATGGCGAGCAACGGGCTCGACATCGCCAACCGGGGACGGATCATCATTTCCAGTCTGGAACGGAACAGCGCCGGCAGCCAGTATATCCACTGGCAGCGCTGCACCGGCGGGCTGACCACCAAGGCCTCTGCCTATGGCGCGCAGGGGGCGAGCGTGGCCGCCGCCGGGCTGGGCAGCGGGACCGCCAGGATCACCGCGCCGGCCTATGCCTCGAACTCGGCGGCGATGTTCGTCGAGGTCTATTACAATTACCGGCCGCTGTTCGGGCAGATGTTCGTCCGGCCGTTCACGTATCACCAGGAGGCGGTGTTCCTGACGCGCGACGATCGCAACATCGGGGCGGGGACGACCGGGACCGGCGCCTCGACCTGCTGACCGCTTGCAGGCGCTGCGTGGCTCGGCCATGGCGGCGGCGATGCTGGACCTGCCCGAACTGACGCCGCCGCAACGGCTGGCGCTGGCTTATGCGCCGGCGGCGGTGCGGGGGGACTGGGAGACGCTGCTGCTGCTCGACGCACGGCTGGCGTCCGTGGTGCGCGGGGCGCGGGAGCCGGTGCTGGCGCAGATCAGGCTGGCTTGGTGGCGCGAGCGGCTGGGCGAGGACCCGGCGGGCTGGCCCAGGGGCGAGCCGCTGCTGGCGCGGCTGGCGGGATGGGGTGCAGCGGTGGCCGGCCTCGTCGCGCTGGTCGATGGGTGGGAGGTGCTGCTGGGCGAGCAGGGGCTCGATGTGCAGGGGTTTGCGGCCGGGCGCGCGGGCGGCGTGGCGGCGTTGGCGCGGCATCTGGGCGTGGCAATGAGCGGGGCGGCGCAGAATGCGGCGCGCGGCTGGGCCTTGGCCGACCTGTCGGCGCATCTGGGGGATGCGGGGGAGCGGGCGGTGGCGCTGGCGGCTTTGGCGGCGGTCGGCGGGGGGCGCGTGGTGCGGGCATTGCGGCCGGTGGCGGTGCTGCGGGTCGCCTGTGGCGGCGGCGGGCTGCGGACCATGGCGGCGGCGATGCGGGTTGGCATTTTGGGCTAGTGCTTGTTGTCGTGCGATTTGCGGACAAAAACCGGTTCCCACTTTTTGTCATCGCGCTTTAGGGTAATTCCCGTATTTCGGTGCGGGAGGGGTGATGAACCGAATTGCTGTGGGGGCCTTCGCGGCGCTGCTGTTCGTTTCGGCGGGGCTGTTCTGGTGGCAGGGCCGAGCGGCGATCGAACGTGGGGCGCCGCTGCCCGATCTTTCCGGGGCGGGGGCGACCGGCGCGCCGCCGATCGAGCTGCCGAGTGCCGGGGCGCATGGGCGGGGCGCGGCGCTGCCGGGGGCGAAGGCGGCGGTGCAGTCGAAAGAGGAAAGGCGGTTCAACCGCTATGACCGCAACCGGGATGGCGCGGTTTCGCGCACGGAAATGCTGTCCACCCGGGTCAAGGCGTTCCAGAAGCTGGATGTCAACCACGACAACCTGCTGAGTTTCGAGGAATGGGCGGTGAGGACCAGTGACCGCTTCCGGCAGATCGACCGGAATGGCGACGGGGTGGTGAGCCGGGCGGAACTGGACGCCTTCCATACGGCCAGGGATGCCGAGACGGCGGCGAAGGCGCGGCAGCCGAAATGCGGCTGCGGGGAGACGGCGCCGGTCAAGGCCGGGAAGAAGACGCCGCTAGACGACGCCGATGCTGACGACTGACCCGGTCCAGCCGGCCAGCGCCTGCTTGGCGCGCTCGGTATAGACCAGCTTGCGGTCCGGCTTTTTCAGGCGTTTTTCGCTGACGATCGGCGGGAACAGGCCGAAGTTGACGTTCATCGGCTGGTAGGTCTCGGCCTCGGCGTCGCCGGTGATGTGGGCGAGCAGCGCGCCGAGCGCGGTTTCGCGGGGCGGGGCGGTCCACGGCTGGCCGGCCGCCTCTGCCGCTGCCATCGTTCCGGCGAGCAGGCCGATGGCGGCGCTTTCGACATAGCCTTCGCAGCCGGTGATCTGGCCGGCGAAGCGGATGTGGGGGGCGGACTTGAGGCGCAGCTGGCGGTCGAGCAGGCGCGGGGAATTGAGGAAAGTGTTGCGGTGGAGGCCGCCCAAGCGGGCGAATTCGGCCTGTTCGAGGCCGGGGATCATGCGGAAGACGCGGACCTGTTCGGCATGGCGCAGCTTGGTCTGGAAGCCGACCATGTTCCACAAGGTTCCCAGCGCGTTGTCCTGGCGCAGCTGCACGACCGCATAGGGCCAGCGGCCGGTGCGCGGGTTGTCCAGCCCCATCGGCTTCATCGGGCCGTGGCGCAGTGTCTCGACCCCGCGTTCGGCCATGACCTCGACCGGCATGCAGCCGTCGAAATAGGGGGTGTTCGCCTCCCATTCCTTGAACTCGGTCTTCTCGCCGGCCAGCAGGGCGGCGTGGAAGGCGAGGTACTGGTCCTTGTCCATCGGGCAGTTGATGTAGTCTGCCCCACCCTTGTCCCAGCGGGCGGCCTTCCAGCAGATGTCCATGTCGATGGTGTCGTGATGGACGATGGGAGCCAGCGCGTCGAAGAAGGCCAGGCTTTCGGTGCCGGTGGCGGCGGCGATGCTGTCCGCCAGGGCCGGGTCGGTCAGCGGGCCGGTGGCGATCACGGCGGGGCCGGCAGGGAGCTGGCCGATGCGCTCGCGGACCAGTTCGAGATTGGGCAGCGCGGCGAGTTCGGACTCGATGGCAGCGGAGAACATGTCCCGATCGACCGCCAGGGCGGAGCCGGCGGGGACCCGGGCCTTGTCCGCAGCCGCCATGATGAGCGAGCCGAGCTGCCGCATTTCGTGGTGGAGGAGACCGACGGCGTTCGACTGGTGATCGTCCGACCTCAGGCTGTTCGAGCAGACGAGTTCGGCGAGGCGGTCGGTCTGGTGGGCAGCGGTGGTGTGGCCGGCGCCGCGCATTTCCGAGAGGCGGACCTTGAGGCCGCGTCTGGCCAGCTGGTAGGCGGCCTCGGAGCCGGCGAGGCCACCGCCGATGACGTGGATATCGTGACTGGGCATGGTCAGGCCCGGTTAGGGCAAAGGCGGCGGGAAAGGAAGTCTGGCGAGCGAACCTCAGGCGGCAGCCGGCCAACCCAGACGCGCACGGATGATATCGATGCCGCGCGGATGTTCGGCGGCGGGGCTGCGCAGGCGGCGGTCGATGCGCTGGAGGCGGGCGTAGAAATTCTCGGTCGCGCCGATCAGCTCCGCGATGGGCTCGGGCAGAATCGCGGTCCGGGCGGGATCGGCGGGCGAGAGATCGGCGGGGAGCTTGCCGTGGATGCGCAGGCGCAGTTCGTTGAGTTCGCCGGCGAGATAGGCGCGAAGGTTGAGCAGCCAGGCGGTGGCGTGCATCATGCGGGTCGTGGTGCGCAGGCCCTCGCAGGACAGGGCGATCTGGGCTTCGCTCTCGGCCGAACCGCCGGTGCGGCGGCGCGAAAGATCGAAATTTGCGCGCACTTCGTCCGAAAGCACGAGGGCCTCGCAATAGAGACCTTCGATCAGCCTGGCGTTGATGCTGGTCCGGTTCATCGTGCTCTCGACCCTTGCGACGTTTTTCTGATTGGCGATTGCCCTAACGGATGAAGGAATGATGACAACCAGTCGCGACGGCGCGCAGTGTGCCGTTTCAGGATCGGTCCCGGAATTGAACTGTCGCAGCGATCAGGCGAGATCGGCGAAGCCGCCGTAGCGTCCGCGATAGAACAGCATCGGGTCGCCCTCGCGCAGGCTGTCCAGTCGCAGCACGCGGCCGACGACGAAGACGTGATCGCCGGCATCGACGACCGTGTCGATCCGGCATTCGATGGCCGCCAGCACGCCGGGAAGCAGGGGCAGGCCGTGATCGGTCAGGGTGTAGGCGACATCGGCGAACTTGTCCCCGGTGCCGGCGATCTGGCGGCACAGCGCGGTCTGGTCCGAGCCGAGCACGTTGACGCAGAAATGGCCGGTGGCGGCGATCCTGGGCCAGGTCGTCGAGGACCGGGCGGGGAGAAAGCCGACCAGTGGTGGATCGAGCGAGACCGAGGTGAAAGTGCCGACGACCATGCCAAGCGGCAGCGGCCCTTCCATGGCGGTGATGACGCTGACCCCGGTGGGATAGGTACCGAGCACATCGCGGAAGGTTCGCGGTGCAATGGAAATCTCGCTCAACCGCCTGCCCTCTACCGGAACGTGAACCTTACGCCGACAGTCGTGGCAAAGTGAGGCGGCTGTCGCAAGGTGACGGGCGAAAAATGTTCAGATTGCGCGCGTGGACGCGCGCTGGCGCAGGGACACCGGCACCCGCTGGCGGGGTGCCGGGCGTCCGGTCACCAGGCCGAGCAGGCGATCGACCAGCATGTCGCCCGCCGCTTCGAAATCGGCTTCGACGGTGGACAGCGGCGGGTTGGACTGGGTGCCGGCGCGGATGCCGTCGAACCCGATCAGCCCGGCCTGCTCGGGTACGGCGATGCCATGTTCGCTCAGCCCCTTGAGCGCGCCGAGCGCCATCTCGTCGCAGACGGCGAAGATCGCGTCGAACGGCTTGCCCGAGGCGACCAGGGCGGCGGCGGCGCGGCGGCCCTGTTCCTCGCGGGTGTAGCCTTCCTCGAATTCGACCAGCCAGGGTTCGAGGCCGGCTTCCGTCACGGTCCCCGCATAGCCGCGATAGCGTTCGGCGAACTGGGGCTGGGGAGAGGCGAGCGAGGATATGCAGGCGATGCGCCGGTAGCCGCATTCGATCAGGTGCCGGGCGGCGAGGCGGGCGCCGGCGATGTTGTCACTGCGGATCCATTCCAGCTCCTCGCAGGGGCTGCCCCAGCAGACGATGGTGGCGCCGGCGCCGGCGATCTCGCGGAAATAGTCCCAGGCGCGGGTGTTGTCGCTGGCGCCGATGACGATCATGCCATCGGCCTTGCGCTGTTCCTGGTAGCGGCCGAACAGGCGTTCGGCGCCATCCTGGAACGAGACCAGGGTCTCGTAGCCCCGGCGCGAGGCGGCGGCGCAGGTGGAGCCGAGCAGGGCGTAGTAGAACGGGTTGAGATCCTTGATCTGGTCCCCCGGGCGGACGATGACCGCGACCGCCAGCGTGCCGGTGCGGCCGGTGCGCAGGCGGGCGGCGTTTTCGTCGACGTGATAATCCAGCTTCTGCGCGGCGGCGAAGACGCGCGACCGGGTGGCCTCGCTGACCACGGGATCTCCGGCAAGCGCGCGCGAGACGGTGGACTGGCTGACCCCGGCTTCCGCCGCGACATCGAACGAGGTCACCCGAGTGCGGCGCAGGGCCGGCGCCGCCTTCAGGTTCTGTCGCTCGTCCCACATGGCCTGGTTAATGGGCGCGGACCGCGATGGTGTAAAGGGACGAAAGCGCCCTTGAACGCGAGACCTCGCAGGGCCGGCTCAATCGATCTGGCCATCGAGCCAGGCGGGGGCGAGGAGCAGCAGCAGCTTGACGTCGATCGCATCGCCGAGTGCGCGGCGTTCGGCGACGAAGCGGGGGATGGCGTGGCGCGGGACGTGGTGAACGGTGATGTTTTCCCCTTCGGTGCCGCCGCCGGCACCGACCCTGCTCAGGCCGTGGGCGCGCAGCAGGGTGAAGCTTTCCGTCACCATGCCCGGCGACGACCAGAACTCGCCGAGCGATTCCATGCGGTCGGCCCGGTAGCCGGTCTCTTCTTCCAGCTCGCGCATGGCGGCGGTGAGCGGGTCTTCGCCGGCACTGCCTTCGTGGTCGCCGATCAGGCCGGCGGGGAGTTCGATGCAGGGGCGGCCGAGGGGCACGCGGTATTGCTCGACCAGCACGACCTCTTCGGCCTCGGTGATGGCCAGGATGACGGCGGCGCGGATGCCGCGGGCGCGGGAGACATACTCCCAGCGGCCGCGCTGGCGGGCGGTGATGAATTTGCCCTGCCAGCGGATGTGCTCGGGGGCGTCGGCGTCGGTGTCGCGGTTCGGCAAGGGGTCAGACCTCGATCAGGCGGTCGGGGAGTTCGTTGGTGTCGTGCTCGCCGCGCGGGAAGTGGGCGGCGAGAACGGCGCCGACCTGGCCGATGGCGGCGATCAGGCCATCGGCGAGGCGGTCGTTGCGGATTTCGGCAAGCATGGCGGCCATCGGTTCGGCCCAGGTCTGCGGCGAAACCTTGCCGGCAATGGCGGCGTCGGCGACGATTTCGGCGCGGCGCTCGGCGCGGGACAGGTAGATGACGATGCCGGTGGTGCCGACGGTGCGGCGTTCGGTGCCGAGGCGGAAGGCGGCGACGGCGCGGGCGCGGACGCGGGCGTGCTTGACCGGGCCGGGGACCAGGGCGAGGCGCAGCGGGCGCCAGAGCTGAAGCAGCCACATCGCGGTGAACTTGACGGTGGCGACGGCGAGCGCGAGGGTGAGGACGGCGCGCGGCTGCCATTCGTGGCCCCACCAGCCCATGACCCGATCGACCAGCGCCAGGTAGAAATGGGGGGCCACGGCCAGCGCGGCCAGGGCCAGCATCGCAATGAGGGCCGACCAGAGCAGCGCGATGTACTCGTAGCCATCCGAGCTTTCGGCGAGAACGGGGACGATTTCGCCCGAGGTCTGCGCCTCGGCGGCATGGATGGCCTTGGCGATGCGGGTGCGGTCGGCGTCTGCCAGGGTGAGGTTCATCGTTTTCGCCTTACCATGACCCGGAGGAGCCGCCGCCGCCGAACGAGCCGCCGCCGCCGGAGAAGCCACCGCCACCGCCGCCCCAGTCCGATCCGCCGCCCCAGCCACCGCCCCTGCCGCCCCGGGACATGGCGTCGAGTGCGCTCCAGACCACGACCGGGCCGAGGCCGCTGCCGCCGTAGCCACGGCGCCGGCGGAGCAGCGGCAGCACGAAGAACAGGACGAACAGGCCGATCCAGATCAGGGCGCCGAAGCCGCTGCCCTTCTGCCCGGATCGGGCGGGCTGCGCCTGGGCCTGGGCGGCGATCTTCTGCGCTTCCTCCGGCGGGAGCTGGAGCTGGCGGATGATCGCGTCGGTGCCGGCCTCGATACCGCCGGGCATGTCACCGGCCTTGAAGCGGGGGAGGATCTGCTGCTGGACGATGATGGCGGAAAGGCCATCGGTCAGGACCGGTTCGAGACCGTAGCCCACCTCGATGCGGACCTTGCGTTCCTTCGGCGCGACGATCAGCAGGGCGCCGTCGTTGCGCTGCTTGTCGCCGATGCCCCAGGCGCGGCCGAGGCGATAGCCGTAGTCCGAGATGTCGTAGCCCTGGAGGTCGGGCAGGGTGGCGACGACCAGCTGGCGCTGCGACTGCTTTTCCAGCGCGGCGAGCTTCTGGTCGAGCCGGGCCGCGACGTCGGCGGGCAGGATATGGGCGGCATCGACCACCCGGCCGGTGAGCGGGGGGAAGGTCTGCGCCAGGGCGCCCTGCGGCAGGATGGCTGCCAGCAGGGCGAGGAACAGAACCGCGAGCCTGCGGGGGAGGGGCATGTCGCGCCCCTCCGCTTCAGAGCTTGCCTTCGAGGCTGGGGGCGGCTTCGGCGCCGGGGGTGACCGCCTGGTAGGGGACCATCGGTTTGGCGCCGTAGATCAGCTTGGCGCCGACCATGGCGGGGAAGGTGCGGATGGTGGTGTTGTAGTCCTGCACGGCGGCGTTGTAATCCCGGATCGTGATGCGGACGCGGTTTTCCTGCCCTTCGAGCTGGCTCTGCAGCATCTGGTAGTTGGTGATCGACTTCAGCTCGGGATAGGCTTCGACATTGGCGAGCAGGCGGCCGAGGCCGGCGACCGAGCTGGACAGCTGGTTCTGCGCGTCCTGGAAGGCCTTCATCTTGGCCGGATCGGTCAGGTCCCCGGGGTTGAGCTGGACGCTGGTCGCCTTGGCGCGGGCCTCGACGACGCCGACGAGGATGCCCTTTTCCTGGGTCGCGGCGCCCTTGGCGGTGGCGGCGAGGTTGGGGATCAGGTTGGCGCGCTCCTGGAAGGCGGCCTGGACATCGGCCCAGCGCGCCTTGGCGGCTTCCTCCTTGGTCGGGATCGTGTTGACGCCGCAGGCCGTGAGGCTGAGCGCCGCTGCGGCGACGGTCAGGTTGCGGGCGAACGTGCGGCCGGAATTGCTGGTGGCATTCATCGCGATGGAGACCCCTCTGGCAGCCGGTGGGCGATGCCCTCCGTGCGTGCGCAAGATAGCGCTGGGCGGGGCCGGTTCAAGGCTGGCCGGGCGGGATTGTCGGCGCAACGATTGCGTGGCAAGACGCCGTGACGGGTCAAACCATCCGGAGAGGGGTTATATGCTTCAGGAATTCAAGGCTTTCATCGCGCGCGGCAACGTGCTCGATCTCGCGGTCGGCGTGATCATCGGCGGGGCGTTCGGCAAGATCGTCTCGTCGCTGACCGACGACGTGATCATGCCCGTGGTCGGCCTGCTGACCGGCGGGATCGACTTTTCGAGCAAGTTCGTGGTGCTGGGCGCGATCCCGGCCAGCTACACCGGCTCGCCGACCGACTATGCCGCGCTGAAGAAGGCCGGGGTGGCGATGCTCGGCTATGGTTCGTTCATCACCGCGGTGATCAATTTCCTGATTCTCGCCTTCATCATCTTCCTGATCGTCAAGCAGGCCAACCGGCTGACCGCGAAGCCGGAAGTGCCGGCGGCTCCGGCGGGGCCGACCGAAGTCGAGCTGCTGGCGGAAATCCGGGATGCGCTGAAGAAGGGGTGATCTTCAGCGGATTGCTGAGGGGGGGCGGACCAGGTCGCTGGCCCGCCCCTTTTCTTTTGCGCCCGCGCGCCTATATGGGTTCTGCCGGTTTCGGCCGGCTATGGCGATAAACTGCGGCGTGCAATAGGCGCAGCGGACCCGGGGGCGGTACCCGGCGGCTCCACCATCACCACCCGGACCCTCTCTTGAACGGGAGGCGGGCCGGGGCGCTGTTGTCGCAGCGGTGTTGACGGGGCCGAACTAGGATCGACGTGTGTTGAAAAGCGCTGTTTTTGCCCGGGCTGAGTAACCCGTTAAAGGCTCAAAACTCACAAGTGCCAACGACAACGAAGCACTTGCTCTCGCCGCGTAATTCTAGGGGCTAACGCCCTGAAGTTACAGAGTTAGAGCACGGTCGGACCGACCGGGTAACAGAACGGACTCCAGCGGCTGGGGACGAGCCGGGCAACAGAATCGTCCCACCTTCCCCCAATCGGCCTGGCCCCTATTGGCTTTGTTCAGCCCTGTGCGGCGTCCCTGGCGGCCTGTTCGTGGCGGATGCAATCGAGGATCTTGGCGCCGGCCATGAACACCGAGCCGGTGCAGGCGAGGAACAGGAGCTGGCCGCCGATGCCGGGGAAAACGTCGAGGTAGACCCTGCCCCGCTCGGTGGCGCCGACGGCCATGGCATAGATCACCATGTAGGCCTCGGGCCTGGTCTTGATGACGAAAAGGCGGGCAATCTTGCCAAGCATGGAATGGTGGTCCGTCTCTGCGTCGATCTCTGCAGCAGATATTGCCGCAGGGTTGGTGACTGGCAAGAAGAATGAACGCCGGTTAACCATGTTGCGTGCCGCCTTGGGACAGGGGCCGGCGAAACGGTTTAATCCTGCGGTGAATACCTATTGCGTTGTCCGCGCGGAGGAGCCCCCGCGCCGTCCCCGGTCAGGCGTTGCCAACCGGCCGGTGCTGCGGCATAGCGCGCCCAAATCTTCCCTGAAGCCCTGCAAGACCCGACACGGGCAGTGCACCCGAGCGGGGCCATTCACGCCTGGAGTGGACATGACGAATACGACGAATCGCGCCGGCCTCACTGTCGATGCCGCATTGGCCAGCTTCATCGATGACCAGGTGCTGGCGCCGCTGGGCCGCGATGCCGGTGCCTTCTGGCAGGGTTTCGCCGAGCTGCTCGGCCGGTTCGCGCCGCGCAACCGGGAACTGCTGGCCAGGCGGGACACGCTCCAGGCGCAGATCGATGCCTGGCATGGGGCGCGGGCGGGCAAGCAGCTGGACCAGGCGGAGTATGAGGCGTTCCTGCGCGAGATCGGCTATCTCGTGCCCGAGCCGGCGCCGTTCCGCATCACCACCGGGCATGTCGATGCCGAGATCGCGACGATGGCCGGGCCGCAGCTGGTGGTGCCGGTGCTGAATGCCCGGTTCCTGCTCAATGCCGCCAATGCGCGCTGGGGCAGCCTTTATGACGCCTGGTACGGCACCGATGCGCTCGATGCGGCGCCGGCGCGGCCGGGCGGCTACGATGCCGAGCGCGGCGCGGCGGTGATCCGCGCGGGTCGCGATTTCCTCGACCGCGTGGTGCCGCTGGCGGAGCAGAGCTGGGCCGACTGGGACGGCAACGGCGTGCCCAGGCTGGCGCAGCCCGAACAGCTGATCGGCCGGCGCGAGGGCGGGCTGCTGCTGGAGCAGAACGGGCTGCGCATCGAGATCGTCATCGACCGCAAGCACCCGGTCGGCAGCACCGATGTCGCCGGGATCGCCGATATCGTGCTGGAAGCGGCGCTGACGACGATCGTCGATCTCGAGGATTCGGTCGCCGCGGTCGATGCCGAGGACAAGCTGGCGGCTTATGCCAACTGGCTCGGGCTGATCCGGGGCGACCTGACCGATACTTTCGAGAAGGGCGGCCGGACCATGACCCGCACCCTGGCCGACGACCGGGCGTGGAACGACCTCAGCGGCGCGAAGTTCGTGCTGCCCGGGCGCAGCCTGCTGTTCGTCCGCAATGTCGGCCACCTGATGACCAACCCGGCGATCCTGCTGGCCGATGGCAGCGAGATTCCCGAAGGGATCATGGACGCGGTCGTCACCAGCGCGATCGGCGCGCACGATGTCGCCGGGCTGGGCCGGTTCCGCAACAGCCGGCCTTCGGAGAAGGGGCCGGGTTCGATCTACATCGTCAAGCCGAAGATGCACGGGCCGGAGGAAGCGGCCTTCACCAACGACCTGTTCGACGCGGTCGAGGACCTGCTGGGGCTGGAGCGCCACACGGTCAAGGTCGGGGTGATGGACGAGGAGCGCCGCACCAGCGCCAACCTCGCCGCCTGCATCGCGGCGGTGAAGGACCGCATCGTCTTCATCAACACCGGTTTCCTCGACCGCACCGGCGACGAGATCCACACCTCGATGCGGGCCGGGCCGATGATCCGCAAGGCGGCGATGAAGGCCAGCGCCTGGATTGCCGCCTATGAAAAGCGCAATGTCGCCATCGGCCTGCGCCACGGGCTTTCCGGGCGGGCGCAGATCGGCAAGGGGATGTGGGCCGCGCCCGACCGCATGGGGGCGATGATGGTCGAGAAGATCGGCCATCCGCGCACCGGCGCCAACACCGCCTGGGTGCCCTCGCCGACCGCCGCGACGCTGCACGCGATGCATTACCACGAGGTCGACGTGTTCGGGGTGCAGAAGGATATCGCCGGCGAGCCGGTGCCGGGCCTCGACGCGCTGCTGACCATCCCGCTGGCGACCGGGCAGAACTTCTCCGAGGACGAGGTGCGCGAGGAGCTCGACAACAATGCGCAAGGCCTGCTCGGCTATGTCGTGCGGTGGATCGACCAGGGTGTCGGCTGTTCCAAGGTGCCCGACATCAACGACGTCGGCCTGATGGAAGACCGGGCGACCCTGCGCATCTCCAGCCAGCACATGGCCAACTGGCTGCTGCATGGCGTCGCCACCAGGGAGCAGGTGCTCGATTCGCTGCGGCGGATGGCGGCCAAGGTCGATGCGCAGAACGCCGGCGATCCGCTCTACGAGCCGATGGCGGGCAACTGGGAGACGAGCCTGGCCTTCCAGGCGGCATGCGACCTGGTGTTCAAGGGGGTGGAGCAGCCGTCCGGCTATACCGAGCCGCTGCTTCATGCCTGGCGGCGGAAAAAGAAGGCGGCGGCTTGACCGGCCGCGTCCACGGGTGATTCCATCGGGCGCGGAATCGGCCTAACACCCTGCCATGCGCCCGGACCTGCTGAACCCCCTGTTTGCCGGCGTCGACGGGCTGGACGGCGTCGGCCCGAAGCTCGCGAAGCCGCTTGAGAAGCTGGGGCTGACCCGGGTCCGGGACGTGGCCTATCATCTGCCGGACCGGTTCGTGAACCGGCGGGCGGTGGCCAATCTCGACGAGGCGAGCGTGGGCGAGCAGATCGTCGTGGCGCTGACGCCGCTGGAATATCGCCAGGCGCCGGGGCGGGGGCCGTTCCGGGTCAACGCGGCCGATGCGCTCGGGAATGTTTGCGCGCTGACCTACTTCGGGCGGGCCAGCTATTCGGCCAGGAAGCTGCTGCCGCTGGGGGAGAAGCGGTGGGTGGCGGGGAGGCTCGACCAGTATGGCCAGAGCCTGCAGATGGTCCATCCCGATCATGTCGCCGAGGCATCGGATACGGCGCTGGGGACGCTGTGCGAGGCGGTCTATCCGCTGGCGGACGGGTTGACCCAGGGCAGGGTGCAGGGGCTGGTCGGGCAGGCGATGGGGCTGCTGCCGGAACTGCCGGAGTGGATCGAGCCGGGGTTGTTGGCGAAGATGGGCTGGCCGGCGTGGCGCGAGGCGCTGCGCGAGGCGCACCGGGGCGAGCATGGGACGGCGCGGGACCGGCTGGCCTATGACGAGCTGCTGGCCAATTCGCTGGCGCTGATGCTGGTGCGGGCGGCGGGGCGGGCGCGGTCCGGCACGCCGCTGGCGGGCGACGGGCGGCTGCGGGCGCGGCTGGACCTGCCGTTCGCGCTGACCGGGGCGCAGCGCCGGGCGATCGGCGAGATCGAGGGGGACATGGCGCAGGCCTCGCCGATGCTGCGGCTGCTGCAGGGCGATGTCGGTTCGGGCAAGACGGTGGTGGCGCTCCATGCCATGCTGATCGCGGTGGAGGCAGGCGCCCAGGCGGCCCTGCTGGCGCCGACCGAGATCCTGGCGCGGCAGCATTTCGAGACGCTGGGGCGGATGCTGGCCGGGACCGGGGTGGAGATCGCCCTGCTGACCGGGCGCGATAAGGGACGGGCGCGGGAGGCGGTGCTGATGGGGCTGGTCGATGGCTCGATCGGGATCGTCGTCGGCACTCATGCGATTTTTCAGGATGCCGTGCAGTATCGCAACCTGGCGATGGTGGTGATCGACGAGCAGCACCGGTTCGGGGTCGGCCAGCGGCTGGCGCTGACCCAGAAGGGCCGGCGGACGCCGCACTGCCTGGCGATGACGGCGACGCCGATCCCGCGCACGCTGACGCTGGCGCAATATGGCGAGATGGATGTCTCGAAGCTCGACGAATTGCCGCCGGGGCGGCAGGCGATCGACACGCGGGTCGTGGCGATCGACCGGATGGACGATGTCATCGGCGCAGTCGGGCGGCATCTGGCCGGCGGCGGGCAGGCCTATTGGGTCTGCCCGATGGTGCGGGAGAGCGAGAGCGAGGACATTGCCGCCGCCGAGGCGCGCCATGCGGAGCTGAAGGCGCGGTTCGGCGAGACGGTGGTCATGGTGCATGGGCAGTTGCGGCCCGAGGTGAAAGATGCGGCGATGGAGCGGTTCGCCGGCGGCGAGGCGGGGCTGCTGGTGGCGACGACGGTGATCGAGGTCGGCGTCGACGTGCCCAATGCGACGCTGATGGTGATCGAACAGGCGGAGCGGTTCGGGCTGGCGCAATTGCATCAGTTGCGCGGGCGGGTCGGGCGCGGGGCGGAAAAGTCGGTGTGCCTGCTGTTGCGCGGGGAGGCGCTGAGCCAGGTCGGGCGGGAGCGGCTGGCGCTCATGCGGGAGACGCAGGACGGGTTTCGCCTGGCCGAGGAGGACTTGCGGCTGCGCGGCGGCGGCGAACTGCTGGGGACGCGGCAATCGGGCGACACGCCGTTTCGCATCGCCACGCTGGAGCAGATCACCAGGCTGCTGCCGATGGCGCATGACGACGCGCGGCTGCTGATCGAGCGGGACGGCGGGCTGACCGCGCCGCGCGGGGAGGCGGCGCGGGTCCTGCTTTATCTGTTCGAGCGGGACTGGGGGGTGCAGTTGCTCAGGGGTGGTTAGCTTTTGCTTTCGTGCGATTTATTGACAAAAACCGGTTCCCACCCTTCGCCAGGCTCAGGGCAGGCTTTTTGTCATCGCACTTAAATGGCCGGAGCCAGTTCGCGCCAGCGGGCGCGAAGTTCGCCCAGCGGCGTGCCGGGCGGGGTGAGGACCTGGATGCAGACATGGTCGGCGCCGGCGGCGATATGTTCCTCGGCGCGGGCACGGATCTGTTCGGGCGTGCCGGAGGCGAACAGGCCGTCGATGAAGCGATCGGCGCAGGTGGCGATCTCGTCCTCGCTGTAGCCGAGGTCCAGCCAGCGATCGCGATAGTTGGGCAGGCCGGTATACATCGTCAGCGCCGCCTGGGCGACGGCCCGGATGCGCGCGCGATCGGTCTCGAGGATCGCGCCCAGTTCGGGCGCGAGCAGCTTGCCGGGGCCGAGGATGGCGCGGGACTCGCGGGTGTGGGAGACGTCGCAGAGGTAAGGGTGGGAGCCGGCGGTGCGTTCTGCGGCGAGTGCCAGCATCCGGGGGCGCAAGGCGGCGATGCACAGGGCATGGGGCGGCACGCCGGCGGCGGTGATCCGTTCGAGCCATTCGGCCATCTTCGCCAGCGGCTTGGTGTAGGCCTCGCCGATGATTGGGCCGTGGCTGACGCCGAGACCGAGCAGGACGCGGGCCTGGCGCTCGGCCGGCAGGGCCTGCCACCAGGCGGCGATGTCTTCCGGTTCGTGGCGCCAGATGTTGATGATGCCGGTGGCGATGGTCGCGTTGCGGGTCGCGGTGAGCAGGCGGTCGACGTCGCCGGTCACGTCTCCGCCGAGGCCGCCGGGAATCCACAGCGCCGGAATGCCGAGTTCATCGAGCTCGGCGGCGGCGGCGATCTGCTCCTCGGGGGGCGCGGATCGCAGTTCGAGCGACCAGATGCCGATGCGGCCGAGCCTTGGCCAGGGGGTTTGCGCTGTCATGATGGTCCCTCTCCGGATGACGATACGGGCTGATGATCTAGTCGCGGCGTTTCATGGCGATGGCGGTGGTGGAGATATGGCCCAGCGGGCCTTCGAGGTCATGGATGCGGCAGGTGCCGACGGCGATGCCGCCGGACGATTCGCGGCCGATCGCCTCGAAGCCGATCCACTCGCCGACCGGGAGGCGGTGAATGTGGCAGGTGACGTCGGCGTTGATGTGTTGCGCCTCGATGCCGGCGTGGGCCCAGGGGCTGCCGAAGTCCATCTGGGAGGACAGCATGGTCCAGGGGTCGTCGGTTTCGCCGACGATGACATCCTGCCGTTCGCGCATCCAGCATTCGCGGGGACCGTCGGAGCCCATCTCTCCCCGGATCACCCGCATTTCCGAATAGCGATCGACGATTCCGGGCTCGTTGGGGAATGTGTCGGGATGGGGCGCCTGCCACGGCGGTGGGCAGGGCGCGGCATGTTCAGCCGGGGTGGAGGGCTTGAGGAACAGGCAGGTGGCGCGGGCATATTCGCTTTCGCCGGAAAACATGACCGCCTCGGCCAGCTTGAGCCGGCCGGACCGGCGCAAGGTGCGGGTCTCGATGCGGAGCGGCGTGAACGGGGGCATGCCGTGGAGGTCGATGGTGAAGCGGGCGGGGACGAGGCCCGGCTCGCCCTGGGCGCGGCCGATCTCGCGCCCGACGAGGCCGACGACGGCGCGGCCGAGCAGCGAATCCGGCCGCCACCAGCCACGGGCATGATCGGTCGGGGCGTAGTGATCGCCCTCGTCGGTGAAATAACCCGGGCGGGGAGACGGGGCTTGTTCGCTGGGCATCGGGGGGCTTGCTCCTTGCAGGGCCGGTCTGGTGACGCTTCAGCCTTTCAGGCCGATCTGCGCAAGGCGTTGTTGCAGGAACGCGTCGGCGGTGACGATGCCGCTGGCTGGCGGCTGCCCGCATCCGGGCAGCGGTTCGAGCGGGACATCGCCGCGCAGGTGGAGGAAGAAGGGCATCGAATAGCGCGGCAGGTGGGCGCGCGGGCCGGCGGGATTGCGGACGCGGTGGATGGTCGAGGGGAGGGCGTCGCCGGTCAGGCGGGCGAGCATGTCGCCGATGTTGACCACCAGCGCGCCGGGGGGCGGGGTTACGGGAATCCAGTCGCCATTGCGGCCAAGCAGTTCCAGGCCGGACTCCTCGGCGCCGAGCAGCAGGGTGATCAGGTTGATGTCGCCATGCGGAGCGGCGCGCAGGGCATCGGCGGGGGCGCCGGCCTGGGGCGGATAGTGGAGCAGGCGCAGGACCGAGTTGCCTCCGGCGATCTGCGGGTCGAAGTGATTGGGGGGCAGGCCGAGGTGGCTGGCGATGGCGGAGAGGATGCGGGCGCCGGCCGCTTCGAAGGCGGTGTAGAGCGCGGTGAAGGTTTCGCGGAAGGTGCCCGCGAAAGGCTCGGGCCGGTCCGGCCAGATGTTGGCCGGCATCGAGGCCGAGATCAGCGGATGGCCGAAGGGCAGGTCGCGGCCGATGTGCCAGAATTCCTTGAGGTCCGGCGCGGAGGCGGCGACGGCGATCTCGCGGCCGAACGGGGTGTAGCCGCGCGCGCCGGCGTTGCCCGGGTCGTGCCAGGCCAGCTTCTGCGGCTCGGGAAGCGCGAAAAGTTCGGCGGTGAGGGACCAGGCGCGGGCGATGAGGCCGGCATCGATGCCGAAATCGCTGACCATGGCGAAACCGAATTGCCGCAAGCTGGCGCCGATTTCGCGGGGCAGGCCCGGGCTTTCGAGGCTGATGACGGGAAGTGTGGCCAGAAGTGTGGATTGCGGCATCGCGGTGTGGTCCTGAGGGCGGGCGGGGGTTATGGGCGTGGGGCGTGAGGGAGCCTTAGCATGTCGTACTGGCTGATGAAGTCCGAACCCGATGCCTATTCGTGGGACGACCTGGTGCGCGAGGGGGAGGGGACCTGGGACGGGGTGCGCAACCACCGGGCGGCGAACAACCTGCGGGCGATGAATGTGGGGGACCAGGCGTTCTTCTATCATTCGAACATCGGGCTGGAGATCGTCGGCATCATGGAAGTCTCGCAGGGCGGGCTGGCCGATCCGAGCGATCCCGAGGGCAAATGGGCAGCAGTGAAGGTCCGGCCGGTGCGCAAGCTGGCCCGGCCGGTGACGCTGAAGCAGATCAAGGCCGATCCGGCGCTGGCGGAGATCGAGCTGATCAGGCTGTCCCGGCTTTCGGTGGCGGTGATCAGGCAGGAAGAGTGGGATCATATCCTCGGGCTCGCGGGCGGATAAGCGATTGTCTTGTGCCGCTTCGGGACCGCGCAGGACAAACATGGTTACCGCAGTGGCAACCGCGGTTCTGCCGGGTTAGCACCCCGATTCATGAGACGCTGGCTTGTCCAGGGCGACGACGTCGCCCGCCACCCCTTCCTGCAGGCGCTGCCGCGCCATGTCCGGCACGGACGGCGCAAGGACCCGGTGCGAAGCCGTGCCCGCGTCGACGAGCGCGAGGCGGCGGCGGAGCGCAAGGCCGACTGGCTGGCGGCTGTGCGGCAGTGGCAGCAGGCGAGCCGGATCACGACGCAGGACGTCAAGGATTTCCTGCTGGCCTATTGCGCGTGCTTCGTCGCAGCGATGGCCTTCATTTCCTGAACGCTTATTCCGCAGGGACGGCGCAGGCGCATTCGGCCCGATAGAGGCGGATCGCCAGCACTGCCGAGATCACGCACATCGAGGCGGTCAAGAGCAACTGGTGAGTGATGGCGACGCCGGCGGCGCTGAGCGCCATGGCGGCGAGCGAGCCGGCGACCATGGCGCCGGAGTTGACGATGTTGTTGGCGGCGATCGTCCGCGCGGTCTGGTCCTTGGCGACGCAGGTGGTCAGGAAGGCATAGAGCGGGACGACGAACATGCCCCCGGAGACTGCGACGCACAGCAGGGTGGCGAGCAGCGGCCAGGCGAGCGGCTGGGCGAGGAACAGCGGCACGGTGTAGAGCGTGCCGGCCGGGGCCGGGGTCCACAGGCCGCAGAGCACTTCGAGGCCGACGACGAACACGGCCATGACCAGCACCGAGGCCGGGGCGAAGCGGGCAGAGACCTGGTTCTTCAGCAGGTGGTTGATCGACGCCGAGCCGATGGCGACGCCGACCGAGAAGACGACGAGGAACAGCGAGGCGACCTGGGGGTTGCCGGTCAGCACGTTCTTCGCCAGCGGCGGGAACTGGATGAACAGGACCGAGCCGATCGCCCAGAACACGCTGATCGCCAGGATCGCGCGGAATACGCGCGGTTCGTGCATGGTGTTGCGGACCAGGGCCAGCGACGAGCGGACGAAGTGGAAATCGAGCGGGGCCTGGTCCGCGGCGGCAGGCGGTGCGGCAGGAACCTGCCGGGCGCTGAAATAGCCCAGCACTGCGACGGCGACCGTGATGGCGCAGGACCATTCGACCGGAATCCAGCCGGCGAGAATGGTGCCGGCGAGGATGGCGAGATAGGTCCCCGCTTCGACCAGTCCGGTGCCGGCGAGGACTTCGCCCTCATGCAGGTGCTGTGGCAGGATGGCATATTTGATCGGGCCGAAGAAGGTCGAGTGGATGCCCATGGCAAGCACCGCCAGCATGGTCAGCGGAATGGCGACGGTCTGGACGGCGATGCCCTGCCAGGCCAGCAGCATGCCGCCGCCGCCGACCAGCATGATGGCGATTTCGCACAGCTTGACGATGCGGATGATGCGGGCCTTGTCGCGCAGGTCCGCCAGCTGGCCGGCGAGCGCCGAGAGCAGGAAGAACGGCAGGATGAACAGGGCCGAGGCGATTGCCGTGAGCTTGGTCTCCTCGGCCTCGGACTGCAGGACGCGATAGACCAGGAAGAACACCAGCGCGTTCTTGAACAGGTTGTCGTTGAAGGCGCCCAGCATCTGGGTGACGAACAGCGGCAGGAACCGGCGCGTCGCGAACAGGTGTGTCGATGTCGTCATGACCCTTTGGCGCTTGCCTGTTGCTTTGGCGGTGGCCTTTAGAGGGTTTCGCGAGCGGTTGAAAGGCGCCGAACGCGTGAAATCCGGGAAATTCGCGGTGTCATTGGAATTACCCCGAACGGGCTTATCAGTACTCTTTTTTGCAAGTGAAATTAACGCTAGACGGTTCTCGATGCTGACTTTGCCCAATCTGCTCACGCTGTCGCGGATCGTCGCGGTGCCGCTGCTCGTCGCGCTCATGTGGTGGCCGGGCTGGCGTGCGGGCTATCTGGCGGCGTTCGGTGTCTATTGCCTGATGGGGGTGACCGACTACTTCGACGGCTACCTGGCACGGGCGCAGGGGACGGTCAGCAAGCTCGGCGTGTTCCTCGACCCGATCGCCGACAAGATCATGGTCGCGGCGGTGATCCTGATCCTGGTGCACAACAACGGCATCTATGGCTGGCACGTGATCGCCGCGCTGGTCATCCTGTTGCGGGAGATCGCGGTTTCGGGCCTGCGCGAGTTCCTGGCGGAACTGCGGGTTTCCGTCCCGGTTTCGCGGCTGGCGAAGTGGAAGACGACCTTCCAGATCGTCGCGCTCGGCTCGCTGGTGCTGTGGCGCGGCGCGCCGGATTTTGCGATCCCGTTCACCGGCGGCATGGTCAACCCGGAGAGCGTGGGGATTGTCACGCTGTGGGCGGCGGCGGTGCTGACGCTGGTGACGGGCTGGGATTACCTGCGGGTCGGCCTCAAGCACATGGATTGAGGGGGCGACTGGCCCCCTCTCGTGCGGTTCAGAAGCGGACGCCGGTGAAGACGAACGCGCTCTTGTAGCCGCGTCCGAGGCGGGCCATCAGGCCGAGGCGGAGGGTTTCGAAGCGGTTGCGGGGGGTGGCTTCACGCCCGCGGACGCCGAGCGAGGTGGTTACCTCGTGGGCGTTGCGGGCGTAGAGTTCGTCGCCGCCGTAGTACGTGTAGGCATAGCTGTAGCGGACGGTGGCCTGGCGGCCGAAGACGCGGCCGGGCATCGGATAGTCCCAGGCGAAGCCGCTGCGGATGGCGTAATTGGCGGTCTGCGTGCCGATCGGCTTGCCGACGTATTCCATGTGGACGACGCGGGTGTAGCCGACCAGGTTGGCGAGAGTGAGCGAGCCGCGACCGATGAAGCGGTCGATCCGGTAGGCGTTGGTCAGCGAGACGCTGAGCATCTGGCCCTTGATTTCCTGGTCGATGGCGTTGGCAAAGCCGAAGGCGATGCGGGGGGTGGCGGTCCAGTGACGGCTCACCGGCAGTGCGGCCGACGCGGCGGCGTAGACCCGCCAGTCCCGGTTGTTTTGGACGTCGCGGTAGCTGAATGGCACTTCGAGAGTAATGAGCGCGCGGGTGCCGGTGCCGATGCGCCAGCTGCGGTTGACGAGGCCATCGACCTGGACGCCGGAATGGCCTTCGGCAGCGACCTGGCCGACACGCAGGCCGACGCCCCAGTCCGTGGACTCCATGCTGAGCGCGGGCATGATCGGCGCGGTGAAATCGAGGGCATCCTGGACCATCCGGGCTTGGAGGCTGTTCGAGGTGCCGACGAGCGGGTTGGTCGCGTTCTCGCGGACGCCGCATTCGTAGACGCTTTGGCGGAAATCGGAGGCGGAGGGGCGGGCGGTGCCGGTATAGCCGGTGGGTTGGTTTTCCCCGCGCAGATAGGCACGGTAGGCGCTGTAGTTATCGGCATAGCCGGAGCCGGTGAAATAGGCGCCGTAGATGTCGCTGGTGGTGCGGGTGACCCCGCTCGGCGTGATGAAATAGCCGGGATCGTTCGGAGCGACGGTGCTCTTGCAGATCAGGCTGACCGCAATGATGCTTGCCAGGGCCGTGCCGGCCGCCGGATTGACCACGGGCCCTTCGGCGACCGGCTGCGGCAAAGTGCGGCCTTCGTAAGCCAGGTGCAGCAAAGTGCCGCTGACGTTGGTGACCGCGCGGATAGAGACGTTGCCGGCAAGGTTTGGGATGCCGGTTCGTGCGATGATTCCGGATTCGCTGAGGTTGGCCAGCTCGATGGCCGGACCTTCCACCCGATATCGATGATCGGAAACCAGGGTCTGGAAATTTCCATACAGATCGATCTGCGCGTCACCGGAATTGGGCAGTTCGGCCAGGAGGTGTGCGAGGTATTCCTGAGCATTCACAAACTGGGCTGAAGCACTCTGCGGCGCGATGATTGCAGCGAGCGCGACCAAGCCTCCGCCGAGGCGGGATATCGTGTGACCATCATGGATTTACCCCCGTTTCGGAGACAAGTATGTTGCATGTGCACCGATTCGCAAGGTATTATTTTTTCGTTATTTTTGCACAATCGGCGGTTGCATGTTTGCAAATGCAGCGTGATGTTCGGCTGACTGTCGGTGCGTCCGAGGACGCGTCTCAGGACTGGCGGAGGCGGGGTCACGTTAACGCCATGTTAGGCAAGGACAAGTAATTCTCCGTGGTCCGGACTGGATCGCGGGGACAAGGGTGAAGGGTCTCGTTTCACGACTGAAATCGGGGGTGACCGGCAGGCAGGCCGGAACGCTTGCGCCGGTTCCGCCGGCGGAGCCGCTGAACGCGCGAAATGCTCTGGAGATGTGCCAGGCGTTCGAGAACCTGAACGTCGGCAGTTTCTGGGCGACCGATGTCGAGGGGCGGGTGATCTATATGTCCGGGGGGGCGCAGGCGGTGCTTGGCGGCGAGGACGTGGTCCATGGCGCTTCGTTCGTCGACCTGTTCGATCCGTCGCGGGTCGATGGCGAGGGGCAGCGGACGCTGCCGTTCACCTTTGCCAAGCGGATGCGGTTCGAGCGGGTGCTGGCCAGCAGCACGGCCAAAGGTATGGCCCGCTGTTGGTGGGCAATTTCGGCGGAGGTGCAGTTCGATGCGGGCGGGCAGTTCGCCGGGTTTCGCGGGGTGATGACCGATGTCACCGAGGAGCGGCAATCGGCCGAGGAGAACTCGCAGCTGGCGATGAACGACCCGCTGACCGGGCTGCTCAACCGGCGGCACATGAACCTGCTGCTCGACCGCACGGTCACCGCCTATGCCACCCAGAAACGCAGCTGCGCGACGATGCTGATCGACTTAGACCGGTTCAAGCAGGTCAACGATACGCTCGGCCACCCGATCGGCGATGCGCTGCTCAAGCTGGTTGCGGAGCGCCTGGTCAAGGTGGTGGGGGACAAGGAGAAGGTCTGCCGGCTGGGCGGCGACGAGTTCCAGGTGATCCTGCCGGACGTGGACGACCGGGGGCGGCTGGGCGAGATCGCTACCGCGATCATCGCGCAAGTGTCGGAGCCTTATTCGATCGAGGGCAACCGCTGCCTGATCGGGGCATCGGTGGGCGTCGCGGTCAGCCCCTATGACGGCGAGACGGCGCAGGAGCTGGTGCGCAATGCCGATCTCGCGCTCTATGCCGCCAAGCACAATGGGCGGGGGCGCCATGCGTTCTATACCCGCGACCTGCTGCATTCGGCCGAGGAGCGGCGGCGGCTGGAGGAGGACCTCCATGACGCGCTCGAGAAAGGCGAGATGGAGCTTTACTACCAGCCGGTGGTGAGCGCGGTGACCAACATGGTGACCGGGGCCGAGGCGTTGATCCGCTGGCGGCACCCGGAGCGCGGCATGGTCTCACCGGCGCTGTTCATTCCGATTGCCGAGGAATCGTCGCTGATCTGCAAGCTCGGGGACTGGATCCTGCGCACGGCCTGCGAGGAGGCGGCGCGGTGGCCGGGCGGGATGCGGGTGGCGGTCAACGTCTCGCCGGTGCAGTTCGTCGACCAGCATCTGCCGAGGATCATCGCCGGCGCACTGGCCAGCTCCGGGTTGGAGCCGGAGCGGCTGGAGCTGGAGATCACCGAAGGCGTGTTCCTGCAGGAGGGGACGACGACCAATGCCATGTTCAAGTCGTTGAAGGCCCTTGGCGTTCGCCTGGCGCTTGACGATTTCGGCACCGGCTATTCCTCGCTTGCCTATCTGAAGACGGCGCCGTTCGACAAGATCAAGATCGACCAGAGCTTCGTGCGCGGGGCCACCGGCATCGAGCCGCGCAGCAAGGCGATCATCCGGGCGATCGTCACCCTGGCCGAGGCGCTGGGGATGGAGACGACCGCCGAGGGGGTGGAATCGTTCGACCAGTTGGAGATGGTGCGCGAGACGCGGGTCAGCCATGTCCAGGGTTTTATCTTTTCCAAACCGGTGCCAGCCGCCGAGTTCGTCGCCCATGCCGAGAGCGGGGACTGGACCATCGCGCCGAGCGGGCCGGCGCGGCAGCGGCACGAGCGGATGACGATGTATCGCCACATCGGCGCGGTGCACGAGGACCACTACTATCCGGTGGTGTTGCGCAATCTCTCCGCGACGGGGGCGCTGATCGAAGGGATCATGGACGTGCCGCTGGGGACGCGGTTCGTGCTCGACTTCGGCGAGGGGCAGCTGGTGGTCGGCTCCGTGGTGCGGTCGCGCAAGAACCAGCAGGGGATCGAATTCGACACACCGCTCGTCGATGACGGAAACGGTGGCCTGTGCACCCGGCAGCGGATCCTGCCGCACCATCTGGCCGCAGCGGGAATTCCGCGCAATTCGCAGGAGTTCCTGCGCCAGCAGGTGGCGCAGCTGGCGACTGGCAAAATCACCATGCCGCAGTTCGCGGTGGCTAACAAAGGCGGGTCGATTGCGGGTTCGGCCGGGGCGCTGGCGGCGAATGCGGCGGCGCCGAAGCGCTGATCAGAACAGGCCCAAGGCGGCGACTTCGTCGTCCGACAAATCGATGTGGCACAGATCCGAGAGCAGCAGCCGGAAATCGGCGGCACTGGCAATGTCGTGCCGTTCGCACTCTCCGTCGCGATAGACCGTCAGCGTGCGGTCCCCGAGCGCAGCAAAGCCATCGGGCAGAACGATGGAGGCGATGCGCAGCGTGGTGAAGCGGATGCCGGGGCGGCTCGCGGTCCAGTGATTGGCGAGTTCGAGATCGTCGGGCGCGACCGGAGTCAGGCAGAAGCCATACTGCGGTTGCCAATCACCATGCGGTGCGGCGCGGCCGTCGGTGGCAGCGGTTGGCCCGGCGCGTTCGAGCAGCCATTCGCCCCATTCGTGCGGGCTGCGGCAGAGGCGGTGGCGGGCGCCGTCCGCGGTTGTGGCGCCGGCGCCTTCGGTGAGAGGCATGGGCGGAACGAAGCTTCCGCCAAAGCCCGCGTCCGCGATCCATGGGCCATCGTCCGTCTCCACCAGCAGCAGGGTGTGGGTGCGCGGCGGGACTGCATCGATGCCTGGACGGAGGCCGAGCCAGACGCGGGCCAGCAGGGGCCGGACGGTGAAGCCGAGTTCGCTCAGCATGTCGGCGAACAGGCGGTTGTGCTCGAAGCAGTAGCCGCCGCGCCGGCCGGTGACGAGCTTGGCGAACACGCTTTCGGCATCGATGGCGACGCGGGCGTGAAAGAAGCTGTCGAAGTTCTCGAACCCGATCGCCTGCCGATGAGCGGATTGCAGCAGGGCCAGGCCTTGCGGGGAGACCGGTGGCGCTGCGGAAAGACCGATGCGGGCAAGGTAGGCGGCGAGACGGGTCATCCGGCCCTCAGTTCCTCGGCGAGCAGGCGAAATTCCTCGCCGCGCGGGCTGTGCTTGCGCCAGATCAGGGCGATCTCGCGGTTTGCGGTATCGGAGCGCAGCGGGCGGGCGACGACCTGGGTGCCGTTGAGGATGCCGGCGTCGAGGGCCATTTCGGGAAGCATGGTCAGGCCGAGGCCATTGTCGACCATCTGCACGAGGGTGTGGAGGCTGGTGCCGATCATCGTGGCGTTGGCGCGCAGTTCCGGGCGGTTGCAGGCGGCGAGCGCGTGTTCCTTGAGGCAGTGGCCATCTTCCAGGAGCAGGAGGCGGGTCTCGTCGATCACGTCGGGCGTGACTTCCTCTGGCGGGTCTCGGGGATCGTCCTTGGGGAAGGCGACGAACAGCGCGTCGAGTTCGATCGTTTCCTTTTCGACCTCGCCAGTGGCGTAGGGCAGGGCGAGGAGGACGCAATCGGCGCGGCCGTGGTGCAGCGATTCCATGGCCTGGGCGCTGGGTTCCTCGCGCAGGTAGAGCTTGAGAAGCGGGCGTTCGCGGCGCAGGCGCGGCAACATGCGCGGCAGCAGGAACGGGGCGATGGTGGGGATCACGCTCATCCGCACGGAGCCGGCGAGCGGCTGGCCGGCGGCCTCGACCATTTCCGCCAGTTCGTCCGCCTCGCGCAGGATGCGCCGGGCCTTGGCGACGACACTGGTGCCGAGCGGGGTGAAGCGGACGGCGCGCTTGTTGCGTTCGACCAGGACCACGCCAAGCAGGGTTTCGAGATCGCGCAGCCCGGCCGACAGGGTCGACTGGCTGACGAAACAGGCATCGGCGGCGCGGCCGAAGTGGCCGTGTTCATGGAGCGCGGCCAGGTATTGCAGTTGCTTGAGAGTCGGCTGGTGGACGCTCATCCGTTGGTTGCCGGCCAATCGTCGTCAGCGGGAACGTCCTCCTCGACCGGCCCGACTTCGGCCGGGTCGGGGTGGAATTCGTCATCGGCCAGCGGTGCATCGGGGGCGACGCCGGCGGCGGCGAGGCTGCGCATTTCCTCGTGTATCTCGTCGATGTGGGTCATGCGCAGGCGGCCCTTGACGACGGCGAAGGCGAGTTTGCCTTCGACCAGATCGAGAGCATCGTGGCCGAACACCTTGAAACGCCAGCCTTCCAGAACGGCGAGGTTCTTGCGGATGCCGGCTGCAAGCAGTTCGAGATCGTCCGAGCGGGCGAGCAGGCGGGCGGCGACGTCGATCTCGCGCGCGCGGATCTTGAGCAGGAGTTTCAGCAGGTCGGCAACGAGCGCGCCTTCCTTGCCCAAGGGCGCGCCGCGTGGGGCGCGGGCGGGCATTTCGTCCTCGTCGATGGGCCTGGCGTTAGCCAGCGTGTTCATCAGGCGCTTGCCGATGTCGTTGTCCTTCCAGCCGGCGGAGAGGCCGCGCACTTTGGCGAGATCGGCCTGGGTCTTCGGCGGGTGGCTGGCGATGTCGGCCAGGGTCTCGTCACGCGCGATGCGGCCGCGCGGAATGTCCTTGTCCTGCGCCTCGTGTTCGCGCCAGGCGGCGAGCGCCTTGAGCCGGCCGAGCACTGCGGGGTTGCGGCCGGCGGCCTTGATGCGCAGCCAGGCCGAGCCGGGATCGTTGCGGTAGTTGGCCGGGTCGGCCAGCTTTTCCATTTCGGCATCGAGCCATTCGCCGCGCCCGGTCTTCTTCAGGCGGTTGAGGATCTTGGGAAAGATCTTGGCGAGATGGGTGACGTCGCCGATGGCGTATTCGATCTGGCGTTCGGTCAGCGGTCGGCGCGACCAGTCGGTGAAGCGGGCGCCTTTGTCGATCGTCAGCCCGAGCCAGGATTCGACCAGGTTGGAATAGCCGATCTGTTCGGACTGGCTGATCGCCATCATCGCGATCTGGGTGTCGAAGATCGGGTGCGGGGTCTTCTGGGTCAAGTTGTAGATGATCTCGACGTCCTGGCCGCCGGCGTGGAATATCTTGAGTACCTCCTCGTTATCCACCAGCAGGTCGAGCAGGGCGGACATGTCGAGGCCGGGGGCCTTGGGGTCGATCGCGGCGGCTTCCTTCGAGTCCGCGATCTGGATCAGGCAGAGCTCCGGCCAGTATGTATTCTCGCGCATGAACTCGGTGTCGACGCAGACGAAATCGGCTTTGGCCAAGCGGGCGCAGAGGTCTTCCAGCGCCTCGGTGGTGGTGATGAGCTTGTGAATCTTCATTGTTGTTCTTTTTCTTGCGTCGCAGCGCACCCCCCCCGGACGCCCGCGACCTCGAATGATATGGACCCGTGCGGGCCCGCGGCTTGACAAATCAGCGGCCATCGCCTGTTAGCCGCCTCAATTCCCCCTGTCCGCCATACCCTCTGCCTGAACGCCAGCCGATTGGAAAGACCCCGCAATGTCGCATCCTTATCGTTCCCACACTTGCGGTGCGTTGCGCGCTTCCGACGTTGGCGGGGCCGTGCGCCTGTCGGGCTGGGTTCATCGCAAGCGCGACCATGGGGGCGTGCTGTTCGTCGATCTGCGCGATCATTACGGGATGACGCAGATCGTGGCCGACGTGGACAGCCCGGCGCTGGCGGTGCTGGAGGCGGCGAAGGTCGAATCCGTCGTCACCATCGATGGCGCGGTGAAGGCGCGCGACGGGGCGACGGTGAACGCCGGTCTTTCGACCGGGGAGATCGAGGTCTATGCCCGCAGCGCGCAGGTAATCGGCCAGGCGGCGGAGCTGCCGATGCCGGTGGCGGGCGAGCAGGAATATCCCGAGGATATCCGGCTGCGCTACCGCTTCCTCGACCTGCGGCGTGAGACGCTGCACGCCAATATCATGACGCGCACCAGGGTGATCCGCGAGATGCGGGCGCGGATGGAGGAGGCCGGGTTCACCGAGTTCTCGACGCCGATCCTGACCGCTTCCAGCCCGGAAGGTGCGCGCGACTTCCTGGTGCCGAGCCGGATTCATGCGGGCAAGTTCTATGCCCTGCCGCAGGCGCCGCAGCAGTACAAGCAGTTGCTGATGGTCGCCGGGTTCGACCGCTATTTCCAGATCGCCCCGTGCTTCCGCGACGAGGACCCGCGCGCCGACCGGCTGCCGGGGGAATTCTACCAGCTCGACCTGGAGATGAGCTTCGTCACCCAGGAGGAAATCTGGGAGACGATGGAGCCGGTGATCGGCGGGATTTTCGAGAGCTTTGCCAATGGGCGCTCGGTGACGCCGACGGGGTCGTTCCCGCGCATTCCTTATGCCGAGTCGATGCTCAAGTATGGTTCGGACAAGCCGGACCTGCGCAATCCGCTGGTGATCCGCGATGTGACCGAGGAATTCCGCCAGTCGGGGTTCGGGCTGTTCGAGAAGATCGTCGGCACCGGCGGCAAGGTCCGGCTGATCCCGGCGCCGGGGACGGCGGGGCTGAGCCGCAAGTTCTTCGACGACATGAACGACTGGGCGCGTTCGGAAGGCCATGCCGGTCTGGGCTATGTCACCCGCAAGCAGGGCGAGTTCGGCGGGCCGATCGCCAAGAACCATGGGCCTGAGAAGATGGCGGCGCTGTTCGATGCGCTCGGCCTGGGGCCGGACGATGGCGCGTTCTTCGCCGCGGGCAAGGAGGAGCAGGCGGCGAAGCTCGCGGGCCTCGCGCGGACGCGGGTGGCCGAGCAGCTCGACCTGATCGACAAGGAGCGCTTCGAACTGGCCTGGATCGTCGATTTCCCGTTCTATGAATGGGACGAGGACAACAAGAAGGTCGAGTTCAGCCACAACCCCTTCTCGATGCCGCAGGGCGGGATGGACGCCCTGACCGGCCAGGACCCGTTGACCATCAAGGCCTTCCAGTACGACCTTGTGTGCAATGGCTACGAGATCGCCTCGGGTTCGATCCGCAACCAGTCGCCCGAGACGATGGTCAAGGCGTTCGAGATCGTCGGGCTTTCGCAGGCCGACGTCGAGGAGCGGTTCGGCGGGCTCTATCGCGCGTTCCAGTATGGCGCGCCGCCGCACGGGGGTATGGCCGCCGGGGTCGATCGCATCGTCATGCTGATCTGCGGGGCGCAGAACCTGCGCGAGATCACCCTGTTCCCGATGAACCAGCGCGCCGAGGACCTGCTGATGGGGGCGCCGACGATCGCCGAGCCGAAGCAGTTGCGGGAACTTCACCTGCGGGTCGTGGAGCCGCAAAAGAACTGATTTTCCGGGCTGTGCCGCCCTTCGTGGCGGTTGGATGGGAGCTGGCGTCCGCCAATCCACTTGCCAGCCGCCGATACGGGCATTAGGGCGGCACGCGTAATTTTCATCCGCCATTCACCTGAGGGGATATTGCATGAGCGACACTGCCGAGCGCGTTAAGAAGATCGTGGTCGAGCACCTGGGCGTCGAGGCCGAGAAGGTCACCGAAGACGCCAGCTTCATCGACGATCTGGGCGCCGACAGCCTCGACATCGTCGAGCTGGTGATGGCCTTCGAGGAAGAATTCGGCGTCGAGATTCCGGACGACGCGGCCGAGAAGATCGCCACCGTTTCCGACGCGATCAAGTATATCGACGAACACAAGGGCTGATCTGGCACGAGGCTAAAACGCCTTACTCACAAAGCTCGTCTTCCTGAGCCTGGCGGTCTTCGGACCGGCAGGCGCCGCCGGGGGGCTCGGTTTCCGCCTTTCGCGGGGGCAGGCAGACGGGAGTGGACAGGCTCAGCCCGACGGGGTTGGGCCTGTTGCATTTTGGCGCGGGGCAGTTAACTCGCGCCGAAACCTGTTTCGGAGCAGTCTATGCGTCGCATCGTCGTCACCGGTCTTGGCCTCGTCACTCCGCTCGGGGCTGATGTCGAGACGGTCTGGGCCAATATCCTGGCGGGCAAGTCGGGGGCCGGGCCGATCACGAAATTCGATGCGAGCGACCAGAAGTGCCGGATCGCCTGCGAGGTCAAGCCGGCCGGCCACGAATACGGCTTCGATGCCGGCAAGCGGGTCGATCACAAGATCCAGCGCCAGGTCGATCCGTTCATCGTCTATGGCATCGATGCCGCCGGACAGGCGATCGAAGATGCCGGGCTAACCGACATGCCCGAAGAGATGCGGTATCGCGCCGGCTGCTCGATCGGCTCGGGCATCGGCGGGCTGCCGGGAATCGAGAGCGAATCGCTGGTGCTGGCCGAGAAGGGGCCGAGCCGCGTCTCGCCGCATTTCGTCCACGGCCGGCTGATCAACCTGATTTCCGGCCAGGTCTCGATCAAGTATGGGCTGATGGGACCGAACCATGCGGTTGTCACGGCATGTTCCACCGGCGCGCACTCAATCGGCGACGCGGCGCGGATGATCCGGGACGGCGATGCCGACATCATGCTGGCGGGCGGCGCCGAAGGCACGGTCTGCCCAATCGGCATTGCCGGGTTCGCCCAGGCCCGCGCGCTGTCGACGGCGTTCAACGACGAACCGACCCGGGCGAGCCGGCCCTATGACAAGGACCGTGACGGCTTTGTCATGGGCGAAGGCGCCGGCGTTGTCTGCCTGGAGGAGTACGAGCACGCCAAGGCGCGCGGGGCGAAGATCTATGCCGAGGTGATCGGCTACGGGCTCTCTGGCGACGCCTACCACGTGACGGCGCCGCACCCGGAAGGCTCGGGCGCCTATCGCTCGATGGAGATGGCGCTGCGGAAGGCGGGGCTGACACCGGCGGACATCGACTACATCAACGCGCACGGGACCTCGACGCCGCTGGGCGACGAGCTGGAGCTGGGCGCGGTGCGGCGGCTGTTCGGCGATGCCATCGCCAATGTCTCGATGTCCTCGACCAAGAGCGCGATCGGCCACCTGCTGGGCGGCGCCGGCGCGGTCGAGGCGATCTTCTGCATTCTCGCACTGCGCGACCAGATCGTGCCGCCGACGCTCAACCTCGACAACCCGAGCGAGGGTTGCGCCGGGGTGGACCTGGTGCCGCATGTCGCCAAGAAGCGCGAAGTGCGCGCGGTGCTGAACAACTCGTTCGGTTTCGGCGGGACCAACGCCAGCCTCGTCCTCCGGAAGGTCTGAATCGATGCGCGCTGGCCGGCTGCTCAAGGGGGCGGGCCTGCTGGCGGCGCTGCTGGCCGGCTGGATCGTCTTCGGCGGCTGGTATGGCCGGGGGCCGCTGCCGCACGAGACCAATTTCCTGGTGCCGGACGGGGCTTCGCTGGCGGTGGTCGCGGCGCGGCTGGAGGAAAAGCACGCGATCGTCTCGGCCAGGGCGTTCCGGCTGCGGGCGCGGGTGTTCGGGCGCGGGGCGAAGATCAAGGCGGGCGAGTTCGCCTTGCCGAGCGGGGCGAGCGAATCGCTCATCCTTCGCATCATCAGCGGCGATGAGGCACTGCGGCGGTTCGTGACGATTGCCGAGGGACTGCCCGCCGTCATGGTGGCCGAGAAGCTCAATGCCCAGCCGCTGCTGGTGGGCAAAGTGGACGCGCCTGCCGAAGGCTCGGTCCTGCCCGAGACTTACGATTTCGGCCGGGACGATAGCCGACAGGCCGTGCTGGGGCGGATGCAGGCGGCGATGACGAGGACGCTGGCGGCGGAATGGGCGGCGCGGGCGCCGGGGCTGCCGCTGAAGAGCCCGCACGAGGCGCTGGTGCTGGCGTCGATCGTCGAGAAGGAAACCGGCAAGCCTGGCGAGCGGGCCATGGTCGCCGGGCTTTACGAAAACCGGCTGCGCCAGGGGATCATGCTTCAGGCCGACCCGACGATCATCTATCCGATCACCAAGGGCAAGCCGCTCGGGCGGCGAATCAGGCAGTCCGAGATTGCCGCGGAAAACGGCTACAATACTTATGCGATGGTCGGCCTGCCCAAAGGGCCGATCACCAATCCGGGGAAGGCGAGCATTCATGCGGTGCTCCATCCGGCCCCGACCGATGCACTCTACATGGTGGCGGATGGCAGCGGTGGACACGCATTCGCCGCAACGCTGGAGCAGCATAACCAGAACGTGCAGAAGTGGTTTGCCATCCGGCGCGCGCGCGGGGAACTGTGAGGCGGTTCGTGCATTGCCCGTCTGGCGGATTGGGTCGATCATCGGAAATGACGATGACACATTGCGGATCGATCGGTTTTATCGAGTGAGGACCGTCGGCTATTCCTCGGCGTGCAACCAGAAGCGATGGAGCAAAGACATGATTGGCCGGACCATTCCCGATGTGACCCTCAAGACCCGCGTGCGTGACGAGAGCGTCGAGGGGCCGAACCCGTTCCGCTGGCAGGATTTCCGGGTGAAGGATGAATTCGCCGGCAAGAAGGTGGTGGTGTTTTCGCTGCCGGGCGCTTTCACGCCGACCTGCAGTAACGAGCAGTGCCCGAATTTCGAGCGGCTTTACGACGATTTTCGCCAGCACGGCATTGACGAGGTGTGGTGCGTCTCGGTCAACGATGCCTTCGTCATGTTCCAGTGGGGCAAGAACCTCGGGCTGAAGAACGTCAGGCTGCTGCCCGACGGCAACGGCGATTTCACCCGGCGGATGGGCATGCTGATCGACAAGCGCCACCTGGGCTTCGGCATGCGTTCGTGGCGCTATGCGATGGTGGTGGACAACGGCGAGATCACCCACTGGTTCGAGGAGCCGGGGATCAACGACGTCGGCGCGGACAGCGATCCTTATGGCGCGACGGCACCGGAGGCGTTGCTGGCGGCTCTGGGGGGCTGAGGTTTCTGCAGGCGATGGAATTAAGGGGATAACAGCCAGCCACGGGCTATATTCACGTTCGCTTTGGCCTGCCGGGCATCGGTCTTATTTGTCGCGGCCGGTGAATTTTCAGGTGCGTGGACGTGATGTCGCTGTATTGCACAGCGACTTGGACGGATGCGCGCGTCCGGCAATTCAGCCAGCGACGTGCGAGGCGAGGAGTTGGGGTCGATGTGCAGGATCAAGCAGGTGGCCGTGGCCACCCTGACAGCGGGGCTGTCCTTCGGCCCATTCGCTTCAATCGACGCCATGGCCCAGGCGGCGGGCGCGACCGTGCTCAGCCCGAGCCTCCAGGCGGTGTCCGCACCGAACTCGCCGGGTGGCTACGCGCCGCCGGACCAGCCCGTGCCCGAAGGGATCAGTGTCGCCAGCCGGCCAAGGGCCGACTATCTGCCGATTGGCGGGCGGATCGGCTCGTTCTTCCTGTATCCGGAGCTGACCGTGTCGGGCCGCTACACGGATAACGTGCGGGCCAACGATGCGGTCAAGTTCGGCGATGGTTCGGTGCGGGCTGCCGGCGGCGCCCAGGTGGTTTCCGGTTTCGGCCGGCACGAGCTTCGCGCCGGCGGGTGGTTCAACCGCACCTTTTTCCTGAACCATTCCGACGAGAACGCTTCGCAATATGGTGGCGCGGTGGCGGGCAGGGCCGACCTTCCCGGCACGACGGTGTGGCTCAAGGGCACCGCCGAGCGGCGCGTGCTGCCGCGCGAGGACTTCAACAGCCCGAGCAATTCACGTTCGCCGCTGTCCTACAACCGGCTCGAGGGCAGCGTCGATGTCGAGCGGAAGATCGCCCGTTTCAGTGTCGGCGCCGGCGCTTCCGTGGCAAGGCTGAGTTACCTGAACGTCGTCGATGACAGCGGCGCCCTGATTGACCAGCGCTGGCGCGATGTTTCCGGCAGCAATTTCCATGGCGAGCTGGGTTATGCGCTCAACCCGGCGTTTCGGATTATCGCCCGCGGGGAATACAATCTCCTGTCCTATGCGCTGCCGGCGAGCGACCCGGCACAGCCGGGGGGGCTCGATCGGGATTCCCACGGCTGGCGCATGGAGGGCGGTGTTCGCGTTTCGTTTTCGCGGGTCGTGGTCGGCGAACTGCGCATCGGCTACCTCGAACGGACCTATGACGACCCCCGCCTGCTGGCCACCAGCGGCCTGTCGTTCCACGGCGACCTGCTGTGGAACGTCACCTCGCTGACGTCCGTGCGGTTCAACGCCGACCGGAGGATCGAGGAAGCGGCATCCACGACAGCCGCGGGCAACCGGGTGACCGAGTTCGGCGTTTCCGTGGAGCACGAGCTGATGCGCAACCTGATCGTCACCGCTTCGGGCCGGCACCTGCATTACCAGCCGCTCGGGCCTACGCTTGCCGGCGACGACTGGGTCGGCAGGGTCGGGGCGCGCTGGCTGATCAATCGCAGGTTTACCGGGACGCTCGAATATCGCCGCTCAAGCCGCGATATGTCGGACATTACCCGCGACTTCGTGCAGAATGCGGTGACGGCGGGGATCACCCTGATGCTTTGATCGGGGCTGGTGCTGCGGGCGATCGGCTTCAGGCCAGGCATGGTGCAGGTGCAAAGCGCCGTGCGGAGACATCCGGGCAGCGATGATTCTCGTGCTCCTGCGTCTCCAAACGGGACCGCGTGTGTCTCCCTATGTCCGGTCAGGGAAATGGCTCTGCGGTGAGCATGTATTGAAATCAATGATTTGAGCCGGCAGCTGCGTTGGCTACATCGGCTAATCGATGGAAATCATGACAGGCTTGCTCGGAACTATATCCGATCCGGATTGACTAGCGATTGGGTGAATCCCGTAGTTCCTTCAATGTGCACTCGCTGGCAGTCGGCGTTTTGTGCTTTGCAGCATAGTGCTGCAGGTTCGCTGCGCGTGTCCGGTGGCGGATCTGCACGCCCGAACAGCCGAGTGTCTCGGCCGCGCGATGCCAAGATGGGAACGACCAATGGCGACACAGAGTGCGAATGTCCCGCAGCAGTGGGAGCCGGGAACCGAGGTGCGGCAGCCGCTGCTGCCTGATCCGCGCTATCTCTGGGCGACTTTCCGGAAGCGGCTGTGGACATTCCTTGCCACCATCGCGCTGGTGATTTCGGCCATCGTCGTGGCGCTGCTGGTGACATCGCACGTCTATGAAGCGACCTCCAGCGTGCTGGTCGAGCCGCGCAAGACCGACCCGACCGGCACGGCGGCCGTGGTTCCGGGCCTGCCTGCCGATACTTATGTCGTCGATACGCAGGTCCGCCTCATCACCAGCGCGCCGGTGGCGCTCAAGGTGGTGCGCGAGCTCAAGCTTACCGACAAGGAGGAATATCGCAACGCCAAGGCGGAGTCGGCTCCCAAGGGCATCGAGGGAATGGCGGCCACGCCGCAGGAACAGGCCGCGGTCAGCAAGCTTCTGCGCCAGGTCAATGTCAAGCGCTCCGGCCTGACCTATGTGATCGACATCACCGCCAGCGCGCACGATCCGGTGCTGGCCCGCGACATCGCCAACAGCTTCGCGCGAAGCTACATCGCCTCGACCGACGATTCGCGGCGTTCGACGACCTCCACCGCCGCGCAGTATGTGCTGAAGAATGCCGATGCGCTGCGCGAACAGGCACTGCGGGATGACCAGGCGCTGCAGAGCTACATGATCGCCCACAACCTGATGAGCGCGGACGGTGCGACCCTGGCGGAACGGCAGATTTCCGACCTGGAAGGACAGATTGCCCAGGCGCGCGCGACCCTCGCCCAGGAACGGGGGCGCTATGAGGCGGCGCGCACCCAGCTGAGCCGGGGCGGCGGCGGTGCCGACGTCAACGCCGTGCTTTCTTCGGACACTATCCGCAACCTCCGCACCCAGGAAGCCCAGGCAAGCGCCCAGCTTGCCTCGTTGCAGGGACGCTACGGCGATCTTTACCCGGATGTCGTGGCGGCCAAGGAGAATCTCGATTCGATCCGCCGCCATATCGGCGAGGAGCGTGATCGCATCCTTTCCGGACTGAAGGCGAACGTGGCCGTGGCGCAAAGCGGGCTTGCTTCGCTGCAGGGGAGCTACAACCAGGTCCACGGCGCGCTGGCCGGCAACAATTCGGCGATGGTCGGTCTCCAGGACCTTCAGCGCAAGGCCGACGCGAGCAAGGAAGTCTACAGCGCGTTCCTGCAGCGGGCCAAGGAAACCGCGGCGCAGGAGCAGGCTCCGGCGCCCGATGCGCGGATATCCTCGATCGCGCCCCTGCCTGACCGCCCGGTCTGGCCGAATTATCCGCTCGCACTCGCGCTGGGCATGGTCGCGGCTGTCGTTTCGGGCCTGATCGCGGTGGCGATCGCCGAATACGTCGACGGGTCGGTCCACAGCCGGGGGGACATCGAGCGGCGGGTCGGCATTCCCTATGGCGGTGCGATACCCGATGTATCCACCAACATCCGCGGTTCCGACGAACGGCCCGAGGAATATGTGCTGTCCCGGCCATACTCGCTTCTGGCCGAGACCCTGCGCAACCTCGGCGCATACCTGACCCTGCATGGGCCCAACCCGGCGCGGGTGATCGCGGTGACTTCGTCGTTCCCGAAGGAGGGCAAGACGACGCTTTCGATCTGCCTGGCGCGGACGCTGGCGCGCTCGGGGCGCAGCGTGGTGCTGGTCGATGGCGACTTCAGGCGCTTCTCGGCTTCGCAGCGGCTCGTGCCGGGCATGGCCGGCACGATGGCCCAGGCCCTGTCTGGGCAGGTCGACCCGCTCCGCCTGCTCGGCAAGGACGAGATGACGGATGTTGCCGTGTTGTCCGCCGCCGGCGAAGCGGAGGTGGCGACCGGGCTGACCCTGCCGGCGGTTACCGCGTTGTTCGAGCGGCTCAAGGAGCAGTTCGACTACGTGATCGTCGATACCGCCCCCGTGCTCGGCCTCGCCGAGACGCGCGTCCTGGCCCGTGCCGCCGATGCGGTGGTGCTGGCGGCGCGCTGGCGCAAGACCTCCCACAAGGCGATCTATGCGGCGGCGAACCTGCTTGCGGAAAGCCAGGCGAAGTTCGTCGTCGGCGTGCTCACCCTGGTCAACAGCAAGGAATACGCTTCGGTTGGCCAGGGCGATTCCTACATCCATCACAAGCGGTTCTCGACCTATTACCTCAACTGACCGGAGACGGCCCGGGCGGGGATGCCGGCGCCGCCACCCTGGCGCGCGCATCGATAGCGACACATAATCGCCCCGCCGGGGCTGGATGGAAGCAAAGCTGATGGCGACTTCACCTGACCAAGGCGGCAACGCAACGGCTTCCACGACCGGCACCGGCATTCGCGAAGCCTTGCTGGCCTGCAAGAGCGTGGTGGTCGAGGCGGCGATCTTCAGCGCATTCCTGAACGTTCTCTACCTCGCCCCGACGCTGTACATGCTGCAGGTCTACGACCGGGTGATTCCGTCCAACGGCGGCTCTACCCTGCTGATGCTGACGGTGATCTTCATCGCCGCAACCCTGACCCTCGCCCTGCTCGACCTGAGCCGCGTTCGCCTGCTCGGCGCGATGAGCGCCCGACTCGACCGTATGCTTTCGCGCTCGATCCTCGATGCGCTGTTCCGGGTCGGCAAACTGCCGGGATCGGGCAAGAATGCCTCTGCGCTCAGGGAGTTCGACACCTTGCGCGGCACGCTGACCGGCATCGGCATGATGGCGCTGTTCGACGTTCCGTGGGCACCGATCTACATTTTCGCCTGCTTTCTGCTGCACTGGGCACTGGGGGTCATGGCGATCGTTGGCTGCATCGTCCTCGGCTTGGTCTCCTGGCTGGCCGAACGGTCGACCAAAGAGGTATCCACCCACGGCAACCGGCTGGCCCAGATGAACTTCATGGCGATCGACGGCTCGCTGGCGTCCGCCGGCACGATCGATGCCCTGGGCATGCGGGACGCGATGGTGCAGCGGCATATTCGCGACCGCCGGGTGGTGACCCGCCTAGTGGCCGAAACCAATCATACGTCTGCGGCCTATGCCTCCTACGTGAAGGCCCTGCGCCTGCTCATGCAGTCGCTGGCGCTCGGACTTGGTGCGCTTCTGGTCATCAACCAGCAGATTTCGGCGGGCTCTGTCTTTGCCGCTTCCCTGCTGGTTTCGCGTGCGCTGGCGCCGATCGAACTGATCACCGGTGCCTGGAAGGGGTTGCTGGCGGCAAGGGCCAGCTATGACACCCTGGCAAAGCTTTACGAGGCGCGGGGCGAGCTGCGGGCGCCGACCAGGCTGCCGGATCCGGTGGGGCAATTGAGCGTGGAGCAGCTCGGCGTGGCGTCTCCCGCGCGGGACCGGCTGCTGCTGCAGGGTGTTTCATTCGACCTGGTGGCCGGGGAGATGCTGGGCATCATCGGCCCGAGCGGGGCGGGCAAGTCGACGCTGGCGCGGGCCATCGTCGGCATCATGCCGGCGGTGCAGGGGACGGTCAGGATCGACGGCGCGTCGCTGGCCGATTGGCCCGAAGACCAGCTGGCCCGCGCGATCGGCTATGTCCCCCAGGAGCCGACCCTGTTCCCCGGCACGATCAAGGAAAACATCAGCCGGTTCGAGACCGAGCTTGGCCGCAGCATCGAGGAAGTCGATGCCGAGGTGGTCCGTGCGGCGCAGATGTGCGGCGCGCACGAATTCATTCTCCGGTTGCCGAAGGGCTACGACACCGAACTCGGCTGGGGCGGGGCCGGGCTTTCCGGCGGGCAGGCACAGCGCGTGACCGTGGCGCGTGCGCTCTACGGCCAGCCGCGCCTGCTCATCCTCGACGAACCCAATTCCAACCTCGACGCCGACGGCGAGCTGGCGCTGATCAACGCCATGGACAAGCTCAAGCGGGAGGGCGTCACCGTCATCATCGTCGCCCACAATGCACGGGTGCTGTATCACGTCGACAAGCTGCTGATCGTGAAGAATGGCCGGATGGAGATGTTCGGTTCGCGCGCGGCGGTGGTGGAGCGGCTGAACGCCAACGAAGCCGCGGCGGCGGCCGCGATGAATGGCCCGCAGGAGGGCGGGGCCGGCCCGGCTAATCCCGGCCAGCCTCCGAGGCCTCCGCATCCCGGGCAGCCGAATATCCAGATGCAGCCGCGACCGGTCGGGCAGCCGGAACAACAGCCTGGGCCGCAGCCTGCAGCCGGCGCAGCAGCGGAGCCGGCCGGGGAACAGCCGGTGGCGCGGCCGGCGAGCGACGCGAGATCACCGGACGCCGACGAGCCAACGCCCCCTTCCGATGACGTCGCGAAAGCGGAATTGGCTGCGGCACGCGCTGATGAGGCGGAGTCCGAGGACGCGGCAGCCGGCGATGCTGCCAACCCTGAAATGAAGGTTGTGAGGATCAACACGTGATCGGCTCGTTCAGGATTTCCGCTTGTTGCGGATTGCCCGTGCCTTCCTTTTCGACCGGGGAGTGTTCGTCCCATGTCGAATGACACGGCACTCGTTCCGCTGGGCAACCGGCTGCCGGCAGGGCTTGACCCCTATGATGGCGAGGAGGGCGTGGAAGAGCCCGTCCGCCGCACATCGCGGACCGGATGGATTGTCGTCGCGGTGTTTTTCGGTCTGTTCCTGGGCTTTGCCGCCTTTGTCCCGATGGACGCGGCCGTCAGCGCCGATGGCCTGGTCAAGGTTTCGGGCGAGCGGCAGACGGTGCAGCACCGCATCGGCGGCACCATCGCCAGGCTGAACGTGCGCGAGGGCCAGTTCGTCCATGCTGGCGATGTCCTCATCGAGCTGGCCGGAGCGGAGATCATCGCCAACGAACGGGCGCTGACGGCGCAGTATATCGACCTGACGGCCGAGCGGGCGAGGCTTCAGGCCGAACTGGCCGATTCATCCAGCATCACGCCGCCGATCGAGTTTGCCAGCTTGAGGCCGGAAGACAAGCCGATGGCCGAGGCGGCGATGCGGCTCCAGCAGAAGCAGTTCCAGTCCGACCGGGTGGCGCTGACTTCGCAGCGAATGGTGATCGGCCAGCAGGCCAGCCAGCTTGCTGCGCGGGTCGGCGGCCTGTCGCGGCAAATGGATGCCAACCAGCAGCAGGACAAGTCCTACGATGCGCAGCTCGAAGGCATGCGGGAGCTGGCTGCCCAAGGTTATGCCAGCATCAACCGGGTCCGCGAACTGGAACGTGCTCGCCAGGCCACGGGCGGCGACTATGCCCGCCTTTCCGCTGATTCAGCCTCGACTCGCAGCCAGATCGGCGAGATGCGGTTCCGCCAGCTGTCGGTCGCGGCGGAAGCGCGGCAGAAGGCATCGGATGACCTGCGCAAGGTCATGGACGAACTGAACACCGTCTATCCCCGCTGGCAGGATGCACGCAATCAGGCAGACCAGATCAAGATCCGGGCACCGGCCACGGGGCAGGTGGTCGGACTGACGGTATTTACCGTCGGCGGCGTGATCGCGCCCGGGGAAAAGCTGTTGAGCGTGGTTCCGAGCGCGGCGGCGCTTGTCGTCGAAGCGCGCGTGTTGCCTACAGATGCCAACGATATCGAAGAAGGCCAGACGGCGGAATTGAAGTTTCCTTCGTTCCATGATCGGACGATGCCGGAAATCTACGGCAAGGTGACGCGCGTTTCGGCTGACGCATTCCATGACGACAAGACCGGGGCGAGCTTCTTTACCGCTGACGTCACGGTCGGCCAGACCGACATCGAGAAGCTCCGCAAGCTGCGCAGCAAGGGCGCGGGCCTGAAGCCGGGCCTGCCGGTGAGGGTGATGGTTCCGCTGCGCAAGCGGACGTTGCTGGCCTATCTGGTGGAACCGCTGGACCAGGCATTCTGGCGGGCGGGGCACGAACACTGATCCGGAATGGCGGGCTGGCGTTGGATGCGCCGGCCAAGCGAGGCAGCCAGAGGCCGGATGGCGGCAAGGGGTAGGCAGGGCAGGGCATGGCGACCGACGATATTTCAGGAGACAATGTCGCCGACGCGACGGCAAATGCTGCAGCCGTCGCCAGCCAGGGCGCCTCGCTGTCCGTTGAACCGGGGAACGAGGGTGGCGCCGAGCGCGCCGGCACGATCTGTCTCGACTACCTGGAAGAAGCGTTTGCGATGGATTCGCGGACGATCCTGGGTCGGCAGGCTGCCGGGGCGGCGTTCCTGTCCGCCTATGTCAGGCATTCCGGTGCCTCCAGCATCACTGCCTATACCCGGGGCGACGCCGAAGGGCGTGGCTTCGTCCGCAGTCTCAAGGGGCGGGCGCCCAAGCTGCGGGCGGATTGGACGACCCTGCGGGACGTCGGGCCGATCGAGCGCGCTGGCACCTTGTTCTGCTTTCACCCCGAGCTCGAGGAACATGCCTGGCGTCGGCGGGTGAACGGCAATCGGAACTATTCGATCTGCGGCGCCACCCATACCATGTCCAGCCACCTGGCGATGCGGGCGGTGACCCAAATGGTGATGGCGCCGCTCTATTCGTGGGATGCGTTGATCTGCACGTCCACCGCCATCCGCGACATGGTGTCCCGGCTGGTCGATGCCCAGGCGGAATATGTCGAGGAGCGGTTCGGCGTGCCGCCGCGCGACAGGCCGCAACTGCCGCTCATTCCGCTCGGCGTGGATGGCGATGCGTTCGCGTTCCCGGAAAGCCGCCGGGCAGACGCGCGGCGCAAGCTGGGGATCGGGCCGGACGAGATCGCGGTGGTCTATGTCGGCCGGCTCAGCGCCCATGCCAAGGCCAATCCGATTCCGATGCTGATGGCCCTGGGCCGTGCCGCCGCGCGATGCCCCGGCCGCAAGCTGCACATGCTGTTCGTCGGCTGGTTCGCCGGGGAGTTCCAGCAGCGCCTGTTCGCCGAAGCTGCGGCGCGTCTGTGCCCGCAGGTCAGGCTTCATCTGATCGACGGCACCCGCGCGCCGCTGAAGAATGCGGCCTGGGCCGGGGGCGACATCTTCTTTCAGTTGGTCGACAACATCCAGGAGAGCTTCGGGCTGGCTCCGGTCGAGGCGATGGCGGCCGGCCTGCCGGTGGTCGTATCCGACTGGGATGGCTTTCGCGACAGCATCGTTCATGGGGAACAGGGCTTCCTGGTGCGCACGATGATGCCCCAGCCGGGTCTCGGCGGAGACATCGCCCTGTCCTATGCGGAAGGCGTGATCGACTACGATCTCTATGTCGGCGCGGTAAGCCAGCTGTGCATGGTGCATATCGAGGAAGCCAGCGACTACCTCGTCCGGCTGATCGATGATGCCGAACTGCGGGCCAGAATGGGTGCGGCCGGGCGGCGCCGGGTCGAACAGCGGCTCGATTGGCGGCATGTCATCGCGCAGTACCAGTCGCTCTGGGCGGAGCTGGGCGAACTGCGGCGCTCGGCCGGCGAACACGCCCGGCCGAGCGGGACCGTCCGGCCGGACCGGATGGATCCCCTGCAACTGTTCGCATCGTTTCCCACCCGCGCCGGCGGCGCGGACACCCCTGTCGGCCTGCCGGCGGATGCGACCTTCCCGGATCCGGGCGTACTCGATCTGAAAGGCGCCCGCATCGTGCCCGCGGTGCTGCCGGGCGATGACGAGATCGCCGCCATCCGCGCGGCGCTGGCTGCCGGCTGTTCGACCGTGGGGGAGATCGCCGAGGCCTTTCCCGAGGAACGCAGGCGGACGATTGTGCGGGGCGTCCACTGGCTGGCGAAGTTCGGAATGCTCGACCTGGGTTAGTCCAGGACGACGAAGCGCGAAACACGCACCTGATGAATCTCCTCACGATCGCCTGGCCCTGAAGTCTTCCCGGAGCACCTTGCCCCAATGCTGTTCGGTTCGCTCGTCTTCATCTTCGCTTTCCTGCCGGTCGTGCTGGTGGTCTACCACGGGCTGCGCCTTTCGGGCCGCCTGGTCGCCGCCAAGCTGTTCATGGTGCTCGCCTCGCTGTTCTTCTACGGCTGGTGGGACTGGGCATACGTGCCGCTGGTCAGCGGGTCGATCGTCGCCAACTTCCTGCTCAGCCGGGAAATGGAAAAGCGGCCCGATCTTGCCTCACGGCTGCTGAAGATCGGCATCGGCGCCAATCTGGCGCTGCTGGGTTATTACAAATACGCCAATTTCTTTGTGCGCAGCGTCGATGCGGTGGCGGGGACCGACTGGAACCCGGGGCACATCGTCCTGCCCCTGGCGATCAGCTTCTTCACTTTCCAGCAGATCGCCTACCTGCTCGAAAGCCGCAAGGACGGCAAGGCGGCGGACAGCTTCCTCGATTATGCCCTGTTCGTCCTGTTCTTTCCCCACCTGATCGCCGGCCCGATCACCCATCACAAGGAAATGCTCCCGCAGTTCGCGGCGATGGGGAAGGCGCGGATCCCGCGCAGCCACATCACCGTGGGAACGGCGATCCTGATCATGGGGATGTTCAAGAAGGTGGTCCTGGCCGATACCTTCGCGCTGATCGCCAACCCGGTGTTCACCGCAGCGCGATGGCACGATCCGGTGACGACGGTGCAAGGCTGGGCCGGCGCGCTCGGCTACACGCTGCAGCTCTATTTCGACTTCTCCGGCTATTCGGACATGGCGATCGGCCTCGGGCTGCTGTTCGGCATCCTGATGCCGGTCAACTTCGCCTCGCCGTACAAGTCGACCTCGATCATCGAGTTCTGGCGGCGGTGGCACATTTCGCTGTCGCGGTTCCTGCGCAACTACCTCTACATCGGCCTGGGCGGCAATCGGCGCGGCGAGATGAGGCGGCACGTCAATCTGTTCGCGACCATGGTGCTCGGCGGACTGTGGCACGGGGCCGGCTGGACTTTCGTGGCCTGGGGCGCGCTGCATGGCTCCTACCTCATCATCAATCATTTCTGGCGGGGCGCGGTCGGCCGGCACGAGGGCAAGCTGGCATCGCTGGCGGGCTGGTTGCTGACCATGCTGGCAGTGGTCGTGGGCTGGGTCCTGTTTCGTGCCGATACGTTCGACGCGGCGATGGCGATGCTCCGCACCATGGCCGGCTTTGGCGCAAGCCACGGGGCGGGCTTCCTGATCGCCCCGCATGCGAGCTGGATCGCCATCGCCATCGGCATCGCCATCGTCGTCGGCTTGCCCAATGCACTGGAGCTCGCCCGCTATCCGCTATCGACGCCGGGCCTGCCGATCGAACACGACGGCATCGTGCCAGTGCGCCGCCAGCCCGCGCCGCTGCTGGCGGCGGCGGGCCTGGGCGCACTCGCGGCCTGTGCGCTGGTCCGGCTGCCCGATCCCGGCGTTTTCCTTTATTTCAATTTCTGATGCAGGAGCACACCGTGGACAACCCCGTCTCGTCCGCACCGGTGCCGACGGCCCGACTGTTCACCGTGGGCCTTGCGGTCATGCTGGGCGTGCTGGCAATGATGCTGGCCATCCCGCACGACCCTTACGTGCGCTGGCAGATGACGACGACCGAGGCGTTCGCCCGGTTGGGCTGGATCTACGAGCGGGCCCATTTCGACCCGACGCCGGTCGACGTGGCGGTCGTCGGCACGTCCCACACCATGAACGGCATCGATGGCCTGGCAGTCGCGCGAGGCCTGGCGGACAGGGGCGTGCGGACTGCCGACGGCCGCTGCCCGACCGTGACCAACTTTGCCGTGCCGATGTTCGGCCGCAACATGCACTATGCCGTTGCGCGCGAGGTCCTGGCGCGCAAGCCCCGGCTGATGGTGCTGGAGGTGCTGGAAAACGAGACGCGCAAGCCGCACCCGCTGTTTTACCGGGTGGCGACCACGCATGACCTGCTGAGCGCGCCGGTGTTGCTCAATACCGACTTCGCGCTCGATCTCATGCGCCTGCCCTGGCGGCAGGTCGTGGCAGGCGTGGAAACGCTGGCACCGGCCGAGTTCGGTCTCAAGCGGCAATGGTCGCCGGCAGACTATGACGGTTCGACAGTCGACAACACCCGCGTGATCAACGTCGGTGGCCAGGCGCTGACACCGCCGTGGACGCGGGTCATGCCGGAGGAACGGCTGAAGCAGGAGAGCGCGGCGGTGATGGCGCGCAAGAACCTCAACTTCCTGCCCAAGTCATTGGCCCGCTACGAATATGCAGTTCCCGATCGCTATGTGCCGGGCATTCTGGACCTCGCCAGGCAAGCCGGAACACCGGTGCTGCTGCTCTATTTGCCGGGCTATGGCCGCCCGGCTGCGCCATACGACATGCGGCTCTACGACGGTGCGCGGATGGTGGCGATCAACGATATCCTGGCAAGGACCGACATCTGGCACGATATCGACCACCTGAATGCGAAAGGTGCGGCCCTGGCTTCGGCGCGGCTTGCCGAACTGCTGGCACCGATGCTGCGGCACGGCGAAGCCGGCGCCGGCGTGACGGATGCCGGCGCATGTGACTGGGGCTTCGGCGCGCGACCGACGCTGCGCCCGTTCCGCGCACAGAAGGCTTCGTGACGCGCCTGCGCCGCTGCTGCGTTGTGCACGGAACCTGAATTCGTCGCCGCGTTCCGGGTCAGACGGCAGCGGCGGGAACGCGACGGTTGGCGATTCGGCTGCCGAACGACATCGCCGGCTTTTCCAGCCAGCGCCACGATGCCTCGGCGAGCAAAAGGGTGCCGACGACCGTCAGGACGGAAACAAAGGCCTGCCCCGCGACCGGGCCGAAGCCGAGGCGGTGCGACGCCCAGATCCCGAAGAACAGCGGGAGGGTATGGATAAGGTAGATCGAATAGGAAATCTCGCCGAGATGCGCGCAGGCGGGGGCGGAAAGAATGCGGTCGGCCAGCCTCAGTCCGGGCATGTGCGGCAAGGCGACGGTGGCGATCACGCCGAACCACAGGGTGACGGGGACAAGCTGGCCCAGTCCCTGGCGGGCGATCGCAACGACGGCGCAAGCGGCCGCGAAGGCCAGCCAGCGGCGGGCATGCTGGCGCTGTTCGAAGGCCAGGGCGCTGGCCATGCCGGCCAGGAACAGCTCGATGCGGTTGCCGAGCCAGGCATTGGTCATCTGGCTGGACGGCAGGACGAGGGCAAGGACCAGCAGCGCGCCGATCCATGCCTTGCCCGGCCGGGTCAGCGAGGCCAGCAGCACCGGTGCGACGAGATAGAACTGCCACTCCAGTGAAATGCTCCAGGCCTGGCCGAGCAGCGTGAAGGGCGCCTCGTGGAGCAACGCGTCCGGGATGGCACCATGGGCCAGGGCGAGATGTGCCAGGAGGTGGGCGGGAAGATGGGCGATGCCTTCGGATGCCAGGACCAGCCGGGCCTCGTTGTGCGGGCTGAGCGAGAGGACTGAGCGCCACGCTTCGGCCTGGATCGGCAATGCCAGGACGGCAATGGCGAGGCACACCAGGTACAGCGGGAACAGGCGGAACCCGCGCCGAACGATATAGGGGACATATGGCTCCTGCCGACGCTGCAGCAGCCGAGCGATGACGAACCCCGACAGCATGATGAACACGTCCACCGCGAGCGTGTTGCGATCGAGCAATCCCAGGTTCCAGCCGAATGCCAGCGAGAGATGGCCGAGCAGGACCCACATCGACATGAGGCCGCGCAGGCCTTCGAGAGAGGTGATCTTGGCGGAAGCCGGGGGAGTGGAAATCATCCGCCACGCTTGCCGGCTGACAGGCGGGAAGTCGATGGGGAGAGGCGCCGTTTCGGAGTTTAAACGGTGTCTTCCAAAAAGGAGTAGCCCAAAAAGAAATGGCGGGTCCCGAAGGACCCGCCATCACTTGACCTCACACTGCGATCGATCAGACCGAAGCGTAGAAGTTGTAGTCGCCAGCGCCGAGCAGCTTGCCCGACACCGAGTGGATGTAGATCGTGTAGTCGGCATTGGTCGTGGTGTCGTGCACGGTGTAGAACTGGGTGGTGTTGCCAGCCGTGCCATAGTGCGAGAACGACAGGGTCGAACCGACGCCGAAGCCGGTCAGCGCCAGGAAGTCGTTGTTGGTCGAGTTCCAGCCGCCGGCGCCGCTGAAGTCGAGGATGGCGGCATCGGCGCCGATCGTGTTCTTGTAGGACAGGCCGTCGAGCGTGTTGGTCAGCGAAGTGGCCTTGATGACGAAGGCGTCGTTGCCGGCGCCGCCGAAGAAGGCGGGGTTGCCGCCAGCGGCGGCATAGAGGACGTCGCTGCCGCTGGTGCCGGCCGTGCTGGCGTCGTTGGTGGTGGTGACTGTGGTAACCATGGTCTTAATCTCCTAATCGGTCGGTAGCCCCCCGTCAGATTTCATTCCGCGGGAATACGTATGAACCTTTGAGATTTCATACCAGGCAAACTTAACACCGTTGCTTAATAATGCTTGTGTTGACTGATCGGGTTTGGAAAGCGGTTGCATGACTTTCCCACTTTCGGACACCTGTGCGGGAAGAAATATCGGCGTTAAATCAATTATTTAGATGGAGTTCCCACTAAGTGGGGCGAGGCGGTCGTAGTGGTGGTCATTTTCCGGTCGAAATTCGACTTAAACAAAGACCGGCCTGCCGGGGTGTGTTCCGTTAACGGGTCGGGACGTTCCGCCCGAGCAGGCAAAGCTGGCGTGTCATGGCCTCGCCGATTCTCCCGCCGCCAGGGTTGCTCGCACCGCTGGGAAGGGCGACTTGATCCCGGACCTGCACCTACACACGAACAGGGGCCGGACAATTGCTTGTCCGGCCCCTGTTTGCCAGCATCTTCATCCCGCTTCGGGATGGCGCAGATGATAAAGTTCCCCGGTCAGTAGGAGCCTTTTGCCATCAGGACTGCCGGGACGGTCATCACGGCAATCTTGAGGTAGAGGTCCACCGACTGCTTGCGGGCATAAAACACGTCGAGCATGACGCGGCGCTCGTAGCTGGTGTCGTTGCGGCCGCTGACCTGCCAGAGGCCGGTGATGCCAGGCCGGACCGAGCAGTAATCGCGGATGAAGCGGCCATAGCGACGCGTCTCGGCTTCGCAGATCGGACGGGGGCCGACCAGGCTCATGTCGCCGCGCAGGACGTTGAACAGCTGCGGCAGCTCGTCGAAGCTGCTGCGGCGCAGGAAATTGCCGATCGGCGTGATCCGCGGATCGACCTTCAGCTTGTGGTCCACTTCCCAGCTGCGACGGGCTTCAGGATCGGTCGCCAGCAGGTGCTGGAGCTGGGCTTCGGCATCGACCACCATCGAGCGGAACTTGAAGCACTTGAAGTATTGCCCCCCGCGACCGAGCCGGTTCTGCCGGAAGATGATCGGGCCGGGATCGGTGATGTAGATCGCCGCCGCGATCAGGCACATCAGCGGTAGGAAGAAAATCAACATGCTGAGCGACAGGACGATGTCCAGTGCCCGCAGGACGCGATCGTCGCTGGCCGGGAAGAGCGGCGAACGGTGGCTATTGGCCTGAGCCTGTCCGGTGAACTGCATAAATCTAGCCCCACGCTCTGCCTGCGGCCCGACGCGGGCCAGAATGGTGAACGACGTATTAGGTATCAGCGTTTGCCCGAATCGATTCGTCCAGATGGTTCGGAAGTCGATGAGAAATTCCGCACTGCAGCATGGTTAACGATGCGATCGGTGCCCGGGCAAGACCCCTCAAATGGGAATTCCCTAGGGAAATCCGTATCATTGACGAGGCGATGGGTCCTTGCAGCAAGGCCCATCATAGTAAATGTTGGCGCAAAATCGGATGTAGCTGCCAATTTATCTCAAGATTGACGTTAACCATATGAGGTTAAAGGAAATTTCCTGGTAAGGGGCATCGCGCGACCAGGTAGATCGACAGATGCAATCGTGTGTTATCGCCCATCTGCGACGAGCCGTTCGCTGAAGGCGCCGATTTGACAGACATGATGGAACGCAAGTGCAGCATTTGGTTTGTTGCGGGCACGGTCGACGTCGATAGGCTGAAATGTAATGCGGGGCGTCGCTCTTCCACCATCGCCTCGCCCGGTCGCCATCGAAGCCGATTTGCGCCGCCTGGCTTTCAGCCTGCCATTTGCAGGACGATTCGCGCGATGTAGTAGATGCCCGCCCAGGAGCCTGCACCGGCAGCCACCAGCATGACGACACGGACCGGCGCCGGATAAGGCGCCCGTACGGGCGGACGGCGCTCTGCATTGTAGTGTCGATAGAGCTCCCACTGCAGCTGACAGGCTGGAGACATGTGCTCCCCGTTGCCTTCGGGCCAGATCTGCCCGGCTGTCACGTCGAACAGGGTCGTGTTGAGCGGGCGGCCGGCGTCGAACCGGGGATGGCTGGGCGCCGGCAATGTCTTTCTGGCGGTATTGGGCACTGGCGTTTCCTCCTCGAAACACCAGCACACTAGCGCGCGTGCCTAAAGGATCGCCAGCAAAGAGCTGAACGTATTTTTACTTAATCTGGATCGGCATTCATCAAGACATTGCATGAACGGGGAGGATCGCTTGCCGAGGATGCTAAAGGCGAAACCAAAATATCTGGTTAACGCGCACTTCATGCTTGCCCTGGCGTCACCGGCAGCCGCGCGGTCGGCCCGATCGCGCGACTGCCGGGTATCAGAAGAAGCGTTCGGCAACGCTCACGGTATCGCCAGGCTGTAGCACGATCACCTGGTCCTTATTGACGCTTACCTTTGACGGTGTCCTGTCACCGACGTGGCGCACATAGATCTTGTTCTTGTTGGCGCGGTAGGTGAAGCCGCCGGCCGCCGCCACCGCCTGTTCCAGCGTCAGGTTGGTGCGGAAGGGATATTCGCCGGGCTTGTTGACTTCCCCCAGCACATAGAGCGAGCGAAAGGTCGCGACTTCCAGGGCCACCTTCGGGTCACGGAGATAGCCGGTGGCGAGCTTGCTGCGGATCTCCTCCTGGACGGTGTTGAGATTGCGCCCTGCGGCGGGAATATTGCCGATCAGGGGGAACGAGATGACCCCGCCGCTGGTGACCGTGTAGTCTCCGGTGAGATGATCCTCGCCGAATACGGTGATATGAACCTTGTCGTCGGCACCGAGCACGTATTCGGGGTCTGATACCCCGCTCGAAGCGGTCGCGCGCGCCGGAGCGTCCTGCGCCTGCGCGGTGACGAGACCGCCGCCCGCGACAAGGGAAAGGGCGAGGGCAGCGAAGATGCCGCGGGTGGCCTGGCGGAAACGGTTCAGCATGGGGTTACCTCAACAAGCCGTCCTGGATCGGAACGAGGGTGGTCGTGGTGGACTTGGCGACAGGTGCGGGGTCGCTGCCCCAGTCCCAGATCGAGCCCGCAACGCGGCGATAGTGATCGGTCGGATCGTAGATCTGCCCCTGGTCGATGCCGAGGTTTCGCGGCTGGGCCTGGCCCATCGCGGTCAGCAGGTTGAACGCGGCGACATAGGCATCTCGCCGGGCGCTGACCAGCTGGACCTGGGCCGACAGCAGTTCCTGCTCGGCGTTGAGCAGGTCGATGATGGTTCGGGTGCCGATCTTGTTCTCGGCGCGGACTCCGGCCAGGCTCTGCTCGGCCGCCGCGACGGCGTTCTCGCTCGCTGCGATCACCGCGCTCGATGCTCTCCAGGCGTAGAAGGCGGCACGGGTCGTTTCCACCACCGCCCGGTTCACCGCGTTGGCGTTCTCCAGCGAGGCGCTTTCGCGCGCCTGGGCGGCGCGGACCTGGGCGGCTGGTCCACCGCCCTGGAACAGTGGCAGGGTCATCTGTGCGCCGACCTGGGCCGAGCGGTCATGCTGGAAGCAGGTGCCCTGGCTGGAGCAGATCGAGGAATATGGGCCGCCAAGCGAATTGAAATAGTTGTTGTAAGTGAACGTGCCCACGCCGGCGAGGCGCGGCAGGCGCTGGCCTTTGGCCGAGCGGGTATCGTAATTCGCGGCCCGCACTTTTGCGTCGGCGGAGAGCAGGTCGGGGTTGTTGCGCAGGGCGGTCTCGACCGCCTCGTCGGCGGTCATCGGCAGGCCCACCAGCGGCTGCGGCGGCGCCAGCACGCCGGGCGCAGCCCCGACCAGGCGCACGTAGCGCTCCCGGCTGGCGTCGAGCCCGATCTGCGAGGAGACCAGTTGCGCGCGCGCGAGTTCGAGGCGCTGGCTGGACTGGGCGACGTCGGTCTTCGTCAGGTCGCCCTTCTGGAAGCGGGCGTCGGTCGCCTTGAGGTTGGTTGCCAGGGCATCGACGTTCTTCTGGTTCAGGCCGACGACCGCCTCGTCCCGGATCACCGCCAGATAGGCGGCGACGACCTGGGCGAACACGTTGCTGCCGACCGAATCGAGATCGTGCCTTCCCGAAGCGACCCGCTGCTTTGCCGCCGAGATGGCATTGGCGACGCTGCCGCCCTGATAGATCGGCATCGTCAGCGCCGCCTGTGCGGTGAACTGGTTTTGCGGCGCGGTCGGGTTATTGAGACCCGGGTCGATGAAATGGTTGAAGTTCGCCGCTGCCTGCAGGCTCGGCAGGCCTTGCGCCCGGGCGATCGGCACGCCCTCGTCCGTCGCGCGGAGCTGGGCGCGGGCGACGCCGATGTCGGGATTGTTGCGGTATGCGGCCATGAGCGCTTCGGGCAACGAGACCGGCTGCAGCGGGGGCTGGCCGATGGACGCAGGCGCACTCGCCACAGGCCCGGCGACAGATTGCGCCGCAGTCGGCAGAGCCTGGCCCACGGCCGACGCAGCCAGGGCTAGGGCCAGCGCGCGGCCTTGGCAGGTAAGCAATGGTCTGGTTGACCGAACATTGTGCGATGCCACGCGAACTCCCCCTGAAACACCCTTCCGAGGGTGCAGAATCGGCTGCCTGCTCAGGGAAATCCACTAAGGTTGCAGCCAAAGCGGATGTAATCGCTACCGTTCGGCGGGGAGGGACTCTTAAAAAGACAGCGGCAATTCATTCGTTGATGTTGACTGGCCCCGCGAGATGGGTGCGGACCGGCTTGAAATCCGGGCTTTGAGGCCGGTTCGTCGGGCCGCTCGCGGTCCCGATCGCGCATGCACGGTTGCAGGCACACAGGGCCGGAATGTCCCGTTCCGGGATGAAATGAAGCGAGGGGAGTCGATTCGCGACGGAGCCCATGGTGAACCGGATCAGACGAGGCAGGAGACTGTTTCGGATTCCGATTTAGATCGCGTTGCATTGCAGCATCGCAAAGCCGAACGATGCAGCAAAGGTGGCATGCACTTCGGCTTGGCGCCGGCGTGCGAACGGCCGCCCGCCACTGAGCCAGGGGCTTGGATGCGGATTTCCTACCTAGTACACGATCTTCACGACGCCGCTGTGGTCCGCCGCATTGCCCTGCTGTCGGGACAGGGTGCGCGGCTCCGTGTCGCCGGCTTCCGTCGCCGGGATCAGGTGCCGCACGAGGTTTCGGGGGCGCCTGCCGTCGATCTCGGCCGGACCCGGGACGGCCGCCTGGCCGAACGGGTGTTGAGCGTGCTGCGCCATGTGCTGATGCCGAAGCGGGTTCGCGATGTTGCCGAAGGGGCGGAGGTGCTGATCGCCCGCAACCTCGAGGCGCTGGTGCTGGCGGCGCGGGTTCGCCGGCCTGGGCAGCGACTGGTCTACGAATGTCTGGACATCCATCGCCTGCTGCTTGGCTCGGGATGGCCGTCGCGCCTGCTCCATGCGGTCGAGCGATGGGCGATGAAGCGGGTCGACCTCGTCCTTGTCAGTGCGCCGGCATTTCGCGATGGCTATTTCGTGGGACGGCGGGGATGGCGCGGGCCGGTGCTGCTGGTCGAGAACAAGGTCCAGGGTGACGAACCCCCGGCTGTTGCGCCGGCGGCCCGGCCGGGCGTTCGCCCGTGGGTCATCGGCTGGTTCGGCATGCTGCGCTGCAGGCGAACGCTGGCGATGCTCGGCGATATCGCCGCCCGCAGCCAGGGCAACATCGAAGTGATCATTGCCGGCGTGCCGAGCGCTGCGGAATTCACCGATTTTGCCGCCGATGTCGGGCGCCATCCCGGTTTGCGTTACCTCGGTCCTTATCGTCCCGCCGACCTGCCCGGACTCTTCTCCCGGATCGACTTCATCTGGGCCATCGACTTTTTCGAGGAAGGGCTGAATTCGGCCTGGCTGCTTCCCAACCGGCTCTATGAAGGCCTGGCCCATGGCGCGGTGCCGCTGGCGCTGGCCGGCGTCGAGACCGGGGCCTGGCTGCGGCGCAACGGCGTGGGGGTCCTCGTCGACGATCCTGTTGCCGAGGTGCCCGCCATGCTCGACCGATTGACCGCGGAAGGCTACGATCGGTTGAGGGCAGCGGTAAATGCCCTGCCGCGCGAATCGATCTGGATGTCGCCTGCCGAACAGAGCCGGATCGGCGAAGCGATTGCCGGCGGGGATGGCTCCGGGCAGATCGATGGCATTGCGGGTCGCCAGGAGGAGAGGGCATGACTGTGCTGGTGGTCATTCCTTGCCTGAACGAGGAACGCCATCTCCCCGGCCTGCTGGACAAGCTGCTGGCGGAAAATCCGGCCGCGACGATCGTCGTCGCCGATGGCGGCAGCACCGATGCGAGCCGTGGGATCGTCGCGCGGCTGGCCGAAATGCACCCGGGGCTACACCTGCTCGACAATCCCCGGCGTATCCAGTCCGCCGGCGTCAATCTGGCGGCGCGGCAGTTCGGCGGCGGGCACCGCTGGATGGTCCGCATCGATGCCCATTGCGACTATCCGGACGGCTTCGTGCCCGGCCTGATCGCAACCGCCGAGGCGCGTGGTGCGACTTCGGTGGTGGTGCCGATGAAGACCGTCGGGACAACCTGGTTCCAGCGCGCGGTCGCGGTCGCGCAGAATTCGGTGCTCGGCAATGGCGGCTCGCCACATCGCAACATCGGGCAGGGCGCCTGGGTCGATCATGGCCATCACGCCCTGTTCGATCTGGCGCTTTACCTGGCGGTGGGCGGGTATGATGAGGGATTCTCCCACAATGAGGATGCCGAACTCGATTTTCGCCTGATTGCCGCGCGGGGGCGCATCTGGCTGGAGCCGTCTCTGGCGATCACCTATTATCCCCGGCGCGCACTCATCCCTCTGCTGCGCCAGTACTATGCCTATGGCCGGGGCCGGGCAAAATTCCGCCGCCGCCATGGTGCCGCGATGAAACTGCGTCAGGCAGTGCCGCTGGCGATCGCGCCGATCGTGGCCGCCGGCGCTGCCGGTCTGCTGCTGGGCGTTCTGCATGACGCGCGGTGGTTGGTAATGGCAGTGCCGATGTTCGGATGGGCGCTCGCCTGCCAGGCGTTTGCCGCGATGCTCTTCCTGCGCCAGCGTTCCCAGCCGGCGCTCGGCGCCGGTGTGGCGGCGATGGCGATGCACCTCGGCTGGTCGTCGGGCTTTCTGCGCGAGCAACTGGTCCGGCCAGCCCGGTGATGGCAGACCCCGCCCATGGCTTTGCCGGTGGTGCCCGGCCGCTGGTTTCCGTGCTGATGGTGGCGCGCAATACCGCGCCGTTCATCGGGGCGGCGATCGCCTCGGCGCGGGCGCAGACGCTCGACGATATCGAGATCGTCGTGGTCGACGATGCATCCAGCGACGGCACCCGCGAGATCGCCGAGCGGCACGCCGCAGCCGACCCGCGTGTCCGCGTGCTCGATGGTCCGCGCGCCGGGCTTGCGGCGATCCGCAACACCAGCCTCGCCGAAGCACGGGGACGCTTCGCGGCGATCCTCGACAGCGACGACCTGTTTCACCCCGGACACCTCGCGCGGCTGGTGGCTGCGGCGGACGAAACCGGCGCGGAGATGACGGTCGCCAACATGGTCGAGTTCGGCGATGCCGGCCTCGGCGATGGCAGGCGCAAGGTGAGGGTCTTCGCCCAGGGGAGCGAGTGGGCCCGTCCGCGACGGATTGCCGTGGACGAATATGTTCGCGGAAACACGATCGGCGCCGAGGTGGTAACCGGTTATTTCAAGCCGCTGTTCGACCTCGGGTTCCTCAGGACGCATCGCCTCGAATACGATCGCGGCATGCGGATCGGCGAGGACTTCGATCTCGTCTTTCGGGCGATGCTCGCCGGTGGCCAGCTCCATTACCTGCCCGAACCGGGTTACTTTTATCGTCGGCATGCCGCCTCCACATCGGCGATGACGCCGATCGGCGATCTCGAGGCGCAACTGGCCAGTGCTGATCGATACGCAATCCCGGATAACTTTTCCCTGATGCTTGCCTGTGCGCGGCGCCGCCGTACCATCGTGGCGTCGCTGCGCACGACGCGGGCGATCGAGTGCCTCAAGCGGGTGCGGCTGGCGCGCGCGGCGAACGAACTCGGCGGATGCGCGCAGGCCTGGCGCGGCCTTGGCCGTGCGATGGGCGAGGCGGTGATGAAGCGCACCCGAAAGCTGGCGGTGCGCCGGAAACTGGTACCGGGCGGACAACTGGCGCTCGTTCTCGGATCGGCAACCCCCGCGCCCCCGCTCGCGACGCGACTCGCCAGCCTGGAGGCAGATGGCTGGACCATTGCCCGGGCTGAAGCCGGGCCGGCGCTGGCGGATGGCCTGGCGATCCCAAACCTGGTCGCGCTTTCCGAACCCGGCGCAGCAGACCTGTTGCCTTTCGCCATCGCTCCCGATGCGCCGGTTCTCCTGGCCAGCGGCGACGAGCTTGCACCAGGCGTCATGCCATGACCGCGCTTGCCCGCCCTGCCAACCCCGGCCGCAAGGGCGTGTTCTGGTCCTCGCTCAACGGCGTCGGTTCGGTCGTCATCCCGTTCGCGGTGTTCTCGGCCTTCGCCCATATCCTGGCTCCGGCGGAGCTTGCCCAGTTCGGCGTTGCCCTGGCCTGCGCCGAATTGCTCAAGTCGCTGGGGCCGATGGGCCTCTACGACGTGCTGATCGCGCATGACGAAAGCGAACGCGAGGTCCATCGCACAGCGGCAGCCGTGTTCCTCGCCGGGGCGCTCGCCGTCAGCGCGGTGTTCGTGCTGGCCATCGCCGGTTCCGGCTGGCTGCTGAACATGCGGATCACGCCACTGGTCGATCTGCTGGTGCTCAAGATCCTGTTCGACTACCTGCTGCTTCAGCCCCAAGCCGTCCTGGTGAGGCGCGGCGAGGTGCGCCGGCTCGGGGTGAGGGGCCTGGCGGCGGGGGCGGTTTCGGGTGCAGCCGGGCTCGCGGTCGGCTTCATGGTGGCGCCGCTGCTCGGCTTTGCCATCTATTATGTCCTGCTATCGGCCATGACTCTGGCGATGACCGCGATCGGCACCGGATCGGCCGCGATGCCCGCATTTTCCGGCGGATGCTTCCGGGCCTTGCGCAGGCAGGCCGCCCTGGCTTCCGGCACGCGGTTCAGCGGCGGGCTCAATTCCTATCTCGACCAGATCGTCATCGGGCACAGCTTCGCACCCTTGGCGGTTGGAATGTACAATGTCGGCAAGCGGATCGAGGTCAGCATCATCACCCTTGCGTCCTCGCTTTCGCAGATCCTCTGGCAGCCGACATTCGCGCGGGTCGGCCCGGACGAAAGGGCTGACGAGGCCGGTCGTGCATTCGCCAGCGTGGCGCTGATCTGCGGCGTCCCCGTGCTTGCCTTGCTGGTCACCGCGAAACAGTCCGTGCCCTTGCTGTTCGGCGCGCATTGGGCGGATGCGGCGATGGTGGTGGGCCTGCTCGGGCTTTCCGGTCTCGCGCGGGCGCTGAACGGGGTCGGTGGGGCGGTATTCACGGTCACCTCGCGCAATGGCACGCTGCTCGGGCTCAGCCTGATGGGGGCCATGACCAATGTCGCCATCATCGTCCTGTCGTCGCGGTTCGGGCTCGAGATCACCGTCGCGCTGGTCGCCGCGCGCAATTTCTTCCATGGCCTGCTCACCCTGTCGCTGCTTGCCGAACTGCGCGCGCGGGTTCCCGTTCTGCTCTTTGCCAATTTCGTCCTGCCGCTGGCCGTGGTGCTGGCGACCATGTTCGGCCTGCAGCATATCGTCGCATGGCTGCCGCAACCTCCGGACGGGGCTTTGCGCGACCTGTACCAGGTGGCAGTCATCGGCGGCGGTGGACTGGCCGTGGGCCTGCTGCTCCTGTTGAAGCGGATATGAACTTGACCCAATCCACGCGGACAGCAGTGATCGTCAGCCGGCAACGACTGGTCGGGCGGACCAACGGCAGTTCGGCCTACCTGCTCGATCTCGCCGAGACGATGCGGGCTGCCGGTCTCGCGGTGCATCTGCTCCAGCCGACGCCGAACGTCACCGGGCGATGGCCGGTCCTGGCCTGCCGGGCGGAGCTCGGCGTTTTCGCCAGTCATCGCATCCGTGGCCTGTTCCGGGTGGGCAACCTGTTCATCTCCCGCAGCCCGAAAGTCTGGGCGGCGGCAGCCTGGGCGGTCATCGGACGGTTGATGCGCAAGGCAGGTGTCACCCACCGCCTGTTTGCCGACCGGCCGTTCGGCTATGTCGTCGCCGAACCCTGGACCGAGGCCGACCTGCGTTGGCTGCGCCGGCACGCACCGGACGCCGGCGTGGCGATCGCCGACTACATGTTCTGCGCACCGGGGTTCGCCTCCCTGCCCGGATCGCCGCGCACCGCCATCGTCATGCACGATCTGTTTCACAGTCGGGCCGGCGCCGTCGGGGACACGGTTGCCGCGGTCACCCGCGAGGACGAGCTGGCGATGCTGGCGAGGGCGCAGGCGGTGATCGCGATTCAGGCGAGCGAGGCCGCATTCGTCGCCGAACAGCTGCCGGCGAGCGAGGTGCTGCTGGCGCCGATGGCGGCGGCAATCTCGGCGCGGGTGGCGGTTGGCGAGGATGACCGGCTCCTGTTCGTCGGCAGCGGCACCGGCCCCAATGTCGAGGGACTGCGCTGGTTCCTGGAACAGGCCTGGCCGCGCCTGCGCGCATTGCGGCCGGAGATCGCGCTCGACGTTGCGGGGACGGTGGGTTGGAGCTTTGCCGGCGAAACCTGGCAGGGCGTGCGGTTCCTCGGCATGGTCGATGACCTCGAACCGCTTTATGCGGCTGCCGGGGTGGTGATCTCGCCGCTGACATTCGGCTCCGGCCTGAAGATCAAGCTGATCGAGGCGATGGCTCGCGGCAAGGCGATCGTCGCGACGCCGGTTACCCTGCAGGGGGTCGAGGCGGAGGCCGGCGACGCGGTGGTCTGCACCGATGATCCGGTGGCCTTCGCCGATGGAATTGCCCGACTGGCGGGAGATGGCGCAGCACGCGGGCATCTGGCGGAAGCGGCGCTGGCCGCGGCGCGCGCCCACTTCGGCCGCGAGACCTGCCACGCCACATTTGCCGCCTGGCTCGCTCGCTCAGGCTAGCGTGGTGCTCTCCAGCGCCCTGAGCCGGCTCAGCAGTTGGTCGGTGCGGCTCTGCCGAACTGTCTCGGCACTCATGACCGGTTCGCGCTGCGCCAGTTCGGTGAGCGCGGATGCCGTGCGTGCCGCCGAGTAGCCGAGAAAATGCTGCAAGGGTGGCAGCCGCAGCATCAGCTCACGCGCCATGCGGCGCAGCGGGCGGGGACGATCGGCCTCCACCCGGGCAGTGAATTCCTGCAATGCATCTTCCAACGAGAACTCGACCGCAGTACCCCATGGCTCCGCCCGCAGGCCGACCCGCAGGAGGTAGGCCGCATCCGGGGGTGGAACCAGGGTCGCCGTGAACCGGAGGTCCAGCGAGGCCAGCCAGTCGACCCACTTTGTCGTCCCGAAATTGCGTGAACAGGCAAAGGCCTGCCACGGCACGCCATAGCTGTCTGCGATGATCGCGCCGTGCAGCGATTCGGTCAGCACGCGGTCGGCGCCGGCAATCTCGCCGACCACCTCGCGGGTGGGGCGGCGCGGATCGAGGTAGCGCATCCCGGCCAGCGCACAGGCAGCTTGCCAGTCCCCATGCGCGGCGGTCTCGAAATGCGGGATGACGACCGTTCCGCCACCGCCGGCCGCGCGATCGGGAAAGCCGGGGACTTGCGGCACCAGCAGTCCACCATCGGTCACCACGCGGTCGGCGTCGATCCCGCACAGCCGCGCCGTGACCGGGCCGCGCACGCAATGGTAGGTGATCCGGCGACCGGCCCAGTTGGCGATCGGGTCATTGCCGGCGCCGGTCGAAAACACCTCGATCCGCGGGCTGGTCACCCGGGGCAGGCCGAGAATGGTGCCGATGCCGACGAAGCTGTGGCCGGGATCGTCGTCAGCAAACAGGCCGGGCGCCAGCGCCGGCCAGATATCGGCGTTGAGATCGTCCCCGAAGTTGGGAACGTGCGTGGTGAAATAAGCAAGATGCATCAGGCAACCGCCGTCGGCTCGGGGTGATCGGGATACACGGTGCTGCCGGCAAGATTCATGGCCAGGCGCGAAGCCAGCGCCATGATGGTGAGCCCGGTATTGACTGCTCCGGCGCTCGGCAGGACCGAGGCATCCACCACGTGCAGTCCGGCAATGCCGTGCACCGCGAGGTTCCGGTCGACGACGGCGGTGGCGGCATCGTCGCCCATCCGGGCGCCACCGGTCTCGTGCCACAGGTAGGGCGGGCGCCGCCGGGCCAGCACCGGGTAGCCGGCCTGGCGGAACATCCCGGTCGCCAGCTTGCGCAAGTGCCGGAAGGTCCGCATGTTGTGAATTGCGTCCTGCTTGCCCACCAGCCTGTCCCCATCGAAGCGGAAGCCGGTGTCCCGGCCGGGCAGCGCTTCGGTCATGTAGAACGCGGTCAGCGCATGGCGGGCGAGGATATGGGCGATCGGCCGGATCGCCCGGCCGACCTCGCGCCACATCGGCATCTGGCCGGACATCTGGATGACACCGAGCGGCCAGCGCCAGGTGCTGTCGCCATGATAGAACTGGTTGATGGCAAATGTCTTCGTGTGTTCGTCCGCCATCTTGCGCAGGGAGACGAACGGGAACAGCATGCCGGTGGAATGGCCGGCGAGGTAGCGGCCGAGCGCGCCGCCGGCATTGCCCAGGCCTTCGGGCCAGGCGCCAGTGCGCGAGCGGCGCAGCAGCGCCACCGTCGCCTCCAGGCCGGCGCTGACGACGATCCCGCCTGCCGGGACGATCGCCCGCTCGCCTTCGCGCTCGACCTCGACGCCGGTTGCCTGGCGCCCGGAGGGATCGGTCAGGACGCGCAGGGCGCGGGTCCGGGTCAGCAGGGTGACCCGGCCGCTGGCCAGGGCGGGCCGAACTGCGGCGATATCGGTATCGCCCTTGGCCTCGACGCGGCAGAGGTGCGCGTCGCATGTCGCACAGAGCTGGCAAGGGCCACTGGCGTCCTGCCACAACAGGGCCCGGGGTATCGGCGCCGGTTCGGCGCCGACGTCCGCCAGTCGCGCGACCATGCGGGCAACCGTGGGGGAATGGGGCAGATGCGAGTAGGGCAGGGGGCGGCCGCGCGGTGGCTCGGTCCGGTCAAGCCCAGGGTCGCCATGCACCTTGTAGACTGCTTCGACGCGATCGTAGAACGGGGCCAGCTCGGCATAGTCGAGCGGCCAGCCGGGGGTCGTGCCTGCCTCGTGCTCGACTGCGGCAAAGTCGCTCTCGCGGTACCTGTAGAGGGCGGCACCATAGAACTTGGTCTGGCCGCCCACCACCTCGATCGGCACCGATCTGTCCGGATAGTAGTCGCCGATGTAGCGTCCGAGCGGTTCTCCCGCGCCTGGCGCGGTCGGGCGCAGCCAGTCGCCCGCCTCGATCAGCAGCACCCGGGCATCGCACGCTGCCAGCTCGTGAGCCAGGGTGCCGCCTCCCGCCCCGCTGCCGATCACGACGAAGTCGTAGCGTGGCAAGCTGTCCAACGCGGGGCGCTCCGTGCCGGGACCGGCCCGGCTCTGCCGCAGTTCAGGCGCAGGCGGGGGCATGGACATTCCTTGGCCTTCCTGACATCGACGCGGCGGCAGATCCTTCGGGTCGCGCAGCAGCCTAAACAGCAACCCGTTCCCCGGATAAATACGAGGTGTCTCGGATTCGGCGCATTCGCTGCTCATCCTCATCGTCGGCGCGCGCGAACCGACCATCGGCTAGGAGAAAATTGCCAATGTGTCATCGGGAACCGGCATGGCGCATCAGTTCGGTACGGGAAATTACCAATATTCAACGGTGGGCGAAGCCGATGCGGCGCTAATAACAGCCGTCCGCCGTTGCAGTTCCACGAGTCATCTCAATTCGGCGATGGGATACATCCGGTTCGGCGTAATCTTGTGCACTGCGGCATTTGCCGGCGGAGCGGGGCGACCGTCGCGCAAGTCCATGCATCGCAACGAGTTTTTCAAGGTGTTAAACTTTGGTTGCAGGAATTTTACAGTTTGATCGGCTTGGTGCCCGCTCAATGGGAATATACCACCTTTTCAATACAGACAGGTGTTTGCAACGGATGATTGCGTCGAAAACCGGGCAAGCAGGGCTAACGCCAAAATCGCGGATCAACAGAAGAAGTGTACGGATTGGCACTTAGTGCACCCGGCGGCCATCGCTCCTATTCGGGAGCCCGAGAGCGGAAGGGAAGCAACTTCGATGTCAGCGGTAATAAACGATACCTTGCGGGGAACCCCGCAAGGCAGGGTGATGGCTGGGGGCCTAGGCAACGACACGTATTACCTGATTTCCTACAAGGACCAGATCGTCGAGCACGCCAATGCCGGCACCGACACGGTCACGTCCTACCTTCCTTCCTACACCCTGGGCGACAATCTCGAGAATCTCACCCTTGGTGGCGCAGCGCTCCTCGGCGTCGGCAATGCTCTCGACAACATCATGCGGGCGACCGCGCCCGGCGAGACGTTGAACGGCATGGGTGGCGATGATCTGCTCAGCGGCAATGTTGCAACAAAATTCATTGTCGCGGCGGGCAACGGCAACGATACGATTGTCAACTGGCACTCGAGCGACATCATCCGGCTCGATTACAGCCTGAGCACATTCGACCAGGTCCGCACGACCATGCGCCAGGTCGGCGCCGATACCCAGCTTGTTTTCGCCAATGGCGAGCGCCTGGTGCTGTCGGGGGTGAAAGCATCGACGCTGACTGCCGACAATTTCCAGCTTTCGATCGACACGTCGCAATTCCGCCAGACGTTCGCCGATGAGTTCGATAGCCTGAGCCTGTACAGTTCCAAGACGAAAACCGGAACATGGGGAACCGATTTCAGCCTTGTCGGCACCCGCAACATGGTCGGTCACACCATGACCGGAATGGATTCCGTCTTCGTCGATCCGGCGTTCGCCGGGCGTGGTAGCAAGGCCCTCGGCATCGATCCTTTCTCCCTGCAGGACGGCGTGTTGAGCATTACGACAGCGCCGACACCGATCGATGCCCTGAAATTTGTCGATAACCGTGGCTACACCGGCGGCGTGCTGACCACGCGCGGCAGCTTTGCGCAGGAATACGGCTACTTCGAGATTCGCGCGGCGATGTCGGCGGGGAAGGGGCTCTACTCGGCATTCTGGATGCTGCCAGCCGATGGCTCGTGGCCGCCTGAACTGGACATCTTCGAAGCTCTCGGCCGCGATCCCCGGACGATCTACACGACGGTGCATGACAATGTGCGGGGTGCCGACGTCTTCAAGACCGTGACCAGTTTGATCGATTTCACCCAGATGCATGTCTACGGTGTCAATTGGGGGCCGAAATCGACCAAGCTCTACATTGACGGCATCGAAGTGGCGGAAATGGTGACACCGCCATCGATGAACAAGGAAATGTACATGCTCGCCCATGTCGGCACTGGCCTTGCCGGCGGCTGGATCGGCGGCACCGATGCCACGACCGGGACCGGCAGCCTGAAGATCGACTACATTCACGCCTACCGCACTGCCGATACCGTTTCGTCCACGATCAACGGCGTGCACACCGTCTACGATCCGGGCTCGTTCACCCCTGGTTCGGGCAGTCCGCCTCCGCCGCCGCCGGTCACCGTCAAGGCGGTCGATGACGCTGGCTTTGCAACCGCTTACGGCACACCGCTTGCCATCGCCAAGGCCACGCTGCTGGCAAATGACACCACGACCGGTAGCGATGCGCTTGACGTGCTCGACCTGGCCAATCCCCAGCATGGCGCGGTCACCTTGGTCAACGGGCTGATACAGTTCGCGCCCGAGGCCGGTTTCAGCGGAACCGCGTCGTTCGACTACGTTCTGTCGGATGGCGCGGGCCATCTCGATCGCGCCACCGTCTTCGTGGCCGTAGGGGCCGAACAGAAGCCAGCCAGCACGTATATCCACGGCACCGTCGGGACCGACGTGATCGACAAGTCGGCAAGTTCCTTCGGCTGGATGATCAACGCCAGCGACGGCCACGACACGATCCTGGGTGGCAGGGGTGCAAACGCGCTCGGCGGCGGGAATGGAGACGATGTCATCGTTGGGGGGGCTTCCGCCGACATCATCGCCGGCGGCAGCGGTGCCGACACCATGACCGGCGGAGCGGGCAATGACACGTTTCTGTTTGCCGCCGGCGACCTGACCTCAATCGCGTCCGGCAAAGTGGACCGGATCACCGATTTCCATCCGAACGGCACCGGCAGCGAACGCGATGTTCTGCGTTTCACCGGATTTGGGGCAGGGGCGTCGCTGAGCGCAGTGTCCATCAATGCGGACGGATCATTCCTCTACCATGTCGATGCCGGGGTGAAATCGGGCGACCTGATCATCCATTCCGGCGGAAATCCGCTGCGCGCTGCCGACTACATCTTCGCCTGACGCTGGCTCAGCCATGACGCAGAACGGCCGTCGTCGGCATCAACCGACGACGGCCCCGTCTTGCTCGATTGTCCTGCTCGAACTCGCTGCCCGCCATGCTCAGGCGAAGTAGAAGTCCCCTGCGCCGAGCTTGTGACCCTGCGACTGGATCACGATGTCTCCCGAGCTGGCGCCGGCGTTCACGTGGTAGGTGAAGGAACCATCGGCATTGGTGGAACTCAGCGACAGGCTCGCGCCTGCGCCAAATCCGGTGAAACGCAGAACATCGCGTTCGCTGCCGGTGCCGTTCGGATGGAAATCGGTGATCCGATCCACTTTGCCGGACGCGATCGAGGTGAGGTCGCCGGCAGCAAACAGAAACGTGTCGTTGCCGCCGCCGCCGGTCATCACATCGGCGCCTACGCCTCCCGCGATGGTGTCGTTGGCGGCGCCGCCGACCAAAATGTCGTTCCCCGCTCCTCCACCCAGCGAGTTCGTGCCATTGCCGCCCAGGACGGTGTCATTGCCACTGTTGGCGTTGATCATCCAGCCGAAGGAGCTCGCCGACTTGTTGATCATGTCGGCCCCGGCGGTGGCGTAGATATAGAGGCTGGCAGGCTTGGCCTCCGCGCCGACGGCCAGTGATACGGTCGCGTGATCGACGTTGCCGGCCGCGTCGGTGACGGTGTATTCGAACGAGGCACTGCCGCTGTAGAACGCCTCAGGAGTGAAGACTGCCTGCCCGTTGACCAGAGCCACGCTGCCATGCTTCGCGTCGCCGACACCGGTCAGGGTCAGCGGGTTCTGCCCCTGGCCGTTGTCGTTCGCGAGCAGTGCCGGCGCAGAGATGGTCAAGGCCTTGCCATAGGCAGTGGCATATCCGCCGTCGTCATGGGCAATGACGCCCGGGACCACGTTGACCGATGCGGTGGCCACGGGGCCGTTATGGCCGCTCGCGTCCTTGTGCGCGTAAGTGAACGAATCCGCGCCGGTGTAGCCTGCCGTCGGTGTGTAGGTGAACGAGCCGTCGTCGTTGATCTTCACCACGCCGTGGGCCGGGCCGTGGACCAGGACCGCGTCCGAGCTAGCCGAGGCATCATGCGTGTCGTTGGCGAACAGGCCCTTGTCGGCGGCGATCGCCAGGGTGCCGTTCTTGATGGCGACATAGCTGTCGTCCCTGGCGATCGTTGCCGACAGGGGCGGAACCGGTGCGGTGACCTGGATCGCCGCAGGCGGGTATTGCACGACCGGGGGCGGGCTGACCGGAACAGCGGTGGCATCCGCCGGCGGGATCGGTGCGACCGGGGTGTAGGCCGTGTGGACGTTGTTGATGGTGGTCGAAACCGTATCCGCCGTCTGGTAGGCACGGATATAGTCGATCTGCATCTTGCCGGCGCCGGTGGTCGAGTCGGTGCCGCCGATCCAGCCTCCCTGGGTTCCGGTGCCCAGGTTGACCAGCATGTACATTTCCTTGTGCATCGAGGCCGGGGTCGCCTGGGTGGCGACGAGTGTGCCGTCGATGAAATACTTGATCTGGTCCGGGCCCCAATCGACTCCGTACGTGTGCATCTTGGTGGTGTCGATCTGCGCAAACGTGGACGTGTAGACGTTCTTTCCGCCGGCATTGTCGTGCGAGGTCATCATCACCGAGTTCGGGTCTTTGCCGAGCACTTCGAAAACGTCGAGTTCGGGCGGCCACGAGCCATCTGTCGGCAGCATCCAGAAGGCCGAATAGAGTCCCTGCCCGGCGGGCATGGCAGCGCGAATCTCGAAGTATCCGTATTCCTGGGCGAAGCTGCCGCGCGTGGTCAGCAAGCCACCGGTATAGCTGCGGTTATCGACATACTGGAGCATGTCGGTCGGCGTCGGGGCGGTGGTAATGGTCAGCAGGCCGTCCTTCAACGAGAACGGGTCGAGGCCCAGGGCCTTGCCGGAATTGCCGGTGAAGTTCTTGTCAACATATACCGATTCAACCCCCGCGATCGTGTGGCCGACCATGGTACGGGTGCCGACAAGACTGAAGTCGGTGCTCCAGGTGCCGGTCTTGGTCTTTGAACTGTAGAGGCTGAGGCTGTCGAATTCGTCGGCGAATGTCTGCTTCATGCCCGACCGGTCGAGTGAAAGCTGGAAGTTGCCGGCCGACAGGCTCGATGCCTGGACATTGTTCAGGACCAGCTTCTCGCCATTGGCAAAGTCGAGCTGGGTGTCCTGGCCGACCTGGCGCGCGAGCTGCTGGACTTGGGAAAAGCTGGTCACGCCATAGCCCGACAGCCTGATGGTGTCGGTTGCGTTCCAATTGTAGATTGCATCGCTGCCGTTGCCCGCGCCGATGACGAACGTCGTGGTGTTGGCACCGATCAGCACGTCGTTGCCTGCCCCGCCATCGAGTGTCTGGCCCGGGCCGTTCGCTGTCAGGATGTTGTCAAGTCCGTTGCCGGTGCCGAACTGGCCCTGGCCGGTGCCCAGGGTCAGGTTTTCGACATTCACGCCGAGCGTGTAGCTCGCCAGGTGCGAAACCACGGTATCGATGCCGCCGTTCGCGGCCTCGATCACGATATCCTTGCTGTTGAGCGGAATATAGGTGTCATCGCCGGCGCCGCCGCTCATCGTGGTGCCGCCGGAGCCTCGGAAACCTTCATTGGCGGAGGTTCCCGTCAACACCGCCTGGCTGACGGCGCTGTAGTAGCCCTTGGAATAGGAAGCTGAGGTCGAAAGCGTTGCCCCGACGGCATTCTTGTAAGTTGGCATAGTGGTGCGTCCCTCGTCTATGCCCTCCTTTTCCCATTCCCGAATTAAGCGATGCGCTATGGATAGAATTAACGGGTTTGCAGGGAAGGTTTCCGCCGACTGACGCAACAGGTAAGCAGATGCGCGTATCGACTTCCCCGGAATTTGACAATTTCCTTTTGTATTTAGTGAATTATCTGTCATTTTGGATTTCGGACCCGTTGGAATGGCGCCACATTTCGTCGGTCGCAGAAGGCAGCGCGTCTCACCTGAGATGCGGGTCCGCATCGACTCGGTTAACGCCGGCGCAGGCGGGGGCGGCGATCACCCAGTTGAGCTTCCGGAGGCCCTTTCGATGCACAGGCGGACAATCTGGCACCTGGCCATGGCACTCGCCATCGTCCCGGCCAGCACGAATGGGGGCCAGCTGTTCGCCCAGGCGGCCAGCCCGCTCTCTGGCGCGCGGCTTCCCGAAGATGCTCTGGGCCGCAGGACCTTCGACGAGGATTTCGTCCGCTTCGATGCCGGGCCAGACCAGGTGTCCGGACCACGCAGGCATCGCTGGCGCACCGTGATGGGCTATGGCGGCCCCGCCGCCTTCGACAACCGCAAGCTGACGGGCAGCAGCGTCGCCTTGGACCGGGACTTTCCCGGCGTCAGCCAGGGCCGCCTCGGGGAACGTCCGCTCGGGCTGGATCCGTTCGAAACGCAGCCCGGGAAGCCATTTGCCATCCTCGCCCGGCCGATCCCGCCGGCATTGCAGGGGCAGTTGTGGAACGCGCGCTGGTATGGCGGTCAGATCACCACGAAGTTCAGCTTCAGCCAGCGTTACGGCTATTTCGAGGTGGAAGCGCGGCTGCCGGTGGGCAAGGGGATGTGGCCGCAGCTCTGGTTGCTGCCGGTGGGCGGCAGCTGGCCGCTCTCGGGGGAGATCGACATCGTCGAAGGCCTGGGCGATCGCCACGTCATCTACACCACGCTGCATGTCGGCCAGCCACATCGCCAGGAGCAGCGCAAGGTCGTGCTCCCGTTCGACGTCTCGGCCGATTTTCACCGATATGGGGTATTGTGGGACCGGCAGAACATCACCTGGTACGTCGATCGGCACGAGGTCATGAAGGCGCCGGTTCCACGCGAGCTCAACCAGCCAATGTTCCTGCTGCTCGGACTGGGGGTTGGCGGTTCGTGGGGCGGTTATCCCGATGCCGGGACAGCGTTTCCCGGTCGGTTGGCGATCCGCCGTGTCCAGGTTTGGGAGCTATCCGGATCATGATCCGCTGGACACCCGCTGGCGGCGCTGACAGACACGCAGCTGGACGCTGAGGCGGTTGGCAGCTCGATCGGAACAGGTCATGATTGCAGGTGAATTGACTGCGGCACCCGGGCATTGGCTTGGCAATCGGTCCCCGGCTCGCACCCGGTCACCCCTCGCCACGAACTGGCTTGTGCGCGATCCTGCGCTTGCTGTTTCGCCCATGGCAACGATGGTGGTCATGGCAACGGCTACTGTGGGTTTCATCGGTTTCATCATCGGCAACGGCCTTGGCCTTGTCTGGTCGGTGCAATTCTGGCTCGTCTGGCTTGCCTATGCGGCCGTCCGGCGGGTCTATGCAAAAGCCGCGTTCGGCTCGCTGTTGCCCTGGCTGTTTCCGGCCTGGGCCTTGCTGTCCATGATCTGGAGTCGTGAACCGGTCACCAGCGGGCGCAACGCCATCGAACTGATGCTGACCACCGGGGTGGCAGTCATGATTCCTTTCGTGCTCACTGCACGCGGGATATTAATCTCGTTTTTCCTCGCCCTGCTGGTCAGTTTCGTCGTCGGCCTCGCGTTCGGACACACCGAAATCGTCTATGTGGGGAATGTCGAGGCGAGCCAGGGCATTTTCGGCAGCAAGAACAGCTTTGCCATGCTTGCCTCGATGCTGAGTTTTTCGGCGATGGCCTTGCTCTTCGCCCGCGGTGTTCCGCGCTGGTTGCGGGCTGCGGCGATTGTCGCCCTGGCCGTTGCCGCATATGGCCTCCTGCAGGCGCACTCGGTCGGCGCCACGGTCGGCGCGGCGGCCGGCTGCGGCATCCTGCTGCTGGTTCGCCTGCTGCAGGCACTGCCTGGGCCGGCCCGCGGTGCGATCGGGATGGGCGGTCTGGCGGCGTTTGGAATCGTCTTTCCGTTGCTGCTCATCTTCTCCGATCAGCATCTGCTCGATTCCGCGCTGGCGATGGTCGGCAAATCGCCGACGCTGACCGGACGTACTTATCTGTGGGCGCGGGCCCAGGAAACCATCGACCAGCATGGCTGGCTCGGCGTCGGCTACCAGGCCTATTGGCGGCAGGGGCAGATCGATGCCGAAGGGCTGTGGCGATATCTGATGATCAGCAGCCGCAGCGGTGTGACGATGCACAACCTCTATTACCAGACCATGATCGAGACCGGCGCGATCGGGACCTTGATCCTAGGCGGTTCGCTGATCGCGACTATTCTCGCCAGCACCTTTTCGGCCGTCGTCAGGCCTGATCCGATGGGGCCATTCGGCGTTGCGGTCAGTCTTTTCTTCGCCTCGCGGATTTTCCTCGAAACGGAATTTCTCGCGCCGTTCCTCATGGGCACGATGATGCTTCCGCTGATCTGGAGCCATTCCTGGTCGAACATCAAGGCATGGTCGGGCATGGTGACGGTACATCCCCCCACCTGACCGCAGGCCGGACGGGCAACGCAATCCTCCTGCCCCGAGCAGGCCTTTTCGGACGGTCGCACATTCACATGTCCTGGGATCCACGCGAATTATCCAGCCGCTTTCTGCGGGTCACGCTCCATGGCCGCTATCGGCCGGAGATCGACGGCCTGCGGTTCATCGCGATCGCCTTCGTGCTCATCGGCCATCTGATCGAACGCACCGAACGCGCGGTTGCTCTCCGCCACCCGCTGACCTCTGCGGAGGAATGGCTGTCGTTTCTTGTTCCCAAGGCGACGACCGGGGTGCTGCTGTTCTTCACGATCAGCGGATACATCCTTGGCCTGCAGTTCCTGCGCCAGGAAGAGAAGGGACAGCGGTTCGACTACCGCTCATACCTGTTCCGCCGGGCCAGCCGCATTGCGCCGCCCTATTACCTGGTCCTGCTGCTCGGCTTCCTGGCCCTGACCATCGGTGGTTATCATCCCGAACTTATGAAGATGGGGCAGACCGGGTTGCCACTCGAGCGCAGCGTCCTGGTCAGCCTGCTGTTCGTTCACGGAATCGTGTTCGGGATGCTCCCTCAGGCATTTCCTCCCGGCTGGTCGCTCGAAGTCGAGATCCAGTTCTACATCGTGGCGCCGCTGCTGTTCATGCTGATGATGCGCGGGCAGGGGGCAGGGCGATCCGGGCAGCGGACGCAATGGATGAAATGGCTTGTCTTCGGGGCGAGCTTCGCGGCGATGGCGGCGTGCACCATCCTGCTCGGCAAGGTGCCGGGCTATTATCTGTCGCTGGCACGCTTCCTGCCGTTCTTCATTCTCGGGCCGCTGCTGCTGCTGCTCGTCGGCCGGTCGGACGGCGACCAGCCCGCCTCCCGCAGCAGCGACATCGTCGGCTTTGCCGCACTGGCGCTGCTGGCGGCGAGCGGTATCGTGCAGAACGTGGCCGAAGGCTGGCTGCCGGTCACCATGCTCGATGCAGTCCGCCTGGTGGCGATCTCCGGCATGTTCATCGGCGCCGTGCGCGGCCGGGCGTTCCGGGCGATGTGCAGCCTGCGTTGGGTCTGCATCCTGGGCGGCGCGTGTTTTTCGCTATATCTTTGCCATCTCCAGGTCATGCAGGTCATGACCCCGCTGGTCATGCGGCTGATCCCCACTGACGGTCTCGCCACCAGCTATGCGATCGCCTGTGTCGTGCAATTGCCCGTCGTCGTGGCTGTCAGCATGGTGTTCTACCTGCTGGTCGAGCGGCCGTTCATGAAGGGATTCGGCCCGGCATCGCGCGGTGCCGACCAGCCGGTTGCGGGAGTGCGGTGAAAGGCATCGCCCGACGCCCCTTTCGGCTTTAGCAGCCGGCGCCAGCTTGCCTCTGGCAAAAATGCGTGAACAGCGATCAGCGTTGGGCGGTCACCCCGCGCCGCCTGGGCAAACCCCGACCAGGGCATCGATCTCCGGGAAGGCACCGGGTTCGGGGGCGCGACTGCGTTGCCAACGCAATCCCGAACGGACGACGCGCGCCGGTATGCCCAATGCCAGGGCGCTGGCCGGAACATCGCGCGTGACCACGGCCCTCGCGCCGACGATGGCACCTGCGCCGACGCGCACGCCTTTCTGGATCAGCACCTCCTCGCCCAGCCACACGTGAGGCTCCACCACGACATCGGCAGGAGGATTGAGCCATTCTGCGCCGTCGATCGTCGAAATCGCGTGCAGGTCGGACGTGCGGATCAGCGTTCGTGCCGCGAACATGCAATCGTCGCCGAGCAATATCGACCGACCGCCGCCCTCAATGATGATCGCTGTGCCGTTCGAGGTTGCCCCGCGACCGACCAGCAGAAGATTGTCGTCGGAGCTGAACCGGGCGTCGATATCGACCGGCCACGGGTTCTCGCCAGCGAGCAGGGCGATGCCGCCCCGCGCCTGGAAATGGAGGCGACGTGGCATCGCGGCGTTACGGCCGAGGACGATGATGTTCCCGGTCGCTCCGCTGTCGAAACGAAAGTCTCCCGCCAGGGCTTCGCCAGCGCTCGCTCCGAGTGCGAGCAGGATGCCGTTTCCATTGCCTAGTGACAGCATCCGGCATTCCGCCAGGTCGGGCATGGCAAAGCCGACCGTCCCCGCCGCCGGCGCGATGGCGGCGATCCGCTTCCGCAACTGGAGAACTGCCGCTTCTTCCGGCTTGCGGATGGCAAGGCCACCCAAGTGCCGGCGGACGCGCGACGCCACTGCCCGAACTTTGCCCGCCAACGGGGCCAGTTCCGCCATCGGTCAGCCCTGCACCATCCAGCCCGGATTACTGCTGGTAGAACCGCTTCTCCACGTGGCCATCCCGGCGGGTGCGCACTGCGCTGATCACCTCGCGCATGGGCTTGGGCACGAACGCATCGAGCCGCTTGCGCAGGCCGACCTTGTTTTCCGTGATGACGAAATCTTCCCAAGCCGGGCAGCTGGTCGTGTACGATTCCGGGTGCCAGAGATTGCCATAAAGCTGGGTGCGCTGGTAGGTCAGGTGATCGTAGTTCGCTTTCACGGCGTGAACCGTGTCATCGGTCGGCGCGAAGATCACCAGCGAGTTGTTGTGCTCCTGGGTGGCAACGGTTTCGCACCAGTCCCAGGGAACCCAGCAACGATCCATTTCTTCGTTGTTTGCCCAGAAACTGCGGACGTAGTCGAATTGCGGGCGGAAACGCATGTAGTGCGTGTGGTGGTCGTAACGCTCCGAGTCGGGTGCCGGATTGATGTTGACCAGGAAAGTGAGCGCCTTCTTGCGGATGTCGGGGTGAGGGCTGATCTCATACCCGTCGAGGTATTTCTGAATCCCGGCGTCATAGACCAGTCCGCTGGTATCGACGCCATAACGGTCGCCGATCGCCTGCTGGAACTCTGCCGAATTGAGGAACAGCATCAGTTCGTTGATGACCTGGGAGCGGGCTTCCATCAGCCGCAGCACGATACCGAAGCCTTCACAGGCGGAATGCACGAACTTCGCGCCAGGCTGCTTGTTCTTGTGCCAGCGCAGATAGGCATCACGGTCGGTGATGCACCCGGGAAACTCGATGATCTTGTAGCCGCTGGCGAACATGGCTTCGAACAGGGCTTCGTCCGAAGCCTGGCTGCCGAGCGAGATTTCCTGCGCGGCGACGATTTCGCGGAAATCCTCCGGCGTGAAAAGATCGGGAATGTGAAGGTGCTTGAACGGCTCTGTCGCGAACTCCGCGTTGCGGATCTTGTCGATGATATAGTCAAAGCGCATGATGTCACACTCACGAAAATCTTGATATGAAGCCTGGCGAACATGCGACGCATGTTCGATGGGGACTCCAAGCCGAGGCGAAGCATTGCCTTACGACAAATGGCCCGAATGCATTAACTATACACACCGCAACCGGGCAGATTATTCGTTACCACAATGCCATGCCGCGCACCACGAAACTCGCTGTCCCATTTTTTGCCGAAATATCCATTTCGGTTTAAAAAGCCGTCGCGGCGAATGGATTCCATCCACGAGTCGCGTCTGCATGGGACGATTATAATGCTGCAGCGCAGCAATGAAACGACAATCCGCCTGTTGTGAAGCCAGACGCGGCGGGATTTGCATCAAGGACGGTGCCAAGAACATCCAAACTGCTCTTGTCTGCAGTGCGGCCGGCTATGCAGCGAAGAAACCGTAATCTCCCGCGACCAGCTTCGCGCCGTCATGCGCGTAGTGAACCACGAAGCTGGCATGATAGCCGCCATCGTCAACCGCATAGATGTGACCGGTGCCATCGCCGGGCGTATCGCCGACGTAGGACAGTTTGGCCTGCGACGAGAACCCGACGAACCGGATCATGTCGTCCCCCGGACGATTGCCGTTACCCGCTCCGGAAAAATCGGTGATCGAATTGTAGAAGCCGCCATTGGTGGCGGGATCGACAATGAGGCCCTTGGTGAAGGTGAACACGTCGGCTCCACCGCCGCCGGTAACGGTGGCCAACCCCGCGCCGAAGGCAATCGTGTCCGCTCCGTTGCCGCCGATGACCGTGCTGGTGCCGGATCCAAGTCGATAGCCGCCACCGCCTGATCCGCTGATGATGGTGGTGTTGCCGCTGCCGGCTACCAGCAAGTGACGCTCACCATCGCCTGAGAAGTCATAGGTGCGCGCCGTGGTGAGGCCCGCATCGTAGATGTAACCCGGCGCTGCCTTGCCGGTGACGTGGATCGTCACGATTCCGGTCGATGCGACAAGGTCGGTATTCACGACCGTGTAGGCGAAATGGGCGTCGCCAGTGAAATAGGCGTTTGCGGTGAACGTCACCTGCCCGTTGACGACTGCAATGGTGCCATGCTCTGCACGGCTCAGGTTGGTGACTGCAAACCGCTGGCCTTCCGGGTCGCTGGCGGCATTGGCGAGGGTGGCGACCGGCGTCGAGAACACCGCTCCGGTGCTGCTGGTGGCCATCGTGAACTCGAGCGCAGGCGCGACGGGAATGCTGACGGCCGCCGGATTGTCGGGAACGAATATCCCGTTGACGGTGACGCCGTTGGCCGCGGCCACCACGGGGGCGCTTTCCGAAATGCCCGAAAGGATTGTCGCCAGGGGAACGCCTTGCGCCGCCTGGTCCTGCCAGTAGCCGAGACCGGCCCCGTCGGAGGGGTTCAGCAGCGCGGCCTTGTAGAACCAGCCGACCTGCTCGGAAATTGTCATGCCCCTGGTATCGGCCTGATACTCGGCCGAAGCCATGATCCTTCCGGCGACATCGGCCAGCGACATGCCGTCGGCGAACGGATTGGTCCAGTTGCGCGGCAGCGCCGGCGTGGGCATCAGCAAGGCAGCCGTTTCGCCGACGGTCGGCGCCCGCCCCAGGGCGGTGTTGTAAAGCCGGTAGATCTGTGCCGGCCCGCCGGTCATGCCGAAGCCTTCGAAGCTCAGCAGGCCATTGTCGAAGCGGACGTTCTCGATGCTGAACGTGGTCTCTATCGAACCGGAGGTGCGGTTGGTGACAGTGCCGGTTCCGCGCCCCAGCTGCGTGAACCAGGCGCTCGATTCGCCGGCCAGGACCAGGGTGTCATAGCCGTTGCCGCCCTTGACCAGATTGGACCAGCTGCCGGTCACGATCGTGTCGTTGCCATCGTTCCCGAGCAGCGTGTTGTAGGCATCGCCGCCGATGATCAGGTCGTTGCCGAACGAACCCTGGAGCAGGCTGCTCCCGGCGTTTCCGATCAGCACGCTGTCCTTCTCGTTCGCGAAGGCGCTGAGATTGTCCGACCCGGTGAGGATGAGGGTCTGGATATTGTCGGGAAGGAGGTAATCGATGCTGGAGTAGACTGTCGCGTTGGTGCCACCTGCAGGTTCGACGATGACCTGGTCCCGGCTGGAGACGTGGAAGACATCATCGATCCCGGTGCCGGTAATGGCGGTGCCGCGCTCGTATGCCGCGATGTAGTCGATCTGCATGTCGGCCAGAAGCGGGCCTGAGGGCTGGATGCCGCCGCTGCCTACCCCGAGGGTGGCCAGCATGTACATGGGCTTGTGCATGTCGGCCGGCGTGGCGATCCGCTTTGTTTCTACGCCATCGACATACCAGGTTATCGTGTCGGGCTGCCAATCGACGGCATATGTATGGAAGGTGGTGGACGCTTCCTCGACATATGTTGCCAGCCCGCTGGTCGTCTTGAAGCCGGTCGCCCCGCTATGCAGGGTGTTCGTCACAAGGTAGGGAAACGCGCCAGGACGCTCGAATATGTCGATTTCGGTGCGGGGGGTATTGTCGGTCGGCAGCAGCCAGAACGCTGGCCAGGTGCTCGGATCGGCGGGCAGCTTGGCGCGGATCTCGAATACGCCATAAAGCTGTGAGTGGGTCGCTTTCGACGAGACCATGCCTGACGTATATTTGTAGCCATGGAACTGGTCCAGCATGCTCGCCGGCGTGTCTCTCGCGGAAATGGTGAGAATGCCATTTTCAGTCGAGAACGGATTCACGCCCAACGTTTCGTCAACGTAGAGTTGCTGTTCGCCCTCTGTCGTGATCGTCCGGCCCGAGGGTCCGGCGTCATTCTTCAGGAACGTGCGCCAGGTTCCAGTCGGGTTGGTTATCGGATCGTTGCGGCTGAACTGGTCGAACTGATCGGCAAAGACCTGGACCAGGTTCGAGCGGTCGAGATCGAGCTGGAACTGGCTGGCATTGAGTGAGGAAAGCGTGACATTCTTCAGTCCGACCGCCTGGTCGCCCGGCAACTGGATCACGACATCGTTGCCGATCTGCGTGGCCGCGCCCATGACCTGGCTGAAACTGGTAAAGCCGAAGCCTTGCAGGCGCAGCATGTCGTTGCCATTGCCGAAATCGGTGATCAGATCGGAGCCTTGGCCAGCCTTGACGATGAAGAGGTCGTCGCCGGCGCCGCCGGTGAGCAAATCGTTGCCGCCACCGCCGTCCAGCGACTGATTGCCGGCATCGCCGGTGATGATGTTGTTGAGCGAATTGCCCAAACCGATGATGCTGCCGGTTATGGTCGGACCATTGCCGATCAGGAACAGATTTTCGACATTGTCGGAAAGGGCGAACGTCGCCGTCGATTTCACCGTGTCGATGCCGCCGCCGGGCTGCTCGACGACGCTGTCACCCCCCGAATAGACGAAAAATGTGTTGTCGCCACTGCTGCCGATCATCACGTCGTTGCCGCCCGTGCGGACGGCGGAGTCGCCATTCGGAGCGTAGACAGTGGAATTGGGCGTGCCATAGACGCCGATCTTGTAAGAACGGCTTGTGGGCAGGGAGAGACTCAGTAACTGGTCATAGGTCAAGTCGTTGCTCACCGGCGTACCTCAAATATGCGTAAGGTAATCGTCAACAACCCTGCAAATCCAGGCATGCGACACTTCATTGAAAGTGTTGTACGATTATAAATGTCAGAACGCGATATTTAGTAGGAAGTTCCGTCAAGTTTTGAACATAGTAAATATTTTTCTAGCGTCGGCTAATTCTTATTTCTGTACGACGAGTTTCTCCGACCGGCGCGCTCTTTACGCGCGCCGGGGCGAATTCATCAGTCGTCGCAAGCCCCGTGGGGAAACTTTTGTCTGTATTCTACTGTCAGCCAGCCCGCTTGAGCGCGGGAAGCGGTTCCATCGCTGCGATGACTTCGGCGATCGGCTGGCTGCGGAAGCTGCCTGCGCCTGCGACGCCGGCCATTTCCACCAGGGTCGGCGCCAGTTCGAGCAGCGACAGCTTGCGGTCGAGCACCATGTGCCGCCGCGATGGCGTCCGCGCCCAGAACACGCCGTCGGGATGATGCATGCCGCTGCGCAGGGCTTCGAGTGGGTAGAACAGGTCCCAGAACCGTCGGGCCTGGTTGGAGGCACCGCTGGTGACAAGGGCGTCGGCGGCCGGAGGAATATCGATCAGGCAGCCCGAAACGATCTGGTGGCCGTCCCGCCGGGCGAGCATGACCTGGGCGCCGTCCGCCATCCGCAGCCGCTCGATCTTCACGGCCGCAGCCGCAGCATCTTCTTCGCTGTCGAACGTCATCATGAACTGCTGCGACATGATCGGCTCGTAGGCGTAGCGCTCGGTGACGCCGGCCCAACGCATGAGGTCGGCATGATCCTTGTGCCGGAAGATCTGGCGCCCGCCCAGTTCCTCGAAATGCAGCATCGGCTTCTGGCTCAGCGCGGTGAGCAGCACGATGCTGGTTTCGGGACCGGCCATGGCGATCACCTCGCCGACGATCGCGTCCATCTGCTGGTAGCCGAACGCCACCGTCTCGCCATAGGTCCTCTGGTCCTCGGCGCTTGCCTTGACCTCGAACTGCTCGGGCTCGAACTCGCGCCAGTGGAAATGCTGGAAATGCGCGGTGCTGTTGAGAAAGAACGTGGCGAGCGCCGGGCGCTCATTCTTCCAGATCGCCCGGAACAGGTCCCAGGCCAGCCGATCCAGGATGACCGGCCGGCGCCACTTGGTGTTGTCCCGCCGTTCGCTCGCCAGCTGGCGGAGGGCGCTCCAGATGGTCTTGGCCGAAAGCCCGTTGGCGATCATGAAGCGGGCGAATTTGAGCGTATCGGCCGGGCTGATGTCAGGCTTGCCGGAATGCTCGTGAACATAGGCGCGAACCAGGCGGTTGAAATCGTCGAAGAAACCCTCCGGCAGGGATTTCACCCCGGTTGCCCAGGGATCGGGCAGGACATGGCCGTTGATCGTCTCGCCGCTGACCCCTGCGTTCATGCTGCCGCAGATCCAGACCTTGCGGCCGGCATCCGATACCACATCCCAGATTCGCGGGGCCTTGAAGCGGGCGCCGTCGTTCAGGTTGAAGCACTTGTGCTCGGCGTAGGGCACGCCCGAATGCACGCTGACCCACTGAATCCACGGCTCGAGATGCGGTGGCTCCTCTTCCGCGTCGGTGATGGCGACGATGGCCTCGTCACGCAGGCGCTTGAAATTGGGCAAGCGGCCTTCGGCGATGAAGCGATCCAGCAGATCGGGAACAAGTTCGTTGAACTCGAGGATGATGACATTCGGCTGAGCAACGGACGTGGTCATGATGCAGTTTCCCGGCAGGCAAGTGGGAGAACACTCAATATCATGCCGCACTGCATCAAGTCTCGATGAACCCATGTCCCATTTCAGGGAGTGCATCCGGATTGGACTAAGCAATACACCATAACCGGCCAGATTACGGTCTGCACGAAATCGACCGCCGTCTCACGGGCGTGCCAGGCGCCTTTTCGCAGCCGATCCATCAGTTCGTTGGCCGCTTCCACGGCGAACAGCGCCGCCAGCGCGACGGTCGAGCCGGGATTGCCATGCCCCAGGGTGGCGACGAAACCCAGCCACACGATAAAGCCCAGATGAATGTGCAATGCAGCATCACCCAGCCCCGAACGCCGCAGGAAGTTCTTCGTGCGCTGGTGAAACTGCAGCAACATTGGGCGCTCCCCGGAACGCTGGTCCGATGTGCGCGCCTCCAGCCTAGGTGGATCGGCTGCCGTCTGCGCGGGTGGCGGACAGGGTGGGATTCGAACCCACGGTGAGCTTCCACCCACGGCGGTTTTCAAGACCGCTGCCTTAAACCACTCGGCCACCTGTCCGGTGCTCGGCGGCTAGCGCGCCGCGCGGGGTTTGTCACCTGCGTTCCGCTGACCGGTGGCGGTGCGGATGCGATGAGTTGCCCAAGCTGGCCATTGGCGCCGCCGGGACGATGTGCGAGAAGCCGGCAATGGCATTACCCCGGTCGATCAGGCGGATGGCGATGGTGTCGGCGCTGGTCTTTGCCGGACCGGCGGTCGCGCAGCCGGCTGCCGATATGGACTTTTCCGGCTATCTCCAGCTGCTTGCGGCGCGCGCGCGGGGGGAGGGGGTCAGCGAGGCGACGATCGCGCGGATGCTGGCGGGGCTGACCGCCAATCCTCGCGTGGTGGCGCTGGACCGGGCGCAGCCGGAGAGCAATTCCGGCGCTCCGCCGCCATTCGCCAGCTATCGGCGGGATCATGTCGACGCGGCGCGGATCACGCGCGGGCGCACCGAATATGGCAATGTCGCCGGCTGGGCCGGCAGCCTGGAGCAGCGCTATGGCGTGCCGGTGCCGATTCTGCTGGCGATTTGGGGGCATGAGACCAACTATGGCCGCTATCGTGGCGATTTCGACTTGGCGCGCTCACTAGCAACCTTGGCTTGGGACGGCCGGCGGCGCGATCTGTTTGCCAGCGAATTCATCGCCCTGCTGAAGATCGCCGATAGCGGCGTGCCACGCGAGCAGCTGGTGGGCAGCTGGGCCGGGGCGTTCGGCAATCCTCAGTTCCTGCCCAGCCAGTATCTGCGGCTGGCGCAGGATGGCGATGGCGATGGCCGGCGCGATATCTGGAACAGCCGCGCCGACACGCTGGCATCGATCGCCAATTACTTCCGCGATGCCGGGTGGCGGCGCGGCGAGCCCTGGGGCGTCGCGGCGGCGGTTCCGGCCGGGCTGGGGCCCGAGAATGCGGCGAGCAGCCTGCGATCGCCGGGTTGCCAGCGCGTGCATGCCCGGCGCTCGCGCTGGCTGACCGTGGCAGAATGGCGCGCGCGCGGGGTGCAGCCGCTCGCCCCGATCGGCGACGATGTGCTGGCGGCGCTGATCCAGCCCGATGGTCCGGGAAAAAGCGCCTGGCTCTTAACCGGGAATTATCGGGTCATCCTCGAATATAACTGCTCGAACTACTACGCACTGAGTGTGGGGTTGCTTGCAGATGAGATTGCCCGATAACCATAATCGACGGCTGGCGTTCGGCGCGACGCTGGCTTTGGCGGCCTGCGCCACGCCGGCATTGGCCGGCCACAAGGCGCCGGCACTGCCTCTGGCGCCGGTCAACGGCCCCGCCGCGGATTTCCCGGTGCTGCTGGGAGATGCCTATACCGCCGGCGGTGCCACCTTCGTCCCGGCGGATACGATGAACCTCGATGCAGTGGGGTATGCCACGGTCGGTGAGGGCGGTTCGCTGGTCTCGGCGGCGCATCACACATTGCCGGTGCCGAGCTATGTCGAGGTGACGTCGCTCGCTTCGGGACGGACCATTCTGGTCCGGGTCGATAGGCGCGGGCCGATGGGCAGCGCCAACCTGATCGAGCTTTCGCCGGCGGCGGCAGCGCAGCTGGGGATTGGTGAGAACGCCGGGGTGCGGGTGCGGCGGGTCAATCCGCCTGAGGTCGAGCGCGCATTGCTGCGGGCCGGCGCGCAGGCCCCCGAGCGGATCGCGACCCCCAAGGCGCTGTTGGCAGTGCTCAACCGCAAGCTGGACCCGCAAGCCACGGTGGCCCTGGCTCGCGCCGGCAGTGTGCCGCCGGCTGACGACGATGGCCCCGCCGCCGCTCCTGCTGCGCGCAACACCGCGATCGCCCGGGCGGCGGGATCGGGCACGCAGTTGGCGCGTCTGGCGAAGTCCGGCCCGGCGACGCGGGTGGCGGCGATCGGGCAACCGGCGTCCGCGCCAAAGCCACAGCGCACACCTGCACCTGCGGTCGATCCGATGTTCGCCGGCGCAGGATCGGGATATGCGACTGCCGGTGCGGACTTTGCCTATCCCGGGCGAACCGCACCCGTTGTTCCTCGCGTGAAGGCTCCGCCGCCCCGGCAGGCTGTCGCCATTCGATCGGCGCCCGAGATCGTTGCCGAGGCGCCGGCAACCGCAACCGGCGATGCGATCCGTTCCGGTATGCTGATCGTTCAGGCTGGCGCCTTTGCCGTGCGCAGCAATGCCCAGGCGCTGGCCAGTCGTCTGGGCGCACGGCTGAGCGGCGACGGCAAGGTCTGGCGGGTCCGGGTCGGACCTTTCGCCAGTCGGGACCAGGCGGAAGCCGCTCTGGCGAAGGTCCACGCCGCAGGATATAGCCAGGCGCGAATCCAGCGCGCGGAGTGATCGCTTGATCATTCCGGCGCCACGGCGGAGCGGGCGCGGCATTTGATCAAGGGATGGACGATCGCGGTACTTTCGGTTGCGGTGGTCGGCGGAGTCGCGGCGACCCGGCCGATGCTGGCCCATGCCGATGGCGCCTCCGATGACGATGCACGGCAAGGCAAGCGCGTGGTGGTCTCGCTTCCGCTGCCCGAATCCGGCCCCCGCCCGATCCCCACCGCAGCCCTGACAGCCGATCTGCCTGCTCCGTCCGACGATGTCGCCGCTGCGCCGATCGCCATGCTCTACGACGTCAACGCCGGGCAGACGCTTTATGCACGGGGCGTCGACCAGCAGTTCCTCCCGGCGTCCGTCACCAAGGTGATGACGCTCTACGTCGCCTTCGACCTGATGGCCCAGGGGCGGCTTTCGCCCGATCAGTTGCTGACCGTCAGCGACGATGCCTGGAAGGAATGGCATTCCAAGGGTTCGCGCATGTTCCTCGAGCGTGGCGGCCAGGTGCCGGTCGATGCGCTGCTGATGGGCATCGCCAACGTCTCTGCCAACGACGGCTGCATCGTGCTGGCCGAGGGCGTGGCCGGCAGCGTCGAGAACTGGGTGGCGATGATGAACGCCCAGGCGCGGATGCTGGGGATGACCGGCAGCCATTTCGGCACGCCCAACGGCTGGATGGATGAAGGCCAGACTTACTACACCGCCCGTGACCTGACCCGCCTGGCCCAGGCGATGGTGACCCGTTTCCCGCAGTATTACCGTCGCTACATCGGCAAGCCGGGGATGACCTGGAACGGCATCACCCAGCCCAACCATGACCCGACATTGGGCATCGTCCCCGGCGCCGACGGGATCAAGACCGGCTTCACCAACGAGGCCGGCTACAATTTCCTCGGCTCGGCGGAACGGGACGGGCGGCGGCTGATCATGGTCATCGCCCACATGCCGAACCCGAAGGAGCGCGCCCGCGCCTCGCGCGCACTGCTCGAATGGGGCTTTGGCGCATGGGAGGCGCACCGGCTTTATCCCGCGGGCAAGATCCTGGCCGACGCCACCGTACAGCAGGGTACGCAGGCCAGCGTCGGGCTGGAAACCGCTCATCCCGTCGATGTGACCGCACCGCGCGGGGTCAAACCGCAGGTCTCGATGCGCATCCGCTACAAGGGGCCACTCGACGCGCCGATCGCCAGGGGTGAGGAAGTGGCGATGCTCGAGCTTCACGTCGCCGGGCAGCCGGCGGCGGAAGTGCCTTTGGTCGCCAGCGCCGACGTGCCGCGCGGCAATGGCCTGACCGACCGCTTGCGGGATGGCTTCACCGGGCTGCTCAGGTGAAACAGGCAGCCGCAGCCGGCCGGTTCATTGCCTTCGAGGGCGGGGAGGGGGCCGGGAAATCGACCCAGGCCCGCCTGCTTGCCGATGCGCTGCGGGCGCGCGGGCTGGAGGTGGTGCTGACCCGTGAGCCGGGCGGAACTGACGGGGCCGAGGCAATCCGCGCGCTGCTGCTCGATCCGCAAGGGCCGGGCTGGAACCCGCGCGCCGAGGCGCTGCTGTTCGCCGCCGCGCGCTCGGATCATGTCGAGCGGCTGATCCGGCCGGCGCTGGTACGCGGCGCCTGGGTGATCTGCGACCGCTTCCTCGATTCTAGCCGCGCCTACCAGGGCGGCGGCAGCGGCCTGACCGATGCCGAACTGCGGGCGCTCCACGTGATCGGCAGCGAGGGCCTGCTGCCGGACCTGACCCTGCTGTTCGAGGTTACCCCGGACATCGCGGCGGCGCGGCTTGGCGGGCGAGGGGGGGCGACCGACCGGATCGAGGCGCGCGACCCCGCGTTCCACGCCCGCGTCGCCGCCGCCTTTGCCGATTTCGCCCGGGCCGAGCCGGCGCGGTTCCGGCGGATCGACGCCAACGGCACGCCGGAAGCCACCCACCATGCCGTGCTGGCGGCCCTGGACCTGCTGCCATGAGCGCAGAACTCGCCGGCCATCAGGCCGCGTGGCGCGAATGGCGCGCGGCGCTGGCGAGCCCGCGCATGCACCATGCCTGGATCCTGGCCGGGGTGCAGGGTCTCGGCAAGGGCCATTTCGCGCGTGCCGCCGCCGCCGCGCTGGTGGCAGAGCCGGGCGTCCACCAGCCCCCGCCCGAAGCCCATCCCGACATCCTGATCCCGGAGCATCCGCCGGAGAACAAGGAGGAGGCGAAGAAGCGTGAGGATGGTGGCGCATTTCGCACCAAGCGTTCGATTCCGGTCGATGAAATTCGCCGGCTCCAGCACCGGCTGACGACCCGGCCGACGCTCGGGCCGCGAAGGGCGGTGATCCTCGACCCGGCCGACTACCTGGAAAAGGGCGCGGTCAATGCCGTGCTCAAGAGCCTGGAGGAACCGCCGGCGGGGACTTATTTCCTGCTGATCGCCCATTCTCCCGGGCGGCTGCTGCCGACCATCCGCTCGCGCTGTCGCATCCTGCGCTTCGCCCCGCTGGCCGATGCCGAGATAGACCGTATCCTGCAGCGCGAGGCGCCGCAGGCCGACGCCGCCACCCGCGCCGCTGCCGTCGCTGCCGCGCAGGGTTCGCCCGGCCGGGCGCTGGCCTTCGTCGATCTCGAACTGGACACGGTCCACGCGGTGATGCAAGCCTTGATGACCGAGGGCGATCCCCTGTTCGCCCATCGCGGCAGGCTCTCCAGCCTGTTCGGCGCCCGGCAGGAGCGCGAGCGCCAGGCCGCCGTTCTCGAACTCGCCCGAGCCGAACTGGCCCGCGCGTTGCCGTCAGCCTCGCGGCCTAGGGCAGAGCAGATCATTGCCGCCCATGGCGAGCTGGTCCGCCTGTCCGCACTGGCGCCGACCCACAATTTCGAGGCCGGGCTGCTGGCGGCGGAAATTGGCGCCTTGCTGGCATCCACGCATGACCCTAAGGCCCTCTGATCCAGCCACACGCAGTTGAAAGCGCGCCCGGAACTCATGGCCGAGCCATTCTACATCACCACCGCCATCTCCTACCCCAACGGCAAGCCGCACATCGGCCACGCCTACGAGGCCATTGCCGCCGACGTCATCGCCCGGTTCCAGCGGCAGATGGGCCGCGACGTGCGTTTCCAGACCGGGACCGACGAACACGGCCTGAAGATGGCCCAGAAGGCCCGCGATCTCGGCGTCACCCCGGCGGCACTGGCGGCCGAGATGTCGCAGCATTTCATTGATATGTGCGCGACGTTGAACATATCGCATGATGTATTCCAGCGCACGACCGACGCCCGGCATCACGCCGCCAGCCAGGAGCTCTGGCGGCGCATGGAGGCCAATGGCGATCTCTATCTCGACCGCTACGAGGGCTGGTACTCGGTGCGCGACGAAGCCTATTACGACGAGGGCGAGCTGGTGGCCGGGGAAGGGGGCGAAAAGCTCTCCCCGCAGGGCACCCCGGTCGAATGGACGGTCGAGGAGTCGTGGTTCTTCCGCCTGTCGGCCTATGGCGACAGGCTGCTGGCGCTCTATCGCGAACACCCGGAATTCCTCGAGCCGGAAAGCCGGCGCAACGAGGTGATCCGCTTCGTCGAGGGCGGCTTGCGCGATCTTTCGGTCTCGCGCACCAGCTTCGACTGGGGGGTGAAGGTCCCCGGGGACGACAAGCACGTCATGTATGTCTGGGTCGATGCCCTGACCAACTACCTCACCGGCCTCGGCTTCCCCGGCGAAACCCCGGAAATGGCGAAATGGTGGCCGGCGGACATCCACCTGATCGGCAAGGACATCGTCCGCTTCCATGCGATCTATTGGCCCGCGTTCCTGATGAGCGCCGGAATCGCCCTGCCGAAGAAGGTCTTTGGCCACGGTTTCCTGCTCCACCGGGGCGAGAAGATGTCGAAATCGCTCGGCAACGTCGTCGATCCGACCGAACTCGCCGAAACCTTCGGGGTCGATGCCTTGCGCTATTTCCTGATGCGCGAGATTAGCTTCGGTCAGGACGGTTCGTGGTCGGCGGAAGCCATCGTCACCCGCTGCAACGCCGAACTGGCCAACAGCTTCGGCAATCTCGCCCAGCGCGTGCTGTCGATGATCTTCAAGAACCTCGGTGGCGAACTCCGCGCCGGGTTGCCCGAAACGGAGGCCGATGCGGCGCTGCTGGCGGCGGTGCGCGAAGGCACCCAGGCGGTGCGGAACCGGTTCGCCGGCCTGGCGTTTTCGGACGGTATGGAGGGCTGGATGCGAGCGGTATTCGCCTGCAACCAATATGTCGACGAGCAGGCGCCCTGGGCGCTGCGCAAGACCGACCCGGAGCGTATGGCGGCAGTGCTGATGGTGCTGCTGCGCGCGGTGCGCGATCTCGCCATCGCCGTGCGCAGCGTCGTGCCGGTGGCGGCGGATTCGCTGCTCGATCAGCTCGGGGCCGCGCTGGATGCGCGCGATTTTGCCGCACTGGACGATGCCGGCTGGTTTTCCGACCTGGCAACCAGGGGGTTCCGTATCGCGCAGCCTGTCGGTGCCTTCCCCCGGCTTGAACTGCCGGCCGAAGTCGACGCCTGACGCATGGCGCCAGAACCATGTTGATCGACTCGCACTGCCACCTCAATTACCCCGGCCTGATCGAAGACCAGGCCGGGGTGCTGGCCCGCGCCCGTCAAGCCGGTCTCAGTGGCTTTCTCAACATCTCGACCCGGCAATCGGAATGGGCCGCCATCGTCGCCGTCGCCGAGCGCGAGCCGGACGTCTGGGCCAGCGTCGGCATTCATCCGCACGAGGCGGATGCGCACGTCGCCCTGGGCGCGGCGGCGCTGCTGGCGGCGGCGGAACATCCGCGCGTCATCGGCATCGGCGAAACCGGGCTGGACTATTTCTACGACCATTCCGATCGCGAGACCCAGCGCGCCCTGTTCCGCGTCCACATCGAGGTGGCACGGCAGACCGGCCTGCCGCTGATCGTCCATACCCGCGACGCGGAAGACGACACCGCCACGATCCTGGCCGAGGAAATGGGGAAGGGGGCCTTTCCCGCGCTGATCCACTGCTTCACCGCATCGGCCGGCTTCGCCCGACAGATGCTCGGCCTCGGCCTGACCATTTCGCTTTCCGGCATCGTGACCTTCAAGAGTGCCAGGGACCTCCAGGCCATCGCCGCCGAATTGCCGGCCGAGCGCCTGCTGGTCGAGACCGACGCGCCGTTCCTCGCCCCCGTGCCCCATCGCGGGCGGACCTGCGAGCCGGCCTTCACCGCCGATACCGCCCGGTTCGTGGCCGGCCTGCGCGGGGTTTCCCCGGAACATCTGGCCGAAACGACGACGCGCAATTTCCATGCTCTGTTCGGCAAGGCCGCCGCGTGAAAGTCCGCATTCTCGGCTGCGGCACGTCCACCGGGGTGCCGCGCATCGGCGGAGCGGAAGGGCTGGACTGGGGCCAGTGCGACCCGGACAACCCGCGCAACCGCCGCAGCCGCGCCTCGATCCTGATCGAGAGCGACGAGGGCGCCCGCCTGCTGGTCGATACCTCGACCGACCTGCGCGCCCAGCTCATGGCGGCAGAGGTCCACCGGCTCGATGCGGTTTTCTGGACTCACGACCACGCCGATCATGCCCACGGCATCGATGACCTGCGTCCGTTCCGCTATGGCCGCAATGGCCCGCTGCCGGGATATGCCGCCGACGAAACCGTGCGGCGCCTGCGGCAGCGGTTCGGCTACGTTTTCGCCGGCCAGTTCGGCTATCCGACCATTGTCGCGCTCGATACGCTGGACCGGTTGCGGATGTGCCATGGCGTCGGGATCGGCCATTGCCAGATGCCGCACGGCCCGGCCCAATCGACTGCATTCCGGTTTGCTAATAACGGAAAATCAATCGGATATGCGGTAGACTTCAGTGAGATTGTCAGGCCTGCAGTCGAATTGCTGGACGGTTGCGACGTGCTGGTGGTCGATTGCCTGCGCCGTGAATCGCACCCGACCCATGCCAATCTGGCCATGGCGCTCGAAATGATCGAAGCGACGCGCGCCGGCCGCGGAGTCCTGACCCATCTCGACAAGTCGATGGATTATGCGACGCTGTCGCAGGAGCTGCCGGGCCATGTCGTCGTCGGGCATGATGGCCTGGAAGTGACCGCCTGACGGATTGCTCGGGGAGTCTGGATGCCCGACTTTGACGCCAATGCGATGGACGCGCTGGTTCTCGCGGCTGTCGGCACCGGTTCGCTGTTGCTGGTCAGTCGCAGCCTCAGGCGCTTTGACATCAGGCTGGCCACCGGTGTCTGGATGGGGCTCGCGTGGCTCTTGCTGTTCGTGGCCACTGTGCTGATCTATCGGGCGATCCGCGCTTGAGCCTGTGACAACACCCACGTCAGCGCCCTGTCATTTTACATAATATAGATTATCACATTTAAGGACGGCAGTGATCGCGCGTCACAGCGGGCGCCACTCCTCCTTGTGATCCAGCGGCGAAAAGATCGCATCCAGCAGGTCATCGGTCACGTCCGAGGCTGTCGGCCAGGTCCAGCGCGGTGCATTGTCCTTCTCGACGATGACCGCGCGCACGCCTTCGGCGAAATCCGGCAGGACCAGGATGCGCGATGCGATGCGATACTCCATGGCCATTTCGTCGGCGAAATCCGCCAGTGCCGCGCTTTGCGCCAGTTCCCGCAGCGAAACCTTGCAGGAAAGCGGACTCCGGCTCGTCAGGACAGCGAGCGTGTCCCGCGCGAACGGTCCACCGTCCTCGCCCAGCGCCGCCAGGATGCCTTCGAGCGTGTCCGGGGCGAACAGGCGGTCGATCTCAGCGCCACGGCCGGGCTGTTCAGTCACCGGCGGGATCGTCTTCGCGTCTTCCAGAATCCGCTCGATATCGGCGGGGCAGCCGGCAATGGCACGCTTGATCTCCGGCAAGGCGCCGCTGGGCACATGATGCGTGGCCAACCCGGCCCGGAGGCATTCGCCACCGTCCAGCCGCGCCCCGGTCAGCGCGAGGTATTGCCCCAGCCGGCCGGGAAGCCTGGACAGATACCAGCCGCCGCCGACATCGGGGAACAGGCCTATGCCGGTTTCGGGCATGGCGAACCGGGTCTGTTCGGTCGCGATCCGGATTTGCGCCGGTCCCGCAAGCCCGACGCCGCCGCCCATGGTGATCCCGTTCATGAACGCGATGACCGGCTTGGGCCAAGTCTTGATCAGGTGGTTGAGCTGGTATTCGCGGAAGAAGAAGCGCCGTCCGGCCATACCGTCATCGCTCAGCGCCGAATGCCGCAGCATGGCGATATCGCCGCCGGCGCAGAACCCCCTGCCCTCGGCATGGTCGATCACGACCGCCGCGACCGTGGGATCGTCACGCCATTCGAGCAGCGCCTCGATCATCGTCTCGACCATGGCCAGGTTCAGCGCATGGATGACCTTCGGCCGGTTCAGGGAAAGCCAGCCAATATCGCCGACGCGCCGGACCAGCACTTGTTCGCTCAATGTCCGTCTCCCGTCGCTCGACCGATACCCCGGCACAGATGGCGGACCTGACGCGGTCATACAACCCTGGCGCGATTTCGCTGCCTGCAGCCAGTCCCGACTGGACATGACATGGCCCCCGTGTTCAGACACGCGCCGTCTCCCCTGACCGGAACTCCGAATGAACACGCCCGCCGATTCACTGGCCGATCCACTCAGGCGCTTGCTCTCGATCATGGCGCGCCTGCGCGACCCCGAGCGCGGCTGCGAGTGGGACGTGGCGCAGACGTTCGCCACGATCGCGCCCTACACGATCGAGGAGGCCTACGAAGTCGCCGATGCCATTGCCCGGGAAGACATGGCCGGGCTGCGCGACGAGCTTGGCGATCTCCTGCTCCAGGTGGTCTTTCATGCCCGCATGGCCGAGGAGGCGGGTCACTTCGCCTTCGCCGACGTCGCCACCAGCATCGCCGACAAACTGGTCGCCCGCCACCCGCACGTATTTGGCGAAGCACCGGCCGATGCGCTCCGCGAACGGTGGGAAGATCTCAAGCAGGCCGAACGCGCCTCGCGCGGCGAGTCGGGGGTGCTGGACGGCATTGCCCAGGCGTTGCCCGCCCTGATGCGCGCCGAAAAGCTGCAGAAGCGCGCCGCCCGCGCCGGCTTCGACTGGCCCGATCCGCATGGCCCGACGGCCAAGGTGGTAGAGGAGATGGCGGAACTTGCCGAAGCCGCCAGTCAACCGGACCGCTTCGAGGAAGCGGGCGATCTGCTGTTCGCCGCCGTCAACCTGGTTCGCGCATATGGCATTGCCCCGGAAGAAGCGCTGCGAGCGGGCAACGCCAAGTTCGAGCGCCGCTTCCGCGCCATGGAGCAGCTTGCCCGGCAGAATGGCGATGATTTCACTGCCCTTTCGCTCGCGGAGCAGGAGGCCCTGTGGCAGGCGGCCAAGCAGGCAGAAAAACGCCCTTGAGGTGAACCGCGCTAGAGTGCGATGACAAAAAGTGGGAACCGGTTTTTGTCAATAAATCGCACGAAAACAAAATCTAAAGGCGCCTGAAACGCCCCCATTCCCGGGGTGTCAGGCGGACGTGGAGGCGATGAACCGGTTCGCCATCGCTCTCCAGCACTTCATCGGCCAGGACATCGCCGTGGGCGTGGAGCCAGGCCAGTCGCTGGCCGTCACCCGCCGCCACGTCGATCACCTGCTCACGGGCGTCGCCGGTCAGCAGCTGGCCGACCCGCACCAGCAAATCGGCGCACCCTTCGCCGGTCAGCGCCGAGACCGGAAGGACGGGCTCACCGGCCGCATCCGCCAGGGCTCGCAATTCTGCCACGCGGTCGGGCGGCAGGAGATCGAGCTTGTTCCAGACCTCGACGATCGGCGCTGTCGGCTCCTCCCCTTCGCTGCCCATGACGCCCAGGTCGCTGAGGACGGCGAGGACATGCTTCTTCTGCGCCGCAGTGTCGGGATTGGCGATGTCCCGCACGTGCAGGATGAGGTCGGCCGCCATCACCTCTTCGAGCGTGGCGCGAAAGGCGGCGACGAGCTGCGTCGGCAGGTCGGAAATGAAACCCACCGTGTCTGACAGGATCGCCTTGTCGATCCCCGGCAGGCGGACCCGGCGCATCGTCGGGTCGAGCGTCGCGAACAGCAGGTCCTGCGCCATGACATCGGCACCGGTCAGGCGATTGAACAGGGTCGACTTGCCGGCGTTGGTGTAGCCCACCAGCGCGATCACCGGCCAGGGCGCCTTGCCGCGCCGGTCGCGGTGCAGCCCGCGCGTGCGGCGGACCTGCTCCAGTTCGCGGCGGATGCGGGCCATGCGGTCACGGATCATGCGCCGGTCGGCCTCGATCTGGGTCTCGCCCGGCCCGCCGAGGAAGCCGAAGCCACCGCGCTGCCGCTCCAGGTGAGTCCAGGATCGCACCAGCCTGCCCTGCTGGTAATCGAGATGCGCGAGTTCGACCTGCAACCGCCCTTCCGCAGTCGCCGCGCGTTCGCCGAAGATTTCGAGGATCAGCCCGGTCCGGTCGATCACCTTGCGGCCGAGCTTGTCCTCGAGGTTGCGTTGCTGGATGGCCGACAGGCCACCATCGACGATGACCAGTTCGGCCTCGCCTAGGTTGCAATGGTCCCGAATGCGCTCGATCTGGCCTTCGCCGAACAGGGTGCCGGGGCGTACCTCGCGCAGCGGCAAGGCCAACGCCTCGATCACCTCCAGCCCGATGGCCAGGGCAAGCCCCCTCGCCTCCTCGATCCGGGCAGCGGAATCGACATCGGCGGTCCTGCCGCGAATCTCCGGGCAGACGACGAGGGCCCGCGCCCCACGGGTCACCTCCTCGCGACTGTCCTCAAGAAAACTCAGGAATAATTCCGTTCATCCCGCCCTGAAGGTGAAAACATCGGACCGACCGATGCCATCACCCTCGAGCTTCTGCTTTCGTGCGATCTGCCGACAGGAACCGGTCCGCTTCTTGTCTTCGCACGTCAGAGTTCAACCTTCGTCCACTTCCTCGTCGTCCCATTCCCCGGTCAGGTCGACCGGCGTGATCGGCTGGATCGTCGACACGGCGTGCTTGTAGGCAAGCTGCACGTAGCCTTCGCGCTCAAGCAGCATGCAGAACAGGTCATAGGCGGCGACGCGACCCTGGAGCATGACGCCGTTCACGAGGAACATCGTCACCTGAACGCCTGCGCCGCGGATGGACGACAGGAACACGTCCTGCAGCAGCCGCAGTTTCTTCGAGCCATCGGCGGCAATGTTGAATTGCCGGGAATCGACTGGCTGGCTTGGCATGATGGTCGACACGGCATGCTTGTAGACAAGCTGGGACTGGCCATCGCGGCGCAGCAGGATCGAGAAGTTGTCGAACCAGGTGACGATGCCTTGCAGCTTCACGCCCTTGACCAGGAACATGGTCACCGGCGTCTTGTGCTTGCGCAGCAGATTGAGGAACTGGTCCTGAAGGTTCTGTCCCTTGCCGGCCGCAACGGATGGCGGCGGTGCATCGTTCCGGCGCGGACGCGGCGCGCGCTCACTGGCAGGCGGGGCGGAATCGACGGATTCGCTGAATTCCTGCGGCTCCGCAGCGGCGGAAAGGGCCGGCTTCAACTTCGGCCTGGCGGAAAGCGTACGTCCGGTCATGTTTTACTCCGGTTGTTGGCGGCCTCTATAGGGTCCGCAATCTGGCTCGGGCGAAATCCGGGCCGGTCGATCCGAGTCTATAATTTTGCAGGTGCAGCGTAAATCCGAAAAATCGCGTCGGTCCCGCAATGGGGTACGAACAGTCACGATTTCGTGCGCAGCCTGCGATCAGTCTTCCTCCTCTTCGCGACGTTCTCCCAGCCCCAGCAGCTTGAGCTTCCGGTGGAGGGCGGATCGCTCCATGCCGATGAAGCTGGCGGTGCGCGAAATGTTCCCGGAGAAGCGCCGGATCTGCACCTTCAGGTATTCCCGCTCGAAGTTCTCGCGCGCTTCCCGGAGCGGGACGCCCATCAACGACGGCATGCCGGTATCGGTGCCGATTCGTCCGCTGCCGATTTCCGGCGGCAGCATGTCGGGCTCGATCCGCGCCAGGCGATCGTGCGGCGCGAGGATGACCGTCCGTTCGGCGACATTGCGCAGCTGCCTGACATTGCCCGGCCAGTCATGGGCCTGGAGCGCGGCCATCGCGTCGGGCGAGACCTCGGGCGCGACCAGTCCCTGGTCGTTGGCATAGCGGGCGAAGAACTGGCTGGCGAGAACCGGAATGTCTTCGCGCCGCTCCGCCAGCGCCGGCAGCCGTACCGGCACCACATTGAGCCGGTAGAACAGGTCCTCGCGAAAGCGGCGCTCGGCGATTTCCTTTTCAAGATCGCGGGCCGAAGCGGATACGACCCTCACATCGACGCGGATCTGGCGCACGCCGCCGACGCGGACGAAGGCCTGTTCGGTCAGGACCCGGAGAATGCGGGCCTGGGTCGAGAGCGGCATGTCGGCAACTTCGTCGAGAAACAGGGTTCCACCATCGGCCATCTCCAGCAGGCCCGGGCGGACCAGCTTGCCGTCGGCCTCCTCGCCGAACAGCTCCTGCTCGAATCGTTCGGGCGTGATCCGCGCGGAATTGACGGTGACGAAGGCATGGTCGGCGCGGCCGCTCCAGGCGTGCAGGATGCGTGCCGCCACTTCCTTGCCGGAACCTGCGGGGCCGGTGATCAGCAGGCGGCTGCCGGTATTGGCGACCCGCTTCAGCGTCGCCCGGACCTGGTTGATCAGCGGTGAGTTGCCGCTCAGATCTTCGGCCAGGGCACTGCCGGAATCCAGCCGCAACCGGGCATTTTCCCGGCGCAGGCGCTCGGTTTCGGTCGCCCGTTCGACCAGATGCAGCAGCCGCTCGGTCTCGAAGGGCTTCTCGATGAAGTCCATCGCCCCGCGCCCGATCGCCGAGACCGCGGTGTCGATGTTGCCGTGGCCGGAAAAGATGATCACCGGAAGTTCGGGCTCGCGCGCCTTGATCGCATCGAGCACCTCCAGCCCGTCCATCGGGCTGCCATGCAGCCAGACATCGAGCAGCACCAGGCTGGGCCTGCGTTCGTCCACCTCGGCCAGCGCGCTCACCGAATCGCCGGCGGTTCGACATTCGTAACCCTCGTCACTGAGCACGCCCGCGACCAGTTCGCGAATGTCGCGCTCGTCATCGACGATCAGGATATCCAGGGCCATCAGGGGTGTCTCCTCATGCGGCAGCCTCGGGCACGCCTTCCAGGGCGCGAGGCTCGCGGGCAAAGCGCAATGTCACGACGGTTCCTCCCCCGTCAGCGGCGGCGAACGACATCTCGCCACCATGCTCCTCGACGATCTTCTTGACGATCGCGAGGCCGAGGCCCGTGCCCTTGTCCCGCGTCGTCACATAGGGTTCGACGATCCGTTCCCGATCCTGCGGCAGCCCTACGCCATTGTCGGATATGCGCACGACGATGCCTGCCTCCCTGCCCTCGATCGCGAGGTGAATCCGGCCGGCGAACTCGTCCTGCTCGAGCTTGGCGCGGGTTTCGATGGCCTCGGTGGCGTTCTTCAGGACATTGGTCATGGCCTGGCCGAACTGGTGGCGATCGCACTCGATACGCCCGATGTCCCCCTCGGTGCCGAACGAGAACGCAATTTCCGGCCGGGCAACCTCCTGGAGGAACATGGCCTGACGGGCGAGATCGACGGGATCTTCCGGCCGGAATACCGGCTTGGGCAGGCGCGCGAACGAGGAAAACTCGTCAACCATTTTCCGCAGGTCGCCGACCTGGCGGATGATCGTCGCGGTCAATTCCTCGAACAGGTCGCCATCCGTGGCGATCTGCCGGCGATAGCGCCGCTTGAGCCGCTCGGTCGCCAACTGAATCGGCGTCAGCGGGTTCTTGATCTCGTGCGCGATTCGCCTGGCCACGTCGGACCAGGCCGCCTGCCTCTGGTCGAGCAATTGCCGGGTGATGTCCTCGAAGGTGATAACGTGGCCGCCCACGTTGGCGGTGATACGCACCGCGAGTGTCAGCAATTCGCCGGCGCCATCGCGCCGGAGGCCGTGCTGGATGACCCCTTCGCTCCGCCCGGCGGCAACCATTGCGGCAATCTGCGGCGCGATGTCGGCCAAAGCCAGGCCGACCGGCGGCGGCCCGCTGCGGTCGAGCAGCAACTGGTGGGCGCTCGGGTTCATCAGCAAGACCGCCCCGTCGGCGTCGATCGAGACGATTCCGGCGGTCACCGATTCCAGCACTGCCTCGATGAAGGTCCGCCGCTCGTCCAGCTGCTGGTTGGCACCGACGAGGTCGAGGGTCTGCCGTTCGATCTGGGCCGTCATGCGGTTGAACGCGCGGTTGAGCAGGCCGATCTCATCCGTGCCGCTGCGGCCTTCGACCCGCATGGCATAGTTGCCGGCGGCCACCCGGCGGGCGGCGGCGACCAGCTGGTAGAGCGGCTGCACCTGCCGGTCGGCGAAGTTCAGCGCGAACCACACCGACAGGCCCACAAGCGACAGGGAAACCACGAACAGGGCGACATTGAACCGCAGCTGCAGCAGTCGCGCCCGCTGGGTGAGGACCTGATAGGCGCGCACGATATTCTCCGCCCGGCGGCCCTGGCTGAGCGCCAGCAGGTCGGACTTGCGGGCGGTATAGAGATAGATGCCCGCCCGCAGGTCGATCGGCGTCACTGCCGCGATCCGGTCCGCATTGGCGTTGACGATGATCGGCTCGCCGGCATCGAGCCGGCGCAGTTCCTGCGGACTGACCCGGTCGCGGCTGTCATTGCCCTTTGCCGGATCGACGATCGCCGCGGTCCTCAGGCGCCCATCGGCCCCTTTCTGCAGGATCGCCGCCTCGTCGAGCTTGCGCTGCAGCACCTGGTAGGAAAAGCTTTCGGCAAATTCCGGGCGGACGATCTCGGTCTGGCCGAGGATGAAGCGCATGTCGCTCGCCATTGCGACGGTCTCGTTCGACACGTCCCGCTGGGTCTGTTCGTAGTACCCCCGCGCCAGCTTGTTGGCATTCTCGAGCAGCCCGCGCGAACTGTCGGAAAACCAGAACTCGACACCCGACTGGAACAGCACCGAAGCGAAGATCGCCACCAGCAGGGTCGGTATCGCCGCGATCAGCGAAAACAGGAACACCAGCTGGACGTGCAGGCTGCCGGTGCCACCCACCGTCTCGGCGGCGCGTCGCAGCGCGATCCACCGCCCGAGCAACACCAGCAGTGCCAGTGCCGGCACCAGCGCGCCGACCAGCAGCGTCGCGGTCAGCCCGGAAGGCAGCAGGCCTCCGCGCGCCGCTTGGTCGCGCAGCACCAGCCATGCCGTCACCATGGCAGCGACGAACGCGGCCGCCGCGATCGCAGTGATGATCGGCACCAGTTGCATCCGGCGCACGGCAAGCCGCACGCGCCGCCACAATTGTGGCCAGCCAGAGCGCTGAGCGGTTTTGCCGGCAATCATCGTTGCGAGAATACAACAGGGCTGTGGCAGTTTCCAGACAATCCCGGAATTTTATAAACCTGCCACTATTTCAGGTGATAGAGGTCCGGATCGAGTGCCAGATCCCCCAGCCGCTTGCGCAAGGTGTTGCGATTGATCCCCAACATCTGCGCCGCGCGCAATTGGTTCCCGCCGGTCGTCCGCAGCACTTCGGCAAACAGCGGGCGCTCGAACGCGGCAAGGGCACTGTCGTAGATCGTGCCGGATGGCGGCTGGTGCTGTTCGAGCCAGCGCGCCACCGCAACCGCCAGCCCGCCCGGCCCCGCTGCCACATCCGATGTCGGCACGTCATCCGGCTCGGCCGCCCTGCCCGCCAGCATCGGCATCAGCGTCGCCGCGTCGATCGTGTCCTCCCGCGCCAGCAGAGCCAGCCGGTAGATGAAGTTGCGCAGTTCCCGGACGTTGCCCTTCCATGGCTGCCGCTTGAGCAACTCGGTCGCCTCCGCCGAAAGCTGATGCCGCGGCAAGCCTTCGCCCGCGGCCGATGCCAGGAAATGCCGCGCCAGGGCCTCGATATCGTCGGCCCGCTCGCGCAATGGCGGCAGGTGGATCGGCACGACATTCAGCCGGTAGTAGAGGTCCTCGCGAAACTGGCCGGCGGCGATCATCGGCTCCAGGTCCCGATTGGTCGCCGCGATGATGCGCGCGTCGATGCTGACCTCGTCGCGTCCGCCGACGCGGCGGATCGAGCCCGACTGCAATGCCCGCAGCAACCGGGTCTGCGCCTGCATCGGCATGTCGCCGATCTCGTCGAGAAACAGGGTGCCGCCCGCCGCCTGCTCGAACTTGCCGATGTGGCGGGCCACCGCACCGGTGAAGGCCCCCCGCTCGTGGCCAAACAGCTCGCTCTCGATCAACTCCGCCGGAATCGCCGCCGTATTCACCGCCACGAACGGCCCGGCGCGACGCTGCCCCAGCTGGTGAATCGCTTCCGCCACAAGTTCCTTGCCGGTTCCCGATTCCCCGAGGATCAGCACGGTCAGATCATTGCGCAGGACCCGGGTGATCATCCGGTAAACCGCCTGCATGGCCTGGCTGCGCCCGACGAGAGGCAGCCCGGCTGACGCCTGGGGGTCCTCTTCCCCGCCGGTCGGGCCTCGCGCCCCGGCGGCCTGCCGCACCGTCCGCGCCAGCTCGTCGAGGTCGAACGGCTTGGGAAAATATTCGAAGGCCCCGGTGTCGCTGGCCCTGACGGCGGTATCCAGCGTGTTCTGGGCCGAAAGGATGACCACCGGCATGTCCGGATTGTCCCGGCAAACCCGGTCGAGCGTCTCGATGCCATCCCCGTCGGTCAGCATGACATCGGTCACCAGCACGGCGAACCGCTTCGCGGCCAGCAACCGGTCCCGTTCAGCAATCGAATCGCACCGGCTGACCTGGAACCCTTCGGCCTCCAGCGCCGCGGTGATGACGATGGCGATCGATTCGTCGTCCTCGACCAGAAGCACGTTCATTCGCGGTTCCTCACGCCACCTTGGCCTTGCGCTGTCGCTGTGCCGGCTCCTGCGCCAGCGGCAGGTGGACACGGAAATGGGTCCAGCCGCCCGCCTCGTCGCGGTCGTAGGTGATCCGCCCGTTCATGTCCCCGACCAGCTTGCGCACCAGCGCCAACCCCAGCCCCTGCCCCGATTTCTTGGTGGTGACGAACGGCTCGAACACCAGTTCGCGCAGCGCCGGGTCGATTCCCGGCCCATTGTCGCTGACCCTGAGTTCGATCGGCAGCCGCACCGGCTGGCCCATGGCCGTCGCGTGCAATTGCAATCCGCTGGCAAAGCGCGTCCGCACCACCACGCGAGGCGTGCCGGATCGCTGGGCGGCCTCCCGCGCCGCCTCCCGGCCGTTGGACAGGAGGTTGATCAGCACCTGTACCAGCGCGCTGGCACTGCCCAGCACCGGCGGCAGCGAAGGATCGAACTCCTCCTCGATCCGCGCCCCGCCATCGCCGGCGGCCGCGATGATCGCGCAGGCATGGCGCACCGCCTCGTGCAGGTTGCACGGTGCCAGCGGCTGGGGCGTGCGGCGGGAGAGGGACTGCATCTGGTCGATCAGCTTGGCGATGCGATCGACCTCGTCGGCGATCAGCCCGGTCATCGCCCGCTCCGCCGGCGCCACCTTGCGGGCCAGCAGCTGCGCCGCGCCCCGGATTCCAGCCAGCGGGTTCTTGATTTCGTGCGCCAGGATCTCCGGCGCGCGCAGCACGCTGTCATCCCGCCCGCCGGCCCCGTCACCCATCGCCTCGGCGGTGGCATTGTCGTGCAGGGTCAGCACCTGCCAGCCGGCCTCGTCGGCCACGGGTGCGAGCGTCACGTCGATCCGGCGCGGGGGCTGGCCCAGCACCGCGACATCGACCTGCCGCGCCGAAAGCGGCGCATCGCTCTCGCGAATGCGGGCGTCGAGCCGTTCATCGGCCCAGGCGAGAACCTCAAACAGGCCCTTCCCCGAAAGGCGCCGCCCGCTCTGGCCGAGGAACTGCTCGGCCGCCGGGTTGACGCTGGCAATCACCTGCCCCGGCGCCAGCAGGATCACCGGCAGAGGCAGGCTCGCCAACTGCCGCCGTGCATCGGGAATGGCAGCCGGCGCCTTGCTCATGCGGCCATGCGCTCGCACAACGGCGCATAGAACCGCGCCAGCGATGCCATGACCTCAGCGGGATCGTCGACGAAGTTCACCCGGTTGCGGAATTCGGCCGATCCCGGCAGCCCCTTGGTATACCAGCCCAGGTGCTTGCGGGCCAATTTCACCCCGGTATCCGTGCCATAAAGGCTGAGCATATCGGTGTAATGCTCTGTAATCAGATGCAATTGCGCGTCAAGCCCGGGCGCCGCCAAGTGGCCTTTGCCCGCCAGCCAGTGCATTACCTGGGCCAGCAGCCAGGGGCGGCCATAGGCCCCTCGCCCGATCATCACGCCGTCCGCGCCCGATTGATCCAGCGCTTTCGCCACGTCGGCGATCGTGCAGATGTCGCCATTGACGATCACCGGCACGTCCACCGCTTCCTTGACCTTGCGGACGAACGCCCAGTCCGCCTCGCCCTTGTACATCTGGTTGCGCGTCCTTCCGTGCACGGTGATCATCCGCGCGCCCAGGTCCTGCGCGATCCGCGCCAGCTCCGGCGCGTTGAGGCTACCATGGTCCCACCCCATCCGCATCTTGACCGTCACCGGCACCTGGACCGCCTTGACCGTTGCCTCGATCAGCCGCGTCGCCAGCGGCACGTCGCGCATCAGCGCCGAGCCGGCATCGCCGTTGACCACCTTGCGCACCGGGCAGCCCATGTTGATGTCGATGATCGCAGCCCCCTGCCCCTCGACCAGCTTCGCCGCTTCCGCCATCTGCGCCGGCTCGCAGCCGACCAGCTGCATCGACACCGGCTCCTCGGCCGGGTCCCAGGCCGCCTTCTGGATCGATTGCCGCGTCTCGCGAATCGCCGCCGGGCTAGCGATCATCTCGGTCACGTTCAGCCCCGAGCCGAACCGCCGCACGATGCGCCGGAACGGCAGGTCGGTGACGCCGGTCATCGGCGCCAGCACCACCGGGCAGTCGATTCTGACCGGCCCAACCATGATCGGCGCCAGCGTCGGCGGGGTCGGCAATGGGGGAACGGGTTCGGTCATCGATGGGGCTGCCTAAAAAACAGGCAGCACATAGGCAATTGCCTGCCGGGCAGCAAGCGATTACCGGCGCGGTCGATGGACTCGCCAAATCCTCCTGCCGCAGCGGTCGTCGTCGCAGCCGGCCAGGGCCTGCGCGCGGGGCAGCCCATGCCCAAGCAGTTCGCGCCATGGCGGGGCAAGCCGGTCCTGCGCCACTCGGTCGAAGCCCTCGCCGCCGCCGGCATCGCGCCGATCGTCGTCGTCATCCCTGCCGGTGCCGAGGAAATCGCCGCCAGGGCGCTGCATGGCATTGCAGGGGTCAGGCTGGTGCCCGGCGGCTCAGCCCGGCAGGATTCGGTCCGCCTCGGCCTCGAGGCGCTCGCCGTGGATGCCCCCGCCAAAGTGCTGGTCCACGATGCCGCCCGCCCCGTCCTGCCATCCCCCGTCATCGTGCGGTTGCTGAAGGCGCTGGAGCAGAGCCCCGCCGCCATTCCCGTCCTCCCCGTGGCCGACAGCCTGTGCCACGCCGCAGGCGACCATATGGGCGCCGTGGCCCGGCGCGAGGAACTCCGCCGGGTCCAAACCCCGCAGGCCTTCCGCTTTGCCGATATCCTCGTTGCCCACCGCCAGTGGCACGGCGCCTCGACCGCCGGCGACGATGCTCAGGTCGCCCGCGCCGCCGGCCTCGCCATCGCGCTGGTCGATGGCGACGAGGCGCTCCACAAGCTCACCTATTCCAGCGATTTCGAGGCCAACATGCCCCTGATCCGTGTCGGCACCGGTTATGACGTCCACGCACTCGCCGAAGACGAGGACCTCTGGCTCTGCGGCGTCCGGATCGAGCACAGCCATGGCTTGGCCGGCCACAGCGACGCCGATGTCGCCATGCACGCGCTGGTCGATGCCATTCTCGGTGCGGTCGCCGGCGGCGATATCGGCCAGCACTTCCCCCCGTCCGACCCGCAATGGCGCGGCGCCAGTTCCGACCGGTTCCTCGCCCATGCGGCAACAATCGCGGCCGAAGCTGGCTACACGATCGCCCACATCGACCTGACGATCATCTGCGAGGCCCCGAAGATCGGCCCCCACCGCGACGCCATGCGCCAGCGGCTGGCCGAAGTGCTCCAAGTCAATGTGGCCCAGGTCAGCGTCAAGGCCACCACCACCGAACGGCTCGGCTTCACCGGCCGCCGCGAAGGCATCGCCGCCCAGGCGGTCGCCACCCTCCAACGCGCCTGATCGGTCGCGGAGCCCAGCCATGCTCGAACATACCCCAGACTCCCTGCTCCCGGCGGATGTCTTCGCGCTTGCCCGCGACGTAGTGGCTGCGAACGCCGCGCAAGGCCGGCGCATCGTGCTCGCTGAAAGCTGCACCGGCGGCCTCGTCGCCGCCGCGCTGACCGAAATCGCCGGCTCGTCCGCCGTGCTCGACCGCAGCTTCGTGACCTATTCGAACGAGGCGAAGCACCAGATGCTCGGCGTGCCGGACGACATCATCGACACTTTCGGCGCCGTTTCCGTCGCCACCGCCTGGGCCATGGCCCAGGGCGCGCTCAAGGCCAGCAATGCCGATGTCGCGGTCGCCATCAGCGGCATTGCCGGGCCTGACGGCGGTTCGGCACAAAAGCCGGTTGGGCTGGTCGTCTTCGCCCGGGCGACGCGCGGCAGCGACGAGGTGGAGGCCGAGGAGCGCCGCTTTCCTGCCACGACCCGAGCCGAAGTCCGCCGCCAGGCGACTTTGGTGGCGCTCGAACTGCTCCTGCCGAAACCGGCTCCGGTCACGGAATAGGCGTCGGGGAGTATAGCACGGCCGCCCGCTCCTCGAAGGCTTCCACCATCTTGCGGAAGGCCTTGTCGAAGTACTGCCCGGCCATTTTCTCGAACAGCGCGTTGCGGAACGTAAATTCGACCCTGAAGTCCACCTCGCAGGCCTCCGGTCCGAGGCTGCGGAATTCCCAGCGGTTGTCGAGATCGCGCATCGGCCCGTCGATATAATGGACGGTGATCGAGTGTGGCCGGTCCTTGATCACCCGCGAGGTGAACTTCTCGCGCAGCATCTTGAAGCCGACCAGCATGTCCGCCAGCATCTCGTGTCCGTCGTCGCTCTTGACCCGGGTCGCGATCACCCACGGCAGGAATTCGCCATAGCGCCTGACATCGGCGACGAGGTCGAACATCTGCTCGGCGCTGTAGGGCAACCGCCGCGTCTCGTGGATTCCGGGCATCGGCTCAGCCTGCTTTTGCCAGCTTGGCCTCGCGCGCTGCACGCATCTGCCGGAAATCGTCCCCGGCGTGATAGCTCGAACGCGTCAGCGGGCTTGCCGCGACCTGGAGGAAGCCTTTCGCCCGCGCGATCGCGCCATAGGCTTCGAACCCCTGTGGCTTGACGAATTCCACCACCTCGGCGTGCTTCGGGGTCGGCCGCAGGTATTGGCCCATCGTCAGAAAGTCGATATCCGCGCAGCGCATGTCGTCCATCACCTGATGGACCTCCAGCCGCTGCTCGCCCAGCCCGAGCATGATCCCGGACTTGGTGAACACCGTCGGCGAATGGCGCTTGACCTCCTCCAGCAGGCGCAGTGAAGCATAATAGCGCGCGCCAGGCCGGATCGTCGGATAAAGCCGTGGCACCGTCTCCAGGTTGTGGTTGTAGACGTCCGGTCCCGCAGCGACGATTGCCTCGACCGCCGCGCGCATCCGTCCGCGAAAATCGGGTGTCAGGATCTCGATCGTCGTCGCCGGCGTCGTCCGCCGCAGTGCCTCGATCACCCGGACGAACTGCCCCGCACCGCCATCGGGCAGGTCGTCGCGATCGACCGACGTGATGACGATATGCTCAAGCCCCAGCTTTGCCGCCGCTTCGGCCACGTTGTCGGGCTCGGCCATGTCTACCGCACGCGGCATTCCGGTCTTGACGTTGCAGAATGCGCAGGCCCGCGTGCAGGTATCGCCCAGGATCATCACCGTCGCGTGCTTTTTGGACCAGCATTCGCCGATGTTCGGGCATGCTGCTTCCTCGCACACCGTGTTGAGCCCGAGACCACGCATCAGGTCGCGGGTCGCGCCGTATTCCTTGCTGGTCGGTGCCTTGACCCGGATCCAGTCAGGCTTGCGCTGTCGCTCGGGAGTGACCGGCACGGGCGCTTGGGAAAGGTCGTTCATCGCCCCGCACATAAGCCTAACGTGCAGCCGTCGCAAGCTGCCTGCCCGTCCGGCCCCTTGCCATCCCGGCGGATTGTGAGGCAATGGTCGGCCATGACTGACAGCACACCCCCCACTGCCGCCAACCCCGACCTCGCCCGCCTGGTCGATGGCTATCATCGCTTCCGGAAAACCGGCTGGACCCCGAACCGCCAGCGCTGGGAAACGCTGCGCGAGGGCCAAGAGCCAAAGGTCATGGTCATCGCCTGCTCGGACAGCAGGGTCGATCCCGCCCAGATCTTCGATGTCGACCCCGGCGAGATCTTCGTCGTCCGCAATGTCGCCGCCATGGTCCCTCCATTCGAGACCAACCCCGGCCACCACGGCGTCTCCGCTGCGCTCGAATTCGCCGTGCAGGTGCTGAAAGTCCGCGAAATCGTCGTCATGGGCCACGGCTTGTGCGGCGGCTGCAAGGCTGCCCTGACCCAGGAACTGCGCGGCGCCGAGCCGGGCCAGGGCGGCTTCATCGCCGACTGGATCGCGCTGCTGGATGAAGCGCGCGAGCCCGTCGCCGCTCGATACGGCACCACCGGCCGCGAAGCCGAACGCGCCATGGAGCACGCCGGCGTCAAGGTCAGTCTTGCCAACCTGCGCACTTTCCCGTGCATCCGCAGTGCCGAACGCGGGGGCGAACTCCACCTGCGCGGGATGTTCTTCGCCATTGCCGATGGCGTGCTCCACGTGCTGGACGAAGCCAGCGGCGAGTTCGCACCGGTTGTCTGAAACGAAAAGGGCGGCCGAGACCCGGCCGCCCTTCCCTGCGTGCCAAGATGGGGGCTGTTATTTCAGCCCGCCTTTCTGCCTGACATAGGCCAGCCACATCTGCGCCAAAGGCTGGCGTGGGCCGGTGACCTTGCCAAAGCTTTCCGCCGCCGCTGCATACTGGCCAGCATCGCTCTGGGCGATCCCCAGGCGGGTCAGCACGCGGGCGCTGTCTGCACCCGGCTTGGCCAGCGCCAGCTGATAAAGCTCGATCGCCTTGGCGCTGTCGCCGTAGCCGAGATAGGCGTCGGCCGTGCCGGCGATCACCGCCGCCGTGGCTCCCGCGCCATGCGCGCTGGTGTACAGCGCCGGCAGCGAGGCCTTGTCCGCCGCCAGGCGCGAACTGGCGAGGGTCTTCGCATCCGACACCACCGGGTCGCTGGCGCTGATCGCACCCGACGCCACGCCAGCTTCGATCACCGCCAGCACTTCGCCCGGCTGCCTGCGGGCATCGGCGGTCTGGATGTAGTCGAGGTATTCCTGTTTGGCATCCTTGACGTCACCGGCAAGCGCGCCCGAGCGGGAGAGCAGACGCGCGAGGTCCAGCGCATCCTGGCCGGTGTAGCCATTGTAGACCCGCAGGAGCTGGGCCGAGGCGATCCAGTTCTGCGGCGTCGGCGCATTGGCGACCGTCTGCACGGCCCATTCATTACCCAGTGCCGGGTTTTTCAGCCGGTAGGCGAACTGGTTGGCACGCTGCAGCCATTGGGGCGAAACCGTCGCGCCGGCGGCACGGCGGGCCGCCACTGCCGTCTTGAGTGCATCAAGCGCCTGCGCATACTGCTCCTGCGCGGCATAGGACATCGCCAGCACTTCCGCCGCCGTGTCATCGGCATAGTTGGCGGCCACGAGCGGCGTGGTCATCGCGATCGCGGTCGCATAATCCTTGTTCTGGTAGGCGGTCACCCCCAGCTTGTAGCGGTTGTCCGCCTGCTCGGCCGGTGTTCCCTTGCCACTATCGGCAATGTCCTGCAGCGCGCGTTGCAGTAGCTTCTGGTCGCCGGTGATCACGCCGATATTGCTGCCCCACTGGCCGACGAGAAACTTGTCGGCCGGAGTCTTGGCTGCCTTTTCAGCGGCATCGAACTGCGGGATGGCCGGGGCATAAGCCCCCTTGAGTTCCGCCATCGCCGCATCTCTTGCCGCCTGGTCGCTGGCCGCCTGGTATTTCTTCAACAGGGGCGATGCAGCAGTCAGGGTTTTCTGCAGGGGCTGGGCAGCGGCCACGAATTCCGGCGAATTGGTGTCGGCCTTGCTGTCCTTGGCCATGGCCGGCGTTGCTGCCGCGCCCGCCGCCAGAGCCATTGCCAATGCCGAGGACAGCAGTCCCCTTCCGGCCGACCCGAACCTCTTCTGCATGCCGAACTCTCCTCTCAACGAGCGCGCCGCAATTCAAGGCGGCCCGCGCTCCGGTCAATCCGCTCTGCCGGTTCTCTGACGACGAATACCGGCCTTGGCAACGCCGATAACTGCATCGCGGCGCGTGAACAGCGTTTGAATGCCCGCTCACCGCGCCCGTGCAACCGTCCACCTCAATTGCCCGAACGGGATTTGTGGAAAAAGACCAATGCGGTTCTCCCGTCCGCCAGCCATCGCTGGCCAACTCCCGGACATTGGCCTAGGGCTAAGGATATCCCGAACACATACAAAACGAAAAGCACGCCATTTCCGTGAGCGAAGACACCGAAACCCTCGATACCGGCCCCTCGGGCGAATGGACCCGCGTCGACATCGTCGACGAGATGAAGGCCTCCTACCTCGATTACGCGATGAGCGTGATCGTCGCCCGCGCGCTTCCGGACGTGCGCGATGGCCTCAAGCCGGTCCACCGCCGCATTCTTTTCGCCAGCCAGGAAGGCGGTTTCGTCGCCGGCCGGCCTTATCGCAAGTCGGCCAAGATCGTCGGCGACGTCATGGGCAACTATCACCCCCATGGCGACAGCGCGATCTACGATGCGCTGGCCCGCATGACCCAGGACTGGTCGATGCGGCTGCCGCTGGTCGATGGCCAGGGCAACTTCGGCTCGATGGACCCCGATCCGCCGGCGTCCATGCGCTATACCGAAGCGCGCCTCGCCAAAGTCGCCCAGTCGCTGCTCGAGGACCTCGACAAGGACACGGTCGATTTCGCCGACAACTACGACGGCTCCCGCCGCGAGCCGACCGTGCTCCCCGCCCGCTTCCCCAACCTGCTGGTCAATGGCGCCGGCGGCATCGCTGTCGGCATGGCGACCAATATCCCGCCGCACAACCTGGGCGAGGTGATCGACGGCTGCCTGCTGATGATCGACCGATCGCTGGAGGGTGGCCCGGCGGTCACCCCCGAAGAGCTGATGCAGATCATCCCGGCGCCGGATTTCCCCACCGCGCCCCTGATCCTGGGTACTGCCGGCGCAAAGTCCGCCTACATCACCGGCCGTGGCTCGATCATCATGCGCTGCCGCCACGAGATCGAGACCGGCCGGAATGAGCGGCGCTCGATCGTCCTGACCAGCATCCCCTACCAGGTGGGCAAGTCCGGCCTGGTCGAAAAGATCGCCGAAGCCGCCAAGGACAAGCGGATTGAGGGCATCTCCGATATCCGCGACGAATCCAACCGCGAAGGCGTCCGCGTCGTCGTCGATCTGAAGCGCGACGCCACCCCCGAAGTCGTGCTCAACCAGCTCTGGCGCAACACGCCGGCCCAGTCGTCCTTCCCGGCCAACATGCTCGCCATCCGCGGCGGCCGCCCGGAAGTGCTCGGCCTGCGCGACATCCTGTCCGCCTTCATTACCTTCCGCGAACAGGTCATCACCCGGCGCACCAAGTTCGAGCTGAACCGCGCGCGGGACCGCGCCCATATCCTGCTCGGCCTCGTCGTCGCCGTCACCAACCTCGACGAAGTCGTCCGCATCATCCGCGGCTCGAACAACCCCGCCGCCGCCCGCGCCGCCCTGCTCGCCCGCGAATGGCCGATCGGCGAAATCGCCCCCTATATCCGCCTCGTTGAGGCGATCGAGCCCAACGCCGAACAGGCCGGCGGCACCTATCGCCTGTCCGAAGTGCAGGTGAAGGCCATCCTCGATCTCCGCCTCCACCGCCTGACCGCGCTCGGCCGGGACGAGATCGGCGACGAGCTCAAGGGACTCGCCGCCGCGATCGAACACTACCTGTCGATCCTTGCAGACCGCGCCAAGCTCTACGGCGTCATGCGCGAGGAACTCGTCGTTGTCCGCGACGCCTATGCCACCCCGCGCCTCTCGCAGATCACCGCGCCGGCCGACGGTATCGACGACGAGGACCTGATCGAGCGCGACGACATGGTCGTCACCGTCACGCTGGACGGCTACATCAAGCGCACCCCGCTCAGCACGTTCCGCGCCCAGGCGCGCGGCGGCAAGGGCCGCGCCGGCATGGCGACCAAGGACGAGGACGCCGTCGCCGCGATGTTCGTCACCAGCACCCACAACCCGGTGCTGTTCTTCTCCACCGCCGGCAAGGTCTATCGCCTCAAGGTCTGGAAGCTCCCCGAAGGCGGCCCCGCCACGCGCGGCCGGCCGATCGTCAACCTGCTCCCCGCGCTGGACAAGGAGGAGACGATCCAGACGGTGCTGCCGCTGCCCGAGGACGAAGCCGAATGGGGCAAGCTCTCGGTTGTCTTCGCCACGGCCAAGGGCAACGTCCGCCGCAACGCGATGGACGCCTTCGCCAACATTCCGAGCAACGGCAAGTTCGCCATGCGCTTCGAGGAGGATGACAGCGATCGCCTGATCGGCGTCGCCCTGCTCGACGCGGGGGACGACGTGCTGCTCGCCACCCGCCAGGGCAAGGCCATCCGCTTCGCCGCCGACGAAGTCCGCGAATTTACCAGCCGTACCTCGACCGGGGTGCGCGGCATGACGCTCAAGGACAATGACGAGGTCATCTCGCTGTCGATCCTGCACCGTGTCGGCGCCACCAGCGAGGAGCGCGAGGAGTACCTGAAGTTCGCGCCGTGGAAGCCTGAAAAGGAAGGGGAACCTTCCCTCGCCGCGGAGCGCATGGCCGAACTCGCTGCCCGTGAGCAGTTCATCCTTACCGTCTGCGCCAACGGCTACGGCAAGCTCTCCTCCGCCTACGAATATCGCAGAACCGGTCGCGGTGGCCAAGGCATCACCAATATCGACAACATCGCCCGCAATGGCCTGGTGGTGGCCAGCTTCCCGACCGTTCAGGCCGATCAGCTGATGCTGGTGACCGACCAGGCCAAGCTGATCCGCCTGCCACTCGAAACCCTCCGGGTCATCGGGCGAGGCTCTGCCGGCGTCCGCCTGTTCAACGTGGCGGACAATGAACACGTGGTCAGCGCCGTTCGCCTCGCCGAAGAGGAAGCCAACGGGGAAGACGCCGGCGCGGATGACGCGGTCGAGTGACCCGGCCCACCGTCGCCTACAAGATCCTGACCGGCCCGCAGCTGGCGGAGCTGCTCGCCGGCAGCTTCGCCGGCGCTCCGGTCGATCTGGCCGATGGCTACATCCACCTTTCCGGCGCCGACCAGGTCCTCGGTACGCTTGAGAAGCATTTCGCAGGTCAGGACGACCTGCACATCGCCGCCATCGACCTGACTTCACTGGGGGACGCGGTGAAGTGGGAGGTTTCGCGCGGCGGTGCCCTGTTTCCCCATCTCTATGCCAGATTGCCGCTTTCGGCGGTGATCGCGCACCAGGCCGCAGAGTATCAGGACGGCGCGCTCTCGCTGCCGTCCGCTGACGGGCGGACTTGATCCCGCCTGGTCTTCGCCGTCAAGGTCGCCTGACCGCGCGCGGATACAAAAAAGCCCCCGCACGGCGAGGGCCTTTCCGTTTATCGGGTCGAAGATTTCAGATGCCGGCGATGGCCTGATCGACCAGGATCTTGTCCGCCCCGGCATCGTGGCGAGCGGCGATGAGACCGCGAGCGGCCACCGTTGCGGCCTCCGCAGCCTTGTTGCGAAGCTCGGCGATGGCGCCGCGCTCTGCCGCCTCGATCTTGTCCGAGGCCATCTTTTCCCGACGGGCGATCACCTCGGTGGTGTCGGTCTCGGCCTTGGCGACGATGGCATCGGCCTCGTGGCGGGCGTGGGCGATCATGTCGGCCGCTTCACGTTCGGCGTTGGCGATGCGGTTGGCATATTCCTGGCGCAACGCCTCGGCTTCGGCACGCAGGGCCTTGGCCTCTTCGAGCTGCTTGCGGATCTCCGCGATGCCGGAATCCAGCCCCTTGGCCATGGTCGACGGCACCTTGGCAACGAACGCGATGACGATCAGCGTCGCCATGGATGCGGCGACGAGGAAGCCGGGGCTCATGATCCCGAACAGCATCGGTTCGGCGGCTTCATGGGCTTCCGGAGCGCCGGCGGCGAGCATGACGAGAGTGGCGAGATCAGCCATGGAGCGCCTCCTTGACGGCGGCGCCGGCGGCGACCGCATCGACGTTGACGCCGGCCAGGCGGGCGACGATGTCGCTGGCAGCCTGGGTGGCGATCGCCTCGATCTCGCCCAGCGCGCCCTGACGGGCAGTGGCGATGCGAGCGTCAGCCTCGGCGATGCGGGCATCGATCCTGGTGCCCACTTCGGCCAGGCGCTGCTCGGTCGCCCGGGCAGCATCGGCCTTGGCCTTGGCAATCAGCGACTGGGCTTCGGCCCGCTGGTTGGCTGCGGCGGCCTTCCAGGCCTCTTCCTGGCTGTTGGCGGCAGCGCGGGCAGCCTCGGCGGCAGCCAGGTCGCCGGCAATCTGCCGGTCACGCGCGTCAACCGTCGCCATGACCTTGGGGACCATGCCCTTGCCGATGACGAAGAAGACGAATCCGAAGAAGATCAGCGACCAGAATATCTGGCTCGCGTAAGTCGCGGACAATTGCGCGATTTGAGGCATGGTTCAGGTCCGAAGCTGCGAGTGATCGCTCGTCGATCGCGATCACACATGAAAATGAACTTGCCGCAGGAATTCTGGCATTCGTGCCGGTCGGCGGCGTACCGCCGACCGGCGCAAACCCGGAAATCAGGCGACGAAGATCAGGATCATCGCGACGACGAACGAGAGCAGGCCGAGAAGTTCCGCGGCGGCGAAGCCGATGAACAGGCGGCCCTGCTGACCGTCGGCGGCGCCGGGGTTGCGCAGCGCGCTCTCGAGGAACGAACCGAAGACGTTACCCACGCCGATGGCGGCCATGCCGGCGCCGATGGCAGCGAGACCGGCACCGATGAGCTTGGCGCTTGCAGGTTCCATTTCGATAACTCCTGATTTTCCCGCGGTTTGGGGATTGGGTTAAAAGGTCTTAGTGAAGGTTTTCGGCGTCGTTGAGATACAGCGAGGTCAACAGCGCGAAGACGTAGGCCTGGATGCCGGCAACGAGCACTTCGAGCGCGCAGATCGCCACCATCAGCACGAAGCTGGGAATGCCGATGACCGCGCCCCAGCCGAAGCCGGAATTGCCCGAGGAGATGACGAAGCTCGACAGCACTTCCAGAAGCACGTGGCCGGCCATCATCGCAACGAACAGTCGCAGCGCAAGGCTGAACGGACGGACGAGGAACGAGACAAGCTCGATCACCGGGATCAGCCACATCAGCCACAGCGGCGTGCCATGCGGCACGAACAGCGAGAAGAAGTGCAGGCCATGGCGCCAGAAGCCGACGATCAGCACGATCGCGAACGACATGATGGCCAGCACGCCGGTCACCGAGAAGTGGCTAGTGAAGGTGAACGGGTGAACACCGACCAGGCCCAGCGGCAGCAGGCCGAGAACGTTGGCGAACAGGATGAACATGAACAGCGAGAAGATGTAAGGCACATACTTCTTGCCGGCCGGGCCGATGTTGGCGGCGAGCAGGCTGTCGATGAAGCCGGTCATGCTCTCGACCGCCATCTGCCAGCGGCCGGGGACGAGCTGGCGCTTCAGGCCACCCTGGACGAAGATGAACAGCACGACGACGGTGATCGCCATCCACAGGGCCGAATTGGTGAAGGGGATATGGTAGCCCGCGATCTGCCAGTTCTCCGTGCCGAACAACGGCTCGATCGAGAACTGGTGCATCGGGTCGACTCTGCCCTGTTCGGCTGCCACGTGTTCGCCTCGCTGCTTAAGTCATGCGCACCGGCACCCCTGTCCCTCGCCAGAGGGTCAATCGGGACGCCGGGTCGAAATCCGGATGATGTTCCTGAAGGAGACGACGATCCCGAGGGACATCACCACCAACAGACCCCAGTGCTTGTGGTTGCCCATGACCCAGTCAATGACCCAGCCGACGAACGCACCACCACCGATCCCTCCGAGCAATTCGGCCAGGACGCGGTTGCCGAGGCGATAGTTCGCATCTGCTTCCCCGCCTGCCGCCGGCTTGTTGCGCTGATCTTCCCGCTCGCGCGCGGCCTTGAGCCGTGCTTCGAGCGTGTCGATCCGCGCGTCCTCGCCAGCGAGGTCCCGTGCGGGCTGCTCTTCGCTTCCGCCATTGTCGGTGCTCATGGGTGTCCCCCCGTTCGCATGACCGGCCTTGGGCAAGAGCTGCCCGCCAGAGGCACCGGCCCCTTAGGCGGGGGGCGGAATCGAGTCAACGGGCTAAGGCGCGAGATGCCCCGGCATTGCTCGGGGAATGTCGGGCCAGAATTACGGGCAGCGGGAATCGCGCAGGGGCGCGCCGGCGCCGCGGGTCTGCCAGCCACCGGTCGGGGTCATGTATTTCTCGCCAGGCTCGGTCTGGGCAATGAGCTTGCAGCCGCTGGTGAAGGCATATTCCTCCACCGTGGCATGCTGCGCCTGGGCGCGTTCGGCATAGACGGCACGGCGCTTGATGTTGACGTCCTCGACCACGCGACGCAGGTCCGGCGATGCGGCGCCGACGATCCCGATATAGCCGTCCGGCTTTTCCCCGATCTGGCCGGCGGCGCGCGCGGCGGCATAGGCGGGATCGCGCTGGGCCAGCGCCGGAGTTGCCAGCGTGGAACCGATCAGGGCCGCGACGATCAGCATGCGTGTGCCAGACATCAGAAGATATCCTTGTGGTCTTCGATGGTCTTGCCGGCGTCGGCCGCCAGGCGATAGACCACTTCCTGCTTGATGTTGATGTTGAGCTCGATGACGATCGGCTTGTCGGGCGCGTTGACGGTGATGCAGCCACCAAGCAGCCCTCCCGCCATTCCGCCTGCCATTCCGGCCATCATCGTCGTTCTCCACCGTTTGCTCACCCCGACCCCCGCCAATGCCTTGCGCCTCGTCGGCGTTGTTGCAGCCCGGGAGGCCGTGGTCAATTTCAGACACTTCATGGACGAGGCTCGCTTGCTGGAGGCTGAATGGTGACGGCCTGTGAGGGCTTGGTGAGCGCCGGCTGGGCGATCGGGCGGCCAAACGCGTCGATCAGGCCGAGCGCGCGCGGATCGGCGAGGTAGTTGGGGTCGTAGAACGACTTGAACGAAGAAACGAGCTGGAAGAACGGCGCGCGGATGTTGACGTCGAAGCGGATCGGCAGGTTGGCCAGTTGCCGCGTGACGAAGTTCTTCTTCGTCCCGTTTCCCTGGGTCACTCCGCCCATCGACACGCGGGTGACGAGTTCGCCGGCCAGCGGTCCGTCCATGCCGATGGTCATCCGCTTGTAGTTCAGCGAGCGCAGGGTCTGGAAGGCGAAGTTCGCCATCGGCGAGAGGTCCTTGTAGGACAGTTCGCCGACATAGGAGACGCTGCCGCCGGGCGCCCGCGAGGCCAGGCTCCCGCCTTCGATCCAGCCGCCGTTCTGGTCGAACCGCAGCGGCAACTGCCCGTCGAAATTGCCGGTCGCGGCGAGGTTGGAGATATCCATCCGCTCGATGAACCGGGCGGCGCTGATCCCCGTCACCTTGAGCACGTAGCGTCGGGTCTCGGCGATGCCCAAGGTCATCCGCGTCGGCAGCAGTTCCAGGCGTCCGTCCAGAAACGGCCAGTGGGCGCCCTCAATGGCCAGCACATGGTTGTCGCCGCCGAGCAGCGCGAATGTGAGCACGCCGTCGTCGGCTTCGATACCGGGATTGATGCTGGCGATCTTCAGCGTCTGGTGCGGGGCGGTGACGAGCCCGAGCAGATCGCTGAACTCGACCGTGCCAGCGATGCCCCTGGCAGGGCCGAAGGCCGCCGCGAGGTCCAGGGAATCGCTGCCGAATCTGCCCCGGCTCGTCACCCGGCCATCGGTCCAGTCGATTTCGCCCGAGCCGCGCACGGTTCCGGCGACGTTGGCAACGACACCCAGCGCCAGCGCCGTCAGGGTGTCGGGCTGCATGGCCTTGTCGAACAGGATCCCGGGCACGGCCAGTGCGGCCCGGCCATTGCCGCTGGCGAGATCATGCCCGATCGCGATGTTCGCCACGGCCCGGCCGCTTGCCGGCTCGCGCAGGTCCGCCCTGGCCGTGATCCGGCCGTCGACCAGCGAGAGAGTGCCGTCGCGTGAAACGAGCGGATTGAAGCGTGGCGCTGTGGAATCGCGGTCGCTGACCTGGAACGCCAGCTCGCCGAGGTCCAGACGTCCACGCGCGTAACGCCACGGCCCGGCCAGCCCGGTCACATCCAGCGGAACCGCGGCCAGCCGCACTTCGCCTCCCGTCAGCGTCCCCGCTATCGCGCCGTCGCGGCTGGTCCCAAGTCCGGCCGAAAGCCCGGTCAAGGCAAACCGAGACATCTCCGCGCCGCTCCCCAGCCCGATTGCCAGACGGCCCGCTACCAGCCGCCCGGGCCAGGCGAAGCCCACCGGGCCGCCGCCGATCGTCACCGGGCTGCCGCCGAGCGTGCCGGCAAGGTCCAGCTCGCGGACTCCGGCTGCCGCCCGGACCCCGCCTGATCCGACCGCGAGAATCGGCCGCCCCTGCGCCGGACACAGCGTGAGACCGCGTTGCCGCAAGGTCAGGCTGGCCAGCCGCAGCGCAGTGAACCGCAACGGCAGGCACTGCCGCCACAAGGCCAGCCGGCCGCCGGAACCCTTGCCCGCCGCCGACCAGTCGCCGACAATCGGCACTGCCAGGTCTTGCGCCACGCCACCGCCGGGGAGCGGGCCGCTGGCCACCAGTTCGCCGGCAAAGCCGATCCGGCCGTCGCGCCGCACGGTCACCGCCAGTGCCGGGATCGCCAGCCGCGAATCACCGGCACGATAATCGGCCATGGCGAGCCGCGCCCGCAGCGTGCCATCGCCATCGCTGCCCCACTTGCCGGAGAGCGCCGGCATCCCGGGTCCACCGGTGCGCAGCGCGCCAGCGACCCGCCAGCGCCCTTCAGCATCGTTGGCCAGCCCGAAGCGGGAGACCGACAGCAGCGTTTCCCCGCCGTCCGAGACGATCCGCGCACTGGGAAGGACGACGCCGAAGGTCGTTCCACGCCCGTGCACCTGGTAACTCCCGGTAAGCCGGCTGCTGCCGCCCTCGATCACCAGCGCGCGAGCCAGTTGCCCGATCAATGCCCCGGCGGGGCTGTCGGCGGTGGCGGCCGAAGCGCGGTCGAGCGCGCGAGTCATCGCCGGGCCGGGCAGGAAGCGCATGCCGCTGACCTTGCCTTCGGCACGAAAACCGGCCGCCCTCGTCCCCTGCAGCACGCCCTCGACGCCGAGCCGGCCCGCAGCGAGGTAGGGACCGGCGACACCGGTGAGGCCGAGATCGTAGCGTGCCGCGACAGTGCCGCCATTCAGCGCCAGCCCCACGGTTCCCCCGGCACGCGTCGCACGCACCGTTGCCGTCGCCAACCCCGCGCCGTCGATGCGGAGATCGGCCTCGCCCCCGTCGAACGACGGTGCCAGGCGGGCGGAGAGGTCGATCCGCGCCGTGTCGAGTCTGGCCACTCCGCAATCGAGCCCGGCAATACGCACCGGCCCCGCCATCGCCGGCCGTTCGCCGGTCACCCGCAGGGTGCCGGCGAACACCGCCTTTTCCGTTCCGCATGATCCACCGCGCAATCCCGGCCAGGACAGGCCGAGCGCGCCGGCAAATCCGTCGCGCAACGGCCCGGAGCCGGACAACGCCACTGCCACGTGGCCGGATTCGGTGGCGAGCGTGGCCCTGCCGTCAACCACGGTCAGCGCAATGTCCGGCAGGCGGAACGGGCCCGCCGATGGACCACTGGCGAGCACGTCGAGGCTGCCCAGGCTCAGCTTCCCTCCCCGCAGGCTTGCGGACAGCCGCGGCCGTTCGAGCCGGAGGCCGAGCACGGCCGGCAGTCCCCGGCGGACTCCGGTGGCGATGACGACGCGGGCGACCGTCAGGTCCGGCCGGAGCGGATCGCCGATCACCACGTCACGCAGGATCTGCTGCCCCGGTGCGATCGATTCGATCCGGTATTTTGCCGGCAGACCGAGCCGGGACAATTCACCCGCCACCAGATAGCCGGCGATCGGCTCGCGGCCGGTCCATGCCAGGCCCAGTGCCACCGCGATCGCCATTGCCGTTCCTGCCAGCCAGCGCGGCCGCAGCACGGCGCGGGCCGGTGGCGCCGGCGCATTTTCCGCCAAGTTTTCGCCTTCGCCCGCTTCGCCCATCGCCCCACCCTTGCGCGCCTGCCTGCGAAAGGCAATGCTACGTAGAAATCCCCGGACCGTGCATCGTTCCACCCGAACGCGGCATGAACCGGCCGTGAGGGGCGTGCAGGTGGACAAAGTGCAATTTTCCGATGGGCAAGGCGCGATGCCCCTCGCCGAGCCGGCGGCCCGGCAAAAGCCGATTGACCCCGCCACGGATCCCACCGGCCATCGCGCCCGGCTGCGCAAGCGGATGCTGGAGGGTGGGGTGGATGCCCTGGGGGACCACGAGATCGTCGAATACCTGCTGACGACGGCGATACCCCGGCGTGACGTCAAGCCGCTGGCCCGCTCCCTGCTGGCCCGCTTCGGCGGCCTTCCCGGGGTGTTCAACGCCGATCCCCGGGCGCTCGCCCGCCACCCCGGCATGGGCGAAGCGAGTGCTGCGGCGTTGCGCATCGTCGCCATCGCCGCCCGCCGCTTCGCCCGCGCCGGCATTGCCGGGCAGCCGCTGCTTGCCAGCTGGTCCGCCTTGATCGACTATCTGGCGATCGACATGGCGCACCTCTCCGTCGAACGCGTCCGCGTGCTTTACCTCGACGCGCGAAACCGCCTGATTGCCGACGAACAGGTTTCCGAGGGCACGACCAACGAGGCGGCAGTCCATCCACGCGAGGTCATCCGCCGCGCGCTCGATCTCGGCGCCTCGGCCCTGATCCTGGTCCACAATCATCCGTCCGGATCGCCCCAGCCCAGCCGGGCCGACATCCAGATCACGCACCGCATCGCCGAGGCCGGCCAGCATCTCGGCATCGTCGTCCACGATCACATCATCATCGCGCGCGAGGGCCACGTCAGCCTCAAGGCAAAGGGTCTGCTCTGAGCCGCTCCCTCTTGCCACGCGCTCCCCCTGCCCCTAGCGGCGCTCCCGCACATCGAATTTGCAGGAGCTGCCCATGGTCCCCCGCTACGCCCGCCCCGCGATGACCGCGATCTGGGAACCGGAAGCCCGCTATCGCATCTGGTTCGAGATCGAAGCCCATGCGACCGAGAAGCTGGCCCATCTGGGTGTCGTGCCGGCCAGTGCGGCCAAGGCCCTGTGGGACTGGTGGGCGAAGGACCCGGCGATCGACGTCGCGGCGATCGACGCGATCGAGGCGGTGACCAAGCACGACGTCATCGCGTTCCTGGACTGGGTGGCGCAGCAAGTGGGGCCGGAAGCCCGTTTCATGCACCAGGGCATGACCAGCTCCGATGTGCTCGACACAACGCTCGCCGTGCAGCTCGCCCGCGCTGCTGACATCCTGCTGGCCGATCTCGACGCGCTGCTGGCCGCGATCAGGCGCCGCGCACTCGAACACAAGTATACCCCCACCATCGGCCGCAGCCACGGCATTCATGCCGAGCCGACCACTTTCGGCAAGAAGCTGGCCGAGGCCTATGCCGAATTCGCCCGCTGCAAGACGCGCCTCGTCGCCGCCCGCGCGGAAATCGCCACTTGCGCCATCTCGGGCGCGGTCGGCACGTTCGCCAACATCGACCCGGCGGTCGAGGAGTACGTCGCGGACAAGCTGGGATTGACCCCCGAGCCGGTCTCCACCCAGGTCATTCCGCGCGACCGCCACGCCATGTTCTTCGCCACGCTCGGCGTCATCGCCAGCTCCATCGAGCGCCTGGCCATCGAGATCCGCCACCTCCAGCGCACAGAAGTGCTGGAAGCCGAGGAATACTTCTCGCCGGGCCAGAAGGGCTCCTCGGCGATGCCGCACAAGCGCAACCCGGTGCTCACCGAGAACCTGACCGGCCTGGCCCGCATGGTCCGCTCGGCGGTTACCCCGGCGCTGGAGAACGTCGCCCTGTGGCACGAGCGGGACATCTCCCACTCCTCGGTCGAGCGGTTCATCGGCCCGGACGCGACGATCACGCTCGACTTCGCCCTCACCCGGCTGACCGGCGTGGTCGACAAGCTCGTCGTCTACCCGGAGCGCATGCAGAAGAACCTCGACCGCATGGGCGGCCTGGTCCACTCGCAGCGGGTGCTGCTGGCCCTCACCCAGGCCGGCCTGACCCGCGACGATTCCTACCGCCTCGTCCAGAAGAACGCGATGAAGGTCTGGGAATCGGACGGCCAGCTCTCGCTGCTCGAACTGCTCAAGGCCGATCCGGAAGTCTCCGCCGCCCTGTCCGCCCAGGCGCTCGAGGACAAGTTCAACCTCGATTACCACTTCAAGGCCGTGGACCACATTTTCCAGCGCGTTTTCGGCGAGTAGGGGGCACGCTTCCCATTGCCCGCCAACCTGTCTAGGCTGACGGCTCACGCGGGAGAGGGTTTCCAGCCATGCACGTGATCCGCACGCTCCTCTGGGTGGTCCTCACCGCCCTTGTCGTCGCCTTCGTGGCGATGAACTGGACATTCGTCGAAGTGAACTTCTGGCCGCTGGAAAACCGCTACCTGCACTTCGTCTGGCCCGTCGGCATAGTCGCGCTGGTGTTCTACCTGCTCGGCGCGATCCCGGTCTGGCTGGTGGCCAAGGCCGCGCGCTGGCGCCTGCAGCGCCGCATCGCCACACTGGAGAACGCTGCCCGCGCGATCGCGCCCTTGCCCGTCACCGCCACAGAACCTGCCGCCACGCCCGAAACGCCGGAAACCTGACGCAATGAACCACAATCCGCTCTACCTTGCCCTCGATCTCCCGCGCCTGGATGCGGCCTTGGCGCTGGCGCAGAAGGTCAAGGGTCATGTCGGCGGCCTCAAGCTCGGCCTGGAGTTCTTCTGCGCCCATGGCCACCACGGCGTCCACGAGATCGCCCATGTCGGCCTGCCGATCTTCCTCGACCTCAAGCTGCACGACATCCCCAACACGGTGGCCGCCGCCATGCAGTCGATCCACGTGCTCGAACCGGCGATCGTCACCGTCCACGCTTCGGGCGGCCGGGCGATGATGGAGGATGCCAAGGCCGCCGCCGGCGAACGCTGCAAGGTCGTCGCCGTCACCGTGCTGACCAGCCTCGACAATGGCGACCTCGCGCAGACCGGGGTCGGCGGCTCGGCGCACGACCAGGCCCTGCGCCTGGCCGAGCTCGCCCACTCGGCTGGTCTCGATGGCATCGTCTGCTCCGGCCACGAAGTCGGCGCGATCCGCAGGCAATGGAAGGACGGCTTCTTCATCGTCCCCGGCCTTCGCCTGGCGGAAAGGGGCAACGGGGCTGCGCTCGCCGACCAGAAGCGGACCGTCACCCCCCGGGAGGCGCGCGATGCCGGCGCCAGCGTGCTGGTGATCGGCCGGCCGATCAGCCGCGCGGAAGATCCCGTCGCCGCCGCGCGCGCGATCGAGGCGACGCTCTGACCTTGTTCAGCACAGTGCAATCAGGGATGAACGAAATCGGTTTTCCCGCATTCTGGGAGACATGATGATGAAGCCTTCCGCCTTCCTGCTCGCCGCCGCCGCCATGCTGCCGCTGTCCGCCCACGCTGCCGAACCGGCCCAGCCCGCCCCCGGCAATGCCTTGCTGACCATCTCGGCCGAGGGCAAGTCCGCCCGCGCGCCGGACATTGCCCAGTTCTCCGCCGGCGTGACGTCGATGGGCAAGACCGCCGGACAGGCCATGGCCGCCAATGCCGCGGCGATGTCGCGGGTCGTCGCCGCGCTCAAGGCAGCCGGCGTCGCACCGCGCGATATCCAGACCTCCAACCTTTCGCTCAGCCCCTCGTTCGAGGATGGCCCCCGGCCGGACAACAAGCCCCCGCGCATCGTCGGCTACCAGGCGAGCAACACCGTCGCGGTGCGTGCGCGCGATCTCGCCAGGCTGGGCACGATCATCGATTCGCTGGTTACCGCCGGCGCCAACCAGGTCAACGGTCCGGATTTCGGCCTGGACCAGCCGGACGCGGCGATGGACGAGGCCCGTGGCGCGGCGATGAAGGCGGCGCGTGCCCGTGCCGACCTTTATGCCAGGGCCGCCGGCCTCAAGGTTCTGCGCGTCCTGTCGATCAGCGAATCGGGCGGCTACATGCCGCAGCCGCGCGTGTTCATGACGGCCAAGGCAATGGATGCCGCTGCCGCCAGCCCGGTCGAATCCGGCGAGGTCGCGACCAACGTCACCGTCAACGTCCAATACGAACTGGCGCCCTGAGGGGCACCGCGCCGGTCATTCCGGTCCGGCGGTCGCCTTCATCCGGGCGCGCGCCTTGTTGCGCGCGCCGGGCGCGGGAACGATGCCGGCGACCTTGCCCAGGCCGAAGCGCGGCATGTTGCCGTAGATCGTCTCGTAGGCGCCTGGCTCGACGCACCAGGTCTCATGAAAGATGCCCACCGCCTCGCCCTGGTTGGCCTTGCGGTAGAATTCCTTCCACGCCGGGAGATGGCGCCGGTTGCGGTCCGTCGCATAGGCTTCAAGGTGATCGAACGAGCGCCAGTATTGCAGGAAGATCAGGGTCCTGAATCCGCCCAGCAGTTGCTCGCCGCCGAGATAGCCGCTCTCCGGGTCGGCGCTCAGTTCGGCGATCATCGGCCCCATCGCACGGGCGACCGGCAGCCACTTGTCGATCCGCCACAGGGTGTTGATCCGCATGCCGATCATGAACACCGTCACCGGCCCGGCATGGTCGGCGGTGAAGCGACCGGCATTTATCGGCGTGGACATCGCACAAGACCCTCGTTACCCGCCAGCCCATAGATCATTTCGCGCCATCCGGGAATCCGCCGTGCCCATTCCGCCCTCGATCAAGATCTGCGGCATCACCACCCCGTCCGTGGTGGAAGTGGCCATCGGGGCGCGGGCCGATCATGTCGGCTTCGTCTTTTTCCCTCGCTCGCCCCGGGCCGTGACCCCGCGCGAAGCAGCCAGCTTGGCCGAACGCGCCGGCGACCGCATCGGCAGGGTCGGCCTGTTCGTCGATCCGACGGACGGCGAACTGGCGGAAGCCACCGTGGCGGCCCGGCTCGACGCAATCCAGCTTCACGGCAGCGAAAGCCCCGCACGCGCCGCCGCCGTCCGCGGCCAGTTCGGGCTGCCGGTGTGGAAGGCGCTGCCGGTCGCCAGTCATGCCGACGTGGCCGGCGCCGTCCGCTATGCCGATGCGGTCGATCTCGTCCTGTTCGATGCCAGGACGCCGGTAGGCACGCTACCCGGCGGCATGGGGCTCTCGTTCGACTGGACGCTGCTTCAGGCCTGGACAGCGCCGGTTGCCTGGGGCCTCGCCGGCGGGCTCGATCCCGACAACGTCGCCGAAGCCATCCGCCAGACCGGCGCGCCGCTGGTGGACACCTCCTCCGGCGTCGAATCCGCGCCCGGCGTCAAGGACGAAGCCCGGATCGCCAGCTTCTGCGCGGCGGTCCGGGCGAGCGGCTGAAGACGCCGGGTTGCCCGGGCTTCAGAACTTCAGGCCGACGCCGGCCACCCCGGCATTGGCATCGGCCTGGCCGTTGCGGCCGATGAAGTGCCGGTATTCGACCTTGCCATAGAGCCCGAGGAAAATCTTGTGCTCCCAGCCGGCGCCGATGCTGGCCGCGCCCTCGCACAGGTCGCACGGCTTGGTCGAGTAGCCGGCTGCGAGGTAGACCTTGTCCCACGGGGTCACATTGGCCCCTGCCCTGCCCGAAGCGCCGAACGAAACCTTCGTGCCGGTGGTCAGGATCTTGTCCGCCGACCCTTCGATGCCGACGAACAGCAGCGTGGCGACGTTGAAGTCGCGACCTGCGGCGACGCCGATCGTCCCCTTGTGCACGCCTTGTGCCCACCAGACGCCGCCACGCACCTCGGCGCGAAATTCATCGGCGAGCGCCGGCGTGGCCAGGCACAGCGAAGCGGCGAACGGCAGCAGATACTTCAGCATAAGTCTTTCCCCCTAATTCCTGCGCTCCTCTAGCATCCACGCCTTGCGCGAATAGTGACGGTCTGCAGGGCTGGCCAAATTGACCCCGGACTGTTGCCTCATTACAACAAGAAAGGGCGGCCCGTGACCGGACCGCCCTTCCCTTGAACCATGGCTACGCGTGAAATCAGAAGCGCATGCCGAGGCCGGTGACCACAGCGTTCGCGTCCGAGAAGCCGTTGCGACCGAAGTAGCGGCGATATTCGAGCTTGGCATAAACATTCTTGGCGAGCGAATACTCGCCGCCGGCGCCGATGTGCGCCGAACCGTCGCAGAACTGGCAGGGCTTGGTCGTGTAGCCGCCGACCGCGAAGAACTTCATCTTGTCGGCCACCTTCACGCCGGCGCGGCCGCTGAAGCCGAAAGCGACGCGGGTGCCGGAGGTCAGCACCTTGTCGGCGGAAACTTCGCCACCGACGAACACCGACGGGGAAACGTCCATGTCATAGCCCGCGGCGACGCCGGCGGTGCCCTTGGAGGAACCCGGAACCCAGAAAATGCCGCCGCGCGCCTCGATGCGGGCCTCATTGGCCAGCGCAGGGCTGGCAACAACCAGCGAGGCCACGAGCGACATGATGATCTTGCGCATAATAACTCCCTCTTGCTCGCCATCCTGGCGAGGGAGCGGGCCGCTAGACGGGAGGATTCCCCTGGTCAACTGAGGAGTTGCATTTCAGTGACACTGAATTCGACTCAGTTGCCTCATTGCAACACTCGTTCCTGCACTATGGGCTTTGCCCGAAGATACGAAAGGGGCGGCCCGTTGCCGGACCGCCCCATCGTTGCCGGAGTCCGGTGGCTCAGAACCTGACGCCGGCGCCGATCAGTGCAGCGTTGCTGTTGCGCACGCCGTCCTCATTGAAATACTTGCGATATTCGACCTTGCCGTAGATACGGTCGCCGAACCCGTGCTCGACTCCGGCGCCGACCATCGGCGCGTCGGGCCCCTTGCCATAACCATAGCCACCGGTCGCGTAGAGCTTGTTGGCGCCCATTCGTACGCCGATCCGGCCGGAGGTCGTCCAGCGCCAGTTCTCGCCGGAGTCGAGATTCTTGTCGACCGACTGTTCTACGCCGACGAACGGCCCGGTCCCAGTCGGCGAAAGCGACCAGTCATAACCCGCCGCCGCGCCGACGTCGGCATGGGCGGTCTGCCCGTCGGTCCAGCCGAGGCCACTGCGCAGTTCGACGCGACCCTCGCCGGCAAAGGCCGGGCTGGCAGCGCCGAGCGCCGCCGCACTTGCCACCAAGGCAGCAAGGGGGAGAACAAACTTTCGCATAATCAACTCCATCCTGTGTTGCGGGCGTTATCGTTGCCCGCCGTCCCCTGTTTACCGTGCTTGACTGACATGTGGCTGAACCCCCCTTTCATGCTACAGTCAGACAGGCAGCCAATTCGTTGAAATCGGCTTGTTTCCTGCAGTGCATCGAATGGTCGCGGCTTGTCCCTGAAGGCAACCGGCTGATGGCGGCAATGTGGCCGAAACGGGTTCCCCCGTTCCCTGTCCTTGCGCTACACTGGACAGGCGCCGCCGCCTCTGCCATCCGCCAGCCATGACCGCTCCAGTCCCTAACAGCCTGCGCAGCCAGCCCGACGCGCGGGGCCACTTCGGCCCGTTCGGCGGCCGCTATGTCGCCGAGACGCTGATGCCGCTGGTCCTCGACCTCGAGGCCGAATACCGCCGCGCCAAGGCGGACCCTGCCTTTCACGCCGAGTTCGAGGACCTGCTCGAACACTATGTCGGCCGGCCCAGCCCGCTCTACTTCGCCCCACGGCTGACCGAAGCGTTCGGCGGCGCCCAGGTCTGGCTGAAGCGCGAGGAGCTGAACCACACCGGCGCGCACAAGATCAACAACTGCGTCGGCCAGATCCTGCTCGCCATCCGCATGGGCAAGACCAGGATCATCGCCGAGACAGGCGCGGGCCAGCATGGCGTCGCCACCGCCACAGTCTGCGCCCGCTTCGGCATCCCCTGCGTGATCTACATGGGCGCAGTCGATGTCGCCCGACAGCAGCCCAACGTCTTCCGCATGAAGCTGCTCGGCGCCGAGGTGATTCCGGTGGAGAGCGGCGCGAAGACGCTCAAGGACGCGATGAACGAGGCGCTGCGCGATTGGGTCGCCAACGTGCATGACACGTTCTACATCATCGGCACCGCCGCCGGCCCGCACCCTTATCCCGAGCTGGTCCGCGATTTTCAGTCGGTCATCGGCAAGGAAGCGCGCGCCCAGTTCCTCGCCCGCAATGGCAAGCTCCCCGATGCCCTGCTGGCAGCCGTCGGCGGCGGCTCCAACGCCATCGGCCTGTTCCACCCGTTCCTCGACGATCCCGAAGTCGCCATGTTCGGCGTCGAGGCGGCGGGCCACGGCATCGAGTCCGGGCAGCACGCCGCGTCACTCACCGGCGGCAAGTCCGGCATCCTCCATGGCAACCGCACCTATCTGCTGCAGGACGAGGACGGCCAGATCGCCGAGGCCCATTCGATCTCCGCCGGTCTCGACTACCCCGGCATCGGGCCGGAGCATTCCTGGCTGCACGAAATCGGCCGGGTGAAATACATCCCGATCACCGACGAGCAGGCGCTTGCCGCCTTCCAGCAGTGCTGCGAACTCGAAGGCATCATCCCCGCGCTGGAATCTGCCCATGCGCTGGCCGCGCTGCCGCAACTGGCCAGGCAATACACGCCTGAGCAGTCGATTCTGGTCAACCTCTCGGGTCGAGGTGACAAGGACATCTTCACCGTCGCCAACGCGCTGGGAGTGGAATTGTGAGCCGGTTGCGCGCCGCCTTCGCCAAAGGCCGCCCCGCCCTCGTCTGCTTCCTCACCGGTGGTGACGGCAACACCGCCGCCAACCTCGACGCGCTCGTCGAAGGCGGCGCCGATGTCATCGAGCTGGGCATGCCGTTCACCGATCCGATGGCCGATGGCCCGGCCATCCAGGCCGCCAATCTGCGCAGCCTGGCCAAGGGCACGAAAACCGTGGACTTGTTCCGCGAAGCCGCCGCGTTCCGCGCCCGCCACCCCGAAACCCCGCTGGTGCTCATGGGCTATGCCAACCCGATGCTGGCGCGCGGCGCCGAATGGTTTGCCGATGAATGCGCGAAGGCCGGCGTCGACGGCGTCATCTGCGTCGATATCCCGCCCGAGGAAGACCCCGAACTCGGCCCCGCGCTGCGTGCCGCCGGGGTCTCGCTGATCCGCCTGGCGACGCCGACCACCGACGCTGCCCGCCTCCCGGCGGTGCTGGAAGGCTCATCCGGCTTCCTCTATTACGTCTCGGTCGCCGGCGTGACCGGCAAGCAGCAGGCCGCCCTCGGTTCGATCGAGGAGGCCGTCGCCCGCCTCAAGGCCGCGACCCGGATACCCGTGGCCGTCGGCTTCGGCGTCCGCACGCCGGAACAGGCGGCGCAGATCGCCCGCCATGGCGACGGCGTGGTCGTCGGCTCCGCCCTGGTCGATCTCGTCGCCCAGCATGGCGAAACCGCCCCCGGTCCCATCCGAGAACTTACCGCCGCCCTCGCCGGGGCGGTCCACACTGCAAGGCAAATGGCATGAGCTGGCTCGATCGCGTCCGCAATTCGCTGCCCTTCCCGGCCAAGCGGGAAACAACGCCCGACAACCTGTGGATCAAGTGCCCGGGCTGCCATGAAATGCTGTTCACGCGGGATTACGAGGCAAACCTCTCCGTCTGCCCGCAATGCGGCCTCCACGGCCGCATCGGCACCGACGCGCGGCTCGGCCAGCTGCTCGATCCCGGCTATACCGTGCTGCCGACGCCGAAGGTCAAGGAAGACCCGCTCAAGTTCCGCGATTCCAAGCGTTATCCAGACCGCATGAAGGCCGCCCGCGCCGCCAATCCCCACCCCGATGCGCTGACCAATGCCTTTGGCGCGATCGCCGGCCAGCCCGCCGTTGTCGGCGTGCAGGATTTCGGCTTCATGGGCGGCTCGATGGGCATGGCGGTCGGCGCGGCCTTCGTCGCCGGGGCGGAAAGGGCGATTGCCGAGAAGTGCGGCTATGTCATCGTCACCGCAGCCGGCGGCGCGCGCATGCAGGAAGGCATCCTCAGCCTGATGCAGATGCCCAAGACCACCGTCGCCATCCGCCGTCTCAACGCCGCCGGCCTGCCCTACATCGTCGTCCTGACCGACCCGACCACCGGCGGCGTCACCGCCTCCTACGCGATGCTGGGCGATGTCCACATCGCCGAACCCGGCGCCCTGATCGGCTTCGCCGGCCAGCGGGTCATCCAGGACACCATTCGCGAAAAGCTGCCCCAGGGCTTCCAGCGGGCGGAATACCTTCACGCCCACGGCATGGTCGATATGGTCGTCCCCCGCTCGGAACTGCGCGAGCGCATCGCCGAACTGCTTGCCTATATGGCGCCCGCCCGCGCCGCCTGATCCCGTGCGGGATTTCGCCGTTTCCGAGCACCCCGGCGTCCAGGCGCAGCTTGACCGGCTGGGCGCTCTGAGCCTGCCGCAGGGGCGCTTCGGCCTCGAAACCATCGAGGCCCTGCTCGCTCGCCTCGGCAACCCGCAGGAACGCCTGCCGCCGGTGTTTCACGTTGCCGGCACCAACGGCAAGGGCAGCACTTGCGCGTTCCTGCGCGCCATGCTCGAAGCCGCCGGCCTGACTGTCCACAGCGCCACAAAGCCTCATCTGGTGCGCTACAACGAACGCATCCGCCTTGCCGGCCGCCTCATCACCGACGATGCCCTTGCCCCGCTCCTCGCCGAAGTGCTCGACGCCGGCGAGGACCTCGGCCCGAGCTTCTTCGAAGTCACCACCGCCGCCCTGTTCCTCGCCTTCGCGCGCACGCCCGCCGATGCCGCGATCATCGAGGTCGGGCTCGGCGGCCGTTTCGACGCCACCAACGTCATCCCCTCTCCGCTGATCTGCGGAATCGCCGCGCTCGGCATCGACCATGAGGCCTTCCTCCTGCGCGAAGAGCTCGGCACCCCCACCGAGCCGATTGCGCGCATCGCGTTCGAGAAGGCCGGCATCACGCGTCCGGGCGTTCCCCTGGTGACCCAAACGGCACCCCCTGCCGCCGAGGCCGAACTCCGGCGCAGCGCGCTTGCCCGCAACGCAGCGTGGCTGGGTCGCAACCACGCCTGGCATGCCGAGATCGCCGGCGATGCCCTGCTCTACCGCGACCGGCACGGCAGCCTGGCACTTCCGCTGCCCGCGCTGGCCGGCCCCCACCAGGCGGACAACGCGGCGCTGGCCGTCGCCCTCGTCCGCCATCAGTCCGCACTGGCTGTCCCGCCAGCTGCCATCGCCGAGGGCATCCGTACCGCTCGCTGGCCGGCTCGCCTGCAAACGCTCGGGCCTGGCCCCCTTTCCGCGCGGTTGCCCGGCCGCACCGTGATCGTCGACGGTGGCCACAACGCCGAGGCCGCCCAGGCCGTCGCCCGGGCGATGGCGCCGCACGCGCCACTGGACCTGGTTTTCGGGCTGATGCGCAATCGCCGGATCGCCGAGGTCCTGTCTCCCTTGTTGCCACTCGTCCGTCAGATCCACGCGGTCCCGCTGATCGGTCACGATCATCATGATCCCCGCGACATCGCACACCTGGCAGGCAGCCATGCCGGCTCCCGCCAATACCATCCGGCTGCAAGCCTGGACCAAGCCATCGAGCGGATGGCCGATGACACCGATGGTGCACCAACCGTGCTCATTGCTGGCTCGCTCTATCTTGCGGGCGAGGCCTTGCGGCTGAATCGGGAAATTCCCGATTAGAATCTCCGACGAAAGAGTGCGATGACAGGAAGTTGGAACCGGTTCTTGTCATCGCACTCCAAGACGTGTGGGATCGGGCTGATGCCGGGCTGCGAACCGGGACCGTAGACCAATTACAGCCTGGCTTCCGCGCTTCCGGTGCTCCGGCCATCAACACCGGGCGCTCCGGGTCGCTCAAGTCAGACATTCTTGCTCCGGCCCCAGCCTGATGAACTCAGCGCTGCCCAATCCCGCACGCGCCTCAGTTGCCCGACCCGGGACCATACGTGATTTCGACCCGGCGATTCTGCAATTCGCGAACACCGTCGGGAGTCGGCACACGCGGGTTCGCCTCGCCGAAGGCGTGGCTGGAAATCGTCGAAGCCGGAATGCCGTGGCTGACAAGATAGGACTTCACCGCGGCATCCCGCCGTGCCGAAAGGCCCAGGTTGTACCGGGCGGACCCCGAGCGGTCGGCATAGCCGGCAATCATCACGGGCACCTGGCCGCAATCGCCATAGCCCTGGACGGCGCTGTCCAGCACGGAGGCGGCATCGCTGCTGATCACGGCACTGTCCCAGTCGAAGAAGACGATGTACGGCCCCTTGTTGCACACCGCCGGCGGCGGCGGGGGCGGCGAGGACGGTGCGGGCGGAGGCGGCGGAGCGGCCGGCGTCGGCGACGGGGCTGATGCCTCGGCCGCGCTGCCCTGTGAACCAGGTAATAGGTCATCGTCGCCAGCAGCGAATGCGCACGATAGCGGTCGTGCAGCACTCTGCCATTCGCATCTGCGAAGCGATCGGCACCGCTCGCATCGAAATAGCGATACTTGAACCCGACATCCAGGTTGGCGCTCATCGGCACCGAGACCCCTGCCATGAGCTGCCAGGCGAAGCCGGCCTTGCGCGCGACATAGATCGGCACGTTGCTTGTGGAGAACGAATCGCGGACCTGGGCGATGCCGACACCGCCGCCCAGCAGGTAATGCGTGGCGCCTTCTTCACCCAGATCCGCCAGGCCGTTCATCATCATGCTGATGACATCCGTATGCCCTCGCAGCGTCCCGCCCGAAAAGCTGGTTGCTGCCGGGATTCCGCCAAAACCCGCCGAAGCGGACAGCTTGCTGAAATTTGAGTGCCTCAGGTTGAATTCGGTTTCGACCCGGATTTTTCCGAGATCGTAGCCTGTGATCATCCCAGCCTCGAGACCGGCCTTGCGGGACAACCGGGCGGGACCGCCCGTCAGCTTGATGTCGTTGTCAGGCACCGAGGTCACCCCGGCATCGGCCTCCAGGTACCAGGCGTTGTCGCGTGCCAGAGCTGGCGCGCCGACCAAGGCGATCGCGGACACGAGTGCACCTGCAAGCTTGCGCATTTTGAAACCCCCTGCTGTCGGAGCGACCTTACGCTCGCGGTTGCAGCATTGTAACGCAGGCCGCAGTCGATGTATACGTATTTTCACGTGCTTCATCGCGCTCGATATTGCACCGCAATGGCAAGGACACACGTCCTTTTGCGATGGCCGATTGTGCTTTCATTCTCCACAGCCAGGCGTTACCGGGCGCCCCATGGACGATGCGGACCAGACAAATCGCCTCAAGCGCCTGCGTTTCCGCGCCTGGCATCGCGGCACGCGCGAGGCCGACTACATGATCGGCTGTTACTTCGACAGGTTCCATGCCCAGTGGGGAGAGGCGGGGCTGGAATGGTTCGAAGCCCTGCTCGAAGAGGAAGACATCGATATCCTTGGCTGGGCTCTTGGCACCTTGCCGGTGCCGCCGGCGTTCGAGGGACCGCTAATGGATGGTATGCGCCGCCTGGACTATGTGGTCATTCCCCGCTGATCACAGTTTCCCGTGAGCGCCAAACGAAGACCTTTCCCACCCTGGTTGATTGTGCACACACGCTGAAGTGATCGTTTGCCGTCCATCGCCCTGCCGCTTCTTCGCAGCAGAACGAGGAACCCCGGCCATCCTGAGCGATTTTTCAGGCATGGCCACCCAATTCAAAGCACTCGCCCCCCAATTCCTCAACGCACCTTTCCAGCGCAGCCTCGCGCACTGGAACCGGCAACGCCTGGCACCGGGAATGCCAGCGCACGACTGGCAGCAGGTCCAGGAACGCGACAGCCGGATGCTCCGCCTGGAGACCGCCTTCATCGAAGAACTGCGCGCCGAAATCGCTCAGGAAGCGGCTGAAGCGCCCACCGATGCGGACGGCTTCATCGACTGGTTCGAAAACCTCAAGGTCGTTGGCCCGGGCCAGGGAGACCCCCTGTTTCCATGGCTCGCCGACCATGCCACGCGCGCACAGCTGTGCTGGTACTTCGAACAGGAAGCCGCCGGCGAAGCCGGATTCGACGATCTTGTCGCCTATACTCAGGTCAAGCTGCCCACCGCGGCAAAGCTGGAACTGGCCCGCAACTACTGGGATGAGATGGGCCAGGGTCGCGAAGTGGCCATGCACGGCCCGATGCTCGCCGAACTGGTGGAAACCCTCGGGGTCGATCCGCAGATCGCCACGACCGTCTGGGAAAGCCTGGCGCTGGCCAATGCCATGACCGCAATGGCGACGAACCGGCACTATGCATGGCATTCGGTCGGCGCGCTCGGCGTCATCGAACTGACCGCGCCTGGTCGATCTGCCCAGGTTGCGCGTGGCCTGCGACGGATCGGCCTGAGCCGCAGCCAGCGACGATACTTCGACCTCCACGCCGTGCTGGACATCAAGCATAGCGCCGACTGGAACCGCGAAGCGCTACTACCTTCGATCGTCAAAGACCCGGCCCGCGCCACAGCCATCGCCGAAGGTGCCCTGATCCGCCTGAACTGTGGCGCCCGGTGTTTCGAGCGCTATCGCGACCATCTCTGGCGGTAGCATCGCCGGCAGTCGGACGATCGCCACCCGATCGCCGAAAGCCCCGCTGTCAGGTGGCGACGCACCGTGGCGGATCAATCGCCAGGATGGAACGGTAATACCGCGCCAGTCCCAGGTAGCGCGCGCGCTTCGCCGCAATCCGCGTCCATGAAGCTACCTGGTAGCAGCGATCTATCCGACGGGTCAGAAAGTCCCTGGTCCAGCGAATTCCTCGATCTTGGCCCATGTTTTCGCGCCTCCGATCTCGCGCTCCTCTCACCACTGCAATCCTCCACATTTGCTGGAGCAGCGCAAGCGGCGATGCGGCCAAACCGGGGCGACACGCGCCGGACCCGCGACCAGCGCGTCAAACGTGAGCGAGCAATCCGTCAATGTCCGCCATGGTCACCACTGAGGTCGTCTCCACCTCCGGCCCGGCGCTGCGCGCAATCATCGGCCCCAGCACCTTGCCGCCCAGTTCGATGAAGCTGTCGACGCCGGCATCGCGCATGGCCAACGCGCTTTCGCGCCAGCGCACCCGCCCGGTCACCTGCTCGACCAGCAGGCGCCGCACGTCCTCCGGGTCACTGACCAAGCTGGCGGTCACGTTGGCGAACAGTGCCACGCGCAGCGCGGTGGGCCGCACCGTGTCGAGCGCTGTCGCCATGGCGTCGGCGGCGGGCTGCATCAGCGGGCAATGGAACGGGGCCGACACCGGCAGCTTCATTCCGCGCTTGATGCCGTGTTCCTTTACCAGCGCGATGGCCCGGTCGATGGCGCCGGCGTGGCCCGAGAGCACGACCTGGGTCGGATCGTTGTCGTTGGCGACGGTGCAGACCTCGCCCTGGGCCGCTGCCTCGGCCAGCGCGGTGGCCTTTTCGATATCGGCACCGAGCAGGGCTGCCATCGCCCCCACGCCCACCGGCACCGCCGCCTGCATCGAGCGCCCGCGCAGCTTCAGCAGCCGCGCCGTGTCGGCCAGCGAAAACGCGCCGGACGCGCACAGGGCGGTATATTCTCCGAGGCTATGCCCGGCGACGAACGACGCCTTGTCCGCCAGCGACATGCCCCCTTCGCGCTCCAGCACCCGCAATGTGGCGATGGCATTGGCCATGATGGCGGGCTGGGCATTCTCGGTCAGGGTCAGTTCGTCGTCAGGGCCCTGGGTCATCAGGCGGAACAGCGGCTGCCCGAGGGCGTCGTCCACCTCCTCGAACACTTCGCGGGCCACGGCGCTCGCCTCGGCCAGTTCCGCGCCCATGCCGACCTTCTGGCTGCCCTGTCCGGGAAATACGAATGCGCGCATGAAATCGACCCCTCATCACTGGCGGCGTTGCCTTGGGGGCGGCCCCTAGGCTGACGCCGATCCGGTTACAAGTGCGGAGCGCCGCGCCCGAAGGGCACGACCCGGTTGGCCGCGTCATGGCCAATATCCGCAGGCCCGAGGAACGGGATGCCACGTCGGCCGCACCAGTCGCGCGCGATGGCGTCCGCATCAGATCCGAACGGGCGGTCGTTTTTCAGCGCGTCCACCCGTCCCAGCCGCAGGCCAGCCACCTCGCCCAGGTGCGCCGTGACGTGAAAGAACAGCCGGTCCACCGCATAGAGATATTCGGAAACCTCCTCGACCATGACCACATGGTCGGCCAGTCGGGGCATCAACCCCGTGCCGCACAGCATCGCCAGGGTCATCAGGTTGAACGCGACGACCAGTCGCCGCTCGGATGCCAGCGACGTTTCGAGGCCCCGCCTGTCCCCTGCCAGGAATGCGAGTGATCGCCTGACCGCTTCCTGCCCGCCGTCGCGCCGGATATCGGCAACCATCGGCGCATGGACCGGCTGCCCGATGCCCGCGCGGTAGAGCCCGCCCAGCAGATATCCCATGTCGGAATAGCCGAGCCATTTCTTGTCCCGCGCTCGCGGCCCGAGCCCGGCGATCGCGGCTTCGGCGATCCGGTTGGAGCCATAGCCGCCCCGGGCAAACCAGACCGCGTCCATGCCGCCATCGTTGGCGCAATCGAGCCAGGCGGCGAGACGGACCTCGTCTCGTCCTGCGAAATGCCCTTTGCTGGCAAAGCACTGCTCATGGAAATGCAGCGAGACGCCCGGGAACTCCCGTGCCGCCAGCGTGCGCACCCGTTCGGCATCGACGCGTTCGATCGGCGTTGCCGGCGCGCAGATGGCGACGTTGATCATGCCGGCTGCCGCTCCCGCCTCAGACCTTTGCGGCGACCTCGATCATGTGATCGACGTGGACGAACTTCTCGCGCGGGGCACCCTCCCTGGCGCGTGCCACTTCTTCCTCGTCGATCTTCTGCCACTGATGGAATTCGACGATGCGCAACGCCCGATCGTCGGCCAGGCGGTCAAACGCGCCCGTCCCCGGCTTGAGCGGCCGACCATCGGCCAGGTCCGCCGCGATCTTCTCGACCACCGAGAATCCGTCCGGCCGATTGGTGCCGATCGTGCCGGAAGGCCCGCGCCGCGCCCAGCCGACGCAGTAGAGCCCCTCGTCGATGCGGCCTTCGTCGTTGGCGAAACGGCCCGCCGCGTCATCGAACGGGACGCCGGGGATGGCTGCGGTCTGGTAGCCGATGCAGGCCACCACCAGGTTTGCCGGCACGATGTAGGTCTCGCCCGTGCCGACTGCACGGCCACGATCGAGGCGGGTGCGCTCGACCTCGACGCCCAGCACCTTGCCTTCCGCCCCGAGGATCGCGCGTGGCGAAGCGAAGAAATCGAACTCGAGCGATATCGATTTGGCTCCGTCGTCGGCCGCCGCAGCAAAATTTCGTAACAGCGTGACGGACTTGCGCTGCCCCGGATCGAGTGCGGCGTCTTCCTCGACCGGCGGCAGGTCGGCGGCATCGACAACCGGTCTCGCCCGGTTGAGGTGGGCCAGCTCGCCCAGTTCCTTCGGGGTCATCGCGATCTGGTGCGGCCCGCGCCGACCGAGGATCGTCACCTTGCGAATGCGGGACGCTGCGAGCAGGTCCAGGGCGTGAGCGACGATGTCCGAACCGAGGAACTCTCCCGGCGTCTTGGCGAGGATGCGCGCGACGTCGAGGGCGACATTGCCATTGCCGATCACCACCGCGCTGTCGCCGGACAGGTCGGGATCGAGGCCGGCGAAATTGGGATGGCCATTGTACCATCCGACGAAGGCGGCACTGCCATGGACATCGGCGAGGTCCTCGCCGGGGAGGCCCAGCTGGCGATCATGCGGCGCACCCGTCGCCAGCACCACCGCGTCGTAGATCCCGCAAAGCTCGTCGATCGTGATATCCTTGCCGACGGTGACATTGCCGATGAAACGGACGTTGTCGTTGAGTGCGACAGCCTCGTAGCGTCGGGACACCGCCTTGATCGACTGGTGGTCTGGCGCCACCCCGGTCCTGATCAGCCCGTAGGGCACCGGCAGGCGGTCGAAGATATCGACCCGGACATCCGTCCCCCACTGCTTGATGGCGGCTTCCGCAGTGTAATATCCGGCCGGACCGGAGCCTACGATGGCGATGCTGGGCACCGTGTCTCTCTCCATTCTGTTGTCCCGCCTTTCAAGGCGGGATGCCAGGCAAGCGCAAGCCCCAAAATTCCCGGCTCCGCCGCTGACTGCCGATTTCCTCTGGCCGGTGCGCGATCCTGCGTTCGCCGGATGCAATCCATCGAAGCGATTCCAGCCAGTTTGGCCCAATCGGGAGTGTAGACTTAACGCTTTTGCAAGCGGGAATTGGGCATTCACCGACCATGTCGGCCGACCCGCAACTTCGAAGTGCAAAGCGCGCCCCTGCACAGGGAGATGCCGCATTCACCTCGCGCCGTCGTGCGACTGCCAATTCCCTCTCGTCGGGGCTGCTCGAACACTCGCTGATTTCCACGAGCTGGCCGCTGATCGCGCCGGCCATGGCCGCCGTCTACCTGCTGGCCATGCTGCTGCTTCGCGCTGCGCCGGCCCGTGAGTCGGCGTTGGCGGCGGTGGTCGCCACTGTGGTCTCGTCCTGCAGCGGCATCCTCGTGCGTTTCGAGCGCACTAGCACCCGGCCCGATTCGCTGCGCTATCCCGCCATGATCCTCGGTGTGGGCGTACCGATGCTGTCGTTCGGTCTGGCCGTGACCCTGTGGATGCACACGATCCCCGCTCCGCACGTCGAGCAGTTCCTCGCCATGCTCCTGGTGGTCGGGCTGGTCGCGGGCATTTTCCTGACCGGACACTTGCCGGCCCAGGTCGTGGCCCAGACCAGCCTCTGGGCGCCTCTTGCCCTCTCGGCCCAGAGCGTCGAAGCGCCCGGCGCACTGGTGGTCGGCCTGATGTTCGGCTTGATTGCCGCCATGCGCCAGACTCGCATCGATCGTCTGCTGCGGCAGCAGCGCGGCGAGATCGAACGCAAGCTGATGCGTGCCGACCAGATCCTGGCCGACTACGAGCAGACCGGCCAGGGCTGGTTCTGGGAGACCGACCGCAAAGGCCTGCTGACCTATGTCTCCTCCACGCTGGCGCCCCTGCTCGGCCGCGAACCTGGCGCCTTGATCGGCACGCCGTTCACCGAACTGTTCATCCTCGGTACCCAGGAGCGGGACGGCGAGCGCACCTTGCTGTTCCACCTCGGCGCCCGTTCCTCGTTCGCCGATCTCGCCGTCCGCGCCGCCACGCGCGACGAGGAACGCTGGTGGTCTATCAACGGTCGCCCCCTCTATGACCAGTACAGCAATTTCCTCGGTTTCCGGGGCTCGGGCAACGATCTCACCGAGAAACGGCGCTCGGAGCAGCATGCCAGCCGCCTCGCCCACTACGACTCTCTGACCGGACTCGCCAACCGCTTCCAGATGTCGCAGACGCTTGAGAAGATACTCAGCGCGCCGAACGCCGAACAGCGCGCCTGCGGGGTGTTCCTGCTCGACCTCGACCGGTTCAAGCAGGTCAACGACACGATGGGCCATCCTGCCGGCGATACCCTGCTCAAGCAGGTTGCCCAGCGCCTGCAATCCGCAATCGGCACCCAGGGCCGGGTCGGTCGCCTCGGTGGTGACGAGTTCCAGGTCATCCTGCCGGGCTACTTCGCCCGCGAAAAGCTCGGCGCACTGGCGGGGTCCGTCATCGAAAGCCTGTCCCAGCCTTATTCGATCGAAGGCAGCCGTGTCGTGATCGGTGCGTCGATCGGCATCGCCTGCTCGCCGGATGACGGCGTGACATCCGAGGCGATCATCCGCAATGCCGATCTGGCGCTTTATGCGGCCAAGGATCGCGGGCGCGGCGTGCATCATTTCTACGATTCGGACCTGCATAGCGATGCCGAGGAGCGCCGCGAACTCGAACATGCCCTGCGCGACGCACTGACTCACGGCGGCCTCGAACTCGCCTACCAGCCGATCGTGCGGACGGCGAGTGAGGATATCACGGGCTTCGAGGCACTGCTGCGCTGGCACCACCCGGTGCGTGGCTGGCTGCCGCCATCGAAGTTCGTGCCAGTTGCCGAGGACGCCGGCCTGATCGCCCAGATCGGCGAATGGGCGCTGCGCACCGCCTGCGCCGATCTCGCCAAATGGCCGGAGAGCGTCCGCGTCGCGGTCAACGTCTCGCCGCTCCAGTTCGCCAACCCCGCGCTTCCGGCCATCGTCACCAGCGCGCTCGCATCCGCACAGGTTGCCCCGGAACGGCTGGAGCTGGAAATCACCGAATCCGTCTTCCTCAATGACGACGCCGGCACCGAGGCGATGTTTGCCGCGCTCAAGGGCATCGGCATACGCCTCGCGCTCGACGATTTCGGCACCGGCTACTCCTCGCTCGGCTATCTGAAGAAGGCGCCGTTCGACAAGATCAAGATCGACCAGAGCTTCGTGCGTGGCGCGACCATCGAGGGCAGCCGGAACGGCGCCATCATCGGGTCGATCGTCAGCTTGGCCAATGCGCTCGGCATGGAAACCACCGCAGAGGGCGTCGAGACGCTCGACGAACTCGACCTTGTCCGCCAGCTCGGGTGCAGCCACGTCCAGGGCTATATCTACTCCCGGCCGCTCGACACAGCTGCGGCCTCCGCACTGTTCGAAGGCGAGACCCTCGAACTGGTGGCGCAAGGGCCGCGATCGGCCCGGGAACCTCGCCGATCGATGCTGCGCGTCGTGACCCTGCGTCATGGCGATGACAGCTATCAGGGGACTATCCGCAACATTTCCAGCCAGGGGGCGATGATCGAAGGCGTCTGGGATGTGCCGCCGGGGATCGAGTTTGCGATCGCCCTTTCGGACGACCTCATGGTGCATGGGACGGTGAAATGGGCGGGCCACGGGCAGATGGGGGTCAAGTTCCTGGAACGGCTGCAATTCGCCGAAGGTGGGCGGATCAGCATTGCCAAGCGGGCCGGTGGCTCGATTGGCGGGGAGCCGCAGCGGCTGAGCGCCTGAAAAGCACTGGCTGACAGGGCGGGGGCTGGCTGCTAACGGCCCAGCGGTGTCTGCACCCACTCCTTCGCAAAGTGTCTCATGACTGACCGTTCCAAGATCCGCAATTTCTCGATCATTGCCCACATCGACCATGGCAAGTCGACTTTGGCCGACCGGTTGATTCAGTTCACCGGCGGGCTGTCCGAGCGCGAGATGTCGGCGCAAGTGCTTGATAACATGGACATTGAGCGGGAGCGGGGGATTACCATCAAGGCGCAGACGGTGCGGCTCAAGTATCGCTCGAAGGATGGGGGCGATTACGAGCTGAATCTGATGGACACGCCGGGGCATGTCGATTTTGCCTATGAGGTTTCGCGCAGCCTGGCAGCTTGCGAGGGGGCCTTGCTGGTGGTCGACGCGTCGCAGGGGGTCGAGGCGCAGACGCTGGCGAATGTCTACCAGTCGATCGAGCATGACCATGAGATCGTGCCGGTGATCAACAAGATCGACCTGCCGGCCGCCGATCCGGAGAAGGTCCGGAACGAGATCGAGGAGATCATCGGGCTGGATGCCAGCAACGCGGTGCTGGCGAGCGCCAAGAGCGGCATCGGCATCGAGGAGGTGCTGGAGGCGGTGGTGGCGCGGATTCCGCCGCCGGGGGGCGACGAGAAGGCGCCGCTGAAGGCGATGCTGGTGGACAGCTGGTATGACCCCTATCTCGGCGTGGTCATCCTCGTGCGGGTGATCGACGGGGTGATCAGGAAGGGCCTGCAGGTCAAGTTCATGGCCGGGGGGACCGAGCACCTGATCGACCGGGTGGGGTGTTTCACGCCGAAGATCGAACAACTGAGCGAACTGGGGCCGGGCGAGATCGGGTTCATTACCGCGCAGATCAAGGAAGTGGCGCAGGCGCGGGTCGGCGACACGATCACCACGGTCAAGGGCGGGGCATTGGAGGCGCTGCCGGGGTTCAAGGAAGTGCAGCCGGTGGTGTTCTGCGGGCTGTTTCCGGTGGACGCCAACGACTTCGAGAAGTTGCGCGAGAGCATTGCCAAGCTGCGGCTGAACGATGCGTCGTTTTCGTTCGAGATGGAATCGAGCGCGGCGCTGGGGTTCGGGTTCCGGGCCGGGTTCCTCGGGCTGCTGCATCTGGAGATCATCCAGGAGCGGTTGAGCCGGGAGTATGACCTCGACCTGATCACCACGGCGCCTTCGGTGGTTTATCGGATCCAGTTGCGGGCGAGCCGGACCGACGATGCGCGGGAGATCTATCTGCACAATCCGGCGGATTATCCCGATCCGAGCCGGATCGAGCAGATCGACGAGCCGTGGATCAAGGCGGTGATCTATACGCCGGACGAATATCTCGGCTCGATCCTCAAGCTGTGCCAGGACCGGCGGGGCATCCAGACCGGGCTGACTTATGTCGGCGGGCGGGCGCAGGTGCAGTATGAACTGCCGCTCAACGAGGTGGTGTTCGACTTCTATGACCGGCTGAAGAGCATTTCGCGCGGCTATGCGAGTTTCGACTACGAGCAGATCGGGCTGCGCGAGGGCGATCTGGTCAAGATGAGCATCCTGGTCAACAACGAGCCGGTGGATGCGCTCTCGATGATCGTGCACCGAGGGGTGGCCGAGGAGCGCGGGCGGCACATGTGCGAGCGGCTGAAGGACCTGATCCCGCGGCACTTGTTCAAGATCCCGATCCAGGCGGCGATCGGCGGCAAGGTGATCGCCCGCGAGACGATCGCGGCGATGCGCAAGGATGTGACCGCGAAGTGCTATGGCGGCGACATCACGCGGAAGAAGAAGCTGCTGGAGAAGCAGAAGAAGGGCAAGGCGCGGATGCGGGAGTATGGCAACGTGCAGATCCCGCAGGAGGCGTTTATTGCGGCACTCAGGATGGGCGACGACGCGTAGCGTCGTCCGTCAAATATCGCTTGTCGATATTTGACCACAGACGGACTCGGGGAGTTCAATACCGGCGCGACCAGCGTCGGCACTGCATGGCGAGTAATGGGACTTAGCGGTCGATCGGCGCGGCGACTTGGAACGCCCGGTTGCGCCGACACTAACCATTTGAGGATCTGACTGCGCCGTATTCACTGTTTTGTCCTTATCGTCGTGCCGATCCGGGCCGGCGCGAGACGCGTTTCAGGCAGTGCGCAACCGATCGACGATTGCCATGATTCGGCGAGCACGCGTCTCGAATGCTTTGGCTGAGGTGACATGGTCGGCGTCCGCGCGCTGCCGGCTGGGCGCCTGCTTGCAGAACGTCTCGGTCAGACCGGCCTCGGCGATTGCCTTTGCAAGATCATCCGGGATTTTCGCTGTCCGCGGTTCACTGTCGAGCTGCAGCTTTACCGCGATCGCGTCTCCCCCGGCGATGCCCGACGCGGCCCGATTGGCGGCGCTGAAAGGAAGCATGGCCGTGCCGCGCATCACTCCCACCGTTGTGCGGTATCTGTAGCCATTGACAGTGACGACGACGGGCGGGCGCCCGCCGCCCTCCAGCTCGGCAATCACGTCCGGCGGCACGATGATGCCGGTCGTATTCGTCCCAGTCCGCGTCAGCTCGGTCTTGAATTCAACATGCTTGCCGCTCATCGTAACTCTCCCCCGTCCTCAAGGTCCTCGCCCGATTGACTTGTCTCGCCACCCCAGATCGGCACGCGCGACAAAGGCCAATCCTCAATCCGGCATCGTGCGGGCGTCAATAGGCTCACAATTGGGTTCATCATCAGCATCATCCTGCCGCCAAAGGTCGGCTTCCCCGTTTCGATCACAGCCTTAAGGTTATCGACGATGAACTGACCGCTGCCGGACATCTTGGCCGTCTTCGTCCCAGCAAGCGCTTCCGAGATCAGCGTTAGCTCAGTCCCGCCAGCAACTTCGCGCAACTCATACGTGGTGCGTGCAGGTGGCTCGTCCGCAGCCATCGCGAAATTGATCGCATGCGAAAATCGCGTCGGCGGCGAAAATTCCAGAACCTCGCCATAGGCGATGACACTCTTGCCGTCTTTGGATACCATGCGCATCGGGCGACCGGTTTGAAGTCCGCCTTCCGCCTGACAGATTGCGCCGAAGAGGAAGGGTAGTACCTGATCCGTCTGCACGATGGTGTTCCACACGGTTTCGATTGGGGCACGGATCACGACCCGCCACATCTGACGTTCCCGCTCAGTCACTGCGTTGCTTCCCCTTTTTCCAGCGCGGCACTCTCCGCGGCGTGTTTGATGTCGAGTAGATGACCGGCCCAGTAGCGACCGAAACTGGTTGTCCAGCGATCGACGAGCGACTGCAGCGGCGCCGCATTCAGATAAAGGCGGCGCGATGTTCCCTCTCGTTCGCTTATGAGAAGGCCAGCGCGTTCCAGCACCGTCAGGTGGTTCATGACCGCGATCCGCGACACGTCGAAACGTTTGGCCACCAGCCCTACCGCAATGCCCGGCGACGATCCGACGATATCGAGGATGTTCCTGCGGTGCACGTGCGCGAGCGCGTGGAGCAGCGCGTCGAGTTCCGACTCAGTCATAATGTAATTACTAAATTACATTATGAGATTGGTCAATGATCCGAGTGGAGTGCACGTCGCACGCCTCGCAGCCAGGGCGTGAAAGGCGCCCCACTGCCCTCTAGCAAACCGCGACCTCTGTTAGAGGGTGGGAGGAAAAGCCTATTTCCTGATTTGACAGGCTGATCCTGCAAAATGTCCTGACGTGGTCCGAATGACTGCTCTTGTCAGATCGCGACATTCGCGCCGTCAGAACCGAACGGCGCAATCTGGTCGGAACCCGCGATACTCCCTTCGCACCGCCATCCATATGCTCAGCCTCGGCGCCAGCCAGAACAGCGGGACCCCGGATCAAGTTCGGGGTGACGAGTGGGGGCTGTTGGGCGTTCAAGTCCGAAGTGACGGACGGGCGGCCCGCCTTGCGCCTCACCGCTTCCCCTCATCCAACTGCGCCTAGGCGGCTGTGCCGCCAAGGCTGCGTATCCTTCCCCCATCGAGGGGGAAGGATTGAGGGGCGCTGGCCGGCGGTGCTGGTGGGCGGGGTTGGCGTGGGGTTCGTCACCCTCATCCAACTGCGGCTAGCGGGCAAGCCCGCAAGCCTTCGTATCCTTCTCCCCCTTCGACTTCGCTCAGGACAGGCATCGAGGGGGAAGGGTTTTGGGTGCAGATGCTTTCGGCGTGGGAGTGTGGGCGGGTAGGGGTGGGCTAGAGGCCGAACCAGACCCGCCCTTCCCCATCCACCCGCCACGCCGGGTTCCATGCGATTTCCCAGGCGTGGCCGTCCGGGTCCGCGACGTAGCCGCGAAATCCGCCATGTTCGGGCGCAGCGGGCTCGCGCAGCACCCTGCCCCCGGCGGCGACGAGTTGTGCCATCAGGGGCGCGACGTCTTCCTGCCCAGCGACATTGTGGGCCAGTGCGAACCCGGCGGCGGCGCCGTCCGGTGCTGGCGGGCGGCCGGTGTCGGCGGCGAGGGCCTGCTTGAGCCAGGTGCCAAGGACGAAGCCGTTCATCTGGTAGAAGGCGATTTCCGCGTTCTCGAACACGGGCTGCCAGCCGAAGCCTTCGCGGTAGAAGCGCGTGGAGGTGGCGAGGTCGGTAATGGCGAGGGTGATGACGGAGACTTGCTGCTGCATGGCTGGCTTTCGCGTGGGGCGCCGGGGAGCAAGACGGAAGCGAGGCCTCCGGTCAAGTCCGGGGTGACGATGGGAGGGCTGGTTTCTGCCGTTGTTGCCCTTCCGCCTAGCCGTGCGCCGGGAGGCTGACGCGGGGGCCGAGCCGCTCTGGCTCGACAGCGACGAGCGGGGGTTCGGCCGGGTCTGCCTGTTCGGCTTCCTCGGCGGCCTTCTTCGCCTCTTCGGCGCGGGCGGCGAGCATGCGCTGGCGCATGCGTTCGAGTTTCATGTTGATGCTGTCGAGGATCTGTTCGCTTTCGCGGGCGCTCTTTGCCTTCATTTCGGCTTCCCATTCCGCGCGCCATTCGCGCTTGAGGCGTTCGAGCTGGCTGCGGGTGGCGACGTCGTTGCTGTTGATCGAGTCGGCATTGAAGCGGTGGGCGGCGCGGTTGCGCAGGAGGAACATGAGCAGGGCGTCGTTGTAGACGGTGCGGGTGCCGACGATGTTGCCGTAGGCATAGACCGGGACTTCGACGCCGTTCAGCGCCCGGTCCATGGCGATGTCTTCCAGGCGCTGGACGCCGAGCGCGAGGGCGGCATCCCAGGCGGCGCGGAACTCGTCGGCCTCGGGGTGGCGGCGCAGGAGGTAGGCGCCTTCGGGGGCCATGTTGACGGCGTGGGCGGCGGCGCGGACGGAGCCGAGGTCGGCCAGCGCCTCGATGAAGCGGGCCTGGCGATCGGCGGTCCAGCCGTCGTGGCGGGGGCACTTGCGGGGGACGGGGGTGAACGCCGGGAGAGCGTGAGGCGGGGTTTCGGGGCGGCTTTGGTCGATCATGGGCGAGGCTCCGAGTTGGGTGCGTCGGAACATTTCATGAACTTTGCGTGTAGGACAGGGGATTGGTGCAGGCTGCTGGACATGCGCGAGGCCGGTCCCCAACTTGCCCGACAGGGCGCCGGCCGGCGGTGATGAGCGGCGGGCGTCCTGGTGAAAACGCGAACCGTGAGGAGAGCCTGAAGATGATCGAGCCTCAACCGTGGCCTTATGCCGATGGCGACCGGCCGCTGATGGGCGAGCTGTTCCGACCTGTCGGCCAGGGCAATGGCAGGGCGGTGCTGGTCGTCCACGAGGCGGATGGCATCGGCGGCAATGTCCGCCGGCATTGCCGGCTGCTGGCCGAGCAGGGCTATCTGGCGGCGGCCGCCGACATGCATGGCAAGGGCCGGCCGCTGGATGCGGAGGAGATTCCTCCGGCGCTGGCCGCGTTCATGGGCGACCGGGACCTGCTGCGCCGGCGGGTCCATGCCGGGATCGAGGCGTTGAAGCGGGAGAGCGGGCTGGGCGATGCCGATATCGCCGCGATCGGCTACTGTTTCGGCGGCACGGCGGTGCTCGAACTGGCGCGGGCGGGCACGTCGGTGGCGGCGGTCGCCAGCTTTCACGGCCTGTTGGGGACGACGATGCCGGCGGCGCCCGGCACGGTTGCCGCGAGGGTGCTGGCCTGCTCCGGTGCCCGCGATCCGCTAGTGCCGCCGGGAGATGTGGCGGCGTTTCAGGCGGAAATGGCGCGGGCCGGTGCCGACTGGCAGCTTTGCGTGTTTGGCCGGGCGCTGCACAGCTTCACCAATCGCGATGTCGATGCGCTGGGGGATGCGCGCATGGCGTTCGATGCGCAGGCGGAGGCGCTTTCCTGGACCATGCTGCTCGCATTTCTGGCGCAGAGCTTCGGTTTCGTGGAGCAAAATGGGGCATCGTGCGTTTAGTGCGGGGCAATTGTGGGGCAACTGCGGACGATGGATTACCCGTTTCTCGTGTCCGGCGGCGAAATGGCGCGCCGGATCAGGGTGCATGACTGGGCGGCCACGCCGCTCGGCCCCATCGAGCAGTGGCCGGATTGCCTGAAGTACACGGTCGGCCTGATGCTGCCGAATCCGGTGCCGCTGGTGCTGCTGTGGGGCGAAAGCGGCGTCATGCTCTACAACGACGCCTATGCCGAGTTCGCCGGTGGGCGTGACGAGCGGCTGCTCGGCTCCAACGTCCGCCAGGGCTGGGACGAGGTGGCCGATTTCAACAGCAATGTCATGCGCGTGGGGCTCGCGGGGGGGACGCTTTCCTACAAGGACCACGAGTTGACCCTGCACCGCAGCGGGGTGCCGGAGCAGGTGTTCATGAACCTCGACTATTCGCCGGTGCGGGACGAGAGCGGCACGCCGCTCGGGGTGCTGGCGGTGGTCGTCGAGACGACGCAGGCGCACTGGGACCGGATCGCGCTGGAGGAGAATGCCCGCAAGCTGGGCTTTCTCGATGCGCTGGGGCGGGCGATGGCGCCGGTGCGCGATGCCGACGCGATGCTGGCGATCATCGCCGCGATGGTCGGCGAGCACCTGGGAATATCGAACTGCGCCTATGCCGACATGGACGACGACGGTGACGGCTTCACCATTCGCGGCAACTGGCACCGGGCGGATGTGCCCTCGATCGTCGGGCGCTACCGGCTTGCCTCGTTCGGCAGCAGGGCGGTCGGCGAGCTGAACGCTGGGCGGCCGCTGATCGTGCGTGACAACCGGGAGGAGCTGCTGCCCGAGGAAGCCAGGGCTTTCCGCGACATCGGCATCACCGCGACGATCTGCATGCCGCTGGTCAAGGACGGGCGGCTGACCGCGCTGATGGCGATTCACCGCGACGAGCCGCACGACTGGACCGCCTATGAGCTGGAGATCATCCGCGAGGTGACCGAACGGTCCTGGGCGCATGTCGAGCGGGTCGGCGCCGAGGCGGAACTGCGCAATGCCATCGACGCCCTGCGCGAGCTGAACGAGACGCTGGAGCGCCGGGTGGAGGACCGCAGCGAGCAATTGCTGCAGATGGAGGCGCAGCTGCGCCAGTCGCACAAGATGGAGGCGGTCGGCCAGATGACCGGCGGGCTGGCCCACGACTTCAACAACCTGCTGACCGGGATCGGCGGGGCGCTGGAGATGATCGAGAGCCGGATCGGCGCTGCCCGGGCGCTGGAACTGGAACGCTATTTCGCCGCCGCCAACGGTTCGGTGCGGCGGGCGGCTTCGCTGACTCACCGGTTGCTCGCCTTCTCGCGGCAGCAGACGCTCGACCCGCGGCCGACCGACGTCAACCGGCTGGTCGACGAGCTGGCGGAGCTGTTGCGCCGCACGCTCGGGCCGGAGATCGCGCTGGGCATTTCGGCGGAGCCGGCGCTGTGGCCGGCTTCGGTCGATCGCAACCAGCTGGAGAATGCCATCCTCAACTTGTGCATCAATGCGCGCGACGCGATGCCGGATGGCGGGCGGCTGGAGATCGCCACCGCCAACGTGCCGCTGGGCGAGGCGCAGGCGCGGGCGGCCGGGATCGAGGCGGGGGACTATCTGGCGATCACCGTGCGGGACAATGGCAGCGGCATGCCGGCCGACGTTGTCGCCAAGGCGTTCGACCCGTTTTTCACCACCAAGCCGCTGGGCAAGGGCACCGGCCTCGGGCTGTCGATGGTCTATGGTTTCCTGCGGCAATCGGGCGGGCTGGTGCGGATCGATTCGGCCCCCGGCGAGGGCACCGAGATCGCCCTGCTGTTTCCCCGTGCCTACCATCAGGCCGCCGACGCCCATCAGGTCGGCGCCGAGCCGGCGCCGCCGCGCGCCGGCCGCGACAGGATCGTGCTGGTGGTCGAGGACGAGCCGTTCGTGCGCATGATGGTGACCGACGCGCTGGAGGAGAGCGGCTGCACGGTGATCGAGGCGACCGACGGCGCCGCCGCGCTCGACGCGCTGGCCAATGCCCGGCGCATCGACCTGCTGGTGACCGACGTCGGCCTGCCCAACGGGATGAACGGGCGGCAGGTGGCCGATGCCGCCCGCTGCGCCCTGCCGGGGCTGCCGGTCCTGTTCATCACCGGCTACGCGGAAAACGCCATTGCCGGCGCGGAAGGACTCGAAGCGGGTTCGGCCGTGCTGACCAAGCCGTTCGAGATGTCGGCGCTGGCGCGCAAGGTCGGCCAGATGCTCGACGGGTGAAATTGCCGATCGCGCGGAACCGCCGGCCGGCCGGGCGATTGCTTTCGGCATGGCCACGATGACCAGCGACTTCTTCGTCGAACGCCTGCGGGAGTGGGGTGTCAGCCGGATATTCGGCTATCCCGGCGACGGCATCAACGGCGTGCTCGGTGCCCTGCAGCGGGCCGAGACGGATGCCAGGGACAACGGCGACAGCCCGATCGAGTTCATCCAGGCGCGGCACGAGGAAATGGCGGCGTTCATGGCTGCCGCCCATGCCAAGTTCACCGGCGAACTCGGCGTCTGCCTGTCCACCGGCGGGCCGGGCGCGACCCATCTCGTCACCGGGCTTTACGATGCGATGCTCGATCACGTGCCGGTCCTGGCGATTGCCGGCCAAGCCGAGACCAGCGTGCGCGGCAGCAATTACCAGCAGGAGCTGAACCTCGACCGGCTGCTGGCCGATGTCGCCGCCTATGTCCAGGAAGTGTCCAACCCGGCGCAGGTCCGCCATGTCACCGACCGGGCCATCCGCATCGCCCTTGCCGGCAATGCCGTCACCGCGGTCATCCTGCCCAAGGACGTGCAGAACGAAGCTTACGAGGCGCCGCCGCTCAAGCACGGCTTCACCCGGTCGGGGCCGGGCTATGCGGCGCCCTCGATCGTGCCGAAACCCGCCGATCTGGAGCGGGCCGCAGATATTCTCAATGCGGGCGAGAAGGTCGCCGTGCTGATCGGTGCCGGCGCGCGCGGCGCGGCTGACGAGGTGGTGGCGCTGGCCGAAAGGCTCGGCGCGGGGGTGGCCAAGGCGCTGCTCGGCAAGGATGTCCTGCCTGACGACCTGCCGTTCGTGACCGGCGCGATCGGGCTGCTCGGCACCCGACCCTCGTCCGACATGATGCGCGAATGCGATACCCTGCTGATGATCGGCACCGGCTTCCCGTGGGCCGAGTTCCTGCCCAAGGACGGTCAGGCCCGCGCGGTCCAGATCGACATCGACGCGGCGATGCTCGGCCTGCGCTATCCGGTTGAGGTCAATCTACATGGCGATGCGGCCGAGACGCTGCGCGCGCTGCTGCCGCTGCTGCGGCCGACACCCGCGAGCAGGTGGCGCGAGAACATCGAGCGGCAGGTGGCGGAGTGGTGGACGACGCTTGAAGCGCGGGCGATGGCCGCGGCAAGCCCGGTCAACCCGCAGCGGGTGGTCTGGGAGATGTCGCCATTGCTGCCCGACGACGCCGTCGTCACTTCCGATTCCGGCTCGTGCGCCAACTGGTATGCCCGCGACTACCGGGTCAAGCGCGGCCAGCGGGCTTCGCTGTCCGGCGGTCTCGCCTCGATGGGGGCGGCAGTGCCATATGCGATTGCCGCGAAGTTCGCCTATCCGCACCGCCCGGTGGTGGCGCTGGTCGGCGATGGCGCGATGCAGATGAACAACCTGGCCGAGCTGATCACGGTGCAGAAATACTGGCAACGCTGGGCCGACCCGCGCTGGGTGGTCTGCGTGTTCAACAACGGCGACCTCAACGAGGTCACCTGGGAGCAGCGGGTCATGGAAGGCAATCCGCGCTATCCCGCGACGCAGGACATTCCCCGGGTGCCTTATGCCCGGTTTGCCGAGATGATCGGGCTGGGCGGCATCCTGGTGGAGCATCCCGACCACTTGCGCGACGCTTGGCGCACGGCGCTTGCCGCCGACCGGCCGACGGTGATCGAGGTGATGACCGACCCCGATGTCGCCCCCTTCCCGCCGCACCTGACATTCGCGCAGGCCAAGGGCTTCATGAGCGCGATGGTCAAGGGCGACCGGGGCATGGCCGGGGTGCTCAGGAATACGGCCAGCCAGTTGCTGGGCGAAATCAGGCGTTGATCAGCCGCCGCCTTCGCGGACGATATCGCGGACCATGCCGGCGAGCGCCAGGGAGGCGGTGAGGCCGGGAGATTCGATGCCATAGAGCGCGACGACCCCGGCGAGACCGTGCTCGGCCGGGCCGTGGATGGCGAAATCGGCGTTCGGCTGGCCGGGCCCGCTGAGCTTGGGGCGCACGCCGGCATAGCCGGGCGCCATGCGCGCGGGATCGACCCCCGGCCACCACGCGCCGACGGCGCGGGCGAAGGCGGCGATGTCGAGCCCATCGACGCGGTAATCGACCGCATCGACCCAGTTGACGTCCGGCCCGAAGCGCGCCTGGCCGGCGAGATCGAGGGTCAGGTGGACGCCCAGCCCGCCCGGCTCAGGCATCGGATAGATCAGCCGGCCGAACGGCACCTTGCCGGCGTACGAGCAATAGCGCCCGCGTGCCAGCCGGAGCGACGGCACCGCGTCCGCCGGCATGCCCTCGATCGCCGCGCTGACGACCTGGGCGCCCAGCCCGGCGGCGTTGACCAGCCAGCGCGTGGTGACCACCGGCTCGTCCTCTCCGGCAATCCACACCTGCCAGCCGGCGCCCTTGCGGGCCACCCGACTGAGCCGGGTCCGGCAGACCAGCATCGCTCCCTGCGCCTCCGCCTTGCCGAGCAGCGCCTGCATCAGCCCATGCGAGTCGACGACGCCGGTGGTCGGCGAAAGCAGGCCGGCATCGGCCGCCAGCGCCGGTTCGAGCGCGGCGACCTCCGCCTTGTCAAGCAGCTGCACCGGCACGCCGTTGGCCGCCGCGATGCTCGCCAGCGCTTCCAGTTCGGCCCGGGCGGCGGCCGGGGCGACGACCAGCTTGCCGCAGGCGCGGTGGGCGACGCCGTGGGTGCGGCAGAAATCGTAGAGCAGTTCGCGCCCGGCCACGCAGGCGCGGTGTTTGAGGCTGCCGGTGGGGTAGTAGAGCCCGCCGTGGATCACCTCGCTGTTGCGCGAACTTGTGCCTTCGCCGAACTGCCCCTCCCCCTCGAGGACGAGGGTTGCCATGCCGGCTGCGGACAACGCCTCGGCGATGGCCAGGCCGACGACGCCTGCGCCGACCACCACGGCATCGACGGTGCCGCTCATCGCTGAAGTCTCGTCAACATCGCGCCGCCCCTATCAGTCGCGGACCAAGGCTCGCAAGGTCTCGATGCGGTCGGCCTCGTGCGCCGGCTTGTCCGCCCGGATGCGGGAGATGCGGGGGAAGCGCATGGCGAGGCCGGACTTGTGGCGCTTGCTCAGGTGGACCGAATCGAACGCGACTTCGAGCACCAGCGACTTGTCGGTCTCGCGCACCGGGCCGAAGCGGGCGACGGTGTGGCGGCGGACATGGCTGTCGAGCCATTTCAGTTCCTCGTCGGTGAAGCCGAAATAGGCCTTGCCGACCGGCAGCAGCTCGGCACCGGCATCGGGGTCGCCATCCCAGCAGCCGAAGGTGAAATCCGAATGGAACGACGACCGCTTGCCGCTACCGCGCTGGGCATACATCAGCACGCAATCGACGGTGAGCGGATCGCGCTTCCACTTGAACCACAGGCCGGCGCGGCGGCCGGCGACATAAGGGCTGTCGCGCCGCTTGAGCATGACGCCTTCGATGGCGGCGTCGCGGGCGGTGGCGCGCAGGCTGGCGAGGTCTTCGAGGGTGGCGGCGGGGACGAGGGTGGAGAGGTCGAAGCGGTTCGGATCTAGGCGGGGGGCCAGTTGCTCCAGGCGGGCGCGGCGCTGGTCCCAGGTGAAGGGGCGGAGGTCTTCTTCGCCGTCGCGCAGGACATCGTAGACGCGGACGAAGGCCGGGTATTCGCGCAGCATGGCGGCGCTGACGGTCTTGCGGCCGAGGCGCTGCTGGAGGGCGTTGAAGCTGGCGGCGCCGCCTTCGGCACCGCCCTGGTGGGCGCCGCGCACCATAAGCTCGCCATCGAGGATCAGCGGCTCGGTGAGCGCACCGGCGATATCCGGGAAGGCGGCGGTGACGTCGTCGCCGCCGCGCGAAAACAGGCGGGTCTCGCCGCCGGCGTGGACGACCTGGACGCGGATGCCGTCCCACTTCCACTCGGCGGCGAACCGGGCGAAATCGGCTTCGACCGTGGCGAGCGCCGGGCCTTCGAGCGCATGGGCGAGCATGAACGGGCGCGGCAGCGGGATATCGCCCTGGTCGGGCGGCGGGGCGCCGTGGGCTGCCCAGTCGAACAGGGGGCGATAGGGGGGGGCGAGGCCGTGCCAGTGTTCCTCCACCGTCTCGACATCGACGGCGAAGGCCTGGGCGAAAGCGACGCGGGCGAGGCGGGCGGACACGCCGATGCGCATGGCGCCGGTGGCGAGCTTGATCAGGGCGAAGCGGCCGGAGGCGTCGAGCCGGTCCAATAGCCGTGCCAGGCCGGCGGGGGCGGTGGCGCGGGTCAGGCCGGCGAGCGCGGTGACGGCTTCGTCGACCGTCGGGGCGGAGGCGGGTGCGGCGGCTGGAGCGGGCCAGAGCAGGCTGGCGGTCTCGGCGGTGTCGCCGACGAAATCGCGGGAGAGCTTCCAGAGGATGGGATCGACCCGTTCGGCCAGGAGGGCGTGGATGGTGGAGGACTTGACCGCCGGGAAATCGAGGCCGCCAGTCAGCGCGGCGAGTGCCCAGCCGCGATCGGGGTCGGGGGTGTCGCGCAGGTAGGCGGCGAGCAGGGCCAGCTTTTCGTTGCGCGAGCGGGTGTAGACGAGGGCGTCGAGCAGGGCGGCGAGCTGTTCCACCGGCGCTCAGACTCTCTGTTGTCGCGCGATTGGCGACAAAAACCGGTTCCCACTTTTTGTCATCGCGCGATTCCCTGTTGTCGCGCGATTGGCGACAAAAACCGGTTCCCATCCCTCGACAGGCTCGGGACACGCTTTTTTGTCATCGCGCTCAGTCGTCCTCGTCCTCGAAACCGGCCAGGGCCAGGGCGCGGGCCTTGCGCTGGTTGAGTTCGCACCAGCGAACCAGGGCGTCCTCGCGGCCGTGGGTGATCCAGGTTTCGGCCGGATCGACCTCGGCGATGGTCGCGGTGAGTTCGTCCCAGTCGGCATGGTCGGAGATGACCAGCGGCAGCTCGACGTTGCGCTGGCGGGCGCGCTGGCGGACGCGCATCCAGCCCGAGGCCATGGCGGTCAGCGGATCGGGCAGGCGACGGCTCCAACGGTCGGCCAGCGCGCTCGGCGGGCACAGCACGATCTGGCCGGCGAGCGCGCCGCGCGGCAGGCCGGCGATGGACCGCAGTTCGCCGAGGGGAACGCCGTGTTCCTCGTAGAGCCGGCACATGCGTTCGAGGGCGCCGTGGAGGTAGATCGGTGCGTCGTAGCCGGCGCGGCGCAGTTCGGCGATGACCCGCTGGGCCTTGCCGAGGGCATAGGCGCCGACGGCGATGCAGCGGTCCGGGTGGGCGGCGCGGGCAGCCATCAGCTTGGCGATTTCCTCGCCGATCGGCGGATGGCGGAAGACCGGCAGGCCGAAGGTCGCCTCGGTCACCAGGATGTCGCAGTGGGCGACTTCGAACGGGGCGCAGGTCGGGTCCGGGCGGCGCTTGTAGTCGCCGGTGACGATGACGCGTTCGCCGGCGTGTTCGAGCAGGATCTGGGCCGAGCCGAGGACATGGCCGGCGGGGAGGAAGGTGGCGCGGACATGGCCGGGGAGCGTGACGGGTTCGCCATAGGCGGCGGGGTGGGCGTGTTCCAGCGGCTGGCCGAAGCGCAGTTCCATGATCGCCAGGGTGGGGGCGGTGGCGTGGACGGTGCCGTGGCCGCCGCGCGCGTGATCGGCGTGGCCATGAGTGACGAGGGCAAGCGGGGCGGGCTGGGACGGATCGATCCAGGCATTGGCCGGGGCGACCAGCAGGCCGTGGGGGTGAGGGATCAGCCAGTGGGCGCGCATGGAGGGGAAATGGATAGTTCGGCCGGACGATCCAGCCAATATCGCGGGCCAATATCGCGCGCCAATATCGCCAAGCGATATTGGCCAACAAAGGACTCATTCCAGCCTTCCGACGAATCAGCGAAGTTCACGAGAGAAGCATCACGTAAAATATCAGGATATTCAAATACGTAGCTGATATAAAACAATTACTTTCTGTGAACTGCGATCAAACTTCGCGAAGTTCGCCCACGCAGGCGACGGTAACTTCCCGCGCAAAAGGACGCGGGTGCAGGTTCGGATCGACAATCGGAAAGAGCCGGCCCGATCCTGGCACGATATGTCCGTGTAGGACAGCGAGGTATGCGGCCGCGAACGGGAGTGGAGATGACGGGGATCGATCAATCCTCGATTTTCCACCTGAAGCGAATTCGATAGTCGGTCATCGTGCGGTGCTTGCCATGTTCGTCCAGCTCGGGCTTGAACTTCGCCTGCGTGCGGGCAATTTCGCAGGTCCGGGCATCAAGTTCGGCCGAGCCGCTGGTTTCGAGAACGCGACAGTTGCTCACCTGGCCCGATGGATCGATATCCAGGGATATCTGCGATGTGCCGATCCTGCCGATGCCGCTTGCCGGTGTCCTGGACGCCGGTGCGGTCACGGCTGCGATCCTGGCCGCTTTTGGCTCGTTCGGGTCTTTCGAGATGGCAAAGCTTCCGGCGATGGTCCGGATCAGGCTGTTGCCGCCCGCGTCCCTCGTCACGGCCGACTCACTGACGAACTTGCCCATCGTGAACATGTGAATTAGCGGGGTCTCCCCTTTCCACCTGACAAACCTGTATTCAAGCTCGGGGGCGATTGGGAGGGTGACCGGCTGCTCCTTGAAGATCGGCGTATCGACATAGTCGAAAGTTCCGGTCATCGGCGAAAAGCGGGTCCAGAGGTACGGGTTCATTCGCGTTGGCGCAATGGCCGCGCGCTTCGGCGTGTTGCGCAACAGGCAGATGTTTTCACGCTTGCCGCCGGCAGCGCTGGGGAAGAAGCACCACATGTCCATCGGCTGGCTCTGCAGGAAGCCGCGATAGCCGCCGGACTGAGTGAAGGAGCCGGCAAAATAGCCCGGTGTTCCAGCCGGGACCTGCACGCCGGGGACCGTGAAACTGTAACCCTTCACATCCTGAGTGATCACTGCGGTGCGGCGATAGGCAAAGGGGATGGTCACCAGGGCGGTTCCTTCGCCGACTGCGGCGGTAGCAGCGCGTGGCGGGCCGGCCTGCCTGATGACGTCGGAGAAGGGAGCGCGATAATTGCCGGCGCCCAGGCCGATCGGCAATCCATTGGCAGATGGATGGCGAGCGTCATTCACTGCGCTCGCTGGCGCCAGGGCAGCGGGAGGCGTGGCCGGATTGACCAGCGACACGTCGACCTTGCCGGCTTCGATCGTCAGCCTTCCGGCGACGATATCGGCATCGAACTGCACCGCTTCGGACCTGGCAATGTCGGGTCGAACCGCATTGACCTTCAGCATCATGCCGAATGCGGGTTCCGCGGTGGACGGCAGCTTCTTGGTGAATATCTGGGTGGTGAGCGGGCCCGAGGCGCCCGGCCGGGCAAGAAGGACGGAGGTCCACCGGGAATCCGCGCGAAGCATGCCGAACACGGACGCGTCAAATTGCACCAGGTTCGCAATGCCGCTCACCATGACGTTGCACGTGCTGGCGCCGGTAGCGCTGAGAATGACCCATACCGAGCCATCGCGGGCGGGGATGTTGATGTAGTCCACCTCGCCACCCAACCGGGCAGTGCGCGAGGTAGCGGCATATCGCTCAACCAGAGGGGGCGGAGAATTGCCGGTCGACCGGTAGGAAATATAGTCCGTGGGAATAGAAGTTTTCCGCATGTAAGCCGCTTCTGCGCAGAACTCGATGGCGCTGATGGCCGCCATATCGGCCGAGGGCGTGACATGAGGCAATGCTGCGGCGGCTGCCAGCAGGGCGCCGAAGACTAACGACATGGAGGAGGTTTCCCGGGTTGCATGAACCGATCGCGTCAGCGGTCAGATTTGGCGGAATTCTTGGAAAATCTAGCCAGACAACCTTGCGAATGCGTTACCCTTTTGCCGCTCATGTGCCATCGCGGCGCTGCCCCTGTTCGCAGTGCTTTGCCGCGAAGTCCTACAGGGCCACGTTCTGGGGGCAACACGGGGGCGATTTCGCCGGCTTACGCCGGATCGCCGGCGCGAGCTATTCAAAGCACGGCAACGGAGCGCGATCCGGTTCGCAGGTCAGGGCGCCAGGTCGGGCCGTGGCTGTGGATCAAGCGGTGGGGGTGATTGCCGGGCTCAGGCCGGCACCGTGGCGGCGTTGACGAAGGCGGTGAAGGCGGCCCGGGCGCCGGCCAGTGTCTCGTCGCGATCGAGGTCCAGGGTGTCGAGCCGGGCGAGCAGGGCGCGCCATTGGCCGGGGCCGTGGGCTGAGGCGAGGAAGGCGCGGGGGAGGTCCGGTGGGACCGCTCTGGCCAGGACGGCGCCGCCGAGGCGCGAGCCTTCGACGACGTAGAGTGCGCCCCAGCGGACGGCCTCGCCCGGTGGCAGGGCGAGCGGGGCCGGGACCGGCAGGGCCGTGCCGAGGGTGGCGAGATCGCGGGCCAGCGCCCCTGCCCTGCCCTGCCAGCCGGGGATCAGTTCGGCGGGGCGGAGCCGGGCTTCGATCGCCGGGAGGACGCGGGCGTGAGCGGTGAGGAAGGCGGTGTAGCCGGCGCGGGTGGCGAGATCGTGGTGGCCGAAGGCGGCGTCCACCTGGGCGTGGTCCGGGCGGGTGGCGCTGCGGAGCCAGGCGCCGAGAGCCGGGGCGGTCGACAGGGCGGCGGGTGCGTTCAACTGACGTGTCCGCCGATCAGGGCCTCGATGGCGCGGACGATGTTGCTGGCGGTGTAGGGTTTCTGCACGACGGTGCGGGCGCGGTGCTCCATCGGCAGGTTGGCCTGTTCGCCGTAGCCGGAGGCGAAGAAGAACGGGATGCCGAGATCGGTCAGCCGGTCGGCGACGCCGAAGCTGGTCTGGTCGCCGAGGTTGATGTCGAGGATGGCGAAATCGGGGCGCAGGTTGATGAGCTGGTCCTGCGCCGCATCGACGCTGGAGGCGATGACGACGCGGGCGGAGAGATCCTGCAGGATGTCTTCGGCATCGAGCGCGATGATCAGGCTGTCCTCGACGAGGAGGATGGTGAAACCGTCGAGGAAATCGGCCGGGACCTTGTTTTCCTGGGCGAGGTGGGAATGGGGCAGTGCGATCCGGCGGGTCATGGCGACTTGCGGCTCCGAGACGTGGCGTTTGGGGATGCAGAAGTGGGCGCGGAAACCGGCCGGGTCATATGTCGCGGTCGATTTTCCGCCGAGGTCGTAGGGGACGGACCGCTCGATGATCGTGCTGCCGAAGCCCTTGCGGGTCGGTTGCACGACCGGCGGGCCGTCGCTCTCGATCCAGTCGAGTTCGAGGTCGCCGGCCTCGCTGCGGCGCCAGGTGATGTGCACTTCGCCGTTTTCGGCGTTGCCGGAGAGGCTGCCGTATTTGGCGGAATTGGTGACCAGTTCGTGGATCACCAGCGCCATGGTCGAGAAGGCCTGGGGGTTGAGCAGCACCGGCGGGCCTTCGGCGTGGATGGCGCTCTGCTTGTTGACGGCGAAGGCGGCGGCCTCGGCCTCGATCAGGGCCTCCAGCGGCGCCGGACCCCAGTGATCGTCGGTGATCTGGTTGTGGGCGCGGGCCAGTGCATGGATGCGGCCATCGACGACCTTGACGAACTTCTTGACCGCCGGGTCGTCCGGCTGGGACTGGCGGATCAGGCCGCGGATGACGCCGAGGATGTTGCGGACGCGGTGGTTGAGTTCCGCGATCAGCATTTCCTGGCGGGCATTGGCGTTGTGACGTTCGGCCGCGGCCTCGTCGGCCAGGCGCAGGACGACCTCGATCAGGGTGGCGCGCAGGGTCTCGGCGACGCGCAGTTGCGACGGGGTGAACGGGATCGAGCGGCCTTCGACCAGTTCCTGCCATTCGGCGAAGCTCTGGCGCGGGGTGAGGCGCGGGCCGTTGGGGCCGTATTCGACCGGCTTGTGCGGATCGCCGGCCCAGCGGACGGCTTCCTTCATTTCCTTGCGGAACAGGATGACATAATCGCGCGGGGAGCGCGAGATCGGGATGGCGAGCAGGCCCGCGGCCTCTTTCGCCCAGCGTTCGGCGCCATCGACCAGCGAGCCGATGTGGTCGGTCGAATAGACCTTGCCGGCGGCGGTGCCGTTGAGCGCGCGGACGATGCGGCGGAAATCCTCGGTCGGCGGGGTGACCCCGGAGAAGGCGTAGGAGCCGTTGATCCAGACCCCGACCCCGTCCGCCGGGATCGCGCTGGTCAGGATGTCGCCGAGCCAGTCGGGATCGCGCAGCAGGGTCTCGTCCGAGGCGACGGCGCCGAGCAGCTGGTCGGAGATGTCGCGGGCGCGGCGTTCGTATTCGACCAGGTTGCGGCGTTCGCGGCTTTCGAGGCGGAGCGAGAACATCTGGGCGAACAGTTCGCTGACCGTGCGGCTCTGGAAGCTCGGCGAATGCGGGCTGTAGTGGTGGCAGGCGAACAGGCCCCAGAGCTTTTCATCGACGATGATCGAGATCGACAGCGAGGCGGCGACGCCCATGTTCTTCAGGTATTCGATGTGGATCGGCGAGACCGAGCGCAGCACCGACAGCGACAGGTCGAGCGGCTCGCCATGTTCGTTGCGGGCGGGGACGATCGGCACCGGCACGGCATCGACATCGTGGATCACCCGGATCAGGTTGCGCAGGTAGAGCGTGCGGGCCTGCTTGGGGATGTCGCTGGCGGGGTAGTGCAGGCCCTTGAAGCTGCCGATGCCGGGCTTCGCCGCCTCGGCCACGACCTCGCCGTTGCCGTCGTCGCTGAAGCGGTAGATCATCACCCGGTCGTAGCCGAGCAGAGCGCGGATCTGGCGGGCGCCCTCGCGGAAGAAGGCATCGAGATCGGGCTGCTTGTCGAGCCGGGCCATCATCCAGCGGACCGGGCCGAAGCTGTCTCCGACCGTCTCCCCCCCCGGTTCGCCTTCGAGGATGATCTGGTTGCCGGCGAAATGGATGGCGAGGTCGAACGGCGCGGCATGGCCGGGCAGGCGGCAGCCGAACATCCGCTCGACGGTATCGGAATTGACCAGGTAGGCGACCCGGTTGCGCAAGTCGTGCAGCAGCTTGCGGTCGAAGAAATCCGACAGGGGGTTGCCGACCAGTTCCTCGGGCGTGAAGCCGATGAAGTCCGCGATGTTCTGCGAGACGCGCGCGATCAGCCAGTCCGCGCTGAGCGAGATGAGGAAACCGACTGGCTGGATGGCACCGAGGAGATGGATGGGCTCGCGATCGCAGTTGGTCAGATCGACCGGTATTCCAGATACTTCCATCGCACTCCGCCGCGCACGTCTTTCCCTGGAGGAGAAAACGTTAGCAGCGCGAAGCGGTTCCCCGTGGCGAAATCCAATCAGAATTTGTTGTCGCGGGGGAACCCGTTGGGCGGCATCCGGCCGGCGGCGCCGCGCGCGACCTTCCACAGGCGGACATCCTTTTCGGTGCGGGTGCGGCCGGTTTCGCCGCCCATGCGCCAGGACAGGCCATCCTCCAGCCGCAGCGTCACGGCGTCGGCGAGGCCGCCATCGCGGTAGCGTTGCAGGGTGGTGCCCTGGCCCTTGGCCATGACCGGGAGTTCGGACAGGGCGAAGATCACCAGCTTGCGGTTGTCTCCCACCACAGCGATGTGGTCGTGCTCGGACGGTATCTCGCGGACCACGGTGAGGCGGACGCCGGGCCGGGTGCTCATGACCGCGCGGCCCTTGCGGGTTTCGGCCAGCAGCTCGGCGGATTCGGCGGCGAAGCCCCGGCCGTTGCTGGCGGCGAGCAAAAGCTGGCGGCCGGGCTTGTGGACGAGGACGGCGACGATCTGGGCGTCGGATTCAATGTCGAGGGTGGAGCGCAGGGGTTCGCCGAAGCCGCGCGCCGAGGGCAGCTTGTCGCAGCCCAGTGTGTAGAACCGGCCGTTGTCGCAGGCGATCAGCAGCTTGTCGGTGGTCTGGGCGTGGAGGGCGAAGGCGGGGCCGTCGCCCTCCTTGTACTTGAAGTCGCCTCTGCCATCTCCTGGGCCGTCCTCGCCGAGCGGGACATGGCCGGAGGCGCCCCTGATCCAGCCGCGCTGGGAGAGGATGACGGTGACCGGGGCTTTCTCGATCATCGCGTCCATGTTGAATTCGCGGGTCGGCGCGGCTTCGGCGATGGTGGTACGGCGGCGGCCGAGCGCGGTGGTCTCGGCATAGTCCTTGCGCAAGTTGGCGAGGTCGCGCTTGAGGCGAGTGCGCTGGCGGGCGGGGCTGTCGAGCAGGGCCTGGAGTTCCGCTTGTTCCTTGAGCAGTTCGTCGCGTTCGCGGCGCAGTTCCATTTCCTCCAGCTTGCGCAAGGAGCGCAGGCGCATGTTGAGGATGGCTTCGGCCTGGCGGTCGGTCAGCAGGAATTCGGCCATCATCACCGGCTTGGGCTCGTCCTCCGTGCGGATGATCTGGATCACCCGGTCGAGGTTGAGATAGGCGATGATGTAGCCTTCGAGCAGTTCGAGGCGGGCGGCGATCTTCTCCAGCCGGTGGCGGGAGCGGCGCAGCAGGATGTCGATCTGCGACAGGACCCATTCCTGCAGCAGCAGCTTGAGGCCGAAGACGCCGGGGGTGCGGCGGGCGTCGAGCACGTTCAAGTTGAGGCTGAAGCGGGTTTCGAGATCGGTCAGGCGGTAGACCGATTCCTTGAGCAGGTCGGGATCGACGTTGCGGCTCTTGGGCACGAGGACGAGGCGGATCGCTTCGTCGGATTCGTCGCGCACGTCTTCGAGGATGGGGAGCTTCTTGTCGGCGATCAGCGCGGCGAGTTGCTCGATCAGCTTGGCCTTGGGGACCATGTAGGGGATTTCGGAGACGATCAGCTGCCATTGGCCGCTGCCGAGCTTTTCGATGCCGGTTGCTTCCCACTGGCCGGTCTCGTCCCGCCCGGTGGAGAAACGGGCGCGCATGCGGATCGCGCCCTTGCCGGTCTCGTAGGCGTGCGAAATCGCCGCCGGGCTGTCAACGACGATGCCGCCGGTCGCGAAGTCCGGGCCTTTGAACACTTCCATCAATTGCGCGTGTTCGGCGTGGGGGTTGTCGATCAGGAGCAGGGTGGCGTCGATGATCTCGGCGACGTTGTGGCTGGGGATCGAAGTGGCCATGCCGACGGCGATGCCGGTGGCGCCGTTGGCCAAGAGGTTGGGGAACAGGCCGGGGAAGATCTCGGGCTCTTCCTCCTCGCCGTTGTAGGTCGGGTGGAATTCGACGGTGCCTTCGTCGAGGCCGGCCATAAGCTGCATGGCCGTCTTCGTCAGGCGGGCTTCGGTGTAGCGGTAGGCGGCGGCATTATCGCCATCAATGTTGCCGAAGTTGCCCTGGCCTTCGACCAGCGGGTAGCGCAGCGACCAGTCCTGCGCGAGGCGGACCATGGCGTCGTAGACCGAGGCGTCGCCGTGGGGGTGGTATTTGCCGATGACATCGCCGACGACGCGGGCAGATTTCTTGAAGGCCTGGGCCGGGTCGAGCTTGAGGCCGCGCATGGCCCACAGCAGCCGGCGGTGGACCGGCTTCAGGCCGTCGCGCAGGTCCGGCAGCGAGCGGGCGGTGATGGTCGAGAGGGCATAGACCAGGTAGCGTTCGGACAGGGCGCTGTCGAACGGGGCATCGACGATACCGTCGAATGGATCGGGCTCGGGCTCGGGGGTCTTGGCCATGGAGCACGGCCCCTAGCAATTCGCACGGGATAACGGAACCGCCGGAACCGCCGCTTCCACCGATCATTGCGGGACTGCTTTCCCCAGCCCCATTATTCGGAGAACGTCATGGCCAAGCGCGTCCTTATCCTCGCGACCGATGGTTTCGAGCAGAGCGAACTGATCGAGCCGAAGCGCATCCTCGAAGCCGCCGGGATCGAGACGGTGGTCGCCAGTCCGAAGGCCGGCGTGATCAAGGGGTGGAACCACACCGACTGGGGCGAGAGCGTCAAGGTCGATGCGACGCTGGACGAGGTCGAGGCCGAGGATTTCGACGCGCTGCTGCTACCGGGCGGGCAGATGAACCCGGACAAGCTGCGCATGGAAGAGCGGGCGATCGAGCTGGTCGAGGACTTCGACGACGCCGACAAGCCGATCGCCGCGATCTGCCACGGGCCGTGGCTGCTGGTCGAGGCGGATATCATCGACGGGCGGACGGTGACCGGCTGGCCCTCGATCCGCACCGACCTGGCCAATGCCGGGGCCGATGTGGTGGACCAGGAAGTGGCGATCGACGGCAACCTGATCACCAGCCGCAAGCCGGACGATATTCCGGCGTTCAGCGAGGCGCTGATCGCGGCTTTGGAGGATTAAGAAGCAAGGGAGTAGCCGGGGATGGTAAATCCCCGGCTTTCTTTTACTTTCTGCTAACCCCTCTGCATATCGCGAGCTTCGCCAGGAATATGCAGCTCGATCCCGTCCAGTGTCTCATCCACCACGATCTGGCACGACAGGCGGCTGGTGCGGCAGGCGCCGGCGGCGAGGTCCAGCATGTCTTCCTCGTCGTCGCTGGCGGGGGGGAGCTTGTCGAACCATTGCTCGGCGACGATGACGTGGCAGGTGGAGCAGGCCATCTGGCCTTCGCAGGTGCCTTCGAGCGGCATGCCCCTGGCCTGGGCGAGTTCGAGCAGGCGCTGGCCGGGGGCGGCTTCGGCCGCGGTGCGGGCGCCATCGGCGGCGATGAAGTGGACTGTGACCAAATCTATAGACCCTCTTGCGCTTTTGCGGCGCTGGCGATCAGCGCCAGTGCCTCGGCAAGTTTCTGAGGATCGGTATAGCGTCCAAATCCGAGCCGGATAGAGGATTTTGCTGCATTTGCGTCCAGACCGAGCGCTTGCAGCACGTGGCTGGGCCGGCCGGAGCCGCTGGCACAGGCCGATCCGGCGGAAAAGGCGACGGTGCGGCAGTCGCTCATCAGCCGGGCGACATCGAGACCCGGCCGCCGCAGGTTGAGGTTGCCGTGCCAGCGGGCGGTCATGCTGCCGTTGAGCGTCCAGTCCGGGAGCGCTGCGCGGGCGAGTTGCCAGAGCCGCTCGATGTGGGCGCGGTCTTCGGCCATGCGCGTGGCGGCGAGCGCGGCGGCGGCACCGAAGCCGGCGCAGAGTGCCGGGGAGAGCGTGCCGGGGCGCAGGCCCTGTTCCTGGCCGCCACCGTGGAGGATCGGCGCGAGTCCGACGCCATCGCGAACCCATAGCGCGCCGATGCCCTTGGGGCCGTGGAGCTTGTGGGCGGAGAGTGCGATCAGGTCGGCTCCGGCCGGCGGGGCGAGCTTGCCGGCGCCCTGCACGGCATCGCAGAGGAAGAGGGCGCCGGCGGCATGGGCGGCATCGGCGAGCTGGGCGACGGGCTGGATGGTGCCGATCTCGTTGTTGACCTGCATGACGGCGACCAGGGTGGTGCCGGTGGCGATCCGCGTTTCGGCATCGACCAGGCCTTCGCGATCGACCGGCAGGATGTCGAGCGGGACGGCGCAGGCGCGGGCGGTGTCGAGCACGGCGGCGTGTTCGATGGCGGAGACGGCGAGGCGCTTGGGCTGCAGCCCCTGGATGGCGAGGTTCAGGGCTTCGGTGGCGCCGCTGGTGAACACCACCCGGCCGCCGGGGGGCAGCAGCGCGGCCACCTGCTCGCGGGCGACTTCGACCGCGGCGGCGGCGGCGCGGCCGGGGCGGTGCGGGCTGTGGGGGTTCGCGAAGCCCATGGCTTCCGGGCCGGATAGCCAGGGCAGCATCGCCTCGCGCGATTCCGGGGCCAGCGGGGTCGTGGCCTGGTAGTCGAGGTAGATCATGCCCCCCTCACCTCTTGCCATGCGGCGAGGAAGCGGGCGATGTCGGTCTCGCGGGTTTCTCGGCCGATCGATACGCGGATGACCTCGCCGGCATTCGGCAGCCCCATCGCGGCGAGAACATGGCTCGGCTTGAGGCTGCCGGAGGAGCAGGCGCTGCCGGCGGAGACCGCGATGCCCATGCCGTCGAACCGGATCAACTGCACGGCGGCGGCCTTGCCGGGCATGGCGAGGGCGCCGACGCTGGCCACCCGGGGCGCGTCGGCGGCGACGACCGTGCCGCCGGAGGCGACGATGCCCGTCTCCAGGGTCCGGCGCAGCCGTTCGGCGCCGGTGAGCCAGTCGCGCCCGGCTTCGAGAGCGGCGGCCATGGCCAGCGCGCCGGGCAGGTTTTCCGTGCCCGGCCGATAGCCCTGTTCCTGGCCGCCGGTCGGCTGCAGCATCGCCCAGTCCCGGACCAGCAGCGCGCCGACGCCGACCGGGCCGCCGAACTTGTGGGCGGAAATGGCGATCAGATCGGCCGGGGGCAGTGCGAGCTTGCCGGCGCTCTGCGCGCAATCCGCCAGCAGCCAGCCGCCGGCGGCATGCACTTCGGCGGCGAGACGGGCGAGCGGCTGGATCACCCCGGTCTCGTTGTTGACGTGCTGGATGGCGACAAGGCCGGCAAGGGCGGCACCGGTGACCAGGCCATTGCCATCGACGGGCAAGCGGGGCGCGTCACCGGCGAGGCGCAGGACACTGTCGTGCTCGACCGGCGACACGGCCGCCAGCGGCCGGGTGCAGCGCTGGATGGCGATGGCCAGGGCTTCGCTGGCGCCGCCGGTCAGGATCACCTCGCCCGGCCAGTCCAGCGCGGCGGCGATGCGGACGCGGGCGTCCTCCAGCGCGGCGCGGGCGGCGCGGCCCGGGCCATGGACGCTCGACGGGTTGGCCCAGCGGTCCAGCCCTTCGAGCAGGGCGGCGCGCGCCGCCGGCAGGATCGGCGTGGTGGCCGCATGATCGAGGTAGAGGGACGGCTGCAATCGGGAGTGCCTTTGCAATCATTGCTTTCGGGACGACTGTTTCTATATAGGCGAACGTTCCCGTTCCCAGCCCCCCACGTGGCCCGCCTGCATGTTTTCCGCCCTGCAGACCGATTCGAACCGGCGCCGGCCGGGGTGGCTTATTGCTTGAAGGTTGTTGCCATGCCCGCCGTCATCTTTCCCGGACCCGAAGGCCGTCTCGAAGGTCGCTTCCAGCCGAGCAGCCGTCCGCGCGCGCCGGTGGCGATGATCCTGCACCCGCACCCGCAGGCCGGGGGGACGATGAACGACCGCATCACCCAGGCGATGTACAAGACATTCGTCAATCGCGGCTTTGCGACGCTGCGGTTCAATTTCCGGGGTGTCGGGCGGAGCCAGGGCAGCTTCGACAATGCCATCGGCGAGCTTTCCGATGCCGCTGCCGCGCTGGACTGGGTGCAGTCGATCCACCCCGAAGCCTCGGCGACCTGGATTGCCGGGTACAGTTTCGGGGCGCTGATCGGCATGCAGTTGCTGATGCGGCGGCCGGAGATTCGGGGGTTCATTTCGGTGGCGCCGCCGGCGAACATGTATGACTTCAGCTTCCTGGCGCCGTGCCCGGCTTCCGGCATCATCGTCCAGGGCGCGGCCGATACGGTGGTGACGCCGGGTTCGGTGCAGAAGCTGGTCGACAAGCTGCGCACCCAGAAGCACATCACCATCCATCACGACGAAGTGCCGCGCGCCAACCATTTCTTCGAGAACGAGCTCGACGAGATGATGCGGGCGGTGGACAACTATCTCGACATGCGGCTGTCGCCGGATTGTCCGATCAAGTGATCGGACGGGCTCCGGATTGTCCGATCCAGTGATCGGACCGGCCCCGGATCGCCCGATCAAGTGACCGGACGGGTCAGGGCCGAAAGCCCGGGCCGGGATCGTTGAGGCGCGGCGACGCGGCGCCGGTGGCGATGGTGCGCACGAGATGGAGGATGGCCGACCGGCTCGTCGCGTCGAGCTGATGCCACAGCGCCAGGAGTTGCTCCTCCTCGGCGTCGGCGCTGTCCGTCGCGGCGCCGAAGAATTCGCTCCAGCCCGGATAGGCGGGAAACGCCCGCTTCAGCTTGTCTATCGTCGGCTGGCTGAGCCGGGTGGTGGCCGAGCCGTTGAACGGGCGGTTGATCGTCGTCGCGGCGACATTGGCGCGCCGCGCGATGGCATTGGCGGTCATGCCGTAGAACTCGGCCAGGCCGGCCAGCAGCGCGCGGTCATGCTCCAGGCTTCCCATGGCGGAACCCCTAGCGGATGCGGACGGGATCGCGATTTAGCAAGAATTCGATTGCATGAAGGCAATCCTGCTATACGGAATATCCCGTGCTTTCGCCTCACCTGTCATTGCGCCGGCATATCGCCAGCGAAAAGCCGCTCGAATTCTGCGGCGATGTCTTCGCTGCCATCGGCAGCGGCCTCGGCGCGCGCGGTCAGGTAGCTCCCGACCAGAAGGTTCAGCGGGGGCAGCAGCGCCGCCATCGCCTCGGCCATGTCCGCCGCCGCGCCTGCTTCGGTGATCAGCACGTCCGCCGATTCGCCCGGGGTGAGCACGCCGGCCAGGAACCCCGGGGCCGCTTCCGGCGGGATCGGCGCGCCGGCGAGGAGCTTCATCGCCAGTTCGCCGCCGCCGAACCGCGCCGTCAGTTCGACTATCGCGCGGACTCCGGCGAGGCCGGCACCGGCGGCATCGTACAGCCGGCGATAACGGATCACGAGCGGCGGCAACAGCCGGGCGGCCGCTGAAGCGACGTCCGCTGGAGGCATCGCCAACCGCCTCGACAATGCGTCAAGGCCGCCACTGCGACGCAAGGTGGCGTGCAAGCCCATCATTCCTTTGCCCCGTTCGGGTGCGACCGGGGTCATGGTGCAGGAGCGACGCGCCCGCGTCTAGACGAAACTGGTCCGACCTGTCGGATAATCGGCCCGACTGCGGTTTCGCCTGGATGAAGGTTCAGTTGCCGCCGAACAGGCCCTTGGCCATGCCGAGCACGTCGTTGACCGGGCTGCCGTCGCCATCGCGATCGAGCAGGTTGAGCAGACCGGCGGCCTGGGGATGCGATGCGAGCGCGGACGCGATCTGGCCAAGACCGCCCTCCCCGCCCAGTTGACCGGCGATCTGGCCGAGCAGGCCGGAATCGATGCCGGTCTGCGCGGCGGCGGTGGCGACGGTATCGCCGGGCTGCACCTGCGCCCCGGCGAGCGCGGTGACCGCCTGCTGGGCCAGCGCCGGATCTATGCCGAACTTGCCGGCGATGCCGGCAACGTCGAGATTGCCACCGACCTGGCCGAGAATCGAATCGAGCAGGCTCATGCTGTTTCCTTCACATTCCGGGCGGGTGCCCATTGTCGTGCAAAGCTTAGCATTTTGCCGGGAAAGCAGAAGAGGGGAATGCAGGTCGTTGCCCTGCCGGCTGGCCGAGCCTTCCCGACCCATGTCCCCTGCCTTTCGCGGAGCCATCACATGTGCAGGACGCGCCCGTATGCGGCCAGCACCGACTCGTGCATCATTTCCGACAGGGTCGGATGCGGGAACACGGTCTGGATCAGCTCCGCCTCGGTCGTCTCCAGGGTCTTGCCGACGACATAGCCCTGGATCAGTTCGGTCACTTCCGCGCCGATCATGTGGGCGCCGAGCAGTTCGCCGGTCTTGGCGTCGAACACCGTCTTGATGAAGCCCTCGGCCTCACCCAGCGCGATCGCCTTGCCGTTGCCGATGAACGGGAAGGTGCCGACTTTAAGCTCGTAACCCGCTTCCTTCGCCTTCGCCTCGGTCATCCCGACGCTGGCGATCTGGGGATGGCAATAGGTGCAGCCGGGAATGTTGCGCCGGTCGAGCGGGTGCGGGTGCACCTCTGTGTTGCCGAGTTCCTGCGCGATCGCCTCGGCCGCCGTCACCCCCTCGTGGCTCGCCTTGTGCGCCAGCCACGGCCCGTCAACGCAATCGCCGATCGCCCAGACGCCCGGCACGTTGGTGCGGCCGCATTCGTCGATCTTGATGTGATAGCGCTTGTCCGGCTCGACGCCGAGGTCCTCCAGGCCGATGTTTTCGAGGTTCGGGACGATGCCGACGGCGACGATCATGTGGCTGAACTCGCCCTCGATCACCGCGCCGTCCTTGCCCTTGAGCGTCGCCTTGACGCCGCTGTCGCCGACCTCGACCTTGTCGAGATTGGTCGAGGTGTGGATCGTCAGGCCCTGCTTCTTCAGCGCCTTTTCGAGGAACGCAGAGACGTCGGAATCTTCCACCGGCACGATCCGGTCCATCATCTCGACGACCGTCACCTCGGAACCCATGTCGTTGTAGAAGCTGGCGAACTCGATGCCGATGGCCCCCGAGCCGACCACCAGCAGCCTGGTCGGCAGTTCGGTGGGCGTCATCGCGTGGCGATAGGTCCAGATCCGCTTGCCGTCGCTCTTGGCCTTGGGCAGTTCGCGCGCCCGTGCGCCGGTGGCGATCACGATGTGCTTGGCCGCAAGCTCGGTTTCCTTGCCGTCGGCGGTCACCGTCAGCTTGCCCGGCGCGGTCAGCTTGCCGGTGCCCATGTGCACGGCGATCTTGTTCTTCTTCATCAGGCCGGTGACGCCCTTGTTGAGCTGCCCCGCGACGCCGCGCGACCGCGCCACCACCGCCGCCAGATCGGCGCTGACGCCTTCCGCAGCTAGGCCATAGGCCTTGGCGTTCTTCATCTGGTGGAACACTTCGGCCGAACGCAGCAGCGCCTTGGTCGGGATGCAGCCCCAGTTGAGGCAAATGCCGCCGAGATTCTCCCGCTCGACGATGGCGGTCTTCAGTCCGAGCTGGCTCGCCCGGATCGCCGCGACATAGCCCCCCGGGCCGGAACCCAGCACGATGACGTCATACTGCTCGGACACCGAAGATTCTCCTGTCACGCCGGCTCGGGCAGGATCGCCCGTGGCCGGCCATTGTCATCGACCGCGACAAACGTAAAGACTGCCTCGGTCACTTTGACCGCTTCATCCTCATACCGATGCCGCCGCCACGATTCGACGGCAATCGACATGGATGACCGGCCGGTGTTCAGCAGCCGCGCATAGACCGAAACCTCGTCGCCGATGCTGACCGGCATCAGGAACTGCATCCCGTCCATGGCCACCGTCACCGCCCGCCCGCGCGCATGGTGCGCCGCCAGCAGGCCGGCGCCTTGGTCCATCAGGCTGACCAGCCAGCCGCCGAAGATGTCGCCATAGCAGTTGGTATCCGCCGGCATCGCGGAGACGCGGATCACCGGCTCGCCGGCAGGCGGTCTGGCCGCAGTCTGCAATCAGGCCACCAGCGCCAGCGGCTTCTCGCAGAACTCGCGGAACGCCGCCATCAGCTTCGCCCCGTCGGCGCCATCGACCGCGCGGTGGTCGAAAGAGCCGGTCGCGGTCATCGCATTGGCGACGCCGAGCGAACCGTCCGGCATGACCCAGGGGCGCTTTTCGCCGGCGCCGATGGCGAGGATGGTGGACTGGGGCGGGTTGATCACCGCAGTGAAGTGCTTGATACCCATCATCCCCATGTTGGAGATCGAGGCGGTGCCGCCCTGGTATTCCTGGGGCTGCAATTTCCCGGCCTTCGCCCGCGCGCCGAGGTCCTGCATCGCGGTGGCGATCGAGGAGAGCGAGCGGCCACTGGCATCCTGGACGATCGGCGTGATCAGGCCGCCGGGGATCGACACCGCGACCGAAATATCGGCCCGCTCGTACTTGATCATCTCGTTGCCGGCGAAGGTCACGTTGCAGTCCGGCACCTCGATCAGCGCCTTGCCCAGCGCCTTGATCAGCATGTCGTTGACCGAGAGCTTGACCCCGCTCTTGGCCAGCATGTCGTTCAGTTCGGTGCGCAGCGCCAGGAGCTTGTCGAGCCGGATATCGACCGTCAGGTAAATGTGCGGCGCCTGCTGCATCGATTGGGCGAGGCGCGAGGCGATGGTCTTGCGCATCCCCGAAAGCTTCTGGACGGTGTGCGGGATGCGATCGTCGAGCAGCGCCCTGGTCGCCTCGACCATGGCCACCGGTGCGGCGGCCGGAGCAGGAGCAGCCGGGGCAGGCGCCGGTGGGGCCTTCGCCGCCGGGGCGGCATCGTTGGCGGCCGCCTTCGCCGTTCCCGCCTGCGCCCCTTCGACATCGGCCTTGACGATCCGCCCGTGCGGGCCGCTCCCCTTGAGGGCGGAAAGATCGACGCCCTTTTCGGCGGCGAGGCGCTTGGCAAGCGGAGAAGCGATCACGCGGTCATCCTTGGAACGAAGTGTCGGAACAGGTGCGGCCACAGCGGCCTCGGCCACCGGAGCGGGTGCAGGAGCAGGCGGGGTTGCGGCGGCAGGCGCTGGAGGTGCAGCGTCGGCCTCGTCCTCGCCCGAAAGCGTGGCGATGACCGTGCCGACCTTGACCCCTTCGGCCCCTTCGGGAACCGCGATCGAGAGCACCGTGCCCTCGTCCACCGCCTCGAACTCCATCGTCGCCTTGTCGGTCTCGATCTCGGCGAGGATATCGCCGGAGCGAACCTCGTCGCCCGCCTTGACCAGCCATTTCGCCAGCTTGCCCACCTCCATGGTGGGCGAAAGCGCCGGCATCTTCAGCTCGATCGGCATCAATAGCTCCCGACCAGCACGTCCGTGGCCAGTTCGGCAAGCGCCGGCTCGGGCGAGTTCTCGGCAAAGTCCGCCGCTTCGGCGACCTTGGCGCGGATCTGCTTGTCGATCTGCTTGATCTTGTCCTCGGCGACCCCGCGCTGGAGAAGTTCGGCGCGCGCCGCCTCGATCGGATCGTGCTTCTCGCGCATCTCCTGCACTTCCTCGCGGCTGCGATACTTGGCCGGGTCGGACATCGAGTGCCCGCGATAGCGGTAGGTGTTCAGTTCCATCAGCACCGGGCCGTTGCCCGCCCGCACATGGGCGATGGCCACTTCCGCCGCCTGGCGGACCTGCAGCACGTCCATGCCGTCGACGTCCATGCCGGGAATGCGGAACGCCGTCCCGCGCCGGTAGAAATGGGTTTCGGCCGAGGACCGCTGGACGGCGGTGCCCATGGCATACTGGTTATTCTCGATCACGTAGACGATCGGCAGCTTCCACAGGCTGGCCATGTTGAAGCTTTCGTAGACCTGGCCCTGGTTGGCCGCGCCATCGCCGAAATAGGCGACGCAGACCCCGCCATCGCCGCGATACTGGTGGGCGAAGGCCAGCCCGGTGCCCAGCGAGACCTGCGCGCCGACGATGCCGTGGCCGCCGTAGAAGCGGTGGTCGACGCTGAACATGTGCATCGAGCCGCCCTTGCCCTTGCTGATCCCGGCGGCGCGGCCGGTCAGTTCGGCCATGATCACCCTCGGGTCGATGCCATAGGCCAGCATGTGGCCGTGATCGCGGTAGCCGGTGATGACGCTGTCCCGCTCCGGGTCCAGCGCCGACTGCAGGCCGACGGCGACCGCCTCCTGGCCGATGTAGAGGTGGCAGAAGCCGCCGATCAGCCCCAGCCCGTACAGCTGCCCGGCCTTTTCCTCGAACCGGCGGATCAGCACCATCTGCTCGTAGAAATGCACGAGCTGCTCGTCGCTCGCGGCAAAACGGCGGTCGGCGGCGAAAGCCTCCTGCAAGGCCCGTAGCCGCATGTCGCCGGCGGCATCGTCCTCGGTCGGGTTGGCTGCGGGCTTGTCCAAGGGCCTGTCCTCACGCGGTTTCACAATGTGGCGACCTTACTAGAGCATCGTGCCGACAAGTGGGAACCGGTTTTTGGCTTTTTCACGATGCGGCAACAAAGAATTGGGGCCTGGGCACGATCCGGATTCGCTCCCGGCTCTAGCTGCAGTCCGCGCCGGATTGAAGCGCGCGCAAACCGATTTTCGCAAGCCCCGGCCGCATTTGCCGGATCAGCGCGGCAGCAGCAGCACCATCTCGTCGGGGTGGACCACGTTGAGGCGCGCGCGCAGCAGTTCGCCGGCGAGGTCGGGGTCGACGTGGCGGGGGTCCAGCAGGGCGACGCGGTTGTGCAGATGATCGCGCTCATGCTCGAGGACGTCGATCTGCCTCTCCCGCTCGATCAGCAGACGATGGTTTTCCGCCCAGGCGAGCAGGCCGCTCGGCCCGGCGACCGCCAATCCGCCCATCACCAGAAGGCAACCGAGCGCGATGCCATGGACCAGGCTTTCGCGCGCCAGCCGAGGCTGAGGTCCACGCGATGCCCGCGCGGCTGCTGGCCTGCGTGGAGCGCCGGCCCCTCCCCCGATTTCCCGTTCGCGATGCGATTTGCCCATCCTGAGACTAGAATCACAAGGGCCTGCTCATCGCAAGCAAAAATTGGACTTATGCAACCAAGGTCGCGACGAAACGTTGATGGCACCCGCTCCCATCGGCAAGGCGCCCGGTGGATTGCCACCTCATGCCAGGCCGATCGACATCGTCCCCCGCCACTCGCCGCCTGGCGGCAGCAGCATGATCCCGGGCTTTTCGTCCAGCGCGCCATCGAAGTCGGACGGGTCGGCGTGCCCCAGCCACGGCTCGATGCAGAGGAACCCCGCGCCGGGCTTGCTCCAAAGGCCGAAGTCGGGAAACTCCGGGAAGGTGCAGCGCAGCCATTGGCGCCCCGGCACGCCGAACGAGACCGCCCGGCTGGCGAGGCCGGCGAACACCAGGGCATCGTCGGCGAACAACCCGTCGGCCAGGGCGAGGGTATCGCCGGCGACCGGGCTCGGCTCCAGACGGTCGATCAGGCCGGCGGCGTCGAGCCGGGCGACAGGTACCGGCTCCGGCCGTTCGAACCGGAGCACGTGGTCGCCCCGCTGCTCGCCCGGCACGAACGGCCAGCGCAGCGCCGGATGGAAGCCGAGGCTGAACGGCATCGTCCCGCGCCCGGGATTGCGGACCGTCGCGGTCATCGCCAGCCCGGCTTCGCCGATCTCGAATTGCAGGTCCAGTTCGAATTCAAAGGGATAGATCGCCCTGGTCGCCGCATCGGCGACCAGCCGCAGCACTGCGCGATCCGGCTCATGGATCACGATCCGCCAGGGCAACCGCCGCGCGAAGCCGTGGCGCGGCATGGGCCATTCCCGCCCCTGCCAGCGATAGACGTCGTCCTTCAGGCCGCCGACGATCGGGTACAGGATCGGCGCGCGCCCGGTCCAGAATGCCGGATCGCCGTCCCACAGCAGGTTCCGCCCGTCCGGGGCGCGCAGTGCCCACAATTGTGCCCCAAGCGGGTCGATGGTGGCTGAATACCCTCCAGCAATGCCGATTTCCAGTTTCGCCTGCGGCTCCACGATGCTTTCTCCAGTCCCGTCCGGCCACATCACGGCATCCTTTGCCGATCGTCGCCGGCGATGGCAACGGCACGCGGCCCTGCAAAGCATTGCGCATGCGTTAACCGCGTCGCGTAGAGATCGCTTCATCGCGCTTAAGGAAGCCTGCTCCCGGCACACCCCAAGTCTACGCAAGGCGTGCAGGCCAAGATCGCAACCGGACTCCGGCATTGTCGCGGCGAGTATCCCGAGCGCCCCCTGTCCGAAGAGCACTGTCCGAAGAGCCTGCCGCCCATGGAGATGTCATCGATCCTGACCGATACCGGGTTCGCGCCGCTCGCCGCGCCGCCCGGCTTCGCGCCGCTCGACCGGGACGGGCTGGCCAGGCAACTGCTTGCCGCACCCGGCCCCGCCGCCGACCCTGCCGAGCGCATGGCTGTGACGGCCTTGCTGCCGCGCATCGCCGCCGCGCTCGACCGCAAGGACAACCCCGCCGCCGCCCTCGCCTGGCTCGATGCCGTCGTGTGCCGCGTGCCGCTCCGGGACCGCCTGTTTGCCCGGCTGCTCGAAGCGCCGGAACACCTGGAAACCTTGTGTGACCTGCCCGAACGGGCGCCCCGGCTGGCGGCGATGCTCAACACCGTTCCCGGGCTGGCGGCGGAATGGATTGCCCGTTCATCGCCGGAGACCGGTCTTGCCGACTGGCTGGAGGCGACCCTCGCTCACTGGCAGGACTTGCGCGCTCCGGCAGCCGAAACCATGGCCGCCATCGCCGCTGGCACCAGCGCCTGCCGCTTCGCCATGGAGATGGCCGCGCTGTCGGGCCGGACCGACCCGCTCGATATCGCCCGCACCAACACCCGCCTGGCCGATGGTGCCCTGCAGGCCGCCCATCGCCTGGCCATGGCCGAACTGCGCGCCCGCCACGGCACGGTCGCCGATGGCGAACTGGTGGTGCTGGCGATGGGCCGCTACGGCGGCGCGGAACTGACCGCGCAATCGGACCTGGACCTGGTGTTCCTGTTCACCGGCGATGGCGCAGCCCTGAGCGACGGCCCCCGTCCGCTCGATGCCGCCGAATATTTCGACCGGGCCGCCGTGCTGATCACCCGGTTCCTCGCCAGCCATTCCGTCCTCGGCCCGCTCTACGAGGTCGATACCCGGCTGCGACCCTGGGGCGACAAAGGGCCGCGCGCCTGCTCGCTCGCGTGCCTCGACCGCTACCTAGGCGACAATGCCGGCGTCTGGGAATTCATGGCGATGATGCGCGCCCGGCCGGTGATCGGCAGCGCCGAAGCCCGGGCGTCGGTCGCGGCAATCGTTGCCGGCCACGACGGCACCGCGCGAAGCCACGCGGTGATCGAAAGCGCGCGCGACATGCGCATGGCCATTGCCCGCCACAAGCCGCCCCGCGGCGGGCTGGACGTGAAGCTGGTCCACGGCGGCCTGATCGATCTCGAATTCGCTGTCCACGTCAACCAGTTGCGCCACGGCATCGGCTGTGCGCCGGGCCTTGCGCGGGCGATTGCCTGCCTGATCGAGGCCGGGCTGGTCGATCCGGCGCTGGAAGCCGCGCATCGCCAGCTCACCGCCATGCTGATCGCCCTGCGCCTGACCGGGGCTGCGGTCGATGAAACCAGCCTGCCGCTCCGCCAGGCGGAACAGGTCGCCCGGATCGCCGGGCTCGGCGACTGGCCATCGTTGATGGCGGCATTCAAGGCATCGCGGCTGACCGTGCAGCGCGCCTTGCGCAACACTTTCTCGCAGCCGGGCCGCTAGCAGGCACCCGGTTCAGGTGCCGAGCGGACTTTCGATGCAGCCGTACCAGCCGAGCCCGCGATAGGTCTCGTACCCCGGCGTCAGCCCATAGGCGACCTGGCTGTCGCGGGTCTGGTAATAGCCCCACGGCCCTTCGGCCTTCAGCGGATAATGGGTGCCGATGGCTTCGGGCCGCGACGAGGCGATGATCCGGTGCTTCGCATCGAGCAGCATGACCCGCGCCTCCCGCCGCTCTTCCTCCGACAGTGAAACCGTATCGACGATGGTCTGGGCCTGAGGCCCCCAGTCGAAGAAGATGCCGAGCACGCCAAGCGTCTGCCCGCGTGTCTCGCCGCCGGCGCGGATGGCGGTGGAATAGGTCGCGACCTGGGCATTGTCGAACGCCTTGGCTTTCTCGACATCGCAGACGGCGAAATCGTCGCCGTCCTGCGTCGCCAGGCCCTTGCGGAACCACTCGCTGGAGGAGACATTCATGCCCACCACTCCCGGGTAGCGGTCCGGCCGCCCGTTGGCGATCACCCGGCCGTTGCGGTCGGCGATCCACAGGTCGAGGTAGACGGTGTAGGAACGCAGGATCGTCGCCAGCCGGCTGGTGGCGTAGCGCACGCGCTCCTCGGTCGGCTGTTCGAGGACATCGACCACGGCGCTGTCGGTTGCCCACCAGCGCACGTCGCACGACCGCTCATAGAGATTGCGGTCCATGATCTCGACCGCATTGCGCGCGAGGTCGGCGAATCGGCTGCCGCGAAACGCCAGCGTCATCTCGGTGCCGACTTCGGAAATGCGGGTGGCGTTGTCGGCGATGGTCTTGTGCAGCGAAGCCGACAGCGCGTTCACCTCGCCGGAGACGACGCTCATCTCCTTGGCGACGATGGCGAAGCTCTTACCGGCATCGCCGGCACGCGCTGCCTCGAGCCGGGCATTCATCGCAAGTATTTGCGTACGCAGCATGATCTCGTCGAGTTCCGAGATCTTGCGACGGGTGGTGTCGGTCAGTTGCAGGGCAATATTGAGGATGTTTTCGGCCATGGCGCACTCGGGAAATGGGACTACCCGTGGGTGGATGGCCCCGGAATATCCTGCCATGGTTAATTTGCGGATTTGCCTGGATTACGGACAAAGACCTGATCGGGGCGGCGGAGGTGGCGGAATTCTCCGGTCATCGGCGAAATGACCCTGATGCAATCGGTTTTCGCCATTAACCTGTTTCCTGTCCAAATTTTTCCGGAGCAAAGCGATGGGCGAATGGCTGCTGTTTCCGGGCTGCCATCGCCATTGCACGCGACAGCACCATGGCCCGTTCCTGTGCGCATGCAAAATCCGGCCGCGCGCGCGGACCAGGCGAAATCGAGTGCGCATAACTGCACATTGGCGGCGATCCTGCCGCCTGAAAGAGCCACGCGGGCAGAACCGCGCGACGAAGCGATTGCCTGACCGGGAGCCGGACGTGTGTTCGGCGCTTTTACTTAATGGGCACGCAATTGCAGCTCTCAGCAGGAGAAAGACGATGAGCATCGAAGGCAAGGCCAAGGAAGCCGCCGGCTACCTCAAGGAAGAGATCAACGAGCACGGCACTTCGCCGGAAGCCCGCAAGAAGGCGCAGGAAGGCCGCGACCTGCGCAACGAAGGCCGGCTCGAAGACGGCAAGGCTCCGCTCGCCAGCCAGCCCGGCACCGGCGAGTGACAGGAGAGGCCCCCGCCACGGCGGGGGCTTTTTCATGCTCGCTCGGCGCGCTTCGTCGCATAGGCGCTGGACCAGGAGCGCATTGGAACATATCATGAACTCATGAAGGCCGACCTCCTCGAGCGGCTCGGCATTCTTGCCGATGCGGCGAAATACGATGCATCCTGCGCCTCTTCCGGCACCACGCGCCGGACCAGCCGGGACGGGAAGGGCATTGGCTCGACCGAGGGCATGGGCATCTGCCACGCCTATGCGCCCGATGGCCGCTGCATCTCACTGCTGAAGATCCTGCTGACCAACCACTGCGTGTTCGATTGCCACTACTGCATCAACCGCAAGAGTTCGAACGTGCGGCGCGCCCGCTTCACCCCGCAGGAGGTCGCCGACCTCACCATCGCCTTCTACAAGCGCAACTACATCGAGGGCCTGTTCCTCTCCTCCGGCATCGTCCGCAATTCCAGCCACACGATGGAACAGCTGATCGAGGCCGCCCGCATCCTGCGCGAAGACCACGCGTTTCGCGGCTATATCCACCTCAAGACCATCCCCGAGGCCGAACCGGAGCTGATCGAGCGCGCCGGCCGCCTGGCCGACCGCATCTCGATCAACGTCGAACTGCCGACCCGGGAAGGGCTGACCCGCTTCGCGCCGGACAAGAATGTTGACGTCATCGAAGGCGCCATGGCCCGGTCGAAATCGGCGATCGCCGAAGCCCGCGACGCCGGGCGGCGCTTCAAGGCGGCCCCCCGCTTCGCGCCTGCCGGCCAGTCGACCCAGATGATCGTCGGCGCCGATGGCGCCAGCGATGTCGCCATCATCGGCAAGGCGAACGCGCTTTATGACCGCTTCGCGCTGCGCCGGGTCTACTATTCCTCGTTCAGCCCGATCCCCGATGCCAGCGCCGTGCTGCCGCTGCGGCGCCCGCCGCTGGTCCGCGAACATCGGCTCTACCAATCGGACTGGCTGACGCGCTTCTATGGCTATTCGTCCGCCGAAGTGCAGCAGGCGGCCGATCCCGCCGGGATGCTGCCACTGGATATCGACCCCAAGCTCGCCTGGGCGTTGAAGTTCCGCGAGCGGTTCCCGGTCGATGTCAACCGCGCCCCGCGCGAAGTGCTGCTGCGCGTCCCCGGCCTCGGCACCCGCGCCGTCGGCAACATTCTCGCCTCACGGCGTCATCGCAGCCTGCGGCTCGAAGACCTCGCCCGGCTCAGGGTCCCGCTCGCCAAGGTCCGCCCGTTCATCGTCGCCGCCGACTGGCGGCCGACCGCGCTGACCGACCGCGCCGATCTCCGGCAACACATCGCCCCGCCGCGCCGCGAACAGCTGGAACTGTTCGGGTGAATGCCCGCGCCGTCTCGCTCCAACGACCGGACGATTTCGACGGCTGGCGCCAAGCCGCCCGGCGTCTGCTGGCGGACGGTGTTCAGCCCGGCGAGACGATCTGGCACGGCGGCGACGACGCCACTGCCGACCTTTTCGGCGTGGAGAACGACGGGAATGCGACCTCGGGCGGGATCTCCTATCCGTCGCCCCGCGTTCCCCCCAGCTTCATCCAATTGGCCGAAACGGCCGCCCTGCACCGCGACCATGGCCGTTTCTCGCTGCTCTACCGGCTGCTGTGGCGCCTGCAGGCCGAACCGGCGCTGATCGAGGATCAGGCCGACGAGGACGTTCGCCGCCTCCACGGCCTCGCCCGCACGGTGCGGCGGGACATTCACAAGATGCGGGCCTTCGTCCGTTTCCGCCGCGTCGAAGCAGACGACGGCGAGCGCTTCGTCGCCTGGTTCGAGCCAGAGCATCACATCCTGCGCGCCAATGCGCAGTTTTTCGTCAACCGCTTCGCCGCGATGGCATGGGACATCCTCACGCCGCAAGGCTCGCTGCACTGGGACGGCGAGGCGCTGTGCGAAGGGCCGCCCGCGTCGCGCGCCGAGGCGCCCGCCGGCGACGCCGCCGAAGACCTGTGGCGACGCTACTATGCGTCCACCTTCAACCCCGCCCGGCTCAAGCTCTCCGCCATGCTCAAGGAAATGCCCCGGCGATACTGGCACAACATGCCGGAAACGGCCCTGATCCCCGGCCTCGTCGCCGGGGCGCGGGGGCGGGAGGCGGCGATGGTCGCCGAGGGCGCCGATGCGTTCGCTGGCCCGCGTCCCGCGAGCCTGGGCGAGATTGCCGAAGGCATCGCCACGTGCCGGCGCTGCCCGATCGGCTGCCATGGCACCCGCGCCGTCGCCGGCGAAGGCCGGGCGGATGCCGGGCTGATGATCGTCGGCGAACAGCCGGGCGACATGGAGGAACAGGCCGGGCGGCCGTTCGTCGGCCCTGCCGGCCAGCTCCTGCGTTCCCATCTCGCCTCCGCCGGCATCGATACCGGGGCGGCATGGCTGACCAATGCCGTCAAGCACTTCAAGTATGCCCAGTCCGGCGGCAAGCGGCGGCTGCACCAGAACCCCTCGGCACGGGAGATCGACATGTGCCGCTGGTGGGTGGAAAGCGAACGGCAACTCGTGCGGCCCCGCCTGGTGCTGGCGCTGGGGGCCAGCGCCGCGCGGGCGATGCTGGGGCGGACCGTCAGTGTCCAGCAGATGCGCGGGCGGCCGATCCCGCTGGACGATGGCGCGATGCTGTGGATCACCACTCACCCGTCCTACCTGCTGCGACTGGGCGAGGCCGGCCGGGTTGCCGAGGAGCAGCGCTTCGCCGCCGATCTTCGGGCGGTGGCCAGCGCCGGTTGACGCGCCACGCCGGCAAATGCTCAACTCTCCGCCACAGACCTGTCGCGGAGAGTGACGATGCCCGAAAACCCCCTGCCGCGCACCCGGGCGGACGATCGCGACGCCATCGCCCAGCAAATCCATGCCTATTGCCGGTCGATGGATCGCATGGATGTCGAACTGGGCAATGCCGTCTGGCACGATGACGGCCTTGCCGATTACGGCCCTGACGTCTTCCAGGGCAGCGGCCACGGCTTCATTGCCTTCGTCACTCGCGCCCACGCCGCGTTCATCGCCCACTCGCATCAAGTCGCGAACGTGCTCATCACGCTCGACGGCGACCGCGCGACGAGCGAAAGCTACGTCACCGCCACCCTGCGCCAGGTGCGCAACGGCGCGACCTTCCAGCAAACCATTCATGGTCGCTATCTCGATCGCTGGTCCTGCCGCGATGGCCGCTGGGCGATCGACCGACGCGTCTTCCTCCATGATTTCGACGAGACACGCGAGGTCGCGACATCTCCCGCGACCGCGTCCTCCCCGGCTCGCCGAGACCGCTCGGATCCGTCCTATGCGTTGCTCGCTCTCTGAGCCGACATGCCATCACGGAAACACCACCATCAGCACGACCGCCAGCCCCATTACCGCCGTCGCCGTCCAGCCGAGCAGGGCCATGCCCTTCGGCGCGGTGAACTTGCCCATCTGGCGGTGCCGGCGCGCCACCAGCATCATCGCCGCCATGATCGGCACCGCCACCACCCCGTTGATCACCGCGCTCCAGAACAGCGCCTTGATCGGATCGAGCGGCGAAAAGATGATGCCGATGCCGAGCAGCGTCGCCAGCCCGATCACCGTATAGAAGCCGACCGCCTCCCACGGCTTGTAGTCGAGCCCGGCGACCCAGCCCCGGCTCTCGCCCACGGCATAGGCGGTCGATCCGGCAAGAACCGGGATCGCCAGCAGCCCCGTGCCGAGAATGCCGATGGAAAACAGCAGGAAGGCGAACTTGCCCGCCACCGGCTCGAGCGCCTGCGCCGCCTGCTGGGCTGACTGGATATCGGTCACGCCCTTGGCGTGAAGCGTCGCCGCGGTCGAAACGATGATGGCGACCGCGACGAAGTTCGACACTCCCATGCCGAACAGCGTGTCGACCCAGATCCGCCGCAGCGCCTTGCGCGCCTGCCACGGCGCATCGACCAGCGGCTCGGCCTCGTCGTCGGCCTCGACCTCCTCGACCTCCTGCGCGCTCTGCCAGAAGAACAGGTAGGGGCTGATCGTCGTGCCGAACACGGCGACGATGGTCGTGACATAGGAACTGCTCGCCACCCGGGGGATGAACAGCCCGCCGGCGACATCCTTCCAGTCGACATGGATGATCAGCAGCACCGCGACATAAGTGAACAGCGACAGGGTCAGCCACTTCAGCACATTGGCATAGCGCCGGTAGGGCAGGAACATCTGCAGCAGCAGCGATCCCACCGCGATCACCACGGTCACCGCCTTGGCATTCGCCCCCAGCAGGCTCGACCCCACCGCGCCCATCGCCGAAAGGTCGGCGCCGATGTTGATGGTATTGGCGACGAACAGCACGCCGACCAGCACCGTCACCCCAGCGCGGAAACAGCACGTCCATATGTTGGCCGCCAGGCCCTTGCCCGTTACCCGGCCGACATAGGCGCTGACCAGCTGCACCGCGCACATCAGCGGATAAGTCAGCAGCAGCGTCCACAGCAGCCCGAACCCGGCCTGCGCGCCGGCCTGGGAATAGGTCGCGATGCCGCTGGGGTCGTCGTCGGCCGCGCCGGTGATCAGTCCGGGGCCGAGCTGCTCGGCCAACGCGATCGAACGCAACCGCGACCCCATCTTCATCCACAGTGCTCCCTTGGCCTTATCGTGCTCGAAATCCGCCGGATCGGCGCGCAGTTCCGAATCAATCGGTCCGGACTGTGAATTCGAACGGCTTTGCCGCTTTCCCTGTCGCTTCCGCCAGGCGCCACCGGGAATATTGTGCTGGATTGCGGGCGCCGGCCGCCGCATGACCCTGCCCATGTTGCGCACGTTCAAGCTTCCTCCGATCGATCCCTTCCTGCTGGCGCTGACGGGGGCCGTGGCGCTCGCCTCGGTCCTGCCGGCGCGGGGGCCGGCAGTGCGCTGGTTCGAGCTGGCGACCGATTTCGCCATTGCGCTGCTGTTCTTCCTGCACGGCGCCAAGCTCTCGCGCGAGGCGATCCTCGACGGCATCGGCAACTGGCGGCTCCATGCCATGGTGCTGGCCTCGACCTACGTGCTGTTCCCGGTGATCGGCCTTGCCCTGACCGGGCTGGAGGCGGGCTGGGCCAACCCGCAGTTCGCTTCCGGCCTCCTGTTCCTCTCGCTGCTGCCATCGACGGTGCAGTCCTCGATCGCCTTCACCGCGATGGCGCGCGGCAATGTCGCCGCCGCCGTGTGCAGCGCATCGCTGTCCAACCTGCTGGGCATCGTCGCGACGCCGCTGCTGCTGGCCCTGTTCGGCGGCATCGGCGGCGGAGCGGCGCCGTCGCTTGGTGCGGTGTGGACGATCGTCGTGCAGCTGCTGCTGCCGTTCATCGCCGGCCATCTGCTGCGTCCCTGGATCGGCGGCTTCGTCGCGCGGTACAAGGCGATCCTCCAGCCGGTCGATCGCTCGTCGATCCTGCTGGTGGTCTATACCGCGTTCAGCGCGGCGGTGGTCGGCGGCATCTGGCACCGGATCGACCTCGCCGACATGGCCGTGCTGCTGGCCAACTGCGCGGTCATGCTGGCGCTGGTCATCGGCGGGACCCTGGCGATGGCGCGGCTGGCCCGCCTGCCGCGCGAGGACGCCATCGTGCTCTTGTTCTGCGGCTCGAAGAAGAGCCTGGTCTCGGGCGTGCCGATGGCCGGCGCGCTGTTTCCGGCGGCGCAGGTGGGGCAGGTGGTGCTGCCGCTGATGGTGTTCCACCAGTTGCAGCTGTTCGTCTGCGCGGTGATCGCCGGGCGCTATGCGCGGGCCCCCATGACGGCAGAAGGCGACCCGCGGTCGGCGCGCTCCACCGCGAGCGGCTGACAGACAATCCGCAGGTCGTCCTTGCGCCGCAATGATTGCCCTCTACCCTCGGCGCCATGGATACCACAGCGACCAACCCCGCCACCATCCTCGCCGAGCTTTCCGCGCTCTACGACCACGCTGTCGCCACCCTGCGCGCCGATGTCGAGCGCTTCGCCGCCCACGGCAAGCTTCCGCCGCCCGACCGCCGCGAAAGCCGCGCCTGGTGCTACCCGGAACTGCGCATCCGCTATTCCGGCCGGGAAGCCCGGCCCGATCTCGCCCGCGCCTTCGGCCGGCTCGGCCACGCCGGGACTTACGCCACCACCGTCACCCGCCCGGCCCTGTTCGCCGACTACCTGACCGAACAGCTCGGCCTGCTCGGGCAGGACTACGACATCACCGTCGAAGTCACCCGCTCGGCCCAGGAAATCCCTTTCCCGTACGTGATAGATGCCAGTTCCGGCCTTGCCGGGGTTACCCCGACCGAACTCGCCCGCCACTTCCCTTCGACCGAACTGGCGCTGATCGGCGACGAACTGGCCGACGGCATCACGCTCGCCGGGCCGGACAGCGATATTCCCCTGTCCCTGTTCGACGGCCTGCGCACCGATTTCTCGCTCGCCCGCCTCGCCCACTATACCGGGACCGCCCCGGAGCAGGTGCAAAACTTCATCCTGTTCACCAACTATCACCGCTATGTCGATGAATTCGTGGACTGGGCTGCCAGCCGCATCGGCCGCGACGGCTATACCGCGCTCAACGGCGCCGGTGGGCTCCACCTCGACCGTCCCACGGTCAATGCCCGCGCCCGCCTGTCCGACACCGCCTGGCGCCGGCACCAGATGCCGGCCTACCATCTGGTCCGGCCGGACCGCTCGGGCATCACCCTGGTCAACATCGGCGTCGGCCCGTCCAACGCCAAGACCATCTGCGACCACCTCGCCGTGCTCCGCCCCGAAGCCTGGCTGATGATCGGCCACTGCGGCGGCCTGCGCGAAAGCCAGCGCATCGGCGATTATGTCCTCGCCCACGCCTACCTGCGCGACGACCACGTGCTCGATCCCGTCCTTCCCCCGGAAATCCCCATCCCGGCCATCGCCGAAGTCCAGCAGGCGCTGGCCCGCGCGGCGGAGCAGGTCAGCGGCACCGGCGGCACCGATCTCAAGAAGCGCCTGCGCACCGGCACCGTCGTCACCACCGACGACCGCAACTGGGAACTGCGCTACACCGAGGGCGCCCGCCGCCTCTCGCTCTCGCGCGCCATCGGCATCGACATGGAATCCGCCACCATCGCCGCCCAGGGCTACCGCTTTCGCGTCCCCTACGGCACCCTGCTGTGCGTCTCGGACAAGCCGCTCCACGGCGAGATCAAGCTCCCCGGCCAGGCCAACCGCTTCTACGAGGAAGCCATCGCCGCCCACCTCGCCATCGGCACCACCACCTGCGAGCTGCTGCGTGCCGAGGGTCCTCGCCTGCACAGCCGCAAGCTGCGCGCGTTTAACGAACCGCCGTTCCGCTAACGCGGCTGCGGCGCTGGCAACGAACCGCCGTTCCGCTGACGCGGCTGCGGCGCTGGCAACGAGCCGCCGTTCCGCTGAGTCCACAAATGCACAAAACTTCAGCCAAATCTGCGACTTGATGGTCGCACCCGGTGCCGATTCGGCACATTCCAGCGAACTTCGGGTTTGCGATGAATCGTGCACAGGCATATTCGGGCCCCGCATAACGACAGGGGAAAACAGGGATGCTCCGCACAATCACGCGCACCGCCGTCGCGGCCATCGCGCTCGTACCGGCGACGGTCTTCGCCCAGACCTACACCTGCAACACCAACCAGGAATGCCAGGCCATCCAGGGCACCCAGTCCCTCGAACCGCGCTACGGCGGCGCCAACTCGATGCAGTTCCAGGCCGCCGCGGTCGCCCTCGACCTTCAGGAACCCGAACTGGAAACCGACACCGGCACCAAGCAGGAAGGCGATTCCGACACGATCGGCGGCGCCTTCACCTATGGCAAGGCCGGCTTCCAGAAGTCGCAGCGCTATGAACTGCGCTACCAGCACGCCCGCCGCTTCAAGGAAGGCTCGCGCGCGCGCCTGCTGATCGACGTGCCGCTCGCCATCTCCCATGCCAACCAGTACAGCGTCATCTTCAACCTTGGCGGGCCACCGTCCGCGCCGGTCAAGCTCGATGGCGGCACCGCAGTCTACGGCACGATCAGCGCCGGCGTCGAACTGCCGGTCACCCCCAATTTCCTCGTCACCCCGCGCGTCGCCTACAGCAATCTCCAGGCCGGCGCGTTCTTCGCCTTCGACGCCGAACTGCTGACCACCTCGGTCACCACCCGGTACAAGCTGCCCCAGGTCGGCCGTGGCGATCTGACCTTCGGCGGCATGGTCGCCTATTCCCACCAGATCGACACGTTCCTGTCCAAGCAGCCGTTCTTCCAGAACGACGACTACTGGACCCTGCGCGGCGGCCTCGCCTATCAGTTGCCGCTCAAGCGCCGGATGTTCGGCCGCCAGTCATCGGTCCGGGCGAGCTATGTCTTCACTTACCTGACCGGCGTCCCCGGCCAGTTCTACAAGGATGTCCATGAGGTCGGCCTCAACATCGGCGTCCGCACCCGCGAGGCCGAGCAGAAGAACCGCTTCGAACAGATGCGCGTCGGCGTGCTCTACACCCACGCCCGCAACCGCTTCTTCAGCCAGGCAAGCTCCGACGCCGCGACCCTGACTCTGGGCTACCGCTTCTGACCGGACCGCGCGGAACCGCCCGCTCCCCGGCGGGTTCCCTCTCTCCGCAGGACAGGAATTCCGCAATGCCCAAGCCCGCCCGCCTGCCCAAGCGCATCGCCGGCATCAAGCTGCCGCGCACCGTGCGCAAGGCCCTCGACCCCTGGCTCGCCGAACTCGACCAGGCCCAGGTCCGCACCCTGATCGGCACCGCGCTCGGCGCCGTCGTGGTCGCGCTCGTCGAACGCGAATTCGGCGGCGACAAGGGCGCCAGCCTCAAGCGCCGGTTCGAAAGCCTGGCCGAAGGCAACGACAGGGATGGTCTCGCCGGCACCATTGCCCATGCGCTGGCCTCGGCGCTGGGCCGGCGGGACACGCCTACGGCGCATTGATAGGAAGACAACGGAAGACCGGGGATTCACCATCCCCGGACCCCGATGGACATTACGCAAATTCAGCGCCTTCCCCGAGTCCCTTGTCGGTCAGGATCGGCAAGCGATCCTGACCGTTGCCCTTTGCGCCGCGCGTCCCTAAAGCCGCGCCCATGCGCAACCCGCTCACCTTCGCCGTGCCCAAGGGCCGTATCCTGGAAGAAGCCCTGCCGGTCATGGCCCGCGCCGGCGTGATCCCGGATGCGGAGTTCCACGACAAGAAGTCGCGCGCCCTGTCGTTTGCTTGCGAGAATTCCGACACCCGCGTCATCCGCGTGCGCGCCTTCGATGTCGCCACGTTCGTCGCCCATGGCGCCGCCCAGATCGGCATCGTCGGTTCCGACGTGGTCGAGGAGTTCGCCTATGCCGATCTCTACGCGCCGGTAGACCTGCAATTCGGCCGCTGCCGCCTGTCGGTGGCCGAGCCGGTCGCCCAGTCGGCCGAAAGCGCGACCGCCAGCCACCTGCGCGTCGCCAGCAAGTATCCGGGCCTGACCCGCCGGCATTATGAAAGCCTGGGCATCCAGGCCGAAGTGGTCAAACTGAACGGCGCGATGGAACTGGCCCCGGGCCTCGGCCTCGCCAGTCGCATCGTCGATCTGGTCGAGACCGGCCGCACGCTGAAGGATAACGGCCTTGCCGAAACCTCGGTGATCCTCGAAGTCTCCGCCCGCCTGATCGTCAACCGGGCCGCACTCAAGACCGACGAGCGCGTCGGCGAACTGGTCGAGCGCTTCCGTGCCGCCGTCTCGGTAGCCGCCTGATGCTGCGCCTCTCCACCCGCGACCCCGGCTTCGAAAAGGCCTTCCGCCGCCTCGTCCGTGACCGGCGCGAGAGCGAGAGTGATGTCGCCCGCGATGTCGCCCTGATCCTGGAAGATGTCCGCGTCCGGGGCGATGCCGCGCTGGCCGAGTACACGGCGAAATTCGACGGCCACCCGCTGAATGCGGACTCGGACTGGTGCATCGCCCCGGAAGCCTGCGCCGAAGCCTTTGCCGCGCTCGACCCGACCCTGCGCGCCGCGCTGGAAACCGCCGCCGCCCGCATCCGCGCCTATCACGAGGCGCAGAAGCCGGAGGACCGCGACTATACCGACGATGCCGGCATCCGCCTCGGTGCGGTCTGGCGCCCGGTCGATGCCGCCGGGCTTTACGTCCCCGGCGGCCGCGCCGCCTATCCGTCCTCGCTGCTGATGAATGCGATCCCCGCCAAGGTCGCCGGCGTCGAGCGCCTCGTCGTCACTACGCCGACGCCGAAAGGCCAGGTCAATCCGCTCGTCCTCGCCGCCGCCCATCTCGCGGGCGTTGATGAGGTCTGGCGCGTCGGCGGCGCCCAGGCGGTCGGCGCGCTCGCCTATGGCACCGCCCGGATCAGGCCGGTCGATGTCGTCACCGGCCCCGGCAATGCCTTCGTCGCCGAAGCCAAGCGGCAGCTCTATGGCGTCGTCGGCATCGACATGGTCGCCGGCCCGAGCGAGATCCTGGTCATCGCCGATGGCAGGAACAACCCCGACTGGATCGCCGCCGACCTGCTCTCCCAGGCCGAGCACGACCCCGCTGCCCAGTCGATCCTGATCACCGACGATCCGGTCTTCGCCGACGATGTGGCGGACCGCGTCGGTGTCGAACTGTCGATGCTCAAGACGCAGAAGGTCGCGGCGGAAAGCTGGAACACCCATGGCGTCATCATCGAGGTCGGCTCGCTTGACGAAGCCCCGGCGCTGGCCAACGCGCTGGCCGCCGAACACGTCGAGATCGCCACCGACGATCCCGAGGCCCTGTTCCGCCAGATCCGCCATGCCGGCTCGATCTTCCTCGGCCGCCTCACGCCGGAAGCGGTCGGTGACTATGTTGCCGGGCCGAACCACGTTCTTCCCACCGGCCGCCGCGCCCGCTTCGCCTCCGGCCTCTCGGTGCTGGACTTCATGAAGCGCACCAGCTTCATCCAGCTCGACGATGCCGCGCTGGCGCAGATCGGCCCCGCCGCCATCGCGCTTGCCCACGCCGAAGGCCTCCCCGCCCACGCCCGCTCGGTCGAGCTGCGCCTCGGCAACTGGAAACCCGCATGACCGCCAAGCCCAAGGCCAGATCCGGCTCGACCGCCCGCTCCGCCGCCCGCCTCGCCGCCGTCCAGGCGCTCTACCAGCACGAGATGGAGGGCACCCTGCTCCCGATCCTGCTCGACGAGTTCCACCGCCACCGCCTCGGCGCGGAGATCGAGGACATGCAGTTCCACGCCGCCGAGACTGCCTTCTTCGACGATGTCGTCCGGCACACGCTGGCCCGCCGCGACGAAATCGACGCGCTCGTCTCGGGCAAACTCGCGGAAAACTGGAAGCTGGAGCGGCTGGACAAGACCATGCTCCAGATCCTGCGCGCCGGCGCCTACGAACTCCTCGCCCGCCCGGACATCCCCGTCGCCACGGTCATCAGCGAATACCTCGACGTCGCCCACGCCTTTTTCGACGCCCGCGAAGCCAAGTTCGTCAACGGCGTGCTGGATGCCGTAGCCAGAACCGCGAGAGCTTAGAGTGCGATGACAAAAAGTGGGGACCGGTTTTTGTCAATAAATCGCACGAAAACAAAATCCAGAGCATGATGAGGTTGGTCAATCCAATATCATCATGCTCTGGAATTTCCGCTCGCCCCGAGCTTGTCGAAGCCTGCCCTGAGCAAGTCGAAGGTGGCCGTCCTTGTTCTTCAAGCAACAGGGCCGCATGATGAACGAAGCCGACTTCATCCAGGCCCTGCGCCGACTGGCCACGCACCCCGCCGCCCGTGGCCTCGAGGACGACTGCGCCGTCCTCCCGCTCGGCGCGGAAACCCTCGTCCTCACGCACGACATGCTGGTCGAAGGCACTCACCTCGACCCGGGCCAGTCGCTGGCCGATGCCGCCTGGAAACTCGTCGCCACCAATCTCTCCGACCTTGCCGCCAAAGGCGCGCAGCCGCTGGGCCTGCTCGTCGGCCACATGCTCGGCGACGGCGACGACGCCTTCATCGCCGGCCTGGCCGAGGCGCTGGCCCATTACGATGTCCCGCTTCTCGGCGGCGATACCGTCCGCGCCCCCGCCATGGCCCCCCGCACTTTCGGCCTGACCGCGCTCGGCCGCGCCACGCACACCCCGGTCCCCTCCCGCGCCGGCGCCAGGCCCGGCGATACCGTCTGGCTGACCGGCCCTGTAGGCGCCGCCATGCTCGGCCTCGAAGCCCTGCGATCCGGCACGGGCGACGCGACGGCTTATCTCCGCCCGGCCGCCCTGCTCGCCGAAGGCCGTGCCCTCGCCCCATGTGTGACCGCGATGATGGACGTCTCGGACGGCTTGCTGCTAGACGCCAGTCGCATGGCCAGCGCCAGCATGGCGACCTTCGCCATCGAGAGCACCGCCGTGCCGATCGCCACCGACGAGTCCCGCCGCGCCGAAGCGCTACGCTGGGGCGATGACTACCAGCTGCTGTTTACCCTGCCGGCCGGAGCCGAACCGCCCCTGCCCGCTCACCGCATTGGCGATGTCCGCACCCGGGGTTCCGCGCCGCTCCTGCTCGACGGCGCCCCGCCCGCTGCCGGATCCCGGCTGGGCTACGAGCACTGATCCATACCGGTTCCACGGGCCGGCTTGGCCGAGCAGTCCACCCCGCGCGCGACCAGGATCGGCCGCAAGGCATGATATGCAGGCTTGGTCAGGTGCAGCGGAATCGTCGGATAGAGGTGATGGACCAGGTGATAGCCCATGTAGGACGAGCCCAGGTCGCCGAGCGCCGAGTGGAACACCCGGGTGGACCGGTAACGCTCCTGGCGACCCTGGCGGCCCTGGCGCGGATGGTGCGGCATCCATGACAGGTAGATTCGCCCATAGGTCAGGCCGATGTGCCGGGGCAGCCACCAGACCAGCGCCGCGACCAGCGCGTGGCCCGACCAGGCCATGATCATCAGGGCTGCGACATAGAGCCAGCCCAGGGCGATGGCGTGGCGGGCAGCGGCCGCGGCCTTGCGGGTGCCGACCTGCTCGCAGGCGCGCCGGTAGGATTCGCGCCATCCGCCGACCGGCTGCCGGTTGACGATGCTGCGCCACACTGCCGTCCGCAGGGTCGGCGCGTCGTCGATGAAATCGGGATCGGCGTCGGGATCGTTGACATGGGCATGGTGGCGCACATGCACCACCCGCGCCAGCGAGAACGGCAGCGCCATCGGCAGCAACGCCACCCAGCCGCACAGCTCGTTGAGCCAATGCCACCGGCTGCCGCGCGGAAACACGTTGTGATGGATCGATTCGTGGGCGAACAGATAGCTGCACGAGCAAAATAACGTCGAAACGACGAAAGCCGCCATGAGCGGCATCCAACCCGCCAGCGCCAGCACCAGCGACGCTGCCCACAGCCCGGTCCCGCCCAGCATAGCCAGGGCATAAGGCCAGCCGCCGGCAACCTGGAATTGCCGCGCAATGGCGATTTCCTCGCCCCGCAGCTGTCCGTTTGCCGACCCCAGGCCCGTTACCGCCCGGGCATCGACCTCCGCGCCGACCCATTCTCCCGGCAGCATCACGCTCATGCGCAACCACCCGTTCCAGCCGCGCGGTTCTCCATCCGCGATCGAGGCAAGGCAGTGTCCATCGCGGGTTCCTCGCACGCGCACGGTTAAGCATCCCTGAAAGGCCTGCGTTCATGCCCGCTTCAGCCTGTCTTGCGACTGCCTGTGCGAAAACCGGGGCAAAGGTCTTGCCAGCCCGATTCTCCGCCCTATTCTCCCGCTCCAATTGGCGCGGCCCCGCACGGGGGCTGACAAGCCAGCGCGGCACATGGCCGCAAAGGGGGAAAACCTCCACACGAGAGAGAGGGGATGCGCGTGAATCTTGTCACGATAGCAATCATCCTGGGGCTGCTGTCCGTCGTTTACGGCGTGATCACCAGTCGCCAGGTCCTGGGCAGTGCCGCCGGCAACGCCCGCATGCAGGAAATCGCCGCCGCCATCCAGGAAGGGGCGCAGGCCTACCTGAAGCGGCAATACACCACCATCGCCGTGGTCGGCGTCGTCGTCGCGGTCATCGTCGCGGTCACGCTCGGCGCCACCTCGGCCATCGGCTTCGTGCTTGGCGCGGTGCTTTCGGGCGCCGCCGGCTTCATCGGCATGAACGTATCGGTCCGCTCCAACGTGCGCACCGCCGCCGCCGCGCAAGTCGGCCTGCAGCAGGGCCTGACCCTGGCCTTTCGCGCCGGCGCCATCACCGGCATGCTGGTCGCCGGCCTCGCCCTGCTGGCGATCGCCTGCTTCTTCTATTACCTGACCCAGGTTGCTGGCCACGCCGTCAACGACCGCATCGTCATCACCGCGCTGACCGCCCTCGCCCTCGGCGCATCGCTGGTGTCGATCTTCGCCCGTCTCGGCGGCGGCATCTTCACCAAGGCGGCCGACGTCGGCGCCGACCTCGTCGGCAAGGTCGAGGCCGGCATCCCGGAGGACGATCCACGCAACCCGGCCGTGATCGCGGACAACGTGGGTGACAATGTGGGCGATTGCGCCGGCATGGCCGCCGACCTGTTCGAGACCTACGTCGTCACCATCGGCGCGACCATGGTGATGACCGCGCTGCTCATCAAGAACGCCACCAACCTCGACGCCCTGATGGCGATCCCGCTGCTGATCGGCGGCGTCTGCATCGTTACCTCGATCATCGGCACCTATTTCGTCCGGCTCGGCAAGACGAACAACATCATGGGCGCGATGTACAAGGGCTTCCTCGTTACTGCGGTGCTTTCGGTTCCGGCGATCTGGTTCGCCATGAGCTACGCGCTCGGCGGCGACATGGAAACCTCTACCGCCTACTCTGCCTTCGGCCATGACTTCGCCTTCACCGGCCGCAGCCTGTTCTACGCCGGCCTCGTCGGCCTGGTGCTCACCGGACTGATCATCTGGATCACCGAATACTACACCGGCACCAACTATCGCCCGGTCAAGTCGATCGCCCAGGCCTCGGTCACCGGCCACGGCACCAACGTCATCCAGGGCCTGGCGATCTCGATGGAAGCGACAGCGCTTCCGGCACTGGCCATCGTCGCCGCGATGATCGTCACCTTCAAGCTCGCCGGCCCGCTCGGCATTGCCTACGGCGCCACCGCCATGCTCGCGCTCGCCGGCATGGTGGTCGCGCTCGACGCCTACGGCCCGGTGACGGACAACGCCGGCGGCATCGCCGAAATGGCCGGCCTCGACGATTCGGTCCGCGAGAAGACCGACGCGCTCGACGCGGTGGGCAACACCACCAAGGCGGTCACCAAGGGCTACGCGATCGGTTCGGCCGGTCTCGCCGCCCTCGTCCTGTTCGCCGCCTACACCACCGACCTGCGCGAGTTCTTCCCGAACCTGAACGTCGATTTCAGCCTCGAGAATCCTTACGTGATCGTCGGCCTGCTGCTCGGCGCGCTGCTGCCCTACCTGTTCGGCTCGATGGGCATGACCGCCGTCGGCCGCGCGGCGGGCGACGTCGTGGTGGACGTGCGTGAGCAGTTCAAGTCCAACCCCGGCATCATGGACTACACGAGCAAGCCGGACTACGCCCGCACCGTGGACCTCGTCACCAAGGCGGCGATCAAGGAAATGATCGTCCCCTCGCTGCTCCCGGTCCTCGCGCCGATCGTGGTCTACTTCGTCATCACCTGGGTGGCGGGGCAGGACAACGGCTTCGCCGCGCTGGGTGCGCTCCTCCTCGGCGTCATCGTCGGCGGGCTGTTCGTGGCGCTCTCGATGACCTCGGGCGGCGGCGCTTGGGACAACGCCAAGAAATACATCGAGGATGGCCATCACGGCGGCAAGGGCTCCGACGCCCACAAGGCTGCGGTCACCGGTGACACCGTCGGCGATCCCTACAAGGACACCGCCGGCCCGGCGGTGAACCCGATGATCAAGATCACCAACATCGTGGCGCTGCTCCTGCTCGCAGCACTTGCAGGTCACGCCGCTGGCTGACGCCAGCGGTGGGGCAGGTCACGCTGGGGTCTAGAGCATGATGACATTGGATTGACCAATGCCATCATGCTCCAGGTTCTGTTTTCGTGCGATTTATTGACAAAAACCGGTTCCCACTTTTTGTCATCGCACTCTAACCCACGGGCCTGGAGGGTCGCACCTCAAACCCTGGCCGGCGCGATCCGGCCAGGGTTTTTGTCTGGAGAAATGGCCAGGCGACGATGCTGTCGCTGGCGAGTGCGGTTTTACGCCAGCGAGAATGCGATGCTGGTCGGTCATCAGGCGGGCGCGGTCGTGACGCGGGACGCCCTGCCAGCGTCAGCCGGCTATTCGTTCGCCTACAGGCGCTTGATTTCTATACCATACTTTCGAAGCGCATATCCGATCTGGCGTGGGGACAGTTTGAGCAAACGGGCTGCCTTGGCCTGCACCCAGCCAGTCGCATCGAGTGCCTCGACCAGAGCACGGCGGCTGACCTTGACGTTGTCCTGGTCGGCAGGGCCGGAATCTTCCGTGGCTACAGGTTGAACCGGCCAGGAACCGGTGCGTTCTGACGCCCTTGGGGCGACGTTGACGATCGGAAACGGCTCCGAGACGGCGTTCTTCCACAGCGTTGCGGACAGGCATTCGTCGTTCCGGCAGGCGAAGTCTTCATCGCGGATACGGTCGCCGTGCGCCAGCGTCGCCGTCCGGCGGATGCAGTTTTCGAGTTCGCGCACATTGCCCGGGAAGTAGCAGGTTTCCAGTACGCGAACGGCCGATTGCGACAGCTCGTGCCGGGTGTGGTGTTCCGCATCGAAGCGGCGCAGGAACTCCCGCGCCAGCAGGGGAATGTCCTCGCGCCGATCGCGCAGCGCGGGCAGGCGGATCGAGACGACATTGATCCGGTAATAGAGGTCCGCGCGGAACTCGCCCTTGGTGACGGCTTCCTCGAGGTTGCGATTGGTCGCGCAGACCAGGCGGACATCGACCTTGATCGTCTGCGTGCCGCCAACACGCTCGAATTCGCCCTCCTGGAGGACGCGCAGAAGCTTGACCTGGAAGGCGGGGGTGGTGTCGCCGATCTCGTCGAGGAACAGGGTGCCGCCGTCGGCGAGTTCGAAGCGGCCCTTGCGCTGGGCGACGGCGCCGGTGAAGGCGCCCTTTTCGTGGCCGAACAATTCGCTTTCGAGCACCGATTCCGGCAGGGCGGCGCAATTCAGCTTGATGAACGGCTTTTTCGCGCGCGGGCTGAAATCGTGGGTGGCGCGCGCGAACAGTTCCTTGCCGGTGCCGGATTCGCCGCGCAGCAGGACCGCCGAATGGCTGCGCGCCACCACGCGGATCTGGTCGAGCGCATGCTGGAGCGCGGGGCTGGAACCGACGATGCCGCCGGCGAGAGGCTTGGCCCCGCGCTCGGGCGTCAATTCCTTTTCCAGCAGCCGCTGCTGATCCATCAGCCGCTCGCGATCGCGCTGCACCATGTCCATCAGCCGCACGGTCTGGCCGATCAGGTTGGCGACCATGGTCAGGAACCGCACATCTTCGTCGGCCGCGTGATAGGGCGTGTGCGCGTCCCAGACCTGTTCGATCGTCAGCGTGCCGACGACGCGGTCGCGGTACTTGATCGGCACGCCGATGAACGACACGCGCGCGCCCTCCGGAGCCGGTTCCTCGCGCTCCCATCCGGCGAACAGCGGGCTGGTCGCCATGTTGGGAACGACGACCGGCATGCTCGTGGCGACGATCTGGCCGACCGCGCGCTCCGGCAGGCGGCCGAACCAGCGATGCGCCTGTTCCTCGCTCCAGCCCATGCCGACGACGCTGCGGGGATCGCCGCGCTCGTCGAGCAGGGCGACAATGCCGTGGTGCAGTTCGAGGAAACTCGACAGCAGGGTCAAGACATTGGCCAGGGTGTTTTCCAGCCTGACCGGCATGGCGAGAATCTTCGAGATTTCGTATATCCCGCGAAGTGCGATATCGGCGCGGGTATGGGTTGCGGGGCGCGACCGCGCGGGGCGCTCGCTCATGTCCGGAAAGGCGAACGCGCGCGCTTTGGAATTGACAGACGCAGCATCGAGCATGACGACGACCTTCCTGCCGTCAGCGCAATCCTCCCCTTGTCCGAACACATCGAAACCGGGTTTGCGATTCGTGTGCGGTGCAGCAAAATGTGACTCACAATCGGCAAGAGTTCAAGGGAAATGGCAGGTCCGGGCTGGCCCGCCTGCGTGCGTTCGCGGGACGGATCGGTCTCGTTGCAGGGCCGGTCAGCCGAACTTGTAGAGCACGCCGAAACCGCCGCGCGGGTAGTTCCACTCGATCTCGCCGGTGTTGCGGGTGACGATGCGGCAGGTGCCGCATTCCATGCAGCCATCGCTGGAAATCTCGACCTGGCCGCTGTCGGTCTGGCTGTAGCAGCCGGCCGGGCACATGGTGACGAGGGCCTTGAGGCCGGCGGAAGGCACCTCGTGCGGCTTGACCACGATGTGCGGCCGGCCGGCATCGACGAGATAGCGGTTCTGAAACAGCTTTTCCTCGACCTTGACGGCCGGCAGGGCGTTCACGGGGGTCATCGCGTTCATCGGATAGTCCTCCTGTTGACGGGGTTCAGCGCCAGGCGCGGACGAGGCGGAAGGCGTCGCCGACCATGCCCCACAGGCTGCGGGCCTCGCGGAACGAGCGGAAGATCTCCTTTTCCTTGGAAACCTTGTCGATGCCATCGACCCGGAACCAGGTCTGCAAGGCCCGGCTCACCAGCCTGGGATAAGTGCCGAACAGATCGCCCTTGCGGCCATGCAGCAGGTCCGGGATGCCGCGATACTTCCTGAGGTCCTTCATCACGAAGGAGGCTTCGAGCGCCTCGGCGAAGGCGGCGAGATTGGCGGCGGACATCTCCTCGCGCAGGCGGGTCAGCCGCACCACCGTCTCGGCGGCGACGCGCCCGGTGGTCATGGCCAGGTTCGAGCCTTCGCGGTGGACCGCGTTGACGAACTGGCCCGCATCGCCGACGACCAGCCAGCCATCGCCATAGAGCTGCGGGATCGCCTTGTAGCCGCCTTCGGGGATCAGGTGGGCGGCATATTCCTTGACCTCGCTGCCGGCGAGCAGCGGCTTGATCGACGGGTGGTTCTTGAAGGCTTCCAGCAGCGCATAGGGGGTGATGCCGGAGGTCTCGAAGTCCGAGACGATGCAGCCGATGCCGACCGAGATCGATTCCTCGTTGGTGTAGAGGAAGCCGGTGCCGGTCATCCCCTGGGTGATCGTGCCCATCGCTTCGATCACCACGCCCTCGTTGCCGGAGAGGTTGAAGCGCGCCTCGATCGTCTCGCGCGGCAGGAAGTGCATTTCCTTGACCGCGAGCGCGACCGAATCCGGCGCGACTTCCGGCCTGAGGCCCGAACGCTGGCCGACGAGACCGTTGACGCCCTCGGCCAGCACCACGACGTTGGCCATGATCGGCGCGCCCGAACGGTCGGTGCGCACGCCGATGACCTTGCCGTGGTAATCCCTGACCAGTTCGGTCACCGTGGTCTCGAACAGCACGGTCGCGCCCGCTTCGCGGACCATGCCGTTGAACCACTTGTCGAACTGGGCGCGCAGGATGGTGTAGCGGTTGGGCTTCTCCTCGTTGAAGTCGTGGGAGCGGTAATGCATGCCGGAGTGGCTGGTATCGTCCATCATCCACATCCGCTGCTCGACGACATGGCGTTCGAGCGGGGCTTCCTCGCGGAAATCGGGGATGATCTTTTCCAGCGCATCGGCATAGAGGATCGCGCCCTGGACATTCTTCGAGCCGGAATATTCCCCCCGCTCGATCTGGAGGACGTTCAACCCTTCCTTCGCCATGACATAGGCGGCGGCGTTGCCCGAAGGCCCGGCGCCCACGACGATGGCATCGAACTTCGGCGCCTCGGCAATATCCTGACCCATGTGGTGTGCTCCTCAGCTGGCGAGGCGATTGACGCGCAGGCGGTTGGCGAAAGCTTCGGTCAGCGCCGGCAGCAGGGTCACCGCATCGGCGACGATGCCCATGTGGGCGAACTGGAAGATCGGCGCGGCGGGATCGGTATTGATCGCCAGGATCAGGTCGGCGCCCTCGACCCCGACGCGGTGCTGGATCGCACCGGAAATACCGGCGGCGATGTAGAGCTTGGGGCGGATGGTCTTGCCGGTCTGGCCGATCTGCCGGTCGGCGGTGATCCAGCCTTTCTGCACCAGCGGGCGCGAGCCGCCATATTCGGCGCCGAGCACTTCGGCGAGGTTCCTGACCAGCTGGAAATTCTCCGCCGAACGCAACCCGAGGCCGCCGGCGACGACGATGTCGGCATAAGGCAGCTGCGCCTTGTCGCTGTCGCGGTCGGCGATGAAATCGAGCACTTTGGTGACGATCGCCGCCTCGTCGAGCGGGGCGCAGTGCTCGACGATCCGGCCCTGGCGCCCGGGCTCGCGCTCGGGCATCGGCATCACGCGCGGGCGGACGGTGGCCATCTGCGGGCGAAAGTTGAGCGTGTAGATCGTGCACAGCAGCGAGCCGCCGAACGTCGGCCGGGTGGCGGCCAGCGAGCCTTCGTCATCGATCGCCAGTTCGGTGCAGTCGGCGGTTAAGCCGGTCGCCAGCGTCGTCGCCACCGAGCCAGCGAGATCGCGGCCAAGGTTGGTGGCGCCGAGCAGCAGGATCTCGGGCTGGTAGGTCTGGACGATGTCGGTCAGCACGGCGCAGGCGGTCTCGTTGCGGTAATGCGCCAGGGTCGGATCGCAGGCGATGTAGGCGACGTCGGCGCCATATTCGAAGCAATCCCGCGCGGCCGCCTCCAGCGCGGCGCGGTCATTGCCCATGAGCACCGCGCCGAGTTCGACCCCGCGCTTGTCGGCCAGCTTGCGGCCTTCGCCGAGCAGTTCGAACGAGACCGAATGGGTGACGCCATGTTCGATCTCGACCGCGACCCAGACGTGCTTGTAGGCCTTGAAATGCTCGGGCAGCTCCTTCTTGGTGCTGGCCCGGCTGTTTCCTGCTGCCGGCTTTGCGGGTTCCGCCATCGTCCCTGCTCCTCAATACTGGCGCGCGGCCTGTTCGAACAATTGCGCCTCGATCCCCGGCGTACGGGCGAAGATCGCCTCGACCAGCGCCTGGGCGGTCGCGTCCAGGCTGGCTTCGGGGGCGAGCATCGCGGCCTTTTCGGCGCGGGCGGTGGGCGCGAAGACCTGCTTGACGATGGTCGGCGAGCCCCGCAGCCCGCACCGGGTCACGTCCTCGATGCCGACTGCCGCCGCGTTCCAGGTGAGCACTTCGGCGCGGGCGGCGGCGAGCGCGGTTTCGATCCCGCCGCGCCGCATCTCGTTGGTCGCCTCCAGCATGGTGATCAGCACCGGCAGCTTCGTTTCGAGCAGTTGCGTGCCGCCTTCGGCCCGGCGTTCGACCCGGATCCGGCTCCACTGCAAGTCGAGTTCGTTGATCTTCGAGACATAGGTGAGCTGATTGTAGTTCAGCCGCTTGGCGATGCCGGGGCCGACCTGGGCGGTGTCGCCGTCGATGGTCTGCTTGCCGGTGAAGATGATCTGCGGCGCGCCGAACTCGGCGGCGATCTGCTTCAGCGCCATCGACAGGGCATAGGACGTGGCGAGCGTGTCCGAGCCGGCAAAGTAACGGTCGGTCAGCAGCACGGCGCGGTCGGCGCCGAAGGTCAGGGCCTTGCGCAGGCTGTCGGCGGCAGTCGGTGGCCCCATCGTCAGCACGGTGACGACGCCGCCGAACGTGTCGCGCAGGCGCAGGGCTTCTTCCAGCGCGAACAGGTCGAACGGGTTGATGATGGTCGGCACGCCCTGGCGCATGATCGTGTTGGTCACCGGGTGGACCCGGATCTGGGCGCTGTCGGGCACCTGCTTGATGCAGACGACGATGTGCAGCGGATCGCTCATGGGCTCAGGCTCCGGTGATCGCGGACAGGGGTACGAACGGGCGGTTCTGGGGAGCTTTCGGCGCGACCGCGTCCTTGTGGACCTTGAACAGGCGCTCGGCGATCGGCGAGGAGGCGACGAAATCGGCATAGGCCTGCGCCAGGTGTTCCTGGCATAGCGCGAACAGGCGGTCGTCGTCGGCGCCTTCGAGCAGCCCGTCGAGTTCGCTGCCTTTCAGGTACTGGCCCATTCGCCGCATGATGTGCAGCCGTGCGACCTGCACCACCTCAGGCGCGAAATCGACATGCAGGAACTCGAAGAACTCCTCGGCGCTCGACAGTCCTTCGAGCCGTTCAAGCAGGGTCATGGCAGGTCTCCTCCGCTGCCCGGCGATCGCGGTGCGCGAGGCGGGCTTCGAGAAAATCGATGCGGTCGAGCAGTTCGGCGAGCGCTTCGCCGACCGGGTCGGGCATCAGGTGATGGTCGAGGTCGATGCGGCCACCGACCCGGCGCCGCTCGGCGGCATCGCGCACCACCCGGCCGGGGATGCCGATGACCGTCATGCCCGGCGGCACCGGCTCGATCACCACCGAGTTGGCGCCGACCCGCGCGCCGCGACCGACCGTGATCGGCCCGAGGATCTTGGCGCCGCAGCCGACCAGCACGCCGTCTTCCAGCGTTGGATGGCGCTTGCCCGCCCGCCAGGAGGTGCCGCCCAGGGTCACGCCATGGTAGAGGGTGACATCGTCGCCCACCTCGGCGGTCTCGCCGATCACCACCCCGGCGCCATGGTCGATGAAAAAGCGGCGGCCGATTGTCGCCGCCGGGTGAATGTCGACATTGGTCAGGGTCCGCGCCAGCCAGGCAAGGAACCGGGCCGGAAAGCGCCAGCCGCGCCGCCACAGCCGGTGAGCGACGCGGTGCCAGACGATGGCGTGGACGCCGGGATAGGTCAGCAGCACTTCCAGGCGGCTGTTGGCGGCGGGATCGCGCGCGGCGACGCACGCGATGTCCTCGCACAGGGCCTGCCACAGCGAGAGCGGCGGGGTGGCGCGGTCGGCCACCAGCCGGTCGACGAGGGTGACCGCCGGCATCACACGTGCCCTTCGGCGAGCACGGCGCGGCGGCGGATTTCCGCCAGCTCGGCCAGCCCGACCGCCTGCTTGGTCGCCTGCGCCCGTGCCCGCACTTCCGCGAGGATGCGGTCGAGCCGGGCATGTTCGTCCTCCAGGCCGATCGAGCGCAGCATCAAGCGCACGGCGGCCCGGCCGGAATGCTTGCCGAGTACGATCTCGCGCTGCCGGCCGAAGCGCGCCGGGTCGAGCGCTTCGTAGGTGGCGGCGTCGCGCAGCAGGCCCGCAACATGGATGCCGGATTCGTGGCTGAACACCCCGCCGCCGACGATCGGCTTGTTGTCGGGAATCGGCCGGCACGCCGCCCGCGCAACGATCTCGGCCAGTTCCGGCAGGCGTTCGAGCCGGACGCGGGCCCGCCGGCCCAGGGTCTCGCCCAGCGCGGTGACGACTTCCTCCAGCGGGGCATTGCCGGCACGTTCGCCGAGGCCGAGCACGCAGACGCTGGCATGGGTCGCGCCGCCGCGCACGGCAGCGAGCGTATTGGCCGTCGCCAGGCCGAGGTCGTCATGGCCGTGGAATTCGAGCTCGATGTCGGTCTCGCGGGCAAGCGCGGCCATGGCGTCGCGGGTCGCGAACGGATCGAGCACGCCGAGCGTATCGGCATAGCGGAAGCGATGGCCGCCCGCCGCCTGCACCGCCACGACGACGCGCGCCAGGAAATCCGGATCGGCGCGGCTGGCATCCTCGCCGCCGACCGAGGCTTTGAGGCCCCTGTCCCGCGCATGGGCGATGACATCGGCGATGCGGGCCAGCACGTCCTGCCGGCCGGTGCCGAACTTGGCGTGGATCTGCCGATCCGACACCGGCACCGAAAGGTGGACGCGGCCTGTGCCGGTCTGCGCGGCGAGGTCGACATCCGCGCGGGTCATCCGGCACCATGGGATCACCGCGGCACGCAGCGCCGAGGCCGCCATCAGGCGAATGGCCTCAAGCTCCTCGCCCCCCATCGCCGGGGTGCCTGCCTCGATCTCGTCCACCCCGGCCCCGTCAAGCGCGCGGGCGATGGCGAGCTTTTCCGCCAGCGTGAAGGCGATTCCCGGCGTCTGCTCGCCATCGCGCAGCGTGCTGTCGTTGATGATGACGGGGAGCGCTTGCAGGGGCATCGGGCCGTCCTCCGGATCAGGCGTAGCTGGGGTTGAACGCGGCGGTGCGGACCTCGCGCTCCCGCCAGAACGGGCTCATCTCGCGCAGGCGCTCGATGATCGGCGGCATGACCGCGAGCACGCGATCGACATCGGCCTCGGTGTTCTCGCGGCTGAAGCTGAAGCGGATGGCGCCGTGGGCGGCGGTATAAGGCACGTTCATCGCGCGCAGCACGTGGCTGGGTTCGAGGCTGCCCGAGGTGCAGGCGGAGCCGGACGAGGCGGCCAGCCCTTCGCGGTTCATCAGCAACAGGATCGCCTCGCCCTCGATATATTCGAACGCCACGTTGGCGGTGTTGGGCAGGCGGTTGGCGACATCGCCGGTCGGGAAGGAATGGCTGATCGCGGCGAGCAGGCCCGCCTCCAGCCGGTCGCGCAGCCCGGCTACCCGGGTCTGTTCATCCGCCATGTGCGCCAGCGCCAGTTCGGCGGCCTTGCCGAGGCCGATGATCCCCGGAACATTCTCCGTCCCGGCGCGGCGGCCGCGCTCCTGGTGGCCGCCGCGCACCAGCGGCCGGAAGCGCACGCCCTTGCGCACGTAGAGCGCGCCGATGCCCTTCGGTCCGTGCAGCTTGTGGCCGGAGAGCGAGAGCATGTCGATGGCACTGGTCGAAAGGTCGATCGGCAGCTTGCCCACCGCCTGCACCGCATCGGTGTGGAACAGGGCGCCGGCGGCATGGGCCAGCTCGGCCAGTTGCTCGACCGGGAAGATCGTGCCCGTTTCGTTGTTCGCCCACATGATCGAGACGATCGCGGTCTGCGGCGAGAGGGCCTTGCGATAGGCTTCGATGTCCAGCCGCCCGGCGGCGTCCACGCCGATCACATGGACCTTGGCACGGCCGGTTTTCTCCAGGTGGGCGACGAGGTTGAGCACGGCCGGATGCTCGACCGCCGAGGTGATCACCTCGTCCCGCCCGGTCTGCGTTTCCAGCGCCGAGAGGATGGCCGCGTTGTCGCTTTCCGTGCCGCCCGAAGTGTAGACGATCTCGTGGTCGAACTCGGCACCGATCAGCGCCTGGAGCTGCCGGCGGGCGGCGGCCAGGGCAGCGCCGACTTCCGCGCCGAAGGCATGCATCGAGCTGGCATTGCCGAACTGCTCGGAAAAGAACGGCAGCATCGCGGTGACGACTTCCGGGTCGCAGCGCGTGGTGGCGTTGTTGTCGAGATAGACCGGGGGTGGGGGTGCGGCTTCGGCCATGGCGTGGGGCTCCTCGAACGGTCAGTGCACGTTGGACACGGGGATCACGAGCAGCGGCACGCCGACGGCTTCCACCAGCTTTGCCTGCACGCCCTCGATCGTCGCGCCGGAGAGATGGCAGCCGACGCAGGCCCCGGTGAGCCGGACGATGACCCGGTTGCCCTCGACGTCGATCAGCTGGCAGTCGCCGCCATCGCGCTGGAGGCTGGGGCGGATTGCCTCGATCGTCTCCTCGATCAGCTTCATCTTCTGCAGGTTGGTCAGCGGCTTGCCGGCCGGCGCCGGTGCCAGCGGGACAACCTTCTTGTCCTTGACCGGCAGCGGCGCGGCCCCGGCGCGGAAGGCGCGGTCAGCGACGAGTTCGCCGGCGGCGACCATCTCGGCATTGACCCGCTCGAGCACGCCCTCGATGCCTTCGGCGCAGGTCGAGCAGCCGCCGCCGGCCTTGGTGTAGTTGGTCACTTCCTCGATCGAGGTCAGGCCGTTGGTGCGCACGGTGCGCTCGATCATGCCCTCGTCGATGCCGAAGCACTTGCAGATCAGCGCGCCTTCCTCGTGGTCGTCGACCCAGGCCTCGCCGCGATAGTTGGCGACGGCGGCGTGCAGCGCCTCCTGGCCCATGACCGAGCAGTGCATTTTCTCGGGCGGCAGGCCGCCGAGGAAATCGGCGATGTCCTGGTTGGTCAGGGCCATGGCCTCGGCGATGGTCTTGCCGATGATCAGCTCGGTCAGCGCCGAGGACGAGGCGATGGCCGAGCCGCAGCCGAACGTCTGGAACTTCGCGTCGGTGATCACCTCGGTCTCGGGATCGACCTTGATCATCAGCCGCAGGGCATCGCCGCAGGAGATCGCGCCGACATCGCCGATGCCGTTCGCGTCCTCAAGGATGCCGCTGTTCTTCGGGTTGAAGAAGTAGTCCTTCACCTTTTCGGTGTATTCCCACATGACCTGTTCTCCTCAGCCGAAGGACTTGCCGCACGAGCAGCTGTTCGACGCGTTGGGGTTGTCGAAAGTGAAGCCTGAGCCTTCGAGCGCGACGACGAAATCGATCGTGGTGCCGGCCAGCAGCGGCTGGCTCACCGGATCGATGTAGACCGAGACCTCGCCGTGGCTGACCACCGCGTCGTCCGGCTCGGCCGTGGCGACCAGGCCCATCATGTATTTGTAGCCGGCGCAGCCGCCGGTCTCGACCTGGATGCGCAGGCCGCCCGGGGCGCTGTCGGCGCGGGAGATGGCGGTGCGAACCGCCTCGACTGCGCTTTCGGTCAGGATGATCATTGCCGAAGCCCTCCGGTTGGTTGCAATCGCATGGCTGTGGAGGCGGATCAGCAAGCACCGTGCCAGACGGGGAAACCGGTGAGTTCCGCCAGCCCGGCGTCGACCGTGGGTCGAATCGTGTCCGGTTCCCCACACGGCGGTCCGGCGTATTTGTTGCAATGCACACAAAGCGACGGGCGCGGGTGCGACAAAGCGCGGGTGAGCCGCGAATGGCCCACTTCGTGCTTGGTCGGCAGCGTCTCCCTTTCAGACAGGAGCCTGCCACGATGACCACGCTTGCCGCCGTTTCGCTCGGCGATACCGCTTTCGGAAAACTCGCCGACCAGCACCGGCTGCTCAATGCCGTGCTCAAGGAGCCGCTGCCGCGCGCCGGCAGCTTCGGCTTCCGGGGCGACATCGCCCTCGCCTTCCAGGACCAGCTCGCCGACGAGGCGCGGCCGCCGGCCTATTCGCTCGAACAGGTGCTGGCTTCGGCCGACGCGGCGACCGGCAAGATCCCGGTGCTGGTCGGATACCTGCACAATTTCGCCTGGCTCAAGGATGTCGGCGAAGTGCTGGCCGATTTCCTCGTTCCCGAGGGGGCCTATGTTTTCTTCGCCAACAACATCGACTTCCTGGCCAAGTATACCGTCCCGTTCGGCAACGGCCTGACCGCGACCGTGCTGCCGCTCGATGAATCGACGGTGTGGAAGGAAACGCTGGAACTCGTCGATGTCGACAAGAACGACGTGAAGAAGCTCAATGGTGCCCAGAAGCTCGAACACGTGCTTGACAAGGTGGTCGGGCTGAAGCCCGCGTTCATGCCGATCTCCTATGAGGACGGCGTCGCCGCGATGGGGCCGGTGCGCAATCGGAACGAGAACCGGCCCGTCTGACGGGCCGGGGCGGAACGAGAACCGCCCGGTGGAATACCTGGACGCAATGCCCCTGCCCTGCCCGCCGTGCGGCGGGCGGGGTCAGAAGTTAGACAGGTGCCCTTCGCGCCGCGCCGCCGCGCGGCCCGACGCGGCCAGCGCTTTGGACTTTCCGGGCGCGGCCGGGCGCGAGACCAGGCGATGGGTCCGCGCGCTGCCACAGGTCGGGCAGGCCACGGCTTCGTCGCTGCGCGCCAGCACTTCGGTGATCGCGCCGCAGCCCTCGCATGCGATGTCGTAGAACGGCATGTCGCCTCCGTCAGTCCACGCCCTGGCCGCTGTCGCACTCGTCGTCCTCGACCAGCGCAGCATCGACCACACTGATCTCGTCGTCGTCGAGCACGACCTCGATGGCGTTCAGCCGCTGGCCGAGGCACGGGCCTTCGACGCATTCGCCGGTGCCGAGATCGAACAGGGCGCCGTGCTTGCCGCACTGGATGCGGGTGCCGTCGCCATCGAGGAATTCTCCGCGCTCCCAGTCGAGGTGCGTCGCCTGATGCGGGCAGCGGTTCTCGTAGGCGCGCACGTTGCGCCCCCAGCGCAGCACGAAGATCGGCCAAGGGCGCACCTCGCCGCCGGCGTCGCGGCGCGCCAGCACGAACGGCCGGGCGCGGCGGTTGGGAATGTCGTCCAGTCCGCAGATCGCGAAGATGCTCGGGCGCGCGATCATGCCGGCGTCCTCGGCGCCGGGAGCGGCAACATGCCCATGCGGAAGCTCTCGGTCATGTGCGCGGCGCGCTGCAGTGCCGGGGTCGCCAGTGCCGGCGGCAGGGTTTCCCGCACCGCCGGCTCGAACGCCGCCATCCAGCGAGTGAAGTGCTCTTCGGCCACTTCGAGGTGGGTGTGATGGGTGAACGGCGTGCCCCGCTTGTAGCGGCTGGTGCCGAGCAGGGCATGGCTCCAGAAATCGGCGACGATGATCAGGTGCTCGTCCATGTCGTCGATCTCGGCGCGGAACATCGGGCCGAGCAGGTCGTCCGCCAGTGCCAGCGAATAGAACCGCCGGACCATGGCCATGATCTGCGCCTCGGCGGCGGGATCGGCAGCATCCGGCGCCAGCGGCGCCTGTGGACAGGACCCTTGCTCGCTCACAGTCTTGCCTCCGTGTTTGGCCCGGCCAGCCGCCCGTTGGCGACGCGCGCCAGCAGCGCCTCGCCGTCCTCGCTGCCGAAGCAGGCGTCGAAATCGTCGCATTCGCTGCACACCGGCGCGGCGCAGAGCCGGAACTGCTCGGACGAGCACATCATCCGGTAGAAGAACTTCTTCCACTTCATGTCGCCGCTGTTGCGACGGGCAAGGCCGGGAAAGTGCCGTTGCATCAGCATCGACAGCTCGCCGCGATTGGCCAGCCCGAGGTCCTGCCACAAGTGGTTGGGCCGGAGGCACCGCCGCGCAATCATCGCCGCCGCCAGCACCTCGAACCGCGAGCTTTCGGCGCAATGCATCATCAGGATATCGCGCAGGGCCTGCTCGTTGGCCTGGGTGACGGGCGCTGCGGTTGCCGGCGGCGTCCAGCCGGGGAACAGCAGATCGGCCAAGCCCGCGAATCCTGCGGCGTCCAGCCCGCAACGCTCGCCGGCGGCCACCGCCTCTTCGGCCGACTCACGCAGCGCCAGTGCCAGGATCGAGGCGGCGACGTGGGCATCGAACAGGTCGCGGCCGGCGGCACCGGCGCGCGCCATCAGCGCGTGGTAAAGGCCTTCTCCTCCGATGGCCGCGCCGCTCAAGCGGCCTTCTCGTGAGTCTGGCAATTGGTCGGGCAGACGCGGGCGCAGGCGCCGCAGCCGATGCAGGCGTCGGGATTGTTCAGCTGCATGACCCGCTTGACGATCTCGTCGTCATATTCGTCGTCCTCGACCACCTCGCCGTCCTCGTGCAGCCCGAACAGGGTCATGACGTCGCGGCCACAGACCTTGAAGCAGCGGCCGCAGCCGATGCAGACGGTCGGGTCGATTGCCACGAGATAGTCAGGCGTCCATTCCTTGCCGCCGCGGTTGAGGAAGCTCATGACGCCGTCTCCAGCTCGGCCTTCTTGGCGGCCAGCGCCGCATAGGCATCGCGCACCCGCTCGGCGACCGCGATCACGGTTTCGACCCCGAGCGGCAGGTCCTCGGACAAGTCGTGGAGGTCCATCTTGGCCTGCATCGCCTTGGCCGAAAGCTTCTTGACCTCGGCCTTGAGAGTTTCGAGGTCCGCCATCTCAGTAGTCCGCCACTTCGGGAAATTTCCCGATCATTTCGATTGCCTGGCCGATCGCCTTTTCCGCTTCGGCGTTGAGCTTCTCGACGCTGTCGAAACCGAAGCGGTGGACGTCGCGTAGCGCCTTGTTGATAACGACGAGCCGCCCGCAGGTCAGCAGCATCTTGCCGAAGCCCTCGTGGCTCAGTTTCATCATCGGGCTGACCATCCGGCCGGCCCGCCGCTCGATGGCCAGGCACAGCGCGCCGTAATAGAGTTCGAGCCGCCAGATCGTGTCGGGATCGGGGTCGCTGATAATCGGGATGGCGCGGCGCTTGTCCTTGTCGACGATGAACGGCTCGATCAGGTCCCAGTCGCTCTTGCGGTCCCAGGCGCCGTGGGTGTCCTGCGCGCGGATCTGGGCGACGAGGCTGGCGGCAAAACCGTCGATGACGGGGGTGTCGATGGTATCCGACATGGTCAGGCTTCCTCTTCCTCGAAATCGAAGCTGCGCTCGCCGCTCTTCGCCATGATCTTGCGCAGCCACGGCGGCGGCGTGCCCTGGAGAACCTTTTGCAGCCTGGCGAGCATGGCCTCGATCGGTTCTGGCTCGGCGACCTTCATCGGGTGGATGTTCTGGGCGACGACGCGGGCCGCGCCCGAACCGCCGATCGCGGCGACGACGAGGATCGAAACGCCCCGGAGCGCCTCCAGCTTCGGCGCCAGCTTGTCCTCGTCGCCGTCCTCCTTGAGGTCGCCGGAGAACGCTTCGACCTTGTCGAGCGCCCAGCCTTCGGACGTCAGGTCGTAGATCGCGAGATTGCGCGCCCAGCCGAAGTGGGCATCGATGCGCTTGCAGTCCTGCGTGGCGAAGGCGACTTTCATGCGGCCAGCTCCTTTGATGGCGGGGGCGTGGAATGCGGATCGGATGCGGGATCGGGCGCCCAGGCATCGCGCCAGTCATCGGGGCGAGTCTCGTGGCGGGCGTGCATCGCCATGTTGCCGATGGCGAAGATCAGGTCGCGCGTGCCCCGGTAGCCGACCGAAAGCTGGTGCGCGGCGCCGAGCCAGTCGAACATCGGCAGGCCGATGCGGAAGTGCGGAATGCCGAGCCGAGCCGCCTCCTGGCGGCCGTGGCTGTGAGTGATGAGCAGGCGGGCGCCTTCCTCGCGCGCGGCGGTCTCGAGATCCTCGAGATCACCGATGACGACGTGGGTGGCGGGCACGCGGGCATTGAGCGGCGAGGCGGTCGAGGTTACCGCCGTGCCGATCACCGCGCCCATCTCGGCGAGCATCGAGGCAAGCGCGAAAAGCAGGTCCGGCTCGGCGCCGATCGCCAGTCGGCGGCCGCCGATGTGGAAATGGCCGTCGAGCATGGCGTCGACCAGTTGCCCGCGCTGGCGGCGGTATCTGGTCGCGACCGGCCGGCCGGATATGGCGCTGAGGTGGGTGATGAACGCATCGCACGGCCCCAGCCCGGTCAGGCGCTCGAACACCCGGCAGGCCACGCCGGATTTCGCCGCCAGCGCCTCCGCCGCCGGCCGCATCGCCTCGCCGATGGCAATGGCGTGGCCGGCGCGGGCAAGATCGCGCGCGGCATCGACGCCGCAGCCGCCGAGCGTCGTCGGGGTGAAGTCCTGCGGGATGTGGCCATCAAGCGAGCCGGAGAGATCGGGCAGGAACACCGGCTCCAGCCCGAACGCCTCGATCGTATCGCGCAGTTCGTCGATGTCGCCCGGCGTCAGGTGGCAGCCCGGCAGGACGGCAAGGCGCCGGGGGTCGCGGGCGGCGTTCTCCGGCGTCTCGACCAGGTGCTCGACCATCGCGGTGACCGCCGCCGCCCAGCCATCCTGGAAGGCGCCGGCGAAGTCGGGGGTGTTGCACGGGACCAGCGCGACATTCGCCAGTTCGGGATGGCGGCGGCGGATGTCCTTGACGAATCCGCCGAGGTCGTCGCCCTTGATCTCGGTCACCCCGGTCGAGCAGATGCCGATCAGTTCCGGGCTCGTGCGCTTGACGATGTTGAGCACCGCCTGCTCGACATTGTCGAACCCGCCGAGCACGGTCGCCACCTCGCTCATTGCCGTGGTCTGGAGCGGGATCGCCTCGCGGAAGTGGCGGACGAACAGGACCAGGCCGAAGCTGGTGCAGCCCTGCGAGCCGTGGAGCAGCGGCATCGTCCCGCGCATGCCCATGAACGCCAGCGCACCGCCGATCGGCTGGCTCATCTTCAGCGGGTTGACCGTGCAGGCCTTGCCGGATTTCGCGACCGGGGTGGCAGGTGCGTCCATGTCAGGCCGCCTCCCGCCCCGTCGCGGCCTGCTCCGCCAGTGCCGCATCGACCGCCTTGCGCACAAACGGCTTGCAGCCCCCGCACCCTGAAGACGCGCCTGTCGCCTGCATGACCGCGCCCGGGCTGTCGCAGCCGCCAGCAACGGCATCGGCGATCGCGCCGGCGGAAACCCCCTTGCACTGGCAGACCAGGCGGTCGCGCGGGTCCATGGCGGCCGGCGCTTCCGCCAGCGCGCGGGCCTGCCAGCTCTCGCCGGCATCCCACGGCGCCGGCGTGCGCACCTGCTCCCACATCGGGTTGGCAATTGTCCGGTCGATCTCGGCCACCATCGCCACCATGCCGTGATAGCCGGCGAACCCCAGATGGCGCTCCTGGTTGATGTCCATCCACGGCATCGCCGCCTTCAGGGCGACGAACTGGCTGCGCCCGCCCGAGAGCATGATATCGGCCTCGGCCTCCTTCAGCATCCGGTACATCTCGCGCGGGGTCATGTCGTCGATCATGTGCGCGTCCTCACCCATGATCTCCTTGATCCGCTGCTTGTCCTCCTCGGTCGATTTCTTGACCGAGGTGCCGACGACCTCCATCCCGGCCTCCTGCAGGGCGGCGACGACCGACCAGGATTTCACCCCGCCGGTGATCAGCAGCACCCGCTTGCCGGCCAGCCGCGCCTTGTAGGGTTCGATCCCGGCCCAGGCGCGTGCTTCCTCGCGGGCGATCACCGCCTCCGTGCGCGCCATCAGTTCCGGATCGGCGCCGCGCTCGATCAGCAGCCGGGCGATTTCGCGCAAGCTGTCCGAGGTGTCGCCGATGCCGTAGAAGCTGCCCTCGAAGAACGGGATGCCATAGCGCTCCTCCATCTTGCGGGCGACGTTGATCATCGCCTTCGAGCAGACCATCATCGCCGCCCTGGCCCGATGCGACCAGGCGACCTCGCGGTAGCGGGCATCGCCCGAAATGCACGAGAGGATGCGGATGCCGAGCTCGTCGAGCAGCGGCTTCACCTGCCAGAGTTCGCCGGCGAGGTTGTATTCCCCGATGATATTGATGTCGTACGGCGTCGTGTATTCCGGCTCGATCGTCCCGATCACGTGCTTGAGCAGCGCCTCGCCGGCGAGCTTGTTGCCGAGGTTCTTTGGCCCGACGAAGCCCGGTGAATGGATCGGGATGCACGGCAGGTCGAACTTTTCGCTCGCCGCCTTGCACACCGCGTCAATGTCGTCGCCGATCATCGCCGGCACGCAGGTCTGGTAGACGAATACTGCCGGCGGATCGTACTTTTCCCTGATCTCCCGGATCGCCTTGAACAGCCGCTTCTCGCCGCCGAAGACGATGTCGTTTTCGGTCATGTCGGTGGTGAAGCCGGTGCGATAGAGCGTCGGTCCGCTGCTCAGCGCGCCGCGATTGTCCCAGCTCGAACCCTCGCAGGCGATCGGCCCGTGGACCAGATGGGCCACATCGGTAATCGGCTGGAGCGCGATCTTGGCCCCGTCGAAGGCGCAGCCGCCGGCCGCGCCCCCTGGCTGAAGCTGCTTGGTGCAACCTTTCTTGCGCTCCTTCTCGGACTTCGCCTGGTTCTTGTCGCAGCCGGGTTCGTTGAAGACGTCCTGGATGGTCTGGTTCAGGCTCATCGATGTATCCAGTTCATCGCTAGGGTTTCAACGCGCCCGGCTGCGCCGTTTCGACATCAGCGGATGATGTCGAAGCTGTAGTCGGTGGTGGCGATGCCGTCGGTCGTGGCATCCATGTGCTCGAAGATCCGGTCGAGGATCGTCACCAGCACGTTGAGTGCGCCCTGGTAGCCCCAGATCGGGTAGCGGTGCTTGTGGTGGCGGTCGAAGATCGGGAAACCGAGCCGGATCAGCGGCACGCCGGTGTCGCGTTCGAGATACTTGCCGTAAGTGTTGCCGATCAGGAAGTCGGGCTTCTCGGTGAACAGCAGGCTGCGCATGTGCCACAGGTCCTTGCCCGGGTAGGCCTTGCAGCCGGCGCCGAACGGCGAGCTGTCGAACAGATCCTGCATCTTGGCCGCCCAGGCCTTGCCGCCGTTGGTCGAGAGCACGACGATCGGCTCGCCGCCCAGTTCCATGATGAACTGGGCGAGGCCGTAGCAGAGGTCGGGATCGCCATAGATCGCGAACTTCTTGCCGTGGATGTGGGCATTGCTGTCGGCGATGGCGTCGACCAGCCGCCCGCGCTCCCGCGCCAGCGAGTCCGGGATCTCGACGCCGGCGAGCCGGGCCACTTCCATGATGAAGCGGTCGGTCGCCTCGATGCCGATCGGGCTGTTGAAAGCGACCGTCTCATGGCCGTGGTTGGCGATGAACGGCAGGGTCTTCTCGGTGCAGTATTCCTGCATCGAGATCGTCGCCCTGGCATGGACCGCGTTGGCCGCGTCCTCCAGCGTGGTGCCGCCGTCATACATGCGGAACTCGCCGTCGGTCGGCGTATCCCAGACGTCGGAGTTGTCGCCCAGGATCGTGTACTCGACCTTCATCGTCTCGAAGATGCGCTTCACTTCCCGCAGGTTGCCAACGGTGTAGCCGTCGAACCCGCCGAGGAAGTTGATTTTGGCATTGGGCTGGCGAACCAGCGCCGGCACGGTCTTGGCCTTGCCATCCCAGAAGTGCTCGAGAATGCCCTTCATCGCGTTGTCGTAGCCGGTCACGTGGCTGCCGACGAACGCCGGAGTGTGGGCGAAGGGAACGTCGAATTCCTCGGGGACCGAGCCCTTTTCCTTGGCCGTCTTGATGAAGGCGTTGAGGTCGTCGCCGATCACTTCGGCCATGCAGGTCGTGCTGACCGCGATCATCGCCGGCTTGTACATCGAGTAGGTGTTGGCCAGCCCGTCGATCATGTTGTTGAGCCCGCCGAACACCGCCGCGTCCTCGGTCATCGACGAGGAGACGCACGAGGTCGGCTCCTTGAAGTGGCGCGAGAAGTGCGAGCGGTAATAGGCGACGCAACCCTGCGAGCCGTGGACGAACGGCAGCGTCTTTTCGAAGCCGACCGCGGCGAACACCGCGCCGAGCGGCTGGCAGGCCTTGGCCGGGTTGACCGTCAGTGCCTCGCGGCTGAAGTTCAGTTCCTTGTATTCTTCCGTCTTCGCCCATTCGACGACGCGTTCGACTTCGGCGACATCGTGCCGGCCTTCGAACTTGGCGCGCTTGTTGGCGATCAGTTCCTTGTATTCGGGTTCGCGGAACAGCGTGAAGTGGTCTTTGACCTGGTTCGGATCCTGGGGCATCGGGGCCTCCTCAGATTAATCGATGAATGGGGCGCGGGGTCTTGGCCTGCCCCGCGCGGGGGGTCACTCGGCGGCGATGGCGAGATAGTCGCTGCCGCTGTCCTTCCACGGCGTCGGCGCCATCTTCCAGACCGGCGAGTTGATCGCCATGTCCATGTCGCGCGCGAAGATCGCGAAGCCGTCGTAGCCGTGGTACGGGCCGGAATAGTCCCACGAGTGCATCTGGCGGAACGGCACGCCCATCTTCTGGAAGACGTACTTTTCCTTGATGCCGGAGCCGACCAGATCGGGCTTCACCGTCTCGACGAACTTCTCGAACTCGTAGCCGGTGACGTCGTCGTAGATCAGCGTGCCGTCCTTGACGTAGTGCTGGGCGGTGCGCTGGTAATCGTCGTTGTGGCCGAACTCGTAGCCTGTGCCGACGACATTCATGCCGAGGTCTTCATAGGCGCCGATGACGTGGCGCGGACGCAGGCCGCCGACGTAGAGCATCACCGTCTTTCCGGCGAGGCGGGGCTTGTACTTGTCGATCACCGCCTGCATCAGCGGCTGGTACTTGGCGATCACCGCCTCGGCGCCGGCCTGGATCTTCTCGTCGAAGTAGCTGGCGATCTTGCGCAGCGATTCAGCGATCTTCGACGGGCCGAAGAAGTTGTACTCGACCCAGGGGGTCCCGTACTTTTCTTCCATGTGCCGGCTGATGTAGTTCATCGAGCGGTAGCAGTGGAGCACGTTGAGCTTGGCTTTCGGCGTCGCTTCCAGTTCGGCGATGGTGCCGTCGCCCGACCACTGGGCGATGACGCGCAGGCCCATTTCCTCGAGCAGGATGCGGCTCGACCAGGCATCGCCGCCGATGTTGTAGTCGCCGATGATGGCGACATCATAAGGCGAGGGCTCGAAGGCCGGCGCCTTGCCTTCGGACTTGTCGAACACCCAGTCGCGGATCGCGTCGTTGGCGATGTGGTGGCCGAGGCTCTGGGAGACGCCCCGGAAGCCTTCGCAGCGCACCGGCACGATGGTCTTGCCGTCGTATTCGCGGCTCTTGGCCTTGGACACCGCCTCGATGTCGTCGCCGATCAGGCCGATCGGGCATTCCGACTGGACCGAGATGCCCTTGTTGAGCGGGAAAAGCTGCTGGATCTCGTCGATGATCTTGGCGAGCTTCTTGTCGCCGCCGAAGACGATGTCCTTCTCCTGGAAGTCGGAGGTGAACTGCATCGTCCCGAAGGTGTCGATGCCGGTGGTGCCGACATAGTAGTTGCGGCGCGAGGCCCAGGAATACTGGCCGCAGCCGACGGGGCCGTGGCTGATGTGGATCATGTCCTTGATCGGCCCCCAGACCACGCCCTTCGAGCCGGCATAGGCGCAGCCGCGGATGGTCATCACGCCGGGGATCGACTTGATGTTGGACTTGACCCCGCAATCGCTCTTGCCTTCCTCGTGGACGTTGAGGTGCTTGGCGCGGCGCTTGGCGGTCTTTTCCGGGTAAACGGCCAGGACTTCCTGGATCAGCGCCCGGTTGCGTTCCTTGACTTCGGCAATGTCGGTTGGATTCGAGACGCTCATCTCGGTGACTCCTGCGTTCTGGTCGATGTGTAACCGATGCCCCCGGGCCTCCTGGGGTTACGGAGGAGGCCCGGGGAACCCCGGTCGGTCAGACGGCGAGCTGGGAGGCGGTCAGGCCCACCTGGGTCTCGTCGATCGCCTTCATGATGCCGTGCTCCATCAGCAGGTCTTCGAGTTCGTCCATGGTGATGGGGGTCGGGATGATGCCCTTGCCGGCATTGGCGTGGATCTTCCCGGCGAGCTGGCGATATTCGTCGGCCTGCTGCGATTCCGGCGCATATTCGATCACCGTCATGCGGCGCAGCTCGGCGTGCTGGACGATGTTGTCGCGCGGGACGAAGTGGATCAGCGAGGTGCCGAGCTTCGCCGCCAGCGATTCCGCCAGTTCCAGCTCCTTGTCGGTCTGGCGCTCGTTGCAGACCAGCCCACCCAGGCGCACGCCGCCGGAGTTGGCATATTTGAGAATGCCCTTCGAGATGTTGTTGGCGGCATACATCGCCATCATCTCGCCCGACATGACGATGTAGATTTCCTGGGCCTTGTTCTCGCGGATCGGCATGGCGAAGCCGCCGCAGACCACGTCGCCGAGCACGTCGTAGGAAACGTAGTCGATGTCGTCGTAGGCGCCGTTCTCCTCGAGGAAGTTGATCGAGGTGATGACGCCGCGGCCGGCGCAGCCGACGCCCGGCTCGGGACCGCCGGATTCAACGCAGCGGATGTCCTTGTAGCCGATCTTCATCACGTCCTCGAGCTCGAGGTCCTCGACCGAGCCGGCTTCGGCGGCGAGCGAGAGGATCGTATCCTGGGCCTTGGCGTGAAGCATCAGGCGGGTGGAATCGGCCTTGGGGTCGCAGCCGACGATGAGGATGCGCTGGCCGAGGTCGGCGAGCGCGGCGAGGGTGTTCTGGCTGGTGGTGGACTTGCCGATCCCGCCCTTGCCGTAGAAGGCGATCTGACGAAGAGACATTGGGTCTTGCTCCTTGTGTTGCGCGAACTTTCCGGCGCCGGCTGCCCGGCCCCGGCATTCTCCCGTCGCGACTTCTTGCGGGCGGCGGGTCAGCCCGGAACCTCTCTGATGGGGGTGTTCCAAGGCTGCGGATGCTGCGTTGCAACGGCCGTGCCAAACCTGTCCTGTCGTGCGCAAACGGGCAGGAAACGGGCGTTTGTCGCGCTTGCGCCGGGCATCGTGGCTATGTGTCAAACGGGACAATCGCTCTGGCCTTGTCGCAAAGGACACACGCGATGCCGCTCACGGTTGCCGCCGACATCGCAAATTCGCGCGGACAACGGGTTGGCCCGGTTCTTGCTGCGCCGCACACACTGAAAAACGGCGGAGAAACGCGCATGCAGATCGGGGTAGAAACCAGCAAGGCGGTGGACCAGCGCCGGGTCTTCGTCGTCGATGACGATGAAGTGACCCGCGCCGCGCTCCAGTTCATGCTCCACGACGAAATCGAGACGCATGAACTGGCCAGCCTCGCCGAAGCCTATGCCAAGGGGGCGGACTGGCTGGCCCCCGATCTCGTCATTCTCGGCATCAGTCTGGTCAAGGCGCAGGGCGTCGGCGGGATCGCCGAAATCGCCAAGCAATGGCCTGGCGCGCGGGTGTTGATCGCCACCGGCAAGGACGACGAGGCCGAAGCCCTCGCCGCGCTCAGGGCCGGGGCGCACGGCGCCCTGCTCAAGCCGCTGAGGATCGAGGCGGTTCGCCAGAAGGTCGATACGATGCTCGGCCGCGCCGGCGCGATGCCGCTGATCCAGCTCGGCGGGCTTTGACTGACACCCAATTACCACCAGAAAGGAAACAGGCCATAAAAATCAGCGCACGCAACCAGATCAACGGCACGATCAGCGCCATCACCCCCGGCGCGGTCAACGGGCAGGTCAAGGTCGATATCGGCGGAGGCAAGATCATCACCTCCAGCATCACCGAGGAAGCGATCGCCGAACTCGGGCTGGCGGTCGGCGACGCCGTGACCATCTTCATCAAGGCCAGCGACGTGCTGATCGGCAAGTAACGGTCCGGCGGTGGTGGTCAGTCTTCCACCGCCAGGATCACGTGCGAGGCCTTGAAGCAGGCCAGCGTCTGCGAACCTGGCTCCAGGCCGAGCTCGCGGCGCGAATGGCTGGTGACGATCACTGCCAGTTCGCGCCCATCGCCGATGTCGAGGACGACCTCGCTCTCCACGCCGCCTTCGTTGACCGAGACGACAATTCCGCCCAGCAGGTTGCGCGCCGACAGGCGCAGGCCGGGCGTATCGGCCAGCAAGGTCACCAGGCTGGCGTTGATCAGCGCCACGGCCTGCCCGCCCGGCCGCAGTTCGAGCGCCTCGACGCAGGAATGGGTCACCAGCGCATCGATGACGATGCGATCGTTGACCAGCAGGCCCACCTCGGCATTGACCGGGCCGTGGACCACTGCGGTGACGATACCGGGCAGCATGTTGCGCGAGGTGGTGCGCAGGCGCCGCTCGCGATCGAACGGCAGGCGATAGACCGAAGCCATGGCTCAGGCCCCGGCGAACAGGGCTTGCAGCTCGCCGTTCGCATACATCTCGCGAACGATGTCGCTGCCGCCGACGAACTCGCCCTTGATGTAGACCTGCGGCAGGGTCGGCCAGTCGGAGAACTCCTTGATTCCCTCGCGCAGGAACGGATCGTCGAGCACGTCGACGCCCAGGTACGGGCGGCCGATCGCATCGAGCACCTTGACGACGCCGGTGGAAAACCCGCACTTCGGCGCGGCTGGAATGCCCTTCATGAACACGACGATCTCGTTGTCGGTGATCAGCTTGCGGATGCGGTCGGAAGTGGCCACGGCATTTTCCTTCAGGTTTCGGGGGTGAAAGTCTGGAGCGCGAGCGCGTGCAGCTCCGCGCCCATGGCGCTGCCGATCGCCTCGTAAACGAGCTTGTGCTGCTGGATGCGGCTCTTGCCGGCAAAGGCCGACGAGGTGACCCGCGCCGCCCAATGGTCGCCGTCGCCGGCCAGGTCGATCATCAGCACCTCGGCATCGGGCAGGCCGGCGAGGATGCGAGTCCTGATCGCCTCAGCGTCCATCGCCATACTTCGCTCCTTTGCTGGTCGCGTGATTGACGCGAAAACCGGTTTCGACTTTTCGCAGCACGCTCAGACGAAACTCAGCACTTCGATGACGACGTCCTCGGTCCCCAGCAGGGTCGCCTGGCAGGCGAGGCGCGATTTCGAGCCGACTCCGACCATCATGTCGAGCTTGCCGTTCTCGTCCGGGCTGATCTTCGACACGCCCTTGCGGCCTTCGAGCACGAAGACGTGGCACTCGCCGCAGGCGGCCTTGCCGTCGCACTTGTGGCCGACCTTTTCGCCGGCGGCGAGCAGGGCGGAAAGAATGGTCATGCCTTCGCTGGCGGGGACGACATTGCCGGACGGCTTGAAAGTGATCGTGGTCATGCGAACTCCATGGGTCGAAAGATTGGTCAATAGATGGCGGCGCCAGCCCCGCTGTTGATCGACGAGTCCTTGAGCCGGGCGACCATGAAGGCGACCTGCTCGGCGCTGAGGTGCGGGTGGAACGGCAGCGCGATGGCCCGGTCGGCCAGCTTTTCGGTGACGAACAGGTCGCCCTTGTTCCAGCCCAGCTCGCGATAGGCGCGCTGGAGGTGGAGCGGGCTGCAATAGGCGTGGGCCTCGACGCCTTCGGTGGCCATGTCCTCGAGGATGGCATCGCGCGAGGACTTGCTGAACCGCGTGCCGAGGTGGACGACATAGGCGAACCAGTGGACCTCGGCGACGTCGGGCCCGAGATAGGGCGGCTTGATCCCCTCGAAGCTCTGCATGAACCCGTCATAGAGCGCCTGGACGCCGCGCCGCCGCTCCAGCAGCACGTCGAGCCGGCGCAGTTGCGACAGCGCCAGCGCGGCGGTCACCTCGCCGATGCCGGCACCGAGCGGGGAGGACAGCGTGGCCGAGACCGAGCGCCTCTCGCCGAGCGACCGGCCACGCAGGCGGCGGATCGTCATCGCCAAGTCGGGATCGTCGCTCAGGACGATTCCACCTTCGCCGCAGCAGATCACCCCTGGCTGGGCGAAATCGAACAGGGCGACATCGCCGAAGCTGCCGACCACGCCATCGCGGTGCCGCGAGCCGATCGCTTCCGAGCAGTCCTCGACCAGCAACAGACGATGCTCGTCGGCGAGCGTACGCAGCGCAGGCCAGTCCGCCGGGTGGCCGTTGGCATTGGCGACGACGAGTGCGCGCGTCGCCGGTGTCACCTTCGCCGCCGCCTTGTCCGGCGCCAGGGTGCCGGTCCAGTAATCGACATCGGCGAACACCGGCACAGCGCCGGCGGCCAGCACCGCGTGACCGGTCTCGCGGAACCCGTAGGCCGGCAGGATCACCTCGTCACCAGGGCCGATCCCGCGCGCGCGCAGGGCGAGGAACAGCCCGAGCGCCGCGCTGCCCACGGCCAGGCCATGGCGCCGGCCGGCATGATCGGCGAATTCCCGCTCCAGCGCCGGCACCAGCGGCCCGTCTCCCAACCGCTGCCCGCGCAGCACCGCTTCGACCGCGGCGAGATCGGCCGGGACGAGATCGGGGTCGCTGAACGGGATCTGCACCGGTTCGCCGGTGGCGATCGCCACGACATTGCTCATGGCCTCGCCTCCGCATGGACGGCAATCAGCAACGCGGTCGCCTCGCCCGGCTCGCTGGTGACGCGGATGCAATGGCCGGCGGTGTCGAGCAGGTGCAGGTCGGCGCCGACGCCGCGCCGGAAGGGCTCTTCCAGCACGTCGGCGGCATCGCACCGGCGGCGGCCGACCGCCGGCAGCAACTGTGCCAGCCCGGCATCGAGCAAGTCGGCGCTGCCGGCCGGGCCGAGCGCGGCAAGCAGGGCATCAAGGCGGGAGACCGCATCGGGATCAAGGGCCATCAGCGCCTCCTCATTGCCAGAACAGCTTCTGCGGATCGGCATTGAGCCGGTCGAACAGGTCCACCAGCCGGGCATGGCGGCTGTCCTCGATCCAGCGGTCGAGCCGGTGGTCCTTGCGCAGCAGGCGCCAGCCGGGCGGGGTCTCGTTCCAGCACAGCCGGGCCACGTCGATGGCGCTGCCATCGGGTGCGACCGTGCGCGAGCAGCAGGGGCTGCGGATCAGGTAGCCATCCGCCACCGCGATGACCGTCGGCGTGACATAGCGGTAGCGCGCCCGGTCGCCGATCGCGCGGATGACCCGGCGCAGGTCCATCTCGTTAGGCTGGCTCGTTGCCGGGCGGCTTTCGGGCGGGCAGGACAGGGCCAAGCTCATGCGTGCGCCTCCCGCACCAGTTCCTCCTCGAGGCAGCCGACCACCGCGCCGCCGGTGAACTCGACCAGGTAAACCGGCGTATTGCTGTCCCCATGGTGGCCGACGTTGACGATCTCACCGGTCACTCCGGCCGCGACGATCACCGCATCGGCCGGAAACCCGGGATGGCTGCCGTCGTTGACCAGATCGAGCGCCGCGCAGACCCGCTGGCCCCATTCGAACACCGGCTCGCGCTGCGGGATCATCGCGCCGCCTCCGGTTGGCGCGGTGCGAAGGCGGACGGGAAGTCGTCGTCGCCCTCTTCGCCGGACATCGCTGCGACAAGCTCGCGCCGCTTCATGCCGACCCGGTGGCCGGTCTTCACGAACTCGACGCCATAGATATAGAACTGCTGGAGAAAGGTGCCGATCGAGACGACCACGCCTTCCTCGCCCTTGCTGACCAGCAGGTCGCCCACCTCGCGACCGGGATAAGTTCCGTCGTTGCGGATGTGGCGCAGCGCCCGCACGCGTTCGCCATAGCGGAACGCCGGCGGCGCGTTAAGTTCGACGACCTCGCTGTCCCGGGCGATCTTCATGACTCGTCGTCCAGCCGGTCGAGCACGTCGATCAGCAGGCGCGCGCCGATCCGGTCGAGAGGCTCGATCTCGAGCAGCTTTTCCGCTGCCGCCCGGCCCTCGGCCAGGTGGCCGAGCCGCAGGCTGAGATAGGCGTAGCCCTTGAGGCAGAACAGGAAGAAGCGCGGCACCAGCGCCCCCCAGTCGGAAAATGCCGCGTCACCGGCGCGCACCTGTCGCCAGTCGTCGCCCAGCAGGTTTTCGTCGAGCGCCTTGTCGAGGCAGCGCTGCACCGTCAGCAGGGCATCGACCAGCCGGCCCTTGTAGAAATAGAAACGGTAGAACGCGATCAGCACCGCGACATGGCCCGGCGCGAGCGCCGCCGCCTGCAGCAGGTGCGTCTCGGCGACATCGGTCAGGTGATAGCGTTCGGCGGCCTTGTCGAGGTGCATGCGCGCGGCCGCGGGCAACCCGCCGCCGAGCAGCGGGCTCGACAGCACGGTCGCCTCCATCGCGTCCGAGAAGCCGCCGAAGCCTTCCCCCAGGCCGGCGCTGGTCTGCGCCCGCCCGCTCATGCCGCAGTTCTCGGCAGGCTGGTGTCGATCACGCAGGTCAGGTCCACCGGGCAGATCGCCACGCACTGCGGCTCGTCGAAATGGCCGATACATTCGGTGCATTTCGCCGGATCGATGACGAACGTGCTGCCTTTCTCCGAGATCGCCTCGTTCGGGCAGAGCGCCTCGCAGGCGGTGCAGTTGGTGCACTGGCTGGCGACGATGCGGTAGGGCATGGATCGGCCTCCTCAGCTCGCCAGCAGGGCGCCCTGGCGGATCGCCGCATCGCCGCGCGGCGCATGGACGATCTCGCCCGAGGCGACTTTCGCGCAGTAATCCTTGAACCAGGCCAGCGCCGACTTCTCGATATATTCGTGCGCGAACTGGTCGACCGGCTCGATGCCGGCGGCGGTCAGGTCCGCCTTCGGGCAGCCGCCGATCTTGGCGACGAACACCGCGTGGCAGTCGTTGATCGCGGTGATGATCGTGGAGAGGCTGTCTTCCTCGCCATAGCCGCCCTGGCAGTAGAGGTCGACGCGGCGGTGGCCGACGAACTTGGCGCCCCTGGCGCTCAGCTCGTAGATCTGGAATTCCTTGGCATGGCCAAAGTGCTCGTTGATGATCGAATGGCCCTTGGTGGCGACCGCGACCAGCACGTCGATTTCACCGGCGGCATCCAGCCCGTCCATCGCCTCGGCCTTGGCCGCGACCTTGGCCTGGCGTTCCGCCTCGACCGCCTGCTGGTAGGCCTTGCGGCCGTCGGCGTCGTATTCGACCTCCATCGCCATGATCTTGTCGGTGGTGAATTCGGCCGAACGGTCCTCGCCCAGGAGGCCTACCGCGTCGGCGCGGCACTGGCGGCAGTGCCGCATCATGTTCATCTCGCCCTCGCAGGAGTCCTGCAGCGCCTTCAGCTCCTGCGCCGTCGGCCCGCGCTGGCCGTTGAGGCCGAACACGGTCCCATGCTCGGGCGCCGAGATCAGCGGCATGATGTTGTGCAGGAACGCCCCGCGCGACTTCACCGCGCGGTTGACTTCGACCAGGTGCTGGTCGTTGATGCCGGGGATCATCACCGAGTTGATCTTGGCGAGGATGCCGCGTTCGGTCAGCATCTCCAGGCCGAGCAGCTGGCGCTCGGTCAGGACTTTCGCGGCCTCGTAGCCGGTCAGCCGCTTGTTCTCCCAGAAGATCCACGGATAAATGTGCTGGCCGACCTCGGGATCGACCATGTTGATGGTGATGGTGACGTGGTCGACCTTGTACTTGGCGATCTCGTCCACCCAGTCGGGGAGCGCCAGGCCGTTGGTCGAAAGGCACAGCTTGATGTCCGGCGCGACTTCCGAAATCAGGCGGAAGGTCTCGAAGGTCTTTTTCGGGTTGGCCAGCGGATCGCCGGGTCCGGCGATGCCGAGCACGGTCATCTGCGGGATCGTGGAAGCGACTGCGAGCACCTTCTTCGCCGCCTGCTCCGGGGTCAGGCGCTCCGAGACCACGCCGGGGCGGCTCTCGTTGGCGCAGTCGTACTTGCGGTTGCAGTAGTTGCACTGGATGTTGCAGGCCGGCGCTACCGCGACATGCATGCGGGCATAGTGGTGGTGGGCTTCCTCGCTGTAGCAGGGGTGGTTCTTGACCTTCTCCCAGATCTCCGGCGGCATGTCCTCCGGCCCGTCCGAACTGCCGCAACTGGCCTTGCCGCCCTCGCTGCTGGTGCCGCAGCCTTTGTGCTCGGCCATCTTCTGCATGACGTCGGAGATGTCGACGACCGGTTCGGCGGGGTGAAAGACGGGATCGGATTCGGCCATGGGCGGGTCCTCGTGGGCAGCCGGCCCGACGCCGGCGTGGGGGATGCGTGCTGCATCGCAAGCCCCGTGCCAAAGCCCGAAAGGCCGCGTTTCCGGCGCTTTCATGCTGCGGTGCGACATACATTGTCGCGCCATTGCCAGTGCTATTGTCGCGTACCGGACATGGCACGCACAAAAAGACGGCGCCGGTTTCCCGGCGCCGTCAGTCAGGTTCGTGTCAGATCCTCAGGCGACGATGCGGGCCAGCGCCTCCGCCAGCGGCAGGTCGATCACCGCGATTCGCTGCTCGTCGAGGAACCGCAGCTCGTTGCGGGTGAGCGTCGCGGCTTCGACGATCGCATAATGCCGGTCCGCCGAACGCTTGGCGATCTGGCGCGCATATGTGCGCAGCAACTGGTCGTGGAACCGGCAGCCGACGAACACGAAGCCGAGGCCCGTTCGCCGCCGGCGCACCTCTTCCGGGATCGGCGTCTGGATGTCGATCTCGGTCAGCACCTCGACATAATCGGCGTCTGAGATCAGGTAATTGGCCGATGGCGCAACCCCGCCGTGCGGCGCATAGAGCAGCGTGCGCGCCGCGGCGGCCGCCTCCTCGTCGAGTGCCCCGCCCTTCGCATCGTAGAACCGGAACCAGCGCGCTTCGCCGATGCCGGCGCGGGTGATGCCCTGGACCTCGGCCCAGTCGGCCCCGGTTTCCGCCAGTGCACGGCGCATCTCGCCGGTGTACCAGCTGTCGACGATCAGCCGCAGCGGCAGCCCGGCCAGCCAGCGATGGAACGGCGTCGGCGCGACCGGCTCGGCGAAGGCCTCGTTCATCCACAGGGTGACTGTGTCGCGAAACCGGCGGCTCTCGATATATTGCGCCGCCGCCCAGGCATTGCCTTGCGCCCGCTTGGGCAGCGCGGTCTTGCCGGCGAAGAACGCGGCCAGCGCCTCCGGGGTCATCGGCGCCGCCGGTTCCGCCAGGGCGGCGATGCCGGGGCCGAGGTAGGGCGCGAGCGTGCCGGCGGCCAGCCCGGCGGCGACTTCGCCCAGCAGCACCTGCGGATCGACGGGAGCGAGCGTTGCCATGGCTCAGGCCTCCCCGCTGCGCTTTTTCGCCTCGACCGTGATCGGCAGGCGGGTTTCGGCATCCATCTCGGGCAGGTCCAGCACCCAGCCATTGGCCAGCCGCACCCAGCCGCCCCACAGGGCCTCGCGCTCGGTCTCGACGATCGGCTCCTCCAGGTCCTTCTTGGGCACATAGGCCGACAAGGCGCCCTCGGCGCGGCGGATCATCACTTTCATGCGGTTGGCTCCTTCATCATGGCTCGTCCGCACCTGCGGGGGGAAGTGTGGCCAGGCGCAGCGCCGGCCCGGTTCCGGCCGGCCGATGCGCGGCCAGCCGGGCCGCCAGCGAGGGCACGGCGGCGATGCGCCGGCGCGCCGTCTCGCGGATCGGTTCCTCGGGATCGTCGAGCAGCGGGAACAGGTCCTCCTCGACGCAGCGTTCGGCGACCTCCTGGCGCACCAGCACGTCGGAATCGGCGATCAGCAGGCAGAGCTGGTCGATCGGCAGGCGCGCCGCCACCTCCCGCCGGACCCCGGCATCGGCGTCGAAGCACATGTCCGGCAACGCCCGCGGGTCGATCCGCCGCGCCACCCAGCCCCGGACCTCGGGGTCGGGGTCGTGGCGGACCAGCGGCAGCAACTCGGGCGGCATGCGCCGCACCGCGATCAACCGCACCATGTAGGCGTCGTCAGCCAGCGCCGGCAGCAGGTCCTGGCCGCGCAGGCGCGAGGCGGCGGCCATGCGCACGTGCTGGTCCGCGTCGTGCAGCATCGGCCGGATGCGGTCCTCGGGCAGGCGCAGCGTCGCCATCGCCCGCACCTCCGGCTCCGGGTCGGCGAGCAGCGGCGGCAGCCGGAACAGATTGGCATAGCGCGCCGCCCCGGCCCGCACCTCGAAATAGGGGTGGTCGAGGTACTGGTCGGCAAGCGTCGGATTGCCTTGCAGGAAGCGATCGACCCGGCGCGCCCGGCGGTCACGGATACAGGCCTGCCCTTTGGCGCACAGCCCCATCGCGTTGATCGCCTGGTGGTCGCATTCGCGACACCGCACCGGCCGTCCCTTCCAGTCGAGGATGGCCCCGGGATCGTCGGCCTGGTCGCCAGCCGTATCGCCGGTCTGCTCGGCGTTCATCGCCCGGCTCCGCCGGTTCAGGATCAGGCCGGCACGCAGGTCTTCGGCACCGGGCAGACCTCGGCGCACTTGGGCATGTCGAAGTGACCTTCGCATTCGGTGCACTTGGCCGGATCGATGATGAAGGTATCGCCCTTCATCCGGATCGCGGCATTCGGGCATTCGAATTCGCACGCGCTGCAACCGGTGCACTGCGAGGCGATGATCTTGTAGGCCATGGTCGACTCCTGGACCCGCCAGACGCGGCGGCAATGGGTTTGCCCGCTGCCTAGCAGGATGCGTGCCAGTGCTGCGGTTCCGTGGCTCCCGGCCGCCAGCGGGGATTTTCGTGTCTCCAACCGGACACGAATTGTCGGGACTGCTGCAAATGACCCGGGGCACCGCGCACGGCGGCCTGCCGGCCTCGCAAATGATTGATCTCCGTCAACGACCCCGAAGCCGCAGCGGTCGATGAATTCGTCAGCAACGCTATGGGAGGATCACGGCGATGGATGCTAGCTTCGTATTGTCAACCGAACCGCCGATTCCGCCGGTGGAGTCGGAACGTCCAGAGTTGGCGGTGGATATTCTGGCGCGAGATACCATTCCCGCTACGCCGACCCTTCTGGAAAGCACCGAGGAGCGGCTTGGCACGAAGCCCCTCGATGCCCGGCGGTACTACTCCCGTGAATTCTTCGATCTCGAAAATGAACGCATGTGGCCGCGCGTGTGGCAATATGCGGCGTGGTCCTACGACATTCCCAATCCGGGCGACGTCGCCGTTTACCGCAACGCCGGCCGCTCGGCGCTGGTCGTACGGCAGCGCGACGGCTCCATCCGCGCCTTTGCCAACACCTGCCTGCATCGCGGCCGCGAATTGTGCACGGAAACGGTTCAGCATGTTTCCGAGCTGAGATGCCCTTATCACGGCTTCACCTGGGCGATCGATGGCAATGTGAAGTGGCTCCCCTGCCTTTGGGATTTCCCGCAGGTGAAGAACGAAACCCACAAGCTTGCGGAACTCCGCTGCGAGCAGTGGAACGGTTTCGTCTTCATCAATTTCGACAAGGACGCCCCTTCGCTGCGTGACTACATGGGCAAGATGGTCGAGCAGTGGGAGGGCGTGGAGGCCTGGAACTTCCACAAGCGCTACCGCGCCGTTTCCGTCATCCGGCCTGCGGCGTTCAACTGGAAAGTCTGCATGGATGCCTTCCTCGAGGCGCTCCATGCTTACGAATCCCACACGCACATCCGCGCCGGCGGTAGCGATGCTCAGACGCAGTATGACGTGTGGCCCGATGAGCCGCATTTCAATCGCATGTATACGCCGATGGGCTACCCTTCGCCGCATTGCGTGCCCCGGCCAAGCGACGAGGAAGTCGTCGAAAACTACGTCAGCACGTTCGCGCCCGAATTCGTCGGCGGATCGGAGATGGTGCTGAAGCCCGGCGAAACGACTCGTGAGGCGCTTCATCGCATTACCTCACTGGTCCTCAAGCGGCGGCTCGGGATCGATTTCAGCAACGAGCCTGTTTCCTATCTGGTCGATCCGATCCAGTACCTCATTTTCCCCAATTTTGCCCCCTGGGCATCTCTTGGAGCGCCAATCGCCTATCGGTTCCTCCCTGGCGAAGATCCGGACCACTGCATTTTCGAAGTGCAAGTGTTCCTGCCTTTCGAGGGAGAGCGGCCGCCATCAGGTCGCACGGTATTCCTCCAGCCGGATGAATCCCTCGATAGCGTTCCCGAATTGGGGAGCTTCGGTCACATCCTGCAACAGGACTTCGACAACCTGGAGTCGATGCAGCGCGGGATGAAGGCCAACGAGTCGAATATGCTGACTTTGGCGGAATATCAGGAAGTTCGCATACGTCATTACCAAAGCACCATCGACAAATACATCGCGTCCTGACGAGACAGGCAGCGCAAGTGGCCGGCACCGAAGTGCGGTGCGGGACACTTGCGATGACCGGAACGGAACATGGACTGCGACCTGTCGCCCGTTGGTTCTGCGGTCATGTTATGAGCCCGCCGGTTTGATAGCCCATCTGCGCCGCTGAAGCACTTGTGCCGGTTACGCAGCACGAATATCAAACCGTGGACCCTCGTTATGACTGCGGGACCAGCAGCTGGGGGCAGGTCAGGTAAGTCATTCCACCGTCACGCTCTTCGCCAGGTTGCGCGGCTGGTCCACGTCAGTCCCCTTCACGCAGGCGACGTGATAGGCCAGCAGCTGCACCGGCACCGCATAGACCAGCGGCGCGATCAGCGGGTGGACCTTGGGCATCTCGATCGTCGCCAGGCATCCTTCGCCCGCCTCGGCCAGGCCTTCGGCATCGGAGATCAGCACGATCTTGCCGCCGCGCGCGCGGACTTCCTGCATGTTGGAAACGGTCTTCTCGAACAGCGGCCCCGATGGCGCCAGCACGATCACCGGCACCGCCTCGTCGATCAGTGCGATCGGGCCGTGCTTCATCTCGCCCGAAGCATAACCTTCGGCGTGGATATAACTGATTTCCTTCAGTTTCAGCGCCCCCTCCAGAGCCAGCGGATAATCCGCCCCGCGCCCCAAGTAGAGCACGTCGCGCGCCGGAGCGATCAGGTGGGCCATCGCCGCGATCTCGTCGTCATGCGCCAGCGCCGCGTTCAGCGCCGCCGGCGTCTCGATCAGCTGGCTGACGACGTGGCGTTCGTCCTCCCGCGTCATCCGCCCGCGCCTGACTGCCAGATGCGCCGCCAGTGCCGCCAGCACCGCAAGCTGGCAGGTGAACGCCTTGGTCGAGGCGACGCCGATCTCCGGCCCGGCGTGGGTCGGCAGCAGCAGGTCGGCCTCGCGCGCCATCGAGCTGGTCGGCACATTGACCACGACGCCGATGGTCTGCCCCGCCGCCTTGCAGTGGCGCAACGCTGCCAGGGTGTCTGCCGTCTCGCCGGACTGGGAGATGAACAGGGCCAGCCCACCCGGCTCGAGCACCGGATCGCGATAGCGGAACTCGCTTGCCACATCGATGTCCACCGGCAGGCGGGCGAACTGCTCGAACCAGTACTTCGCCACCAGCCCGGCGTAGTATGAGGTGCCGCAGGCGACGATCGTCACCCGGTTGATCGCGGAAAGATCGAAGTCGATCTGCGGCAGCGCCACGCTTTCGTCCACCTGACGCACGTAGCTGCGCAAGGTCTGGGCGACGACGGTCGGCTGTTCGTAGATTTCCTTCTGCATGAAGTGGCGGAAATTGCCCTTCTCGATCGCCACGGCCGAAGCCCCGGAGGCGACTACCGGGCGCGAGACGGCATTGTTGTCCTTGTCCCGGATGTCCGCTCCCTGGCGCGACAGCACCACCCAGTCGCCTTCATCGAGGTAGGTGATCTTCTGAGTGAGCGGCGCCAGCGCCAGCGCATCGGAGCCCAGGAACATCTCCCCGTCGCCATAGCCGACCACCAGCGGCGAACCCAGCCGCGCGCCGATCAGCATGTCGGGACACTTGCGGAACACCACCGCCAGCGCGAACGCGCCGCGCAATTGCGGCAGGGTCACCTTCACCGCCTCCTCCGGCGTGGCCCCGCTCTCGACCGCCTCGGACAGCAGGTGCGCCACCACCTCGGTATCGGTATCGCTCTCGAACACCCGGCCCTTGGCGGTCAGCTGCTCCTTCAGTGCGCGGAAGTTCTCGATGATGCCATTGTGCACCAGGGCCAGCACCTCGGTCGCGTGCGGATGCGCATTGTTCGCCGTCGGCGCGCCATGGGTGGCCCAGCGGGTATGCGCGATCCCCAGTGTCCCCGGCGCCGGGTTCACCGCCAGTTCCCTGACCAGGTTGATCAGCTTGCCCGGCGCGCGGCGGCGGATCAGTTCCCCATCGTGCACCGTGCAGACGCCGGCAGAATCGTAGCCGCGGTATTCCATCCGCCGCAGCCCATCGACCAGCCGGTCCGCCACTTCCTCATGCCCGATAATGCCGATGATGCCGCACATGCCTGGAATGCCCTTCTAGAGTGTGTAGGGTACGCGGATACCCGGCATTTCCGCCGGAAAATCCTGTGTGTTGCGGGTGACGAGGATCCGCCCGGTGACTTGCGCGGCGGCCAGCGTCAACGCATCGCCCAGCGCCATCGCCGGGCGCTGCGCCCGCAAGGTCGCCCCGCGCCGCGCGATCTCCTCGCTCAGTTCGACCACCTTGAAATGGCGGAGAAACTCCTCGACCCGATCGGCATCGCCACGCGCCGCCGCCAGCACCTCGGCCCAGGCCATCCGCGTGATCGAGCGTTCGGGGGTCGAGACGATCGCCGTCCGCGCCGCGCCATGGCCGACCAGCGCATCGACGAGGATCGCCGTATCGAACAGCGCCGCGCTCGCCATCAGTCCGGCTCGCCGCCGCGCATCCGCCGCAGCAGCACCTGCGCATCGCCGATGTCCGCCCGGTCCCGCCACATTCCGCAGAACGGGTCGATCCCCTTGCGCGAAACGCCCTCGCGCAGCTGCGTCACCGCCTCGCGCACCAGCGCCGTGCGCGACAGGCCGCGTTCGGCCGCCGCCTCGTCCAGCCAGCGGATGTCGTCGTCGGGAATCTCGACCAGGGTTCTCATCGGGCGAATGATATCACCCAATGATATACAATCAATGAACGGCTTTCGCGATGGTTCAGTCGCCGTCGATCAGGTTGCCGAACTGGCCGAGGATCGAGCCTTCGCCGCGGCTCTGCCCGCCGCCCGGCATCGCCGCGGCCAGCATCCGGCCGGCCAGGCGGCTGAACGGCAGGGACTGGATCCAGACCTTGCCCGGCCCCCGCAGCCGCGCGAAGAACACGCCTTCGCCGCCGAACATCATCGACTTGATCCCGCCTACCCGGGTGACGTCGAACTCGATGCCGCGGGTGAACGCCGCAACGCAGCCGGTGTCCACATGCAGCTCCTCGCCGGGCGCCAATTCGCGTTCGATCACCGTGCCGCCCATCTGCACGAACACCCAGCCATCGCCTTCCAGCTTCTGCATGATGAAGCCTTCGCCGCCGAACAGGCCGGTCATGATCCGCTGCTGGAAGTGAATGCCGATGGAAACGCCGCGCGCCGCCGCCAGGAACGCATCCTTCTGACAGATCAGCGTGCCGCCGACCGAGTCCAGCTTGACCGGCAAAATAGCGCCGGGAACCGGGGCGGCAAACGCGACCCGCGCCTTGCCGCTGCCCTGATGGGTGAACACCGTGGTGAACAGGCTTTCGCCGGTAATCAGCCGCTTGCCCGCACCGAGCAGAGCGCCCATGAAACCGCCGCCCGATTGCCCGCTGCCATCGCCGAACACGCTGGCCATGCCGATGTCGGCATCCTTCCACACCATCGCCCCGGCCTCGGCCACGGCGCTTTCGCCCGGGTCCAGCTCGATCTCGACAAATTGCAGCTCCTGGCCCTTGATCTCGAAATCGACATCGTCGGCCACGCTGCCGCTGCGGGAATGGCTCCAGGGGGAGTTGCTCATTTCTTTTCCGCCTTCTTCTTCTTCATCGCATCGTGGAAACGATCGGCCCAACCCGGCTTGACCAGCTGCTCGGCCCGCACCAGCCGCAGTTCCCCGTCCGATACATCGCGGCTGACCGCGCTGCCGGCCGCGACGATAGCGTCCGCACCGATCCGCACCGGGGCGATCAACGCCGAGTTCGAGCCGATGAATGCCCGCTCGCCGATCACCGTGCGGTGCTTGAAATAGCCGTCGTAGTTGCAGGTGATGGTGCCGGCGCCGATGTTGGCCCCTGCCCCGACTTCGGCGTCGCCGACATAAGTCAGGTGATTGGCCTTGGCCCCCTTGCCGAACACGGCATTCTTGACCTCGACGAAGTTGCCGATCTTCGCCTTCTCGCCCAGCACCGCACCCGGCCGCAGCCGCGCGTAAGGCCCGATCGAAACTCCGGCCGCCAGGGTCGCTCCTTCGAGATGGCAGAAGGCATGGATCGTCACCCCGTCGGCCACCGTCACGCCGGGCGCGAACACGACGTTCTGCTCGATGGTGACATCGCGGCCCACCACCGTGTCCCAGGAAAACCACACGGTCTCTGGCGCTACCAGCGTCGCGCCGTCATCCATTGCCCGGCGGCGGCGGCGCTGCTGCCAGCGCGCTTCGGCCTCGGCCAGTTCGGCCCGGCTGTTGATTCCCGCCACCTCGTCGGCATCGTCGGTGACGACGACCGCGCAGAGCCGGGCGTCCCGGTTGGCGATGTTGACGATGTCGGTCAGGTAGTATTCGCCCTGGGCGTTGTCGTTGCCCACCCGCGACAGCAGGGCGAACAGGTCCGCCGCCTTGACCGCCATCAGCCCCGAATTGCACAGCCCGCAGGCCCGCTCTTCCGGCGATGCGTCCTTGTGCTCGACCATTTTCGCAATCCGCCCGTCGCTGGCGATCACCCGGCCATATTGCAGGGGATCGGCCGGCTCGAACCCGAGCACCACCACCGCCGGCGCATCGGCGGCGTTCAGCCGGTCAAGCATCGCGGCCATGGTTTCGGCGCGGACGAACGGCACGTCGCCATAAAGGATCAGCACGTCGCCCGCAAAACCCGCCAGCGCCCCCTCGGCCTGTTGCACGGCATGGCCGGTTCCGAGTTGCGGCTCCTGCACGGCGATGGTCGAGCGATCTCCCAATGCCCGTTCAAGCTGCTCGCGCCCGTGGCCCGCGACCACCACCACCCGCTCCGGCGCCAGTTCGGCCGCGTTGGCCATCAGGTGCTCGACCATCGGCCGCCCGGCGATCGGGTGCAGCACCTTGTGCAGGTCGCTCTTCATGCGGGTGCCCTTGCCGGCGGCGAGGACGACGACGGCCAAGGGTGCCGTGGCGGAATGTGCAGGGGTTTCACTCATGGTGGCGGTTCAATGCCAGCAATTTCTTGCGGTTTCCATACGAAGCCGCCAACGGCGACGGCATGACCGGTTTTCCTTTCGCAATCGTTGGCTTTGATCTCGACGGCACCTTGCTCGATACGGCGGGGGACCTCGGCATGGCGCTCAATCACGCGCTGGCGATCGCCGGGCGCCCGCCGGTGCCGGGCGACGAAACCCGCAATCTCATCGGCGGCGGCGCCCGCCAGATGCTGGACCGCGCCCTGGCGCTGACCGGCGGCACCGAAGGCCTCGATATCGACGCCCTCCACGGCGAACTGATCGACTATTACCGCAGCAACATCGCGGTGCACTCCCGCCTGTTCGCCGGCGGGGAACAGATGCTCGACGACCTCGCCGCCCGCGATGTCCGCCTTGCCGTCGCCACCAACAAGCGGGAGGATCTCGCCGTCCAGCTGCTCGGCGAACTCGGGCTGGCGGACCGCTTCTACACGATCATCGGCGGCGACACGCTCGGCCCCGGCCGCGCCAAGCCCCGGCCGGACATGCTCCACGAAATGGTTGCCCGCGCCGGCCTCGGCGCCCAGCCCCGCGCCGCTTTCGTCGGCGACACCACGTTCGACACCCATGCGGCGAGGGCCGCGGGCCTGCCCAGCATCGCCGTAAGCTTCGGCTTCAACGACCTGCCGCCCGGCGAACTCGGCGCCGACGCGGTGATCGACCATTACGACGAACTGGTCCCGGTGCTGGCGCGGTTGTAAGTCTCCGAGCCGCGCCGGCCTCAATCACGCCAGCGCCACACCCGCCACAGATACCAGGCGAATGCCGCCAGAAACATCACGCCGATGGCGGGACCAAGGATCGCGTCGACCTTGTGGATCGCCCCGGAAGCCCAGACCCCGCCGCCGATCAGCAACGCGTTCCAGACCGCCGCGCCGGCAAAAGTGAAGGCGAGGAACCGCGAGTGGCTCATCCGCGCCAGCCCCGCCGGAACCGAAATCAGCGTGCGGAAGAACGGCGAAAACCGCATGGCGAACACGATCCACTGGCCATGCCGGCGGAAGAACGCGGTCGATGCCTCGACATCGGCCCAGGTCATCGTCAGCCACCGGCCCCAGCGATGCACGAACGGCCGCAGGCGCTGGTAGCCGAGCCGGTGCGCCATGACGAACCATACGTAGTTCCCCAGCGTCGAACCCACGGTTCCCCACCACAGCAGCGGCCAGAACCGGAATCGGCCTTCCGCGAGCGCAACGCCGGCCGCGCCCATGATCAGTTCCGAAGGGATCGGCGGAATGATGTTTTCCAGCGCCATCAGCAGGGCGATACCGAGGTAGCCGCCACGGGCGATGACTTCGACGATCCATTCGCCCATGTTCAGCCTCTCTGGCTCGTGGCGAACCGCCGCCGGACCGACTTGCGCGAGATCGCAAGCAATGGCCGCTCCACCCAGACGAACACCGCCACCGACAGCAGAATGGCGCTGCCAGCCATGGCGCCCGCCAGCGGCAGGACCGGCCAGGGCGTGACCCGCGCTTCATCGAGCGCGATCCAGCCATGGATTACCGGCAAGTGGACGAGATAGAGCGCGAACGACGCCTCGCCGAGCAGCACCAGGGCCCGGTTGCGCCCCAGGCGGCGTGAGAGCGCCCCGCGGCCCCCGCCGAAGCTCCAGATCAGCAGGGCGATCGGCGCGAGATAGGCAAGCTGCATCCGCCAGGCCTCGGCCATGCCGATGGCCGGAAACAGGAACATGGCGCCGACCAGTGCCGCCAGCGCCGCCAGTTCCATCGCCGTGGCCCGGGTGCCGGCCCAGCGGGGCCGGGGCAGCCGGTAAAGCACCATGCCGATGGCGAAATCGAGCAGGCGGGTCAGCGGCAGGATATAGGTCAGCCAATGGGTCGGCGTCATCGCCTCGCCGGCGTGGATCGCGCCATGGCCGCTCCTGGTCCGCCACAGCACCATGGCCGTCACCGCCGCGAGCAGGATGCCGGCCAGCCAGGCGATGCGGCCCGGCGACCAGAATGCGAGGGCGGCGAAGCAGGCATAGAAGAACAGCTCGTCAGAAAGGCTCCAGCTCGGCTCATTGAGCGAGAAGTATGCGTGATCGTCCGGCACCCAGCTTTGCACCAGCGCGAGATTGGCCAGGCTCACCGGCAGGCTCAATGCCCCCGCCGCGACCAGCGCCGCGATGGCGAACGGCAGCCCGCACAGCCAGTGCAGCGGCGCGATCCGCGCCACCCGCAAGGCGAGATACTCGCCCCGGCCGATCCGCCCTTCCCGCAGCCTGGCGCCATAGGAATGGCTGAGAATGTAGCCCGAGAGCATGAAGAAGAACGAGACCCCGGCAAAGCCTTCGGCAAACAGTGTCCGCGCAACCGGCTGCAGCGGGTTCGGTTCCTCCGCCAGCATCCACAGATGCGATGCGAGCACCGCCAGCGCCGCGAAAAATCGCAGCGCGGTCAGTTGCGCGAGACGGTCTCCGGGTTCCCGCAGGTCGGTCAAGCCGCGACCATCTCCGCGTGGCGCCGCTCGATCGCCTGCCAGATCAGCCCGGCGGTGTCGCTGCCGTTGAACCGGTCGATGGCGACGATCCCGGTCGGCGAGGTGACGTTGATCTCGGTCAGCCACTCGCCGCCGATCACGTCGATGCCGACGAACACCAGCCCGCGCTTCCTCAGCTCCGGCCCGAGCGCGGCGCAGATTTCCGCCTCGCGCGGGGTCAGTTCGGTCGCCTCGGCCGAGCCGCCGACCGCGAGGTTGGAGCGGAACTCGCCCTCGCCCGGCCGCCGGTTGATCGCGCCGGCCACTTCGCCATCGACCAGCACGATCCGCTTGTCTCCCTTGGCCACGTCGGGAAGGAACGGCTGGACCATGAACGGCTCCTTCCACATCTGCGAGAACACCTCGACCAGCGCGCCGAGGTTCGAGCCATCGGCGGGCACCCGGAACACCGCCTTGCCGCCATTGCCGTGCAGCGGCTTGATGACGATGTCGCCCGGATACTTCTGCTGGAATGCCCGCACGTCCTCGATCCGCCGCGCCACCAGGGTCGGCGGCATGAACTGGGCGAAATCGAGCACGAAGACCTTTTCCGGCGCATTGCGCACCGATTCCGGGTCGTTGACCACCAGGGTCCGCCCCTTGAGCTTTTCCAGCAGGTGGGCGCCGGTGATGTAGCCCAGGTCGAACGGCGGGTCCTGGCGCATCAGCACGACGTCGATCTCGGCATCGAGATCGATCAGCCGGCCTTCGCCGAGCGCGTGATGATCGCCCGCCACGCGCTGCAGCTTTTCGACCGGCTGCGCCCAGGCGGTCACCCGGCCCGGCGCGCCGGGCACCGATTCCCATGCCAGCGAGCCGACGTCGTAGTACCACAGGTCGTGCCCTCGCTCCCGCGCCGACAGCATGAGCGCGAAGGTCGAATCGCCGGCAATGTTGATCGAATGGAGCGGGTCCATCTGGACCGCGACGCGCAGGGACATGGGTTTGGAGACTTTCAATCGAGATTCATCGAGGCGTTGACGATGTGGCGCGGCCAGCGCCCGGGCGCAAGCAGCAGCACGTCGACGCGCAGGCATTCATCGCCCGCGACATAGCGCGGCGCCAGCCACTGCGCCGCCGCCACGACCCGTCGCAGGCGGCGTGCATCGATGGCCAGGTCGAGCGCCGCGTCGCTCGCCCGCCACTTGACCTCGACGAAGGCGACGATGTCGCGCCGGCGCACGACGAGATCGACTTCGCCCGCCGGGCAACGCAGCCGCCGGGCCAGCGGTCGCCAGCCGTGGAGCATGAGATAGAGCGTCGCCAGCCACTCCCCGCGCCGCCCGCGCGCCTCGGCCCGGCGCCGGTTCACCGCAGTTCCAGTGCCCGCGCATAGAGCGTCTTGCGGTCCATGCCGGTCATCCGCGCAACCGCCGATGCCGCCTGCGATGGGCCGGCATGGGCCAGTTCCGCCCGCAACAGCGCGTCCGCATCGAATGCCGGGCCGGCATCGGCGACCGGGGGCGCAACCACCAGCACGATCTCGCCGCGGGGCGGCTTCGCGGAATAGTGCGCGATCAGTTCTTCGACCGGCCCGCGCCCGCATTCCTCGTGCAGCTTGGTCAGTTCGCGCGCGACCGCCACCTCGCGCCCGGGCAGCCCCTGCCCGATCGCCGCCAGCGTATCGAGCAGGCGCGGCGCGGTCTCGTAGAACACAAGGCTCGCCGGAACCGCGGCCAGTTCGGCCAGCATCGTCGCCCGCGCCTGGGCCTTGGCCGGCAGGAAGCCGGCGAACAGGAACCGGTCGCTCGGCAGGCCCGACAGCGCCACCGCCGCGATCGCCGCGCAGGCGCCCGGCACCACCGTCACCGCGATTCCCCGCGTCCGCGCCTCGCCCACCAGCCGGTAGCCCGGGTCCGAAATCAGCGGAGTACCCGCATCCGAGACCAGCGCCACCGGACCCCGCGCGGCGAGATCGAGCAGGCCGGACCGCGCCGCATCGTCGCTGTGGTCGTCATGCCGGATCAGCCGCTGCTTGATGCCCAGGTGATGCAGCAGCTTGCCGGCCACCCGCGTATCCTCGCAGGCCACCGCATCCACGCCGCGCAATGTCTCGATCGCTCGCAGGGTGATATCGCCCAGATTGCCAATCGGGGTCGCGACGATATACAGCCCCGGTTCAAGTGGCTTGGTCATGGCTCCGGCTCATGAACCACCGGTGCAGGGAACCGCAAGGATGATTAAGTATCGCGCCACAAGTGGCCGCCATCTTGTGGCTTTTCGCGATACGACAGCAAAGGATCTCAAGGTGATGGGCCGCAACCTGGCCTTTGCGGTGATTCAGGCCGCTTTGCTGGCCGTTCTGCTCGCCGCTTGCCAGGTCATTCCCAAAGGCCCGCCCTCCCCGCCCCCGGCACCGCCGCCCCCGCAGACCACGATTCCAACCGACGGCGGTCACCATCGCATCGCCCTGCTGGTGCCGCTGGGAGGCCCGCAGGCCGGCGCCGGCCAGGCCATCGCCAATGCCGCGCAGATGGCACTGCTCGATTCGAACGCCGCCAACCTGCGCATCTCGACCTATGACACCACGACCGGCGTGGCAGGGGCAACCCAGCGCGCGTTGGCCGATGGCAACATGCTGATCCTCGGCCCCCTGCTCGGCGAGGATGCCGACGATGTCGGCCGGGCCGCCCGCAAGGCGCGCGTGCCGGTGATCTCGTTCTCCAACGATGTCACCGCCGCCGGCGACGGGGTGTTCGTCATGGGCAATATCCCCGGCGAGGCGATCGAGCGCGTGGTCGGGCAGGCACGCAGCCAGGGCGCTTCCCGCTTCGCCGCGCTGATTCCGGTCGGCACTTATGGCGAACATGCCTCCAATGCGATGCTTGCCGCGGTCCGCGCTGCAGGCGGGACGATGGTCGGCATGGAAAGCTACGACCGCTCCGGCAGCAACATCGTCGCAGCCGCCCGCAAGCTGAAGGCGCGGGGACCATATGACGCGGTGCTGATCGCCGATGGTGGCCGCATCGCCGCGCTCGCCGCCCCGGTGCTCAAGGCCGGCCAGCCGGCCTTGCGCATTCTCGGCACCGAACTGTGGAGCGGCGATGCCGTCGTCCTGCGCACCCCGGCGCTTGCCGGTGCCGAATTTGCCGCTCTTTCCGACCAGCGCTTCCCCCGCTTTTCCGCCTCCTATCGCAGCCGCTTCGGCACGCCGCCCTACCGCATCGCCACGCTCGGCTATGATGCCGTCCTGCTGACCTTGCGCATCGCGCGGGACTGGCGACCGGACTCCCCGTTCCCCACTGCCCGCATGTATGATCGCGGCGGCTTCCTCGGTCTGGATGGCGCATTCCGTTTCGGCTCCGACGAGGTGATCGACCGCGCGCTGGAAGTCCGCGAGGTGAGCGGCGGCACCGTCCGCGTCGTCAGTCCGGCGCCAGCCAGCTTCACGCCCTGAAGATAAAGCCGGCTTTGCGCTTGGCCGGTGCCGACCGCGCCGGTATAGCCTGCCCATGGCCGATGACCTGTTCGAGAACCCCCGCGCCGCCACCACCGAAAGCTATGACGGCTCCGCGATCGAGGTGCTCGAAGGGCTGGAGCCGGTGCGCCGGCGGCCGGGCATGTATATCGGCGGGACGGACGAGCGCGCGCTCCATCACCTCGCCGCCGAAGTGCTCGACAACGCGATGGACGAAGCGGTCGCGGGCCATGCCAACCGCATCGAGGTCACACTGGAGGAAGCGGACGGCGCGGCCGGCCGCCTGACCATCGTCGACAACGGGCGCGGCATCCCGGTCGATGAGCACCCGAAGTTTCCCGGCAAGTCGGCGCTGGAGGTCATCCTCACCACGCTGCACTCGGGCGGCAAGTTCTCCGGCAAGGCCTATGCCACCTCGGGCGGCCTGCACGGCGTCGGGGTCAGCGTGGTCAATGCCCTGTCCTCGCTGACCCGGATCGAGGTCGCGCGCAACAAGGAACTCTACGCCCAGGAGTTCTCGCGCGGGCTGCCGCTGGCCCCGTTGGCCAGGATCGGCGCGGCGCCCAATCGGCGCGGCACCTCGGTCAGCTTCGTGCCGGATACCGAGATCTTCGGCGCCGATGCGAAATTCAAGCCGGCCCGCCTGTTCCGCCTGGTTCGCTCCAAGGCCTATCTCTACGCCGGCGTCGAGATCCGCTGGAAATGCGCGCCCGCGCTGGCCAGCGCCGATGTCCCGGCGGAAGCGGTGTTCCAGTTCCCCGGCGGCCTCGCCGATCACCTCGCCGAGCAGCTCGGCAGCCGCGAATGCGTCACCACCCAGTTCTTCTCCGGCAAGCAGGATTTCCCGGCCAACGACACCGGCGAGGAAATGGGCCGGGTCGAATGGGCCGTCGCCTGGCCGCTCTGGTCGGATGGCGCCTATTCCTACTACTGCAACACCATCCCGACGCCCGATGGCGGCACCCACGAACAGGGCCTGCGCGCCGCCCTGACCAAGGGCATTCGCGCCTTCGCCGAACTGGTCGGCCAGAAGAAGGCCAAGGACATCACGCCCGAGGACGTGGTGACCGGCTGCGAGCTGATGCTCTCGGTGTTCATCCGCGATCCGCAGTTCCAGTCCCAGACCAAGGACCGCCTGACCAGCCCCGAGGCCGCCCGCCTGGTCGAAAACGCGGTGCGCGACCATTTCGACCATTTCCTCACCGACAACATGGACCGGGGCAAGGCCCTGCTCGGCGCGGTCATGGAGCGGATGGACGATCGGCTGAGGCGCAAGGCCGAGCGCGAGGTCAAGCGCAAGACCGCGACCAACGCCCGCAAGCTGCGCCTGCCCGGCAAGCTGACCGACTGCTCGGGCGAAGGCAGCGGCGAGACCGAGCTGTTCATCGTCGAAGGCGATTCGGCCGGCGGCTCGGCCAAGCAGGCGCGGGACCGCAAGACCCAGGCGATCCTCCCCATTCGCGGCAAGATCCTCAACGTCGCCAGCGCGACCGCCGACAAGATCCGGGGCAACAGCGAGATCGCCGACCTCGTCCTCGCGCTCGGCTGCGGCACCCGCAAGGATTGCAACCCGGACAACCTGCGCTACGACCGCATCGTCATCATGACCGACGCCGATGTCGATGGCGCCCACATCGCCACGCTGCTGATGACCTTCTTTTTCCAGGAGATGCCCGAGGTCGTGCGGCGCGGCCACCTCTATCTCGCCCAGCCGCCGCTCTACCGGCTGACCGCCGGCAAGGACAGCGCCTATGCCCGCGACGACGCCCACCGGCTAGAACTGGAAGCGACGAAGTTCAAGGGCAAGAAGGTCGAGGTCTCCCGCTTCAAGGGTCTGGGCGAGATGAACCCGCAGCAATTGCGCGAAACGACGATGTCACCGGCGAGTCGCGGGATGCTGCGCGTCACCCTGCCGCCCGAGCACGAAGCGCGCGCCGCAATCAAGGATCTGGTCGATCGCCTGATGGGCCGCAATCCCGAACACCGCTTCATGTTCATCCAGAACCGCGCCGGAGAGATTGACCCCGAACTGATCGACGCCTGATCTACCGGCTCGCGTCGATTACATACAATCCCGTACTTCGCATCCCACACATACTCCTGACACGGTTCCGGCGGTGCATTGACAGCGTCCGGATTCCGGGTCGCCGCCTCGATGCCGGGGCGGCCTTTCAGGAGGGGTGCATCATGAAGGTCAAGGACATCCAGACGGCACTGGCCGCCCAAGGTTATCGTGTCGGTCCGCTCGACGGCGTATGGGGCAGGCAGACGACGGCGGCGCTTCGCCAATTCCAGTCCGATCATGGCCTGCAGGCCGACGGCATAGCCGGGCCGCTCACGCTGGCGAAGCTGTTCCCGGGGACACAGGCGCCCGCCGCCGGCTACGGGCTGGACGACCCGGCAGCGGTCTGGTTCAGGGAAGCCCGGCGTCTGATCGGCACGCGCGAGAAGCCGGGCGCGGGGAGCAATCCGGTCATACTCGATTGGGCCGGATCGCTCGGCATCCCTTACGGCGGCGACGATATTCCGTGGTGCGGGCTGTTTGTCGGCCATTGCATCGGTGCGACACTCGCGCAGGAGTCGGTCCCGGTCGATCTGTTGCGCGCGCGTGCCTGGGAGCGGTTCGGGTTCATGACCCAGCCCTGCCCCGGAGCGGTCATGGTGTTCTGGCGCAAATCCAAGCAGAGCGGGCTGGGCCATGTCGGTTTCTATGCCGGAGAGGACGCGACTGCATATCGCATCCTCGGCGGCAACCAGTCGGACTCGGTCTTGCTTGCCTGGGTGGGCAAGGATCGGCTGGTCGGCGCACGTTGGCCGGCGAGCGTGCCCGCGCCGGTGGCGAAAGCAGTAAGGGTGGCCCGCACCGACAGTCTTTCCTGGGACGAAGCCTGACCGTTTCACCAAGGAGATTGCCGGTCCTGACACCATCAAGCCGAGGCTCCTGCGACAACCCGATTCAGCCTTCGGGAACCACCCGCTCTTCGCGCCATTTCTACAGCATCTGGGCGCCCCGTTATCGGGCAATAAGGAGAGCTACCATGGGCATTATTCTTTGGCTGATTGTCGGTGCAGTGGTTGGTTGGCTTGCCGGCATGATCATGCGTGACAACAATGGCGTGCTGATGAACATCATCGTCGGCATCGTCGGTGCCGCCATCGGCGGCTTCCTGTTCGCCGGCGGCACGATCAACAATGCGCCGCTGACGGTTTCCAGCTTCATCACGTCGCTGATCGGTGCGGTGATCCTGCTTGCCATCGTCAACCTGGTTCGTCGCGGCGCGGTGCGATAACCGGCGAGCTTCGATAATGGGGTCGCCCGCCAAAGCGGGTTGCCTCCGCAAATGCGGCCACCTATCCCTGAGGCGATAAAGCCCCACGGACAGGATGGCCGCAAATGCGTTTTGAAGGTACTAGCAACTACGTCGCCTCCGACGACCTCCGGGTCGCGGTCAATGCCGCAGTCACCCTGAGGCGACCGCTGCTGGTCAAGGGCGAGCCGGGCACCGGCAAGACCGTCCTCGCCCAGGAAATCGCCAAGGCGGCCAATGCGCCGCTGATCGAGTGGAACGTCAAGTCCACGACCAAGGCCCAGCAGGGCCTTTACGAATACGACGCGGTCGCCCGCCTGCGCGATGGGCAGCTCGGAGACCCCCGCGTCCACGAGATTTCCAACTACATCCGCAAGGGCAAGCTGTGGGAGGCGTTCACCTCGCCGGAGCTTCCCGTCCTGTTGATCGACGAGATCGACAAGGCCGACATCGAGTTCCCCAACGACCTGCTGCAGGAACTCGACCGCATGAGCTTCGACGTCTACGAGACCCAGGAGCGCATCGCGGCGAAGGAGCGGCCGATCGTCGTCATCACCTCCAACAACGAGAAGGAGCTGCCCGACGCGTTCCTGCGCCGCTGCTTCTTCCACTACATTAAGTTCCCCGATCGCGAGACCATGCAGGCGATCATCGACGTGCACTTCCCCGGCATCCAGCGCACGCTGGTCGCCAAGGCGATGGACATTTTCTACGAGGTCCGCGAGGTTCCCGGCCTCAAGAAGAAGCCCTCGACCTCCGAACTGCTCGACTGGCTCAAGCTCCTGCTCAACGAGGACATGCCGCTCGACGTTCTCCAGAACCGCGACCCGACCAAGGCGATTCCCCCGCTCCACGGCGCGCTGCTGAAGAACGAGCAGGACATCATGCTGTTCGAGCGGCTGGCGTTCATGGCCCGGCGCAATACGTGACCGCGCCCTACAGTGGCCGCTGCGCCTGCGGTGCGGTCACCCTGGCCATTTCCGCCGAACCGGTGACGACGCGGCAGTGCTGGTGCCGCCAGTGCCAGCAGATCGCCGCGGGCGGGCCCACCCACAACGCCGTGTTCGTCGCGGATGCCGTCATCATCCGCGGCTCGCTTGCCGCTTCCGCCTGGACTGCAGCCAGCGGCAATGTCCTGACCTTCCATTTCTGCCCGTCCTGCGGCACCCAGGTCTACGCGCAAAGCTCTGCCCGCCCCCATTTGAAGACCGTCCGTCTCGGCGCGATCGACGAACCGCACGGACTGAGGCCGCAGATGGCGATCTGGACCGACGAGGCGCCGGTTTGGGCACAGATCGACCCGACCATCGAGCACCACCGCCGCCAGCCTGCCCCACCGCCGACGAGTTGACACCATGTTCTTCAATTTCCTCGACGAACTGCGCCTCGCCGGCATTCCGGCCAGCATCAAGGAGCACCTTGTGCTGCTGGAAGCGCTAGACCGCGACGTGATCGAGCAGACGCCGGAAGCGTTCTACTATCTCGCCCGCGCCACTTTCGTGAAGGACGAGGCCCTGCTTGATCGCTTCGACCAGGTGTTCGGCAAGGTCTTCCGGGGCGTGTTCAGCGAATATGGCCAGAACCCGGTCGAAATCCCCGAGGAATGGCTCAAGGCCGTCGCCGAGAAATTCCTCACGCCCGAGGAGATGGAAAAGATCCAGGCGCTCGGCTCGTGGGAAGAGATCATGGAAACGCTGAAGCAGCGGCTCGAGGAACAGAAGGAAGAGCACCACGGCGGCAACAAGTGGATCGGCACCGGCGGCACCAGCCCGTTCGGCCACTCGGGCTACAACCCGGAAGGCGTCCGCATCGGCGGCCAGTCCAAGCACAAGCGCGCGGTCAAGGTCTGGGAACAGCGCGATTTCAAGAACCTCGACAACACGCGAGAACTGGGCACCCGCAACATCAAGGTGGCGCTGCGCCGCCTGCGCCGCTTCGCCCGCGAAGGTTCGCCCGACGAACTGGACCTCGACGCGACGATCCAGGGCACCGCACGGCAAGGCTGGCTCGACATCCGCATGCGGCCGGAGCGGCACAATGCGGTCAAGGTGCTGCTGTTCCTCGATGTCGGCGGCTCGATGGACCCGTTCATCCGCATGGTCGAGGAACTGTTCAGCGCCGCCACGTCCGAGTTCAAGAACCTCGAATTCTTCTATTTCCACAACTGCCTCTATGAAAGCGTGTGGAAGGACAACATGCGCCGCCGCAATGCCCGGCAATCGACCTGGGACCTGCTCCACAAGTATGGCCACGACTACAAGGTCGTGTTCGTCGGCGATGCGGCGATGAGCCCGTACGAGATCAGCCAGACCGGCGGCTCGGTCGAGCACATGAACGCCGAGCCCGGCGCCGTCTGGCTCCAGCGCGTGATCCAGACATATCCGGCCACCGTCTGGCTCAACCCGACGCCCGAGGCCCAGTGGAGCTATTCACAATCGACTAAAATGATCCGGCAACTGTTCAACGACCAGATGTTCCCGCTGACCCTTGCCGGGCTCGAAGGCGCGATGCGCGAACTGACCCGCAAGAAGCACTGAACGTCATCGGTATAGCAGCAGATCGTCCACCTCTGCCTGCCACGCCGCCTCGTCGCGCGCGGCCATCGCCTCGAGGTCGCCGGGCGCCGCGCCGGCATCATCGACCCATTCCCGCAGGCCAGGCCCGCCGTTGATCACGTCGATCGCCAGCCGGTCGAACTCGTATTCATAAGCGAAGTCGCGCCACAGCGGATAGTCGGGCCGCAGGTTGCGGATCGCTTTGAAGGCGAGCGCCTGTACCCGCCAGGGCCGGAACGCGGCATGGTCGTAAAACCGGCCTTCGGCGTGGACCATCAGGGCGCTGCACAGTTTGCCCGCATGTTTATGGAACGTCGGCTCGAACCAGCATGGCCTCAGTGCGCACCCCGCCATCCAATCCGGCGCGATCCGCTCCATCTCCGCAAGGATGGCCCCGGCGTCGAGATCGGGCGCGCCGAACAGCACTTCCAGCGGCCGGGTCGTCCCCCGCCCTTCGGACAGGGCCGTGCCCTCGATCATCACCGTGCCGGCGTAAGCCCGCGCCATGTTGAGGTTGGCGGCGTTGGGGCTGGGATTGACCCAGACCCGGCTGTCCGGCCAGCCGAACCCCGGCGCCGCATCGGGCCGCCAGCCCTCCATCGCGATCACCCGGTAATCCACATCGAGACCGAACCGGCGGATGAACCAGTGCCCCATCTCGCCCAGCGTCAGCCCGTGCCGCATCGGCATCGGCCCGGCGCCGACGAAGCTTTCCTGGCCCGCCAGCAGCGTCGTCCCTTCGACCGGCCGCCCGGCGGGATTGGGCCGGTCCAGCACCCAGACGCTCTTGCCGGTCCCGTGGCAGGCCTGGAGCAGGTAGAGCAGCGTCGTCACGAACGTGTAGATTCGGCATCCCAGATCCTGAAGGTCGAACAGGAACACGTCCGCCGTGTCGATCATCGCCGGCGTCGGCCGCCGCACTTGGCCATAGAGGCTGAACACCGGAATGCCATGGACCGGATCGCGCTCGTCGGCGGTCTCGACCATGTTGTCCTGCTTGTCCCCCTTCAGCCCGTGCTGCGGGCCAAAGGCGCTGGTCAGCCTCACCCCCGCCACCGCCAATGCATCGAGCGAGTGGACCAGGCCTTCGGTCACCGAAGCCGGATGGGCGACAAGCGAGACGCGCTGGCCATCCAATGGCTTGCGCAGGTCAGGTTCCGCCAGCAGGCGGTCGATGCCGAATTTCATGATGCGTCAGGTGCCGCAACCGGCAGCACGAAGCAAGCCGGCGCATGGAAATCGGGCTGCTCCGCCGGATGGGCCAGCGCCCAGTAGGAGAGGACGCCGCCTTCTTCCTCGATGACCGCGCTCACCCCGCAATGCCATGGCAGCGGCGGCAGGCCGGTCAGCGGAATCGCCGCATCGAAAATGCGCAGATCGCCGCTGCCGCGCAGCGTGCAGTCCGGATCGCGCGGCATCGCCCGCTCGCGCATTCCCGCGCGATAGCCGCTGAAGTCATAGGCCGCCCATCGCTCCGACGGGGAGAGGTTGAATTCGCTGTAGGCTTGCCCGGCGCCCGGCCTCACGAACAGCTCGAAGCAGGTGCTCTTCCACAGGCCATCGGCCCGGCCCTTGCCAGCCAGCTTCGGCACCATGAGCCGCCCTGCCCCCTCGACCCGCCAGCGCAAGCGCAACCACCCCGCATCGAAGCCGAGCAAGGCGAATTCCACCGCACGCACCGCGAGGGCCGGCCGCGCCGGGTGGGGAATGAGCCGATCCGTTTGCAAGCGCGCCCCTCCGTGCTAGTCGCCCCGTCTCCCAGACGAGGCGACGATGACCCAGTACCAGTCCACCCTGCTCCGCCTGCTCGACGAGCGCGGCTACATCCACCAGCTGACCGACCCGGAAGGGCTGGACAAGTTGGCCGCAGGCGGCGTGGTTCCGGGCTATATCGGCTTCGACGCCACCGCGCCATCGCTGCATGTCGGCTCCCTTGTCCAGATCATGATGCTGCGTCGCCTCCAGCAGGCCGGCCACAAGCCGATCGTCGTCATGGGCGGCGGCACGACCAAGGTCGGCGATCCGTCCGGCAAGGACGAAAGCCGCAAGATGCTGACCGAGGACGGCATCCGCGCCAACATCGCCTCGATCCGCACGGTGTTCGAGCGCCTGCTGACCTTCGGCGATGGCCCGACCGATGCCATGATGGTCGATAACGACGAGTGGCTGAGCAAGCTCGGCTACATCGAGCTGCTGCGCACCGTCGGCCCGCACTTCACCATCAACCGGATGATGACGTTCGACTCGGTCAAGCTCCGTCTCGACCGCGAGCAGCCGCTGACCTTCCTCGAATTCAACTACATGATCCTGCAGGCCTACGATTTCCGGGAACTCGCCATGCGCCGGGGCTGCCGCCTGCAGATGGGCGGTTCGGACCAGTGGGGCAACATCGTCAACGGCATCGAGCTCGGCCGCCGGATGAACGGGCTGGAGCTGTATGGCCTGACCACGCCGCTGCTGACCACGGCCGATGGCGCCAAGATGGGCAAGACCGCCGCCGGCGCCGTCTGGCTCAACGAGGAGGCCTTGCCGGCCTACGACTTCTGGCAATACTGGCGCAATTGCGATGACCGCGATGTCGGCCGCTTCCTACGCCTGTTCACCGACGTGCCGCTGCCGGAAGTTGCCCGCCTCGAATCGCTCGAAGGGAGCGAGATCAATTCCGCCAAGGTGGTGCTCGCCAATGAGGTGACCCGACTTTGCCGGGGCGACGAGGCAGCGCGGGCGGCCGAATCCACCGCCTCGGCCACGTTCGCCGGCGGTGGCGTCGGCAGCGATCTTCCGGTCCTGGCGGTGCCGGGAGAAGGCCTGACCATTGTCGATGCGCTTGTCGAGATCGGATTTGCGACGAGCCGTGGCGAGGCTCGCCGCCTCGTCGCCGGCGGCGGCGCCCGCCTCGATGGCGAGGCGATTGCCGACGAAAACCACCGCATCCGACTGGAAAACGGGGAAATCCGCCTCTCCGCCGGCAAGAAACGCCACGGCGTGCTGCGTCCTGCAATCGGCTGACATCCTGCCGGCAAAAGGCGGCAAGCCCTTGCCGGTGCTTTACCCTTTCTTGGACATTTTTTGGCATCAGACCCGTCGAGGGGCCAGAAAATCGGCCGAGGAAGGGAACCAGACCATGTCCAGTGGAGCGCAGCTGTCGGTCACCGATCTGCGTCGGTCGACGCGCCATCCGGTCGATCACCGGTTGCTGGCCGAGCATCGGCGGCTGGGTGACCTCATGCTCCATGTGACGAACATCTCCGCCCATGGCTTCATGACGGATACCGAGACCGGGCTGGGCCGGGGCGAGCGGGTCGTCATCCGCCTGCCGGTCGTCGGCCGGATCGAGGCCCACCTGATCTGGACCGCGGGGGAACGCTGCGGCTTCCAGTTCGAGCGGATAATCCGCTTCGACGACTTCACCGCGATGATCGAGACCATGCAGCCCAACGTCCGCCTGCGCCGCGACCGCTGAACCGGGTCGTCGCCCCGCTGGCCTCGCGGGCTTGGCAAGCGCCAGCAGGACTGCCATTCGCTGCCGGGTGAACCGTCCCGTTTCCCCGATCGCCAACCCCGCCTATCGCCGCTACTGGCTGGCCCGCTTCCTGACCGTGATGGCGACCAGCGGCATGGTCGTCGTCATCGGCTACCAGCTCTATGACCTGGCGCGCGGTCGCTACCACATGAGCATTGCCGCCGCCGGCCTGCAGCTCGGCATTCTGGGGCTGGTCCAGTTCGTGCCGGTGGTGGCCCTCAGCCCGCTCGCCGGCGTCGTCGCCGACCGGTTCGACCGGCGCATGGTCGCCGGCATCGGGGTCATGGCGGATTTCTGTGTCGCGGCGGCACTGGCGGCGGCGACCATGCTCGGGCTGGTGACCCTGCCTCTGCTTTACGTGCTTGCCGCACTGCATGGAGTCGTGCGGGTGTTCGTCGCACCGGCCCAGTCGGCGATTGCCCCCAACATCGTGCCGACCGAGCAACTGCCGCAGGCGATCGCGATGGGCGCGATCGCGTTCCAGGGTGGCTCGGTTGCCGGGCCGGCGCTCGGTGGCTTGCTGTTCGCGCAGGCGGCGGGCGCACCTTATGCCCTTGCCGGGCTTTTCCTGCTTGCGGCATCGCTGCTGCTGCTGTCGCTGCCGCCGGTCCCTGCCCCGCCGGATAACCGCCGGTCGCATCCCTTGCGCCAGATGCTGGACGGATTCTCGTTCGTCCTCGGCCATCGCTTCCTGCTCGGCTGCGTCACGTTGGACCTGTTCGCCGTGCTGCTGGCCGGGGCGACCGCGCTGCTGCCGGTGTTCGCCCGCGATATCCTGACGATCGACGGCCACCCGGTCGGCGCATATGGCCTGGGGCTGATGCGGGCGGCTCCGGCGGCCGGCGCCGCCCTGGTGGCGCTGGTCCTGTCGCGGTGGCCACTGGCGCGCAATGTCGGGGTCAAGATGCTGTGGTCGGTCGCTGTCTATGGCGCCGCGACGGTGGCCTTCGGCCTTTCCCGCAATTTTGCCGCATCGCTGGCCTTGCTCTCAATCCTGGGCGCGGCCGACATGGTGTCGGTGTTCATCCGCTCCACCCTTATCCAGTTGCATACGCCCGACGCGGTGCGCGGCAGGGTCTCGGCGATCACGACGATTTTCGTCTCGGCGTCTAACGAACTGGGCGAGATGGAGTCGGGCCTGGCCGTCGCGCTGTTCGGCGCCACCGGCGCGGTCCTGTTCGGCGGTGTCGCCGCCATCGTCATCACTGGGCTGTGGGCATGGCTGTTCCCGGAAATCCGGCGGGCCAGGACGTTCGCAGTCCCTGAAAACCTCGGAGTGAAATCATGACCGGCGAGACTTTGGCCTATGCCGATGGCGATGTCGCCTTGAACGGCCTGCTCTATCGGCCGGCAGCCGCCCCGCGCGCCGCCATTCTGGTGTTCCCGACCATCGCCAATGTCACCGCCAATATCGAACGCAAGGCGACCGCACTGGCGCGGGACGGCTACGTCGCCTTGATCGCCGATTTCTATGGCCAGCCGGTCGCCGATTTTGCCGCCTCGCGGCCGCTGGCGGACGCGCTGCGGTCCGATCCGCTGCGATACCGGGCGCGGCTGGTGGCAGCGCTCGCCGCCCTGCGCCAGGCGGCGGGTCCCGGCCTGCCGGCTGCGGCGATCGGTTTCTGCATGGGCGGCCAGGCCGCGCTCGAACTGGCCCGCTCCGGCGCGGACCTCAGGCTGGCCGCCAGCTTCCACGGCCTGCTCGACACCGCGCTGCCGGCGGAGCCCGGGGCGATCAAGGCCCGCCTGCTGGTCTGCCATGGCGATGCCGACCCGATGGTGCCCCGCAGCCAGGTTTCCGCCTTCCAGCAGGAGATGGACACCGCCGGGGCCGACTGGCACCTCCACGTCTATGCCGGCGTTCGCCACGGATTCACCGATCCCGACAGCGATTCCCGGGGCATGGATGCGATCCGCTACAACGCCAGCGCCGACCGCCAGTCGTGGGCGGCGCTGGCCGGCCTGTTCCACGAAGTGTTCTGACGGCGAACAAGCGCTCAACCGGCGCCGAACGCTTCCGGCGGAAGCGCCATCACCGCCTCGGCCCCCGCTTCGAGCTGGCGTCGCAACGCGCCGGCCTGCGGCAACACACGTTCGGCATAGAACCGCGCGGTGACCAGCTTGGCCTCGTAGAATGGCGCTTCGCCGGTCCCGCCCGCCAGCGCCTTGCGCGCCGCCTGCGCCATCCGCAGCCACATCAGGCCGATCGCGACGATCCCGGCGATCTCCATGAAGGCATAGGCGCCGGCGCCGGCGGTATCCGGGTCCGCCAGCCCATGGCCCGCAAGCCACATCGTCGCCGCCTTGAATTCACCGTTGGCCCGCGCCAGCGCGGTGGCGACCCCGGCCAGGTCCGCCTCGTCGGCCGCGCCGGCGCATTCGGCATCGACCAGGGCGAACAGCGCCTGCACCGCCCGGCCGCCGCCCGCCCCGAGCTTGCGGCCGACGAGGTCCATCGCCTGCACGCCGTTGGCGCCTTCATAGATCATCGCGATCCGGGCATCGCGAACGAACTGCTCCATGCCGTTCTCGACGATGTAGCCATGCCCACCCCAGATCTGCTGCATGGCAACCGTGGTCTCGAAGCCCTTGTCGGTCCCGTAACCCTTGATCACCGGCGTCAGCAGGCCGACCAGATCGGCGGCGGCGGCGCGGACCGCCGGGTCCGGCGACTTGCCGGCGAGATCGACCTGCAGGCCCACCCAGAGCACCAGCGCCCGCATCCCCTCGGTGAAGGCCTTCGCCTCCATCAGCAGGCGGCGAACGTCGGGCTGGACGATCAGCGGGTCCGCGCTTTCGGCCGGTTCGGCGGCGCCGCGCAGGCCCCGGCCCTGCCGCCGCTCGCGCGCATAGGCGGCGCCGTTCTGGTAGGCGACTTCGGCCTGGCCCAGACCCTGGATGCCGACCCCGAGCCGCGCCGCGTTCATCATCACGAACATCGCCGGCAGGCCCCGGTGCGCCTCGCCGACCAGCCAGCCGATGGCGCCGTCGTAGTTCATCGCGCAAGTGGCATTGGCGTGGATGCCCATCTTGTGCTCGATCGCCCCGCAGGAAACCGCATTGCGCTCGCCCGGCCGGCCGTCGGCATCCGGGAGGAATTTAGGCACCACGAACAGCGAGATACCCTTCGAACCGGCCGGCGCATCCGGCAGTCGTGCCAGCACGAGGTGGACGATGTTCTCAGCCAGATCGTGCTCGCCGGCGGAAATGAAGATCTTCCCGCCGGTGATGGCAGAGCTGCCGTCGCCGCGCGGCTCGGCGCGGGTACGGATCAGGCCGAGATCGGTGCCGCATTGCGGTTCGGTCAGGTTCATCGTGCCGGTCCAGGTGCCGGCCACCATCGGCGGCAGGAAGCGCGCCTTCAGGTCATCACCGGCATTGGCGTGGATCGCGTCGATCGCCCCGTTGGTCAGCCCCGGATACATCGCGAAGGACTGGTTCGCCCCGCAGAGGAACTCGTCCACCGCGAAGCCGAGGACATGCGGCAGGCCCTGCCCGCCATATTCCGCTGGCAGCGAGAGCGTGCCCCACCCCGCCTCGCGAAACGCGCGATAGGCTTCGGCGAATCCCGCCGGGGTCGATACCGAACCATCGGCCTGGCGCTGGCAACCGGCGGCATCGCCACTGCGGTTGAGCGGCGCGAGAACCTCGGCAGCGAACCGGCCGGCCTCGTCCAGCACGCTGGCAAGCAGGTCCGGGCCGAGGGCATCGAAGCCGGGAAGCGCCGACCAGGCCGCAATGTCGAGCAATTCCTCGATGACGAAACGGGTATCGCGCACTGGCGCGGCATAGCTGGACATCCCGGCAACTCCCCTCTTCCGCGTGCCTCGTGACACCGGCACCGTTCGGTTCGTCCGATATAGGGAGATCAGACCCCGGCGCTAGGCTCGGAACACTTGCCCGCTTCCAGGGAAGCGACAAAGGCGGCGAGTTCGGCGATCATTCCGTCGATGGCCTGACGCTGGCGCTCCAGTTCGCCGATGCGCTGGCGGCAGAGCGAGAGCAGGGTGGCGCGCTTGTCGCCACCTTCGAGCAGGCCAATCGAATCGCGGATATCGGCAAGGCTGAAGCCGACGCCCTTGGCCCGGCAGATCCACGCCAGGCGCAACCGGTCCCGGCGCGAGTAGCGCCGGACACCGCCGATGCGCTGCGGGGTGACGAGGCCCTCCTCCTCGTAAAACCGCAAGGTGCGCGTGGTGACGCCGAATTCGGTGGCCAGTTCGGAGATGGTCCAGAAGTTCGGCCCACGGCCAGCCGGGGCATGGGGTGGAATCGTATCGCGATCAGCCATGGCCGGCTGGTAGGCGGGCGCAGTAAACGCGCCATGAAGTCGGAAGGTTAACGGGTCGCTACGGATAATTCCGCATGCAATTCACCGGCGGCGTTTCAGTTTTCGATACGCTCCAGCCGATCATCGGCGAGGACCCGGTAGAAGCAGCTGCGCGCGCCGGTATGGCAGGCGGGACCTTCCGGGGTGACCATCAGGACCAGCGCGTCCTGGTCACAATCGACCCTGATCTCGTTCACCCGCAGGAAGTGCCCCGAAGTTTCCCCCTTGAGCCAGAGCCGCCCGCGCGAACGCGAGTGGAAGTGGGCAAGCCCGGTCTCGCGCGTCCTGGCGAGTGCTTCGGCATCCATGAAGGCAAGCATCAGCGGCTCGCGGGTCGCCGAATCGATGGCGATCGCCGTCAACAGGCCATGGCTGTCGAATCGCGGCATGAAGCGGCTGCCTTGCTCGCGGTCATCGGCATCGGGGCCTTGCATCTTGGAACGTTCCCTCGGCATGGCAGCACGACCGCTGCCCTGTTGCGCGATAACCACATGCGCGGGGTAAAATCCACCGCGCAGATGGACGGCGCTTTATCTTCGTCGCGAGTTTTCGCACAAGAGACTCAGTGGTCTCAGGGGGCCACATGAATCGGGCGTTAACCGCGCCAGGGTTCAGGGAAACCGAGCAGCCGACAAGGCGCCGGAAGACCATGAGGGCTAAAGGGCGTGGCGGCCGTTTCAGGGGGGCCACCTGGCGCGAAAGCGGCGCCCGAAAGTTTCGTCACGTGGACGCCCGGGGCTCAGCTCCGGGCGTTTGCTTTTCATGTCCCCGTCACACGTGCGGCAGCGCCTCCTCCAGCACGCGGGCAATGCAGGCGATGACCACTTTCTCCACCCCCGCCCGCTTGAGCGCCCGGACGCAGGCATTGCTGGTTGCCCCGCTGGTCAGAACGTCATCGACCAGCACCACGCGCGCGCCCTTGAGCATCGCGCGTCGTTTCGGCTCGACGACGATCGCTCCCGAGAGGATGCGGGCGCGGGCCAGACGGTCCTTGCCCGCAAGGCTTGGGGTGTGGCGCTGGCGGCGCAGGGCATCGACCACCACCATCGCGCCAGTCGAGCGGGACAGTTCGCGCGCCAGCAGGGCAGACTGGTTGTAGCCGCGCCGCCACAGCCGCCAGCGATGGAGCGGCACCGGGACCAGCAGCCAGCCCGGCCTGATGCCGCCATGCAGCCCGGCCAGCCTGGGCGCGATCAACCGGGCAAATAACGGCGCCAGCGCAATCCGCCCGCCGCGCTTGTAGGCCAGGATCAGCCGCCGGATCGCCTCGTTGTAGATGGTCCCGGCGGCGATGCCGTCGTGTCGTGGCGCCTGGGCCATGCACGGCGCGCAGACAGCACCTTCGGGCAACTCTCCGGCAAAGGGCCGCTGGCATGAGGCACAGGCCGGCTGCCCCGGCTGCACCAGCCCCGACCAGCAGCCCGGGCACAGGCCGCCATGCTCGACCACCGGCTCCCCGCACAGGGGACAGCGCGGCGGAAACAGCATGTCGGCAATCGCCGCGACCGGAGCTGGAAGCTGCATGAACCCCGTGTAATCCCGTATTCCGGCAGTGCCAAGGCTTGCCTGCCGCGATGCGCGGAGGCAGGGAGGCGCCATGGCCGCCGCTCCCCCCCGGATCTTTTCGCCCACGCGCCGCGCCGCTGCCCGCGCCCGCATGCTCGCGCTCCAGCAGGCCGCCGATGCACCACGCTACCTGCTGGCTGACATGATCGAGGACGTGCTCGAACGCCTCGCCTTCCTCCGCGTCAGCCCCCGCCGCGCCCTGATCATCGGCGACCACACCGGCAAACTGGCCAAATCGCTTGAAGGTGCCGATGTCACGTCAGCGGAGCCGGCCGAGGGCTTCGACGAGGAGAGCCCCCTACCCGGCGGCGATTACGACCTGATCGCCAGCCTCGGCACACTCGACACGGTCAACGACCTCCCCGGCGCGCTGATCCACCTGCGCCAGGCGCTCTCTCCCGGCGGCCTGATGATCGCCAGCCTGCCCGGCGCCGGCAGCCTGCCCATGCTGCGCGCCGCGATGCTCGCCGCCGATGGCGACCGGCCCGCCCCGCGCCTCCACCCGCAGATCGACGTGCGCGCCGGCGGGCAACTGCTCCAGCGCGCCGGCTTTGCCGACCCGGTGGTGGACAGCCGCCCGCTCGATGTCGGCTTCCGCTCATTCAGCCGCCTCGTCGCCGACCTGCGCGCCCAGGGCCTCGGCAATGTCCTTGCCAGCCCCGGCCCTGCCCTCACGCGGCACATGCTCGACGCCGCCGAAGCTGCGTTTTTCGGGCCAGCCCGGGAACGCCGCGCCGTCGAGCATTTCGAGATTCTGACGCTCAGTGGTTGGAAAAAGGATTAGTAAAGCCGGGGATTTACCATCCCCGGGCCCCAGTAAACGCGGCCTGGGCGCTCCATATCGAGGTTTTGCCCGACTTGAGGCGCCGCAGGCATATTTACCGCTGCGCGGAATAGCCCGACCGAAGAACCACACACACAACGGCAATGCCACCGGGGTCCGGGGATGGTAAATCCCCGGCTTCCCTTCTCTATTTCCCTTCCAGCACCCGGCAGTCGTCAGACCAGCCGCGCCTGCCGCAGCGCCGCCGCAATGAACCCAGCGAACAGCGGGTGCGGCTCGAATGGCCGGCTCTTCAGCTCCGGATGGAACTGCACGCCGATGAACCACGGGTGGTCGGGCCGCTCGACGATCTCGGGCAACAGGCCGTCCGGCGACATGCCGGAGAACACCAGACCGCCTTTTTCCAGCGACTCGCGATAGTGGGCGTTGACTTCGTAGCGATGGCGATGGCGCTCGGAAATCTCGGTCGTGCCGTAGACCGCTGCGGCGTGGCTGTTGTGCGCCAGCGCCGCCGGATAGGCGCCCAATCGCATGGTGCCGCCGAGGTCGCCGCCTTCGGCGCGCTTTTCCAGCCCTTCCTTGCCCATCCACTCGGTGATGATGCCGACCACCGGCTCGTCGGTGGGGCCGAACTCGGTCGATGAGGCGGCGGCGATGCCCGCTGTGTTGCGCGCGCCTTCGATGCAGGCCATCTGCATGCCGAGGCAGATGCCGAAGAACGGCACCTTGCGTTCGCGGGCGAATCGCACGCTGGCGATCTTGCCCTCGGTTCCGCGCTCGCCGAAGCCGCCGGGCACGAGGATGCCATGCATCGGCTCCAGCTTCGCGGCGATTTCGTCATCGTTCTGCTCGAACACTTCGGCGTCGATCCACTTGACATGGACCCTGACCCGGTTGGCCAGCCCGCCGTGGACCAGCGCCTCGTTGAGCGACTTGTAGGCATCGGGCAGGCCGACATATTTGCCGACGACGCCGATCGTCACCTCGCCCTCCGGCCGCTGGAAGCGATCGACGATGTCCGCCCAGCGGGCCAGTTCGGGCTGGGGCGCAGTCATGCCGAAGTGGTGCAGGACTTCCGCATCAAGCCCTTCGGCGTGGTACTGCTGCGGCACCGCATAGATGTTGGGCGCATCGAGCGCCGGGATCACTGCCTGCTTGCGCACGTTGCAGAACAGGGCGATCTTGGCCCGCTCGCTCTCCGGCAGCGGATGCTCGCAGCGGCATAGCAGGATGTCGGGCTGGATGCCCAGTCCCGTCATCTCGCGCACCGAATGCTGGGTCGGCTTGGTCTTCAGCTCGCCGGCCGCCGCGATGTAGGGCACCAGCGTCACGTGGACGAAGCAGGTCTGCTCGCGGCCCAGTTCGTTGTGCAGTTGGCGCAAGGCCTCGATGAACGGCAGGCCTTCGATGTCGCCGACCGTCCCGCCGATCTCGCACAGCACGAAATCGAGGTCGTCCTGGTCGTCCAGCGCGAAGTCCTTGATCGCGTCGGTGACGTGGGGGATCACCTGTACGGTCGCGCCGAGGTAGTCGCCGCGCCGCTCCTTGGCGATGATGTCGCGATAGATGCGGCCCGAGGTGATGTTGTCCGCCTGCCGGGCCGAAACCCCGGTGAACCGCTCGTAGTGCCCGAGGTCGAGGTCGGTCTCCGCCCCGTCGTCGGTGACGTAGACCTCGCCATGCTGGTAAGGGCTCATCGTGCCGGGATCGACGTTGAGATAGGGGTCGAACTTGCGGATGCGGACCCGGAAGCCCCGCGCCTGGAGCAGTGCCGCCAGGCTCGCCGCCATCAGGCCTTTGCCCAGCGAGGAAACCACGCCGCCGGTGATGAAAATGTACCGCGCCATGGGAATCGGGCCTTAGTCCCTGCCTGCCGCCCCCGGCAAGCTCCTTGAAGGACCCTGCCGGCAGTCATCCACAATTCAAATGCCTGCTCCAGCGCGCCGCGCATGGCGACAGCGCCCGAGACAGGCCGCGAAACTCGAATGTCCCGACGATCCGCCGGGAAATGCCGGAATTACTTCTTCGCCGCCCCTGCCAGCGGGTCAGCCGGAGCCGGCGCGGCGGAACTGGCCGCAGGCGCCGGGACCGCACCCGGCTGGACCGCCGGTTGCGCGGCGCCCGCCAGCGGATCGACCGGCACCGCCCGCTGCAGCGAGGTATCGATCGACTGGCCCGAACTCTCGCGCACCGCCAATGCCGCGAGCACGATGGCCAGGACGACGAACAGCGTCGCCAGCACCGCGGTCGAGCGCGTCAGGAAGTCCGCCGCGCCGCGCGCCGACATCAGCCCGGAAGGGCTGCCACCGACACCGAGGCCGCCGCCTTCCGACTTCTGGACGAGGATCACCCCCACCAGCGCGGCGCCGATCAGCGCCTGGACAACCATCAGGAAGATGAACATGGAACCTCGGTCACAAGCAGGGCGCCAGCCGCCCGTGCCGGGCATCTAGGCGCGTGTTCCGCCTTAGGCAAGGCTGACAGTTTCTGGCACTCAATCGGCGCTGAGCGCTGACGCCGCCGCGATGATCGCCGAAAAGCTCTCCGCCGTCAGGCTCGCCCCGCCGACCAGTGCGCCGGACACCTCGTCCGCCGCCAGCAGTTCGGCGGCATTGCCGGCGTTGACCGAGCCGCCATAGAGGATGCGCACCCCGGCCCCGGCCTCGCCGTAGATTTCCGCCAGCCTGGCCCGCACCGCCCGGTGCATCGCGCCGACATCCGCCACCGAAGGCACGCGCCCGGTGCCGATCGCCCAGACCGGCTCGTAGGCCACTGCCAGGGTGGCCGCCGCGCCCTCGCCCCGGGGCAGCGAACCGTCGAGCTGGGCGGCCACGACCGCCTCAGCCTGGCCCGAATCGCGCTCGGCCTCGGTCTCGCCGACGCAGAGGATCACCCCCAGGCCCACCGCCTGCGCCGCTTCCGCCTTGGCCCGCACGTCTTCATTGCTCTCGCCGTGGCCAAACCCGCCAGAGACTCCCTTGGCAGCCCGCCGCTCGGAATGGCCGACAATGGTGAACCGCGCGCCGGCATCGAGCAGCATCGGCCCCGAAATATCGCCGGTATAGGCGCCGCTGGCCTTGGCGTGGCAATCCTGCCCGCCCACCGCGATGTCCTGCACCGCTTCCGCCATCGCCTGGATCAGGGTGAACGGCGGCGCCAGCGCGACCTCCACCGCCGGGTGGCGGGCCGCCGCGCGGTCGATCGCCCGCGCTTCCGCCAGGGTGGCACGGGTGCCGTTCATCTTCCAGTTGCCGACGATATAGGGGCGGAGCGCCATGATGTTCCCTGTTCAATGCCCACATCGGGCACATGCGCGAATCCCGCCGCGTGCCCTTGGTTCCCGTGCAGCTAGGCCAGCGCCCGCTCGCTTGTCAAAGGCGGGAATCGGCAGGTTCGCCGGATTCGGCATCGATCGGGCCGCCGCAGCGGCAAGGCAGGCGTTGAACGGCCACGAAATTTCTCCGGCGGCCGGGGCGGGAGCAGGCCATTGCGAGAATCCGCCGGTTTGCCTAAAGCCCCAGCCAGCCACCGGCGCCCCGCGCCCACAAGACTGGACTGTCCAAGCCGATGCTCAATTTCTTCCGCCGGTTCTTCCAGTCGCGCATCGGCATCGGCGCCACGCTCGGCCTCGTCGGCCTGATCGCGCTGGCCTTTGCCGCTGGCGATATCGTCGGCAACGGCGGCTTCGGCGGGGTCGGCAGCCACGACGTGGCGACCGTCGGCAAACAGAAGCTCGGCGCCGCCGAACTGTCCCGGGGCCTGTCCAACGGGCTGGAACGCGCCCGCCAGCAGAGCCCGCAGCTGACCATGCGCCAGTTCGTCACCGGCGGCGGGCTTGATCCCGTGCTCGATTCGATGATCGACCGCACGGCCATCGCTGAATTCGGCCGCAGCCACGGCATCGTCGCCGGCAAGCGGCTGGTGGACAGCGAACTGACCAAGATCCCCGGCCTGCAAGGCCTGGATGGCAAGTTCAGCGAGAAGACCTATCGCCAGTTGCTCGCACAGCGCCAGCTGACCGACGCGGACGTGCGCAGCGATCTCTCGACCGGGCTGATCGCGCGGCAGGTGATGATGCCGGCCCAGTTCGCCTCGACGATCCCGGCCGATCTCGCCAATCGCTATGCCACGCTGCTCAGCGAACGCCGCACCGGCACGATCGCCATCGTCCCCGCCGCCGCCTTCGCCGCCAGGACCCCGCCGAGCGACGGCGAACTGGCTGGCTGGTATGCGACGCACAAGGCGGCGTTCCTGCGTCCCGAGCGCCGGGTCATCCGCTGGGCCACCTTTGGCGACGCCGCGGTCAAGACCGTTGCCGCCCCGACCGATGCCGAGGTTGCCGCCCGCTACCAGGCCGACAAGGAAAAATATGCCGCGTCCGAAACCCGCAGGCTGACCCAGCTGGTCCTGCCGACCGAAGCCGCCGCCAAGGCGGTCGCCGCCGAACTGGCGCGCGGCGCCGCGCTCGATGCCGCCGCTCGCGCCAAGGGCCTCGCCACCGCCGCGATCGGCCCGGTCGATCGCGCCGGCTATGCCGCGCAAAGCTCGGCCGGCGCCGCCGATGCCGTGTTCACGGCTGAGCGCGGCAAGCTGGTCGGCCCGGTCAAGGGTTCGCTCGGCTGGCTGCTGGTCCGGGTCGATGCGGTCGAAGGCCACCCGGCGCGCAGCCTCGAACAGGTCCATGGCGAAATCGCCGCCGCCCTGCTCGCCGAACGGCGCAAGGCCGCGCTGACCGAACTTGCGACGAAGATCGAAGACCAGTTCGACAAGAGCGGCGCGCTCGCCGATGCCGCGAAGGACCTCGGCGTCACCCTCCAGTCCAGCCCGCCGGTCACTGCCGATGGCCGCGTCTTCGGCGCCCCCGGGCAGACCGTGCCCCCGGTCCTAGGCCGGGTCCTGCAGGCGGCCTTCGCCATGGAGCGCGAACAGGCGCCGCAGCTCGCCGAAATCGAACCGGGCAAGACCTTCATGATCTTCGACGTCAACCGCATCGAGCCGGCCTCCGCCCCGCCGCTGGCCGAGGTCAAGGGCGAGGTCGCCGCCGCGTACCTGCTCGAAAAGGGCGCCGCCGCCGCCAAGGCCGGCGCGCTCAAGGTCCTCGCCGCGAGCAAGGCCGGCAAGCCGCTGGCCGAGGCGCTGTCCGGGCTGGGAGTCGCCCTGCCCCCGCCGAGCCCGATCGCCATGGGCCGCGAGCAGCTGAGTGCCAATGGCCGGGTGCCGCCGCCGCTGGCGCTGCTGTTCTCCATGGCGCAGGGCACTACCAAGCTGCTGCCCGCACCGCGTAACGCCGGCTGGTTCGTCGTCCAGTTGAAATCGATCGAGCCGGGCAAGGTCCCCGCCGGCTCGCCGCTGCTGGCGGACACGCGCACCGAAGTCGGCCGCCTCGCCGGCCAGGAATCGCTGGAGGCGCTGCGCCTGGCGATCCGCGCCGAAGTCGGCGTCAAGCGCAACGAAGCGGCGATCAAGACGGTCGTCTCGCAGGTGCTCGGCGGACAATGAGCGCACCGGAAAACGCCGCTGCCGCCCTCGCCGCTCTGGCCGAGCGCAAGCCGGCGCTCGTCTGGCGCAAGGTGATCGCCGACACCGAGACTCCGGTCGGCGCCGGCCTCAAGCTGTTCCAGCCCGAACGCGGCGATTTCCTGCTCGAATCGGTCGAGGGCGGCGAAGTGCGCGGCCGCTACAGCCTGCTGGGGATCGACCCCGATCTCGTCTTCCGCGCCAGCGGCCACGAGGCCGCGATCAACACCCGCTGGCAGCAGGATCGCGCCGCCTTCGCCCCGCTTCCCGGTGATGCCCTGGCCGAACTGCGGGCGCTGGTCGAATCCTGCCGCATCGCGGTGCCCGCCGCCCTGCCCCGCGTGCTCGCCTGCCTGGTCGGCTATTTCGGCTACGAGACAATCGGCCTGGTCGAAAAGCTCCCCCGCGCCCCGCAAAGCCCGCTGGAAGTGCCGGACATGCTGTTCGTCCGCCCGAGTCTCGTGCTGATCTTCGACCGCCTCGGCGACGAACTGTTCGTCGTCGCGCCGCTCTGGCCTTCGGATACCGCGCCGACCCGCGCCATCGAGGCGGCCGGCGAACGGATCGACAATGCGCTGCGCACGCTTGCCGGCCCGGCGCCTGCCGCCCCCTGCCCGGCCGACCTGCCCGAGCCGGCCCTGACGCCCAGCCTGCCTGAAGGCGCCTATCGCCAGATGGTGCTGAGGGCGAAGGACTATATCGAGGCCGGCGACATCTTCCAGGTCGTCCTCGCCCAGCGCTTCACCAGCCCGTTCACCCTGCCGGCCTATGCCCTTTACCGCGCGCTGCGCCGGGTCAATCCCTCCCCGTTCCTCTATTTCCTGGACCTCCCGGGCTTCGCCGTCGTCGGCTCCAGCCCGGAGATCCTGGTGCGGGTGAGGGACAACGAGGTGACCATCCGCCCGATCGCCGGCACGCGTCCGCGCGGGCTGACCCCGGAACAGGACCGCGCCAACGAGGAGTCGCTGCTCGCCGACCCCAAGGAGCGCGCCGAACACCTGATGCTGCTCGACCTCGGCCGCAACGACGTCGGCCGCGTCGCCGCCGCCGGGACGGTCAAGGTGACGGAGAGCTACACGATCGAGCGCTACAGCCACGTCATGCACATCGTCAGCAATGTCACCGGCCGGCTCGACACCGCGCGCCATGACGCCATCGACGCGGTCTTCGCCGGCTTCCCCGCCGGCACCGTCAGCGGCGCGCCCAAGGTCCGCGCCTGCGAGATCATCGCCGAACTCGAACCCGCCACGCGCGGGGCCTATGCCGGCGCCGTCGGCTACTTCGCCGCCGACGGTTCGGTCGATTCCTGCATCGTGCTGCGCACCGCCGTGGTCAAGGACGGGGTCATGCATGTCCAGGCCGGCGCCGGCATCGTCGCCGACAGCGACCCCGAATCCGAGCAGCGCGAGTGCGAGGCCAAGGCCGGCGCCCTGTTCGCCGCCGCCCGCGAAGCCGTGCGGGTGGCCAGCGAAGCGAAGATCGGGCAATAGGCGTGCCATGATCCTGGTCCTCGACAACTACGACAGCTTCACCTGGAACCTCGTCCACTACCTGATGGAACTGGGCGCAGAGGTCGAAGTCGTGCGCAACGATGCCCTCACCGCCGCGCAGGCGATCCAGACCGGCGCGCAAGGGTTCCTCATCTCCCCCGGCCCCTGCACGCCCAACGAAGCCGGCGTGAGCCTCGATCTCGTCGGTGCCGCGCACGATGCCGGCACGCCGCTGCTCGGCGTCTGCCTCGGCCACCAGGCGATCGGCCAGTATTTCGGCGGCAAGGTCGTCCGGGGTGGGCTGATGCACGGCAAGACCTCGCCGGTCACGCATGACGATACCGGCGTGTTCATGGCAGTCCCCTCGCCCTTCACCGCCACCCGCTACCACTCGCTGATCGTCGAGGACATTCCCGAAGCCCTCGTGGTCAACGCCCGTAGCGACGACGGCCACGTCATGGGCTTTCGCCACAGGACCCAGGAAATCCACGGCGTCCAGTTCCACCCCGAATCGATCGCCACCGAGCACGGCCACATGATGCTGGCCAATTTCCTCCGCTTCTGCGGCATGAAGCCCGCCAAAATCCCGGCATGAGCCTTTCCGAGGCGGAAGCCGAAGCCCTGTTCGGCCGGATGCTCGACGGCGCGATGGCCGATGCGGACATCGCCGCCACGCTGGTCGCAATGACCGAACGCGGCGAAGCCGCCGCCGAGATCGCCGGCGCCGCCCGCGCCATGCGCGCCCGCATGGTCGCCATCCCCGCTCCTGATGGCGCCATCGACGTCTGCGGCACCGGCGGCGATGGCCAACACAGCCTCAACGTCTCCACTGCCGTGGCGCTGGTCGCCGCCGCGGGCGGCGTTCCTGTCGCCAAGCACGGCAATCGCGCCGCCTCTTCCAAGGCCGGAGGCGCCGACACGCTGGAAGCGCTCGGCCTGGATCTCGACCGCGCAGCAAAAACCGCTGAGAAAACCTTGGAATCGCTCGGCATCTGCTTCCTGTTCGCCGGCGCCCATCACCCTGCCATGGCCCGCATCATGCCGATCCGCCGGGCCATCGGCCGCCGCACCATCTTCAACCTCATGGGCCCGCTGGCCAACCCCGCCCGGGTCCGCCGCCAGCTCGTCGGCATCGCGCGACCGGCCTATGTCCCGATCTATGCCGACGCCATCCGCGCGCTCGGCACCGACGCTACCTGGGTCGTCTGTGGCGACGAGGGGCTTGACGAGCTCAGCATCGCCGGCGGCAACGAACTCGCCGAGGTGACGGGCGAGGCCGTGCGGATGACCCGTGCCCACCCGGCCGATGCCGGCCTCGCCACTATGCCGCTTTCGGCCATCGTCGGCGGCGACGCCGGTTACAACGCCGCTGCGCTGCGCCGCCTGCTGGAAGGCGAACGGGGCGCCTATCGCGACGCCGTGCTGTTCAACACCGCCGCTGCTCTCTGCGTTGCCGGCAAGGCCACCGACTGGGGCGAAGGCGTGTCGCTGGCCGCGGAAGCCATCGATTCCGGCCGCGCCCATGCGCTCCTTGCCCGCTGGATCGAAATCGCCGCCTGAACGCGGTCACCTCCACCCGCTTCCCGCGCGCGTTAGCAATTCCTTGGTCCCCTGCTGCTAGGCACTTCGCCGAGGCAGGAGTATTGAGGTGGCGGTTTTCGCGGCAAGACCAGTGGTGCAACCGGCGGCAGCACCCGTGCCGGTGCCGCCGGCGGCGGGGCTGGTCCATCGTCTGCATGACGGTCGCGGCGATGTCGTTCGCGTCGCCTGGCGCGAGATGGATGCGCCGAGCGCGCTGCCGGCCTGGGACGCGCTCGCCTCGTGGGCCAGCGAGCCCAACCCGTTCTTCGAGCCCTGGTATCTGCTCCCTTCGCTGCAGGCTCTCGATCCGCTCGGTTCGGTCGACATGCTGCGGTTCGAGATCGATGGCGACCTCGCCGGCCTGCTCCCGGTCCGCGCCGAAAGCCGCTATTACCGCTGGCCCATTCCCCAGATCAGCGGCTGGGTCCATCCCAACTGCTTCCTCGGTGCGCCGCTGGTCGCACGCGGCCTGGAAAAGGCGTTCTGGCGCGCGCTCCTCGCCTGGGCCGATGCCGCCCCCGGCGTTTCCCTGTTCCTCCACCTGACCCAGTTCCCGTTGAGCGGCCCGCTTCATGATGCCCTCAGGGAGGTGCTCGCCGAACAAGCCCGGCCCCATGCCCTCGTCCACCGCGAGGAGCGCGCCCTGCTCCAGAGCCGCGATGCCCCCGAAGACTACTTTGCCGCCGCCCTGTCCGGCAAGAAGCGCAAGGAACTGCGCCGCCAGACCACCCGCCTCGCGGAACTCGGCCAGCTCACCGTCGAACGCCGCGACGACGCCGTCGATGTCCCCGCCTGGGCCAGCCATTTCCTCGACCTCGAACGCGCCGGCTGGAAAGGTGAAGCGGGGTCGGCGCTGGCCTGTGCGCCGGAGACCGAAGCCCTGTTCCGCCATGCCCTCGCAGGTGCGGCGGAACGCGGCCGCCTCGAACGGTTGTCGCTCAACCTCGATGGCCGCCCCATTGCCATGCTGGCCAGCTTCCTGACCCCGCCGGTCGCCTTCTCCTACAAGACCGCGTTCGACGAGCGCTTCGCCCGCTTCTCGCCCGGCGTCCTGCTCCAGCGCGAAAACCTGGCGATGTTGGGGCGCAAGGGCATCGAATCCACCGATTCCTGCGCCTCTGCCGACCATCCGATGATCGACCACATCTGGCGGGAACGCCGCCCGGTTGGTCGCCTGTCCATCGGCATCGGCGGCGCCGCCCGGCAACTCCTGTTCCGCCAGCTCTCCCGCGCCGAACTGGCGCGGTCGCAGGGCCAGCAAGCCGAAATCCCCCGCACCACCGACCTGGACGATGCCCCATGAGCTGTCTGCCCTCCCCCCGCGACTTCGACGGACGTGCCTTCGACGATCGCGCCTTCGCCGAATTCGCCGCTGCCTATCCCGAGCAGCCCGCCGTTTTCGCTCACAACCTCTGCCATCATCCCCTGATGCAGCTGGAATCCCTCGCCGCCCTCGCCGAACGCCTCCCGGCGGAGTCGATCGAATATGCTTATGCGGAACAGCCGATCGGCATAGAAGGCAAGCCGCCGGTACCCTCGATCTCGGCAGCCGAAGCCATCCGGCACATCGACACCAGCGGCTGCTGGGTCGCGCTGACCTTCATCGAGCAGGACGAAGCCTACCGCGCGCTGCTGATGGAGGTGATCGAGGAACTCCGTCCGGCGATCGAGCGCCGCACCGGCCGGATCCACAAGCCGGCCGCGTTCGTCTTCGTCACCTCGCCGGGCGGGACCACGCCCTACCACTTCGACCCGGAACACAACATCCTGCTGCAGATCAGGGGCAGCAAGGTGATGACCCAGTTTTCTCCCGCAGACCCGGCCTATTCGCCCAGCGAAGCCCACGAAACCTACCACACCGGCGGCCCCCGCGAACTGAGATGGCGCGACGAGATGCTGGCCGGCGGGAAGCCGTTCCCCATTGCCCCGGGCGACGGCCTGATCGTCCCGGTCATGGCCCCGCACTTCGTCCGGACGGGCGGCGAAGTCTCGGTGTCGCTGTCGATCACCTGGCGGTCCGAATGGTCCTACAACGAATCGGCCGCGCACGCCTTCAACTCGCTGTTGCGCAAGGCCGGTTTCGACCCGCGCCGGCCCGGCCGCTGGCCCGAGCAGAACCGGGTCAAGGCACTTGGCTGGCGGGCGGTCAAGAAGATCGGCCTGGCGTAGCGACAGCCACGGCGGTCGGTCGTCCGTGTCCTCGCGCGGACATGCGTTGCGATCGATCGCCGGCGCCGCGCTTGACCAACCTCTGCCGCCCCCCGTATCCTTCCGGAAAATCGGGAGAGCCGGAATGATCACGCAGAAAGCAGAACCGCTCGCGCACGTCGGCGATGCCCAGATCCGCCGTGTCGAGGAAATGCGCCAGAAGATCCCGATGGCCATGCTGACCGAGGACCGCGCGTTCGTCCGGGCCAATCAATCCTGGCTGTCCCCGTTCTACGATTCCACGGACGACTGCTTCGAGCTGGTGTTCCAGATGTGGATCCTCGACATTGCCGGCAAGACGGTGGTGGTCGATCCCTGCAACGGCAATGGCCGCAGCCGCCCGGTGCTGACCGCGTTCGACCATCTCGACACGCCTTTCCTCGAACGGCTGGAGGCGACCGGCACCCGGCCGGAAGACGTCGATTTCGTGTTCTGCTCGCATCTCCATTGCGATCACTGCGGCTGGAACACCCGCCTCGACAATGGCCGCTGGGTGCCGACCTTTCCCAACGCGCGCTACCTCTTCGTGCGCCGCGAGGTCGAGCGCTGGGAACCCTCCCGCCCCGGCCACCGCCCGGTCGAATACAACATCGGCGTCTACGAGGACAGCGTCCGCCCTGTGCTCGATGCCGGCCTGGCCGATCTCGTTGCTGACCATCATGCGATTCTGCCCGGGCTGGCAATCGAGCCCGCGCCCGGCCACACGACCGGCCATTCGGTCCTGCACCTCAATTCACGCGGCGAGGACGCCTGGTTCACCGGCGATGCCTTTCACCATCCGCTGCAGGTGCTGCGGCCGGAACTCCACCTCGAAGGCTGCGACGACCTGCAGCAGGCGGTCGCCACGCGCGAGCGGCTGCTTCACGCCATCGCCGAGCGCGACGGCCTGATGATCCCCGCCCACTTCGCCGGGCCGCATCGCGGCAGGGTGGCGAAATCGCCCGATGGCTTCCGTTTCATTGCTCCGGCGAGCTGACCTCCGGTGCTGACGTCGGCGGGGCTTCCCGGTATTGATCGATCAGGCGCTGGACCAGATTGACCTGCGCCCGCAGGCAATCCGCCAGCTCGTATCGCTCGACCACCGTCGCCCGTGCCGCCTGCCGCATCCGTGCACCGGCCTCCGGGTCGTCAAGCGCCGCGCACACCGTCCGCACCAGTGCCTCGCCATCGTGGAATGGAAACAGCCGCCCGTTCACTCCGTCGCGGATGACCTCCTCGACCGGAGGTGTGGCGGACGCCACCAGCAGACAGCCGGCAGCCATCGCTTCCAGGCACGACCACGACAGCACGAACGGAAACGTCAGATAGACGTGCACGGCCGAAATGCGCAGCAGGGCCAGATAATTGGCATAAGTCAGCTTGCCGACATGATGGACCCGCGCTGCATCGGCGCCGAGAGCGACCTCGGCGGCGAGCGCCTCCGCCCAATCGGCAAAATCCCCGGGCGGCTTCGGCGAATAGCTGGCTTCCCTGCCGCCGACGATCACCACCTGCGCCTGCGGCCGCGCCCGCAGCAGCGCCGGCAGCGCCCGCATGAACACGTGGTATCCCCGGTGCGGCTCGAGGTTGCGCGCGACATAGGTGATCACCTCGTCCCCGCGCCGGAGTTCGCTGCCATCCGGCAACCGGAAGCTGGCTTCCGCGTCGGGACAGACAACGCGGGTGTCGATGCCGTCGAAAATGACCTCGATCCGCTCCTGCAGGAAATCCGGATGGCGGCTCTTCTGCCAGTGAGTCGGGCTCAGCATGACATCGGCGGCGGCATGGCTGAGCAGCAGGTTGCCGTTCATCATCCTGATTCGCGCCAGGGTATTCGCATTGACCGGAAACAGCGGGTCGAAACCGGTGTCACCGCCCTCCGGCTGGTAATAGAATTCGGCATAAGTGACGATCCTGGCGCGGGGCCAGATATCGCGGAGCAGCAGCGCCTCGCCCCAGCCCGGGTGCACGATCACTACCGCCGGATCGACACCCTGGGACCGCATGTCGTAGCAGGCCCTGGCGGTCGCGCGCGCGAAGCGGGCAGCGGCCTCCATGGGGCGAGCCAGGGGTTCGGTCGACACTTCGGCCAGGTCCGGCGCGGGATAGACGACCGTGCGCACGCCAGGCAGCGTCACGCCGCGCCGGCGCGTCACGAAGAACACCCGCAATTGCGGATGGCGGGCGAGCGCCGTGGCCAGAAAACGGAACTGCCCCGGCATGTTCTGGTGCAGGAAGACGATATCGGCCCTCGGCGCAGACGTGCTCTTGCGACCCCCGTCGCTGCCGGATGCCATCGCCGGATCGTGCCCGATTGCCTGTTCAGCCATTCAGAACATGGGCCGGAGACGCGACCGCGTGCCCGGGCGCCGTCTTTGCCTCGACCGCGACGGCAACCGCGCTCATGCGGGGCATCCCGTGATAGGGGTCGGGGTCGTCATCCCAGCTGATCAGTTCGTTGACGTTCGACCCGTCCCGGCGCGGGTCATAGTCCATTCCCGGCTTCGGCCCGAAGCCGTGCGTCATGGCGACAACGCCTTCGCGCATGTCCCCATCGCCCTCGACGAAACCGACGATTTCGCCATGCCGGGACCGGATCGCCAGTTCGTCGCCATCGTGCACGCCGATGCGCGCCATGTCCGCCGGGTTCATCCACAGCGGATTGTAGCCGGTGCGAACGAGGCCTGCCGGGCGTGGCGCGCTGTTGGTCGAGGCCTGCATCCGGCGGCAGATCAGCAGGTAGGGAAACTGCGCATCGGTCTTGCGCCGGGCCAGCGGGTTCTCCGCCCGCAAGGCCGCCAGTTCGGCCAGCATCGTCGCATCCCCCAGCTCCAGCCGGTCAATGCAGGCAGGATCGCGCGGCCGGACGAAGTCGCGCGCCTGGTCGAACACCGCCCCGTGCCGGTGGCGCTTCACTTCGTCGAGCGGCACGACGCTGCCATGGCACATCTTCTCCAGCAGCTCGTCCGTCGCCGGCTCGCAGGTCATGTCGATCGCCAGCCGGTCCTCCGGCCCCGAACCGGCCAGATGCTCCAGCGAAAGCCCCAGCTTCCGCGCCACCCGGTAATAGATCTGCCAGCTTTCCATCAGGTCGGAGCCTTCCGGCGGCGGCAGCAGCGCCGGGCGATGGTAGGCATAGGGCTCGTTCCAGTCGTAGCCGGGATGAATGTCGCCGGTCGCCTCGTTCGAGGCGGAAAGCGCCGCGGTCTCGAGCTGGTCGTAGGTCGCGATGACATAATCGGCCCGGGCCGAAGTCGCGGTCAGCTCGACATCGTGCATGACCAGCAGGTCGAGTTCGCCCAGCGCCCGGACCGTCTTCGCCGGATCGGGCCAGACGTAATAGGCGCCGCCATGCAGGAACAGCGCCCGCACCCGGTCCGGCCCCTGGCTCAGCATCAGTTCCGGCAGGGCGCCGGCGGGCATTCCGGCGGCGGTCATCCGGTAGTTGTAGTTCGAGATCGGCGCGCCGAACCAGGCCGGCCGGGGCGCGCGCGGCTGGGCGCGCCAGTCCCGCCGCCGGCTGAGCACGCGGGGCCGCGCCACCTGATTGCCCTCGCGCGCCCAGAAACCGCGCAGGCTCTGCAGGCACAGCGCCAGATAGCTCATCAGGTTGCCCCGCGTCGCCATGCTGGCGCCGATGCCGGGGGCGACATCGCCACCCTTCGCCTCGATCAGGATGCGCGCGGCGGCGACCAACTCCTCGACCGGCACCCCGGCCCGCGCCGCGACATAGTCCGGCGTGAACCCGGCGACCGCCGTGCGCAGGGCGTCGGCACCGCTCGCGTTGGCGGCAACGAACGCCTCGTCCACCCCGCCGAGCGCGAACACCAGATGGATCAGCCCGGCCAGCACCGTCGGGTCCTCCCCCGGAATCGCCTGGAGGTGGACGGCGGCGCGGCGCGCGGTCTCGGTCCGGCGCGGATCGACGACGATCATCTTTACGCCACGCTGCTCGAGCTGCTTGAGCTGCCATGCCGGATTCTGCGGCAGGTACTGCTTGGAGACCACGGGATTGCCGCCGATCACCAGCAATGATTCCCATTGCTCGGGGTGCATGTGGCCGCCCTGCCAGGCCCCGTGCAGCGCCTGCGCCATCAGCAGTCCCGGCTGGTCGATGGTCATCGGCGAGAACATCATCCGCGAGCCGATCGCCCGCAGAAAGCTGATTATCAGCACCTTGGACGCCGGCTGTGCCGAAACCGGGGTGCCGAGGAACGTGGCCAGGGCCTGCGGGCCGTGGGCATCGATGATCCGCTCGACCCGGCCCGCGATCTCCTCGACCAGTTGCTCGCTGGAAATCGGCACGCGGGTGCCATCGGGCAGGCGCTTGAGGCTGTGCAGCAGGCGTCGCGGATTGTTGCGGGCCTGGTGGATCGCGCGGCCCTTGGGGCAGGTATAGCCCCGATACAGCGGCGCGTCATGGTCGCCCTCGACCTTCACCGCGCTGCCGCCGTCGAGCGTGACGATGATCGGGCAGGTGGCGCCACAGCTGCGACATACGAAGGGGCGCCGTTCCATGATCTCGTCTCTCGCCATTTTATGTCAGCTGGCTGTCACTCTCTCCGGTTCCACGCATGCTGGCAAGCGTGAACCGGCAGCCCGATCGAACCCAACGCCTGGCGCGAACGGGGACCAAGCAACCTGTCCCGCCTTTTGATAGTGTCCGCTAACAAACATATTGATAGTGTCCGCTATCATTCGTACAGACGAGGCGATTCGAGCGGGGCACATCCGCCTGCGTTCGCTGCAAGGGGAGTTGGGAGCCATGGACCTCGCCGGATTTGCCAACGCCGCGCCGGAGCACGTTCCGGCCGATCTCGTCCGCTCGTTCCCCTTCGTATTCGGCTCGACGACGAAGGCCAATCCGTTCGAGGATTTCGTGCCTGCCGTCCACCAGGGGCCGGAAGTGATCTACGCGCCGTTTGCCTATCCAGGCGGCGGATCGGCCTGGGTGCCGCGCTGCATGGCCGATCTCAGGGCGATCTACCTCGACACCGAACATTTCTCCTCGAAGGACTTCTCGCCGTTCGCACCGATCACCGGCGGCACATGGGCCAACACCCCGGCCGAACTCGATCCGCCCGAGCATGGCGCGTTCCGGCAACTGATCAACCCCTTGTTCACCCCCAAGGCGATGGCCGCGCTTGATGACAAGATCCGGCTCTATGCCCGGGAATACATCGAAGGCTTCAGGCCGAACGGCGAGTGCGACTTCGTCCGCGATTTCGCCCTCAAGTTCCCGATCAAGGTGTTCATGGAACTCATGGGTCTGCCGCTCGACCGGGTCGAGCAGTTCCTCGCCTGGGAACACATGCTGATCCGCTCCACCACCATCGAGGACATCGCCCAGGGGACGCGCAACGTCGTCGGCTATCTGACCGAGGCGCTGGAGGATCGGCGCCGGAACCCGGCCGATGACCTGCTGACCTGGACCACCGCCGCCCTCAAGGACGGCCAGCCGTTGACCCAGGACGAGCAGATCGGCTTCTCGTTCAACCTGTTTGTCGGCGGGCTCGACACGGTCACCACCAACATCGCCAACCAGACCTGGCACCTCGCGCGCCATCCCGAACACCGCAAGCTGCTGCGCGAAAACCCGGCGCTGATTCCCAATGCGATCGAGGAATTCATGCGCGCCTATGGCGCGGTCACCACCTACCGCACCTGCGTCAAGGAGACCACCGTGCGCGGAGTGACGATGAAGCCGGGCGACAAGGTGGCGATGTCGACCACGCTTGCCGGGCGCGATCCGGCCGAATTCGACAACCCCGGCGAAGTGCGGCTCGACCGCAAGCCGCGCCACACCGGCTTCGGCTTCGGCATTCACACGTGCATCGGCATGCACCTCGCCCGGCGGGAAATGCGCATCGCCATGGAGGAACTGCTCGCCCGCATTCCCGATTTCTCGATCGCCCCGGGACACGAGATGGAATTCTACATCGGCGTCATCCAGCCGGTCTCGCTGCCGCTGGTCTGGGACCCGGCTGCCAACCCCTGACATCGATATCCCGGACACGGTCACGTTCCCGTTCGACGCGCTTGCCGGCGCCGCACTTTGCGGCGGACGCGCGCCTGCGACGCTCCCTGCGACATTGCATCGCGGTGGCGACATTCGGGCCATGGACCGCCTGATCGCCTCCCGTGGCGCCGGCGCAAATGGCAACTTGTCCAGTTATCCGACTGTTTAGATAGAACGATTCTCGGTGCCTTGCCCCGGGAAAACTTCGGAAGAACGGCCGTTGACTCCAAAGCACCTAAGCAATAACCTGCCCCAGCCACAGTGAGCTTGAACCGCTCCTGAAAATCAAATGATTGGCTAATGAGGGGATTATCAATGAAAATGAGACACGCTTTGGCGGCGTCGGTGTGCGTCGCAGCGCTCGGTGCAACCGCTGGACCGGCGAGCGCCCAGACCGCGCCGGCGCGGACGGAGCAGGCCAGTTCCGACAGCGCGATGCCAGAAATCCTTGTGACCGCGCGTCGTCGCGCAGAAGATGTCAGCAAGATCCCGGTCGCGGTGACGGCGTTCTCGTCCGATACCCTGGCGAGCAAGCAGATCGTCAACACGGTCGATCTCAACAAGATCACGCCCGGCCTGAACATCGTCACCTCCGGCTCCAACGCCAATCCGTTCCTCACCATCCGCGGCCAGTCGCGTGGCCTCGCCGGCGCCGGCGCGCCTGGCGTGATCACTTATCTCAACGAAGTTCCGATGCTGACCTACGGCAGCCTCATCGCGACCTTCGACATGGACAACATCCAGGTCCTCAAGGGTCCGCAGGGAACGCTGTTCGGCCGCAACGCGGTCGGCGGTGCGCTACTGACCTATTCCAAGAAGCCGACCTACAACTGGGAAGGCTATGGGGAAGGCTCTTACGGGAATTTCAAGACCCTGCGCCTCGAAGGCGCGGTCAACATCCCGATCATCAAGGACGTGCTGGCGGTTCGCGTTGCCGGGCAGCTCAGCGACACCAACGGCTACACCAAGACCATCGTCAACGCGCCGCCCGTGCTGACCGGCAAGCTGCGTGACGGCACCCTCATCGGCCAGCCGGGACAGACGCTGGAACATGCCCCCCAAATGGATGCCTACAAGAACAAGGGCTTCCGGGCGACCGTGCTGTTCGAGCCGACCAGCACCCTGCACAACGTCACCACGGTCGATTACTATCGCATCGATGGCATGAACAACGAAGTGTTCACCGGGGACTTTTTCCCTGGCACCGCCGTGTTCCAGTTGCCGGCGTCGGTCCTAAGCAGTCCGCAAGTCGGTCTGGGTGGCCTGCTTAACCCGCTGGTCCATTGCGGCACCTCCCCGACCTGCGACATCGACCTCGCGACGGCTGAGGCCAAGACGACCGGCGCCCGTCTTCAGCGGACCGACCAGTTGCCCACCCAGGTTTCCACCGTGTTCGGCGTGTCCAACGCCACCACCTTCGACCTCGGTCCCGACACGACGATCAAGAACATCTTCGGCTACCGGACGACGGCGAACGATTCCCAGGTGGATATCGACGGCACTGCCCTGCCGCTGGTGGACATCGCCAACCGCATCCGCATGAAGCAGATCACCGAGGAACTTCAGATTGCCGGCAAGATCGGCGACCTGAAATACGTTGCCGGCGGCTTCTACCTTCACGCAACCCCGAACGGGATCGGTGGTTTCCAGTCCACCGCTTCGTTCATTTTCGCCGGTCTCAACGCGGAAACCAACGCCAATTACTACACCGAGAAGAGCAAGGCGCTCTATGGCCAGATCGACTACGACCTGTCCAACGTCCTGCTTCGGGGACTCGGGTTCACCGCCGGCTTCCGCTACACCTGGGACGAGGCCTCGGGTTGCGCATATAGCCGGGATTACAGCGTGACGAATGGCGGAACGCCTCCGGGTGCCGGCAACTACGGCTTCATCCCGTCGTTCGACCAGTGCAAGTCCGGTGTTTTCCCTGCCGATCCGAACACTTCGCCCGCGATCTTCGATACCCAAGGTAACGTGATACGGGCTGCCACCATCGCCGACAACTTTGCCACGAAGAGTTCGGCGCCGAGCTGGACGTTCGCCCTCAACTGGCAGGCGACACCGGATCTGCTGCTGTATGCAACGACGCGGCGCGGCTACAAGGCGGGCGGGTACAATACCCCGAAGATTTTCGCCAAGTATGCAGAGGGTCTGCAAAACTTCGCCCCCGAAACGCTGACCGATGTCGAGCTCGGTATCAAGAGCCGCTTTCGGCTCGGCAACATGCCTGGCATGTTCAATATCGACATCTATCAGGGCAAGGACAAAGGGTTCCAGTATTACCAGAACGTGACCGGGGTTAAGAACCTGCCGCCGAATGGCATCACCTTCAACAAGGCGGATCTGACCATCCGCGGCGTCGAAGCCGAGCTGAGCGTGAAGCCGGTTCCTGGCCTGACCCTCGGCCTCAACGGTTCCTACACCCAAATCAAAGTGGACAAAGTTACTTTCCCGGCGAGCCTCAACCAGGCGCTGATCGACTCCAATTTCACGGCCGAGCAGATCGCGCTGTTCAGCGAAGTCACGGTGGGCAACCAGCCGAAATACATTGCCAATGCCAATGCGGAATATATCGTCCCGCAGTTCGTCGGCGGCGCCGATCTGCGCTTCAATGTCGATTTCCACTATCAGTCGGACTACACCAACGGTCAGCTGGTCGTTCCCGCCTGGCAGACGACCGATGCCCAGATCGGTCTTGTCGGCCTGGCCGAAGGCAAGCTGAACGCAACGTTTTGGGTCAAGAACCTGTTCGACAAGCTCTACCCGTCGGGCACGGCCAGCTCTTCGGCGGGCACGGGCATCAAGTCCTACTCTTACGCGCCGCCGCGCACCTATGGTGTGACACTGCGCTACAAGTTCAATTGACCGTCACGTCCAACCCTGCATGTCATGCAGGGTTGGACGCCTGGCGGCAACGTTGCGAGAAAGCCTCCGGGCTTCGCTCCACTCCTACAGGGCACGAAGATACCGGCAGACCCGGTATTTTCGTGCCCTTTTGTTTTTCTGCTTTCGCGAATTGCAAAGCCCTCGAGTGCGATGACAAAATGCGACAACCATCATGGATGATAGAAATCGTAGATCGTCCGCGCCACCGTCGCGCTCACTCCCGGCGCCCGCTGCAGGTCCTCCAGCGAGGCCGCCCGCACCTTGCTCGCCGTGCCGAAATGCAGCAGCAGCGCCCGCTTCCGCGCCGGCCCGATCCCCGGGATCTCGTCCAGCGGTGAAGCCGAAATCGCCCGGCTGCGCTTCTCCCGGTGCGCGCCGATGGCGAACCGGTGGACCTCGTCGCGCAGCCGCTGCAGCAGGAACAGCACCGGCGAGTTGACCGGCAGCGTCTTCTCCCGCCCATCCGGGAAGTGGAACACCTCGCGCCCCTCGCGCCCATGCCCCGGCCCCTTGGCGATCGCCACCAGCGCCAGATCCTCGATCCCCAGCTCCGCGATCACCGCCTTGACCGTGCTCATCTGCCCCTTGCCGCCGTCGATCAGCACGAGGTCCGGCCACACCCCCGCCCGCTCGCCAGACTCCTCGTCCTCGGCCAGCAGGCGCCCGAACCGCCGCGCCATGACCTCGCGCATCATCGCGAAATCGTCCCCCGGCATCGTCTCGGCCCGCTTGATGTTCCACTTGCGATACTGCCCGGTGCGAAACCCCTCCGGCCCCGCCACGACCATCGCCCCCAGTGCGTGAACCCCCTGGATATGGCTGTTGTCGTAAATCTCGACCCGGTCCGGCTCGCCCTCCAGTTCGAGGAACTCGGCCATTTCCCGCCAGGTCCGCGCCTTGGTCCCGCTTTCCGCCAGCCGCCGGTCCAGCGCCTCGACCGCATTGCGGCTGGCCTGCTCCATCAGCCGCCGCCGGTCGCCCCGCTGCGGCACCGAAAGTTCGACCTTGACCCCCGCTGCCTGGCGCAGTGCCTCGGCCAGCAGGTCGCCATCCGGCAGGGTCCGGTCCAGCAGGATCAGCCGCGCCGGCGGCACCTCCTCGTAGAACTGGGCGAGGAAGCTCTGCATGACCTCGTCCTCTCCCAGCCCCTCGGTATGGCTGGGAAAGAACGCCCGGTGCCCCCAGTTCTGCCCGCCCCGGATGAAGAACGCCTGGATGCCGATCTGGCCGCCCTTGCAGGCCATGGCGAACACGTCGGCATCGCCCACCCCCTCGGCATTGATCGCCTGGCTGCCCTGGATGAAGGTCGCCGCCCGCAGCCGGTCGCGCAGCGCCGCCGCCCGCTCGAAATCGAGCGCCTCGGCAGCCTCCTTCATCTGCGCCTCGATCTTGCGCTGAACACTGCCCGACCGCCCGCCGAGGAAGTCCTTCGCCTCGGCCACCAGTTCGGCATAGCCCGCCTCGTCGATCCGCCCGACGCACGGCGCCGAACACCGCTTGATCTGGTACAGCAGGCACGGCCGGTCTCGCCGCGAAAAGAAGCTGTCGGTGCAGCTCCGCAGCAGGAACAGCTTCTGCAGCGCGTTGATCGTCGTGTTGACCGAACCCGCGCTGGCGAACGGCCCGTAATAGTTCCCCTCCGCCCGCCGCGCCCCACGATGCTTGGAAATCCGCGGAAAGGCATGGCCGCCGCGCAGCAGGATGAACGGAAACGACTTGTCGTCGCGCAACAGCACGTTGTACGGCGGGCGAAACCGCTTGATCAGCTGCGCCTCCAGCAGCAGCGCCTCGGCCTCGGAGTTGGTGGTGACGATCGTCATCCCCCGCGTCTGGCTGACCATCCGCTGCAGCCGCAGCGGCAGCCGGTCGACCTGTGTGTAGTTCGCCACCCGGTTCCGCAAGGCCCGCGCCTTGCCGACGTAGAGTACGTCGCCACGCGCATCCTGCATCCGGTAGACCCCGGGCCGCGCCGGCAGCGTCGCCAGCACCTCGCGGATCGCCGCCACCCCCGCCTCGAGATCGGGCCGCTCCGATCCGCGCACGGTATAAGTCGCCTTCTCCTCGAGAAAACGTTGCTGTCCCCCAGGATTCTCCGGCGTTCCGGCAGGCGTTCGCGACATGGCCGCCAGATAGGGAGTCAATTGCGACTTGGCGAGGGGGGTGCTCTCTGCACGTAGCCTTCCGGATCGCTTGGCGTCGCTGCGTTAATCCACGCCCGGCTATAAAGACGCATGGACCAGCAAGTGGAGAAGCTGGGCACAGTGCGGGCACCCCGCCACGCCCTGTCGCTCGACTGCGAGGCTCGGCAGGGCCTGCAACCCTGGCTGCGGGTGCGCCTGCAGGACCTCTCCGAGAACGGCTTCCGCCTGTTGTGGACCGCCCGCCAGTTCAACCCGCGCCAGCCGATCCGCCTGCGCATCCCCGGCATGCAACTGCTGACCGCCGAAGTGCGCTGGTATGAAGCCGGCGAACGCGGCTGCATGGTCGGCGCCCGGTTCGACACCGCGATGCATGTTGCCGTGTTTCAGCACATCGTCCGCCGGTCGCAGCGGGGGTGAAGCAAGGCCGGGCGCTGCAGGAGGACCCAGTAAAAGTTCCTGGGCCCTCCTGCCCGGCAAAGCCGGCGTGAGATTTACGCCGCGACAGGCGCGGCCTGGCGCACGCCTTCGTCGACGTGAGCGGCGAATTCCTCGAAGTTGGCGATGAACTTGCCGACGAGGTCGCGGGCGGTGCGGTCGTATTCGTCGCCATCGGCCCAGGCGGCGCGGGGGTCGAGCAGCTTGCTGTCAACCCCGGCGACGGCGACCGGGACTTCGAAGCCGAAGTACGGGTCTTCGCGGAATTCGGCGCTGTTGAGCGAACCGTCGAGCGCGGCGTTGAGCAGGGCGCGGGTAGCCTTGATCGGCATGCGCTTGATGCCTTCCATCGTCGCCTTGCCGCCCGACCAGCCGGTGTTGACCAGCCAGCACTTGACGCCGCCGCTGGCGATGCGGTCCTTGAGCAGGTTGCCGTAGACCGAGGGATGGCGCGGCATGAACGGGGCACCGAAGCAGGTGGAGAACGTGGCTTCCGGCTCGGTCACGCCGATTTCGGTGCCGGCGACGCGGGCGGTGTAGCCCGAGAGGAAGTGGTACATCGCCTGTTCCGGGGTCAGCCGGGCGATCGGCGGGAGGACGCCATAGGCATCCGCCGTCAGGAAGATCAGGTTGGCCGGGACCGGGCCGAGGTTCTTTTCCGACGCGTTCGGGATGAAGTCGATCGGGTAGGAGCCACGGCTGTTTTCGGCGAGGCTGGCATCGTCGAGGTCGAGCTGGCGGGTCTCGGGGTCGATCACCACGTTTTCGAGGACGGTGCCGAAGCGCTTGGTGGTGGCGAAGATTTCCGGTTCGGCTTCGGCCGAGAGGCGGATCATCTTGGCGTAGCAGCCGCCTTCGAAGTTGAACACGGCCGTGTCCGACCAGCCGTGCTCGTCGTCCCCGATGAGCGTGCGCGAGGCGTCGGCCGAGAGCGTGGTCTTGCCGGTGCCGGAAAGGCCGAAGAACACGGCGGTCTTGCCGTCAGGCCCGATGTTGGCCGAGCAGTGCATCGGCATGACGCCCTTGACCGGCAGCAGGTAGTTGAGAATGCCGAACACCGACTTCTTCATTTCGCCAGCATAGGCGGTGCCGCCGATCAGGATCAGCTTTTCGGTGAAGTTGACGGCGACGACGGTTTCGGTGCGGCTGCCGTGGCGGGCGGGATCGGCCTTGAAGCTCGGCAGGTCGATGATGGTGTATTCCGGGGTGAAGCCGGCGAGTTCATCGGCGGTCGGGCGGACCAGCAGGGTGCGGATGAACTGGTTGTGCCAGGCGAGCTCGTTGATCACGCGGACGTTGACGCGGTGCTCGGGCTGGGAGCCGCCGAACAGGTCGGCGACGTAGAGCTTGTCCTTCGCGGCCAGGGCGGCGAGGAAATCGGCCTTGAGCGCGGCGAAATGAGCCGGGTCCATCGGCACGTTGGTCTTGCCCCACCACACGGTATCGGCGGTGTTCTCGTCCTTGACGATGAACTTGTCCTTCGCCGAGCGGCCGGTGTGCTTGCCGGTCGCCACGACCAGCGGACCATCGGCGGCCAGCAGGCCCTCACCATTGCGCACGGCGTGTTCGACCAGGGCAGGCGTGCCGAGGTTGGCGTGGATGGTGGCCGCGGTGGTGATGCCCTGGCGGTCGAGCGGGTAGCTGAGCGAAGCGGTCAAAAGTGATCTCCGTAAGGTGGAATCATCCCTGCAGGAGGGATGAATCGGGCGGGGCAGAATACCTATGCAACGGGAATGCGGCCGCGCATAGTGCAGCATCCCTAAATCGTCAATCAGCCGCTAAATTGGACTGCGATCGGGAGATTAGCACGGTTTTGCGTTTCGCTGCACGCGCGAAATGGACGCCGGGCGTCCCATCCGGACGCAAACCGATACATTCGCCTCCGCACCGTGCCACACCGTGGCGCAATTGCCTTCGCCGCAGCAAGGCGTTACCCGCAGGGGATGGCCGGAACGGAATGCGCCTGAATGAGCGAGACCGCCCCAATCCCCGCCCCGCCGGATGCCCCGAGCCCGCATGTCATCGCGCTGGTCGACGACGACCGCAATATCCTGACCTCGGTGGCGATCGGCCTGCAGGCCGAAGGATTCGCCACCCGGGTCTATGCCGATGGCGAGACGGCACTGAAGGCGCTGCTGGACAATCCGCCGGACCTTGCCGTCTGTGACATCAAGATGCCACGGCTGGACGGACTCCAGCTGTTGCAGCGGCTGCGCGAGAAATCGGCGCTGCCGGTGATTTTCCTGACCTCGCGCGACGAGGAGCCGGACGAGGCGCTGGGACTGGCGCTCGGTGCCGACGACTACATCACCAAGCCGTTCAGCCAGCGCCTGCTGGTCGCCCGCATCAGGGCGATCCTGCGGCGGCTGGAACTGGGGCGGGCGGACAATGCCGCGCCGCCCCCGGAAGGCTCGGAGCCGGTGCGGCGCGGGCGGCTGGAGATGGAGCCGGCGCGCCACCGGGTGACCTGGGATGGCAGGCCGGTGTCGTTGACGGTGACCGAGTTCCTGATCCTGGAATCGCTGGCGACCCGGCCGGGGGTGATCAAGAGCCGCAACCAGCTGATGGATGCCGCCTACAGCGACGACGTGTTCCTCGACGATCGCACGATCGACAGCCACATCAAGCGGTTGCGGCGAAAGTTTCGTGCGGTCGATCCCGGTTTCGCCGGGATCGAGACGCTCTATGGCGCTGGCTACGCCTTTGCCGAAGGCTGACCTGGAGCCGTCGCCGCCGGGTACCACCGGCTGGCGGGCCTGGCTGTCCGGCGGGCGGTTTTCGCTGACCACGCGCATCCTCTTGTTCAACGTCATCGCGCTGGGCCTGTTCGCGGTCAGCCTGTTCTATCTCGACAGCTATCGGCGGCAGTTGCTCGGCGAACGGTTCCTGCGGGCGCGCAGCGAAGTGGAGATCGCCGCCGACGCGCTGGCGACGGCGCGGCCGAGCGACCGCGATGCGCAACTGGCGGCGATCGGCGTTCGCCAGCAGTTGCGCCTGCGGGTCTACAATCGGCAGGGCAAGCTGGTGGCGGACAGCTTCGTGCTGGCAGCGCCATCGTTCACACTGGCCGATCCCACGCACGAGCCGGTGCTGATGAAGCTGGCGCGTGGCATCGACCGGGGGATGGACTTCGTGCTCGGCACGCCGCGCATCGCCGCGTATCGCGAGCCGGCAAAAGACGTGGCTGGCGGATGGCCGGAGATTGCCGACTCGCGGGCCGGCGGGCACACCGAGGTGCGGCTGCGAAGCGCGCCGGACCGGACGCCGGTGATCACCGCGGCGACGCCGCTGGGGCGCAACGGGGCGACGCTGCTGGCACTGCAGAACGCGCCGGACATCACCCAGAACGTGCGCGATGCGCGCCAGACGCTGGCGTTCATCGTCGGCGGGGCGCTGGCCGTCTCGATCCTGCTCTCGCTGTTCCTGGCGCGGACCATCGTCCAGCCGTTGCGGGTCCTGGTGCGGGCGGCGGTGCGGGTGCGGCTGGGGCGCGACCGGGCGGTGGTGGTGCCGCGATTGCCGGACCGGGGCGACGAGATCGGCCTCCTGGCGCGGGCGATCTCGGACATGTCGGCGGCGTTGCGCGAGCGGATCGACGCGGTCGAGCGGTTTGCCGCCGATGTCGCCCACGAGATCAAGAACCCGCTGGCAAGTCTGCGGAGCGCGCTGGAAAGCCTGGAGAAAGTCGAGGACCCGAAGCTGCGCCGACAACTCGCCGACATTGCCGCGCATGACGTGCGGCGGCTGGACCGGCTGGTTACCGAAATCGCCGATGCCAGCCGGATCGACGCCGAGCTGAGCCGGGCGACGTTCGAGCCGGTCGACCTCGCGGCGCTGGCCGAGGCGCTGGTGGGCGGCCGCCAGGCGCGCGGCGACAACGGCGATTGCCGGGTCATGTGCCTGCATGGCGGCGGCTGGCCGACAACGGTGGCCGGCGATGCGGCACGGCTGGAGCGGGTGTTCGAAAACCTGCTGGACAATGCTGTCTCGTTCAGCCCGCCCGGCGGGGCCGTGAGCGTGACCATCCGGCGCGAGGACGAGCGGGTGATTGCCGAAGTGGTGGACGACGGGCCGGGGATACCGGCGGAGGCGCGCGAGCGGGTGTTCGAGCGGTTCCATTCGCTGCGGCCGGCGAACGAGGCCTTCGGCAGCCATTCCGGGCTGGGGCTGGCGATTGCCCGGACCATCGTCGCCGCGCATGACGGGACGCTGGCGGCCCACGACCGGGAAGACGGGCGCAAGGGTGCGCGGCTGGTGGTGGACCTGCCGGCGATGGAGGACATCGCGTGAGGATTGCCCACCAGGCGACGGCCGTGGCGATCGGCGGGCGGGCGCTGCTGATCGAAGGCGCGCCCGGGGCCGGCAAGTCGAGCCTGGCGCTGGCGCTGATCGACCGGGGCGCGCGCCTGATCGGCGACGATTCGGTGCTGCTGGAGGTGGCGGGCGGTCGCCTCATCGCGCGGCCGCACCCCGAGACGCGCGGGCTGCTGGAGGTGCGCAACCTTGGTCTCCTGGAGTTTCCGGCGATCGACGGCGCGCCGGCCAGCCTGCTGGTGACACTGGCTGCCGAGGCACCGCGCTATGTCGAGCAGGCGGAGACGGCGGTGCGGGGCGGGATCGCGCTGCCGCATGTCCGGCTGTGGGCGGAGACGCCGGTCCTGCACTTGCGGGCCGAACTGGCGCTGCAGCGGTTCGGGCGGGATTGACCGGTCTGTTCCCCGGTGGGACGGCAGGCCACGGGAGCGGCGCCCGCCCCCTTTCCTTTTGCCCGCAAGCGGCGCAAGGCAGCGGCATGGTCGGCCAGTCTTCCGTCAGCCCCCCTGCAGGCGCGCCCGCGCGGCAGCGGCTGCTGCTCGTCACCGGCGTGCTGGGCGCCGGCAAGACGACGGCGCTCCGCGTGCTGGAGGACCTCGGCTGGGAGGCGATCGACAACTTTCCCGTGCGGATGCTGGAGCGGCTGATCGATGCCGAGGGCGGCCCCGCGCGCGAGGACCATGGCCCGCTGGCGATCGGCTTCGATTCGCGGACCCGGGGGTTCAACCCGCACACCATGATCGAACTGGTCAAGCGGCTGACCGCGCGCCAGGACCTGGAGATCACCACCCTGTTCCTCGACTGTTCAAGCGAGGAACTGCAGCGCCGCTACAACGAGACGCGGCGGCGTCACCCGCTGGCGGCCGACATGCCGGCATCGTCCGGCATCGCGCTCGAGCGCGAGACGATGGAACCGCTGCGGCGGTGGGCGGACATCGTCATCAACACCACCGCCTTCTCGACCAGCGACCTGCAGGCACAGATGCGCGAGCGGTTCGCGCCGGAAGACGGGCCGGCGCTGACCGTGACGGTGACCAGCTTCGGCTTTTCGCGCGGCATGCCGCCGGTGGCCGATTTCGTCTTCGACATGCGGTTTCTCGACAATCCGCACTGGGACCCGGTGCTGCGGCCACAGACCGGCAGGGATGCGGCGGTGGCCGAGTTCATCCGGCGGGACCCGGCGTTCGACGAGGCTTTCGGCCGAATCCGCGACCTCTTGCTGGCGGTGCTGCCGCGCTTCCGGGCGCAGGGCAAGGCCTATGTCCATATTGCCTTTGGTTGCACCGGCGGGCGCCACCGTTCGGTGTTCACTGCCGAGCAGATCGGCGCAGCCTTGCGCGAGGCAGGGTTTTCCCCCACAATGCTGCACCGCAACCTGGGTTCGCGGGCAGCCGATCTGATTGAGGGGGGAGCCCCGCGATGACCGGTTGCCGGGAGCTGGTTGTGGCTGACTACCCGGATTTCCGGAGTAGGCAGGAAAGGGCCGCGGCTTCCCGCGCGCCAGCGAATCGGAGTGCGCATCCCGCATGATCGGCATGATCCTCGTCACCCACGGCCACCTGGCTGAGGAATTCGTGCGGGCGATGGAGCACGTCGTCGGCCGGCAGGAGGCAGTGGCGACGATCTGCATCGGGCCGAACGACGACGTCGAGCAGCGGCGGCGCGAGATCGCCGACGCGATCCGGACCGTGGACAGCGGCGAAGGCGCGGTGATCCTGACCGACCTGTTCGGCGGCACGCCGTCCAACCTCGCGATTTCGCTGTTACAGGCCGGGCGGGTGGAGGTGATCGCCGGGATCAACCTGCCGATGCTGATCCGGCTGGCCGGCGCGCGCAAGACCTCCGACGTGCGCGCGGCGGTGACGGCAGCGCGCGATGCCGGGCGCAACTATATCACCATCGCCAGCGAGTTCCTCGGCCAGGAGGCCTGAACATGGCTGTCGGACAAGCGAGAATTTGCTTGCGGGGCCGATTTCGATCGGACAGAAACTGGCGTCCATGGGAGAGCTGAGCCAGACCGTCACGATCGTCAACGCCAAGGGGCTCCATGCCCGGGCGAGCGCCAAGTTCGTCAATACCGTGGCCAGGCTCCCCGACGGCACCAGCGTCACCGTTCGCAAGGATGGCACCGATGCCGCCGGTGGCTCGATCCTCGGGCTGATGATGCTCGGCGCGGCGCGCGGCGACGAGATCGAGATCTGCGTGGCCGGGGAAGATGCCGAGCCGGCGCTGGCGAAGCTGGTCGGCCTCGTGGTTGACGGGTTCGGGGAAGACTGAAGGCCCCTGCCCTTGCCCCGCCGCCAGATCACCGGCTTTTCCAATCCCACCGTCAAGCTGCTGCGCTCGCTGAGGGACAAGAAGCATCGCCGCCGCGAGGGCCGGTTCCTCGCCGAAGGGCTGCGGCTGCTGACCGATGCGCGCGAAAGCGGGCGGCTGCCGGACATGCTGGTCATGGCCGAGGGGCGCGACGGGCATCCGCTGCTCGACGCACTGGAGGCCGACGTGCTGGCGGCCGGTGGCGAGGTGATCGAGACCAGCGCCGAGATCCTCGGCAAGATCACCGGCAAGGACAACCCGCAGGCGGTGGCCGGGGTGTTCGCGGAATGGGATACGGGCCTCGCGGGGATCGACCGCGATGCGGCGCCGATCTGGCTGGTGGCGCAGGCGATGCGCGACCCCGGCAACCTGGGGACGATGCTGCGGACGGCCGATGCGGTGGGGGCCGGCGGGCTGATCCTGGTCGATGACTGTGCCGATCCGTTCTCCGCTGAGGCAGTGCGGGCGAGCATGGGCGCCGTGTTCACCCAGCGCATCGCGCAGGCGCGGTGGGAGGAATTCCTGCCGTGGCTGCGGGGTGGGGCCGGGCAACTGGTGGCGGCTTCATTGCGCGACGCGGTGCCCTATCGCGGGGCGGACTACCGGGCGCCGTGTTTCGTGCTGATCGGCAACGAATCGCGCGGGTTGCCGGCCGATTACGAGGACGCCTGCGATTTGCGGGTGACGATGCCGATGAAGGGGCGGGCGGACAGCCTCAATGCGGCGGTGGCGGGGGCAGTGCTGGCGTATGAGGTGCTGGCAATACTGGCCGAATAGCCACTGGGTTCAATACTGAACGCTATGGTTGATAGCCAATATCCATATCTGTTGCGACACACTTGAATGTTTGGCATGCCGCCTACTCCTTCGATTGGCGAAAGAAACCGACCGTGCCAGCTTCCACAACGATAAATGCGACAGGCCTGCGGGATTTTGTCTACTCCTCCGACGGTCGTTACGTTTTCGCGACATCTGGCGGGGCCGTTGTGGCCTATTCCCTGGCCGACGGCTCGCAGGTCAACAGGTGGGCCCTGGGAAGCGACCTGGGCGCAATCGACGTTTCAGCGAACGGGCGTTATGTCTTTGTCACTGAGCGGCAGGCCGGCCCCGACAGCGGGACCCAGTGGGAGAGAAAGACCGACTACTACATCTACATGCTCGACACGTTCACCGGCGCGAAGACCACTTACACGTTCCACGCCACCGGCTACGACGGCGCATTTGTCGATCTGGCTGTACTGGCTGATGGAACTGCCCTGCTGACCCAGAACTTTCTGGGTTCCGGGTGGGAGCCGCTGACGAGGCTCAATCCGGTGACCGGCACCTTTACCTCCAGCGGTTCCTATTCGCAGGACGGCACGCTCAACGTTACGCCCGACGACCGATTTGTCGCTTTCACTCCCCACAACATTTCCGACGCGCCGGTCTACTACTACATATCGGGAATCGGGGTAACCGCATCTCGTGGCGGCTATGCAGACGGGGTCAGCGGCTTCAACGGCGGGGTGCAGGCGATCTCGCCGGATGGCACGCTGGTGGCGGAAGGTGTCGCATTCAACGTCTACGACGCCAACCTGCACGTGACTGCCAGCCTGCAGACGCTCTATCCGGAACTCGGCTCGCCACTCGGCCTGGCGTTCAGTGCCGATGGGGCCACGCTGTTCGCGCTGGAAAGCAAGGATATCGGCATTCTCGCCTTCTCCACGGCCGACTGGAGCCTGACCGGGCAGTTCGCCTATCATGTCAATGCGAACGTGAACGGCTTCGGTGATACGATGGTCGTTTCTCCGGACGGCAAAACGATCTCGGTGCTGGGCGATAATGGGCTGGAGGCGATCAATCTCGCCAGCGCAATGAGCCCGGCCGCCGACCAGACCATCAGTTATGCAGGCGCTGGCCCCGTCTACACCTTCGGCGGCAATGACACGGTGACACTTACCGGCGGCGCATCCTTCGTGCGTACCGGCTCCGGCAACGACCGGGTGGTGATTGCGCCGAGCCTGTTCGGCAGCGCCGGCACCACGACGGTCGATGCCGGATCGGGCGACGACACACTCGATCTTTCGCAACTCATCGGTATCACGGTGGGCAACAGCGGTGGAGGTGGCACTGACACCAGTGGCTCCCGGCGGCTGGTCAGCCGGAATTTCGAACACCTGCAACTGAGCAGCGGCGACGACACCGCCTCGTTTTCCACTGATGATGCCAGCCACCTCGAAGTGCTCGCCGGCGATGGCAACGACATGCTCCAGGGCGGACCTTCGATGGCCCTGCGCGGCCAGGGCGGAAACGACGTCTTCCAGGTGGTGGCGGGCGGCGGCGATGTCACCCACGGTGTGATCGACGGCGGCGCGGGAATCGATCGCGTCAGGTTCGGTGCGGGTTTCACGATCGATATGGGGGCCGGAATAGCCGTCAACGGCAATGCATCCTATTCCCTGATCGGCATCGAGAACGTCACGGCGACGGCTGCCGGGACAGCCAGCCATGTCATCGGCGACGCCAATGCCAATGCATTCGACGTGGCGAGTTTTCCCGACGATGGCCAGACCGGGATCTGGTTCGACGGCGCCGGGGGCAACGACACCCTGACCGGCAGCACGGGCAACGACACGCTGGACGGCGGCGTCGGCAGCGACATCGCAACTTACTCCTTTGCGCGCGGCAGCGCGATCGTAACGCACGATGCGATCAATCACGTGCTCTACATCTCCGAGGCCGGGGCCGGCACGGACACCATCACACGCATCGAGCAGTTCCAGTTCAGCGACGGGTTGCACTCGTTCCAGTTCGGGCCGGCGCAATGGGTGTTCCCTGGCTTCGGCACCGCCCAGGGATGGGGCAATGAGGCCGCGAACCCGCGCTTTCTTGCCGACATCAATGGCGACGGAAGGACAGACATCGTCGGCTTCGGTGCGGGCACGGTGGAGGTGGCGCTGGGCAACGGGGGTGGCAGCTTCCAGTCCACGAGACTGGGCGTGGCCAATTTCGGGCCCATCGAAGGATGGGACAGCCAGGATCATTTCCCGCGCATGCTGGCGGACGTGAATGGCGACGGCCGGGCCGATGTCATCGGCTTTGGCCAGTCCGGCGTGTTCGAGGCGCTGGCCCTAAGCGATGGCAGCTTTGCCGACACGCGGTTTGTCTTCGCCGATTTCGGCGCCGCGACAGGCTGGAACAGCCAAGGCGTCTACCAGCGCACCTTGCTGGACGTGAACGGCGACGGCAAGCTCGACATCGTCGGGCTTGGCCAGGCTGCGGTGTTCACCGCGCTGGGCAACGGCGATGGCACGTTCCAGACCAGCCATGTGGCCCTGGCCGACATGGGGCCTTCACTGGGATGGTCGAGCCAGGGCCAGTTCCCCCGCCAGTTCGCCGACGTCAACGGGGACGGCCAGCTCGACATCGTGGGCTTCGGCCAGGCGGCCGTGTTCGTCGCGCTGGGCAGTGGCGACGGCACCTTCCACGCAAGCAAGATCGCGCTCGCCGACATGGGGCCGACTTTCGGCTGGACCAGCCAGGACGCGTTTCCCCGCATGCTCGCCGACGTCAACGGGGACGGCCGGGCCGATATCGTGGCTTTCGGCTATGGCGGCGCTTCGGTGGCACTGGCCAAAGCGGATGGGACATTTGCCGCCGCTGCCATTGCCGTTGCCGATTTCGGGGCCAAGCAGGGATGGGCCAGCCAGGACAAGAACCCCCGCACATTGGCCGACTTCAACCATGACGGGCATATCGACATCATCGGGTTCGGGCCGGACGGTACCAGCATCGCATTCGGCAATGGCGACGGGACTTTCACGGCGGCCAGCCAAGACATCGCCGGCTTCGGCAATGCCCAGGGCTGGAACAGCAACAGCAGCTTCCTCCACCAACTGGCAGACATCAACGGCGACGGCCTGACCGATATCGTCGGTTTTGCCGACGCGGGGGTCAGATTGGCGTTGAACCAAGGCGACTACCTGCTCTGAAGGGCGGGCAACGCAAAGGTCCCGCAGGTGCAGGGGGAATGATTCCCCCTGCTTTTCCTCATCTTAGCCCTCTGGCGTAGCCAGCATCAACGGTTCGGCCTCCTCGACATAGCGGGGGGTGCTTTCCACAGCTGGCACCACTTCGATCTCCCCTCTCTCGATGGAGACGCCCTTGTCGCTTAGCCGGCGCGCGGACGAAAGCACATTGCGCTCGAAGCTGCCGACGAATTCATTGTACTTGCGTACTGCACGATCGAGCCCAGCGCCGACGCCCTTCAAATGGTCGGCGGCATTTTTCAGCCGGCCATAGAGTTCGGCGCCGGCGCGGCCGATTTCGACGGCTTCGCGGGCGATCTTGTCCTGCTGCCAGACCATGGCGACGGTGCGGGCGATGGCGACGAGGTTGGTGGGGGTGGCGAGCAGGACTTTGGCGCGGAAGGCAAAATCCCAAAGGTCCGGGTCCTGTTCGAGGGCGGCGGCGACGAAGTGTTCGCCGGGGACGAACATGACGACATAGTCCGGCGCTTCCTCGAACTGGCTCTGGTAGGACTTGGCCCCAAGCTGCTGGATATGGTTTTTCATCGAGGCGACGTGGGCCTTGAGGGCGGCGTCGCGGGCGGTGTCGTCGGCGGCTTCGAAGGCTTCCTGGTAGGCGTTGAGCGAGACCTTGGCGTCGACGATCAGGCTCTTCTGGCCGGGGATGCGGATCACGGCATCCGGGCGGAGGCGGCCGTCTTCGGTGGTGATCGAGTGTTCGGTGACGAAATCGGTGTGTTCGGCGAGGCCGCACTGTTCGAGGACGTTGCGCAACTGCTGTTCGCCCCAGCGGCCGCGCGCCTTGGGCGCGTTGCGCAGCGAGTTGCCGAGGCGCTGGGCTTCGGCGCGGACCTGTTCCTGGCCGGAGCGCAGGAGTTCGATCTGGCCGGTGAGTTGGCCGAAGGCATCGACGCGGGCTTTTTCCAGCGCGCCGACCTGATCCTCGTAGCTCTTGAGGCGCTGGTTGACCGGTGCGAGCAGGGCGGCGACGGCTTCCTTGCTGGCCTTTTCGGAGTGGGCGAAGCGTTCCTGGGCGCGTTCGAGGAAGGCGGCCTGGGCCTTGTCGAGCACCTGCTGGCCGGAGAGTTCGAACTGCTTGCGCAGCTCCTCCTTGGCTTCCAGCAGGATGCGTTCGCGTTCGTCGAAGCTGGCGGTCTTTTCGCGCAGGGTGGCGAGTTCGCTGGTGAGGCGGACGGATTCGGTGCGAAGCGCGTGGAGCTGGGCTTCGTGCTCGCGGCGGAGGGAATCGGTGGCTTCGGCATGCTGGGCGCGGGTGGCGGAGAGTTCGTCGGCCAGGCGATCGGCGCGGGCGGCGCGTTCGCTGGTGGCGGCGAGATCGGCAATGGCCTGGCGGAAGTTTGCTTCTGCCGTGCGCAGGTCTGATTCGCGGGTGGCGAGCCGGGTGCGCAGGTCCGCCGCCGGGCGGCCGCCGAGCCAGTAACCGAGGACGACGCCGGCGAGGCCGGCGACCAGAACCCAGATGGCGGCCATGCGTGTAACTCCCGTATCCAGAACGAAAATGGAACATAGCGGCCGCGTGGCCGGTGGTCAAACCGCAGGTCGACGGGATTGTGGGGAACTTTGGCCGTGCTCATGTGGTTGAAATCGGCAGTCAGCCCATGTTCAAGCTGGCCGTGGCACGACGGTGGCGAGAACGGGTCGTAGCCCCTGCACTAACGAGGATACCGTCATGCCTGCACATCCTGTCATCCGTGGCGCGCTGGCGTGCGGTGCGCTTGCAAGTTCGCTCATGCCGATGGTGGCAATGGCACAGACCGACCCGCGCATCGGCAGCTATGGCGCGCCGAGCCAGGCGCCGCAGGGTGGCTATTCGCAGGACCCCTATACGCGGGACGGCTATCCGCAGCGGGATGATGGGCGCGATTATCCCCAGGGTGGCTATGACCAGGGTGGCTACCAGAGCCAGCCGCAGGGCTATTATGCCAATGGCGCGCCAATGCCGGAGCCGGCGCCGCCGCCGGGATATGACGGGACGCGGCCGCCACCGCCACCAGCCGGCTATGTCGCTTCGACGGAAGACCGGCAGGACTATGACGACCGCTATGCGGCCGACGCGGAACGCTGGGCGCAGGAGAACTGCGTCAAGTCGGCCAACAATGCCGGCGTCGGGGCGCTGTTCGGCGGGGTGCTGGGGGCGATCATCGGTTCGAGCGTGGCCGGCCGGCACGATCGCGGCGCAGGCGCGTTTGCCGGGGCGGCGATCGGCGCGGTCGGCGGGGCGGCGGTCGGCAGCCAGTCTCGCAACGACACCAGCCCGGGGTGCCCGCCGGGCTATTCGGTGCGGCGCGGGGCGACGACTTATGTCTATTCGGAACCGAGCTACACTTATGCGGCGCCCGGCTGGTATCGGCCGTGGGTATATGTCGGCGATGCCTGGGTGTACCGGCCTTACCCCTATCACGGCTGGTATTACCGCAATTACCGGGTGCGCGAGTGGGGCGGGCCGGGCTGGTATGGTCGCCCTGGCTGGCGCGGGCATGGGTATTATCGGCGGGGATGGTGAAGGATATGCAGGGCGCTGCCCTGCACCCGCCAGGGGCGTGACACCCCTGGACCCACTGACTTTTCAGTGTGAGAATACCGAGATAACTGGCTGAAATGATTGTATCGCAAAGGCTTCGCCTTTGCTGGGTGGATCAGGAGAGCCACGGCCTCCTGACGGTGAATGCGATCAGGCCGCCTTGCGCGCCTTTTCAAGCTTCTTGAGCACCATGTTGCGCTTGAGGCGTGAGAGGTGGTCGATGAACAGAATGCCTTCGAGGTGGTCCAGTTCGTGCTGGATGCAGGTGGCCATCAGGCCGTCCATCGTTTCTTCGTGGCGCTCGCCCTTGAGGTCCTGCCAACGCAGGGTGACCTGGGCGGGACGTTCGACTTCGGCGAAAATCTCCGGGACGGAGAGGCAGCCTTCCCTGTAGACCGAATATTCCTCTGACGGATCGACGATCTCGGGGTTGATGAAGACGCGCGGGGTGCGGACGGCGGGGGTGTGGCCATGTCCGTGGTCATCGTCGCAATCGACATCGCCGCAGGCATCGGCTTCCGGCTCGCCATCCCGTTCCTGCAGGTCGATGACGACGATGCGCCTCGGCACGCCGACCTGGATGGCGGCGAGGCCGATGCCGGGGGCGTCGTACATCGTCTCGAACATGTCGGCGACGAGGGTTTCAAGCGCGGAGTCGAAGGTCTCGACCGGGGTCGAGACCTGCTTGAGGCGGGGATCGGGGGCTTCGATGATCGGGAGGATGGCCATTGCAGGCAGATAATGCGGGAGGCGATTCGGTTCAAGCGATCGGGCGGCGGGCGCGCAGGGCCTGGGCGAGCGTGCCTTCGTCGAGGTAATCGAGTTCGCCGCCGACCGGCAGGCCGTGGGCGAGCTGGGTGACGCGGACGGGCAGGCCTTCAAGGCGTTCGGCGATATAGTGGGCGGTGGTCTGGCCTTCGAGCGTGGCGTTCATGGCGAGGACGACTTCATCGATGCCGCCGGCGCTGACGCGGGCGAGCAGGCCGGCGACGGTGAGGTCTTCCGGGCGGACGCCTTCGAGGGCGGAGAGGCGGCCGCCGAGCACGTGATAGCGGCCCGCGAAAAGCCGGGCGCGGTCCAGCGCCCAGAGGTCCGACACCTCCTCGACAACGCAGAGCGCGCGGGCGTCGCGGCGGGGATCGGTGCAGATGCCGCAGGGGTCGGTGGTGTCGACATTGCCGCAGACATGGCATTCGACCAGCCGCTCCTGCACCGTGGCCAGGGCGGCGACGAGATCGGTGAGCGCGGTTTCGCGGCGCTTGATCAGCCAGAGCACGGCGCGGCGGGCGGAGCGGGGGCCGAGGCCCGGCAGGCGGGCCAGTTGCGCGGCGAGCGCCTCGATCTCTTGCGATGCCATGGGTGGGGGAATAAGGCCCTGGCCACGCGAAGGAAACCCCGGGGGAACGGATGCGCATCGTCTATATGGGAACCCCGGAGTTCGCGGTGCCGGCGCTCATCGCGCTGCATGGGGCGGGACATGAGATCGCTGCCGTCTATACACAGCCGCCCCGCCCCGGCGGGCGGCGGGGCAAGGAACTGACGCCGACGCCGGTACACAAGGCAGCCGAGGCGCTGGGGCTGACGGTGCGGCACCCGGTCTCGCTGAAGGCGGCGAACGAGCAGGCGGCGTTTGCCGCGCTGGGGGCGGAGATCGGCGTGGTCGCGGCTTACGGCCTGATCCTGCCGGTGCCGGTGCTTGAAGGGGCGCGGCTGGGCTGCCTGAACCTCCATGCCTCGCTGCTGCCGCGCTGGCGCGGCGCAGCGCCGATCCAGCGGGCGATCCTCGCCGGCGATGCCGAGACCGGGGTCGATGTGATGCGGATGGAGGCGGGGCTGGATACCGGGGCGGTGCTGGCCGAAGCGCGCACGGCGATCGGCGGCAAGACGGCGGGCGAGCTGACCGGGGAACTGGCCGGGTTGGGCGCCGGGCTGATCGTGCGGGTGTTGGCGGACCTGGCGGCGTTTCCCGAGGTGGCGCAGGCAGAGGACGGCGTCACCTACGCGAAGAAGATCGACAAGGCGGAGACGCGGCTCGACTTCGCCTTGCCGGCCGCGCAGGTCGAGCGGCAGGTGCGGGCGTTCGCGCCGGCGCCGGGGGCGTGGTTCGAGCTGGACGGCGAGCGTTACAAGGTGCTGGCGGCGGATGTGGCCGAGGGCAGTGGCCCGGCGGGGACGGTGCTGGACGAGCGGCTGACGATTGCTTGTGGCGCCGGGGCCTTGCGGGTCAGGGCGATCCAGCGGGCGGGCAAGCCGGTGATGGATGCGGCGAGCCTGCTGCGCGGGCGGCCGATTCCGGCAGGGACGGTGCTGGCTTGACGCGGTTCGCGCTCACGCTCGAATTCGACGGCACGCCGTTCATGGGCCTGCAGCGCCAGGCGCATGGGCCGAGCGTGCAGCAGGCTGTCGAGGAAGCGGTCGGGCGGATCACCGGCGAGGCGGTGACGCTGCATGCGGCCGGGCGGACGGACGCCGGGGTTCATGCCTTGGCGATGCGGGTGCATGTGGATATCGCCAAGCCGATGGCACCGTTCCGGCTGATGGAGGCGCTGAATTTCCACTTGCGGCCGGACCCGATTGCCGTGCTCGACTGCGAAACGGTGGCGACGGACTGGCACGCGCGGTTTTCCTGCACGGGCCGCGCCTACATTTACCGCGTCGCCAACCGGCGGGCGCCGCTGACGCTGGACCGGGACCGGGCTTGGCAGGTGCCGCAGCCGCTGGACGCCGATGCCATGCACCGGGCGGCGCAGGCACTGGTCGGCCAGCACGATTTCACCACGTTCCGTTCGGTCCACTGCCAGGCGCGGTCGCCGCTGAAGACGCTGGACCGGCTGGCGGTGAGCCGGGTGGGCGACGAGGTGCGGATCGAGACGGAGGCGCGCAGCTTTCTCCACCACCAGGTGCGCTCGATGGTCGGCTGCCTGGCGCTGGTCGGCATGGGGCGGTGGCAGGAGGGGCAGGTCGCGGACGCGCTGGCGGCGCGGGACCGGCAGGCGCTGGGGTTGAATGCGCCGGCTTGCGGGCTGTATTTCCGCTGGGCGCGGTATTGAGTGGCTGAGCTTGGCCGGCTTCAGGAGAGCCGGGCCCGTTGCCGGGGCAGCGGCTCTCCCGAGGCGGGAGGTTCAGCCTTTCTTCAGGTGCCGCCGCCCCAGCAATTCGGCAATCTGCACGGCATTGAGCGCCGCCCCCTTGCGCAGGTTGTCGGAGACGCACCAGAGGTTGAGGCCGTTGTCGATGGTCGAATCCTCGCGGACGCGGCTGACGAAGGTGGCGTAATCGCCGACGCATTCGACCGGGGTCGCGTATCCGCCGTTCTCGCGCTTGTCGATCAGCATGACGCCCGGCGCCTCGCGCAGGATGTCCTGGGCCTGTTCGGCGCTGATCTCGTTCTCGAACTCGATGTTCAGCGCCTCCGAGTGGCCGACGAACACCGGCACGCGCACGCAGGTCGCGGTCACCTTGATCTTCGGATCGAGAATCTTCTTGGTCTCGGCGACCATCTTCCACTCTTCCTTGGTCGAGCCGTCATCGAGGAAGACGTCGATGTGCGGGATGACGTTGAAGGCGATCTGCTTGGTGAACTTGACCGGCGGGCGCATTTCCCCAGCCGGCATGAAGATCGAGCGGGTCTGCTCGAACAGCTCGTCCATGCCGTCCTTGCCGGCGCCGGAGACCGACTGGTAGGTTGCGACGACGACGCGCCTGATCTTCGCAACATCGTGAAGCGGCTTCAGCGCCACGACCATCTGCGCGGTCGAGCAGTTGGGGTTGGCGATGATGTTGCGGGCCTTGTAGCCGTCGATCGCGTCGGGGTTCACCTCGGGCACGATCAGCGGCACGTCCGGGTCCATGCGGTAGAGCGACGAGTTGTCGATCACCACGCAGCCCTGGCTTGCGGCCTTGGGGGCATAGGTCTTGGTCGGGCCGGAGCCGGCGGCGAACAGGGCAATGTCCCAGCCGGTGAAATCGAAATGCTCGATGTTCTTCACCTTGAGCATCTGCCCGGTCTCGCCGAACTCGATCTCGCTGCCGGTCGAGCGCGGGGAGGCCACCGCGGCGATCTCGTCGATCGGGAAGGCGCGTTCCGCCAGGATGTTCAGCATCTCGCGCCCGACATTGCCGGTCGCGCCGACGACCACTACCCGGTAACCCATTGTCATACTCCTGTTGGCGAGCGCCCTAGCGCACCGCGCCGGGACCGCAAGTCTTGTTGATCCGGTGAGCTTATTGCGGCGGGGTCACCCCGTGCCGCTGGAGGAAGGCGAAGATCGTCTCCCACAGGTGGGTGCCGATCTTCGGGCCGGAGACACGGTGAGTGTAGCCGGGATAGAGCATCATCTCGAACGGCACGTTGGCGGACTGGAGTTTGGCGATCAGCGCGGTCGAGTTTTCAAAGAACACGTTGTCGTCGGCCATGCCGTGGATGAGGAGCAGCGGGTCCTTGATCCGCTCGACCTGTTCGAGCGCGCCTGACTTTGCATAGACCTGCGGCTCCTTGCGCGGGTCGCCCAGGTAGCGCTCGGTGTAATGCGTGTCGTAGAGCGCCCAGTCGGTGACCGGCGCGCCGGCGATGCCTGCCGCGTAGGCGCCCGGATCGGCCTGGAGCATCTTGATCGTCATGTAGCCGCCGTAGGACCAGCCATAAGTGGCGATCTTGGCAGGATCGACGAAGGGGAGCGACTTCAGGTAGTCCAGCCCGGCCTTCTGGTCGGCGACTTCGACCGTGCCCATGGCGCGGTTGATCGGGCTTTCGAAGGCGACGCCGCGATTGGCGCTGCCGCGATTGTCCAGTTCGAAATAGATGTAGCCCTTCGCCACGATCGCCTGGGCCAGCGCCCCGGTCCAGCCGCGCGAGACGACCTGGGCGTGGGGGCCGCCATAGTGCTCGAAGAACACCGGATAGCGCTTGCCGGGCTGCATGACCGGCGCAATCATCCGCCAGTGCAGGTCCGAGCCGTCGGCCGCCTTGATCACGCCGTACGAGGGTTCGCGGTGAGCGGGGAGGAACCGGGCATAGGGATGGTTGCCCTTGACCGCGTTTTCCTCGACCCAGGCCAGGCGCCGCCCATGGGCATCGGCGAGGTAGACCTGGGGCGGCTGGTCGTGGGCCGAGCGGGAGATCACCAGGGTCTGGCCGCGCTTGTCCATGCTGGCGGCGTTGACGGTACCGGGCTCGGTCAACCGCTCGGGTTCGCCGCCGGCGAGCGGCAGGGCATAGACCTGGGGCGCGAGGACATCGTCCCTGGTGGCGGTGAAGAACAGGCGGCCCGCCTTCTGGTCTACGCCGACGAGGCCGGTGACCACCCATGGGCCGGCGGTAAGCTGGCGCCACTGGCCGGCCTGGTAGTGGTAAAGGTGGCCGAAACCGTCGCGTTCCGACCACCAGACGAGGCTGCCGTCCTTGAGAAAGCGGTAAGAGTCGGAGAGGTTGATCCAGGTCCCGGCCCTGGCCTGCTCGCTGAACAGGACGCGGGACGCGCCGGTGGCCGGATCGACCGCGAGCATGTCGAGCCGGGTCTGGGCGCGGTTTTCGCGCTGAACGTAAAGGGTTTGGCCGTCCGGCGCCCAATCGACGCGGGCGAGGTAGATGTCCGGGTCCGGGCCGAGATCGACCTGGACGCGGCTGGAGCCCTCGGGCGAGACGATCCAGAGCGAGACGACGGCGTTGGCGGTGCCGGCGAGCGGATAGCGCTGGGCGAAAGTCGTGGTGCCGGTGGCGCCGATGGCGGCGCGGGTGACGGTCGCGACCGGAGCCTCGTCGAAGCGTTCGACGGCGATCCTGCTGTCATCCGGTGACCACCAGGCGCCCTTGAAGCGGGCCATTTCCTCCTGGGCGACGAATTCCGCTTCGCCCCAGTGCACGGTTTCCGCGGTTTCCGCCGGGGTCACGGCGATGGGCGCGCCGCCGATGACCGGGGCGACCCAGAGGCGGCGGCTGGAGACGAACGAGACGTGGTGGCCCTTGGGGCTCAGCGTGGCATCAAGTGCCTCGCCGGGGACTTCGAGGGCGCGGGCGGTGCCGTCGAGGCCGACGAGGTAGAGCCGGCCTTCTAGGGGCACCAGCAGGGCCTTTCCGTCGGCCGACCACTCGTAGCTGACGATGCCCTTGAGATCGCCGATGCGCTGGCGTTCGCGCTGCATCTTCTCGGCCTCGGACAGTTCGCGGCCCGGGGAGAGCTTGAGGGAATCGACCAGCATCCGCCAGTGCCTGGCCTGGCGGTCATAGCCCCAGAGGTCGTAGCGTTCGCGGTCCTCGGCGCGGTTGCGCAGCAGGGTCAGCCAGCGGCCATCAGGCGAGAGCTTGACCCCGCGCGGGGCAGGGCCGTTCAGTGCCGGGCTGGCGAAGACGCGCTCAAAAGTCAGCACGGGACTTGGCCCGGGACTGGCTGCCACGGCAGGAACCGCGCAGAGGGCAAACAGGGCGAGAAGCAGGAAACGCATGGCAAGGCTGCGGCTCCGTCCAATGGGAGGCGAATAGCGAAAGGGCGCCCCGGCGGTTCTGCCAGGACGCCCTTTCACGTTACCGTTAAAGGTCGGGCCTTCAGGCCTCCTGGCGCGTGTCGCGACGCTCGGCAATACGTGCGCGTTTGCCGGTGCGGCCGCGCAGGTAGTAGAGCTTGGCGCGACGCACGACGCCCTTGCGGACGAGGGTGATCGAATCGATCGTCGGCGAGTAAAGCGGGAAGACGCGCTCGACGCCCTCACCGAAGCTCATCTTGCGGACGGTGAAATTGGAGCCGAAGCCCTTGTTGGCGCGGGCGATGCACACGCCTTCGAACATCTGGACGCGGCTGCGGTCACCTTCGATGACCTTGACGCCGACGCGAACGGTGTCGCCGGGGCGGAACGCCGGGATGTCCTTGGCGGCCTTGGCGATTTCCTCGGCCTCGATCTGCTGGATGAGGTTCATCCCTCATATTCCTTCGTCTTTGCGCCGCGCGCCAGAGGCAGACTGGACCCGAGCGCCCTCATGGCGCTCCCAAAGATCCGGCCTGCGTAGCCGTGTATCGATCTCCGACTGGCGCCTGCGCCATTCAGCGATCTTTCCGTGATCCCCCGATCGCAGCACTTCAGGGATCTCGGCCCCTTCCCACTCAGTGGGCCGGGTGTATTGCGGATATTCGATGAGGCCGTTCTCGAACGACTCCTCGGCACCCGACAAGGCCGCGCCCATTACGCCGGGAAGCAGCCGAATGCAAGCGTCCAGCACCATCAGCGCGGCGGGCTCGCCGCCAGACAGCACGATGTCGCCGACGGCGACCTCCTCAACCTCGCGCCCGGCGAAGACGCGCTCGTCGAAACCCTCAAAACGGCCGCACAGAATGATGACCCCCGGCCCCGCCGCCAGTTCCCGAATTCGCGCCTGTGAAATCGGCTTGCCACGCGGCGTCATGGCAAGGACAGGCCGCTCCAAAACCACGCCAGCCCCCTTCACCGCCTTCCCTGAGCTTGTCGAAGGGCCGTCCTGCCCTTCCGCAGAGACGCCCGCCCGCGCCGCATCGATCGCCCGCGCCAGCACATCAACCTTGAGCACCATCCCCGCCCCCCCACCGGCGGGCGTATCATCGACGGTGCGGTGTTTGTCCTGCGCGAAATCGCGGATTTGCAGGGTCTCGCAGGACCAAGTGCCTTCCGCGAGCGCGCGGCCGGCGAGGGAGGCACCGAGCGGGCCAGGGAACATCTCCGGGTAGAGGGTCAGGATGGTGGCGGCGAAGGTCATCGAAATTCAGATCGTCCAGTTCTCGACCACCAACCCCGGCACATCGGCGAAATCGCCTTCGTTGTTGGTCACCACCGTCGCCCCGATGCTCAGCGCGTGAGCGGCCAGCAGGCGGTCGAACCGCGCCCGCTTGAACGGCAGACAAGCATATTCGCGCGCGGCGGCTTCGTCGAACGGGACCAGCGGAATCGCGGCAAGAAAGGCATCCAATACCGCTTGCGATGGCGGCTTACCCGCATAAGTGCCGAAGGCCACCTCGGCGAAACTGATAGCCGAGATCGCGATCTCCCCCGGTGCGCATTCGACCATGCGCTCACGGATCGCCGAGAAGGCGCCCTCCATCGCGTAGACGGCAATGTTGGCATCGACCAGGAAGCGAATCACGCCTGGCCCGCCGCCTTGCGCGCGGCAATCGTACTCGGCCGTTCCTCGAAGTCCTCACGCGGGGCGAGCTTGATTCCCGGCGCCTTGCCCCAGAAGCCGCTGACGTCGAGTTTCGCGGGCGATTTCGGCAAAGCTTCGACGCGGAAAGCCATCTGCTCCTCCTTGACCATGCGGACTTCGGTGCCCTCGGCAATGCCGAGGCCCTTGGGCAGACGAAGGGCAACGGAATTGCCCGACTTGAACACCTTGCCGCGGAATTCCTCGCTCATGGCGCTGACTCCTGTGCCGACCATCCAGTCGTGCTTCGTATATCCATCACGTATATACTAGGCGACATACCCTGCGTCAATCACCGCTCGCTCGGCGTCCCACTCAGGCACCGCTTCCGGGCGCATCGGCACCATGAACGTCTTGCCGTCCGGGCGGGCGATTTCGAGGATGTCCCCTGCCCCGTAGTTCTCGACGGCGACGATATGGCCCAGCGGGTGGCCGGTAGAGGAGACGGCGGGGAGGCCGATCAGGTCGGCGTGGTAGTATTCGCCCTCTCCCAGCGGCGGCAGCTCGCTGCGCCGGACGTGGAGTACCTCGCCGCGCAAGGCTTCGGCCGCATTGCGGTCGGGCACTTCAGCGAAGCGGGCGATCGCGCCGCCCTTGTTGTCGTCCTTGAGCGCGGCGACGGTCAGCACGCGGCCGGCGGACAACACGAAAGCGCGGTAGCGTTTCAACGCCACCACGCCTTCGCCGAACAGCTTGAGGCGGACTTCGCCGGCGATGCCATGGGCGGCCGCAACGGCCGCCATGGCAACCGGCTTGTCTCCGGCCAACCCGGATTACTCCGAAGCGGCTTCCTCGGTGGCGGGAGCCTCGGCAGCCGGCTCTTCTGCCGGCGCGGCAGCTTCGGCAGCAGCCTCAGCGGCTTCGGCGGCCTTCTTGGCCTTGTCCTCGGCGCGTTCCTTGGCCTTCTTGCCCGGCTCGGCGGCCTGCGGGTTGTTGGTCGGGGCGCGCTCCTTGATGCCGGCCTTGTCGAGCATGCGGGCGACGCGGTCGGTCGGCTGGGCGCCGACGCCGAGCCAGTAACGGACGCGGTCCTCGACCAGGCGGACGCGGTTCTCGTCATCCTTGGCGAGCAGCGGGTTGTAGGTGCCGACCTGCTCGAGGAACTTGCCGTCGCGCGGGCTGCGGCTGTGGGCGGCGATGATCTTGTAGTACGGACGCTTCTTGGAGCCGCCACGCGACAGACGCAGGGAAACCGACATATCTTATCCTTTCAATCGAATGACTTGAACTTATTTCTTGAGAAACTTCGAGAGGTCCGGGCCGCCGCCGCCGAGGCCCGGCAGGCTTCCCCCCATTCCGGCGCCGCCAAGACCTGCCAGACCGCCACCGGCGCCCATGTCGCCGCCGATGCCGGGCATGGCGGCGCCGAGGCCGCCCTTGCCGAACATCGACGCCAGGCCCTTGAGGCCGCCCATCTTCTTGATCTGCTTCATCGCGCGCTCCATTTCCTGGTGCATCTTGAGCAGCTTGTTGACGTCCTGGACTTGGGTGCCGGAGCCCTTGGCGATGCGGATCTTGCGCTTGGCGTTGAGCAGATCGGGCCGGCTGCGCTCCTTCGGCGTCATCGAGCCGATGATCGCGTCCATGCGCAGCAGCACGCGGTCGTCCATGCCGCTCTGCTGCATGGCCTGCTTGGCCTTCTTCATGCCGGGCAACATGCCGGCGAGCGCGCCGAGGCCACCCATCTTCTGCATCTGGCGCAGCTGGGCGCGCAGATCGTTCATGTCGAACTGACCCTTGGCCATGCGCTCGGCGAGCTTCTCCGCCTCCTCGACCTCGACCGCGGCGGCGGCTCTTTCGACGAGGGAGACGACATCGCCCATGCCGAGGATGCGGCCGGCGACGCGGCCGGGGTGGAACGGCTCGATCGCGTCCAGCTTTTCACCGGTGCCGGCAAACTTGATCGGCTTGCCGGTGACCGCGCGCATGGAGAGCGCCGCGCCGCCGCGGGCATCGCCATCCATCCGGGTCAGCACGACGCCGGTGAGATCGACCTGGCCGCCGAAGCTCTGCGCAACGTTGACCGCGTCCTGGCCGGTCAGCGAATCGACGACCAGCAGGGTTTCCTTGGGCCGGGAGATGGCGGCGACGGCCTTCATCTCGTCCATCAGCTGCTGATCGACGTGGAGGCGGCCGGCCGTATCCAGCAGCAGCACGTCCACCGCCTGCAGTTTCGCCGAGTGCAGCGCGCGTTCGGCGATGGCCGTGGGGGTCTGGCCGGCGATGATCGGCAGGGTGGCGACCGAGACCTGCTCGCCCAGCACGCGCAGCTGCTCCTGGGCCGCCGGCCGGTTGACGTCGAGCGACGCCATCAGGACCTTCTTGGCGCTCTTTTCCTTGAGCAGCTTGGCCAGCTTGGCGGTCGTCGTCGTCTTGCCCGAGCCCTGCAGGCCGACCATCATGATGACGACCGGCGGCACCGCATCCAGTTCGAGACCCACCGCCTCATTGCCGCCTAGCATCTCGACCAGAGCATCGTTGACGATCTTGACGACCTGCTGGCCGGGCGTGACCGACTTCAGCACCGACTGGCCGATGGCCTGCTCGGTCACCGAATCGATGAAGCGGCGGGCGACCGGCAGGGCGACATCGGCTTCGAGCAGGGCAATGCGCACTTCGCGCATGGCGTCGCGGACGTCCTGCTCCTTGAGCGCGCCACGCCCCTTGAGCTTGTCGAAGACTCCGCCGAGACGATCGGACAGGCTGTCGAACATCCGTTGCCACTCCATGCGCAGGCGAAAATGCCCGCAAACGACAAATGCGCCGGCGGACGAAACCTCGTCGGCCAGCGTCTGAGCTGCCGACCGGTAAAAGTGTCGGCCAGCGGGTACTCAATGACTTCAAGCGAAAAACGCCGGCGGACGAAACCTCGTCAACCAGCGTGCCGCGCGAAGCGAAACCCTACATCAAGAAGATGGTGGAGCCTAGCGGGATCGAACCGCTGACCTCCTGCATGCCATGCAGGCGCTCTCCCAGCTGAGCTAAGGCCCCTTGACCATCTGCTTATCGGCTACCCTGGGGGAGTTGCCGACCCCGGCTCGTGCCGGGAGCCGCCCTCTAGAAGCGGCTCCGGCGCTTGGCAAGAGGTTTTCTTGCCCCAGCGCCGGCCAATTCAGCGGCTAGTGATCGTCGTTGTCGCCATCGCCGTCCATGCCGACGCCGAGGTCGTCGTCACCGCCGAGATCGACGTCGTTGTCCGGCGAATCGCCGTCCTCGTCGATATCCAGATCCTCGTCGGCCAGATCGACGTCGGCCACTTCCGCCACCTTGTCCTTCTGGATTTCCTCATAGGGAATCGGCTGCTTCGACTTCAGCACCGGCTCGGGCTGCCAGGCATAGCCGCATTCGATGCAGGTGACCGGGTCGTCCTTGCCCAGGTCGTAAAAGCGGGTGCCGCATTTCGGGCAGCCATGCTTGGCGCCCCATTCTGGCTTGACCATTCCAATTCCTCAGATCTCGTCCGGGCATGGGCCCGGCGCAAAAAATTTCGCGGACGTATTTGGATGCAAGGCCGGCCACGTCAATGGTCTGCGGCCTGCCCCGACGCGCCGGGCGCCTTGCCATAGCGGACCGGCGCTGTCAAAAGCCGCCGCTTCACGAGCAGGAAGCACAGAGTTGTCCGCCAGTTCCGCCCCACAGCCCCGCACTTTCCGTGCCCAGGGGCCGCTCACCGGCCGCATCCGCGTGCCGGGCGACAAGTCGATCAGCCACCGCTCGATCATGCTCGGCGCGCTGGCGGTCGGCGAGACGCGGGTCAGCGGGTTGCTCGAAGGCGAGGATGTCATGTCCACCGCCGCGGCAATGCGGGCGATGGGCGCACAGATCGAGCGCACCGGGGAAGGGCAATGGTCGGTCCACGGCGTCGGCGTCGGCACCCTGCTGCAGCCGCAGGCTGCGCTCGACATGGGCAATTCCGGCACCTCGACCCGGCTGCTGATGGGCCTTGTCGCCAGTCATCCGATCACCGCAACGTTCATCGGCGATGCCAGCCTGTCGAAACGGCCGATGGGGCGGGTCATCGAGCCGCTCAGCCAGATGGGCGCGGCGTTCGAGTCCTCGCCCGGCGCCAATGGTTCCAGGACCCTGCCGCTGATGCTGCACGGGATTCGCCCGGCCGTGCCGATCAGCTATCGGCTGCCGGTCGCCTCGGCCCAGGTCAAGTCGGCGGTGCTGCTCGCCGGGCTCAACACGCCAGGGGTGACCACCGTCATCGAGCCGGTCCCGACGCGCGACCATTCCGAACGGATGCTCAAGGGCTTCGGTGCCGATCTGCAAGTGGACGTGGAAGCCGATGGAACCCGCGTCATCCGCATTCAGGGCGAGGCAGAGCTCAAGCCGCAGCAGATCGAGGTTCCCGGCGATCCTTCCTCGGCGGCGTTCTTCATCGTTGCCGCGCTGATCGTCCCCGGCTCCGACCTCGTGATCGAGAACGTCGGCCTCAACCCGACCCGCGCCGGCCTCGTCGAGGTGCTGCGCCAGATGGGCGGGCACGTCGTCGAACTGAACCCGCGCGAAGTCGGCGGCGAACCGGTCGCGGACCTTCATGTCCGCCATTCGAATCTGACCGGGATCGACGTCGATCCGGCAATCGCCCCGGCGATGATCGACGAATTTCCCGTCCTGTTCGTAGCCGCAGCGCTCGCCCAGGGGCGCACCGTGACCACTGGCCTCGACGAGCTGCGGGTCAAGGAATCGGACCGCCTCGCGGTCATGCGCGCCGCGCTCGAACTGGCCGGCGCCCGCGTGTCCGAGACCGGGGACGGCCTAATCGTCGACGGGACCGGCGGAGACCCCCTGCCCGGTGGCAACGACGAACCGGTCGCCACCCATCTCGACCATCGCATCGCCATGGCGATGGCGGTCGCCGGGCTGGCCAGCCGCGCGGGCGTCACGGTGGACGACACCAGCCCGATCGCCACCAGCTTCCCGCAATTCGAGCGCCTGCTCGACGGACTTGCTTGCGCATGACCGATACCGTGCTGGGGCCGATCTCCGACACCGGTGCCAATGTCGCGGGTTTTGCCGGCATGGCCTGCATCGTGCTCGCCTATGCCTACATGACCTGGCACCGCGAGCCGAACCCGTTCGTGCTCCACGGCACAAACCTGGCCGGGGCGGCGCTGCTGACAGTCTCGCTGCTGGTCCACATGAACCCGGCCAGCCTGGTGCTCGAAGGTTTCTGGGCGGCAATCGCGATATGGGGCCTGGTCAAGGCCGCGCGGAACCACCGATGATCATCGCCGTCGACGGCCCGACCGCATCGGGCAAGGGCACCATCGCCAAGGCGCTTGCCGAGCACTTCGGCCTGCCTCACCTCGACACCGGCCTGCTCTATCGTGCGGTCGGCTACCAGTGCCGGCTCGATGGCAGCGATCCCGACGACGAGGCTGCCGCTCTCGCCGCCTGCCGGTTTCCCGATAGCCTGCTGGCTGACCCCGAACTGCGCTCCGAAGCCACCGGCGGCCTCGCCAGCCGGGTCTCCGTCCACCCGGCCGTCCGCGCCGCGCTGTTCGAACGCCAACGCGCGTTCGCCACGCAGGCGGGCGGTGCCGTGCTCGACGGTCGCGACATCGGCACGGTCATCGCGCCCGAGGCTGAGGTAAAGCTGTTCGTCACCGCGAGCGTACCCGCCCGCGCCCGCCGGCGCTTCCTCGAAATGCAGGCCCAGGGCCGCGCGGTCACTCTCGCCGAGATCGAAGCCGACCTTGAAGAGCGTGACCGGCGGGACCGCGAGCGGGCGGAGGCGCCGTTGCGGGCGGCGGTGGATGCGATGGTGGTGGATACCTCGGAGCTCGATCGCGAGGAGGCGTTTCTGGCCGCTTTGCGGGTGGTTGAAGAGTGTTTGTAAAAGGGTCGCCGCAGGGCGCTTCGAGGGTTGCGAGCGCAACGCCGCCAGGTCCCGGGAGCGCGAGGGGGTAACCCACTCGCATCTGCCTTATTCTTCGACAATCTTGAGCAGCTTCCGTTCGATCGGAAACAGCACCCCCGCCAGTTCGTGCCCCCGCTTCAGCACCTGCCCGGCCTCGCCGAACAGGGTCCACATCCCCTGCTTGCCGCGCAGGGACGGGCGTTTCTCGATGCGCGCATTCGGTCGTTCGGCGGCGCGGCGGAAGGCGGCGAAGCTGGCGGCGTCGCGGGTGAAATCCATGGCATAGTCGCGCCATTGGCCGGCGGCGACCATGCGGCCGTAGAGGTCGAGGATGCGGGTCAGTTCCAGACGGTCGAAGCCAACCTGGAGCGCCGGGCGCGCGGGAAAGGAGACGATGGTGCCGGTGTGGGGCGTGGCATCCATGCCGTGGTCAGCCAAGCTTGCTCATGTCGGCAACGGTTTCCTCGCGGCGCGAGAGGAGCGCCTTCAATTCGGCGACTTCGCGCTCGAGCTCCTCGAGCCGGGCCATGGCCGGGGCAGCGTCGGCGCAAGGCTCCTGGCACGGGGTGCCGTAGGGGACGAAGTCCTTCGCCCAGGTTTCGGCAGCGACGAGGGTGGAGCGCGCCTTGACCCCGACCATCGTCGCACCGTCCGGAACGTCGTCGGTGACGACGGCATTGGCGCCGACGCGGGCGCGGCGGCCGATGGTGATCGGCCCGAGGATCTGCGCGCCGGAGCCGACGATGGCGCCGTCGAGCAGGGTCGGGTGGCGCTTGCCGCCGATGCCGTTGGCCGGGTTGGTCCCGCCCAGGGTGACGCATTGGTAGATCGTCACGCGATCGCCGATTTCGGCGGTTTCGCCGATGACGGTGAAGCCATGGTCGATGAACAGATGGCGGCCGATGGTGGCGCCGGGGTGGATATCGATCGCGGTGAGGAAGCGGGAGAGGTGGTTGATCGCGCGGGCCAGCGTGTAGAGACGGGCTTCAAACAGCCAATGGGCGGCGCGATGGAAGCCGACTGCCCAGACACCCGGGTAAAGCAGGACTTCCCAGCGCGAGCGGGGCGCGGGATCGCGTTCGACGATGGAATCGAGATAGGCGACAAGCCGGTCGAACATACGCCTTAATCCCATGCCCGTGCGGTCACAGCAAGCTCGGCTGCTCCGGCCCGGAGAGTTCCTCGAGCGCCTCCCGCCAGATCGCCGGGCCGGGGGGGGCCTTGCGTTCGAGGCTGATCCGGTCGATCGTGGCGATGAGCCGCTCCGGGCCAAGATGGCTACGCTCGCAGCGGGTTGCAAGCCATGCCGCGCCTTCGGGCGTGATCGCCAGGCCCCGCGCTTCGGCATGGGCGGTGATCAGTTCGGCCAGCATCGCATCGTCCGGCGGCAGGATCGCCAGCTGCAGGGCAGCGCCGAGGCGGGAGGCGAGGTCCGGCAGGGCGATGCGCCAGGCGGTCCCTTCCGTGGCCGTGGTGGCGACGAGGAGCAGCGGGATGCCGGCCTCCTGGGCGCGGTTCCAGCGGTGGAACAGCACCGTCTCGTCGACCCGATCAGCGTCGTCGATGGCCTCGCCCAGCCCGCTTTCGACGAACCAGCGGGCCAGCAGCGACTTGCCGGAACGCGCCGGCCCGGTGAGCACGGCGGTGCGGAACGGCCAGGTCTGCGGATGGGCGAGCGCCTCGACCACAGCCTGGTTGCCCTGGCCGACGACGATGCGGCGAGCGTCCGCCCCGACATGCAGTGGCAGGGCCATCTGCGCCATGGCCGCCTACTTCCGGATGCGGAGCGTCGTGCCGCTGACGCTGACCTGCCAGCCCTTGGCCTTGAGCGCGGCGGCAAGATCGTCAGGCTTACCGGCGTAGCTGGCGCGCATGACAGAGGTGCCACCGATGGCGAGGCTGGAGGTCGTGGCGCCGGACACGCCGGTGGTGGCGCGCACGGCGGCCAGCGCCTGATCGACCGCGCGGGCATCGGGCGAGGCGAACTGGATGGTGACCGCCTGGGCAGGGCCCTTCGGCTTGACCTCCGCCGGCTCGACTGCGGCGACGGGGGCGGCATCGAGCGTCGGCGAGCTTTCTTCCAGCGTGGCTGCGGCGGCCGCAGCGGCGGCGGCTTCCTGCTGGCGGCGGCGGCCGGCGTCGATCAGCGACTGCAGCGCCGGGTCGATCTGCGGGTGCTCGATCGCCAGGGTCGGATCGGTGGCGAGCTTTCCCTGCGCCAGGGCCTCCGTATAGATGCCGTCGAGCCGCTTTAGCGCCTGGGCCAGCATCGCTGGCACGCCATCCTCATCCGTCGCGGTCATGGTGAAGCTGCCGAGCCAGGTGTTGTCCGGGCCATAGCGGGCGGTGAACGTGGCCTTGATCGGCCCGCCGGGCCATTGCCGTTCGAGCCGGGCGACAGGAAACAGGACATCGCTGGCGGCGAACTGGTCCAGCACATTGCGCCACCAGATGCGGCTGCGGCGGCCCGGCTGCCCGGCGGTGATCAGCAGCGAATCGCCGCCGGCGCCGGACGGGCGGATATAGTCGATCGCGCTCTGGCCAGTGCGGAACTCCGCCCACACCCGCTGCCAGGCGGTCCGCACCTCGTAGACCTGGCCGACCCCGCCGCTGTAGAGCACGGGGATGGTCAGCATCGGCGAGGAGCGCAGGCCGAGTGCGGAGTGGCCGGCATCGGGGCCGACATATTGCCCGGCGCGGGCGCGGTCGAACACCACGCCGAGGCGGGCGACATAGCGGTGGGGGCCGAGCTGCTCGCGCTCGATGACGACGCTGGAGACCAGCGATTCGATGGTGCCGGTATCGACCGCCGGGCCGTTGAGCCGCTTCCATGCCTGTTCGTAGGCGGAGCGCCAGCCGGCGAGGCGGGCTTCCTGCGCCGTCTTGCCCGGCACGTCGACATCGATGCCGCCGACTTCGATATCGCCGGTGGAGATGACCGGGGCGATGCCCCGCTCCCCCTCGATCTGGGCGATCAACCGGGCCGGACCGATGAGCGCGACCGCCACCGCCGCCGCGACCGCGAGGCCAATGCCAGCACGGATGATGCCGACGCGGGTGAGCGGGGTGAAGCGCTCGAAACGCGCGCGCAAGGTGGGCCGGGCAATGGTCATCGGGGATTTCGCCGGCCTTTTGCCCAAGTGATCGTGGAATTCCAAGCAGGAAACAGCTAGGCGCCACTGCACTATGACCGAAACAGAAAAACCGCAGTCCTATTCCTATGAGCAGGCGGGCGTTTCGATCGCCGCCGGCAACGCGCTGGTCAAGGCGATCGCCCCCCTCGCCCGCATGACCGCGCGGCCCGGCGCGGACGCCGAACTGGGCGGCTTCGGCGGCTTTTTCGACCTCAGGGCGGCGGGCTACAAGGACCCGCTGCTGGTCGCGGGGAACGATGGCGTCGGCACCAAGGTCAAGCTGGCGATCGACCATGACCGGCACGACCGCATCGGCATCGACCTCGTCGCCATGTGCGTCAACGACCTGATCGTCCAGGGGGCGGAGCCGCTGCTGTTCCTCGACTATTTCGCCACCGGAAAGCTGGACAACGGCATCGCCGAGCGAGTCGTGGCCGGCATCGCCGAGGGCTGCAAGCTGGCGGGCTGCGCGCTCATCGGCGGCGAGACGGCTGAGATGCCCGGCATGTATGCGCCCGGTGACTACGATCTCGCGGGCTTCTGCGTCGGCGCAGTCGAACGCGGTGAGCAGCTCACCGGAGACAAGGTGGCGGCCGGCGACGTGCTGCTCGGGCTCGAGTCGTCCGGCGTCCATTCCAACGGCTATTCGCTGGTGCGGCGGCTGGCGGCGGACAAAGCCTGGAAGCTCGACCGCCCTGCCCTGTTCGACCAGGACAGGCTGCTGATCGACCACCTGATCGAGCCGACGCGCATCTATGTGAAGAGCCTGCTGCCTTCGATCCGCGCGGGAAAGATCCACGCGCTGGCCCATATCACCGGCGGCGGCCTGCTGGAGAACGTGCCGCGCGTGCTGCCCCGGGGGCTTCATGCCCGGATCGACGCGGGTTCGTGGCAACAGCCCCGGCTCATGGCGTTCCTGCAGGCCCAGGGGAATATCGAGCCGGCGGAAATGGCGCGCACCTTCAACTGCGGCATCGGCATGGTGCTGGCCGTCGCGGCGGACGAGGTGGCGGGGCTGACGGCGGAACTGGCGGCGGCGGGCGAGCAGGTCCATGTCATCGGCGCGATCGAGCCGGGCGAGCGCGGCTGCACGGTGCAGGGTTCGGACGAGGTCTGGTCCGCCCGGGCGGCCTGGGAGGCGACGCATCTTGCCTGACCGGTCGAGGCGGGCACGCGTCGCGGTGATGATCTCGGGCGCCGGCACCAACATGGCGGCCTTGCTTTATGCCTCCCGCTCGCCGGATTGCCCGTTCGCGATCGCGCTGGTCGCGGCGAACGATCCCGAGGCGCCGGGCCTGGCCCTGGCGCGCGCCGAAGGGGTGCCGACGTTCGCCTTGAGCCACAAGGGATTGAAGCGCGCCGAGCACGATGCGGCGATGGACGCCGCGATCCGCGCATCGGACGCCGATTGCATTGCCCTAGCCGGCTACATGCGCATCCTGAGCGATGAATTCGTCGAGGCATGGGCGGGACGGATGCTCAACATTCACCCTTCCCTGCTGCCCAAGTATCCGGGGCTTCACACGCACCAGCGCGCGCTGGAGGCCGAGGACAGCCAGGGCGGCTGTACCGTCCATCTGGTGACCCGCGAGCTAGACCAGGGGCCAGTGCTGGGCCAGACGGCGGTGGCGATCCTGCCGGGCGATACGGCCGAGGCGCTGGCCGCGCGGGTGCTGATCGCGGAACACCAGCTTTATCCCCGTTGCCTGGCGGCGTGGGCCATGGCGAACCCGCGATAGGGCCGGGCCGCGAACTCAACCGGCGACGGCGGCTCGCGGGCTGCGCAGGAGCCGGGCGCGCAGCCAGCGGCTGACCGGGCGCTCGAACCCATGGTGCAGGGCTAGCGCGACGAGGACGGGGACGATGGCCGCCATGGCGAGGATCGCCGGCGCGGGCAGGTGCAGCATGAGCCCCGCCCGCACCAGTGCCAGCTGGACCGGGACATGGACCAGGTAGAGCGCATAGCTGCAGGCGCCCAATTCGATGAGCCAGCGCGGCACCCGCAGTTCGCGTTCGATCGATAGCAGCCCAAGTACGAGCAGCGCGAAACCGATGCCGAGCACGATGACCCAGGCGGTCGCCGCGACGGAGGTATAGTCGTTCAGCGCGGTGCGGTTCATGCCGAGGCGCTCGCCCAGCCACAGCAGCGCTATCATCAGGCCGAGCGCCGCCGAGCAGGCGCCGGCCCGCCGGGATCCGGCTGCCGAAGGCGGCAACCGCCGCACCGAGCACGAAATCGATTTCGTAGGATGACAAAAAGAACGAGGCGATGCCGCCGACCGGACGTCCTGCCACGGCGAGGAAAAGTTGCGCGAGAACCGCCAGGGTCCAGCCGGCGAACAGCCCCAGACCGATCCGGCGATTGAGGATGAGCACGAGGAAGGCGCAATAGAAGACGAATTCGTGCCGCAGGGTCCACACCGTGTCGGGCAAGGGCTCGAGCCGGCTTGGGGTGAGGAGAAGCGAGGTCAGCACCTGCGGTCCACTGATCGGCCGACCGGCGACGGTGTAAAGCGCGATGGTGCCGAGTACCACCAGCCACAGCACCGGAAACAGGCGAATGCACCGCTTGGCGACGAAATCCCAGGCCGCAGCGGGCCGCCCGATATCGCCACGATGGACATGGCAAATGATGAAGCCCGACAGCACGAAGAAGAAATCGACGCCGTGGATCGCGGTGCCCAGCGCGGGAAACACCGGCATTCCGGCGTGGGCCGCGGCGCAGCCATTCATGTGGAACAGGACGACGGCGAAAGCAGCCAGACCCCGCGCCGCTTCGATGCCATTCAATCGCATTCGCGCCGATCCCTGCTTTTCACCAGCAGGCCGGCATGACGGCACCTGCGACGGCTTCACCGCCGCATATATGCATTATCCCCTAGAGCCCCGCAAGCGCCGACCGTGCCGGCAGCGCCCCGCAATGCAACGCCAGGGGAGGATCAGACCTCGCTTTCCTCGACCACAGGGCGGCTTTCGCGGGTGCCGCGGTAGCGCATGTCCGGCTGGGTGGGATCGGGCGAGATGATGACATGGTCGTCATGCACCTCGAGCAGGGTGCCGACGAACGGGAAGCCTTCGAGGCTGCCGTTGACCCGATAGGAAACGAGATCGCCAGGCTTGAAGGTGGTCTCGTCGAAATTGAATTCGAAAGGGCAGGCCTCGCCCGATTCACCCATTCCCAGCATCGTCGCTCTCCTTTGCAGGAACCGAGAATATCCCAGGCCGGGTCATTCCGGCAAGCCTCGCCGGCGGCGCCGATCGCGCGCCACCGGACGGGGCTGGTCCGATCAGCCGACGATTTCTTCCGGGCGGAAGAAGAACGCGATCTCGGTCGCGGCGTTTTCGTCGGAGTCCGAACCATGGACCGAGTTGGCCTCGATCGACTCGGCGAGTTCCTTGCGGATGGTGCCGGGTTCGGCGTTGGCCGGGTTGGTGGCGCCCATCACGTCGCGGTTGCGCTTCACCGCGTCCTCGCCTTCGAGCACCTGGACGACGACCGGGCCGGAGGTCATGAAGGCGACGAGGTCGTTGAAGAACGGACGCTCCTTGTGGACGCCGTAGAAGCCTTCGGCCTGTTCCTTGCTGAGCTGGAGGCGCTTGGAGGCGACGACGCGCAGGCCGGCTTCCTCCAGCATCTTGGTGACGGCGCCGGTCAGGTTGCGGCGGGTCGCGTCGGGCTTGATGATCGAGAAAGTGCGGGTCACCGCCATGGGAAGTTCCTTGCGAGGTTTGTGGTTCGATTTCGCCGGCGCCCTAGCCGCGATCATGCTGCATCGCAAGGTTATCCGGCCTGGGTCCACCTGCCCTGGTCCTGCTTCCAGAACCGTCGCTCCAGCCCCTCCCGGCTGCCGAGCGCGCGCCAGCATTCGCGCGCGGCTACGACCGTCTCGCCGTCGAACCACAGCATTGCCCGCTCGAATCGTCCATCGAGCACATCCTCGCGCCACAAGCCATCGGCCAGGGCGACGAAGCGGGCGCCGTTGGCGGGGGCGACGCTTTCCGCGAGCAGCACCGGCTGGCGTGCGTCGTGCGGTCCGCCATGCTCGCCATTGGCGAGGAACGTCTCTGCCCCGGCCCAGAGCGCCTCGCCGATTGCGCGCCGCTGCCCGGCATCCTGCGCCACCACCAGCAGGCGCTGGCCCAGGCCGAGCACGCGGCCGGCGATCTGCGAGATGCCGCGCGCGACCGGCATGTGCTCGACCTGGTAGAAATCGACCAGCATCGCGCGGGCGCGATCAGACGGCTTCGCCGGCGCGGACGTAAGCGTCGAGCAGGCGAACGCCGTAGCCGGTGGCGCCCTTGTCCCAGGTCTGGCCGGGCTTGTCGGCCCAGACCATGCCGGCAATGTCGAGATGCGCCCAAGGCGTTCCTTTGTCGATGTAGCGCTGGAGGAACTGGGCGGCGGTGATCGAGCCGCCGTAGCGGCCGCCGACGTTCTTCATGTCGGCGATCGGGCTTTCCAGCATCTTGTCGTAGGCCGCGCCCATCGGCAGGCGCCACAGCGGCTCGCCACAGGCCTTGCCGGCGGCGACCAGGGCATCGGCCAGGGTGTCGTCGTTGCTGAAGATGCCGGCGTATTCATGCGCGAGGGTGGCGATGATGGCGCCGGTCAGGGTGGCGAGATCGACGATGGCCTTCGGCTTGAACTCCCGCTGGGTCCAGGTCAGCGCATCGCACAGCACCAGCCGGCCCTCGGCATCGGTGTTGATGACCTCGATGGTCTGGCCGGACATCGAGATGACGACGTCGCCGGGGCGCTGGGCCAAGGCGTCCGGCATGTTTTCGACAAGGCCGCAGACGCCGACGACATTGGCTTTCGCCTTGCGCCCGGCAAGCGCCAGCATCGCGCCGGCAACGGCGGCGGCGCCGCCCATGTCCCACTTCATGTCTTCCATGCCGGCGGCGGGCTTGAGGCTGATGCCGCCGGTGTCGAAGGTAACGCCCTTGCCGACGAAGGCGACGGGCGCTTCGCCTTGCGCGCCGCCGTTCCAGCGCAGCGCCAGCAGGCGGGGCGGCCGGGCCGACCCCTGGGACACGCCGAGCAGGGCGCCCATGCCGAGTTCGCGCATCTCCGGCTCGCCCAGCACGGACATTTCGATGCCAGTGCCGGCGAAGCGGGCCTGGCAGCGTTCGACGAAGCTCTCGGGATAGAGCACGTTGGCCGGTTCGGTGACCAGCTCGCGGGTCAGGGCGATGCCGTCTGCCAGCGCGGCCGCATCGACCCATGCCGTGTCCGTTCCGGCTGGAGCATTGACCGCGACGATCTCGGCCAGCGACGGCTTCTGTTCGTCCTTCAGCGTCGTGCGCCAGGCATCCCAGCGCCAGCCGCGCAGCCGCGCCGCCAGCAGCAGCGCCGCCGCCTGGCCGGCAGTGAGGCCGGACCGGGCGAAATCGATGACCATGCTGGCCACGCCGGAGGTCAGGAAGCGGGCGGCCAGCCCGGCACCGGCCTTCTCTACCGCCGAATCGCGATCGGCCGCATCGGACGGGCCGAGGCCGGCCAGCGCCAGGCGCAGCACCCCTTCATCGCGCGCGACAAAACCATCGTGAAGCTGGCCGGCCTTGCCGCTGAACCGCGCGAGCCGGGCGCCCTCGACGATCACCTGGTCGACATCGGCCGGCAACCTGTCCTGGTTGACGAGGCGGGCGATCAGGGGCGCGGTGGCAAGGGCTGCGGCGTCGGAAAAGCGGATCTTCATGCAAACTCCAAGGTCTCTCGTGGTCGGATTCCGCTATCGGCCGACCTGGCCGACCGCGCGTGCTCAATTCCCCGGAATGCCTCTGGCGCTGCAGCCCATCGCGTTACCGGTCAAATTCGCGATTTCGCCAACGGCAATTCCCGCTTGCGGCGACCTGCCGCCAAGCCGGATTGCAGTTAGGACCCGGCGGTGCAATAGGCAAGCCATGGACCCCGTATCGCGGCCTGCGCGCCCCCTGCCTTCCTTCCGCGCGACGGGCTTGCCGAGGCCGCTTGCCCCGGTCGTCGCCGTGGCCTCGCTCTGCTTCGCGCCGAACGTCCACGCCAGCGCGATCCAGCCGCCGGCCATCCAGGCAAACGACATCATGGTGCGGCCGATCGTCAGCGGCGGCGGCCTTGCTCCGGAGCCGGCTGCCGGGCCGCTCGCACCCGCCGGCGCCGCCGTGCCGTCCGCGCCTGCCACCGGGACGCAGGACAGTACCCCGGTCTCCTTCGCCGCCGACCGGGTCGAGTATAACGACCAGAGCGAGACCATCACCGCCAGCGGCAATGTCGCGCTCTCGCGCGAGGACCGCTCGCTGAGGGCCGACCGGGTGACCTATGACCGCAAGACCGGCCAGATCGTCGCCGATGGCAACATCGTCATGGTCGACGAGAACGGCAACCGCCTGTTCACCGGCCGCATCGAGCTGACCGACCGGTTCGAGGCCGGAGCCATGTCGGACATGCTGCTGGCGCTCAGGGAAGGCGGCAGGCTGGCGGCCAAGGGCGGCACGCGGCGCGCGGACGGCACGGTCGAACTGGGCAACGCCGCCTACACCGGCTGCGCCGTGGTCGACGATCAGGGCTGCGACGTGCGGCCGAGCTGGTCGATCACTGCGCGGCGGGCGGTCTACGACCCGGACCGCAAGCTGGCGACCTTCAGCGGCGCGCGGTTCGTCCTGTTCGGCGCGCGGCTGATGCCGTTGCCGAGGATCGTCATCGCTACCGATGGCCGCGCGGTCAGCGGCCTGCTGATCCCGAACTTCCGCACCTCCTCGGCCAATGGCTTCGAGGTCAGCGAGACCTATTATTACCGCCTGGCTGACAACCGGGACATCTCGGCAACCGCATACGTGTTCACCAAGTCGGCACCGATGGCCTCGTTCCAGTATCGCGCTCTGGGCGACAGCGGCGCCTATGCCATCACCGGTTATGCGACGACCAGCACCCGCATCCCGGGCGGCGCCAATCCCGGAGCCTCCAGCCACGATTTCCGTGGCTATCTCGAAAGCAACGGGCGGTTTCAGCTGTCGCCGGGGTGGACCGCGTCGTGGTCGGGCCGGATCGCCAGCGACCGGACGTTCCTGCGCCGCTATTTCATCAGCAACGACGACCGGCTGCGATCCACCGCCAGCCTGTCGCACGTCGACAAGGACAGCTGGTTCTCGATCACCGGCTGGGCATTCCAGACCATGCGGACCGGCGAGCGCCAGGACCTGGTGCCGGTGGCCCTGCCCGAGATCGACTATCGCCGGCGCATGGCCGACCCCTGGCTGGGCGGGATGTTCGAGCTTCAGGCGAACAGCCTGGCGATCTCGCGCTCCGGCGGACAGGACACACAGCGCGCTTTCGCCAGCGCACGGTGGGACCTGCGGCGGCTGACGGCGATGGGCCAGCGCATCACGGTGACCGGACTGGTCCGGGGAGACGTCTATCATTCGAGCGACAACCAGCTGACCAGCGTGGACATCTATCGCGGGCAGCCGGGCTGGCAGGCGCGTGCCGTTGCCACCGCCGCCATCGATGTCACCTGGCCGTTCATCGGCCGCGCGCTGGGGGGTACCCAGGTGCTCACGCCCCATCTCCAGGTCGTCGCCACGCCATCGGTGCGCAACCTGTCCGTCCCCAACGAGGATGCCCGCGCCATCGAGCTCGAGGACGACAACCTGTTCGCCCTCAACCGTTTTCCCGGCTACGACCGGATCGAGGATGGCACCCGCTTCACTTATGGCGTGGACTGGCAGCTCGAAGTGCCGCGCTGGCGGGTCAACGCCACGATCGGCCAGTCCTACCGGCTGACGGCGAGGCCCGTTCTGCTGCCGAACGGCACCGGCCTGTCCGATCGCCTGTCCGACCTCGTGGGCCGGATCGACGTCCGCTACCGCGATTTCCTCAAGCTGACGCACCGGTTCCGGCTGGACAAGGACACGCTCGCCGTCCGCCGCAACGAGATCGATGCCACCATCGGCAGCGACCAGAATTACGTCGAACTGGGCTATGCAAGGCTCAACCGGCAGATATCGGCGAGCATCGAGGACCTTCAGGACAGCAACGAGCTCCGCGCCGCCGCCCGGGCGCATTTCGCCCGGCACTGGTCGGTGTTCGGCTCCGGCATATTCAACCTCTCGCGGCAGAACACGCCCCCCGGCCTGACCCCCAGGGACATCCAGCCGCTGCGGACCCGGATCGGCGTCGCCTACCAGAACGATTGCCTCGACCTCGGCTTCACCTGGCAGCGGGACTATGTGACCATCGGCGACGCGACGCGCGGCAACTCGTTCCAGATCCGCATCGCGCTGCGCAACCTCGGCCTCAACTGAGCCGCCCGAACCGGCCCGGTCATCGGCTGTCGATGACGAATGCGGCAAAGTTGGCATGACGCTGCAAACGCGCTATCGCGGCGCCGGCGCGGGGGCACTCAGCAACGGTTAAGCCGGCGCGCAGCATTTCGCGACCATTGGCGGCCTTCGCCGAACGGTTGCACGAGGCGTCTTCGAGGCGCCGCAGACAGGATCGATGCCACGGTGAAAATCCACGTTCGCAAGCGCTTGCTCCCCGTTCCCGCCCTCATGCTCGGGGTCGCCGCGTCCGTTGCGGCCCTGCTGGCGGCCGCTGGCGCCCAGGCGCAGCAGGCGGAGGAAGCGCCGGTCCAGGCGGGTCGCGGGGCGCTCAACATTCCCGACACGATCGCCATGTTCGGCAACCGCAGCCCCAATCTTCGCCGGGCGACGGCGGTGGTCAACGGCGAGATCATCACCGGCACCGATGTCGAGCAGCGCCTGGCGCTGGTCCTCGCCTCGGCCCAGACCAAGCCGAGCGCCGAGGAGACGGAGCGCCTGCGCCTGCAGATCCTGCGCAACCTGATCGACGAGACGCTGGAGATCCAGGAGGCCAAGGTCGCCGAGATCACGATCGAGGACGCCGAGATCAACGAGACATACGAGCGGGTCGCCCAGCAGAATTTCCATCAGCCGGTGGCCGCGCTCGATGCCTACCTCCGCAAGATCGGCTCCTCGCCCAACTCGCTCAAGCGCCAGATCCGCGCCGAACTTTCCTGGCAGCGGGTGCTGCGGCGCAATGTCCAGCCGTTCGTCAACGTCAGCCAGGAGGAAGTCCGCGAACTGATCGACCGGCTCAAGGCGGCCAAGGGCACCGAGGAATACCGGATCGGCGAGATCTTCCTGTCCGCCACCCCCGAAAGCCGCCCGGCCGTCGCCGAGAACGCGCGGCGGATCGTCGACCAGTTGCGCCAGGGCGGCTCGTTCGTCGCCTATGCGCGGCAGTATTCGGAAGCCTCGACCGCTGCGGTCGGAGGCGACCTCGGCTGGATCCGGCTGGCCCAGTTGCCGGCCGAGCTGGCGGCCGCCGCGCGCGAACTCGGCCCCGGCCAGCTCGTCGGGCCGATCGAGACCCGGGGCGGCTTCTCGATCATCTACCTGACTGACAAGCGCCAGGTGCTCACCGCCGATCCGCGCGACGCGGTACTCGCCCTCAAGCAGATTTCGGTCGATTTCCCGGCCGGCATCAAGCAGCCCGAGGCGACCCGCCGGGCGGAGGAGTTCGCCGCGGCGATGAAGGGGGCACGAGGCTGCGGCGGGGTCGATGCGGTTGCCGCGAAGATCGGCGCCAAGGTCGTCTCCGACGACCAGATCGCCGCACGCGACCTGCCCGGCCCGCTGCAAAACGCGGTGCTCGGCCTTTCGATCGGCGAAACCACCCAGCCGTTCGGCTCGCTGAGCGAGGGCGTGCGCGTGCTGATGCTGTGCGGCCGCGACGAGCCGAAGGCGGACAACGGCCCGAGCTTCGACCAGGTGCTGAACCAGATGCAGGACGACCGGGTCAACAAGCGCGCGCAGATGTATCTGCGCGACCTGCGCCGCGACGCAATCATCGACTATAACTGAAGCTGCCCCGCTCCGGGGTCCCGGAACCGTCGCTTGGACCAGATGAAGACGCAAGGTGCCGGCATCGCCGTCTCGCTGGGCGATCCCGCCGGGGTCGGCCCGGAACTCCTTGCCGAATGCTGGAGGCGACGGCAGCCGGGGCAGATGCCGTTCTTCGCGGTCGGCGGGGCGCGCCTGCTGCGGGCGGCTGCCGCCTCGCGGGGGATCGACCTGCCGGTCGCGCGGATTGCCGACCCGGCCGAAGCCGACGCCGCGTTCGCCGGTGCCCTCCCCGTGCTCGGCGAACTGGACGGCGAGTGGCGGGCGGGCGAGCCGGACCGGGATGGCGCCGCCCTCGCCCTGGCGTCGCTCACCCTCGCCGCAAGCCTCGCCGCCAGGGGTGAAGCTTCGGCCATCGTCACCGGGCCGATCGCCAAGTCGCGCCTGGCCGCCATCGGTTTTGCCCACCCCGGCCAGACGGAATTCGTCGCCGAGGCTTGCGGCGTCGTGGCCGAAGACGCGGTGATGATGCTGGCGGGACCGTCGCTGCGCACGGTGCCGCTGACCGTCCATGTCGCGCTCGCGGAGGTTCCCCGGGTACTGACCAGTGCCCTTATCGTCCGTCGCGCCCGCATCGTCGCCACGGCGCTGGCTCGGGATTTCGGCATCGCCGCGCCGCGCCTGGCGATTGCGGCGCTCAACCCCCATGCCGGCGAGGACGGCCGCATGGGCGACGAGGAAGCCCGCATCATCGCCCCGGCGATTGCCGCGCTGCAGGCGCAAGGCATCGATGCCACCGGCCCCCATCCGGCCGATGCCCTGTTTGCCCCCCGCGCGCGGGAAACCTTCGATGTCGCACTGTGCATGTATCATGACCAGGCGCTGATCCCGCTCAAGACGCTCGATTTCGATGCCGGGGTCAACGTCACGCTCGGCCTGCCGACGATCCGCACCTCGCCCGACCATGGCACCGCCTTCGCCATCGCCGGCAAGGGGCTGGCACACCCAGGCGCGACGCTCGCGGCTCTGACCATGGCCGGCGCCTGCATCCGCCACCGCCGGTCGGCATGAGCCTGCCGCCGCTCCGCGAGGTCATCGCCCGCCATGGGCTGGCGGCGAGCAAGGCGCTGGGCCAGAACTTCCTGCTCGACGAACAGCTGCTGGACCGGATCGCTGCGGTTCCGGGCACCCTGCGCGACCGCGCGGTGCTCGAGATCGGCCCCGGGCCGGGCGGCCTGACCCGCGCCCTGCTGCGCGCCGGCGCGCGGGTCACGGCAATCGAGATGGACCGGCGCTGCCTGCCGGCGCTCGCCGAACTGGCCGAAGCCTTCCCCGGCCAGCTCCGGGTCATCGAAGGCGATGCCTTGGCCCGGGATCACCATGCGCTGATGGGCGAACCATATGCCGTGGTCGCCAACCTGCCCTACAATGTCGGCACGGCGCTGTTCACCCGATGGCTGGGCGGCGAGGGCTGGCCGCCGCTGTGGACCTCACTGACGCTGATGTTCCAGCTCGAAGTCGCCGAACGCATCGTCGCGGCGACCAATGCCGAAGCCTATGGACGGCTCGCCGTGCTGTCCCAATGGCGCACGCACGCGCGCATCGCCATGAAGGTCCATCGCAGCGCCTTCACCCCGCCACCGAAGGTCATGTCGGCGGTGGTTCACGTCACGCCGGTGGCGGCCCCGGAAGAGGTCTCGGCCCGCAGGCTGGAACGGCTGACCGAGGCCGCCTTCGGCCAGCGCCGCAAGATGCTGCGGCAAAGTCTCAAGGGCCTGCCCGGCGCGCTGACCGCGCTGGATGTCGTCGGCATCGATCCGCAGCGGCGGGCGGAGACGCTGGCCGTGGGTGAATTCGTCGCGATCGCCAAAGTGCTGTCGGCCGGCGCCTGAACGGCAGGGCCGGCAGGCCGAACCTCAGAACTCGCTCCAGTCGTCCACTTCCGCCTGGGCCACGGCCGAGCTGCGCGGCGCGGGGATGCGGGCGACGGGACGGGCAACCTCGCGCATGGGGACGACTTTCGGGGCGTGGCTGCCGACGCCGGCCGACTTGCCGGCCACCTTGAACGAGCTGACCAGCTGCGAAAGCTGGGAGGACTGGTCGGCGAGCGCGCGGGCGGCGGCATTGCTCTGTTCGACCATGGCGGCGTTCTGCTGGGTCATGCGGTCCATCTCGCGCGCGGCGCCAGCGACCTGGCCGAGCGCGGTCGACTGCTCGACGGCGGATTCGGCGATGCCCGAGACGACGGCGGAAATCTCGTCGATGCGGGCAACGATGGAGGCGAGCGCCTCGCCGGTGGCGCCGACGAGGGAGACGCCGTCGCCGACCTGCTGGGTGCTGGCGGAAATCAGCGCCTTGATGTCCTTGGCGGCATCGGCGGAACGCTGCGCCAGCGCCCGGACTTCGGTGGCGACGACGGCGAAGCCGCGGCCGGATTCGCCGGCGCGGGCAGCTTCGACGCCGGCATTGAGCGCGAGCAGGTTGGTCTGGAAGGCAATGCCGTCGATGACGTTGACGATCTGGGCGATCTGGTCGGACGAGGACTGGATCGCGGTCATCGCCTGGACGGCGCGGGTCACCACCTCGCCACCATCGCGGGCTTCGGACTGGGCATCGCGCACGGCGGCGGCGGCGGACTGGGCGGCGGTGGCGTTTTGCTGGATCGTGCCGGTGACCTGGTTGAGCCCGGCACTGCTTTCCTCCAGTGCGGCGGCCTGCTGTTCAGTGCGGTTGGACAGGTCGTCCGAGGCGGAGCGGATTTCACTGGCGCCGGTCAGGATATCGCCGGCGGCGGTGGCCACATTGCGCATCGCGGCTTCGAGCGAGGCGGCGGCCTGGTTGAAGTTGTCCTTCAGCACGGCATATTCGGGAGGAAGATGCTGGTCCATGCGGGTGGTCAGGTCGTTGGCGGCGAGGCGCTGAAGCGACTCGGCCATGACGGCGACGACCGCCTGCTGGGCTTCGGACGCCTTGCCGAGCGAGATGGCCTGTTCGCGAAAGGTGGCCATGGCGCGGGTCAGGCGGCCGACGCAATCGCGATACTGGGTGAATGCGACCGGCGAATCGAGATCGCCGGCGGCAAGCGCCTCCATGCGGATAACGGTGGCGACGTAGGGGTCGCAGATCGCCCGGCCGGCGGCGACCAGCATCGCGATCATCGCCAGGCTGGCGATGACGACAGCGATCGTGACGAAATGGCCACTGACGACATTTTCTACGGCCGAGATGACGCAGGCGGCCACAAAAAGGGCGAGCACCGATTGAGCGGCGATCAGCGCCTTGAACTTGGTGCGGATGGGCGCGACTTCGCGAAACCACGTAAGCATTAGGCACCTCTCATTGTCCCGATTCGGGCTGGCCTCCTCTATTTAAACGGTTGCACTTTTGGGCACGTGAAGCGTTGCATGGGGAATTTTACACACCCTGTCGCAAGAGCAAGCTTACGACGGCAGACGACCGCGCATTAACCTTCTAGAGCCTCGGCGATCAGCCTGCGGGTGTTGGCGATGCCGTAGAGGGCGATGAAGCTGCCCATGCGGGGGCCCTGGCTGGAGCCGAGCAGGGTCTCGTAAAGCGCCCTGAACCAGTCGCGCAGGGTCTCGAAGCCGTGGTGCGGGTCCTTGCCGATTTCGTAGACGATGTTCTGCAGTTCCTCCGCCGGCGCGGCATCGTCGGTGGCGGCGAGTTCCTCGTCGAGCGCGGCGAGCGCGGCGGCTTCGTTGTCCTCGGGCTTGCGGCGCTGGAGGGTGGGCGCGACGAAATCGCGATTGTAGGCGAGCGCGCGGGTGACGAGTGCGTCGAGGGCCGGGTGAAGGCTTGGGCTCGGGTTGTGGATGTAATTTGCCAGATAGGACCAGACCTGCTCGCGGGTGGCCTGGGCGCCGAGCACGCTCACGAGGTTCAGCAGGAGGCCGTAAGTGACCGGGAGGGAATCACCGTCTCCCCCGTGGTAACCATTGGTGCGCAGCAGATGCCAGGCCGGATTGCCGAGCTGCTGTTCGATCGGCTGGCCTGGGAGCTTTTCGCGGAACTGCCAGTATTCATCGACCGCGCGGGGGACGACGCCGACGTGGAGCTGCTTGGCCGATTTCGGCTCGCGATAGAGGTAGAAGCCCAGCGATTCCTCGCTGCCATAAGTCAGCCATTGTTCGATGGTCAGGCCGTTGCCCTTGGACTTGGAAATCTTCTCGCCGTTTTCGTCGAGGAACAGCTCGTAGATCAGGCCTTCCGGGCGGCGGCCGCCGAGCACCTGGGCGATCCTGCCGGACTGGGTCACGCTGTCGGTCAGGTCCTTGCCGCACATCTCGTAATCGACGCCGAGCGCAACCCAGCGCATCGCCCAGTCGACCTTCCACTGCAGCTTGGCCTGGCCGCCGAAAATGCAGGTTTCGACGTCCTCGCCTATATCGTGGAAGCGGATCACGCCCTGGGCCGCATCGACGACCTCGATCGGGACCTGGAGGACCTGGCCGGTCTTCGGCGAGACGGGAAGCACCGGCGAGTAGGTCCTGCGGCGTTCTTCGCGCAGGGTCGGCAGCATGATCGCCATAATGCCGTCGTAGTGGGCGAGGACATTGGCCAGCGCGGCATCGAACGCGCCGGCGTTGTACCGATCGGAAGCGGAGACGAACTCGTAGTCGAAGCCGAAGCGGTCGAGGAATTCGCGCAGCATGGCGTTGTTATGGTGGGCGAAAGACTCGTACTTCTGGAACGGGTCGGGAATGCGGCTCAGCGGGTGGCCCAGGTAAGCGGTCAGCAAGCCCTGGTTGGGGACGTTGTCCGGCACCTTGCGCAGGCCGTCCATGTCGTCCGAGAAGGCGACGAGGCGGGTCGGTGCGCCGTTTGTCAGGACTTCGTAGGCGCGGCGGACCAGTGTGGTGCGCAGGACTTCCTGGAAGGTGCCGATGTGCGGCAGGCCCGAGGGGCCGTAGCCGGTTTCGAACAGGACCGGCGAATTGTCCGGCTTGCCCGCAGGATAGCGCTTCAGCAGCTTGCGCGCTTCCTCGAACGGCCAGGCCTTGGAAACCTGGGCAGCGGTGAGCAGGGCGGGATTGTTCAGCATTTCGTTCATGCCGAGGCCTTTCGCCTTGTTGGCGCTTTTTCGCAAGCTCTGGCGAAATGCGATGCCCGAATGCGACAGGCAGCGGGAACGCCGGACCTTTACCGGAGTTGAACGGGAAGGTGCCCTGTTCGACATGCGCGATGGATTGTGCGTGCCGGATTTTTGCAAGCGCCAGTGGAGGCTAAAGGTGGCTATCGCACGCAATAACGTCGCCGGCGCGCATGGCTGGCAGCCGCGTCAGCCGCTCGATCCATGCCGGCGGATGCGGCATTACGGCCCGATCCAGCCGATGGAGCGGGAGCGTTCGCTGTTGTACCGGATTCTGTTCGGCTGACTTTACGGACGCGGCGCGCTTGCCCTGCGTTCCATATTCGTTCTAAGTCGGCAGGGATGAGCGATTCCCCTGCCCTGCCCGCGCTTCACGCGAGTTTTTCGGGCGTGTGGCTGGCCGATGGCTCGGGCGCGGTGCGCGAGGTCGGCAAAGGGGCGGCGATCACCGCTGCGGCAGATACGCCGCTGCTGATGCTGAACGCGCCGCTGGTGGCGGCGCGGCTCGGCTATCCCGATCTTTCCGGGCTCGATCTGCTGGAATTGTTCGCCTTCGTCCATCCGGCGCGGTTCGTCGTGCCGACGCCGCGCGGGCTGGCCCATGCGCTGGGGCTGGCCGAGCCGGCGGACGAGGCGGGGGTGCCGGCGCTGTTGCAGGCGGCGGCGGGGACATTGCTGGCGCAGTGCGAAGCGGCGGACTGGCGGGAGCGCGAAGGGGCGTGGACCGGGCTGCAGGCGCTGGCGCGGTTGCGCTGGCCCTGGGCGACGCTGCTTTCGGCGCGGATCGACCGGCCGATGCGGGCGGAAAAGTGGTTGTTTGCCCGCTTGCCGGAATGGGACGAGGCCGGCGAGCGGCCGCAGCCGGCGCAGGTCACGCTGGCGCCCTCGGCGGTCACGGCGAAGCTGGGGGAATTGACCGGGGCCGGCGCGGAGGCGCGGCCGGCGCAGGCGGAATATGCCAGACATGCCGCACGGGTGTTCGCGCCACGGGTGCGCGAAGGTCGGGCGCATGTGCTGCTGGCGGAAGCGGGGACGGGGACGGGGAAGACTTTGGGGTATCTCGCCCCGGCTTCGCTCTGGGCGGAGGCAGCCGGGGGGACCGTCTGGGTATCGACTTACACCAAGGCCTTGCAGCGGCAGTTGCGCCGGGAGAGCCGGCGCGCCTGGCCGGAGGCGCCGGGCGACGGCAGCCAGCCGGTGGTGGTGCGCAAGGGGCGGGAGAATTACCTTTGCCTGCTGAACCTGGAGGACGCGCTGCAGGGCGGCTTCGGCGGGCGGGCGGCGGTGCTGGCGCAGCTGGTGGCGCGCTGGGCGGCCTATTCGCAGGATGGCGACATGATCGGCGGCGACCTGCCGGGGTGGCTTGGCACGCTGTTTCGCCAGCGGGGCATCGCCGCGCTGACCGACCGGCGCGGGGAATGCGTCTATGCCGGATGCCCGCATTACCGGAAGTGCTTCATCGAGCGGGCGAGCCGGGCCAGCGCGCAGGCCGACCTGGTGATCGCCAACCACGCGCTGGTCATGGTCAATGCCGCGCGGGGCAGGGAGGCGGCGAGCCAGCCGACGCGGATCGTGTTCGACGAGGGGCATCACCTGTTCGAGGCGGCGGATTCGACGTTTGCCGCCGAGCTTACCGGTTCCGAGACGATCGAACTGCGACGCTGGGTGATCGGGCCGGAACGCGGCTCGAAAGGGCGGCGGCGGGGGCTGGCGGCGCGGCTGGCGGATGTCGCGAGCTATGACGAGGCGGCGGGCAAGGCGGTGGCGGCGGCGCGGGAGGCGGCGGAAGGGCTGCCGGGCGACGGCTGGCTGCAGCGGGTCAACGAAGGGGCGCCATGGGGGCCTTTTGAGGCACTTTTCGCCGCTGTTCGGGCGGTGGTCTATGCGCGGGACGAAAGCGGTGGCGTGGACGCCGGCTACGGGCTGGAGACAGAGGCGGCCGGGCTGGACGGAGCGTTCGTCGAGGCGGCCGCCGGGGCATTGGCGGCTCTGGGGGCCTTGCGGGTGCCGCTGATCCGGCTGGGCAACCGGCTGGAGGCACTGCTGGCCGAGCCGCCGGACTGGCTCGACGGCGCCGGGCGGGCGCGGATCGAGGGGGCGCGGCATTCGCTGGGTTGGCGCGTGGACCTGATCGCGGCCTGGGAAGCGCTGCTGGCGCGGCTGGGCGCTGCCGGCGATCCGCGCTTCGTCGACTGGCTGGCGGTGGACCGGGCGGAAGGGCGGGAATACGACATTGGCATTCACCGGCACTGGCTGGACCCGATGGAGCCGTTTGCCAAAGTCGTGCTCGAGCCGGCGCATGGGGTCCTGTTGACCAGTGCGACCTTGAGAGACCGGCAGCCGGGCAACGAGGACGACTGGGAAGCCGCAGTGCTGCGATCCGGGGCCGGGCATGTGGGTGTGGCACCGCTGACGGCGGCGTTCGACAGTCCGTTCGACTATGCCGCACAGGCCGAGGTGCTGATCGTCACCGATGTGCCCAGGGGGGACATGGCGGCACTGGCGGCGGCCTATGGGCGGCTGATCGAGGCTTCCGGCGGCGGGGCGCTGGGGCTGTTCACCGCGATCCGGCGCCTGCGCGTGGTGCACGGACGGATCGCCGACCGGCTGGCGCGCGGCGGGTTGCCGCTTTATGCCCAGCATGTCGACCCGATCGATACCGGTACGCTGGTCGATATCTTCCGCGACGATCCGCGCGCTTCGCTGCTGGGGACCGATGCCTTGCGCGACGGGGTGGACGTGCCGGGGGATTCGCTGCGGCTGGTGGTGATGGAGCAGGTGCCGTGGCCGAAGCCCTCGATCCTGCACCGGGCGCGGCGGGCGGCGAGCCAGGGCGGCGGGCAGGCCTATGACGACCGGGTGATCCGGGCGCGGCTGGCACAGGCGTTCGGCCGGCTGATCCGCAGCCGGGACGATCGCGGGCATTTCGTCGTGCTTTCGGCGGCATTTCCCTCGCGCCTGCTGGGGGCGTTTCCGGCCGGCACGCCGATACGGCGGGTGACGCTGGAGCAGGCTTTACATTCGGTGGCGGGCGGTGTTTCTGCGGCTGCCACCGATAGGGATCTCGACCTCACCTCATGAAAACATTGGCCCTGTTCCGCCATGCCAAGTCCGACTGGGGCGACCCGCGCGCGCGGGATTTCGACCGGCCGCTCAACGAGCGCGGGCGAAAGGGGGCGGCGGTGATCGGCGCGCATATCCACGAATGGTGCGAGGCACGGCGGCTGCGGTGGGACCGCATCCTCGCCTCGCCGGCGGCGCGGGTCGCCCAGACGATCGAGATCGGCGCGGAGGCGCTATCGCTGGGGGACCGCTTTTCCCGGCGGGTCAACTGGGACCGGCGGCTCTACCTGGCGAGTTCGGCGACGCTGGCGGACATCCTGCGCGAGCAGGACGATGCGGTGAACGCGGTGCTCATGCTCGGGCACAATCCCGGGCTGGAGGACCTGATCTTCGACCTGGTGCCGGATGACGGGACCAGCCCGCTGCGCGACGTGGTCGAGACGAAGTTTCCGACCGCCGCCTTCGCGGTGATGGAACTGGACGTCGAACGGTGGGCCGAGCTGGACGATGGTTGTGCGCGGCTGGTGCACCTGATGCGGCCGCGAGACATGGACCCGGCGCTGGGGCCGCAGGAACTGGATTGAGGTTGCAGCGGAGGCCCGCCAAGCCTATTTCGGGCGGGCCGGAGTGGCCGGCATCGCTCGAGGAGGATGGAATGGACCGGAGGACGCGCTGAATTCGCCCGTCTTTTCTGCATTTTGATTGCTGGTCCTGCCATGTTCTCGTTCCTTGTTTGTGATTCCGTCGCCTTGGCGACGCCCGCCGGCCAAACGCTGTTTGCCGGGCTTTCCTGTTCCGTGGGCCGCGAGGTGGTCGGGCTGGTCGGGCGCAATGGCTCGGGCAAGTCCACGCTGCTGCGGGCGATTGCCGGGGAGTGGCCGGTCATGGCCGGGCATATCGCCCGTTCCGGCAGCCTCGGGATGTTGCGGCAGGCGGTCGGCGCGACCGCCGGCGGCGTAGCCGAGGCGCTGGGGGTGAGCGAGGATCTGGCGCGGATCGCGCGGATCGAGGCGGGGGCAGGCGACGAGGCGGATTTCGCCGCAGCCGACTGGACCCTGCCCGAGCGGATCGAAGCGGCGCTGGCCGAAACCGGGCTGGCTGGCGTGCCGCTGGATCGCACGCTTGCCGGGTTTTCCGGCGGGGAACGGACGCGACTGGCTGTGGCCCGCGTGCTGATCGAGCGGGCCGACCTGCTGCTGCTTGACGAGCCGACCAACAATCTCGATGCCGAGGGGCGGGCGGCGATCGCGCGGTTGCTTGAGGGATGGGGCGGTGGGGTGCTGGTGGCGAGCCATGACCGGGAGTTGCTGGAGCGGGTGGACCGGATCGTCGCCCTCGGGCCGACCGGGGCGGTGGTGCATGGCGGCGGCTGGTCGAGCTATCTGGCGGCGCGGGAGGCCGGGCGGGCGCGGGCCGAGGCGGCGGTGGAACGGGCCGCCGCCGGAGCGAAGGCGGCGGCGCGCGAGGCACAAGCGACGCGGGAGCGGCAGGCACGGCGGGACCGGGCGGGGCGCGATTATGCGGCAAGCGGATCGGCGCCGAAAATCCTGATGGGGCGACAAAGGGAGCGGGCCGAGAACAGCAAGGCGCGGGGCGAGCGGCTGGCCGGCGCCGAGGTAGAGGCGGCCGGCGAGACCCTGGCCGCGGCGCGGGAGCGGGTGGAGGTGGTCGATCCCCTGGACATGGAATTGCCCCGGTGCGGCTTGCCGTCTGGCCGGTTGCTGCTGGCTTTCGAGGATGTGCATTGGGGCGTGAACGGGCGCCCCGTGCTGCGCGGGGTTTCGCTGGAGGTGCGCGGGCCGGAGCGGGTGGCGATCAGCGGCGCGAACGGGGCCGGCAAGACTTCGCTGTTACGGTTGGCATCTGGCGAGCAGGCGCCGGATGCCGGGCTGGTGCGGCGGCCGGCCGGGCGATTGCTGGTGCTCGACCAGCATGTGACCCTGCTGGAGCCGGCGGAGACGCTGGTGGCGAACATGCGGCGCCTGCATTCGGGGATGGGGGAAAACGACGCGCGGGCGGCGCTGGCGCGGTTCGGGTTTCGCAACCTGGCCGGCGAACGGCTGGCCGGCACGTTGAGCGGCGGGGAGCGGCTGCGGGCGGGGCTGGCCTGCGTGCTATCGGCCCGGCCGGTGCCGCAACTGCTTGTGCTGGACGAGCCGACCAATCACCTCGATGCCGATGCGGTGGCCGGGCTGGAGCAGGCGTTGCGGGGGTATGACGGGGCAGTGCTGGTGGTCAGCCATGACCGCCGCTTCCTGCAGGCGATCGGGGTGACGCGCGAGATCGACCTCTAGCTTCCCGCGAGGGCTGCTTCGAGTTCGGCTTTCAGCGCCCGCAGCGCGGCCCCCAGGTCCGCGCTCGGCGGCGGGGTTTTGCCGTTGGGTTTTTCGTCTTTGGCTTCACCTTCGATGGCCAGACGAGCGCCGCGCAGGGTGTAGCCTTCGTGGTGGACAAGGCGGTCTATGGTTTCGACCAGCCGGACGTCTTCCGGGCGATAGTAGCGGCGGCCGCCGCTGCGCTTGACGGGGCGGAGCATCGGGAACTGGTCTTCCCAGTAGCGCAGGACGTGGCGGCGGATGCCCAGCGCGTCGGCGACTTCGCCAATGGTGCGGAAAGCGTCGCCGGCCTTGCCGTCGTCGAAGCGGTGATCCAGGCCCGTGCTGTCCATCCCCTGCCCCTGCCCCTGCCCTGCGATGTCAGACCTTCGCGACGCGGTCCTTGAGCATCTGGCTGGCGCGGAAGGTGAGAACGCGGCGCGGGGTGATCGGCACTTCGACCCCGGTCTTGGGGTTGCGGCCGATGCGTTCGGTCTTGTCCCGCAGCAGGAAAGTGCCGAAGCCGGAAATCTTGACGTTTTCACCGCTGGCGAGGGCATCACCCATGTAAGTGAGGATGGATTCGACGAAATCGAGCGATTCCGACCGGGAGAAACCGAGACGGCGGTTGATCGCTTCGGCGAGATCAGCGCGGGTCAGGGTTTTCATCGAGCGCATGTCGGTTCCTGCTGACAATCGGTCCATGACGGCAAGACTATCGACGAAATATTCGCTTGGCAATGCAAGTTACTGCAAATGCGAAGACAAAATCCCGGCGATCAATCGTTTGTCGCAACCGTGCCGCAAACTACATGCGGACGAGGCTGGCACCCCAGGTAAAGCCGCCGCCCATGGCTTCCAGCATGACCAGCTGGCCGGGCTTGATCCGGCCGTCGCGCACTGCGGTATCCAGCGCCAGGGGAACCGAGGCGGCCGAGGTGTTGGCGTGCCGGTCTACGGTGACGATGACTTTTTCGGCAGGCAGGCTGAGTTTGCGCGCGGTCGCGTCGAGGATGCGGGCATTGGCCTGGTGCGGTACCAGCCAGTCGATCGCCTCGGCCGGCAGGTCGACGTCCGCCATGACCTCCGCCAGCACGCCGGCGAGATTGGTGACGGCGTGGCGGAAGACCTCGCGGCCCTGCATGCGGACCTTGCCGACGGTGCCGGTGGTCGAGGGGCCGCCATCGACATAGAGCAGGCAGTTGTGCGTGCCATCGGCATGAAGGCGGGTGGCGAGGATGCCCCTGCCCTGAGCGCCTTCGTCCGGCTGGGCATCGAGCACGACCGCGCCGGCGCCATCGCCGAACAGGACGCAGGTCGTGCGGTCCTCCCAGTCGAGAATGCGGCTGAAGGTTTCGGACCCGATGACCAGTGCGCGGCGGGCCATGCCGGAGCGCAGCATCGAATCGGCGACGCCGAGCGCGTAGAGGAAGCCCGAGCACACCGCCGCCACGTCGAAGGCGATGCCGCCGTGGCAGCCCAGCGCATGCTGGACCGTAGTCGCGGTGGCCGGGAAGGTCTGGTCCGGGGTGGCGGTGGCCAGCACGATCAGGTCGATCGTGCCCGCCTCGACGCCGGCGGCTTGCAGCGCGGCGCGTGCCGCGGCGGTGGCGAGCGTGCCGGTGGTCTCGCCCTCGCCGGCGATGTAGCGCTGGCGGATGCCGGTGCGCTCGACGATCCATTCGTCGGTGGTATCGACCTGTTCGGCCAGTTCGGCGTTGGTCACCACCCGGGCCGGCAGCGCCGAACCGGTTCCGATGATGACACTGCGCAGGGACGACCCCGAAGCGGGCGCGTTCATGCCTGGCTCGCCTCCACCGACGGGCGCAGGCCGCGCAGATTGTCGGCGCCCAGGCGGGCAAGGTCGGCGGTGATGCGTTCGGTCAGCTTTTCCTCCACGAGCCGGGCGGTCAGCGCCACGGCATTGGCCACGCCCAGCGCGCTGGCGCTGCCGTGGCTCTTCACGACGACGCCGTTGAGGCCGAGGAAGACCGCGCCGTTGTGGTTGTTGGGATCGAGATGGTGCTTGAGCAGGTTGGTCGCCGGGCGCGAGATCAGGAAGCCGAGCTTCGAGCGCAGCGACGAGGCGAACGAGCGGCGCAGCAGGTCCGCCACGAACCGGGCGGTGCCTTCGACCGCTTTCAGGGCAATGTTGCCGGAGAAGCCGTCCGTCACCACGACATCGACCTCGCCCCGGTTGAGCTTGTCGGCTTCGATGAAGCCGTCGAAGGTCATCGAGAGTTCGCGGGCAGCGGCCTTGAGCTGGGCGGCGGCGTCGCGCAGCGCCTCGGTGCCCTTGGTCTCCTCGCTGCCGATGTTCAGCAGGCGCACGCGCGGCAGGCGCAGCTCGCAGGCGATGCGGGAATAGGCAGCACCCATGATCGCGAACTGGACGAGGTTGCGCGCGTCGCACTCGGTGTTGGCGCCGAGATCGAGCATGACGACATCGTTGCGGCCGAGCGTCGGCAGGATGGCCGCGAGGGCCGGGCGATCGATGCCGGGGATGGTGCGCAGCGCGAGCTTGGCAATGGCCATCAGCGCGCCGGTGTTGCCGGCGCTGAGCACGGCATCGGCCTGGCCGCGCTTGACCGCGTCGATCGCCATGCCCATCGAGGTCGAGCGGGCGCGGCGCAGGGCCTGGCTGGGCTTTTCGTCGCCGGTGATGACATGTTCCGCGTGGAGCACGTCCGACGCATCGCGCAGGCCCGGGTAGACCTCGAGGGTGCGGGCGATGCGCGCTTCGTCACCGACCAGCAGATAGCGGCTGGCGGGGTGGCGCCGCTGGGCGAGGGCAGCGCCGGCGAGCATGACGCGCACGCCCTCGTCGCCACCCATCGCATCGATGGCGATACGCGGCGTGGTCATCTCGGCCCTCCCCCCGGCAACCAGAGGGGTTTAGAGGCCGACCGCGATGATCTCGCGGCCGTTGTAGTGGCCGCAGGCGGTGCAGAGGTTGTGCGGGCGCTTGAGTTCGCCGCAGTTCGAGCACTCGTGGAACGCTTCGGCCTTCAGCGCGTCATGGCTGCGGCGCATGCCCCGGCGGGAGGGGGAGGTTTTTCTCTTGGGGACAGCCATTGCGGCACCTGTTCCTGGATTGTTCGTCTGACGAAGAAGGCCGCCTGCAGCGCGAAATGCGCAGGCGGCCCGCGAAGGGGCGCCTATAGACGAATTGTCACAGGTTGCAAGCGGTCGATGGCTGTGGAATGTGGCGTCCAGGCGCGAGAAAATGCAGCCGCGAGCGGGGAAAGCCATGACCATTGTTTTGCCGACGACACTGTGCCTGACGGCTGCGGCCCTGGTGCTGAATTTCTGGCTGGGAATGCGCATCGGCAAGCTGCGCATGGTCCACAAGATCTCCGTGGGCGACGGCGGCAACGAGGCGATCCTGCGGCGGATGCGGGCGCAGGCGAATTTTCATGAGGCGGTGCCGCTGACGCTGATCCTGTTCGGGCTGGTCGAGGCGGCGGGACGCGGTGGCGTCTGGCTGGCGCCGCTGGGGGCGGTGTTCCTGCTGGGCCGGATCGCCCATGCGTTCGGCATGGAGAGCGACAGCGGATTTCGCGCGGGACGGCCGATCGGCATGGTGACCGGCATGATCGCGCAGCTCACCCTGACGGTGTTTGCCGTGCTGATCTCCCTCGGGAAGGCTTGATTGTCTGGACCGAAACTCCGGCTTGCCGGAGTTTCTGACGCGGCACCGGCCCACTCCCGTCCCGAGGCGATAAAAACGTCAGGGGGACGTTTTTATCGAGGGGGCCGACCTCCCAAAGGATACTGTGTCGAGACCGGGTGGGGGAGTGGGCCGGTGCCGCTGGCTCGTTAGCCGTAGCGCGGGTCGGCGACGAAGGGGTTCGAGCGGCGTTCCTCGCCGAAGGTGCTGGTCGGGCCGTGGCCGGGGATGAAGGTGACGTCGTCGCCCATCGGCCAGAGGCGTTCGCGGATCGAATCGAGCAGTTGCTGATGGTCGCCGCGCGGGAAATCGGTGCGGCCGATCGAGCCGGCGAACAGGACATCGCCGACGATGGCGAGGTTCGATGGCTCGTGGAAGAAGACGACATGGCCGGGAGTGTGGCCCGGGCAGTGGCGGACCTGGAGGGTCAGTTCGCCGACGGTGACGGTATCGCCGTCGTGGAGCCAGCGATTGGGCTCGAACGCCTCACCCTCGAGTCCGAAGCGGATAGCGGCGCCGGGGATCTGGTCGATCCAGAAGCGGTCCGCTTCCTCCGGGCCTTCGATCGGCACGCCGAGTTCGCCGGCGAGGATGCCGGCGGCGCCGCAGTGATCGGCATGGCCATGGGTGACGAGCAGCTTTTCAATGGTCACGCCGGTCTTCTCGATGGCGAGCTTGAGGCGATCGAGATCGCCGCCGGGATCGACGAAGGCGCCGCGCATCGTTTTCGTGCACCACAGGAGGGTGCAGTTCTGCTGGAACGAGGTGACCGGGATGATGGCGGCGCGCATCGGCGGTTCGGAGGTTTGTTCGCTCATCGGGTGCGAATGGCGATTCGCTGCGGGTAAATCAAGGATGGTGCGCCCGGGCGATCAGACCCGGCCCGATTTCCAGACGACGCGGCCGATGACGGCGACGTCGGCGGCGGGCACTTCGACCGGCGGGTAGGTGGGGTTTTCGCTGAGCAGGACGACGCGATCGGGCGCGGGCCGTTCGAGGCGCTTGACCAGGAGGGATTCGCCGAGGCGGACGACGTGGATCGCGCCCCTGGGCGGGCTCGCCGTGGCTTCGACGAGGATTTCGTCGCCGTCCCTGAGCGAGGGTTCCATCGAATCGCCGCTGACGGCGATGGCGGAGAGGCGCGCCGGGTCCAGCCCCTGGTGGCGCAGCCAGGCTTTCGAGAAGCGAAGCGTGTCGAACGCGCAATCCGCAGCGCCGAGCGCGCCGGGGCCGGCCGAGGCGGCGGCGGCAAGGCGGGGGATGTCCGCCCAGTCGTTAGCGGGCTGCGGTGCTTCTGCGGCGGGGGCGCCGAGTTCGGCTTCGGCCACGCCGAAATAGCGGGCGAGCGTGCGGCGATCCCCCTCCTCCAGCTTGCGCGGGCTGCCCTTGCGGACGAACTGCTGGAGATAGGCCGAGTTGCGCCCGAGCAGCGCCGAGAGCGCCGCGAGGCTGACCTTGCGCTCGGCGGAGAGCGCGAGGAGGCGGGCGCGGGCATCGGCCGGTTCAGCAATCATTTCCGCCTGCTCCTCGGCCTGATCGGGGGCGTTAACCACCAATCGTGCTGCGACATAGGATTTTTCCTAGACATGTAGGATTTTGACATGAACAAATGGGGAACACAAGCCCTTTGAGTCGCTTCCCGATATTCGGGTGCCTCGCCGGGGCAATTTCAGGAAGGCGACGAGGAGGGAGCGCGATGCTGTTGCCGAAGATCGAGAAATTCCTGCGGACGAGCGGCATGGCGTGGACCCGGTTCGGCCGCATCGTAGCCCACGATCCGCGCCTGGTCAGCGACATGCGCAATGGCCGGCTGCCGCGCCCGGCGCTGGCCGCGAAGGTCGAGCGATACATCGAGGACTACGGCGCCGCCCATGCCGGCGGCGCCTGAGGCCCCTTCCCCCCTTGTTCATCGGAGACTTGCCATGACTGCATTCGTTGCCGCCACTCACCATCCGCTCGGCGCCGCGGCGCTGGCAGCGCGGACGGGAATTGCCCGGGACGCTGTTTCGCCGCCGCGGCCACGCCGGCCATGGGCGGCGCTGATCAATGCCCTGCTCGATCTCGCCGGACCGGAGGCTGCGTTTCTTGCCCATGGCGAGCGGCCCTGGGCAAGCGCGACGTTTTCCGGCAGCCGGCACGCGGTGACGCTGGCGTTTGCCGGGGCACGTGGGGTGATTGCCGGGGAGGCGTTTGCCGAGGCGCTGGCGGAGCACGAGTTCGCCATTCCGCGCCAGATTGTGGCCGACGCCTGCGTGACCGGGATGCTGCACGAGGTGGAGGCGCAGGAGCGGCTGGTGGTGGATGTGGAATTGTTACTGGTGGAGGAGCGGTAAGGCAGTCTCGCACTGGTTGGACAGATGCCCTGTTGACTTCTATCCAATTGCACCTTTTACGAGGACAAGAAAATTGGGGAGGGAGTTCGATGAAACAGGTGTTTTTTGCACTGTCGAGTTTGATTTTCCTCTTTCCGACTCCAGTTTTGGCCAGTGACAGCGGATCCGAGGAGGTCATAGTCACAGCCAAGCGGCGTGACGAAAGCGATTTCAGCGCTGAAATGCCGGTCGTGGGCATCAAAAGAACTGCAGATTTCGCTGTCGAGGAAGTGACAATTACCGGGGACAGCCGGGATGCCGACCAACGCAGGGAAGAGATTTATGGAATGGCGGCGGCTGCGCTGGGAGCCGCACCGGCTGCGGGGGTGAGACTTGCGTTTGGCGACTTCGTCGTCCAACCCCTCACCCAGCAGAATTACAGGGACCTGCCGCTCTCCAAAGACAGCCGCCCCGACACCCAACACGTTTCGTTTCTGGTCAAGGTGCCGCTTGCGCAAGGCGGCAATGCGGAGGCAGCAGAAAAGCGCATCAACGCGTTCATTAGGTCGGTCAAACCGGTCGGGCGCGCATTGATGGAATCAACCGGCGACCTGACGCTAACTGTCGTGGCACCTGACCAGTATCGAGGCGCCATTGCAGATGCCATCGCTGTTGATGCCAAGGCTATGGCCGCGAAGCTGGGCGATGGATACGGCGCTCAAATCGTCGGCCTAAACCGTCCGGTGGAATGGACGCGGTCGGGTCTGTCTGATGTCCTACTATATATTCCGTACAATCTGACGGTCCTGCCGAAACACTGAATTCAATCCAGCTTCCAGTCCCAGCCGAGCGGGTCGCCGTCCATCGCTTCGACGCCTTGAGCGGCGAGTTCGTCGCGCAGGCGGTCGGAGATGGCGAAGTCCTTGTCGGCGCGGGCCTGCTTGCGGCGGGCGAGGATGTCCTCGATCTCCGTTTCGGTGATGGTGGCGGCTTTCGGGCGGAGGCGCAGGGTCGGGCGTTCGAGGGCGAGGAGGTCGAGGCCGAGCACCGAATCGAGACGGGCGATGGCGGCCAGTTTTTCGCCGGCATCGACTTTTTTCAGGGCGGCGATGTCTTCGAGGACGGTGAGGGCGACGGGCGTGTTGAGGTCGTCGGCGATGGCGGCGTCGAAGCGGTCGAGATATGCGGCAAGTTTAGGGGAAAGCGCGCGTGCCCCTCCACCATGCTGCGCATGGTCCCCCTCCCCGTTCCGGGGAGGAACCTGGGGTTTGAGGTTGGCGACGGCCATGACCAGGCGCTTGAGGCGGGTGAGCGCGGCTGACAGGCCTTCCCAGCTGAATTCGAGTTCGCTGCGGTAGTGGGCCTGGAGGCACATCAGGCGGTAGGCGAGCGGGTGATAGCCTTTGTCGATCAGCAGCTGGAGGCGCAGGGATTCGCCCGACGATTTGCTCATTTTTCCAGTGCGTTCGACGAGGAAGTTGTTGTGCATCCACAGGCGGGCGCCGCTGTTGGCCGGGTCGTCGAGGCCATTGGTGCAGCAGAACGCCTGGTTCTGGGCGATCTCGTTGGGGTGGTGGATCTCGCGGTGATCGATGCCGCCGGTGTGGATATCGAACGGGAAGCCGAGGACCTGGCCGGACATGACCGAGCATTCGAGGTGCCAGCCCGGCGCGCCCCTGCCCCACGGGCTGTCCCATTCCATCTGGCGCTTCTCGCCCGGCGGGGTCTTGCGCCAGATGGCGAAATCGGCGGCGTGGCGCTTGCCTGCGACCTCCTCGATGCGGCCCTCTCCCTCATCCGTCCGGGCGCGGGCGAGGCGGCCGTAGTCGGCGACGGTGGAGACGTCGAAGTAGAGGCCGGAGTCGAGTTCGTAGCAGTGATCGGCCGCGATCTTCCTGCCGAAATCGATCATCGCCGGAACGTAGTCGGTTGCGACGGTCCACTGCGCCGGCTGGCGGATGTTGAGGGCGCGGACATCGGCCCAGTAGGCCTGTTTGTAGTGTTCGGCGATATCCCAGATCGACTGGGCCTGCTGGGCCGCCATCTTCTCCATCTTGTCCTCGCCGGCGTCGGCGTCGTCGGTCAGGTGGCCGACGTCGGTGATGTTGATGACGTGAGTGAGGCTGTAGCCCTGGTAGCTGAGCGTGCGGCCGAGCACGTCGGCGAAGACGTAGGCGCGCATGTTGCCGATGTGGGGGTAGTTGTAGACCGTGGGGCCGCAGGAATAGACGCGCGCCTCCCCCGGATGGACCGGCTCGAACGGTTCGAGCTGGCGGGTCAGGCTGTTGAACAGGCGGAGGGGCTGCGCTTCGGTCATGGCCGGCGGTTGGCGCGGGCCGGGCGAAAGGTCAAGCGTCCGCCGGGCGTCACTCGGCTTCGAACAGGCCGGCCAGCTGCTCGATCATCGCCCCGCCCAGTTGCTCGACGTCCATGATGGTCACGGCGCGGCGATAGTAGCGGGTGACGTCATGGCCGATGCCGATGGCGACGAGCTGGACCGGCGACTGCTTCTCGATCCAGCCGATGACCTGCCGCAGGTGCTGTTCGAGATAGCCGGCCGAATTGACGCTGAGCGTCGAATCGTCGACCGGGGCGCCATCGGAGATGACCATCAGGATGCGGCGGTCCTCGCGCCGGGCGAGCAGGCGGCTGTGCGCCCAGACCAGCGCCTCGCCGTCGATGTTCTCCTTGAGCAGGCCTTCGCGCATCATCAGGCCGAGGCTCTTGCGGCCGCGGCGATATGGCTCGTCGGCCGGCTTGTAGACGATGTGGCGCAGGTCGTTGAGGCGGCCGGGGTGGGCCTGGCGGCCGCCGGCGAGCCAGGCCTCGCGCGACTGGCCACCCTTCCAGGCGCGGGTGGTGAAGCCGAGGATCTCGGTCTTGACGCCGCAGCGTTCGAGGGTGCGGGCGAGGACATCGGCGCTGATCGCGGCGATCGAGATTGGCCGGCCGCGCATCGAGCCGGAATTATCGATCAGCAGGGTGACGACGGTGTCCTTGAACTCGACGTCGCGCTCGACCTTGTACGACAATGACTGGCCGGGCGAGATGACGACGCGGGCAAGGCGGGCGGCATCGAGCAGGCCTTCCTCCTGGTCGAAATCCCACGAGCGGTTCTGCTGGGCCATGAGGCGGCGCTGGAGGCGGTTGGCGAGCTTGGTGACGACGCCCTGGAGGCCCTTGAGCTGCGCGTCGAGATAGGCGCGCAGGCGGGTCAGTTCCTCGTCGTCGCACAGGTCGGCGGCGGCGACGACTTCGTCGAACTGGGTGGTGAAGACCTTGTAGTCGACGGCCGGGCCGCTGTCGTTCCACGGACGGTTGGGGCGCACCGGCAACATGCCGTCCTCGCCCTGGTCGCCCGCCTCGCCGTCGGCTTCCTCGCCGCCGTCGTCGGTCTCGGCCTCGCCTTCGCCGTCCTCCTCGCCCTCCTCGGTCTGGGTGGCGACTTCGCCGGCGCTCTCGGCCTCGCTTTCCTCCGGGCCGTCGTCGGGCTGGTCGCTGTCGTCGTCGCCGCCGTCCTCGTCGGCCTCCTCCGGTTCGGACGGGGGGGCTTCGGCGCGGGTCAGTTCGAGGTGGCCGAGCATCGCCAGCGCGAGGTCCTGGAAGGCGCGCTGGTCATCGAGGTTCTTCGCCAGTTCGGCGAAATCCTCGCCAGCGCGGGCCTCGATCCACGGGCGCATCAGTTCGACACCCGGTTCGGCGGCGGCGGGGACCGGCTGGCCGGTCAGCGCCTCGCGCAGGAGCAGCGCCAGGGCGGACTGCATCGGCACCGATTCGGCGCTCTGGGCGCGGGTGATCGGGTCGGAGGCGACGCGGACGGCGATGGCGGCGTCGAGATTGTCGCGGATGCCGGCGTAGGTGTTGGAGCCGAGCGCCTCGTAACGGACCTGCTCGACCGCATCGTAGCAGGCGCGCGCCATCGGCTCGATCGGCGCGTGGCGATTATGCAGGCTGTCGTCATGGTGGCGCTGGCGCAGGGCCATGGCATCGGCCGCGCCGCGCGCCGCCATCGCCTGTTCGCGCGGGATGCCACGGCCGGGCATCGGCACGCGCAGGGTCTTCCCGGTCATCGCCGGGGCGTCGGCGGTCCAGGTGACTTCCAGCTCGGCATCGTGGGCGAGCGCGCGCGAGGCGCCGGTCAGCGCGGACTTGAAGCGGTCGAGCGGGGTTTCGTCAGCCACGGTGGATCAGGTACCCAGGGTCAGATGCTCTGGCCGGTCTTCGCCCAATCGGCCAGGAAGCCTTCGATGCCCTTGTCGGTCAGCACGTGCTTGACCAGGCCCTTGATGACGGCCGGCGGCGCGGTCATCACGTCGGCGCCGATCTTCGCCGCTTCGAGCACGTGGTTGCCGTGGCGCACGCTGGCGACGAGGATTTCGGTGGCGAAGGCGTAGTTGTCGTAGACCAGGCGGATATCGCGGATCAGGTCCATGCCGTCCCAGCCGTTGTCGTCGTGCCGGCCGACGAACGGCGAGACGAAAGTGGCGCCGGCCTTGGCGGCGAGCAGCGCCTGGTTGGCCGAGAAGCACAGGGTGACGTTGACCATCGTGCCCTCACCGGTCAGCGCCTTGCAGGTCTTGAGGCCGTCGAGGGTCAGCGGCACCTTGATGCAGACGTTGTCGGCGATCTTCCGCAGGATTTCCGCCTCGCGCATCATGTTCTCATGGTCGAGCGCGACGACTTCGGCCGAGACCGGGCCGCTGGTGATCCCGCAGATTTCGCGGGTCACCTCGATGAAGTCGCGGCCGGACTTGGCGATCAGCGAAGGATTGGTGGTGACGCCGTCGAGCAGGCCGGTCTGGGCCAGTTCCTTGATGTCGGCGATCTCGGCGGTGTCGGCGAAGAATTTCACGGGGGAGCGCTCCGATGCGAGTCAGGCGGCTGCTATAGACAATTTGCGGTTGGGTCCAAGCCCCGTGCACCCATATAGGCGAAGGCATGACGCGGGTTCGGGTTCTTGTTCTCAATGCGGCGCTGGGGCCGCTCGATTACCGGGTGCCGGCGGGCATGGAGGTCGTGCCGGGATCGGTGGTACTGGCGCCGCTGGGGCCGCGGCAGGTGCTGGGGATCGCCTGGGAGGAAGAGCGGCTGCCGGGCGAGACGGTGGGGGACAACCGCCTGCGGCCGATCCTCTCGGTCCTGCCGGTGCCGCCGCTGACGGCGGCACTGCGGCGGCTGATCGAGTGGACGGCGGACTATTATTGCGCCTCGCTGGCTTCGGTGGCGCGGATGGCCTTGTCCAGCAGTGCGGCGCTGCAGGGTTCGCGGACGATGACCGAGTATCGGCTGGCGGCGCCGGAGGTGCGGGAGGCGATTTCCGCCCGGCCGACGCCGCAGCGGCAGATCGCGCTGGCGGCGCTGGAGGGGGAGCAGGGGTCGCTCCGGGAACTGACGGAGATCGCCAAGGTCTCCGAGGGCGTGCTGCGCGGCATGGTCGGCGCGGGGCTGATCGAGGCGGTCACGGTCGATCTCGACCGGGCCTATCCCGTGCCGGATGCGGGGTTCGCCCAGCCGGAATTGAGCGAGGAACAGGCGGCGGCGGCGGCGGTGATGGCCGATGCGGTGGTAGAGGGCGGATTCCGGCCGTTCCTGCTCGACGGGGTGACCGGCTCGGGGAAGACCGAGTGCTATTTCGAGGCGGTGGCCGAGGCGATCCGGCGGGGGCGGCAGGTGCTGGTGCTGCTGCCGGAAATCGCGCTGACCCAGAACTTCCTGCGGCGGTTCGAGGCCCGGTTCGGGGTGGCGCCGGTGCTGTGGCATTCCTCGCTCCGGCAGGCCGAGCGGCGGCGGGCTTGGCGGGCGGTTTCGGAAGGCGGCGCGGCGGTGGTCGTCGGTGCGCGGTCGGCGCTGTTCCTGCCGTTTGCCCGGCTGGGGCTGGTGGTGGTGGACGAGGCGCACGAGACCTCGTTCAAGCAGGACGACGGCGTGCGCTACAACGCGCGCGACGTGGCGGTGATCCGGGCGCGGTTCGAGGGCGTGCCGGTGGTGCTGGCGAGCGCCACGCCGGCGCTGGAATCGATGCAGTTGGCCGAGGCCGGGGTTTACCGGAAGCTGGAACTGCCGGCGCGGTTCGGCGGGGCGACTTTGCCGGCGATCGAAATTGTGGACCTGACCAGGGAGCCGCCGCCGCGCGGGCGCTGGCTGGCGCCGCCGCTGGTCGCGGCCTTGCAGGACCGGTTGCTCAAGGGCGAGCAGTCGCTGCTGTTCCTCAACCGGCGGGGCTATGCGCCGCTGACGTTGTGCCGGCATTGCGGCTATCGCTTTCAGTGCGCCCATTGCAGCGCCTGGCTGGTCGAGCACCGGCTCTCGCGGCGGCTGGCCTGCCACCACTGCGGGCATGAGCAGCCGGTGCCGGAGGTCTGCCCGGAGTGCCAGACGCCGGACTGCCTGGTCGCCTGCGGGCCGGGGGTGGAGCGGATTGCCGATGAGGTTCGGGAACTGTTGCCGGATGCGCGGATCGTGCTGGCGACATCCGATACGCTGAATTCGCCGGAGCGGATCGGCGAATTCGTCCATGCGGCCGAGAACGGGATGGTGGACGTGATCGTCGGCACGCAGCTGGTGACCAAGGGCTATCACTTTCCCGAGCTGACTTTGGTGGGCGTCGTGGACGCTGACCTCGGGCTGGAGGGGGGCGACTTGCGGGCCGGCGAGCGGTCCTACCAGCAGATCGCCCAGGTGGCGGGACGGGCGGGCCGGGGGGAGAAGCCGGGCGAGGTGCTGATCCAGACGCGGCACCCGACCGCGCCGGTGATCGCGGCGCTGGCGGCGGGGGATCGCGATGCGTTCTACGCGGCCGAAGCGGCGGCAAGGCGCGAGGTGGGAGCGCCGCCGTTCGGGCGCTGGGCGGCGATCATCGTTTCGAGCGAGGACGAGGCCGAGGCGCGCGATGCGGCCCGGGCCATCGGCGGGTGCCGGCCGCAGGTGGAGGATGTGCTGATCCTGGGACCGGCGCCGGCGCCCATGAGCCTGTTGCGCGGGCGGTACAGGTATCGGCTGCTAGTCAATGCGCGAAGGAGCGCGCAAGTGCAGGAACTGATCCGGGGGTGGCTGGAGGGGATGAGACTGCCGAATTCGGTGCGGGTGGGGGTGGATATCGACCCTTACTCGTTCGTGTAAAGCGGCTCCGCAGGCACCCTGCTTGCAGCGTGCGGCCAGATTAGCTATATGGTTAGCCAAGGAGCAATCCATGGCGCAGTTTTCCGTGCATGATGCCAAAACCAATCTCTCCCGGCTCATCGCCGACGCGCTGGCGGGGAATGATGTCGTCATTGCCCGTGGCAATGTGCCGGCGGTGCGTCTGGTGCCGGTGAAACCGGTCGGCAAGCGTCGCTTCGGCGAGTTCAAGGGCCGCATTGCCATCGATGCTCGCTTCGATGAGCCCCTGCCCGAGGACGAAACGGACGGCTGGAACCTCGCCTGAGATTGCTGCTCGATACGCATGCGCTGATCTGGTGGCTCGCCGGCGATGAAGCCTTGAGCCGCCGGGCCGGCGCCGCGATTGCCGACGAGGCGAACGAGGTCAGCGTGAGCGCGGCTTCCGCCATGGAAATCGCCACGAAGTTCCGCATCGGCAAGCTGCCGGGGGCGGAATTGCTGGCCCGCGATTTCGAGGCGATCGTGGCGGGACAGGGCTTTGGCGAATTGCCCATCACCCTTCGCCATGCGCGGCTGGCGGGCGAAATGGGAATTGCCCACAAGGATCCGTTCGACCGCCTGCTGATCGCCCAGGCGCAAGCGGAGGACATGGTCCTGGTCTCCAACGAGGCGCTGTTCGATGGGTTTGCCGTGCAGCGGCTGTGGTAGTCAGCGCCGGGGTCGCTCCCGCCGCAGCAACTCCCGCTTGATCCCCTCCCCCCAGGCATAGCCGCCGAGCGAGCCATCGGCGCGGACGACGCGGTGGCAGGGGGTGAGGACGGCGACCGGGTTGGCGCCGTTGGCCGAGCCGACGGCGCGGGTGGCGGTGGGGTGGCCGATCGACGCTGCCAGCTCGGCGTAGCTGCGGGTTTCGCCGGGAGGGATGCGGCGGAGTTCCTGCCAGACTTTCTCCTGGAACGCGGTGCCCCGGACGTCGAGCGGGATCGTGTGGGGCTGGGCCGGGGCTTCGATCGCGGCGACGACTTCGGCCAGCAGCGCGCCGAACGCTTCATCCGGCGGCAACAGCGTGGCCTGCGGAAAGCGGGCGGCGAGTTCCGCTTGCCCTTCCCCGAAAGCAACGCGGCAGACCCCTTTTCCGGTCGCGGCGACGAGAAGCGGGCCGAGCGAAGTTTCGGTGATTGCCCAGCAGATTGTTTCACCCTTGCCCCCGCGCACTCGGGTCGAAGCCGCCATCCCGAGCCGGCCGCTAGCCGACTCATAAAAGCGTGACGGCGCGTTGAACCCGGCCTCGTAGATCGCGGCGGTGACCGAAGGGCTTTGCGCCAGCGCGGCTTCGGCCCGCTCATGGCGGAGTGCGCGGGCATAAGTTGCGGGCGAGACACCGGTTGCGCGGGTAAACAGGCGCTGGAAGTGGGCGGGGCTGTAGCCGGCGGCGGCGGCGAGCGCGACCAGCGTCGGCGGGACAGCGGCCCCCGCGATCCGCGACATCGCCAGAGCGACGGCCTCCGCTTCCCGGCTCGTCTCATCGGGCGTGCACCGCCGGCAGGGGCGGTAGCCGGCATCGCGGGCGGCATTGCCATCGCCGAAGAAGCGGACGTTCTCGGCGCGCGGGCGGCGGGCCGGGCAGGAAGGCCGGCAGTAGATCCCGGTGCTCGTCACCGCGAAGACGAAGCGGCCGTCGGCGGCGCGGTCGCGGGCGATGACGGACTGCCAGCGGGGGTCTTGCACGGTGGACATCGCAGGGTCATTCCAAGCCGGAGGAGCGCTGGCAACCCCCTGCCCCGCATCGCGGCGCCATGCTTCCCGAAACCTGCGATCAAAACAACCTTGGTTCTATCTGGCAATGCAGCACCGGCTGCCTTGCATAGGCGGGAATGAGTCGCTATGCGCGCCCCCAATCGAGGGCTGCGGGGGACGCGGCTGGCGCTTGGGCGCCGCCTGTTCCTCCATGCAGTCGGCTCGTCGATCTGGCACCCGGTCTAAAGGAACCGTCACGCGTGGAGAATTCCGCCGGCATTACCGCAAGCCTGCAGGGGCGCTATGCCTCCGCCCTGTTCGACCTGGCGAGCGAGAAGGGTTTCGTCACCGCCGTGGAAGGTGACCTCGATGCGCTCGGCCAGGCCGTTATCGCCTCGCCGGAACTGGGCAGCCTGATTCGCAGCCCCAAGGTCAGCTCCGCCGATGCGACGAAGGCGATCGCCGCTGTCGCCCAGGTGATGGGGCTTTCGGAAGTCACCACCAGATTCCTCGGTGTCCTGGCGCAGAACGGCCGGCTCTCGGCGCTGCCGGACATCGTCCGCGCGTTCGCCGCGATTGCCGCCGCCCAGCGGGGTGAAGTCACCGCCGAAGTGACCAGCGCCCACGCGCTGACCGACGAGCAGGTTTCGGCGCTCGCCGAGAAGCTCAAGGCCCGCGAGGGCAAGCAGGTCAAGATCAAGGCGACGGTCGATCCGGCGCTGCTCGGCGGGCTGGTCGTCCGCATCGGCAGCAAGCAGATCGACGGTTCGATCCGCACCCGTCTCAATTCCCTTGCCCTGCAGATGCGGGGCTGAAAGCCCTCATTGGGGTCAATGAAGGGCTCTCGCCCGCACAAGATTGCACGAAAGGCTGAACATGGAAATCCGCGCCGCAGAAATCTCCAAGGTCATCAAGGACCAGATCGCCAACTTCGGCACCGAGGCCCAGGTCTCGGAAGTCGGCAGCGTGCTCTCGGTCGGTGACGGTATCGCCCGCATCCACGGCCTCGACCAGGTCCAGGCCGGCGAGATGGTGGAATTCGCCAACGGCATCAAGGGCATGGCGCTGAACCTCGAAGCCGACAACGTCGGCGTCGTGATCTTCGGTTCGGACTCGAACATCAAGGAAGGCGACCAGGTCAAGCGCACCGGCACCATCGTCGACGTTCCCGTCGGCAAGGGCCTGCTCGGCCGCGTGGTCGATGCGCTCGGCAACCCGATCGACGGCAAGGGCCCGATCGAGGCCGCCAGCCGCCAGCGCGTCGAGGTCAAGGCGCCGGGCATCATCCCGCGCAAGTCGGTCAACGAGCCGGTGCAGACCGGGCTCAAGGCGCTGGACGCCCTCGTCCCCGTCGGCCGTGGCCAGCGCGAGCTGATCATCGGTGACCGCCAGACTGGCAAGACCGCCGTCGCCATCGACACCTTCATCAACCAGAAGGGCGTGAACGCCGGCACCGACGAGTCCAAGAAGCTCTACTGCATCTACGTCGCCATCGGCCAGAAGCGCTCGACCGTCGCCCAGATCGTCCGCCAGCTCGAAGAGAACGGCGCGATGGAATACTCGATCGTCGTCGCCGCGACCGCGTCCGAGCCGGCGCCGCTCCAGTATCTCGCCCCCTACACCGGTGCGACCATGGGCGAATTCTTCCGCGACAACGGCATGCACGCGGTCATCGTCTATGATGACCTTTCCAAGCAGGCGGTCGCCTATCGCCAGATGTCGCTGCTGCTGCGCCGTCCGCCGGGCCGCGAAGCCTACCCGGGCGACGTGTTCTATCTCCACAGCCGCCTGCTCGAGCGCGCCGCCAAGATGAACGACGCCAACGGCGGCGGTTCGCTGACCGCGCTGCCGGTCATCGAGACCCAGGCCGGCGACGTTTCGGCCTACATCCCGACCAACGTGATCTCGATCACCGACGGCCAGATCTTCCTGGAAACCGGCCTGTTCTACCAGGGCGTCCGCCCGGCGATCAACGTCGGCCTCTCGGTCAGCCGCGTCGGTTCGGCCGCGCAGACCAAGGCGATGAAGAAGGTCTCCGGCTCGATCAAGCTGGAGCTGGCCCAGTATCGCGAAATGGCCGCGTTCGCCCAGTTCGGTTCGGACCTCGACGCCTCGACCCAGAAGCTGCTCAACCGTGGTGCCCGCCTGACCGAGCTGCTCAAGCAGCCGCAGTTCTCGCCGCTGCCGTTCGAGGAGCAGACCGTGTCGATCTTCGCCGGCACCAACGGCTATCTGGACAACATCCCGGTCGGCGACGTGACCCGCTACGAGGCCGAGATGCTCAGCTTCATGCGCGACCAGCACGGCTCGACCCTGGCGCTGATCCGCGACAGCCGCGATTTCGGCGACGATGCCAAGGCGCAGACGGTCGCCGCGCTGCAGGCTTTCGCCAAGCAGTTCGCCTGAGTCTGAAGGAACATTCCGTCGTCATCCCCGCGCAGGCGGGGATCCAGTCCGGACCGTTGCACTGGATTCCCGCTTTCGCGGGAATGACGAAAAAGAGGAACCGATAGAGTGGCTTCACTCAAGGAACTCAAGGGTCGGATCAACTCGGTCAAGTCGACCCAGAAGATCACCAAGGCCAAGCAGATGGTTGCGGCGGCGAAACTGCGCAAGGCGCAGACCGCTGCCGAGGCCGCGCGCCCATATGCCAGCCGCCTGGCGGACGTCATGGGCTCGCTCGCCAGCCGGATCGTCGTCAGCGAAAACTCGCCGAAGCTGCTCGCCGGCACCGGCAAGGACCAGGTGCACCTGCTGGTCGTCGCCAACTCCGACAAGGGGCTGGCCGGCGCGTTCAACTCGAACATCGTCAAGGCGGCGCTGACTAAGGCGCGCGAACTGGAAGCCACCGGCAAGACCGTGCTGTTCTACCTCGTCGGCCGCAAGGGCCGCGCGGTGATTCGCCGGGCCTACCCGAACGCGGTGCTGTCGATGTTCGACACGACCGACGTGCGCGAGCCTGGCTATGCCGAAGCCGAGCGCATCGCCGATGAAGTCGTCGCGCTCTACGAGGCCGGCAAGTTCGACGTCGCCCACCTGTTCTTCTCGACCTTCCGCTCGGTCCTGCTGCAGCAGCCGACCGAAGTGCAGATCGTCCCCGTCCCCGCGCCGACCGCTGCGGCGGGTGGCGAAGGCGCCGTGGTCGAGTATGAGCCGGACGAAGAGGAAATCCTCGCCGCGCTGCTGCCGCGTTACCTGAAGACCCGCATCTTTGGTGCGCTGCTGGAGAACATGGCGTCCGAGCAGGGCGCGTCGATGACCGCGATGGACAATGCGACCCGCAACGCCGGCGACCTCATCACCAAGCTGACCATCCAGTACAACCGCAGCCGCCAGGCCGCGATCACGACCGAACTCATCGAGATCATCGCCGGCGCCGAAGCGCTCTGACGACGACGTAAGAAGGCAAGGAACGAAACATGGCTACCGCCCCCGTCCTCAACCAGACCACCAATGGCAAGATCAGCCAGGTCATCGGCGCCGTCGTCGACGTGACCTTCGACGGCGAGCTGCCGGCGATCCTCACCGCGCTGACCACCGAGAACAACGGCTCGAAGCTGGTGCTCGAAGTCGCCCAGCACCTCGGCGAGAACACCGTGCGCACCATCGCCATGGACTCGACCGACGGCCTGACCCGTGGCCAGCCGGTGACCAACACCGGCGCGCAGATATCGGTCCCGGTCGGTCCGAAGACGCTGGGCCGCATCCTCAACGTCGTCGGTGACCCGATCGACGACAACGGACCGGTCGGCGCCGAGATGACCGCGCCGATCCACGCCGCGGCCCCGGAATTCGTCGAGCAGTCGACCGAAGCGGCGATCCTCGTCACCGGCATCAAGGTCATCGACCTGATCGCGCCTTATGCCAAGGGCGGCAAGATCGGCCTGTTCGGCGGCGCCGGCGTCGGCAAGACTGTGCTGATCCAGGAGCTGATCAACAACATCGCCAAGGGCCACGGCGGCGTCTCCGTGTTCGCCGGCGTCGGCGAGCGCACGCGTGAGGGCAACGACCTCTACCACGAGTTCCTCGAAGCCGGGGTCATCGCGACCGATGCCAATGGCAAGGCCACCTCGGAAGGGTCCAAGGTCGCGCTCGTGTTCGGCCAGATGAACGAGCCGCCGGGCGCCCGCGCCCGCGTCGCGCTCTCGGGCCTGACCATGGCCGAATACTTCCGCGACCAGGAAGGCCAGGACGTGCTGTTCTTCGTGGACAACATCTTCCGCTTCACCCAGGCCGGCTCGGAAGTGTCGGCGCTGCTCGGCCGTATTCCTTCGGCGGTGGGCTACCAGCCGACCCTGTCGACCGACATGGGCCAGCTGCAGGAGCGCATCACTTCGACCACCAAGGGCTCGATCACCTCGGTCCAGGCGATCTACGTGCCGGCAGACGACTTGACCGACCCGGCGCCGGCCACCTCGTTCGCCCACTTGGACGCGACGACGACGCTGAACCGCGCGATCTCGGAACTCGGCATCTACCCGGCGGTCGATCCGCTGGACTCGACCAGCCGCGTTCTCGAACCGCGCATCGTCGGCCAGGAGCATTACGAGACCTCGCGCCGCGTCCAGGAAACCCTGCAGAAGTACAAGTCGCTGCAGGACATCATCGCCATTCTCGGCATGGACGAGCTTTCCGAAGAGGATAAGCTGACCGTCGCTCGGGCGCGCAAGATCCAGAAGTTCCTGTCGCAGCCGTTCCACGTCGCCGAAGTCTTCACCGGCATCCCCGGCAAGTTCGTCCAGATCGAGGACACGGTGAAGTCGTTCAAGGCGGTCGTCGACGGCGAATACGACCACCTGCCCGAAGCCGCGTTCTACATGGTCGGCGGCATCGACGAGGCGATCGCCAAGGCCAAGAAGCTGGCCGAAGAGGCCTGAGAGCAAACGCCCCGGCCGGGCCAGGGCCGGGGCACCACAACCTCCCCTCCCGTTAACGGGAGGGGCCGGGGGAGGGCCTGTTGGGCTACCCTTTCCCGGCCAGATGACAAGCCCTCCCCGGCCCCTCCCGCAAGCGGGAGGGGGGATTAGAGGCCCGCCGGTAAACGGCGGGGAGTCAACGATGCCGCTCCACTTCGAACTCGTCACGCCCGCCCGCCTCGTCCGCTCGGAATCGGTCCACATGGTGGTCGTGCCCGGCACCGAAGGCGAATTCGGCGTGCTGGAAGGCCATGCGCCGTTCATGTCCACCGTCCGCGACGGCGCGGTCAAGGTCTACAAGACCGAGGGCGGCGTGCCGGAGGAAATCATCGTCCAGGGCGGTTTCGCCGAAGTCACGCCCAAGGGCCTGACCGTGCTTGCCGAGCACGTCGAGGGCTGAAGCCCGGCGAGATCGGTGCAAGGAAAGCGGCCTTCAGGGCCGCTTTTTTGTTGCGCGCAGGGTGTCCGGGTCAGTCCGAAACCGGTCTTGCCAGCAGGATGCCCGCCAGCGAGACCAGGCCGGCCGCGCTCATCAGCAGACCGACCCAGCCGCCGTGGCCCGAATCCGCTATCATCCGGGCGGCGATCGGCGTAACCGCGCCGCCGATGATGCCGCCGGCGGAAAAGGCGATGGAAATGCCGGAATAGCGCATGCGCACCGGGAACAGGGTCGGCAACCAGGCGCCGAGTGGCCCGTAGGCCAGGCCCATGGTGAACAGGCCCGCTGCCAATGTGATGAATGCCAGCAGCAGCGAGCCGGATTCCAGCCCGCTGCCAAACAGCGCGCCGACGATGACCGTCGCCACCATGCCCCAGGCGAGAACCCGCGCCGGGGTCGCCTTGTCAGACCAGACCGCAGCGACGAGGATGCCCAGCGCCAGGAACAGGTTGGACGCGAGCTGGACCGCCAGGAACCGCTCGCGCCCGAACCCGAGCGGCCCGGCGCCTTGCGACAGGGCGAAGGCGGTGGACATGTAGAAGATCGCGAAACAGGCGATCACCCCGGCTTTGCCGAGCAGGAGCGCGCGCCAGTGATCCCGCACCAAGGGCACCAGCGGCACGTTTTCCGCCGGGGTGTGTGCGAGTGCTTCGCGGAAAGCCGGTGTCTCGGCGATCCTCAGGCGGACCCACAGGCCGACGAACACGAGCAGGGCGCTGACCAGGAACGGCACCCGCCAGCCCCACGCCATGAACTGCGCATCGCTGAGGTTCAGCCCGAGCAGGAGGAACAGGCCGTTGGCGCAGAGAAAGCCGATCGGCGCGCCGAACTGCGGGGCCGAGCCGAACCGCGCCTTCCACCCGGGTGGGGCATATTCGACCGCCAGCAGTGCGGCGCCGCCCCATTCCCCGCCAAGCCCGAAACCCTGGCCGAAGCGCAGGACGCACAGCAGCATAGGCGCGATCCAGCCGACCTGGCGGTAGGTCGGCAGGAACGCGATCAGCAGCGTCGATCCCCCCATCAGCAACAGCGAGGCGACCAAAGTCGATTTTCGCCCGATCCGGTCGCCGAAATGGCCAAAGGCGATCGCGCCGATCGGCCGGGCAATGAAGGCGATGCCGAAGGCCGTGAACGACGAAATCGACTGCACGGCGGGCGAACTGGCGGGAAAGAACAGCGGGCCGAACACCAGCGCTGTGGCGGTGGCGAAGATGTAGAAGTCGTAGAATTCGACCGTGGTGCCGACCAGAGCGGCGATCAGCACGCGGGCGTGTTGCCGCAAGGGATTGATCGGGCCGGCAGCAGGCGCCCGTCCGAGGAGCGGGTCGGGGCGGACATTGACGGAGGGTTGGCTCATGGCCGGGCACGCTGGCGCGATTTGCGCCGCAGTCAAGCCAGGCCCCCTGATTTTCACCCGCGAAAGCAACAGCGCGAAGGGGCGCCGGTTGCCCGACGCCCCTCGTTGCGACCCTCCAGGCCTTGCTGGCGGTTCAGGGTTTCTTGTGCTTCTGCCCCTTGGTTGGCGCCGGCTGTTCGGCGGGTGGCGGCGGGGCAGTTGTGGTATCGGTCGGCGGCGGGGTGCCGGTAGTCGCCTCCGGAGCAGGAGCAGTCGCAGGTGCCGGGCCGGTCGGCGCCGCCGCGCCACCCTTGGCCGCTGCCAGCTGTGCCTCGATCGAGGTCCAGGCGGCAGTCCGCTGTTCCGGCGTCATTGCGAAAACCTGGGCGCGCTGGGCGTCGGACAGTGCGAACCAGCCTTCCTGCTGGCTCGGCGTGAGTGTCCAGAAATAGCTGCGATAGGCCGGGGTCATCGCATCGAACTGGGTCCGACGGGCAACCGGCCAGGCGTTGTAGGAGGCCTTCTGGGCGTCGGTCAGCGCGGCATCGGTGGCTGGCGCGGATGCGGCGGGAGGGGGGGTGGCCGAGCCGGCCGGTCCGGTGGTCTGCGCAACGGCGGTCGTCGCCAGCATCGCGCCCATGGCTGCGGCACCGGCAACAAGGGTCGTTTTCAGCATCGTGTTCTCCAAATGAAAAATCTCGTTTGTCCCCTGCGCCAGGTCAAACTGGGTTGCCGGCGGGTCTACTTCCAGCCTGGTGCGACAGGCGGGCTGCTCTCAGGGGTGAGCGGAGCCCGCCAAAATCCCGGTCGCGACGAGGCGCCCCGGGGCGATGACGGGCCGTTTGAACTGCCGGAGAAGGAAAGGGGTGTCGGCAGGCCGACACCCCCCCGCCTCGCTCCGGCAGGCTGTGATCGGTGGCCCGGGGAAGGAGCGAGGACTTGCTCGAGCCATCCGGTATGGGTCAGCGCCCGCCCGGATTGCGGCATTCATCCTGCTGACGGCTGCGGCAGACCGGATACTGGCGGGGCGCGGCCGGCGGTGTCGCGGCTCCGCTGCCCATCGCCCCGGTTGCGGCAGTGGCGCCGGTGGTGCTATCCGCCGGCATGCCGGACATTGCGCCCGCCGAACCGTTGGCGGTGGTCGCCGGATCCGTGGTTCCGGCGGTGGCCGATCCATCGACCGAACCGGTGGCCGGCATTCCGGCCGTCGCGCCGGGAGCGCCACTGTCGACCGCTTGCGCCATGGCAACGCCGCCGGTGGCCAGCAATGCCGCCCCGCCCAGGATAAGCAACTTGTTCATGATCGTTCTCCAGTTGGAGCGGGCTTTGCCGGCCCGCAATCACCAGCGTTACGCGGTGCAGACGCAGCGGTTCCCGGTCCAACGACGAGCAGTCACCCAGGCCGGTCCAATCGATGCCCGTTCACTGGTCGGCCTGGCCGGCGGGACGGCCCGGCCAATAATCCAGGGGTCGGTTGCCATGATTGCGACCAGCTTCGCGCGGATTGACGCATTCGTCGGTGATGGTCCGGCTGCACAGCGGATAGGCGCGCGGCTCGGCGCCCATGGGCGAGGCCGGGGCCATGATGTCCGCCGTGCCCTGCATCGGCATCGACGCGGCATTGGCGGCATCGGCACCGGCCCCGTCGGGCGCCGGTTGAGCGATGGCCGCGCCGCCGGCCCCCGCGAATGCCAGCGCGGCGGTGATTGCGAGTCTGCGCATGGGCAATCTCCTCAGGTTCGTCTCGGCCCGCTTCCGGTTCTACCGCGCGTTGCGGCAAAGGTTCCGCCTGCTTCACCTTGCGCGGGCGGTCACCGTTCACTAGGTGTTCCAGCGATGTCGGAATACGCCCCTCCCGCCCCCCATGGTGAGGCCCTGCTCGCCTCGCTCAATCCGCCGCAGCGCGAAGCCGTGCTGGCGACCGAAGGTCCGGTGCTGATGCTGGCCGGCGCCGGCACCGGCAAGACCGCGGCGCTGACCAGCCGGCTGGCCTGGCTGGTCAGCCAGCGCCTCGCCTGGCCGAGCGAGATCCTCTGCGTCACCTTCACCAACAAGGCGGCGCGGGAGATGCGCGAACGGGTCGGCCAGCTGATCGGCCCGGCGGTTGAGGGTATGCCGTGGCTGGGCACGTTCCACTCGATCGCCGCCAGGATGCTGCGGCGCCATGCCGAGCTGGTCGGGTTGCAGTCGAACTACACGATCATCGACACCGACGACCAGCTGCGCCTGCTCAAGCAGCTGATCCAGGCCGAGGGGCTGGACGAGAAGCGCTGGCCCGCGCGACAACTCGCCGCCTGCCTCGACCGCTGGAAGAACCGGGGCCTGCTGCCGGCCGACATCGACGCCGGCGAGAGCGAGGCTTACGCTAACGGCAAAGGGCAGCATTTCTACCGGCTCTACCAGGACCGGCTGAAGAGCCTCAACGCCTGCGATTTCGGCGACCTCCTGCTGCACATGCTGACCATCCTGCGCACGCACCGCGATGTGCTGGAGCATTACCAGCAGCGGTTCAAATACGTCATGGTCGACGAATACCAGGACACCAACCAGGTCCAGTACCTGTGGCTCCGGCTGATCGCCCAGACCCGCAAGAACATCTGCGTGGTGGGGGACGACGACCAGTCGATCTATTCCTGGCGCGGCGCCGAGGTGGCCAATATCCTGCGGTTCGAGCAGGATTTCCCCGGCGCCAAGGTGATCCGGCTCGAACAGAACTACCGCTCAACCCCGGACATCCTCGCCGCCGCCTCGCACCTGATCGGTGCCAACTCGGAGCGCCTCGGCAAGACGCTGTGGACCGAGCGCAATGGCGGCGACAAGGTCCGCGTCATCGGCGTCTGGGACGGGCCGGAGGAAGCGCGCCGCGTCGGCGAGGAGATCGAGCGGCTGGAGCGGGAAGGCGCGCCGCTGGACCGGATCGCCATTCTCGTGCGCGCCCAGTTCCAGACCCGCGAGTTCGAGGACCGCTTCATCGCCATCGGCCTGGCCTACAAGATCGTCGGCGGGTTCCGCTTCTACGAGCGCGCGGAGATCCGCGATGCGCTGGCCTACCTGCGGCTGATCGCCCAGCCCAGCGACGATCTCGCCTTCGAGCGGATCATCAACACCCCCAAGCGCGGCCTGGGGGACAAGGCGCTGGAACGCCTCCATCGCACGGCGCGGACCGGCCAGATGCCGCTATCCAAGGCGGCAATCGCGATCGTCGATACCGACGAGCTGCCGGCCCGCGCCCGCTCGACCGTGCTCGCCCTGATGCGCGATTTCGTCCGCTGGCGCGACCTCGCGGCGACCGCGAGCCCCGCCGAATTGGCCCGCACGGTGCTGGACGAATCGGGCTATACCGCGATGCTTCAGGCGGAACGCAGCGCCGAGGCGGCGGGTCGGCTGGAGAACCTGTCCGAACTTGCGCGGGCGATGGAGGAATACGAGACGCTGGGCGATTTCCTCGAACACGTCAGCCTGGTCATGGACAACGAGAATGCGGAGGATACGGAAAAGGTCACGATCATGACCATCCACGCTGCCAAGGGCCTGGAGTTCGACAACGTGTTCCTGCCCGGCTGGGAAGAAGGCGTGTTCCCCTCACAACGCGCGATGGACGAGGGCGGCCTGGCCTCGCTGGAGGAGGAACGCCGGCTCGCCTATGTCGCCATCACCCGCGCGCGGCGGATGTGCACGATCCTCCATGCCGCCAACCGGCGCATCTATGGCCAGTGGACCAGCTCGATCCCCAGCCGGTTCATTGCCGAGCTGCCCGATGCGCACGTCAATTCAGAAAGCACGCTTTCCGGGGGCGCCTCGCTGTGGCGCGCGCAGTGGTCGGAACACACCGATCCGTTCGCCGATGTCGCCCGCGCGCAACCTTCCCGCATCGTCACCCGCGGCCCCGGCTGGCAACGCGCCGCCGCCCAAACGTTCGATGCGGCGCCGAAGCGTGTGGCCGAAAGCACCCGCAGCGCCGCCAGCTTCGCCAGCAAGCCCCGCGCCGACCTCCGCATCGGTGACCGGGTAATCCACGAGAAGTTCGGCGAAGGCACGATCGCCACGCAGGAGGGCAACAAGCTGGAAATCGACTTCGAGGCGGCCGGTCGCAAGCGGGTGCTGGACAGCTTCGTGCGCCCGGCCTGATCGCGTTCGGCGCGCGGCAGAACGCTCAGGTCAGACTGTCGCCAACCCCGACGTGCTTGCCGCGGGTGACATAGACGCGGTCACCCAGCCGCACCGTGGCGAACAGCTTGCGTGCGAATTCGAGCGGTACGCCGATGCAGCCGTGGCTGGCATAGCCGTTCTGCACGTTCGTGGCGTGAATGGTCACGCCGTCGTTGGTCAGCCGCAGCATGTAGGGCATCGGCGCGTCGTAGAGGTTGGAGACGTGGTCCTTGCTCTTCTGGCTGATCGGGAACACGCCGGTCGGCGTCGGCTTTTCCTGGGTCCCGAGCAGGACGGCGGCAGTGCCGATCTCGTAGCCGTTGCGGAAGATCGATATGACCCGGGCATCGAGATCGACGGTGATCACGCGGGCGCCGGTGGCCGGCGCGCCGCTTTCGTCCCAGTGCCATTCACCGTAGCGGATGACGCCCTCGATCGGCAGGACGCGGCGGATGACCAGCTCGGGCACCGGATCGGCACGGGCCGGCACCGGCGACGCAGCGGAAGGAGTGGGTGCGGGAGTGGGAGCAGGCTCGGGCCGCGCATAGTCGGCGCCTGCCGTTGCTGCGGCGAGCGCGGCTGGCGCTGCCATGATCTGCTCGCCGTAATGCGGGGTGTGATCGGCAAAGGTCATGCCGACGCCGACCGCCGCCACCGCCATCGTTGCCGAAGCCAAGAGGGTGACTTCACCCGCCGTGTATCGCATGTTGCCCACGCTCTCTGCGCGATCGTCAATCGCTCGCGCCAATCGTTACCAAGGATGGTTAACGATATAATGCCTGGGACGGATCGCCGCCAGTCGCTTGCCCGCCCGCCTCTGTCCCGCTCCGGGACCGTCAGCCGTGCGCGCCGAACTCGCCGGCGATGGCGGTGCCGATCCTCAGCGCCAGGTTGTAGCAGCGTTCGATCGGATCAATCGTGTCGCGGCGGATGGCGTCATAGCTGCTGGCGCCTTCGTCGGGATAGTCGGTCGGCGGGGTGACGGTGAAATCGTCGAGCCGGGGGAAGCTGGTGGGAAACGCGCGGCGAAGCTGGCCGAGCGCCTCGTCGATCCGCAGGGTGAAGACCATTTCCAGCACGTCTTCGCGGCTGATGTCGTTGGCGCGGCTGAACTGGGGGACGGAAACGGCGCGCAGGAACATGTGCTGGAACAGGGCGAGGCGCAGGGCCTGGAGCACGCCGAGCCGGCGGCGGTGCCGCTCCCGATCCGGCAGGGGAACGTCGTCCGGGATCAGGGCGAGCAGCTTGTGCAGCTTCAGTGCATCGACCCTGAGCCGGGTGGCGAGCCGGCGATAGACACCGAAGCGGTCGTCGCTGGTCAGGTATTCGGCCAGTGCCAGGCAGGCCGGCGCGATATGCGCCTCGTCGCCACGATAGGGGCGGCTGGCCCAGTATGCGGAGTTGAACAGTTCGCCGAACGCGGTGACCGTCTTGATCGAGGCGAGCGCATTGGCGGCGCGGACCAGGCGGACCATCTGCCGGCCACGTTCGCTTTCCGCCAGGAGGCCAGCGATTTCCTCGACATTGCCATCCGCCGCAGTGCCGAAGCCGGCGATGACGTTGACCGGGTAGCCGAGCTGCTGGAGGATGGCGTTGTGCGGGATGGCGCGGATCTGGCGCAGGTTCATCGCGCGGTCCGCCGAGATGTCGGACTGGCGGCGGGACTTGCGGCTGCCGGTGTCGTTGAGCAGGCCGAGGCCGAAGGCGGTGACGGCGCGGGCATAAGTCGCGCTGGCGAGGTGCTGCTGCTGGACGCGGCGGATCGCCCGGTAGAAATCGAGGCTGATGTCGGTCCGGCGGTAGAACGGGTCGGTCGGCGCGTAGGGGTCGGTCTCGGCCGGGCACAGCTCGACGATGCGGCTCAGGGTGGCGAGCGCGAGTTCGTCGGTGCCGAAGAACAGGTAGCCGTCGCCGCCCTGGAACGAGACTTCGGGTTCGAGCCGGATGCCGGCGCGCATGAAGCGGCGCCGTGCCCAGGGCGAGAGCGGCCAGGACAGGCGGTCGGCCATCGAGATCGGGTGCGCGCCCCGGCCCATGCTTTCGCCATGGGTGTTGAAGATCAGCGCCGCGACATCGGTCATCCGGTGCTCGGCCATGACCTCGGCGAGGCGGCCCTGGAGGCGCTCGATGGCGAGCGCGGCGGGGATCTGGCCGACGAAGCGGCCGGCATCGGAAAAGCCGGTCTGGATCGCGACCCGGCCGCGCAGCCTCGCATAGTCGCGGTATTCCGGCTCCGCCAGCAGGGCTTCAAGGAAGCGGCCACCGTGTTCCAGCGCCGATTCAGTCTCGAACAGGGGCGAGACATCGACTTTGTCGGCGACGCCGAACAGGCGGGCGAAATAGAGCGCGGCGAGCACCGTCGAGGGCTGTTCGCACTCGGCCACCAGCATGCGGATCGGCGCATCGGCATCCACGTGGTGGAGGATCTGCGCCATGATCAGGAACTGGCGCACGGCGGTGGAATTCTCGATTGCCAGCGCGGCGAGGTTCGAGCGCAGCGGCTTCGCCTCGACCACCAGCGCCCGCATCCTCACCAGCGCCGCCTGGCTGGCAAGATCGAGCGTCCCTTCCGGGTCGACGCGGCGGCGGATGGCGTTCTGCAGTTGGGAATTGTTGACCCGGAAATGGACCCAGCCCATGCCGAGGCCATCGGCGCGCATCGCGGCGGCCACCGTCAGCAAGGTGTGCGCGGCATCGTCGTCACTGGCGGCAAGGGATTCGATCTCGGCGATCACGGAGGCGAGGCTGGTCAGCTTGTCCGGGTGATCGGCGGCGAAATCGTTGGCCAGCGCCGACAGCACCGCCGGATCGTCGAGCGTGCCACCGAAGCGGCCCGCCATGGTCTGCGCATAGTTCGCGGCGGCATCGAGCCGGGCGGCGAGCGGCGGCGCGGCCTGGGCCAGTTGCGCGGCATAGGCGGCGAGGCGCTGGGCTTTTTCCTCCAGGCGATAGCGCAGGCAGGTCTGCCAGCCGATGTCGGTGCGCCCGTCCATGTCGTAGCCGACCCAGGTGGCGAGGCGGAACGGCAGCGGCTTCAGCGCGCGCCACTTGTCCGGCCAGCGCTGGCGGGCGGAGTCGAGCAGCAGCGCGGTCATCTCGTCGCGCGCGCGCTGGGCACGGGCCATGGCATCCATGGCGGCGGCGTGTTCGTAGTCGAGCGTGATCGTGTCGCGGTCGTTTGGGGCAACGCAGACGCTCGCCTCGCTGGTGTCCCCGGCGGTGGCGGCAGCGGCGACGGCGGCCGATTGCGCCTTGCTCAGGAGGAACGTCGGATGGGCGGTGAACACGACATGGGCTGCGGGACGCGCCCAGCGGGCGGCGAAGGCGGCGAAATCGCCCCCCTCCCCCAGCGCCTTCAACCGCGCGAGATTGTCCGCCGGGGCGACCGGGGTCACCAGCCGCAACAGGCGGCGGCTGCGGGTCTGCAGGCCGTCGCACTCCAGTTCGGCGACCAGCGCCTCGACCGCGTCGAGGCCCAACGTCCCGCCCTCGATCCGCCGCGACAGTTCCAGGCTCAACTGGAAGACCGGGTTGAACATCGGCGTTTCCGCCGTGCGCGCATGCAGCGCCTGCAGCCGGTCATCGAGCTCTTCGAGCATGCTCATGGCCGCAGCGCCGCCGCTGCCCGGGCCGCCGCCTCGATAGCCTGAGGGTCCGGCTCGCCCCCTTCGACTTCGCTCAGGGCAGGATTGGGGACGATCCACGATCCGCCGACGCAGAGGACCGCATCGAGCGCCAGCCATTGCGGCGCAGTGGCGAGGGTAATGCCGCCGGTCGGGCAGAACCGGGCCATGCCGAACGGCGCGGCGATGGCCTTGAGCGCGGCAATGCCGCCGCTGGCCTCAGCCGGGAAGAACTTGAAGCGGGTCAGCCCGAGTTCCAGACCGAGCATGATGTCCGCCGCGTTGGCGATGCCCGGCAGGAACGGGACACCGCTTGCGACCGCCGCCTTGCCCAGGCTCGGCGTCAGGCCCGGCGAAACGATGAATTCGCTGCCGGCCGCCAGCGCCGCGTCGAGGTCCGCCGGCGACAGCACGGTACCGGCGCCGACGATGGCGCCCGGCACCTGCTTCATCGCGCGGATGACGTCGAGCGCCGCCGGCGTGCGCAGGGTCACCTCCAGCACCGGCAGGCCGCCGGCCACCAGCGCCCGGGCAATCGGCTCGGCATGGGCGACATCGTCGATCACCAGCACCGGGATCACCGGCGCGGCCTTCATCACTGCCTCGATATCCTTCACGCGAATTCCCCGGCAAATGCCGCCGCCGCGCCATAAAGCCCGGGCTGCGGATGGACGATGAGCTTGACCGGCAGCGATGCCATCAAACCGGCGAACCGCCCCTTGGCGGCAAATCTCGCGGCGAAGCCGGAACGAGCGATGCGATCCGCCAGCCGCTGCGCGACCCCACCGGCGATGACCACGCCGCAAGCCCCCTGGGCCAGCGCCAGATCCCCGGCGACCGAGCCGAGCGACAGGCAGAAGCGCTCGACCGCCGCCACGGCCAGCGGGTCCTCGCCACTGGCGGCCCGGGTCCAGATCGCCTTGTCCTCGGCTGGGACCACCGGCTGGCCCTCCATCGTCGCCAGGGTCTCGTAGATCGCGACGATGCCGGGGCCGGAGACCACCCGCTCGGCCGAGACCCGGCGGTGGCGCGGGCGCAAGCGCGCGAGAATCGCATCGTCCACCGCGTCCACCGGCGCGAAATCGATATGGCCGCCTTCCGTCGCCTGCACGCGGTAGGCGCCCCGGCCATCCCGCCAGACATGGGCGACGCCCAGCCCCGTCCCCGGCCCGACCACGCTCAGCGTGCCGGACGGCGGCAGGTCGATCTCCGGCCCGGCGAGATGGCGCAAGTGCTCCGGCGCGGCGCGGGCGACGGCATGGCCAACGGCCTCGAAGTCGTTGACCAGGACGATGCGATCCATGCCGAGCCGCTGTTCCAGGCCCTCGCGCCGGATCGACCAGTGCGGGATGCTGGCGAAGGTGATCGTTTCGCCGGTTACCGGCCCGGCCAGCGCAAGCGCCGCATCGCGGGGCAGCGGACCACCGTGGAGCCGCCGGAATTCGGCCCAGGCGCTGTCGAAGCTGGCGTGAGCCTGAGAGCCGAGGACCAGCGGCTCGCCCAGTTCGATGCCGGTTTCCGATACGCTCGCCTGAGCAAACCGCGCGTGGGTGCCGCCGAGATCGATGGCGACGAGTTCGGTCACAGGCCTGCCGCATCCAGCATCGCCGATCCGCCGCTCTCGGCACTGCCGGCGCCCACGCGGAACATGGCGAACAGTTCGCGGCCCATGCCTGCGGCCTCGCCGGGGGCTGCCGCCGGCTCGCGTCCGGCCAGATCGGCGGTCGTCTCCAGCACCCCGGTCTGCGCGCTCAGCCGGACCACGTCGCCATCCCGCAGGAGAGCGAGTGGGCCGCCGCCCAATGCCTCGGGCGTCACGTGGATCGCCGCCGGGACTTTGCCGCTGGCACCCGACATGCGGCCATCGGTGACCAGCGCGACCCGGTGGCCGCGATCCTGCAGGACGCCGAGCGGCGGGGTCAGCTTGTGCAGTTCCGGCATGCCGTTGGCGCGCGGGCCCTGGAAGCGGACGACGACGACGACATCGCGGTCCAGCTCGCCGGCGGCAAACGCGGCGGCGACCGCCTCCTGGCAATCGAACACCCGGGCCGGCGCCTCGATGGTCCAGCGTTCCTCGTCCACCGCGCTGGTCTTGAACGTGCCGCGCCCGAGGTTGCCGGAGACCAGCCTCATGCCGCCATCGGGCGAGAACGGCGCCCACGCCGGCCGCAACATGCTCTCGTCACCGCTCGCCGCCGGGGCCGGCTTCCATCCCAGAACATCATCGCTGTCCACCGTCGGCTCCTCGGCATAGCAGGCCATGCCGCCATCCCACACGGTCAGGACATCGCCATGGGCCAGGCCGGCATCGAGCAGTTCGCGCACGACCCAGGCCATGCCGCCGGCGGCGTGGAACTGGTTCACGTCCCCTGCCCCGTTGGGATAGACCCGCGCGATCAGCGGCACGACCGAGGACAGTTCGTCGAGATCCTGCCAGTCGAGCACGATCCCGGCGGCCCGCGCCATCGCCGGCAGGTGGATGGCATGGTTGGTCGACCCACCGGTCGCCAGCAGGCCGACGCAGGCGTTGACGATGGCCTTCTCGTCGACGACGCGGCCAAGCGGGCGGTAGTCCTCGCCATCCTTGCCGATTGTCGCCAGGCGGTGCACCGCCGCGCGCGTCAGTTCGCCGCGCAGCCTGGTCCCCGGCGGGACGAAGGCGGCGCCGGGGACGTGCAGGCCCATCATCTCCATCATCATCTGGTTGGAGTTGGCGGTGCCATAGAACGTGCAGGTGCCGGGCGCATGATAGCTGGCGCTTTCGCTGGCGAGCAGTTCGGCGCGACCGACCTTGCCCTCGGCATAAAGCTGGCGGACCTTCTGCTTTTCCTTGTTGCCGATCCCCGAGGGCATCGGCCCGCCCGGCACGAACACCACCGGCAGGTGGCCGAAGCGCAAGGCGCCGATCAACAGGCCGGGGACGATCTTGTCACAAATGCCGAGGCAGGCGGCGCCGTCGAACATCGCGTGGCTCAGCGCGACGGCGGTGGACAGCGCGATCACGTCGCGGCTGAACAGCGACAGTTCCATGCCGTCGAAGCCCTGGGTGACGCCATCGCACATCGCCGGCACGCCGCCCGCCACCTGGGCGGTGGCGCCAACCTCGCGGGCATAGAGCTTCATCGCCTCGGGGTAGCGACCATAAGGCTGGTGGGCGGAAAGCATGTCGTTGTAGGCGGTGACGATCCCGAGATTGACCCGGCCACCGACGATCGCCGGCTTGTCCTCGCCGGAGGCGGCGAAGCCATGGGCGAGGTTGGAGCAGGAGAGGAAATTGCGGTCCCCATGCTTGTCCGCTTCGCGCGCGATGAGATCGAGGTAGCGGCCGCGCGTGGGCGCGGACCGCTCGACGATCCGCGCGGTGACGCGGGCGACGGTGTCATTGAGCTTACTCATGCCAATCAACCCCGTTGCGCGCCGCCAGTGCCACGGCTGCGGTCGGTCCCCAGGTCCCGGCGGTATAGGGCTGCGGCGAAACGCCGCTGGCGGTCCATGTCGCGCGGACGCCGTCGATCCACTGCCATTGCGCCTCGACTTCGTCGCGCCGGACGAACAGGGTCTGGTCACCCTCGATCAGGTCGAGCAGCAGCCGCTCGTAGGCAATGCGGCGCTGCGGGCCGGCAAACACGTCGGGCAGCGCGATGTCGAGCGGCACCTGGCGCAGGCGCAGGCCCTGGCGGTCCAGTCCGGGCACCTTGACCATCAGCGACAAGGTCAGGTTTTCCTCCGGCTGGATGCCGATCAGCAACTGGTTGGCATGGGGCCGGGTGCCGGGGAAGATCACGTGCGGCACCGGCCGGAAGCGGATCATGATCTCGGTCGCCCGCTTCGGCAGGCGCTTGCCGGTGCGCAGATAGAACGGCACGCCCTTCCACCGCCAGTTGTCGAGATGGGCCTTGATCGCCACGAATGTCTCGGTGTCGGAAGGCTTGCCCAACTCCTCGGCATAGCCTGGCACCGCCTCTCCCTTCACCGCGCCGGAGGCATATTGGCCGGTCACCGTCTCGTCCGGCAGGACCGGGCGCAGCGAACGCAGGACCTTGACCTTTTCGTCGCGCACGGCCGTCGCCGCATAGGACACCGGCGGCTCCATCGCCACCAGGGCGAGGAGTTGCAGCATGTGGTTCTGCACCATGTCGCGCAGCGCGCCGGCGCCGTCGTAGAAGCCGACCCGGCCCTCCAGCCCGACGGTTTCGGCCACGGTGATCTGCACGTGCTCGATGTGGGTGGAATTCCACAAGGGCTCGAACAGCACGTTGGCGAAGCGCAGCGCCAGCAGGTTCTGCACCGTCTCCTTGCCCAGGTAGTGATCGATCCGGAAGATCCGCTCCTCAGGGAAAGCCGCCGAAACCGCATCATTGATGTGGCGGGACGAGGCAAGATCGGTGCCCAGCGGCTTTTCCAGCCCGATCCGCACGTTCTCGCCAGCAAGGCCGCTCGCCACCAGCCCGGCGATGGTCGGCTCGAACAGGCTCGGCGCGGTCGACAGGAAGATCGCCAGGCCCTGCTTGGGCGTTCCCACCTTTTCCGCGACGGTGCCGAAGCCGGCCGTGTCGTTGGCGTCGAGATTGGCATAGCGCAGCCGGTTGAGGAACACCGCCACGCCGCCGCGCCGGTCGGGCGGCAAGTACTTCTCGAGCGCGGCGCGGGCGAACTGGCGGAACCCGGCATCGTCCATCTCGCTGCGCGCGGTGCCGACGATCTCCAGCCGCGGATCGAGCAGCCCATCGGCGTCGAGCGCGCACAGGGACGGCAGCAACATGCGCTGCGAGAGATCGCCAGTGGCGCCGAACAGCAGCAGTCGGTCAGCAGTGAAGCCCATGAGCGTCGTCTTGCCCCCTGTTGTCCGCCTTTTGCGGAAGGCCATACGGCCAGCCCGCTGGCGGCTGCATGCTATCAGTCCCCGTGTCCCCAAGCCATATGCCCGGCAACGCGCCAGCGCGCGCGAATACGAATTAAACGCCCCCGTAAACGCCTGCGCCCGGCCTGACGTTCCTGGGTCCACGTCGCCAAACCCGGCCTTGCACAACCCCCCACACCCCGCTAGGGCGCCCACCTGTCCAGAGCATGCGGAGCGGTGGCCGAGTGGTCGAAGGCGCTCGCCTGGAAAGTGAGTATACGTCAAAAGCGTATCGAGGGTTCGAATCCCTCCCGCTCCGCCACCTAATCTTGATTTTTATGATAAAAATCAAGATTTGCGCCGTTACCCATAATTCAGCCCACGATAGCGCGGCGGTAGCAAACGAATTGCCGCGAACGGCTGCGATCATGTGGTCGCGCAACGTATGCTCCCAGGCATTGCTTGCGAGCAAGAAGGCCGGCGGCAGGTTATCCGACAACTGCAAAGCTTTCCCGTCGTCATTTCTGAACGCTTGCGACCCAGACGGCGGCCCCCTCCTCGCCGTCCGCCAATAGTGCCAGCCTATCCAAGGCGTCCGCGAAAAACAAAGGTCGGCCGGGCCTGGCGCCTGCAAGCCTCGTATCCACCTTTGGAGTTCGGCATCCAACTGCTGACTGGCTGACATTGCCACGATACCATCTGGCAGTGCATGCCCGACAGCTGGCTGTCGAACCGCATCTGCAAATCTTGCGACGACGTCGTCGATGACTGTTGCGAGGCATGGAACAAGCCTGTCGATCAGCCGTGGCATATGATGACCATCGGTCGCCGCAAACGGGCGCGTAGATCATGATCCGTGCGGGTTGGTATGACAACGCCGCTATGGGATATCAGAGCTGTCAGCCGGATTTTCTGTATTTCATCAAATTGCGCTGCTACTCCTCGCCAATGTTCGAGCAACTTCTGACACCGGCCTACGCTGTCTTTGCGGCGAGTTTCGTGTTGATGATTGGGATCGGCCTGGTCGAGGCGGTTGGCCTTGGGATTGGCCATTTCGATCTTGATCTCGAGATTGGCGAGCCGGACGGCTGGGTCGTGCTCGACTGGCTGGGGTTTCGCAGCGGACTGCCCATTCTGGTCTGGGTGACTTCGCTGCTTGGCTGTTTCACCCTCACCGGGCTGGCGCTGCAACAGGCGGCAGAGGCAGTGTTCGGCGTGGCGATGCCCTGGGTAGTTGCAGTGCCCGTTGCTCTGATGGCAGGGCTCGTGGCGAATGCCTTCGCTTCGGGCATGGTTGCGCGGTTCATGCCCGAGTTCGAGACAACGGTCGTCGACCGAGAAGCGCTGCTGCGGCGTCGAGCGACGGTGCTCGAGGGCGAAGCCCGACGCGGCGCACCAGCACGGGCCAAGGTAGTCGACCAGCACGGGCAGGCGCACTACGTCATGGTCGAGCCCCATGATGACGGCGACTCTCTCGGCCAGGGCGAGAGCGGGCTGCTGGTGCGCCAGGACGGGCCGCTGTTCTTCATCATCCCCGATCGCGGGACGCGCCTCGCGGCGATTCAGTAACCGGCCTGGCCCGGATTTCAGGAGGAGTGCTTGATGCCTGCATCGTTGATCAACATACTTGTCTATGCGGGGATCATCCTCGTCGCCCTGATCGTGATCGGGATCATCCTGACCCGTCTGTACCGGCGGGCGACCAAGGACGTGGCGTTGATCCGGACGGGCTTTGGCGGCGAGAAGGTCGTGCTCAACGGCGGCATCATGGTGATCCCGGTGCTGCACGAGCTGATGCAGGTGCGGCTTTCGACAGTGAAGCTCGAGGTTTCGCGGCTGAACAAGGACGCGCTGATCACGTTGGACAAACTGCGGGTCGATGTCGTCGGGCTTTTCCACATCAAGGTCAAACCGGATGCTCAATCCATTGCCGCAGCAGCACAGACCCTCGGCGATTCGGTCAACAACCCCGATGCGGTAAAGTCGCTGCTCGACGGCAAGCTGGTTTCGGCACTCCGTTCGGTCGCGGCGACGATGACCATGGAGCACCTGCACGCCAACCGCGCCGACTTCATCCAGAAGGTGCAGGAAGCGCTGATGACCGACCTGGACATGAACGGGTTTCAGCTCGAGTCGGTCAGCATCACCCATTTCGATCAGACCGCTTTCGAGCACTTCAACGAGAACAATGCCTTCGATGCCGAGGGTCTGACCGTGCTGACGAGGACGATCGAGGAGCGGAAAAAGATCCGCAACGATATTGTGGCGACCAACCGCGTCGAGATCGAGCAGCGGAACCTCGATGCCAACAACCAATCGCTGGCGATCGCGCAGGAAGCCGAGCAGGCGCGGCTGGCACAGGAGCAGACACTGGCGGCCTGGCGTGCCGAGCAGGCGACGGCGATCGCCACCGCCGAGGCTGAGCAGACTCGCCTCGCCGAGATCGCCCGCATCAGCGCCGAGCAAGCCAAGACGGTAGCCCAGACCGAGGCGGACAAAGTCGTTCAAACCGCTAACATCTCGCGTGACGGGGCGATCCAGACTGCAACCATCGAGCGCGACCGCAACATCGAGCTCGCGAGGATCACGACGGCGGTGCAAACTGCGCAGAAGTCCGAGGAGGAATCCACCGCGACCGCCGCCGCCAACGAGGCGCGGGCGCTGGCCGTAAAGGCCGAGGAAAGCGTTCAGACCGCCAAGGCAACCGAGATCGCCAACCGTAACAAGAACGTGGCGGTGATCGCGGCGACGCAGCGGGCACAGGAAGAGGCAGTGCAGATCACGGTCGCCGCAACTGCCGAAAAGGAAGCTGCGGATGCGCGAGCCGCTGCCTTGCGCACTGAGGCGGCAGCCGAGGCGGAAGCCGAGAAACTGCGAGCCGAGGGCCGCGCGGCAGCCTTTTCAGTTGATGCAGCTGGTCAGACCGCGCTCAACGAGGCGACCAACGTGCTCAGCGCCGAGCAGACCGCTCTGCTGCTGCGCAAGGCCATGCTGGAGGCGTTACCGGCGATCATCACCGCAGCGGGCAAGCCGATGGAGCAGATCGACAGGATCTCGATCGTCGATGCGCGCGGGCTGCATGGCGAAGCAGCGGGCGGCGATGGTTTGGGCGGGGCGGGAAACCTCGCCGATGCCGCGGTGGCTGCGGCGATGAAATACCGGGTCGGCGGGCCGCTGATCGATGCGCTGATGGCCGAGCTGGGCATGTCCGGAGGAAGCCTCGGCGGCCTTCTGGCGGGCGCGGCAGCGCCGGTCGGAGCGGCGCCGCCCCCAGGTGACGATGTGGATGGGGAAATTGCGCCGGCCTGACGGGTGCCGGTCAATTCTCTCGCCGGTCGGCCAGGCCGATCGCCTTGCCCCGCGCGTCCAGGTAGCGGCTGCGGATCGCCAGCGCGTCGAGCTGGCCCGCGGCGGCGGCGGTGCCGATCTGTTCGAGTTCGCGGGTGATCGACGCGAGACCGGCCTGCAATTGCTCGATCGGGGTCGATCCGGCATGCTGCTGCCGGGTCAGCGCGTCGGGAATGCTGGTGTAGCTGCCCACGAGTGCGGGAAGGTCCTCGCCGAGCAGTCTCTGGACGTGGTTGGCGACCGGGTCGTTTGCCTCGAGACGGCACAACTGCGGGGCAAACTCCTCGATCCTGACCTGAAGCAGATCGACCATCTCCTGGGCCGGCGGCGGCAGCAGGCGGTGTTGGCTTTCCAACCAGACCTGGGTCTGGCCCAGCCGTCCCGGCAGATCCATGGCGCCGGCCTTGTTGACGGCAAGGGTCCGGGTGCGCGGGTAGATCGCAAACACCATGAATGCCGCGATCATCGCGAAGAACGTGAAGATGACCTCGGCAGCGCCGAGGCCATCCGTCAGGATCGCCTGGACCGCAACCGCCACAAGGATCGCGCTGCTGGCGAGGCTCGCGCGCTTGAGCCGCCTGAGCCGGTGGCGCCAGCGTTGCCCGCGCGCCTTGCTCAACCGACGGGAGCGAAGGCGGCGCAGTTCACGAGGCGTCAGACCGTGGAGCACCGTCGGCGGGTCCTGCATGGGGTGACCCTGCTCAGTCCAGCGCTTTCAACAGACCGGGATTCGCCGCTGGCGCCGAGCCCTGGGCCTGGCCTTCGGCACGGGCAATGTATTCCTTCGACTTTTCGACCTCGCCCTCGAGCGTGCTGACGGTCTGCTTCATCGAATCGAGCGCCTTGAGCTTGAACGTGTCTATGCTGTCCATCGTTGCGTAGATGGTCTGGAAGGCGCGGCTCAGCGTTTCCAGGGGAACTGTGGCGTTGACGGCCTGTTCGTGGATGCGGGCGGTGTTGTCCCGCATCATCTGGCCGGTAGCATCGATGATCTTCGCCGTGGTGGTGTTGAGAGCGGTGACCTGATCGAGCACCAGCTTCTGGCTGGTCAGCGCCTGGGCGACGGTGACGGCCGTTCGGAGTGCGCCCACAGTGGTCGTCGCGGCGCGATCGACGCCCTTCATCAGCTCGATGTTGTTCTTCTTGACGAGGTCCAGCGCGAGGTAGCCTTGGACACTGACGGCCATCTGGGTCAGCAGGTCCTGGGTGCGCTGCCGCGTATAGAACAGTGCGCTTTCCCGGATGGCCCTGGCCTTGGCCGGGTCGGTTACCTGAAGCTGCGCGACGCCGGCCTCAAGCCGCTCGTCGAGTACCTTCGACATGAAGATCATCTGCTCGAGCTTGCCGAGAGCCTGCCAGAGTTTCTGGCGTTCGACGTCGATCGCGGCGTTGTCCATCAACAGCTCGTCCTTGCCGCCCTGCAGGCGGGTGAGGATGCTGTTGATGTGGCTCTGCGCGTTCCTGTAGCTGTCGAAGTAGTTTCGCAGCTTGTTCCCGAAAGGGATCACGCCGAACAGCTTGCGCGGGGCGAGCAGGTTGCCGCGGGTCGACGGATCGAGATCCTCAACGGTGCGGCGCAGTTCGGCGAGATCGGCACCCACGCCGGAACTGTCATCCATGGCGCGGACCGGGCGATCGAGAAAGCGGTTGGACTGGCCGGCGGCCTCGGCAATCTCGCGGCTGCCGAGGTGGGCAAGCTGATCGACGCAGCGGCCAAATTCGGGCGAGTTGACATCCTGTGCCATCAGTTCGGCGATGAAATCATCGACGCGGCCGACGAGCACGGACTTCTGCTCATCCTTGACCGGGACGAGGCCAGCCGCCCGCGCCGGCGCGACTGCTGGCACGGGTTCCGGCGGGGTTAGCGTGAGTTCGTCCATCTGCGTTTCCCCGGTCATACAGGTTTTCTCCTCTTCACGCCTTGCAATATCGGTGCAATCCCTTCCGGCGCAACCTTGCGGGCCGAGGAGGACCGATGGAGGGGGCAGGTGGAAGGATACTTGTGGTTCGCTGCGATGCCCCCGGCCAATCGATGTACAGACGGCGGCTCTCCAGCGTAGCGATCAAGGCCTCGGCTCAAAATGGCTTCGTGCAACCTGCCCTTCATTCATCCTTGCGGCGTTGGCAGCGCCTGACCGCAGTGACGCTCCTCGGTGAATATCTGCCAGGTGGTGATGAACAGCGCGCCGGCCAGCGGTCCCAGGACGATGCCGCTCAGGCCGAGCAGGTCGATGCCGCCGAGGGTGGTTACGAGCACAAGCCAGTCGGGAATGCCGGCGTCGCGGCCGACCAGCCTCGGCCGGAGGATGTTGTCGGCAAGGCCGATGACGATGACCCCCGAGACGACGACCACGATTGCTTGCCAGATCGCGCCTGTGGCGAAGAGATAGATGGCCACCGGTCCCCAGACGATCGCCGGCCCGACCGCCGGCAGCAGCGCCGCGATTGCCATCAGCATGCCCCACAGCAGCGCGGCGGGAAGGCCGACTATGGCGAACGTCGCGGCGCCGAGACCGCCCTGGACCAGCGCGACGACGCCCGATCCCTTGATCGTGGCGCGCACGACCGTCGCGAATTTCTCGGCGAGTCTGGCGGCGATGCCCGGCTCGAGCGGCAGAGAGCGGACCACGGCCGGGCCAATGAATTCCCCGTCGCGCAGGATGAAGAAGGTGATGTAGAGCCCGACTGCAAATGCCAGGAGGAAGGCGGCGGCATTGGCGCCGATGGCGAGTGCCTGGCGGGCGATCATGCTGATGCTGTTGTTGATCGCCAGCGACATGCGCGACTGCGCACGTTCGAAGCTGCCGAAGCCGGCCGCGTCGAGCAGCCGCTGGATGCGGTATGGCAGGGCATCGTGCACCTGCTCGAAATAGCGCACGAAATCTATCTGCCCCGTCCGGACCTGCTCGACGACGCCCGCTGCCTGGTCGACCACCAGGCTGGCGATGACCAGCGCCGGAATGACGACGGCGACGGTAATGACCAGCATGGCATTGGCGGCGGCCAGGTTTCGCTGGCCGGGCCAGCGCGCGAGGATGCGCTGGAACAGCGGCTGGAACAGGAGCGCGGCGAGCGCGGCCCAGAGAAGCGGGCCGAAAAAGCTCGAGACGACGAGCGCCAACCCGATCGTGACCAGCCCGACCGTCAGGATCAGGCCCCCGTTTTCCACGCGCCGGCGATTGAGTATCATGATGTCTCCTGCTTGAGCGAAACGTATAGTGCCGGGATACATCCGATCCCAGCGAAAAGCCCCCTGGCCGAACGACGTGGTGCGGGAGCCGCCTTCGACTGCCTGCCGAGGCAGGCGCTCAGGAGAGGCTTCTCGGCGAGCGGCGCCTTGGGCCTGGCCTGAGGCCCGAAAACAGCAGATCCACCGCCCGGCGAATGGTCGCGTCACGCCCGTCCGCAGGAAGGCCTTCGACGGAACTGGCGAGCACCCGCGCCATCAGGATCACGTCGTTGCTTGAGAGGTCGGCACGCAGGTTGCCGCTCGCAATCGCCTTGTCCACCACCCGCTGGATGGAAATCCTGAGGTCGGCCTCGAAGGTCTGCCATTCATCGTTCAATGTCGCGTCGCGCTCCGCCTCCACATTCTTTTGCGAGTGCAGCGCGGTCAGGATCCCGCCCCGGAAGAGGAGCTCGAGGAACGCCTGGAGCGGATCGTGGATGGCGTCGATCACTGCAAACATCTCGGCAATCCGCAGTTTCACCACTTCGAGGATCAGGGCCGAGCGGTCGCGGAAATTCCGGTAGAGGGTCCCCCTTCCCACCCCTGCCCGTTCGGCGATCGCTTCGAGCGGCACATCGTAACCCGCCTGCTCGAACAGATCGGCGGCGACCGCGACAATCTTGTCCCTTCGCGCCTGCGCATCCTTTCGCATGTTGACCTACCCCCCGTCAGGCAATAATAACCGGACATCGGTGTCCGCTTATTTGCCCCTGGCCGCAAGCGAAAGATACCAAAAGCCGTGGCAGGGCAACCTGCTGCCCACGGGAATGATGCACGCAAAGGCGCTGACAGACGCAATGCCGCCGGCCGGAGACTCCCGGCTGCGCGGCAAGAAGGAGTTTCGCGTGCGGGTTGGTCAAGGAATTCGGGTGCGCGCGACGTACCTCGGCATCGCCTTCTTGCTGGCATCGTGCGGCCCGGAGGCAGTTCCGGCGCCGCCGCCACCGGTCGTGGACATCATGACCGTGCGCGCCGGGGACGTTCCCAATATCGTCGAATTGCCGGGCCGCATCGAAGCGGTCCGGACAGCGGAAGTCCGCGCGCGAGTGGACGGCATCGTCGAACGGCGGCTTTACCGGGAAGGATCGGATGTCGCCGTCGGCACGCCGTTGTTCCTGATCGATCCGCGCGACAAGCAGGCCCAGTATGCCCAGGCCCAGGCGGCCCTGGCCCGGGCGACCGCTGCCCAGGCCAATGCCCGGTCGGTCGTCGCCCGCTATGGACCGCTGGTCAGCCGCAAGGCGGTCAGCGCGCAGGAGTATGACAGCGCTCTTTCCGAGGCGCGCCAGGCCGAGGCCAGTGTTGCCGATGGCCGCGCGGCATTGACCCGGGCGCGGCTCGAACTGGGCTACACCATGGTCCGGGCGCCGATCGCCGGCAGGATCGGCCAGGCCCAGGTCACCGAAGGGGCGCTGGTCAGCGCCGGGGCGGCAACGCTGCTGGCCCAGATCAACCAGATGTCGCCGGTCTACGCGACCTTTGCCCAGTCCAATTCCCTGCTGCTCGACCTCGACCGGATGCGCGCCGCCGGCGAGATCACCATCCGCGACCTGTCCCGCATCGAAGTGCGGCTGACCCTGGAAAACGGCCAGCAATACCCGATCCCCGGCTACCTCGATTTTGCCGACCAGACCGTCGATCCCTCGACCGGAAGCCAGTTGCTGCGCGCGCGGTTCGACAACCCGGACCGGCTGCTCCTGCCCGGCCAGTTCATCCGGGCGCGGATCAGTGCGGGGGTCTACCACCGCGGCATCAGCGTTCCCGAACGGGCCGTGCAGATCGAGGGGGGCGAGGGGGCGATCATGGTCGTCGGCCGCGACGACACGGTGGAGCGCCGGACGGTCACGCTCGGCAGCCAGAGCCATGGCAGCTGGATCATCCGCACCGGCCTGCGCCCGGGCGACAGGGTCATCGTCGAGGGCTGGATGAAGGTCCAGCCCGGGCAGAAGGTGACACCGCGGAGCAAGAGCCCCTCGCCCTCCGCTGCCGCGGCCAAGCGTTGAACGGAGCGCGACCATGAAACGCTTCTTCGTGTATCACCCGGTGTTCGCCTGGGTGGTTGCCCTGTTCATCGCCCTGTTCGGACTGGTCGCGTTGAAGACGCTGCCGATCGAGCAGTACCCGTCGGTCGCCCCGCCGGCGCTCAATCTGTCGATCAATTTCTCCGGGTCGGATGCCGAGACGCTGGACCGGACGGTGACATCGGTGATCGAGAAGGAGATGAACGGGGTCGAGAATTTCCTCTACATGTCGTCGACCTCCCGGGCCAACGGCACGGCTCAGCTCACCGTCACGTTCAAGCCCGGGACCGATCTCGATGTCGCGCGCTCGCAGGTGCAGGACCGGCTGAGCCGCGTCGAGCCCCGCCTGCCGGCCGAGGTTCGCCAGCTCGGCATCGCCGTCACCAAGTCCAGTTCCGGCTTCCTGATGCTGATCGGCCTCGATTCGAAAAGCGGCCAGTTGAGCTCGCTGGAAATGGGCAACTTCGCCTCGACCCGGATCATCGACGAACTGCGCCGGGTGCCGGGCGTGGGCGATGTCCAGCTGTTCGGCACGCCATACGCGATGCGCATCTGGCTCGATCAGGAAAAGCTCGCGGGATACGGCATTTCCTCGACCGAGGCGCTCGCCGCCGTGCAGGAGCAGAACAGCCAGACCGCCGGCGGCGGCCTCGGCGAGCAGCCGGTTGCCCAGGGTTCCGAGTTCAACGCCAGGATCATCACCCAGAACCGGTTCACCACGCCCGAGCAGTTTCGCCAGATCATCGTGCGCTCCAACCCGGATGGTTCGACCGTCCGCCTGGGCGATGTCGCCCGGGTCGAACTGGGCGATGACAACTATGGCTTCCGCCTGCGCCTGAACGGGCGCGAGACCGCCGGCATGGCGGTCCAGCTGGCGAGCGGCGCCAACGCGCTGGCCACTGCCCAAGCGGTGCGCGCCCGCATGGACGCGCTGGAAAAGACCTTCCCCGCCGACATGACGTGGAACGTTCCCTACGACACGACCCCGTTCATCAATGCCTCGGTCGACAGCGTCGTCCACACGCTCGCCGAGGCCATGGTGCTGGTCTTCCTCGTCATGTTCCTGTTCCTGCAGAACTGGCGCGCAACGGTGATCCCCGCGCTGGTGGTGCCGATCGCGCTGGCCGGTTCGTGCTTCGGCTTGCTGCTGTTCGGCTATTCGATCAACGTGCTGTCGCTGTTCGCCATGGTCGTGGCGATCGGCATCCTGGTCGATGACGCGATCGTCGTCGTCGAGAATGTCGAGCGCATCATGCGCGAGGAAGGGCTCAATCCGCGCCGGGCAACGGTCAAGGCGATGGGCCAGATCACCAGCGCGATCGTCGGCATCACCCTCGTGCTCGGCGCGGTGTTCGTGCCGATGGCGTTCTTTCCCGGCTCGACCGGCGGCATCTATCGCCAGTTTTCGGTGACTCTGGCGATCTCCATCCTGTTTTCGGCGGTCCTGGCGCTGACCCTCACCCCGGCGCTGTGCGCCACGCTGCTCAAGCCGCACGCCGAACACCAGCAGCCCGACGGGCCGCCGGCATCCGGCTGGCGCGGGGCGCCCGGCCGATTCTTCGCGTGGTTCAACCGGCGCTTCGACCGGCTTGCCGCAAGCTATGGGGACAGGGTCGGGCATCTGGTCGCCCGCCCGGGCCGCTGGCTCGCCGTGTTCGCCGCGATGTGCGCGGTGACCGTGCTGTTGTTCTCGCGCCTGCCGGGGGGCTTCCTGCCGACCGAGGACCAGGGCTATGTCTTCGCGACCTATACGGCCCCACCCGGCGCGACGATCGCCAGGACGCAGGAGGTGGTCGAGCAGGCCGAGGCGTTCCTGCGCAAGCAGCCGCAAGTGCGCAACATCGTGTCCATCGTCGGCTTCAGCCTGTTCGGCCAGGGGCAGTCGGCGGCGATGTCGTTCATCGACCTCAAGCCCTGGGAAGAGCGACCGGGCAAGGAGAACGCCTCGGCGTCGCTGGTCGAACGGGCCAACAAGGCGTTCTATGCCATTCCCGGCGCCGCGATGTTCGCGCTCGACCCGCCGCCGATCCCGGCACTGGGCAACGCGACCGGCTTCACCATGAAGATCGAGGACCGGGGGAATGCCGGCGATGCCGCGCTGCAGGCCGCCGCGCGCACCATTCTCGGCGAGGCATCGAAGAGCAAGGTCTTCGCCATGGTGCGCCCGGAGGGATTGCCGCCGGCGCCGCACCTGTTCGTCGATATCGACCGCATCAAGGCCCGGGCGCTGGGCCTGAGGATCGCCGACGTCAACCAGACGCTCGCGATCGCCTTCGGCTCGGCCTACGCCAACGACTTCGTCCACGAAGGCGACGTGCTGCGCGTCTATCTCCAGGCGGCGGCCGAGCAGCGGATGCGCCCGGACGACGTGCTGGCCCTGCGGGTGCGGAACGACAAGGGCGGCATGGTGCCGTTTTCCGCCTTCACCCAGATGCGCTGGACTTCGGGACCGCAGCAGGTCGAGCGCTACAACGGCTACCGGTCGGTCACCATCTCCGGCCAGGCGGCGGCCGGCCGGTCGAGCGGCGAGGCCCTGGCCGAGATGGAGCGGATCGCCGGCAAGGCGCTGTCCGGCAATCTCGCCTATGAATGGACCGGGACCGCGTTCGAGGAGAAGCAGGCCGCCGGGCAGATCGGCCTGCTGCTGGGGCTGTCGGTCGTCGTCGTCTTCCTGCTGCTGGCGGCGCTCTATGAAAGCTGGCCGATCCCGCTGGCGGTGCTGCTGATCGTCCCGTTCGGCGTGCTCGGCGCGGTCCTGTTCACCATGGCGCGGGGGCTCGCGGCGGACGTCTACTTCAATGTCGGCCTCATCACCATCATCGGCCTTGCCGCCAAGAATGCCATCCTCATCGTCGAATTCGCCATCGAGCGGGAGGGCGAAGGCGTTCCCTTGCGCGAGGCGATCATCGGCGCCGCGCGCCTGCGCCTGCGCCCGATCCTGATGACCAGCCTGGCGTTCATCCTCGGCATGGTGCCGCTGGTGCTGGCCAAGGGCGCCGGCGCGGCCAGCCGCCATGCAGTGGGCACCGGCGTGATGGGCGGCATGATCACCGCGACGGTGTTCGGGCTGTTCTTCACCCCCGTGTTCTATCAAGCGGTCCGCCAGTGGCTGGTCCGCGAGAATGCGCACGAAGCCGACGATGCGCGGGAAGCGGCGGCGGAGCTTGCCCGGGGCCAGGCGAATGGAGACAATTCCCATGCGTAACCGGGCGCCCCTGCTTCTTGGCCTGTCCGTCGTCCTTTCGGGCTGCAACCTCGCCCCGCGCTATGGCCGCCCGGAGAGCACCTTGCCGCCGGTCTTCGCGCTTGCCGACAAGGAGCAGGCGCCGGCCGCCGTCCCCGCCGCGATGCTCGGGTGGCAGCAATTTTTCGGCGACCCGCAGCTCAGGGCCTATCTGGCCGCGGCGCTCGCCAACAACCGGGACCTGGTCGCCGCCACCGCGCGGATCGAGCAGGCGCGCGCGCAGTTCCGCATCCAGCAGGCGCAGCGCCTGCCGCAACCGGTCGCGCAGGCAGGGGCAACCCGCAGCCATGTCCCGCTTTCCAATCTTGGCTTCGGCAGCGAAGCCGGCAGCGGTGCCATAACTTACGACCAGTTCACCGGGCAGGTCGGCGTCAGCCAGTTCGAGATCGACTTCTGGGGCCGGGTGCGCAATCTCGCCGAGACGGCGCGGCGCCAGTACCTCGCCACGGTCGAAGCCCGGCGTGCCTTCCGCCTGTCGCTGATCGGCGATGTCGCGGCGACCTACTACGCCATTCGCAGCGGCGAGGAAGGGGTGGCGCTGGCGGAACGCGCACTCGCCAGCCGGCAGCAGGGGCTGGACATCGCCCGCCTGCGCATGGATGCCGGGGTGACCTCGTCGGTCGATTACGACCAGTCGTTCGCCCTCTACACCCAGGCGCGGACCCAGCTGGCCGACCTGCAGCGCACGACCGAGCAGCAGCGCAACCGGCTGCGCGCCCTGGTCGGAGGTCCCCTTCCCGAACCGGTCCCGGCCGGGCGCCCGATCAGCGAAGCAGACCAGTTCGCCAGGCTGGAACCCGGCCTTCCCTCGGCGCTGCTGGAGGACCGGCCCGACATCCGGCAGGCCGAACAGCGCCTTCGCGCCGCCAACGCCAACATCGGTGCGGCCCGCGCCGCGTTCTTTCCCACCGTCTCGCTCACCGGCGCCTTCGGTTTCGCCTCGCCCCAGTTGAGCGCGCTGTTCGACAGCGGCAATCGCACCTGGTCGTTCGGCGGCAATGCCGCCGTCCCGCTGTTCGACTGGGGGCAGCGAAAGGCCCAGGTTCGGCTGAGCGAAGCCCAGCGCGACGAATTGGCCGCCACCTACCAGCAGACCGTCCAGAACGCCTTCCGCGAGGTCGCCGACGGACTTGTCGGCAGGCGGCGTCTGCGGGAACAGATTGCCTCGCAGGCCGAGGCGGTCGCCGCCCAGCGCCGGCTGACCGAGACGGCCGCCGCGCGCTACCAGAACGGCATCTCGATCTATCTTGAAGTGCTGGATGCGGAGCGCAACCTGTTTTCCGCAGAGCAGCAGCTCATCATCCTGCGCGCCTCCGAACTGCAGAACGAGGTCTCGCTCTACGTTGCCCTCGGCGGCGGCGAACTGGCTTATGACGGCGGCACCGCCGGGTAGCGGGCAGCTCCTGCTAACCTCGCACCGCGTGCGTCAGCTTGATCGCGGGAAAGGCAAAGGCAGGCAGAAAAGGAAATGCAGGGGTGTCACGCCCCTGCACCCCGGCCTGCACCCCGGCCTGCACCCCGGCCTGCACCCCGGCCTGCACTCCCGGATCGTCTTCCGGCGAGAGGGCGGCCGGGCACCACCCGCAGCGCCCGGCCTCTCCGCAGGATCAGGCCTTCTTGCGAGCGCGCCAGCGGCGGAGCGGCAGCACCAGCACGCCCGCGCCGAACAGGCCGAGCATCCCCGGCTCGGGGACCTGGGTGGCGCTGGCATCGTAAATCGGCAAGCTCCAGGTGCCGCTGAAAGCTAGGTCGAATGTGCCCCAGACGCGCCCGAGCGTATCGTAGATCAGCGCGCCGAACGAGGTGATCGCCCCCGGATTCGCGCCTGAACCAAGATTGAAGCTCGGTCCGATGCCCGGCGCAGCACCGGCGTTCTTCGCGCAATCCGTAGTGCAGGCGACCAGCGTGCCGCTCGCCACGTCGAACGTAAAGCCCGCGCCCACCACACCGTCATTCTCGAAAGCGCCGAAGCCATGCAGGTTATTGGTCGAGGAGTTGATGCTGTAACTGTCTGTCTTCAGATCGTAAATTAGCCCCAGCCGCTCGAACGGACTGGACGGAAACGTCGGATCGGCAATGCTGCCGTATGACAGCAGCCCGTTGCTGTAGGTGACGGACGTCGCCTTTGCCCCCGTCGGTGCACCAGTCGTCAGATTGCTGACCGCCGTGACCGGGATGATCCCGTTGGTATCCGCCCCCAGCGCCTTTTGCCCTGCTGCCACCAGCGCCGCATTGTAACTGTCGAAGAAGAACTTCGTCGGCAGACTGGCGTTGAAGCTGATCGTCACCGGCTGGCCCACCGGCTGCGAGAAAACCGGCACCGGCCCGGTATAGGGAACCAGCTGGTTGGTGACCGGGTCGCGGACCTGGATCGTCTGCGCGACATTGCTGGATACGACACCATTAAAGGTAATCGTCGTCGGCTGGACGCCGACAGGCTGGCTTTGCGCCCGTGCGGTCTGGGGGCCGAAGGCAAGTGCAGCGGCGGCGGCAAGGCAGATCAGCGAGCGATACATCGTGCAATTCCCTGACTTCGGTGTCGTCAGGATCGACCATGCACCGCCAAGCAATTCCCGCAATCGATGATATTGCCGTGTCCGAATGAGACACAGAGCCGCCTGCAAACCTTAACCGGCTCAGGCAACCGCCACCTCCGGCGCACCCGCCCGTCGCGGCCAGGTCCAGCCCCAGCGTGCGCGGCCGTGCAGCACGTCGTCTGCGCCGCGCTCGATCAGGTAGTGGACGGCGATGCCCACGCCGACGCAGAACAGGAAGCACGCCCCGACGCCGGCCCAGCCCCAGCCGGTCCGCATCAGGCCCAGGCTTTCGAGCTTGGCATAGACATAGATCGAGAGGTGGTGGGAAACGTAGATGCTGTAGGAGCATTCAGCCAGGAACAGCAGCGGCGGGATGCGGACCTGTTTCATGTTGAGGCCATTGAGCAGGACCACGAACATCGGCACCCCCCAGAAGGCCAGGCGATACCATTCGGTCTCCACCCGGTCGTGAAGCACGGTCGAGCCATGGACGAACGCCACCAGCGCCAGTGCCAGCGCCGGCAAGGCCCAGTGCGGCGGCAGGCGGCGCGGGAACACCATGCCGGCGACCATGCCGAGCACGAACTCCAGCGCGATCGGCCGCAGCGCATCGGCCGCGACCAGCGCGACGACGGCTGCGACGGTGAATACGGCAAACCCCGCGCCGCGCCGCCAGATCGCCAGCGCCATGACCGCGTAGAACACCATCTCGAATTCGAGGCTCCAGCCGGGCAGGACCAGCGGGAACTCGAAGCCGAACCACCGCGAGCAGAATGCCAGCGAGGACAGGAGATGCAGCGGCGAATAGGGATTGGGATGGTCCGGGGTCGCCGTCACTGCCATCAGCAGGAACCAGGCGATCGTCATCGCCCAGTAGGCCGGGATGATCCGGAAGGCCCGCGCCCGGAAGAAGGCGGCGGCGTCGCGCGGTTTGCTCGACTGGGTGTAGACCATCAGGAAGCCGGACAGCGCGAAGAACAGGTCCACCGCCGATGCTGCCCCGGCATCGGTCATCGTCTTGAGCCAGGTCCCCTCCATTGCCACCGCGAACTCGCGGAAGCGGCAGATGTGGTAGACGACGATGACCAGCGCGGCCACCGCGCGCAGGTATTGCAGCGAGTAGATGGTGCCGCCGACCGATCCCCCGATCGGTCTGGACATGCGCTGCGGCGATGCATCTGGGTGAGTGGGCAAGGCGGTTCTCCGATCGCCGCAGCCAACCACCGGCTCCGCCGCGCGGCAACGGTGGTTAACCAATGGTTATCGCCCCTGTCCCGATGCGGCACGGTCCTTCCGCCCCTTCCCCCTGCCCTGAACCTGCGCTAGGCGCCCGGCTTCATGCCCGATCTCGCCCGTATTCTCTCCGCCACCGCGCCGCTGACCCTGTCTTCCGTGGCGCGCGGCAGCCAGCCGCTGGTCATGGCCGACCTCGCCCGCGCCGCCGCCGGGGCGAAGGCCGCCGGCCGCGCCGTGCTGGTTGCACCGGACGACGGCGCCATGCGGGCGGTGGCCGATGCCGCCCACTACTTTGCCCCCGAACTGGAGGTCATCGAGTTCCCGGCCTGGGATTGCCTGCCCTATGACCGCGCCAGCCCGGCGCTCTCGGTCTCCGCCCGCCGCCTCTCAGCACTCCACCGCCTGCAGGGCAAGCGCACCGGCGCGCAACTGCTGGTGACCACGATCAACGCCGTGCTCCAGCGCGTGCTCACCCCGTTCCGCATCCGGGAATCGGTGCGACTGCTCAAGCCCGGCATCGAGATCGGGCGGGAGAGCCTGATCGGCCTGCTCCAGCGCCAGGGCTATACGCGGACCGACACCGTCGCCGATGCCGGCGAGTTCGCCGTGCGCGGCTCGATCTTCGACATTTTCCCTTCCGGCCTCGAACAGGGCCTGCGCCTCGATTTCTTCGGCGACGAACTGGAAACGCTGCGCCTGTTCGATCCCTCGACCCAGCGCTCGACCGGCGAGGCGGCCGAACACCTGCTGCTGCCGGCCAGCGAGGCCCTGCTCGACGAGGACACGGTCAAGCGCTTCCGCGGCCGCTATCGCGACCTGTTCGGCGCCAATGCCACCGGCGACCCGCTCTACCAGGCGGTCAGCGACGGACGGCGGCTGGCCGGCATGGAACACTGGCTGCCGCTGTTCGAGGAGCGGCTGGCGACCCTGTTCGACCATCTCGCCAAGGACGACCTGATCGTCATCGACGCCGGTGCGCTCGCCGCCGCCGACGAGCGGCTGGGTGACATTGCCGACTACTTCAAGGCCCGCACCGAGACCTCGGGCAAGAACGCCGGTTCCTATCGCCCGCTCGCGACCGAGGCGCTCTATCTGAAGCGGTCGGAACTGGACGAGCGGCTGAGCGGCTGGCCGATCCACCGCGCCGATCCCTTCGCCCAGCCGGAGAGCGCGACCGTGCTTGACTTCGGCTTCGCCAGTGCCCGCGATTTCGCGCCGGAGCGCGCCCGGGGGGACAATGTCTACGAAGCGGCGGCGCGGCATTTCCAGTCGGTCGGCCGCAAGGGCAAGCGGCCGATCCTGGCGGCCTATTCCGCCGGATCGCGCGCCCGCATCGCCTCGATCCTCGGCGAGGCGGCCGAAGGTTTCGGAGCCCCTGCCCCGCAACTTGCCGACGACTGGCAGGAAGCGCTTGGCCTGGCCGCCTCGGGCAAGCCGGTGGCGCTGGTCCTGCCGCTGGAGACCGGCTTCTCCAGCGAGAGCATCGACCTCGTCACCGAGCAGGACCTGCTCGGCGACCGGCTCGTCCGCCGCAAGAAGAAGCGCAAGTCGGCCGACGCCTTCCTCGCCGAACTCGCCGCGCTGACCCCGGGCGATCTCGTCGTCCACATGGACCACGGCATCGGCCGCTACGAAGGCCTGCAGTCGATCACCGTCGGCCAGTCCGCGCATGATTGTGTCATGCTCAGCTACCACGGCGGCGACAAGCTCTACGTGCCGGTCGAGAACATCGATGTCCTCTCCCGCTACGGCAGCGAGGTGGACGGCGTCGCGCTTGACCGCCTTGGCGGCGAGGCCTGGCAGAAGCGCCGGGCGAAGCTCAGGGAACGCATCCGCGAGATCGCCCACGAACTGCTGCGGACCGCGGCCAAGCGGGCGCTCAGGGTGGCGCCGGTGCTGGTCCCCGATGCCGCCGGCTACGGCGCCTTCGTCGACCGCTTCCCCTGGGAGGAAACCGACGACCAGGACGCGGCGATCGACGACGTGCTCGGCGACCTCGCCGAGGGCAAGCCGATGGACCGCCTGGTCTGCGGCGATGTCGGCTTCGGCAAGACCGAAGTCGCGCTGCGCGCCGCCTTCGTCGCGGCCATGGCCGGCGAACAGGTCGCCGTCGTCGCGCCGACCACGCTGCTCGCCCGCCAGCACTACACCGGCTTTGCCGAACGCTTCGCCGGCTTCCCGCTCAACGTTGGCCGCCTCTCCCGCCTGGTGCCGGAAAAGGAAGCCGCGCGGACCCGCGCCGGGCTGGCCGATGGCACAATCGACATCGTCATCGGCACCCATGCCATCCTCGGCAAGCAGGTGAAGTTCAAGCGCCTCGGCCTGGTCATCGTCGACGAGGAGCAGCGCTTCGGGGTCAACCACAAGGAACGGCTCAAGCAGCTGCGCACCGATGTCCACGTCCTGACGCTGACCGCCACGCCGATCCCCCGCACCCTGCAGATGGCGATGTCCGGCCTGCGCGAGCTTTCCACCATCCAGACCGCCCCGGTCGATCGCCTTGCCGTGCGCACTTATGTCATGGAGTGGGACGACATGGTGATGCGCGAGGCGCTGCTGCGCGAGCACCATCGCGGCGGCCAGAGCTTCATCGTCTGCCCTCGCATCGCCGACATGCCCGAGATCGAGCAATGGCTGCACGACCATGTGCCGGAGGTGAAGGCGGTGACCGCCCATGGCCAGATGTCGCCGACCGAGGTCGAAGAGCGCATGGGCGCGTTCTACGAGCGCAAGTACGACGTCCTGCTCTCGACCACGATCGTCGAATCCGGCCTCGATATCCCCTCGGCCAACACCATCATCATCCACCGGGCCGATCGCTTCGGCCTCGCCCAGCTCTACCAGCTGCGCGGCCGCGTCGGCCGCTCGAAGCTGCGCGCCTATACCTATCTGACCACGCCCGCCGGCCGCGCGCTTTCCGAAGTCGCGGAAAAGCGCCTCAAGGTGCTCGGCGATCTCGATTCCCTCGGCGCCGGCTTCCAGCTCGCCAGCCACGACCTCGACATCCGCGGCGCCGGCAATCTGCTGGGCGACGAACAGTCCGGCCACATCCGCGAGGTCGGCTTCGAACTCTACCAGTCGATGCTGGAAGACGCCATCCTGGCCGCCAAGGCGGGCGACATGGGCCTCGAGCGCGAGAGCGCCGGCCTTTCCCCGCAGATCACCGTCGATGCGCCGATCCTCATCCCCGAGGACTATGTGCCCGACCTTGCCGTGCGCATGGCGCTCTACCGCCGGCTTAACGACGCCAAGGACCAGGGCGAGGTCGAGGCGATGGCGGCGGAGATGATCGACCGCTTCGGCCCCCTGCCCCAGCCGACCAGCAACCTCGTCCTGCTGATCCAGATCAAGCGCCAGGCGATCGAGGCCAACATCGCCAAGATCGACGTCGGCGCCAAGGGCTCGCTGGTCAGCTTCCACGAGGACCGCTTCCCCGATCCGGCCGGCCTGATCGCTTATGCCCAGCGGCTGGAAGGGACCATCCGGCTGAGGCCCGACAACAGGCTGGTGGTGACGCGGACCTGGGGCGATCCCAAGGCGCGGCTCAACGGGCTGCTGCAACTGACCAAGGGACTCTCGGCGATTGCGCGCAAGGCGAACGCCCAGGCGTCATGACGCCATGCGCCGCTTTCCGGCGACATAGCGGCGCTCGCGTGGCCCGATCAGCCAGCGGCGGCGGGTGGCGTTGCGTTCGGCGGCAGCATCGAGAGCGGCGGCATAGACTTCGTCGAGCAGGCGGGTAAACACACGGTCCCAGCCGTAGCGCCCGGCCACGTGGCGCCGCGCCGCCGCGCCCATGGCGGCGTGATCGCCGTTCCAGATCTCGAGCACGTTGCGCGCCATGGCCGGGACGTCGTCCACCGGGCCGAGCAACCCCAGCCCGGCAGGCACCCGCGCGGGCATCGCGCCGGAAGCGACGCCGACCACCGGCAGGCCGCAGGCCTGCGCCTCGATCACCGAGATGCCGAACGTCTCGTCGGCCATGGCCGAGACATAGATGTGCGAGGAGGCCAGCGCCTCGGCCAGTGCCGCACGATCGTCGACGAAGCCGGGCAGGCGCACCGGCAGCCCTTCGCAGGCGGCAAGCAGCGGCTCCCGCAGCTTGCCCTCGCCGAGCATGACGAGGCCTGCGCCGAGTTCCGCCGGCAGCGCCTTGAACATTGCCACGAGGCGATCGGCGCGCTTCTCGTTGTCGATGCGGCCGGCGTAGATCAGCAGCGGGCCGTTGCCGGCAAGGCCGAGGCGGCGGCGATAGTCCGGGTTGCGGCGGGAGGGGCTGAACAGTTCGGCATCGACGCCGAGATCGATGACATCGACATGGGGGACGCCATAGCCGGCAAGGGCGGCACGCGTGCGTTCGTCGAGCGCATAGACGCGGTCGAACTCGCGGTATGTGATCCCGGCATAATCGATGCTGATCTTGCGCATGTATCCGGCGACCGTTTCGCCGAACAGGTCTGCCCCGACCCGGTGGACATGGGCGTTGGGGAAATCGGTGTGATAGCCGGCGACGAGCGCGGTATGCGGGTTGGCGCGGCGGTAGTTGATCGCGGTCCACGGGAGGACCCACGGGCATTGCGATTCGATCACGTCCGGCCGGTATCGCTCCAGCGCCGCGCGGACACCGGCGGTGCGCAGGATGAAGCGATAGTGCGGGCTGCCCCGCACCGGCGGCGCCGCCACTTCGACCCAGACATGACGATCCCGCTCGACCACGCGGTCTTCCGCCCCCGGCACGATCTGGACCAGGGTGTGGGGGGTGCGTTCGAGGATATGGCGGCGCTTTTCGCGCAAGTAGGAGGATATTCCGCCTCCGCCATAGGGTGCATAACTCTGCGTGAGATCGCAGATGACGAGCGGACGGTCGCGCAACGGCATGGCTGGCACCAAAGCCGCAGATTGCTTCAACTCGGTTGCAGTGCGGCGCAGATACGAAGAAAAATGCAGCATGCCGGCATCCTCGGCAAGCGGCCGACGCTCAAAACCAGCGACCGCGCCAGACCGCGTATAAACCCCAGGCTCCGCCGACTGCCAGCCCGAGGACGATGGCCGGAAGCCCGAACGGTGCCGAATGACCGGCCAGAGCGAGCAATTGGGCGACCAGCGGGGCGATGAAACCAATTCCGAACAGGAACGGCAACCAGTTCATCAGCTTGCGGAAGGCATCCTGCATGACCGGCGATCTAGCCGGAAACTGATTGCGGTTCTACTCTGTTCGCGCCGGCCATGCGGCGATCGTCAGTAGCGGCGGGCGACGGCGAACTCCGCCGCCTCGGCCATGGCGGTTCGCGCGGCGCCGGCAGGGAAGCCGGCAATCGCGTCAATGGCGCGCTGGGCGAAGAGGCGGGCGCGATCGCGCGTGGCCGAGACGCAATCGTGGCGGCCGATCAGTTCGACCGCATGGGCGAGGTCCTCATCCGAGGTGCAGAACCCGGCGATGGCATCGCGCCAGAACTCGCGCTCCTCTTCCGAGCCGCGCGCATAGGCGAGGATGACCGGCAGGGTCATCTTGCCGTCGCGGAAATCGTCGCCCTTGCCCTTGCCCATTTCGTCAGACGAGGAATCGTAGTCGATCGCGTCATCGACCAGCTGGAAGGCGATGCCGAGGTTACGGCCGTAGGATTCGAGCGCCGCTTCCGCCTTCTCGCCGGCTTCGGCGACGACCGCGCCGATCTTCGTCGCCGCGGCGAACAGCGCGGCGGTCTTGGCGCCGATGATCGAGAGGTAGCGGTCCTCGGTGGTTTCGACCTGGCGCTGGGCGGTCAACTGGTCGACCTCGCCCTCGGCGATGACGGCCGAGGCGTGGGAGAGGATCTTGAGCACCTTGAGGCTGCCGTCCTCGACCATCAGCTCGAAGGCGCGGGAGAACAGGAAATCGCCGACCAGCACCGTCGCCGGATTGCCGAAGACGATGTTGGCGGTCGCCTTGCCGCGCCGGAGGTCCGAGCCGTCGACCACATCGTCGTGCAGCAGGGTGGCGGTGTGGATGAATTCGACCGCGGCGGCGAGCTTGTGGTGGCGGGCGCCGTTGTACTGGCACAGCGCGGCGCCGGCGACGGTCAGCATCGGGCGCATGCGCTTGCCGCCGCCGGCGATCAGGTGGCCGGCCAGCGCCGGGATCAGCGGGATCTCGCTCTGCATGCGATCGAGGATCACGGCGTTGACCGCGTTCATGTCGGCGGCGGTGAGCGCGAGGATCGGATCGAGCGAGGGACCGCCGGGGCGCGGGCGCAAGGGGGTGACACTGGCGGACATGGCGGCGCCTTGCGCGCACATTTGCGCCAAGGCAAGCTTGGATTCACCCGCTGCCCCGTGCTAGCGGCAGGCGCATGACGGAAACGCCCCCTGCACCCGACACGACTTTGGCCGGCTATCGCGCCTCGATCGACAATATCGACGCGGCGCTGATCCACATGCTGGCCGAACGGTTCCGCATCACCAAGGCGGTCGGCGCCTACAAGGCGACCCATGCGCTCCCCGCGTCCGACCCGGCGCGCGAGGAACGGCAGATCGCCCGCCTGCGCAAGCTGGCCGAGGACGCGCAGCTCGACCCCGATTTCGGCGAGAAGTTCCTGCGCTTCATCATCCAGGAAGTGATCCGCCACCACGAGCAGGCGCAAGTGGCCGGCTGAGTTCAGCGGCCTTCGCGGTCGATGAAATCCGCCAGCGAGTATTTGCCCAGCACGGCGTTGAACGCCCCGATCGCCTCGTCGAAAATGCTGGGCAGGCCGCAGCGGCGGGTGAGCCGGCAATCCTCGCAATCGACCAGCCGGCAATGCCGCTCGGTCACCTCGATCACCGCGGCAAGGTTGATCTCGCTTGCCGGCCTGCCCAGTCGCAGCCCGCCGGCACGCCCGCGCGCCGCCTGCACGAAGCCGGCGTGGACTAGCTCGTTGGCGATCTTCATCAGGTGAGTCCGCGAGATGTCCTGCGCCTGGGCCACTTCGGCAATGGCGATGCGGCCGCCGCCGGCCGCCTCGGTCTGGGCGAGGTGGATCAGCAGGCGGAGCGCGTAGTCGGTGTGACGGGTGAGTTGCATCCTTTCAGTTTCGCACGGATTTCGGGCGGGGTGATTGATGCAAGTCAACGGAATCATTTTGCTGGATAGAAGGAAGAAGAAGAAGGTCCGAGGGGGTCACCCCCTCGGGCTCCCGGGACCTGGCGGCGTTGCGCTCCCGCGCGTCGGGGGGCCGTGTGGCGAAGCCGCCCTGAATTGTTCCGGCTTCGCCGGGGCGCCCCACGAGAGCTGAGCGCACTGGCAAAAGAACCCAGGGGGTCCGGGGGAAATGATTTCCCCCGGCCTTCCTTTCTTTCCTACCCCTTTGCTCTTTCCTACCCCTTTGCCCTCGGCAACCTGAGCTTGACCAGCAGGCCGCCGAGGTCTTCGCTCTCGTCCAGTTCCACCCCTCCCCCATAGATCTCGGCGACGTCGCGGACGATCGCCAGGCCCAGCCCGGTGCCCGGTTTGCCGGTGTCGAGCCGGGCGCCACGGGCGAAGATGCGGGTGCGTTCGGCTTCGGGGATGCCGGTGCCGTCGTCCTCGATCCAGACTTCGCACATCCGGGCATCGCCGGGCACGGCATCGACGGTGACGAAGACCGAGCCGCCGCCGTATTTGGCGGCGTTTTCGATGAGGTTGCCGAGGATTTCGTCGAGGTCCTGGCGTTCGATGGCGACCATCGCGGCGGGGTTGCCGGCGAGGTCGAAGCGGGCCTGGTCGTAAAGCCGGGTGACGGCGCGGAGCACGGCCTCTACCGATTCGGTGACGTTGGCGCGGGCCTGGCCGACGGCGCGACGGCCGACGGCGCGGGCGCGGGCGAGGTGGTGATCGACCTGGCGGCGCATGACCGCCGCCTCGCGGATGACCGTGTCGGGCAGATCGGGCGCGCGGGCGGTGGCGGCGTTCATGACGACGGTCAGCGGGGTCTTGAGCGCGTGGGCGAGGTTGCCGGCGTGGGTGCGGGCTTCCTCGGCCTGAGTTTCGGCGTGGGCGAGCAGCGCGTTGAGTTCCTCGACCAGCGGCTGGACTTCGAGCGGGAGCGGCTCGGTGACGCGGTTGGCGCCGGTCTCGCGCAGGCGCTTGATCGCCTTGCGGACGCCGCGCAGCGGGCCGAGGCCGTACCAGGATTGCAGGCCGGCCATCAGCATCAGGCCGGAGCCGAGGACGACGAAGGCGCGGATCAGGATGGCGCGGAAGCGGGCGATCTGGCCGTCCAGCTCCTTGCGGTTCTGGGCGACGACGAACCACCACTGGGTCTGGCTTCCAGGCAGGATGATCGAGCGTTCGACGACGCGGAGGGTCTCGCCCGGGAACTGCCTGCTGTCGTACATGTGCGGCTGGCCATCGCGGTGGTCGGCGCGGACCTTGAGGCTGCGATCCCACAGCGAGCGGGAGGGGAAATCGTCGTGGCCCTTGCCGCTGATCTGCCAGTAGAGGCCGGAGTTCGGTTCGAGGAAGCGCTGGTCACCCAGGGGCCGGTTGAAGAACACTTCGCCGTCCGGGCCGATTTCGGCGGAGCCGACCATGGCGGTCAGCATGTAGCTCATCTGGTCGTCGAAGCTGCGGGTGACGAGGCCCGAGAGCGTGCGGTCGAGCGCGAGGCCGCCGACCAGGAGGAGCATGACGATCCAGCCGGTGGCGATCAGCATCATGCGCCGGGCCAGAGAACCTGTGTGGCGCGAACCGGTGTGGCGCGAGCCGGTGGGGGGTTCTGGTTCGGGGGGGGGCGCGGGGTTCAAGCAGGACGGCCCTTCGACAGGCTCAGGGCAGGCGGGCTTCGGGGGCGGCGGGTGTATCAGCCACGAGGCGCGGCCGGGTCGTCGAGGCTGTAGCCGAGGCCGCGGATGGTGGTGATGACGTCGGCGCCGAGCTTCTTGCGGATGCGGGTGACGAAGACTTCGATGGTGTTCGAATCGCGGTCGAAATCCTGATCGTAGATGTGCTCGATCAGCTCGGTGCGGCTGACGACCTTGCCCTTGTGGTGGAGCAGGTAGGACAGGAGCTTGTATTCCTGGGCGGTCAGCTTGACCGGTTCGCCATCGAGGGTGACGCGGCCGGAGCGGGTGTCGAGGCGGACGGGGCCGGCGGTGAGTTCGCTGGAGGAATTGCCCGAGGCGCGGCGGATCAGGGCGCGCAGGCGGGCGATCAGTTCCTCGGTCTGGAACGGTTTCGCCAGGTAGTCGTCGGCGCCGGCATCGAGGCCGGCGACCTTGTCCGACCAGGAATCCCGCGCGGTGAGGACGAGGACCGGGAAGGTGCGGCCTTCCTTGCGCCACATGCCGAGCACGGTCAGCCCATCGATTTCGGGCAGGCCGAGATCGAGGACGACGGCGTCGTATTCCTCGGTCTGGCCGAGGAAGTGGCCATCCTCGCCATCGGTCGAGAGATCGACCGCGTAGCCGGTCTGTTCGAGGGTGGACTTGAGCTGGCGGCCGAGAGTCGGTTCGTCCTCGACGATCAGGATGCGCATGGACGTGTTACCCCGTTGCTTGGTTACCGGGCCTTGGAATGGTGACTTGTGGCCGAAGCGTCAAGTTTACCGGCATTCCGGATCGGAGGGACTGGCCAGATCAGCGGGACTGGCGGATGACTTCGCCGGTGCGGGCGTCGACATCGACGAAGACGACGCGGCCGTCGTGGATGAACTTGAGCCGGTAGGCCATGGCGGTCGGATCGTATTCGGGGCCGAGGTATTGCATGCGGGCCATGGTCGGCAGGACATGGCTCTCGATCTCGCGCAGGGGGCGGACGGCGCCGGCGCGGATGTCACGGCGGACGGCGCCCTGGGCATCGCCGGGGCCGGCCAGGGCCTGGGGCACGGCGCCGAGGGCGGAAAGTGCCAGTGCGGCGAGGATGGGCAGGGTCTTCATGTCGCTCCGGTTAGCCGACATGGCTTGAACGCGTGGTGAATGCGCGGCTGCGGGGTTGCCAGCACTCGGACAGTGCAGCTAGGGCGCCCAACATGGCTGCTCCCCCCGTACTGTCCTGGGAAGGTCTTGGTCTCCTGCAGGGATCGGGCTGGTTGTTCCGCGACCTCGATATCCATGTCGCCCCGCGCGACCGGCTGGCGCTGATCGGGCGCAACGGGGCGGGCAAGACGACGCTGCTGCGGCTGATCGCCGGCGAGATCGAGGGCGATGCCGGCAAGCGTTCGGTGGTGCCGGGGACGCGGGTGGTGACCCTGCCGCAGGACCCGGATTTCGCCGGCTGCGCGACGCTGATGGACTATGCGCTGAACGGGCCGGAGGCGCCGCCGCGCCACGAGGTCGAGGCGATTGCCGGGCAACTGGGCATCGACATGGGCCGCGAGGCCGCGACGGCGAGCGGCGGCGAGAAGCGGCGGGCGGCGATTGCCCGGGCCTTGGCCAGCGAGCCGGACGTGCTGCTGCTCGACGAGCCGACCAACCACCTCGACCTGGCGGCGATCGACTGGCTGGAGGACTGGCTGGGCCGGTTCAAGGGGGCGTTCGTCGTCATCAGCCATGACCGGACATTTTTGACCCGGCTGACGCGGGCGACTCTGTGGCTCGACCGGGGATCGCTGCGGCGGCGCGAGATCGGCTTCGGCGGCTACGAGGCGTGGGAAGAGGCGGTCTATGCCGAGGAGGCGCGGGCGGCCGAGCGGATGGACGCCAGGCTGAAGATCGAGACGCACTGGCTGGAGCGCGGGGTGACCGCGCGGCGCAAGCGCAACATGGGGCGGCTGGAGAAGCTGCACGAGATGCGGGCGGCGCGGGCGGCGATGATCACGCCGCAGGGGGTGGCCAAGCTGGCGGTGGTGGCCGACGACACCAAGACCAAATCGGTGATCGTCGCCGAGCATGTGACCAAGCGGTTTGGCGCCGGAGACCAGCAGCGGACGATCATCAAGGACTTTTCGCTGCGCATCCAGCGCGGGGACCGGATCGGCCTGGTCGGCGGCAACGGGGCGGGCAAGACGACGCTGCTCAAGCTGCTGACCGGGGAGATCGAACCCGACGAAGGCACGGTGACGCTGGCCAAAACGCTCTCGGGCGTGACCATCGACCAGCAGCGCAGCCTGATGCAGCCGGAGAAGCGGGTGCGCGACGTGCTGGCCGAGGGCGGCGACTGGATCGACGTGCGCGGGGTGAGGAAGCACATCCAGGGTTATCTCAAGGACTTCCTGTTCGACCCCGGGCTGGTCGAGGCGCGGATCGGCACGCTTTCGGGCGGCGAGCGCTCGCGGCTGCTGCTGGCGCGGGAGTTTGCCCGGTTTTCCAACCTGCTGGTGCTGGACGAGCCGACCAACGACCTCGACCTCGAGACGCTGGACCTGCTGCAGGAGGTGATCGCCGACTATGACGGGACGGTGCTGATCGTCAGCCACGATCGCGACTTCCTCGACCGGACGGTGACGGTGACCCTGGGGCTCGATGGTTCGGGCAAGGTCGATGTCGTGGTCGGCGGCTATGCCGACTGGCAGCGGCAGCGGCAGCAGCGGACCGCGCCGGTCGTGGCCAAAGTGGCGGCGGCCCCTCCCCCGCCGCCGGTGCCGGCACGGAAGGGCAAGCTCTCCTACAAGGACCAGCGGGATTACGATCTGCTGCCGGGGCGGATCGAGGATCTGGACCGGGAGATCGCGCGGCTGGAAGCGGCCTTGCACGATCCTGCGCTTTACGCGCGCGACCCGGCGAAGTTCGCGGCGCTGACGGCGGCGCTGGACAAGGCGCGGGGCGACAAGGACGCCGCCGAGGAGCGCTGGCTGGAGCTGGCCGAGCAGGTCGAAGGGTAAATGGCACTGGCCAAACGCGCCGGAATGGTGGATTGAGCGACACCGTTCCGGTTAAAGGGCCAGGTCATGATCAACCGACTGCGTGATATCCGGCGTGAGAAGGGGATGACGCTGGCCGACGTGGCGGCGGCTTGTGTCCCGGCGACGACGGCGCAGACCATCGGGCGGCTGGAGACCGGAACGCGCAATCTTTCGCTGGTGTGGATGAACCGGATCGCCGCCGCGCTGGGGGTCGATCCGCAACTGCTGGTGCGAGCCGAGGAGGCCGAGCCGCCGAAAGTGGTGGCGCGGCTGCTGGCGACCGGTGCGGACGCGCTGACCAAGCCGCGCGATGCGGTGCTGCCGACGGCGTTCGGCGAAGGCGCGCTGGTGGCGATGGCGGTGGAGGCCAGCGCCGGCGACTATCGCGGCGGCGACCAGGTGTGGTTGCGGCAGGTCGAGGCCGGCGATTATGCCCGGCTGCTGAACCGCGATGTTCTGGCGCCGCGTTCGGGCGGGCGCTTCGCCTTCGGGCGGCTGATCGACCGTGACGGAACGCGGGTGGCGCTGCTGCCGCCGGGGGCCGGGCAGCGGCAGGTGGTGATCGACAATCCGCCGTGGCTGGCGGTGGCGGAAATGCTGATCCGGAAATTGTAACCCGTGCGGGTTCTTTCGCTATCGACGCTGTTTCCCAGTCCGGCCAAGCCGGGGTTCGGGAAGTTCGTCGCCAGCCAGATGATGGCGGTGGCGGCTCGCGGCGATGTCGAACTGGTCATGGTCAATCCGCTGGGGGTGCCGCCCTGGCCGCTGTCCCGCGCGGGGGCCTATGCGGCGCTGGCGGACTGTCCGGCGGAAAGCGAACTGGGCGGGGTGCCGGTGCTGCATCCGCGATTCCGGCTGATTCCGAAATGGGGGGCGACGGGCAATCCGGGGCGGATCGCGCGGGCGGTGCTGCCGATGGTCCGCCGGATGCACGCGGAGCGGCCGTTCGACCTGGTCGACGCGCAGTTCTTCTTTCCCGACGGGCCGGCGGCGATGGCGGTGGCGCAGGCGCTGGGGTTGCCGTTTACCGTCAAGGCGCGCGGGTCGGACATTCATTACTGGGCGACGCGGCCGGCGGCCTTGCGGCAATTGCGCGCGGCGGCGGCGGCGAGCGCCGGGATGCTGAGCGTTTCCGACGCCCTGAAGCGCGACATGGTGGCGCTGGGGTTTCCGGGCGAGCGGATCCGGGTGCATTATACCGGGCTCGATCATGCGAAGTTCCGGGTGGTGGAGCGGATCGAGGCGAAATCGCGGCTGCCGGGGCTGCTGGGGCTGGCCCTGCCGGGCGGGGCGCGGTTGCTGGTCTGCCCGGGAGCGCTGATCGCGATCAAGGGGCAGGCGCTGGCGATCCGGGCGTTGCAGAATGTGGCGGGGGCCCATCTGGCGCTGGCCGGAACGGGGCCGGACGAGGCCGGCTTGCGGGCGCTGGCGGCGGAACTCGGTTTGGCGGAGCGCGTGCATTTCCTCGGGCAGGTTTCGCACGAGGTCCTGCCGGTGCTGATGGCGGCGGCGGACGTGGTGGTGCTGCCGAGCGAGCGCGAGGGGCTGGCCAATGTGTGGATCGAGGCGCTGGCTTGCGGGGCGCCGCTGGTGATTCCGGATATCGGCGGAGCGCGGGAGGTTGTGGTGGACGCCAGCGCCGGGCGGATCGCGCGGCGGGAGCCGGGGGCGATTGCGCTGGCGGTTCGGGAGCTGCTGATGCAGCCGGTGGCGCAGGCGGCGGTGGCGGCCCATGCGGGGCGGTTCTCGTGGGAGAACAATGCGGGGGAGCTGGTGGGGTTCTGGGGTGGTGTTGTGTCGGAATCGCGTTGATGCTGGGTTTCGGGAGGGATCGCTTGTCGATCCCGACCAACAAACGACTCTGGGGGGCCGGTGAGGTTGCGTGTGTGGCCCGCCCCCTCCGTCAGCCCTGCGGGCTGCCACCTCCCCGCTGGCGGGGAGGATCGGGTACGGCTCGGCGGTCGCGGGCGAGTGCGACGTAACGCCTGGGGTAGCAACAACCGGGCAACATCAGGCCGGCGTTGGGGCGCCCATACCTGCTTACGCATTTCTCGAGAGAAATGCTTGGGCGTATGGCGCGGGGCGGGAACGCGGCTGTCGGGGTGAGAGTGGCGAATACGTAGCCCTGGCCGTTGCCGGCGGTGACTCCCCAAGCTTCGCCTGCCCTTACCCTTTGGGGCTGCATTCCGTTCAGACTTCAATGCGACCGGCGGAGGGTAGTCTGTCGACGCTCCGCTCGACCCTGAGGATGTGAAGCGGGCGGCCCGGCGGGTTCGCGAGACAGGGGCTGCCGTTACGGATGTCGCTTGCAAGCGACGGCTCCAGATCCTTGCGGACGCTGCTTGCGCGCGCGCGTCTTTTGCCGCGCCATGGCCCGCAACGCCGGCCTGAAACACCTGTGGCCGCGATCACCGGCCGGCAGGATGGCGGGGCTTATAACCTATTTGGTTTCACCTGTCAATCGCCGATGCAATCGCCGCGACCTGCACCAAAGCGCAGGCTTCGGGAACCAGGGCGGCGCGGGCCGGATTGAGGTCGCGAGAACCACAGCCAAAGGACAGGATCATGACCAATCACGTCGCCAAGATCATCGAGATCGTCGGAACCTCGGAAACCAGCGTCGAGGACGCGATCCAGGGCGCGATCGCGCGGGCGGCCAGGACGCTCGACAACCTGCAGTGGTTCGAGGTGATCGAGACGCGCGGGTTCGTCGCCGATGGCAAGGTCGGCCGCTACCAGGTGGTGCTGAAGGTGGCGTTCGGGCTGGAGGAATAACGGCCCCGCGCCCGGCTCAGCCTTTCGCCACGACGCTTTCCGGCAGGTCCTTGCCGAACACGCGCTGGTAGTATTCGGCGACCAGCATGCGTTCGGTCTCGTCGCACTTGTTGAGGAACGAGAGGCGGAAGGCGAAGCCGGGATCGTGGAAGATCGCGGTGTTCTGCGCCCAGGTGATGACCGTGCGCGGGCTCATGACGGTGGAGATATCGCCGTTGATGAAGCCGGCGCGGGTCAGGTCGGCGACCTTGACCATGTCGGCCACGAGCTTGGCATCGATCTCCGGCGCCTTTTTCGAGACGATTTCGACTTCGACCGGCTGGGCGAGGTAGTTCAGGCCGACGACGATGTTCCAGCGGTCCATCTGGCCCTGGTTGATCGCCTGGGTGCCGTGATAGAGGCCGGAGGTATCGCCGAGGCCGACGGTGTTGGCGGTGGCGAACAGGCGGAAATTGGGGTTGGGCCGGATGACCCGGTTCTGATCCAGCAGGGTCAGCTTGCCTTCGGTTTCGAGCACGCGCTGGATGACGAACATGACATCCGGCCGGCCGGCGTCGTATTCGTCGAACACCAGGGCGACGGGGTGCTGGAGCGCCCAGGGCAGCAGGCCTTCGCGGAATTCGGTGACCTGGAGACCGTCGCGGAGCACGATGGCGTCACGCCCGATGAGATCGATGCGGGAGATGTGGGCATCGAGGTTGATGCGGATGCACGGCCAATTGAGCCGGGCGGCGACCTGTTCGATGTGAGTCGACTTGCCGGTGCCGTGATAGCCCTGGACCATTACGCGGCGGTTGAAGGCGAAGCCGGCGAGGATGGCGAGCGTGGTGTCCGGATCGAACACGTAGCTCTCGTCACGATCGGGCACGCGTTCGTCTGCGACGGAGAACGCGGGCACCTTCATGTCGATATCGATGCCGAAGGTCTCGCGGACATCGACCTCGCGGTCGGGCGCGGGCAGGGTTGTCGTCGAACGGGGATCGTGGATGGCGTCGGTCATGGCGAACCGCCTATACGCGGGCGCGGCGCGCTGCAATATGCTTCGCGTGCGATGCGGGAGGAGGCGTGGCGATGCTGGTCTATGGCGTGTTTCTCAGCCCTTATGTGCGCAAGGTCTGCCTGGCGGCGCACGAGAAGGGCGTGGCCTATGAGCTGAAGCGGACGCCGCCGGGGAGCACCAGGCCGGAGTTTCGCGCGATCAGCCCGTTCGGGACGATCCCGGCGGTGCGGGACGGCGATTACACGCTGGCGGACAGCAGCGCGATTCTGGCGTGGATGGACGCGAAGTTTGCCGGGCCGGCGCTGTGGCCGGCCGATGCCGAGGCGCGCGGGCGGGCGGTGTGGTTCGAGGAACTGGCCGACGGGGTGATCGGCGGGCCGGGGCTGAAGGTGCTGTTCAACCGCTATGTCGCGCCGGTGCTGATGAAGGTGCCGGGCGACGAGGCGCGGGCAGCTGAGGGCGAGGCGGAGCTGCCGCGCGCCTGGGACTATCTGGAGCGGGCGGTGCCGGACGCGGGGTGGCTGGCGGGCGAATTCTCGATTGCCGATCATGCGGTCGCCTCGATGATCGCTTCCATCGGCCATGCCGGGGCGGCGCCTTCACCGGCGGTCTATCCGCGGATCGCCGCGTGGCTGGCGCGGGTCCATGCGCGGCCGGCGTGGCAGGCGGTGGCGGCAGAAGAGGCGGCGCCGCGCGGGGCGGGGTGACGGGTTAGCGCAGTGCGAATGACGCGACGAAGGGGGCGGGATCGCCGGTGGTGACGAGGCCGAGCGGGGCGAGGTCTGCCGGGGGGCGCTTGCCGTAGATCAGCGCCTTGAGCGGGGCGGTGTCGGGCGCGGCGAGGTGCAGGGCTGCGCCCTCCCCGGCCCCGCGCTCGACGGTGATGCGGCCATGGGCGATGGTGACATGGAAGCGGTCGTCGGCGATGCGGATGGCGACAGTGAGTTCGTCGGCCGGTGCCCGTTCGGCGCGGAAGGTGGCGCGCAGGCTCATCATCAGGGCGGCGGCGCTGAGCGGCAGGGTCGGGTCGTGGCCGGGGGAAAGGAGCGCCCAGCGGCACAGCGCGAGCATCGCCTCGTCGGCCCGGTAGCCCCATTCGGTCAGTT